>ENA-UOVV01000043-UOVV01000043.1-compost-metagenome-genome-assembly--contig:-NODE-43-length-197158-cov-724.559022_pt1 | contig 197158 bp, 160 predicted proteins | sample MGYA00238155_ERZ761577 | MGnify/ENA primary metagenome ERZ761577 (study PRJEB28898, sample SAMN06268775) | compost metagenome | isolation source: Emeryville, CA | place: USA:Emeryville, CA...
CCGCGAAGGCGGCCGCACCGTCGGTGCCGGTGTCGTCTCGCAGATCCTCGCCTGAGGAAGCGGCGTAGGGGTCCGCAGCCATGCTCTCGTCCAAACGACAAGAGAAGCAGCGGATCCCGATCGTCCTGGCCTGCTCCATCTGCGGAGGGCGGAATTTCAAGACGACTCGTGGAAGGCACCAAGAAGGAATCCTCAGACTCAAGAAATTCTGCCCAGCCTGCGGGAAACACACTGAACACGTGGAAAGCAGGTAACGGAGGAAGCCGGCTCTCAAGGGGCCCGGCTTTCGCCACATCAGGGGATCATCCCCGGAACATTTGCACAGGGGTATAGCTCAGTCGGTAGAGCAGCGGATTCCAAATCCGCAGGTCGGGAGTTCGAGCCTCTCTGCCCCTGCAACCCGAAAGTAACCGCTCCCGGGCGGAGAACGAAAGTCTTCATGGCAAGCGATTCCGACGATACCAAAACCCTCGAGGACAAAGAGGCCGATCCGAACCCTTCGGGTCAGGCTCCGCTCGCGGTGGAGGAAGGGGACGACGATGTCGGTCGCCTCCCCGCGGTGCTCGGGGTGGATCGCTATGTCCACGCTGCGTTTTTCATCGCTGCCCTGATCGCGTCGTACCTCGCTGCTCAGATCCTCGGTCTGATCTGGAACACGTTGACCGGATTCCCTGAGGCGGTGCGGGCCGTTCCGCTGTTGCTCGAGTACAGCGAGGACGAGCGTGGCACCATTTGCCTGGTCATCGGTGCAGTTGTGGGCGTTCTGTCGGTTTTGCGCTACTACCGTCGGCCCAGCATCAAGGGCTGGGCATTTGGGGTGGCGCAAGAACTCGGTCGCGTCACCTGGCCCGCGAGGGACACAGTCACAAACGGCACACTCGTTGTCATCGTCGCAAGCCTCATCGCTACTATCTACGTAACGCTACTGGATCGCTTCTGGGGCTACCTCACGAATTTGGTGTACGGAGCATGAGCTCACAATCAACTACCGATCAGCCGGCCACGAAAAAGTGGTACGTCGCCACGACCTACTCGGGATTCGAGAATAAGGTGAAGTCGGCGCTGCTCGAGCGGATCCGCCAGTTCAAGATGGACGACCGCTTCGGTGAGATCTTGATTCCGACCGAGCAGATCACGGAGACCAGCAAGGACGGTAAGGTGCGGACCCGTTCGCGCACGACCTTCCCTGGCTACATTTTCGTCGAGATGGTGATGGGCGAGGAAGCTTGGCACCTCGTCAAGGACACGCCGAAGGTTACCGGTTTTATTGGGAATAACCGGCCGCAGGAGGTGCAGCCACCGTCGATCGACGGGCTGCGCCGCGGCATCTCCGAGGGCGCTCAGAAGCCCCGGCCGAAGTATGAGTTCCACGTGGGCGACGAGGTTCGCGTGGTCGTGGGTGCGTTCGCGAACTTCTCTGGCACGGTCCAGGAAGTGAACAGCGACAAGCAAAAGTTGAAGGTCAAGGTGAGCATCTTTGGTCGGGACACGCCGGTCGAGCTCAACTTTTCAGATGTAGAGAAGCGCTAAGCGCGAGAGACGATTATGGCTGCCGCGAAGAAGAAGATCACTGGTTACATCAAGCTGCAACTGCCCGCCGGTAAGGCGAATCCGGCGCCGCCCGTGGGTCCTGCCCTCGGTCAGCATGGCGTCAACATCATGCAGTTCTGTAAGGACTTCAACGCCAAGACGGCGAAGCTCGGCGACACTGTCGTTCCGATCGTCATCACCGTCTACGCGGACCGCTCCTTCAGCTTCGTGATGAAGTCGGCCCCCGCCAGCATCCTCATCAAGAAGGCCCTCGGCCTGAAGATGGGTAAGCCGGGCTCGGGTTCGAAGGAGCCGAACAAGCAGAAGGTCGGCAAGATCACCTGGGATCAGCTCCGCGCCATTGCGCAGGAGAAGCTTCAGGACATGAACGCGACGGACGTCGAAGCCGCAGCGAAGTCAATCGCGGGCACCGCTCGCAGCATGGGCGTCGACGTCATCTGACGTTCCGCTCTTCCGAAGCTTCCCTCCCGGAAACTCCGGGACGATAGAACATCCTGAGTTTCCCCCATCCCCAAAAGTTACTGGCCCGGGCTGACCGACCCAAAAAGCGGTGAGCTCATTCAGGGTCCAGGAGTCGAAAGACGAACCTCTATGCCAAAAAAGATTGCAAAGAAAAGAGCGCAAGCTCTGGCCGGCTTTGAGCGGCAGAAGCTGTACTCCGTCGAGGAGGCTGCTGATCTCGTGAAGAAGCTCGCTTACGCCAAGTTCGACGAATCCGTCGACATCGCGGTGCGCCTCGGGGTGAATCCGAAGCACGCCGACCAGATGGTGCGCGGCGCGGTCGTCCTCCCTCACGGGACGGGCAAGTCCGTGCGCGTCGCTGTCTTCGCTCGCGGCGACAAGGAGAAGGAAGCTCGCGAAGCGGGCGCCGATTTCGTGGGCGCCGACGACCTGGTGAACGAAGTTCTCGGCGGCATGCTGGACTTCGACCGCGTGATCGCGACCCCGGACATGATGGGTGCGGTCGGTAAGCTCGGTCGCGTCCTCGGTCCGCGTGGCCTCATGCCGAACCCCAAGGTCGGCAGCGTGACCCTAAACGTGGGGCAGGCCGTCCGCGAGGCGAAGGCTGGTAAGGTTGAGTACCGCGTCGACAAGGCCGGCGTGGTTCACGCGCGCATTGGCCAGAGGTCCTTCGGTGCCGACAAGCTGAGTGAGAACGCCCGCGCCATGGTGCGTGAGCTCATCGCGCGTAAGCCCTCGACCGCCAAGGGAACCTATCTCCGAAGCATCACTGTTTCGAGCACGATGGGCCCCGGCGTGAAGATTGACACCTCGAGCGTCGCCGCCACCGGCGAGGAGGAGAGCTAATGTTGCGTGCAGACAAAGAGCTCGCGGTCAGCGCGATCCGTGAGCGATTCTCGAAGATGTCCTCGGCGGTTTTCGTCGACTTCTCGGGCATGACGGTCGAGGAGCTCACGAGCCTCCGCGGCAAGTTCCGTGAGAAGGGCGTCGAGTACAAGGTTCTCAAGAACACCCTCGTCAAGAAGGCCCTCGGCGACGAGCCTTTTTCGGGCAGCCTGTCGAAGGTCCTGCGCGGCATGACCGGTATCGCTTGGAGCTTCGAGGAGCCGAGCGCTGCCGCCCGCGTCGTCAAGGACTTCGCCAAGGAGAACGAGAAGCTGAAGATCAAGGCCGGCCTCATGGACGGTCAGGTCCTCAGCCCCAAGCAGGTCGAGGATCAACTCGCGACCTTGCCGAGCAAGGACGAAGCGCGCGCGATGTTGCTCGCTACGTTCAACGCACCTGCGCAGACGTTCGTCCGTCTGCTCAATGCACCCCTCCAGCAGATGGTCCTCGTTCTCGAGGCCAAGCGAAACAAGGGCGGCTGAGCCGCTCTTTCATCCAAAACCCTCAAGCTACCCCGTGGTGAAGCGATTCGCCTCATCCGGAGTCACCGCGTAGAACCCATCAACAAATCGAACGTCAAGGACCGCATCCGGACGAATGAGCCGGAGCGGCAGTTCCAGGAGTAAAACAAAAATGGCCGATATTACTAAGGACCAGGTAGTCGACTACCTCTCGAACCTCCCCGTGATCCAGATCGCTGAGCTCGTGAAGGAGCTCGAGGCGAAGTGGGGCGTCAGCGCAGCACCCGTGGCTGTTGCTGGTGTGGGCGGCGGCGCCGCTGCTGCTGCTGAGGTCGAGGAGAAGGACGAGTTCGACGTCGTGCTCGCTGACGCGGGTGCGCAGAAGATCAACGTCATCAAGGTCGTTCGCGAGATCACCGGTCTCGGCCTCAAGGAGGCAAAGGACCTGGTCGAGGGTACGCCCAAGACCCTCAAGGAAGGCGTCAACAAGGAAGAAGCCGCCGACCTCAAGAAGAAGCTCGAAGAAGCAGGCGCAAAGGTCGAGGTCAAGTAACCACCTCGTGCTTTGGCCTATCAGGTGGCTTCGGAATCCGTGTCAGAGCACCTGCCCGCCCGGTAATGGGGTGGGCGGGTCGCTCCGACGCGCCTATTTGAGTCGTGAGGGAATTGCCCGTGCGGCAGAGCGCGGACGCATGGTTCGCGTGTGACTAACGTCGCGCGGCCCGTTTTGAGAAACAAGCAAAAAAATGGCTTCCAAGGTCCAATCCAACTTCCGTCATCGTACCAATTTGGGTCAGGTTGAGTCCGTCGTCGACGTACCGAACCTGATCGGCATTCAGAAGCGAAGCTACACCATCTTTTTGCAATCGGACGTCGATCCGAAGCAACGACAGGACGTTGGCCTCGAGGGCGTTTTCAAGAGCGTCTTCCCGATTCGCGACTTCGATGGAACGAGCGAGCTCGTCTACGTCGGCTACACGCTCGAGAAGCCCAAGTATGACGTCGAAGAGTGCCGCCAGCGCGGTATGACCTTCGCGGCGCCGATTCGCGTCACGACCCAGCTCATGGTCTACGACGTGCGCGAGGGCGGCGAGCGCATCGTGCGCGACATCAAGGAGCAGGAGGTCTACTTCGGTGAGATCCCGCTCATGACCGAGACGGGCACGTTCATCATCAACGGCACCGAGCGCGTCGTCGTTTCTCAGCTCCACAGGAGCCCGGGCGTCTTCTTCGACCACGACAAGGGCAAGACGCACTCCTCCGGCAAGCTCCTCTACTCAGCTCGAGTCATCCCCTACAGCGGTTCTTGGCTCGATTTCGAGTTTGACCACAAAGACATCATCTACGTGCGCATCGATCGGCGCCGGAAGATGCATGCGACGGTTCTGCTCCGCGCGCTGGGCTACAGCACGCAGGAGCTCTTGAACTACTACTACGACACCGAGACCGTCTTCATCGAGAAGGGCGACAAGTACTCGAAGAGTGTCGAGTACGATCTCCTCGTCGGTCAACGCGCAACCCGCGACATCAAGGCCGGAAGCCAGACGATCGTCCGCAAGAACACCAAGTTCACCAAGGCGGCGATCAAGAAGCTCCGTGAGCAGGGCATTGAGACCCTGCCGATGGATCTTGAGGAGCTGATCGGAAAGGTCAGCGCCGAAGACGTCATCGATAAGGAGACCGGTGAAGTCCTCCTCGAGTGCAACGAGGAAGTGACCGAGATGGCGCTGACGCGGCTGCGTGAGGCGAACATCACCGAGTTCAAGGTCCTCTTCATCGACGGCCTGAACGTCGGCTCGTACCTGCGCGACACGCTGATCGCCGACAAGACGACGACCACCGAGGACGCGATCATGGAGATCTATCGCCGTCTCCGCCCGGGCGATCCCCCGACGCTCGAGACCGCGAAGCTCCTCTTCCACAACCTCTTCTTCAACCCCGAGCGCTACGACCTCTCGGCGGTTGGTCGCCTCAAGCTGAACTACAAGTTCTACCGTGAGGTCCCCCCCGAGGAGCAGCCTGGCCTCGACCAGCGCACGCTCACCGAGCGCGACATCTTCGAGACCGTTCGTCACCTGATCGAGCTCAAGAACGGCCGCGGCAGCGTCGACGACATCGACCATCTCGGCAACCGCCGCGTGCGCGCGGTCGGTGAGTTGATGGAGAACCAGTATCGCATCGGCCTCGTCCGCATGGCCCGCGCGATCAAGGAGCGCATGAGCATCTCCCAGGAGATCGACACGCTCATGCCCCACGACCTCATCAACGCCAAGCCGGTCGGCGCGGTCGTCAAGGAGTACTTCGGTTCGAGCCAGCTCTCGCAGTTCATGGACCAGACGAACCCGCTCAGTGAGGTCACGCACAAGCGTCGCCTCTCGGCGCTCGGTCCGGGTGGTCTTACCCGTGAGCGCGCGGGCTTCGAGGTGCGCGACGTTCACGCCACGCACTACGGCCGCATCTGCCCGATTGAGACGCCGGAAGGTCCGAACATCGGCCTCATCGCGTCGCTCTCGACCTTCGCCCGCGTGAACGAGTACGGCTTCGTCGAGACGCCCTACCGCCACGTGCAGGATGGTCGGGTCACCGACAAGATCGAGTGGTTCAGCGCGCTTCAGGAAGAAGGCCGTTACATCGCTCAGGCTTCGGCCCCGGTCGACGCGAACGGCAAGTTCAAGGACCGCTTCGTTTCGGCTCGCTTGAACGGAGATTTCCGCATGGCGCTCCCGGAGCAGATTGAGCTCCAGGACGTCGCGCCGAACCAGATGGTGAGTATCGCAGCCGCCCTCGTGCCGTTCCTTGAGCACGACGACGCGAACCGCGCGCTCATGGGCGCGAACATGCAGCGTCAGGCGGTCCCCTGCCTCCGCAGCGAAGCTCCCTTCGTCGGAACCGGCATGGAACGGCGAGTGGCGATGGACTCGGGCGTGTGCGCAGTGGCGCGCCGTGACGGGGTCGTGGAGAGCGTCGACGCGGAGCGCGTCGTGGTGCGCGCGACCGCCGGTGAAGGCGACGAAGTCCCGGACATCTACCACCTGATGAAGTACCAACGCTCGAACCAGAGCACCTGCTACACGCAGAAGCCGGTGGTTCGTCCGGGCGAAATCGTCAAGGCGGGTGATGTCTTGGCGGACGGTCCGGCCACCGACAGGGGTGAGCTCGCTCTGGGCCAGAACGTGCTCGTCGCGTTCATGCCCTGGCAGGGTTACAACTTCGAAGACTCGATCCTCATCAGTGAGCGTATTGTTAAGGAAGACGTCTACACCTCGGTTCACATCGAGGAGTTCGAGTGCGTCGCCCGTGACACCAAGCTCGGCAAGGAAGAGATCACGAAGGACATCCCGAACGTCGGTGAAGAGGCCCTCAAGGACCTCGACGACGCGGGTGTCGTACGCATCGGCGCCGAGGTGAACCCCGGCGACATCCTGGTCGGAAAGATCACGCCGAAGGGCGAGAGCCAGCTCTCCCCCGAGGAGAAGCTGCTCCGCGCGATCTTCGGCGAGAAGGCCGGCGACGTCCGCGACAGCTCGCTCAAGGTTCCGCCCGGCGTGTCCGGTGTCGTGATCGACGCGCGTATCTTCTCGCGCAAGGGCACGGACAAGGACGAGCGCGCCAAGGCGATCGAGGATCAGGAGCGCGCGAAGCTCGAGCGGACCCGTGACGAAGAGGTGAACGTGATCCGCGACACCGTCTTCTTCAAGGTCAAGCAGGTCCTGACCGGGAAGACGACGACCGGAAAACTCGTCGACGACCACGGCAAGCAGCTGCTCGACAAGGGCGTCAAGCTCACGACTAAGGCCATCGAGGAGATCCCGCGCAAGTACTGGGGTCAGATTCCGGTCGACGAGGACGGCGACAAGATCGCTCAGCTCCTGACCGATCTCGACAGCATGGTTCGCTCTCGCGAAGAGCATTTCCGCGAGAAGATCGAGCGCCTCAGCCGCGGCGACGAGCTGCCGCCCGGCGTGATCAAGATGGTCAAGGTCTACATCGCCATCAAGCGCAAGCTTCAGGTCGGCGACAAGATGGCAGGCCGTCACGGAAACAAGGGTGTCGTCTCGCGCATTCTGCCCGAGGAGGACATGCCCTTCCTGGCGGACGGAACGCCGGTGGACATCGTTCTGAACCCGCTCGGCGTGCCGAGCCGTATGAACGTCGGTCAGATCCTCGAGACGCACCTCGGGCTCGCCGCACGCCAGCTCGGAATCCGCGTCGGTCAGGCGATCGAAGCTGGCTTCGGTCCGGCCAAGGTTCGTGAGCGTTTGATCCAGGCTTACCGAGCCGACAAGAACTTCCAGAAGTTCGTCGAAGGCCTCCCGGATGAAGAGGTGATGGAGCTCGGCAAGAAGGTCAGCCGCGGCGTCTTCTTCGGCACCCCGGTGTTCGATGGCGCGAGCGAGAACCAGATCAAGGAAGCGCTGATCGCCGCGGGTCTCGAGCCCTCCGGCCAGCAGATCGTCTTCGACGGTCGAACCGGCGAGCCCTTCGATCGCGAGGTCACGGTCGGCGTGATGTACATGCTCAAGCTACACCACTTGGTCGACGACAAGATCCACGCGCGCTCGATCGGTCCCTACTCGCTCGTTACGCAGCAGCCCCTCGGCGGCAAAGCCCAGTTCGGCGGTCAGCGTCTCGGCGAAATGGAAGTTTGGGCGATGGAAGCCTACGGAGCGGCCTACGCTCTGCAGGAGTTCTTGACCGTCAAGAGCGACGACGTGCAGGGCCGTACCCGCATGTATGAGTCGATCGTGAAGGGCGAGTACGCGCTCGAGGCCGGTCTCCCCGAGAGCTTCAACGTCTTGCTCAAAGAGCTGCAGTCCCTGTGCTTGAACGTCGAGCTCATGGAAGGCGGCGGTGGCCTCCCACCCGTCGCGGCTGAAGAGTGATCCTAGGCCCGGGGGATTGAGCCGATTCGTTCGGTTCTCCCCCATCGCCACCCAACTGTAAAATTTCCCCCCGCGCCCTTGTCAGGACCCCCCGGAGAACCCCATGCGTGACATCTTTTCCTTCTTCGAAAAGCCGAAAGATCCGCTCTCTTTTTCGTCGATTCGCATCTCACTCGCGAGCCCGGAGAAGATTCGCGAGTGGTCTCATGGCGAAGTGAAGAAGCCCGAGACCATCAACTACCGAACCTTCAAGCCTGAGCGCGAAGGTCTGTTCTGCGCGAAGATCTTTGGACCGGTCAAGGACTACGAGTGCATCTGCGGCAAGTACAAGCGCATGAAGCACCGCGGCATCGTCTGCGAGAAGTGCGGTGTCGAAGTCATCCAGTCGAAGGTTCGCCGTGAGCGCCTCGGCCACATCAACCTCGCTTCACCGGTCGCTCACGTCTGGTTCCTCAAGAGCCTCCCGAGCCGTATCGGCAACATCCTCGACATCACCCTCAAGGATCTCGAAAAGGTCCTCTACTGCGAGGCCTATATCGTCGTCGATCCGGGCGAGACCGGACTCGAGTTCGGCGAGGTCCTCTCCGAGGAGCGCTACGCGCAGCTGCTCGACGAGTACGGCGACGACAAGTTCGACGCTCAGATGGGCGGCGAGGCGATCACCGAGATGCTGCGTCGGGTCGACGTGCACACCCTCTCCGAGCAGCTCCGGATCGACCTCGACGCCGCGACCAGCGAGGCGAAGAAGAAGAAGCTCGCCAAGAGACTTCGCGTGATTGAGGCGTTCCGGGGGTCCGGGAATCGCCCCGAGTGGATGATGCTGAGCGTGATCCCGGTCTTGCCGCCGGACCTGCGCCCGCTCGTTCCGCTCGATGGTGGACGATTCGCGACCAGCGACTTGAACGACCTCTACCGCCGCGTGATCAACCGGAACAACCGGCTCAAGCGCCTGCTCGAGCTGAACGCTCCCGAGATCATCATCCGTAACGAGCGGCGCATGCTGCAAGAGGCGGTCGACGCCCTCTTCGACAACGGTCGACGAGGCAAGACCATCACGGGCCCGAACAAGCGCCCGCTGAAGTCGCTCTCCGACATGCTCAAGGGCAAGCAGGGCCGCTTCCGGCAGAACCTGCTCGGAAAACGCGTCGACTACTCAGGTCGAAGCGTGATCGTGGTCGGTCCGACCCTCAAGCTCCATCAGTGCGGCTTGCCGAAGAAGATGGCGCTCGAGCTGTTCAAGCCGTTCATTTACAACAAGCTCGAGGAGCGCGGCTTCGTCAACACCATCAAGAGCGCCAAGAAGATGGTGGAGAAGGAGCGTCCCGAGGTTTGGGACATCCTGGACGAGGTGATCAGTGAGCATCCCGTGATGCTCAACCGCGCACCCACGCTCCACCGCCTCGGTATTCAGGCCTTCGAGCCGGTGCTGATCGAAGGTAAGGCGATCCAGCTGCATCCGCTGGTTTGCGTTGCGTTCAACGCGGACTTCGACGGTGACCAGATGGCGGTCCACGTGCCGCTCTCGATCGAGGCTCAGATGGAAGCGCGCGTGCTCATGATGAGCACGAACAACATCCTGTCGCCGGCCTCTGGAAAGCCGATCATCAACCCGACGCAGGACATCGTGCTCGGGCTCTACTATGCGACGCGCGAGCGCAAGTACGCCAAGGGTTGTTTCCGTGAGGGCAGCTTGGCCCTCAAGGATAATCGCCTCAATGGTCATCTGCGCGGCGTCTACTCCTCACCCGAGGAGGTGCGCATGGCGTACGACGCGGGCACCGTCGAGCTTCATGCGGGCATCCGCGTGCGGCTCCAGGAGAAGGACGCTGATGGCAACATCACGGAGCGGTTCGTCGACACGACCGTCGGTCGCGTCTTGATCAGCGAGGTGCTGCCCCCGGGCGTTCCGTTCGAGGCCGTTAACAAGGTGCTCAACAAGAAGGCGCTCAGCCAGCTGATCGACACCTGTTACCGGATTCACAAGAACAAGGAGACCGTTCTCCTCGCCGACCGGCTCAGGAACCTCGGTTACCACTTCTCGACCCTCGCAGGCATCAGCGTCTGCATGGACAACATGGTCATCCCGCCCAAGAAGAAGACCTTGGTCGAGGAGGCACAGGCCGAAGTCGAGCGCGTTCTCGAGCAGTACCAGGAAGGTCTCATCACCTCTGGCGAGCGCTACAACAAGGTCGTCGATATCTGGGCCGGCGTTGCGGATCGCGTGACCGAGGAAATGATGAACGGTATCGGTCGCGAGACGCTGACCGACCCGGAGACCGGTACGACCTCGGTCGAGTCGAGCTTCAACCCGATCTACATCATGGCCGACTCGGGCGCGCGTGGCTCTACCCAGCAGATGCGTCAGCTGGCGGCGATGCGCGGTCTCATGGCGAAGCCGTCCGGTGAAATCATCGAGACCCCGATCATCGCGAATTTCCGCGAAGGCCTCAGCGTGCACCAGTACTTCGTTTCGACGCACGGTGCTCGTAAGGGTCTCGCCGATACCGCGCTCAAGACCGCTAACTCCGGTTACTTGACGCGCCGTCTCGTCGACGTCGCTCAGGATTGTGTGATCAGCATGAACGATTGCGGAACCTTCGATGGTCTCCGCGTCGCCAAGCTCGAAGAGGCCGGCGAAGTCATTCAGCCGCTCGGCGAGCGCATCCTCGGGCGCGTGACGCTCGAAGAGGTCATCGATCCGCTGACGGGAGAGGCCATCGTTCAGGCGAACGAGCTCCTCGACGAAACCGCGGTCCGTCGCATCGAGGACGCGGGCATCGAAGAGGTCGTGATTCGCTCGGTGCTCACCTGCCAGGCGCGGCGCGGCGTGTGCGCCATGTGCTACGGGCGCGACCTGGCCCGTGGTTACAACGTGAACGTCGGCGAAGCAGTTGGCATCATCGCGGCTCAGTCGATCGGCGAGCCGGGCACGCAGCTGACGATGCGTACGTTCCACATCGGTGGTGCGGCGGCGCGCGGCAAGATCGAGGCGAACAAGCTCGAGCTGCGCACCGAGGGTACGATCAGCATCCGGAACGCGAACATCGTGACGAGGAAGGACGGCAGCCAAGTCGTCATGAACCGTCACGGCGAGATCGTCGTGATGGACGACACCGGTCGCGAGCGTGAGCACCATCGCCTGCTCTACGGTGCGCTTCTGTCCGTGAAGGACGGCGATCGCGTCCCGGCGGGCAAGGCTGTCGCCGAGTGGGATCAGTTCGCTCAGCCGATCTTGACCGAGGTCGGTGGTGTCGTGAAGTTCGGAGACCTCGTCGAAGGCGTGACCGTCGTCGAGAAGGTGGACGAAGTGACCGGCCTCTCGCGCAAGATCGTCGTCGAGTCGCGCGCCGCGGATCTCCGCCCGCGCATCACGATCACCGATCCGGAGACGGGCGAGCCCGTGAAGCTCCCTGGTTCCGGTCTCGATGCCCGTTACCTGCTCCCCGTTGGTGCGAACATCGTTTGCGTCGAAGACGCAGCGATCACGCCCGGCGAGGAGATCGCGAGGATGCCGCGCGAGACGACGAAGGTGCAGGACATCACCGGTGGTCTGCCGCGCGTCGCCGAGCTGTTCGAGGCCCGCAAGCCCAAGGATCACGCCATCATCGCTGAAATCGATGGTGTCGTGGACTTCGGCAAGGACTCGAAGGGCAAGCGCAAGATCACGGTGACGCCGATCTCTCTCGACGGCACGCTGCTCGAAGATCAGACGCGTGAGTATCTGATCCCGAAGGGCAAGCACATCCAGGTTCAGCCGGGCGACCACGTGCGCGCGGGCGATCCGCTCCAGGACGGTCCTGCGAACCCCCACGACATCTTGCGCGTGAAGGGTGAAAAGGAGCTGTCGGCGTGGCTCGTCAACGAAATCCAGCAGGTTTACCGCCTACAGGGCGTGACCATCAACGACAAGCACATTGAGGTGATCGTGCGCCAGATGCTCCGCCGCGTGCGGATCAAGGATCGCGGCGACACGAACTTCCTCCCCGATGAGCAAATCGAGAGGTACGTGTTCGAGGCCGAGAACGAGCGCGTCTTGGCTCGCGGTGGGCGTCCCGCCGTGGCAGAGGCGATGCTGCTCGGTATCACGAAGGCGTCGCTCTCGACCGAGTCGTTCATCAGCGCCTCTTCGTTCCAGGAGACGACCAAGGTGCTCACCGAGGCGGCTATCCACGGAAAGACCGACGACCTCGCTGGCATCAAGGAGAACGTCATCATGGGTCGACTCATCCCGGCCGGTACGGGTCTGGCGGCGTACAAGCGCCTCCGGCTCGAGACCGAGGATGGCGAGCGGTTCCATCCGCCCGCCCTCCAGAAGCCGGTGCCTGTCGCCCAGCTCGCGGACGAGTTCGCGTAAGAGCTCCCGAGAGCATCACAAAAGAGAGCGCGCACGCGGTCGGTCCGCGGCGCGCTCTTGTCATTTCGGGCGACCATTTCCGGGCAGCGAAGCTTTTTGTGATGCCGTGAGAGGGTCCGCTTTCGGTCCGGGGTGAGTGGTCGAAGGAGCTATTTTAGAGCATCATGCCGGCCGTGTTGATGCTTCGCTCTCTCTTCACCCGGCGCCACTCGGACGCTCCGCCCGCGCGACGTTTCGGACTTTCAGCGCTGCTCCTGGCCTTCTCGGTCGTGCTGTTTGCGCTCACGGTCGGATGCAAAGGTGGTTCCCAGGGCGGGACCGGCCTCCTCGCCAACAAGACGCCGATCGAGACGAAGGGCATCTCGGGGGTGGAGCGCTTGAACGACGGGCGCGTTCCGGCGGAGGGGACTGCTTGGAACAGCAATCGCACGGCGGTCTTCTCGAGCAAAAGCGGCTACGCCATTTTTGATCTCGGCGAGGACAAGCCGATCGAGTCCGTCGCGCTCCTCGGCGACAACAACGATACCTATCGGCTGCTCGGGCGCAGCGAAGGCGGCGAGTTCGAGCTCCTGTGGGAGGCGACCTCAGTGCAGGGCGCGGGCCTGCGCTGGCGTAAGACGAATAGCCTCGGAAAGCGGGCGCGCTATTTGAAGCTGGAGGCGGGGCGTGGTGATTCCTCGCTGAGCATTGCCGAGCTCGTCGTTTTCTCCGAACCGGCCATTGAGCTGCCGCCGAGACTGGAGACGGTGAGCGCCCTCGACTCGGGGCTCACGTACCGTAATGCCATCTTGGTGCTCACGGCGGTGGTCGTGATGGTGGTGGCGCTGACCTGGACCGGAGCTCCCTGGTCGCTTCTGATCGCGGCGGCGCTCGCGCTCGGCTGGGCGCTGCGCGGGTATATTTCCGTGTACTTGAGCGAGTTCCCGATTGGGCAGCTCGAGGTGAGTTTGACGCGCGCGGCGAGCGCGTTCATGGCCGCGGCGGTTATCGCTCGGGAGACGTATGGGCCTCGCGACAAACAGCCCATCACCGCACTGAATATCGGCGTGCTCGCCTTCTCGGCGGTGCTCGCGGTCGGCTCTTTCTACAACCTCGGACACCCGCAGTTCTACGACCACAAGAATCGCGAACCGAGCGTCGTGCACAACTACGACATGCGCGTCTACTTCCCTGTCGCAAAGTACTTTGACGAGCTGAAGTATGACGGGCTCTACCTCGCGAGCGTCGCGACGTACGCGGAGGAGCACGGCGGACTCGATACGCCGGAGATGAAGCGCACGGAGCTGCGAGACCTCCGCGATCATCGGATGCGGAAAGTGCCCGCGATTCGGCAAGAGATCGAAGACGTCAAGAAGCGCTTCTCTCCTGAGCGATGGGAAGAGCTGAAGCGGGACATGCGGTATTTCTGGGAGACGATGGGCTCCCACGCCTATCTCGGCAGCATGGCCGACCACGGTGGTAACGCGACGCCGGTGTGGCTGACGCTCGCTTATTTCATGTTCAAGAGCGCTCCGGCGTCGAACGAAGTGCTGATCTGGGCGGGCCTCCTCGATCCGCTCTTGCTCTTGGTGTTTGCTGTCGCGATTTGGCGCGCGTTCGGCGCTCGTACTGCGCTCGTCTCGCTCGTCCTGTTCGGTGCGAACGACTTCTACATGTTCGGCTCGAACTGGGCCGGGGCGACTTTGCGCCACGACTGGATGGTCTATCTCGGTCTCGGCGCGGCCGCGCTCAAGACGAAGCGCTACAAGACAGGCGGCGCGTTTCTAGCGATGGCGGCGCTCATTCGAGCCTTCCCCGCGATCTCTTTGATCGCGCTCGGAGTGCCGGTGCTCTACTTCGTGCTGGAGAAGGTGAAGGAGCTCGGTCGCGCTCCCTCGCTCAAGGAGATCATTGAGGGCAACCGCTGGTTCATCGACGCGGCCATCGGCGCCGTAGCTTGTGTGGCGGGCTGGGTCCTCTTCTCCTCGCTCGTGCTCGGCTTTGACGCCTGGCCGCTGTGGGTGAAGAAGATCTCGAGCTTTACCGCATCGCCCCACGTCAACCACATCTCACTTCTGACGGTCACCGCTGGCTCCGAAGGAAATCAGGCGATCGTGCTTCGGGAGCGCTTGCCGCTCCATATCGGCGTGACCGCAGCGTTTGTCATCTTTGCCCTCTGGGCTGCTTACCGTCGCCCGCCCCACGTCGCGGCGATGCTCGGGATGCTCTTGATGCCGGTCTTCATGTATCCGGCGAACTACTACGACCACTTCATCTTCCTCTTAGCGGTTCTCGTGAGTGAGCCGCTCATGGCCACCACGCGCGTGGAGAGAGAGACGAGCGGGAAAGTCTGGCTGACCCTCCTTCTCTTGTGCTCGGCCCTCTACATGACGGTGAAGATCAACGATCTGGCGATGCACTTCTACCAAGCGAGCGTGCTGCTCATGGCCGCTTTGGGTGCAGTGCTCGTGTACTTGGTCCCGCGCACGGAAGACGGCGCCTTCCTATTCCCGGAGCCGCTCAAGGTCCTCTGGGAGGCGAAAGGAAGCGACAAAAAGACCGGCGGTCCGGGACGCGGAGCCAAGAAGGCGAAGAAGAAGTCCGGAGCGGGCTCCGATGACGTCACGCTCCAGAGTCCGGTGATGCCGGACAAACGCCCGGAGAAAGAGGAAGAGGTGACGCTGGAGAGTGTCGCTGCGCCCGACAAGCGCGCGGTCAAATCCGAGGACCCGACCCTCGAGAGTCCAGTCGTGCCAGACAAGCGCGCGGCCAAGGAGGAGACAGCTGCTACCGAATCGGACAAGGAAGAGTCCGACAAGGGAGCGTGAGGCGCGCGCGATGAGCGTCGGAGGTGAGCAGATAATGAGCCCAGCCAAAGAACAGAATCGCCAAGTCCGTACGCTCGGGCTCACGCTTGCGCTCTTGTTCCCGGTTGCGGTCGTGCTCGGGGAGGCGATCTTGCGCCTGACGCATCATCGGCCCCTCGGAGCGATGACGGCGAGCTTTATCGTCGTGTTGGTCGGGGCCGGACTTGGCGTCATCGTTCGGGCGCTGGTTGCGCCCCGGGTCACGGGCGACCGAGATTCTTCGTCCCAATACGAGACGGAAGAGGCGCCGGTGCGGTCGGGGGTCATGGCTCGCGCTCGCTCGAGTGAGCGCGAGCTCTGGGCCATTGGAATAGCGGTCTTGGCCTGGCCCCTGGCTCTCTCGTGGGTGTTTTTCGGCTGAAGGAAGGGCGAGAGCGGCCGTCTGAGAGGGGACACTCGGGAAAAGCCGCCGGCGTGGAGAGCCTCCCCGAGGAGGGGGCGAACTTGACGACCCCCTGGTCGGGACTTAACTCTGAAAGCACTGTGCCGAGACTCGAGCGTTCGAAGAAGAGCCGGTGGCCGTCGTCGGGCGCGTCTCGAGAGCTCTTGCGGATCTTTGTCGCATTTTTGTTCGCGTTTGCCCTCGCGAGTCCCGCCTCTGCCCGCTCGGGGGCTGAGGATGCGACCTCGGGCCTACCGGCCGCTCCGGAAGAGTTCTCCTCCATCGAGGCCCACGGGGTCCGCCTCCGTTACCACCCGGACCAGAGCGCTCTCGCCCGAAAGCTGATGCTCGAGGCAGAGCCCTTTCGGCGTGAGGTCGTTGGCCTGCTCGGGATGCAGCCCGGTGATGCCGGTGCGCCGCTTTCGGAGCTGATCGAGGTTCGTCTCGGGCGCACTCCTCTCGAGATGGAGAAGCTCGGCCCGGTCGGGATGCGCTCGCCGAAGTACGCGTCGGGCTTGGCCCTGCCGCGCGCCCGGCTGATTCTGCTCACCGCTTCGCCCCGTTATCCCGGAGAAAAACACGATCTGGTGCAGATCTTCCGGCACGAGCTGGCTCATATTGCGCTCGCTGATCGCGTCGGGATCGGAAACGTGCCCCGTTGGTTCGATGAGGGGTTTGCCGTGTTCTCTTCAGGAGAAGGAGAAGCGGCGCGGATGCAGACGCTGTGGACGGCGACGCTCGCCCGCCGTCTGATTCCCTGGGACGAGCTGACGCGGAGCTTCCCGGAAGACGCTCAAACAGCTTCGGTGGCCTACGCGCAGGCCGCCGACATCATTCGTTATCTCCTGCGCGGCGACGGGCAGCATCGGTTCTTTTCGATCTTCTCGCGCATGAACAATGGCCAGACCTTCGAGAGCGCCGTCAAAGACGCTTATGGAGAAGACCTCGGACTGCTCGAGGTCGACTACCGCGCGGACGCAGCTCGCCGTTATACCTTCTGGCCGATCTTGTTTGCCTCCTCGACGATCTGGGGTGTGGCGGCGGCCCTCTTCATTGTCGCATACCTAAGGAAGAGGAAGCAGGCTCAGAAGAAGCTCGCTCGCTGGGCCCGGGAGGAACAGCTCGAAGACGAGCTCCGGGCGCGCCTCGAGGCGGTGCGCGCGCCGGCGATTCGGATTGTCTTGAGCGAGCCGGAACCGACCGGAGAAGAGGTCCAGCCCTCCGGTCGTTCGTTCACTCGGGGCACGAACCTCGCGGGAATTCCCTTCGTTGAGCACGACGGCTGTCGCCACACGCTCCACTGAGGCAGGGCGAACCGAACCTCCGCTGACGCAGGGCGCGCCTAGTTGCGAGGCTCGTCGATCTCGGGCGCGTCCGTGTCGCGCTCTCCGGTTCTCAGCTTGTCGCGAGCTGCGCGGGCGAGCTCCTCATAGGAGGCGCGGATCCGATCGAGCTCCTCTTCTTCGAGATCCTCAAGGTCCAGAAGCGCGTTGTGTGCGCCGCGTGTGACTCGAATGAGCTCGTCGAGCTTGACCTGGAGCGCCTGAGTGTCGCGGTTTTGGGTACTCTGGATCAGAAATACCATCACGAAGGTGACGATGGTGGTGCCGGTATTGATGACGAGCTGCCAGGTGTCGCTGAAGCCGAAAATCGGCCCCGTGATCATCCAGACCAGCACAGTGCCGAGAGCGAGGACAAATGCGGCTGGGCGCCCGGTGGCCCGCGAGGTCGCCTTGGTCAGCGTTGTGAACCAGTTGGTCGACTTCGTGGGTTTCATGGCGTGAGCAGCGAGCGTGTCAGTGTCGCTCAGTTTCGATGCGGCGGCATTCGCGCACGAGCGTCTCGAAGACGGCTCGGACGAGGTTCGGATCGAGGGGCTCGCTGGCGCCTTGGCTGAGGCGATCGAGCAGGGCCGCTTCGCGAGCGGGATCGTAGATCGGGAGGCCCTTCTTCTTCTTCAGAGCGCCCACGGCCAGCACCTTGTCCACACGCTTTCGAACGAGGCCCAGGAGCTCTCGATCGATCGAGTCGATCTCTTGCCTCAGCCAGTCAATCTCCGGATCGTCGATCACGAGCCGAGATTGCCATTCTTTGCCCGGGATTGCATCCAGTCACTTCTTGCCGCCGCGGAAGCGGGAGATGTCGACCTGTCCGGCGGCGATGATGCGGTAGGCGCGGCCGCGGGAAATGCCGAGCTGTTCGGCGGCGCGTTGCACGTTACCACGCTGCGAGATGAGCGCGGCTTCTAGCTCCCGGGCGTCGGAGTCAGGGGCGCGAATACTCCCGGGCGGAGGTTCGCTCCGCGTTCGATCGGAGTCTTGGCCGCGGGTGGTGGAGGAGCGGACTCGCTCGGGCAGATGCTCGTAACGAATCATCGTCTCTTGTCCACGAAGCACCGCGACTTGGCGCGCCGTGTTGATGAGCTCGCGAACATTTCCTGGCCAGGGATAGACGCACAGCGTCTCGACGACGCGCGGTGAGAGCTCAGGAGCAGAGCCGCCGAGGGCCTCACCCAGGAAGCGCGAAAAGAGGAACGGAATGTCCTCTCGGCGCGCGCCGAGAGGGGGAAGACGAAACTGGTAGCCATCGAGCCGGGCGGCCAGATCTTGGCGGAAAGTGCCCCTCGCCACCGCCTGCTCGAGAGGAGCCTGCGCGGCGCACAAAAAGCGCACGTTGGCCCGGATCGGGCGCGTCTCGCCGACGGGGACGTATTCGTTCTCCTGAATCGCTCGGAGCAGCTTGGCTTGGACAGGGAGAGGGAGCTCGACGATCTCGTCGAGGAACAAGGTTCCGTTTTCGGCCGCGCGCATGTACCCCGCTTCGCTCGAGAGCGCTCCGGTGAAGGCGCCGCGACGGTGCCCGAACAGTTGTGCTTCGGCGAGTTGCTCGGGAATGGTGGCGCAGTTGACGGCGATGAGCGGCCCTTTTCGCCCACTCTGATCGTGCACGGCCCGCGCCACGGCTTCTTTGCCGCTCCCGGTCTCGCCGACGATGATGATAGAGAGCTCACTGCGCGCGACGGGACGCAGGTCTTCGACGGCGCGGGCGAGCGTCGGTCCGCCATAGAGTCCCTCCGCGATCGCGCGGAAACCGGTGTCGGCGGGCCCTGGCGCGTTCCAGAAGAGCGCAATCGTGTCGCCGACGCGAAGGATCGCAGAGTGGCGCAAGGGCGCGGAGCTGATCTGCTCACCATCGATGAAGCTGCCGTTTTTGCTTCCCAGATCGCGCGCCGTCACGCCAGCGCTCGTGACGTCGAGGGCCAAGTGTTCGCGGGAGACGTGGCTCGTCGAAAGGACGATGTCAGCGTGGTCGGCGCGACCCATCACGACGCTCTGCGTGAGGGGAGTGAAACCTGTGCGCGCGCCGTGGAGCCAGAGGAGACCGGTGACGACGCGGTGTTCTGCGTCGTCCTGGTAGGAGTCGGGAGAGTCGACGGTATCGATGAACACCACGCGCACTCCGATTGTCCCGAGGACACGTCAGCTTTCAAGGATTTACGTCCTAGCGCTCGCGGGAGGGGATCGATTTCTCGCTTTCGTTTTCCACACTCTCGAGAAAAGACGGCCCCCAGATCGATGAATCAGTACAGCACTAAGTCGCACCCCAGGACGACGCGGATCTCTTGCACCTCACCGCGCTGGACACGAGCGCAGGATTCGCCGAGCAGAGTGACCTTCCCGTTTCGATATCCCCAGCCGTTTTGGGAACGGGAAGGCAAGACGACTCCGTCGAGGTAAACGTTCAGCTGGACAGCTTCGGTCGGAGGATTTTCGAGCTCGAGAGAACACGACTGGGCAACCTCGACTCCGATCTCTGCGAGCGCATCGTCGAGCTCTTTCTCATCCCGTACATCGAAGTACTTTGTCGCGCCGCTGCGCGGCGCTCCGCCCGCCTCGGCGAGATCGTTCATCAGATCGCGAGCGATCTCGGCGCCGGGGACGCCGATCACGTAAGTCACGATGCCGTCCTCGCGGAGCTCTTCGACGAGCTCGACGCTGGCTCGACTGTCGAGGCAGAACGTCCCCGGGTCGCTGACAACATCACCCGTGAGCCGCGGGTCACAACAGTTCGTCCGATCGCTGCACTGAATATCGCCGATTTGGACTCGCGCGAGACTCAAGCTGCACTCGGAAGCATCACAGCGCGCGTCGGGGTTGCAGTTGGGTGCGCCGTCGGTCAAAAGGACGATGCTTGTTGGTCCAGGCAGCGCCCGAATTTTGCGCTTGAGGGCCTCGAGAGTCGGGGTGAGCGGAGTTCCGCCGGCGCTTCGAATATCGTCGACCGCGCGCGCGAAGCGGCGATAGGTCGAACCTTTCACGAACTCACCACATTTGAGCGCGTCGCCTTCTCTCGTGCGGAAGATCTCTCTCCCCGGCGCGCACTCGTCGCCGGAAGAGGGAAAAGTGGCGAGGCCGTAGTTCAGGCGGTGTCCGTGGACCTCGGCGACCCGCAAGATGGACGCTTTGGACGCCTCGAGCTTTGACAGGCGCGCCCCGATTCGGTCCTCCATGCTCCCGGAGACATCGAGCAGGAAGTAAAGGTTCGGGCGTTTGAGGTCGACGGGGATGACCTCGTTGCCGCAGAGCTGGCTCGGATCGATCGGCTCCTGTCCGGGGCAGACGTTTGGGCCCCGCGGGGGCAGCGGGAGCTGACCCGCAGCTCCAGCGGCGCCACTTTCTCCAGCAGATCCGCCGGAGCCGGGCGGCCGATAGTATCCTGGAGACTCCTTCTCGGAGCAGGCTCCGGAGAGGGTAAGCGACACAAGCGCCGCGAGCGTGGTCCAGAGCAGGCGACGCGCCACTGAAGATTCATTATAGCATCTCGAAGCAATATGGTCGCCTCGAGGAAGAAGCTGACAAGTTTCGCACTTTGGGCGATCTTCTGTGGGCTCTTGTTCTGGGTGGGGAGGATGGCTCCGGGGTGGTTTTCGCCCGGGCAGAGCCGTCCGGTCGTTCAGGAAGTGACCTGTCAGCTGCGCTGGGTGGTGCGGGGAGCGCTGCCGGGGGGGCCGCTCTCTCTCTCCTATTTCAGGGTGGCCTCGGATGGACGCTACGAGGCTCCGATACAAACGAAGGTACCGGTGCCGCCGAGCGAGAGCGCGGAGTGGAGTGAATCCGCTGAGTGGGACATCGAACAGTCGCTTCCGCCCGGGCGTTATTGGATGGTGGGGAGAGGGCCCGGGATCGCGCGAGTGAGCGCGCCCTTTGAGCTCGTGGATTGTGATGCCCCTCTCGCGCGAAAGATTGAGCTGACGGTCGCGAGCGAGCTCACCCTCGAGGTGAAGGTTCGACAGGAAGACGAGAGTCTCGCTCCGCTGCCCAAAGCGACGGTGCTCGTGGAGTCGGCGGCGCCGAGCGGCGGCGGCGTGCGTCGTCTCGAGGTGCCCTTCGGCGCTCTCACCGATGAGGCGGGACGCGCGACCTTCCGAGAGCTCCCCGAGCCTCCCTATCGTGTGCGGGTCTACGCTCGAGGCTACGAGCCCTACGAGGCGGAGCTCATGAGTGACAGCCTCGTGGTTCTGCGTCCGGTGCATGTGCTCCGGGTGAAGGTGACGGATTCGGGAGCGGGAGTTCCGGGGAGCATCGTCGAGGTTTCTGGGCTCTCGACGTGGCCGCCGCGGCGGGTCGAGACGCAGGCTTCGGGCGCCGTCGAGATTCTTGGGCTGAAGGCGGGTCGCTACGCTCTGTACGGCGAACACGGCGAGCGCATCGGCGGGCCCGTCATGGTGGAGGTGCCTCCGGGTGTCGGCATCACCGAAGCGGAGGTCCAGCTCGGTCCGGGAGTGATGGTGGGTGTCCTGTGTCAGGAGGAGAACGGAAGCGCCGTCGTCGGCGCGCACCTCGCGTTTCAGCCGGGTTCTCCCTACGACGCATCTCGTTACGGTGAATCGGACGGCGAGGGGCGGGCGCGCTTAGGTCCCCTGCGCCGCGCGGAAGGAATGCTCTCGGTTTCCGCGCCGGGTTTTGTCGCGCAGACGGTCGAGGTCCGCGATCAAACGGAGGTCGTCGTCTCGCTCGTGCGCGGCGGGACCGTCGTCGGGAGGGTCCTTGATGAGCGCGGCATGCCGATCTCAGGGGCCGTCGTGCGCATTGCGGGCAGGGACGAAAAGGGCCAGTCGATCGTGCACGGCTTCGATCGAGGCTGCGCGCGAGATAGCCATTTTTCCTGGGCTCTCGCGCAGTCCAGTCTGATTGTTCCCGCGGGCGAGCTCGGGGTGATGATGGGTCCGGTGCCGCCGATCCCGCTCTTTGGGCTCCGGGAGTCAGGCCCTTGTCCGACGGCGGCGTCGCCTCAGGCGGACTCGCTCGTGACGGATAAAGACGGACGTTTCGCGGCGTTTGGAGTCGCACCGGGAACCGTGGTGGCCGTCGCCGAACATGAGAACTACATCAGCGGTCGAAGCGTGGAGGGCCGCCTCGCGAGCGAAGGCAGCCTTGAACTTGAGATTCGCCTCGGTGAGGCTCAAGTGCTCATCGGTCGGGTCCTCGACGACCGCGATTTTCCGGTCCCGGACGCGACGGTGCGGGTGCTCGGGCGCGGGCATGTGCGCGAGGCGAGAACCGAACGAGACGGTACCTTCCGCGTTCCCGCCATCCTCGAGGCGCTCACCCTGCGCATCTTCACTCGAGAAAGACCGCTGGTTCCGGCTCTCGAGGAGCGGATCCCGAAGGAGCGTCCCTCCGGGGAACTCGTGTTTCGTCTCCCGAAGCCGAGGGAAGCGAGCGAGCTTGTGATCGTGGACGAAGAGGGACACGCGGTAGAGCTCGCCCAGGTCAAGCTCACGTCGCTCATCGCGAGCGAACCCACCGTCGAGACGCGCTTCACGGACGCCTCTGGCCGCGTCACCGTGAATGGAGTGCGGGGCCTCAAGGCGCGCATCAATGTCTCTCGGTCCGGGTTCGCGGAGCTCGAAGAGACCCGAGAGCTCGGAGCGGAGCACCGTTTCGTCTTAGAGCGAGCGGTGCGTGTCGAGGGACGCGTCACGAGCGTGCGCGGGCGGGCGCCGGCGCCGGAGACCCGATTGACCCTTCGCTGCGGCTCGGAGAGTCAGGCCGCTGTCACGAATGAAACCGGCGAGTATGTCTTCCCCGCGGCGCCTCGGGGAAAGTGTGCTCTCTCGGCTTATCATGAGACGCTCGGTACCGGAGAGCTCTCCGCCGAGATCCAGAAGACCTACCACGGGCGGGCTTTTGTCTTGCCTGACCTGGATCTTGTCGCGCCTGAGGAGAGAACGGGGCGCGTGACGAACGCACGAGGTGAGCCGGTGCGTGATGCCATTGTGAGCGCGGTGCCCCTGCCGCCCTATTTGCCACGAGATGCGTCGCTCTTACCCGAACCTCTCACGCGCACAGACGAGCGCGGCGAATTCCGTCTTTCGCTCTCTCCTGGCCGAACGCAGACCCTATACGCGGTCCTGCCTGGTCAGGCGAGCGGCAGCGGGGCGCCCTCGACGCGCACCGAACAACCGATTGAAATCGTCTTGAGCCAGGAGGACCTCGCGCCCGCTGAGCTGCCCGCGACGGTGCTCGTCGGGCTCGAAGCGCGACAGGGGCGCATCCTTTTGACCGCGGTGCTCCCGAAAGATCGCGAGACCCAGGATCTCCGGGTCGGGGATGTGCTCGTCGAGATCGATCGTGAGACCCCGAGAGATCTGAAAGATGCTCGCGCGCTCCTTTCGGGAGCTGTCGGGAGTGAAGTGCGCCTCCTTGTCGAGCGCCAGGGACAAACTCTGGATCTTACAGCGCGGCGCGAAGCGTACGCGCGGTAGTTCTCTGGGTTCGGCGGGAGGATGCTCGTTTGCTCTCTCTGTGAAGAGAGGACGTTTGATGCTGCTCACAGGGGACTTAAGGAGCGTCCGCAGGAGCGAAGCGGGCGGCGGTGAGTGGAGGGGAAGGCTCGGTAGGGCTCAGTCGGTTGTGATGGACCGGGGCCAAAAAACAGGGCGGAGAGCTGCGAAAGCGCCGCGCGCCTCTCGGCCCATCGGGCGCGCGCAAGGCGAGTGACGCCTCGCTTCGACGGACTTCGGTTTGAGCGAGCTTCGGGTTTGAGCGAGCCTCGCGCATGAAGTGTCCGGAGAAGGAGTCTAAAAGGGTGACGCTCTCGCAGAATGTCGGAGAGTGAAGTGAGGCGAAGCAGGGCGGACGAAGACGGCCACACGAGACGGAGAGCGAAATCGAGCAGCAAATGTCCCAGAATTTTGGAGATGGGGAGGGCTCAGCTCTGGCCGAGCGACGGCAGGTGGGCGCAGGATATGGGGGTATGGGGAGCCCGAACACAGCGCGCGAAAAGGAAGATCTCAGAAAGGCGCGCCGTACATTTCTAGATGGCTCGAGCGCGCTGAGGCGCCTGCTCGGAGCATGGCTCGTGTCGCTGGGGATGGCGCTGACCGTCCTTTTTTCGTCTCATCCGGCAGAGGCCCAAGCCCTGACGCGGGAGAGTGAGGTCCTTTACGTCGGCGACCGGGCGGTGGTGACGCTCCGAGGTTCAGTGGGCGGGTACACCGCGCGGGAGCGGGTCACTTCGGCGAACGAGCGGCTGGAACGCGCGCTCACCAAGTCGACGCCGCCGAAGGTCACGCTCGACGACGTGGAGCTCGGGACGCGTGTTCTCGTCGACGGCGAACCGGTGTTCCTCGTCACGCGCGGCGACGTTGACGTTCAGATCGGAGAAACGCCACACTTTCTCGCGGAGGAGTCGGCCAAACGTCTCGAGCGAGCGATCGCTGAGGTTCGGAGGCAGCGCAGTCAGCCGTTCATGCTCCAGGCGCTCCTCACGGCGGGCGCGGGCACGCTCGTGTACGCGATCCTGCTCTGGGTTTTGTCGCGACTCGCGACCCGCCTCACGCGGCGCCTTTCGCTCGCCGCGGCGAGCCGGGCCGATCGGCTGCAGGCCCGCGGCGTCAGCATCCTCGATACAGGGCGCATCTTGCGCTTCATCCGCTGGGTCTTTGTAGCGTTGACCTGGGTCATGGGGGCGGGCGCCACCATCATTTGGCTCGCCTTCGTCTTGAGTCAGTTCCCTTACACGCGAGCTTGGGGCGAGGGGCTCGGCGCGAATCTGCGAAGGCTCGCTTGGGAGGTCGCGGTCTCGATCGGCCGGGCCGTGCCTGAGCTTCTGGTCGTCATCTTCATCGCCGTGGCGGCGCGGACGGCCATCGCCATCAGCAGTTGGTTCTTCGATCGCGTCGAGGAGCGAAGACTGCTTGTTGCGTGGATGGATCCCGAGCTCGTGCGGCCGACGCGTCGCGTGTTCGGGTTTTTGGTTTGGGTGTTCGCCTTGGCGATGGCTTACCCGTACCTCCCGGGCTCGGACACCGAAGCTTTTAAGGGCCTCTCGGTGTTGGTCGGCTTGATGGCATCTCTCGGTAGCTCCAGCGTCATCAATCAGGCGGCGAGCGGACTCACGCTCATGTACGCCCGGACCATCAAGGTCGGCGACTTCATTCGCATCGACGACGCAGAAGGAACCGTCGTCGAAATTGGAGTCGTCGCGACGCGGATTCGAACGGGGCTCGGCGAGATGTTGGTCCTGCCGAACGCGAAGATCTTGAGCAGCATGATGAAGAACTACTCGCAGCCGGTGCACGGGGACGGCTGTGTGCTCGACGTGGAGGTGAGCGTCGGATACACCACGCCGTGGCGCGTGGCGCAGACGCTGCTTCTCCAAGCGGCGGACGATGTTCCTGGTCTCTCACCGACTCCGCCGCCTTTTGTCCGTCAGGTCGCCCTGAACGACTACAATGCGACCTATCGCCTCGTCGCCCGCACGCCGGAGGAAGATCCGATCGTGCGGGCTCGGATATTGAGCGATCTGCGGGGCGCGGTGCGAGACATCTTCGAACGCAATGGCGTCGACATCATCTCGCCCCAATATCTCTCGCTTTCCCAGCGCACCTCCGTGCCCCGAGCAGAGACCCCGGAGAGTCTCCGCTCGTAGGCGCGCGGCGTGCGATCGGTTCGCGAACCCTCACGGGGCGACCGCGATCACTCGGGGTCGTGGCAGCAGGCTTCGATGTTGTGCCCGTCGGGATCGAGGACGAAAGCTCCGTAGTAGTTTTCGTGATAGTGGGGGCGGGGGCCCGGAGGGCCATTATCGGTTCCGCCCGCGCGGAGAGCCGCCTCATAGAACGCCCGGACTTGTGCGCGATTTTCAGCGCGGAAGGCGATGTGGACGCGGGGGCTCTGGGGCGGGGCTTCGTGAGCGGCTCTTGGGCCGCCGGCCGGCCGCAGTCTAGCAGAGGTAACGGATCGTGCCGACGAGCCGGAAGCGCGAGGAGGCGTTGACGGACGGAGTATGCAAGACGCGCATGTCCATCAAGTAGACGTCGCCGCATTGTCCTGAGAGACCGATGATGGAGCTCAGTAGCGGTGACCCTTGTGCGACATCGCGGAGGGCTCTGCGGAGCTCGCCCTCGCTCTCCGCGTTGGTCGGGCGGAGGTGAGACCGGGAGAGGAGGAGGGTCGGCCCGCCCTTCGGTTCCACGTCGTCGATCAGGACGAAGGCTTGGAGGCCTGCGCTCTTCTGAGAGGCGCCGAGGTCGGTGTGCCAGTTGAGCCCGGTGAGCCGGAACTCGCCCTGATTCGGGGGCGAGAGGAGGAGCTGACTTTGGATCGAGAGGGGGCGCCCTTGGGCCCAGACGCGAGCGGCCTCCTGAAGGCGCGGGGAGCTGAGTTTGCTCGAGAGGTCGGGAATTTGGGCGAGGGCCGAGAGCTTTCCGATCTGTTGAAAGGGCGGCAGCGCCCGCAGTTTCGGTGGCAAGCCGCGACCAGACGGAGCGATGCCGTGGCGCGACAAATCGCTATAGATTTGCTCACGAAGGGGACGCAGCTGATCCCGAGGGACCGCTCCGCGCAAGAGCACAAATCCACTCGCTTCCAAGGTAGCGCGCTCGGCGGGACTCACGGGGACCTCTCGCGTCGCGGCCGACCGACGAGATCTCGCCATCCGCGACGCTCTCTTTCGTAGCATTCAAGAGGAAGGAGGTCGAAGCGGTTCGCTCGCCTGCGCACAAGGGCACCCGGAGCATCGGTGGGAGGCGAGCCCGTTCGAGGTGACCCTGTGAGGGGGAATTCAGCGATGGGGCGCGCCGTGCCGCTCGGGGAGGAGCATCGCTTGACCGGCGTTTCACGGCGCGTATACCGAAAAAGGCCCGCTGCGGGGTCGAGCCATGTGAGCATGGAATGAGAGAGACGGGGAAGTGACAAAGAAAACGAGGAGGGCGCGGACGTGCTGACGGCGCAGGAGGCTTGGGACTTCGCGCGGCATCATGTGGAGGTCTGGAACAGTCACGACCTCGACGCGATCGTGGAGCTCTATACGGAAGACGCCGAGCTCTGTTCACCCCTCGCGGCCATCGTGAAAACCCCGCCGATCCTGACGGGACGGGCTGAGCTTCGGGACTATTTTGGTCGCGGACTCAAGACCTATCCCGATCTCCGTTTCGAAATCATCGACGTATTTCGCGGGCCCTTGAGCGTGACGATTCACTACGTCGGAGCGGGGCGGGTCCGCGTAGCCGAGGTGCTTTTTTTGACGGCGGAGCGGAAGATCGAGCGCGTCTTTGCCCATTACCTCTGCGAACCTTGAGTGGATCGTAAGAACTGGACGAGCGACCGAGGGCGCCCCTTTTCGAATCCGGCGCTGATGGCAGGAGGTTCCGGGATGTCCAACGGCGAAGGGCGGCGGTATCCTCTGCGCACCATGCAAAAAGTTCTTCGGTTGTCGCGTTTCGTTTCTCTGCTCGCTCTCATGAGCTGCTTAGGAGGCTGTGGCCGTTCCGGGAATTCCGCGGACGCGGAGAGCCCCGACACGGCGCAAACGGGAGAAGGAGCGAGGTACGCGGCTCCGAGCGAGCCGGCCGGAGATGAGAGCTCGGCGGGCGCTTCGGAGGGCAAGGTTTGCGGAGCGCGGGCGGGAGATACTTGTGGTCCTGACGAGTACTGTGCCTACGAAGCGGGCCAGTACTGTGGCGCTGCGGACGCTACGGCCTTCTGTAAACCCCGCCCCGAGATGTGCACGAAGGACTACCGTCCGGTCTGTGGTTGTGACAATCGCACCTACGGAAACGCCTGTACCGCGGCCGCCGCGGGACAAGGCATTCTCCAAGTGGGCGAGTGTCCCGCCTCCCCCGACGAAGAGCCGGGGGAGTGAGCTCACTCAGTCCGGGATCTCTGGCTCAACGAGCCTCTTGAGCTTGTCCAGACTCTCCTGCCATCCGAGGTAACAGGCGGCGGCGGGAATGACGTCGGGGACGTCTTTCTGTTCGATGAACAGTTCGGTGCCGACGACGGCCGGGCGAAAGGTGATGGTGACCTTGATCTCGCCCGGCAGGCTCGGGTCGTCGAACTTGTCCGTGAGAATGTGAGGGAAGAGGGAGCCGAGAAGCGAAGGAGCTTTGGGCTCCTTCGTCAGCGTCGGATCACGGGGAAAATGGCGCGGAGCGCGGGCGTGCGGAGCCAAAGTCCGCCCCACATGAAGAGTCCGACGTAGACGGGGAAGAGGATGTGGCTGAAGAGCGGCGCTTCGAGGCGGAGATGGGTCGCGATGGCGCCGCCGAGGAGTCCCGTTGTCAGAACTGCGCCGAACACGGCGAGCTTCGGGATGAGATAGAGGGCGACGCAGCTGAGCTCGATGATTCCGAGCAAGAGGAGGTAGCTGGGCGGCCAGCCGAGCTCCTTCATGGAGGCCTCGGCGACGGGGAGCGCGAGGAGCTTTGGAGTGATGGACGCGCCGACCATGAACAGGACGAAGAGCCCCGAGAGCGCGCGTCCGGTCCAAACCGCAGGGGTGGCGCGGGAGCTAGTCGTTCCGTCCGGTTGCGTGGGAGCTGCGGCGCGGGGGGCGAGGTCGACAAAGCGGGGGAGAGAGTCGGCGTGGAGAGCAGTGTTTTCCATGGGATTCGTTCCTTTCTCCCCGAGGACGAAGCACATCGGCCGATTCCGACAGGCCCCGTTGCATTTTTAGAAAAAGAGCTTCGCGCCCCCCCAGGACGGGCAAAGGGCCCCCGCGGGGTGAGTGGACAGGTCCATTGTCTGTGGTGACAACCGGAAAGAGAGGCCCGGTGAAGAAAAGTCGCTCGAGCCTGTCGGAATCGTCCCCCTTCAGTCGTCCTAGGAAAGGTCAGCCTCCGATGCGTTACGCTTTGCTCTGTTACAATGATGAATCGATGACGTCCGCTTGGACGGAAGAAGAGGACGCGATTGTCATGGCGCGCCTCGGGAAGGTCCATGAGAAGTACGAAAAGGAGTTCGGTCCTGTCGCGCGCCTGATGCCGACCACGACGGCGACCACCTATCGAAAAGAGGCGAAGGTATTGACCGACGGGCCTTACGCCGAGACGAAGGAACAGCTGCTCGGCTTCTATGTGATCGATGTCCGGGGCCTCGAGCGGGCTCTCGAGATCGTGCGCGATCTGAGCGAGGCGAACCCTGGGGGCGCCTACGAGATTCGCCCGATCATGCTCTTTTCTCCAGGGCACGGCGATGGGTGAGCTTCCCGAGCCCGCATGGATCGAGGCGCGCCTCGTCGCGGCGCGTCCGCGCGTCCTCGCGGCGCTCCTTCGGTACTTCCGCGATCTCGAGCGGGCGGAAGAAGCCTTCCAAGAGGCCTGTCTCCGAGCGCTCTCCAAGTGGCGAGAAAACGGTCCTCCCAGGGACGCGGAGGCTTGGCTGATTCTCGTTGGGCGAAACCTGACCCTCGATCACGTCCGGCGTGCCTCCCGCCTCACGGAGCTCACCGACGATGCTCCGAACGCAGAGCGCGTCGACGTCGAGGCAGACTACGCGGAGCGCCTCGACGAGTCCCACTATCGCGACGACATTCTCCGGCTCCTCTTCACTTGCTGTCATCCGGAGCTCCCAAGGACCCAGCAGATCGCTCTCGCGCTCAGGATCGTTTCGGGGCTGCCCGTCGCGCGCATCGCGCGCGCCTTCTTGATCGGGGAGCGCGCCATGGAACAGCGGATCACCCGCGCCAAAGCGAGGATTGCCGCGGCGGGGCTCCCTTTTGAGGCTCCGGGACCTGTGGAGCGCGGCGAGCGGCTCGCGGCGGTCGCGACCGTCGTTTACCTCGTCTTCAACGAGGGCTACTCGGCGCCCCAGCTAGAGAGTGAGAGGGCGGGGCTGTGCGAAGAGGGCATTCGTCTCGCTCGCCTCTTGCTCCGACTCTTTCCGGGCGAGCCGGAGATGATGGGCCTTTTGTCGCTCATGTTGCTCCAGCATTCTCGGCGGAGGGCGCGCTTCGACGAAAACGGCCAGATCATCCTGCTCGAGAAGCAAGATCGATCCCTTTGGAACCGGAGCATGATCGATGAGGCGCTGACGATGCTCGATAAGGCGATGCTCCATCGGCGGCCAGGTCCCTATCAGATCCAAGCGGCCATCGCTGCGATGCACGCGCGCGCAGAGCGGCCGGAAGATACCGACTGGGCGGAGATTGAGGCTCTCTACGCCGCCCTCGAGCGCCACGAGCCCTCACCCGTCGTGACCTTGAATCGGGCCGTGGCCGTCTCCAAAGTGCAGGGACCCGAAGCGGCGCTCGCTCTCGTCGAGACCCTCGCCGAACCTCTCGGGGGCTACTTCTACTTCCACGGACTCCGGGGCGCCCTGCTCAAGCAGCTCGGGCGCGCCCGCGAAGCCGAGCGTGCTTTCACCGAAGCGATCGGACTCGCGGGAAGTCCGGCCGAAGCCGCACACATCCGCGAGCACCTCGACGAGCTCGCGGCGCTTTGAAGCGAACAGTCCCTCCGAGCGCGCTGGCTCGGGCGGGGACTAGTCGGTGTCGAAGATGTCCTTCGGCTCGGAGCGATCCTGTCCCGGGGAGAACAGGAAGAGCAGCGGAACGACGCTCATGGCGCCCACGAGCGTGGTGACGATCTTGAAGAGGGTGAGAAGGCCCGACTCCGGCATGACGGCCAGGAGGCTATGCGAACTCGGGCCGAGCGCAAACGAGCGAAGGAAGGGCGGAATTTCGGCCCGCCTGCGCGTTTGCGAGCGTCCGCGGGGAGCGGCTCAGGCCGATTTTCGGCTTATCCGAGCACCTGTTTGGCGATGGTCGAAAGCTGCATATTCGTGGTACCCTCATAGATTTTGCCGATTTTGGCGTCGCGGTAGAGCTTCTCGACCGGGTACTCGCGAGTGAAGCCGACGCCGCCGAACAGGTCGATGGCGGTGGAGGCGGCCTCTTCGGCGACCTCTGAGGCGAACAGCTTGGCCATGGCCGCCTCGGTCACGAAGGGAGCGCCCTGATCTTTGAGGCGGGCGGCGTTGTAGACGAGGAGGCGGGCGGCCTCGATCTTCGTGCGCAGGCGCGCGAGCTCGAACTGGACCGCTTGGAAGTCTTTGATGGGCCGGCCGAACTGGCTGCGCTCGGCGACGTAGCGCTTCGCGTGATCGAAGGCGGCCTGAGCGAGGCCGAGCATCTGGGCTCCGATGCCGATGCGCCCTTCGTTCAGGGTTTCGATCGCGATCTTGTAGCCGAGGCCCAATGGCCCGAGCACGTTTGCCTCCGGGACGAAGGCTTTATCAAAGAGGAGAGGGCAGGTGCTCGAGGCGACGATGCCGAGTTTGTCTTCCTTCGGACCGACCTCAAAACCGGGGGTCGTGCGTTCGACGAGGAAGGCTGTGATGCCTTTGTAGCCGGCAGAAGGGTCGACGGTCGCGAACACGATGAACAGCGAGCTTTCGCCGGCGCTCGTGATCCAGAGCTTCTCGCCGCTCAGCTCGTAGCCGCCCTCGACCTTGGTCGCGCGCGTCTTCAGGGCGAAGGCGTCGCTCCCGCTCGACGCTTCGCTGAGCGCGTAACTACCGACCCATTCGCTCGCGAGCTTCGGCAGGTAGCGGGCCTTTTGTTCGTCGTTGCCCGCGCGGAGCAGCGTATTGATGACGAGGGTGTTCTGAACGTCGAGCAGCACACTGACGCTCGGGTCGACTTCGGCGAGCGCCTCGACCGCCAAGATCGCGGAGAAGAATGAAGAGCCGCTGCCGCCGTACTCCTCGGGGATCTCGGTCCCCATGATGCCGAGCTCGAAGAGCTTTTGGATGAGCTCGGGTCGGATCTTCTTCTCCTCCTCCATGGTGCGCACCAGGGGGGCGACGTGCGTCTGAGCGAACTCGAGGACCGAACTCTGGAGCAGGAGCTCCTCTTCACTGAGTCTCGTGAGGGGCGGGCGATCGGAGGTCATTGCCTCATCATGACGCCTCTTCTGCCGAGGGAGTAAGGGAGGCCCCCGCGGCTCGAGAAAATTGCTCCGAGCGGCGCTCTCTCGCGCCTCTCGGCGGGCCGCGTCCGGGCTGACAATGGCCCTTTGGGGCGGATGGTGGTAAGGGCCTGGCCCTCCCATGGCAGGAAATAGCTTTGGAAAAGCCTTCGTCGTGACGACGGCGGGCGAATCGCACGGACCGGGCAACGTGGTGATCGTCGACGGCTGCCCGCCCGGAATTTCGCTCACGGTCGAGGACCTGATGGTCGACCTCGAGCGGCGTCGGCCGGGCCAGAGCAAGCTCGTGACCCAGAGGGCCGAGTCGGACACCCCGGAGATCCTCTCTGGCGTCTTCGAAGGCAAGACGACAGGCACGAGCATCGCGATCCTCGTGCGCAACGAAGATCAGAAGAGCCGCGACTACGCTAGCATCAAAGATCGCTACCGTCCCGGCCACGCCGACTACACCTTCGACGCCAAGTACGGCTTCCGAGACTACCGGGGCGGCGGGCGTTCGAGCGCACGCGAGACTGTGGCGCGGGTGGCCGCGGGAGTCATCGCGAAGAAGATTTTGGCCGAGGCCTTCGGAGGAGAGGTCCTCTGTTACACGAAGCAGGTCGGACCGATCATCGCTGAGGTCGATCCGGGCTCGGTGACCCTCGAGCAGATCGAGAAGCTCCCGAGCGGTGAGCCAAACGCTGTGCGCTGTCCCGATCCTGTTGCGGCCGAAAAGATGGCGCTCTTGATCGCCGAAGTGCGCAAAGATCAGGACTCGATCGGCGGCGTCGCCGAAGTGGTCGCGAGGAATATCCCGCCGGGCCTCGGCGAGCCCGCCTTCGACAAACTCAAGGCCGACCTCGGCAAAGCGCTGTTCAGTTTACCGGCGGTGCTCGGCGTCGAGTACGGCATTGGCTTCGGGGCGGCGACGCTCCGGGGCAGCCAGAACAATGATATTTTCGTGATGAGCGGCGAAGGCGAAGCGCGAAAGGTCGTGACGGAGACGAACCGCCACGGCGGGTTGCTCGGGGGCATCTCCTCGGGCATGCCGATCGTCTTCCGCGCCGCGATCAAGCCGACCAGCAGCTTGCCCCGCGAGCAGCGCACCGTGACCCAGTCGGGCGAAGAGACGACCATCTCGACCAGAGGGCGTCATGATCCCTGTCTCTTGCCGCGCTTCGCGCCGATGGCCGAAGCGATGTTCGCGATCGTGCTCGTGGATCATTATCTCCGCCACCGCGGACAGCTCGGCCTCGGGCGCGTTTAGCCGAGGGGAGGGGCGCGTTTGGTTGCGGACGAAGAGCGACTGCGAGGGGCGCTCCGGGTCGCGAGCGCGCTCGGCGAAGCGCACCTCGGTGCTGACTATTTCACGCGCCTCGTCTTGCCCTTGCTCGAGCGATGGGCGCGCCTCGCGGCGCGGAGCGCAGAGGAAGGTTCCGAAGCGCTCGGAGCCCCGCTCTGGATTTCTCTGAGCGGACTGCCCGGCACAGGAAAGTCGACGTTCGCGCGCCTGGTCACGGCGCTCTCCGGGCCCCTCTTCGGGCTCAAGAGCGCGAGTATTTCGCTCGATGACGTCTATCTGACCCAGGCGGAGCGGGCCGAGCTCGCTCGGACCGTTCATCCGCTCCTCGCCTCACGAGGTGTTCCGGGAACCCACGATCTCGAGCTTCTGGAACGAACCTTGACCCGCCTTGAGAGCGCCGCGCCGGAAGATGAGACGCCCGTCCCGCGCTTCGACAAACTGGCGGATGAGCGCGTGCCTGTGCAGGATTGGCCGATCGTGCGCGGACGTCCCGACCTCATCCTTTGTGATGGCTGGTTCTTTGGGACGGAGCCGGGGCCCCTCCAGTCTCTCGTGACTCCGGTGAACGCTCGCGAGGCCGCGGAGGATCCGGATGGTCACTTTCGCGCCTATGTACATGACGCTCTCGCTCGTTATCAGAAGCTCTTCGCGAGGAGCGACGAGCACGTGCATATCGAGGCGCCGAGCTTCGAAGCGAGCGTTGCGTTTCGTATCGAACAGGGGCGCCGGGAGCTGGAGCGGCGCGGTCGCGATCCGAGCGAGCTCGAGCCGGAGCGAGTGAGGTATTTTCTCGATCTGTTCGAGCGGGTGAGCAGTTGGCAGCGGAGGAAGCGCCCGGAGTGGATCGTCGAGCTCGACGCTGAGCACCGGATCGTTGCGGTTCGTCCTCCTCGGTCAGGATGAGTCTTCGTCGCCTTCGCTCAGGTGAGTCTTCGCTGGGAGCAGAGCGAAGCGGGAGGCGGTGGGCTCAGAGGAAGGCTCGGCTGGGCTGAGTCTTTTGTGATGGACCGGGGCCCAAAAACGATGTCGTGGGGGCGGATGCATTATGGGTGAAAACTTAAAGCGCCACGGGAATGAGGAATCCTCGAGGAAAGATGAGCCGTGAGCGCGCGGAGATGATGCCGCGCTGATTCGGTCCGCTTCGCTTCGGGCCTTTTCTTAGGCTCCGTCTCCGGTCATGGATCGGGGACCCATGAAGTGGAGCTTTCTTCCCGGTCTTTTCGGTTGGGCCTGTGCGCTGGCTGTCGCTTGTGGCGGCTCGGGGGCGGCAGACGATGGGAGCGGGGGAGCGCCTGCGAGCGCCGGTGGGATGAATCCGGGCAGCGGCGGAGTGAGCGAGCCAGGCGGGGGCTCTTCTTCGGGAGGGAGCGCGGGCGGCGGGGCCAGCGACGGCGGCAGCTCGAGCGGCGGACAGAGCGGCGGACAGAGCGCGAGCGGCGGTGGGATGAATCCGGGCAGCGGCGGGCGTGCCGCGGGCGGGGCGGGCGCGGAGCCGGGTGTGGGCGGAATGTTAGGGACGGGCGGCGGAGAGCCGATCGATCTTGGGCCTCATTTGAACGCGATCCAATGGGCAGACACGGATGGCAATCCCATTCAGGCCCACGGCGGCGGGATGATCGAGGTCGATGGCTACTATTACTGGTTCGGTGAGAACCGGAATCCGGACGGGACGTTCCTCGCGGTCTCCGTCTACAGGTCGCGCGATCTCCGAAGCTGGGAGTTTCGGAACGACGCGCTCAAGATGACGAGCGATCCGGACCTGCGTCCGGCCAACGTGGAGCGTCCTAAGGTCGTCTACAACGCGCAGACCAAGAAGTACGTGATGTGGATGCACTGGGAGAACGGCAAGGACTACGGCGAAGCGCGCGCCGCTGTCGCCAGCTCCGACACCGTCGACGGCGACTACACGTACCACGGCAGCAAGCGCCCCTATCGGGACCGTGGGGTGACCGATCACGGAAAGCCCGGCTACATGTCCCGAGACTGCACGCTGTTCGTCGACGATGACGGTCAGGGGTACTTCCTCTCGACGGCGAACGAGAACTACGATCTCCATCTTTACCTGCTCACGCCCGACTATCTCGAGGTCGACACTCTCGCGGCTCAGCTCTTCGTCGGCGGACATCGAGAAGCTCCCGCGCTCTTCAAGCGCGGGGACACGTACTTCCTCGTGACTTCCGGCTCGACGGGCTGGAACCCGAATCAGGCAAAATACGCGACGAGCACGAGCCTCACGAGCGGCTGGTCCGAGCTTGTGAACGTCGGAGACGGCACGACCTTCTACTCGCAGTCGACCTATGTCCTGCCAGTGACGGGCTCGAAGGGGACGAGCTATTTGTACATGGGCGATCGCTGGGCAGGAGCCTACGGCGGGCGGGTGAATGACTCGTCTTACGTCTGGCTGCCGATCGAGTTCCCGTCGAACAAGACGATGAGTCTGTCCTGGGCGAACACCCTCGAGATCGACGTGCCATCGGGGACGATCACGGGAAAGACGAACAACTCCCGCTTGATCAATGACAAGAGCGGGCTCGCGGTGGATGTCGCGGGCGGCTCGACTGAAAACGGGGGCGACCTCGTGCAGACGGGGCCGGGCAGCTCAGCGAGTCAGGAGTGGAGCTTCAACTACAACGGCGCCGGCTATTTTCGGCTGACGAACAAGAAGAGTGGCCTGGTGGTCGACGTCCCCGACGAGTCCACCGCAGACGGCATTGAACTCGGGCAATGGGAGAGTAACGGCGGCGACCATCAGGCCTGGTTGATCCAAGATCAGGGCCGCGGGCTCTATAAGATCAGGAACAAAAAGAGCGGGAAGTACGTGAGCGTCGTCGGCGCTTCCACTGAAGCGGGCGCAGCTCTCGAACAACGCTCAGCGACGGACGGACCCGAGCAGTTGTTCCGGATCGAGATCTATCGCTGAAGGGCGAACAGCGACACTCGAAATGGAGACGGTCGCAAGAGCGCCGGGCGTTGAGCAGACCTCATTCAACGCGCTGGGAGCTTGCGCTCGTCTGGCGAGGAGGGCGGGCGGGAGCTTCGCGGTGGCATTTGGTTTCTATTCCTCGAAGGGGTTCGCGAAGCGCGGGTCTGTCACGAAGCTCTCATCTGTGAGTGAGTGCAGAAATGCGATAATCTGGTCGCGCTCCTCTCGAGAGAGCTCGAACGGACGGATGAGCGGGTCGAGCATTGGACTCGTTGAACCGCGCCCGGCATACGGTCCGGTCTGGATCTCGCGTCCGCCGGCCGCGTAGTGCTCCAGGACTTCCTCGAGCGTCGCGATGCTTCCGTCGTGCATATAGGGGGCGGTGAGCGCGATGTTTCGGAGAGTCGGCGCTTTGAAGCGCCCCATGTCGCTCGGATCGAGGGTCACCGAGTGAACGCCGGTATTAGGAGCGGGGTAGGCACCTTTGCCGTCGAGATTGTAGAGGCCTGTGTTGTGAAACGGGGCATCGAAGAAAGGCTTGTCGCGATAATGGACGTGGTCACTCAGGTTGAATCCGACGTGGCAATGGAAACACTCGAACTTCTCCGAATGAAAGAGGCGGTATCCTTCGAGTGCGGCCGCGCTGAGCGCGTTCGGGTCGTCTCCTCGAATCCAGCGGTCATAGGGGGCGTCCGAGGAGATCAGCGTTCGTTGGAAAGCGGCGAGCGCCCGCGTGACTTGGTCGAGCGTTGGCCGGCGCGACGCTCGTGGGTATGCTCTGTGAAAGAGCTCCTGATAGAGCTCGATGGCTCCGAGTTTTTCCTCGAGGTCGCGTGCTTCGCGTATGCCCAGTTCGACGGGCGATTCGCCGAAGAGCGGCACGATCGCCTGGCGTTCGAGCGTGAGGAAGAGCGGGTTCGCCCAAGTCAGCGTCGCCGCATACCCGACGTTGGCGAGGCTCATGGAGTTTCGGTCGGTGAGCTCGCCGGTCGATCCGACGCTCACGGAGAGACCGTCAGTGAAGGCGCGCTCTTGATGGTGACAGCTCGCACATGAGAGGGTCTCGTTTTCGCTGAGTCGGACGTCGTAGAAGAGGTGCCTTCCGAGTTCGACCTTTTCGACCGTCGTGGGGTTGTCTAACGGCTCCGGTGGAAGCGGAAGCCCCTTCGGCAAGTTCCACTCGTACGGATGGCCATCCGGCTCTTGCCCGTCGGCTCCAGCGACTCCGCCCTCTCCGACTCCGCCGTCTCCGGACCGGGCACCCCCGCTTTCCTTTCCGAGTGAGCCACCGCTCGAAGTGCCTCCGCTCGCATTGAACCCTCCGCCCGAGGCGTCTTCGGTCGAGGGGTTCTCACAGGCGAGCAATGAGAGCGAGGACGCTCCCAAGAGCCAGCAGAGATGCAGGACATCCAGCGAGCGGAGTGTCCTGCCCTTGTTCGAACGTCCGGGGGCGCCTCGCCTCATTGTGCTTCGACGCGAAAGGTTGTTTGGCTCTCCTTCGGCGCGCCCGTCATCGAGTCGACGCCAATCTTCGGAAAGAGGGTCTCGCACGGCATCTGCATCTGCATTGAATGACATTGCGCGTCGACGCTCATGTCGACGTCGCTCATGAGGGCGCTGACATCGAGCACGATCGCGTCATTGTCTGGGTCGAAAGAGTCGAGGCGGATCTCGTTTCGATTTTGGTACGAGCAATCCACCGCTGGGGGTGCCCCGTGCTGAGGTGAGCTTTCACCGCCCGCTCCGCCCTCGCCCATGGGACGATTGTCACAGCCAGTGCTGCCTAGATGGAACACGCCTCGGCCTGGCTTTTCGTCCTCGGCCGGCGCCTTCGTCGCGATGAGTTCGGCTCGGATGAACTTGTAGCCGAAGAGCCAGCCCCAGCTCATTCCGCCTGCTTGGAGCGGATCGGGGAGCGTGGCTGGGTCTGCGTGGTTCAGGGCCTTGGGTACGGAGGTTGAGAAGATCACGCCGGTGTAGCTTCCGGCGGGCACGCGGCCCGTGATGCTCGTGTTCATTGATTTGTTCCCGTTCTTGCATCCGCCGCTCGCGTCCTCGAAGTCGAGCAATGCAACTGTCGGAGCCTGCCAAGGGCTGCGCTCGTCGAACTTCACCGGGACTTCGTCGCCCGACGGCGTGAGGAGGCGCAGCTCGGATACATAGAGACGAAGGTCCTGAGGCGTGACCTCTACCTCGCTCGAGCCTTGCTTCTTGTATTTCTTTCCGCAGGAAAACGCATCGTCCCCGAGCTTCGCGCGGAACTCGATCGTCACAGGCTCGGAGTCGTCCGAACCACCGTCACCGCCAGTTGCGCGCCCACCTGACGAGGCGCCTCCCGAACCCTTCCCGCCCGAACCCTGTCCGCCACTCGCTTTGCCTCCGCTCGCCTTGCCGCCGGTGGCGCCGTCTTCGGGAGCCGGATCCCCGTTGCAGGCAGCGATGGCGAGAGCGGGGAGGGCAGCGACCACGACGAGGCGTGTGAGGCGTCTTGACATGGCGAGCGCCTATCACCTGGGAGGTGCACCGGGAATGCGACAATTTGTCGCGTTTCGGGGGCAGCCGCGGAGCCCATCTTTCGCAACCGGCTCGCGGTTCGTGGCGCTCACGTGACGAGCTGCGCCAGTTCGTCGAGCATGCGGCTCGCGTGCGCGAGGCCATGATCGAAGGGAGTAGCGCTGGAGCGGCGGGTGATCGAGCCGTCCGGAGACAGCGAGTAGCGTTCTTTTTGAGCGCTGATGAAGGGGACCAGCCGTTCGGGGGAGAGGGGCGTGTCGGCGCGCAGGTGGAGCGTTGCGGTCGACTTCGTTGCGTTCATGCCGAGCGCCATCAGGCGGCGCAGGGACACCTTGAGCCGCATGAGTTCGAGCAGAGCTAGGCCGGAGCGGGGCACGGCGCCAAAGCGGTCGGTCATCTCGAGCCCGATGCGGTCGATCTCCTCTTCGTCGGGCGCTCCAGCGAGGCGTTTGTAGAGGCTCAGGCGCACGCCGACGTCGGAGATGTAATCGTCGGGCAAGAGCGCCTCGACGTCGACGGAGAGTTCCGGATCGACCTCGGGAGGCTTGCCGTGGCCGGAGAGCTCGCTCGAGGCCTGTTCGAGCATCTCCGAGAAGAGCTCGAAGCCGACGCTCTCGAGGACACCGCTCTGATCGGCGCCAAGCAAGTCGCCGGCTCCGCGCATTTCCATGTCGAGGGTCGCGATCTGGAAGCCCGCTCCGAGCTCGGTGTGTTTGGTGAGAGCCTCGAGGCGCAGATTGGCTTCGTGAGAGAGTTCGCTCGGGGGCGGGACCAAGAGATAACAGTAGGCGCGCTCGCTGCCGCGGCCGACGCGGCCGCGGATTTGGTAGAGCTGAGCGAGACCGAAGTTGTCGGCGCGCTCGATGAAGATCGTGTTCGCCCGCGGGATATCGAGGCCGCTCTCGATGATGGCGGTAGCGGCCAGGATGTCCGCGTTGCCGTCGACGAACTCCAGCATGGTCTTTTCCAGCTCTCGGTCGCTCATTTGGCCGTGAGCGACGCGAATGCGCGCGTCGGGCACGAGCTCGTGGAGCTCGGAGGCGCGGGCGTAGAGCTCCTCGATGCGGTTGTGGACGTAATAGACCTGTCCCCCGCGGCCAAGCTCCCTCTCGATGGCGGTCTTGATGACCGTCGGGTCGCGCCCGGCGACGAAGGTTCGGATCGCGCGCCGCGTCTCGGGAGGTGTCCGGATCACGGACATGTCTCGAAGACCGCCGATGGCGAGGCTCAGGGTGCGCGGAATGGGCGTGGCGCTCAGGGTGAGCACGTCGACGCTCTTGCGCAGATCTTTGATGCGTTCCTTATGAGCAACTCCGAAACGCTGCTCTTCGTCGATGACGAGCAGGCCGAGCCGCTTGAAATGAACGTCGGAGGAGAGAAGACGATGCGTGCCAATGACGACGTCGATCGCGCCTGATTTCAGGCCTGCGAGGATGCGGGTCGTTTCCTTAGCGGTCGTGAAGCGGCTGAGGGCGGCGACCTGAACTCCGAGGTGTCCGAGGCGACTCTGGAAGGTCCGATAGTGTTGTTCGGCGAGGACCGTGGTCGGGCAGAGAAGCGCCGTTTGGCGTGAGTCGAGCGCCATGCGGTAAGCGGCTCGGAGCGCGACCTCGGTCTTTCCGAAGCCGACGTCACCGGAGACGAGACGATCCATGACACGCGGTCCGCTCAAGTCCGCCTGGACGTCGGCGATGGCCTCCGCTTGATCTGGAGTCTCCTCGAAGGGAACTTCGGCTTCGAAGGCGGCGTAGTCGTCGCCGGGCGGCGGAAGCGGCGGTCGCTCGATGGTGAGGCGCTCGGCGTAGAGTCGGAGCAGCTGGTCCGCCATGTCGCGGGCGCGCTTCTTGGCGCGGGCCTTGGCCTTCTCGAAGGTCTGACCGCCGAGGCGATCGAGCTTCGGCGTCGTGTCTCCGCCCGCGTGTTTTTGGATCTGATTGAGGCGGTAGACGGGGACGTAGAGTTTGTCCTTGCCTTGGTACTCGACGACGAAGAAGTCGACGGTGCTGCCGCCGACGTTTCTATGTTCCAGTCCGAGATACCTCCCGACGCCGTGCTCGCGGTGAATGACGTAGTCGCCGGGCGTGAGACTTCGGAGATCGTCGAGGCTCGCCTTGAGCTTGGTGAGGGACTTGCGGGCGGCGCGCTGGGCGCGCTTGCCGAAGATCTCCTGCTCGGTGATGAGCACGAGGCGGAGGGCAGGCGCGGCGAACCCTGAGCTGACAGGGCCGACGAAGAGGCCCGCGCGCTCGAAATCGGCGCCGCCGGCGCGCGGGATGGACGCGACGTCTTTTAGCTCGACGCCTCTGTGCGAGAGCAAGTTCTTCAGGCGCTCGGCTTGAACCGCGGTCCGCGCGCACAGGATGACCGTGTAGCCTTCGCTCGTGTATTCGGCGATGGCGTCTTTGAGCGGAGCCAAAGGCGACTCGCCGCGCTCGCTGCGCGAGCGCTCGAGCGCGGCGGCGAGGGAGCGATTGTCCTGAGTCTTGAGGTCGTATTCGGCTCCCCGGGAGAAGGCGAGAGATTCGAGGCTTCCGTCGTCCGATCCGAAGACTGTGACGCGGGAGAGGAAGAGACTTTGACGAGTCCGGAGCTCGGTCCCCATCCACTCGTCCGAGGCAAAATGGGCCTCGACCGGGAAGATGAGATTTCCTTGTTTGTGAAGATGAGCTTTGAACGCCGCATCTTTCACCTCACGCAAGGTCCGAAGCACGCTCGCGGGCTCGACGAGCAAGTAGAGCGGTGCCGGTCCGAGATATTCGGAGAGCGGCACGAGCTCAGCGAAAGCGGGCAGGAGCGCCTCGGAGCCGAGAGAAGATGCAGGGAGCAAGACTTCGTCGAACAGAGCGCGCGCTTTGCGCGTCGGAATGTGGAGCTCGTCGGCGAGCTCTTGCATGCGCGAGCGAGCCCAAGCTTTCGTCTCTCCGGTGAGCGGGACATCGCGCGCGAGCGGGAGCACGAGCTCCTTCAGAGACTCACTATCTCGGCGGCGTTCTTGGGTCTCGGGGTCAAAGGGGATGATGCCGAGGGCCGTGTCGAAGTCGACTTCGATCCGCAGCGGATCGGCGGACGATGCTGGCCAGACGTCGAGCAGACTGCCTCGCACGGCGAAGCTCCCTTCGTCTTCAACGAGGGGCGTGCGTACGTAGCCGATGCGCTCGAGGGCCGTGCTCGCTTCCCGGAGGTCGAGGGGCTCGCCGGTTCGAATCGTCACGCGCGCCTCGTCGAGCAGGGAGCGAGGGATGACTTTGCGGGCGAAGCCGGCCGCCGGAACGATCAACACGCGCACCGCGCCTCGTCCGAGGGCGTCGAGAGCGGCAACGCGCGTCTGGATCAGGTGACGTTCCACCCGAACGCCATCGAACGGCGTGCCGTCGATGGTCGGAAAGACGAGCGTGGGCACGCCGGGCAACAGAGCCGTGACGTTTCCGGCTAGATCGAGCGCCTCGTCACTGGTCGCGGTCAAGAGGACAAGGACGCGCTCCTTCGGCAAGCTCTCATGGAGCTCACGAACGACCAGCGCGCTCACGCTGGGGACCGCCCCGGCTACGTCCAGGCGGAGCTCTCCCGCGAGAGCTCGACTCGCGAGCGCCGCTGGCGTGGTCGGAAGAGGTTCCGTGGTCATAGTTCGTGGTGGAGCGCGCTCGCCGCGAGCAGGGTATTTTGGACGATCCGCGTCCAAGGGCCCGTTTGCTTCGCCGAGGACAGCGCCTGGGCGGCGGCCTCCGGCTGGTTCTGCTCGAGCAGGAGGAGCGCGCGGGTGAGGCCTGCCGGGTAGCTCGGCTCGAGGCGCTCGAGGGCGGCAACGATGTTCAACTTGTAGCTATTTCTTGAGTGTGCGTCCGCGCCGGGCGGGTGCAAGAGAAAGAGCGCGTGGTAGTAGAGGAGCTCGTCCGGGCTCGGCCCAAACTGGCCTTGGCCATGGGTGTCCGTGAGCTTTCCGAAGCGCACGCGAAAGAGCAGGCGAAGATCCTGATCGCTGAAGATGACGCGCCCGTCCTTCATCCAGGAGCCGCGGGCGATGTCGATGAAGTCTCCACCGAGCTCGATGAGCTCGCGGGAGAGTTCTTGGGTTTCCTCATAGCGGCGCACAGCGCGCACGAAGAGCTCCGATTGCAGCGAGCGGAGCCGGATCAAATCCGCCGACTGTCCCTCGGCGCGCAGCGCATTGAACTCCGAGACGAGCTCAACCGATGCGACGCGGGAGCTCTCGATCCTGTAGGGAAATGCCAGCGGCGGCGCACCCGCTCGCTCGGCCCAGAGCGCCGCACCGAGCCTCCGAAAGCGTTCGCCGGCGCGACGGATGTGCACAGGGAAATCTGCCTTCTCCCGGAGGCGCGCATCTTCTGCATCGCGTCGCTTGAGCTCTTGGAAATCTATGCGTGGCAAAGGAACGATGCGCGTGCGGGTCGGTCGCTGAATCGCGAGCAGCCCGAGGGCAAGGGTCGCTCCGAGGGCGAGAGCAAGGACCTGAGGCCGCAGAGTAGAGCGGGGAGGAGACACGTTCCGAAAGGGCAGTCGGGACGACTTCAGCGCACCCCGCAAGGTATTCCTTTTCCCCTTACGTGTCTCGCTGACGAGCCGTTATTCTGGGGGCCGCCGTGCGTGAAAAACGAGAGCATATCCGGGCTCCCTATCAGGTGGATGTTCAGGTCAGCGGAGATTGGATCGGTACGGTCACCTCACGCGATCTGAGCGTCGGGGGGATGTTCTTGGTCACGCCCGAGGGCATGACACCTCCGCCTTTGGGAGCGAACCTCGAACTTCGCTTTGCCGCGGCGGGGAGTGTTGAGCTGCGCGTGCCCGGCGTCGTGCGCTGGCAGAGCGTCGATGGATTCGGCGTGCAGTTTGGCCTGCTCGGTGCGCGCGAGACGAACGCGATCGGCAAGGTCACCCGGGGCAAGTTCTAAGGCCCGCTCCGAGCCCTTCTCGTGAGGAGAGAGGGTCGGGCGGGCCTTTGGTAGAGGCGGCGCTTGGCCTGATTACTTTTTCTTCTTTACCTGCGGCGTGTCGCAGACCTCGCCTGCGTTGACCTTCGCTTCAGCGGGATCTTTGCCCGTCTCGCGCTTCTTCGCGGTCTTCTCGAGGGGCTCCCAGCGCAAGCTCTCTCCGGTCTGACCGAGGATCTTCGTCGTGGTCCAGCGCTTGAGGGAGAGGACGTAGAGACCTTTGTCGCTCTTCGTCTCACGGAAGAAGGCGAGCATGCGACCATCGGGGCTGCAGGCGGGGTAGGTGTTGCTGCCCTGGTTCTGGGTCAGGCGCTGCAGGCCTTGGCCCTTTTCGTTGCTCATGACGAGGTCATGATTGCCGCCGCCGGTCTGGACCGAATAGACGAGGAAGATTCCGTCTTCCGTGGAGCAAAAGGCAGGAGCCGCCGCCGTGAAGCCGTTCGGAGAGACGGGCTTGCCGTCGACGTACACGCGCTGGGTTCCCTGCTCAGAGCCGCCGATCCAAGCGAGCTTGCCGCTCGGGCTGAAGACCGGGTGCGTCGCGAGCTCGGTGTCCGAGACTTTCGTAAAGTCCGTTCCCTTGGCGGAGCCGACGTAGATGGCGCTTCGTCCGAAGTTCGCCACCGAAATTGCCATCTTGGTGCGATCGTGATTGAAGGCGACACCGTAGATCGAACCCTTGAAGGGGAGAGGGAACTCCTTCTCCGAGTCGGGCTTGGCCACGTCCACGCTGAAGAGCCTGTAGGGCAGGTAGTTCATGCTCTGCGTGTAGAAGAGATAGCCGCCGGGGCCGAAGGCAGGGGCGAGCGCAGTAGCCGCCGGATCGGTGTGGGGATTGAGGCCATGGCCGTCGGAGTCGACGGAGAAGATGCGCCGGTTCCGCACCCACGGGCCGGAGTAGGTGAAGCGGCTCGAGAATCCGCCGGGGCTCCCGGTGAGCGCACCGATCAAGTCGTCGGTGATCTTGTGGGCGGTGCGGCGCGCTTCGTCCTTGGTGACGGTGAGCTTCGTCTCGTAGACGGGCGTTGCGCCGACGCTGGGGAAGTAAGCGATCCCGAGGACCTCAATCTTGTCCTTTCCAGCATCCTGGGCCGCGACCTTGATGATCGCTTCGGCGCCGATCGCTTGCCACGCGGCAACGTTTACGGGAGCGGTGAACCGGTAGTCGCCAGCGGGGGCTTTGTTGTCCGGGATGACATCGAAAAAGCCGCTGATCTCGAAATCGCGGCGCACGACGCCGCGCACGATCACGTCCTCATAGGCAGGAGACGTCGAAGGCAGGATCGCGACCTTGGGAATGTGCTCCGCGGAAGTGCCTGTGACGACGAACTCGCCGAGGACGCTCTCGTCAGCGGTCTTCGGTTCGGCCGCGAGGAGCTGTGTGGTGGTGAAGAAAAGAGCGAGGACGAGCGAGAGCGAGCGCCGCATACCCCTCTCTTAGCGAAGGCGACCTCTCGATGGAACGTTCGAGCCGAACTTCACTTTCGATCGGAGAACAGGTCGGCCGGCGGCTTCGGTGTCGAGGGGGAAGGCGCGGGGGCGGGCGCCGCGGGCGTGGAGCTCGTGGGGCGGGAGGTCGCGGTCGCGGGTTTGGGGGTCGCAGGTTTGGGGGTCGCAGGTTTGGGGGTCGCGGCCGGGGCAGGGGCGCTCGGCGTCGGGTTCGCGGAGGGCCTCTCGGGCTCTTGGGGCTCGGGCTCGGGGACTTTGGCTTCCTCGCTTGCGGGGGCCGCGGGCTCTTGGGGCTCGGCGCTGGCCGGGGAACCCGCGTCAGGGGTTGTCTTTGCAGAGTCGCTCGCGGGGATGGCGGCGACGGGCGCGGGGGCGGTGCTCGAGGGACTCGAGACGAGACCATCCTCGCCGGGGGCTGGCTTGGAGCCGAAGGCGAACATGGCCGCGCCCGCGAGAGCTACGAGGGCCACCGCGAGACCAAGGTAGAGAGGACCACGGCTCTTCGTCGGAAGGCCGGCGGGGATATCGAGCTGGGTCGCGGCGGCGCCACCGAAGGTCGTGACGGAAGCGGGGGCGGGCCGAGCTTCGTCCTGCTGCGCGACGCCGTCGGGGAGCGTCGCGTCAGGGACAACTCCGAGCACCCGAGACACGCGCTGGACCGAGGCGCGAGTGTCGGCGGAGACAAAGGGGGCGAGCGCCAACGCAAATGCCGCGACGTCCGGGTAGCGATCCGTCCGCTCCTTCGCGAGAGCTTTTTCGAGGACACGCTCGAAGCCCGGGGGAAGGTCGACGCGCGACGCGATCGGCGGCATCGGGCTCTGGAGCACCTTGGCGACGATCTCAGGGATTACGTCGCCATCAAAGGGAACCTTCCCTGCGATGAGCTCGTAGAGAATGACCCCGAGGGACCAGATGTCAGTGCGAGCGTCGACTGTCTTCGAGCTCACCATCTGCTCGGGGGACATGTAGTAAGGCGAGCCCATCATCGATGACGTTTGGGTCATCGAGTGGTCGGTGCCGACCTTGGAGATGCCGAAATCGAGCACCTTGATCGAGGGGGTGCCGTCGCTCCGCACGATGCGAAATAGGTTCGCTGGCTTGAGGTCGCGATGGACAATGCCGAGCGCGTGGGCTTCGGCGATCGCCTCCATGGCCTGAACCACGTAATCGACAGCTTCGCTGATGGAGAGAGGGCCGCTGCGCTCGAGGTATTGAGCAAGGTCGACCCCGCTCAAATACTCCATGACCATATAAGGCGAGCCGGTCTCGAGGGTCCCCACGTCGATGACGCGGGCGACGTGCTCGCTCTTGATCTTGACCGCGGCGCGCGCTTCGCGCTCGAAGCGCCGTACGGCTTCGGCGTTCTCGAGCGCTTCAGGCAACAGGAACTTGAGGGCGACTCGCTCGTCGAGCGCGAGGTGAGTCGCCTGAACGACAACACCCATCCCGCCGCGACCGAGGATGCGGTCGATCCGATATTTCCCCGCGAGGATTTGTCCGGGTGCGACCTCGGTGCCGCTCAAGGAAGCCATAGCTCGAAAACCTCGCTGGAGTTTAGCCTCGGAGTAGTCAGAGCGCCAAATGAGGCTCCGGCGCACCTGAAACGCACGCCGTTTTTAGGATTCGTCGACCGGCGTGGTTCGGTAAACCTGCAGCGCGCGGTTCGCGATGGCGCGAAGCGCCACGCTGAGATCGGAATCTTCGACCTCGCTCGCGAGGCTGAGAATCTCAGCAAGCGCTGTGCGCGCGCGGCGAAGCTCGGAGACGAGCCAGAGCACGTCGGCGCTCTCGGGCGCCTGACGCTTCATGTGATGTGCCTCGATGTCTCGGGCGCGCCATTCCACGAGCACACTGGTATCCGGGAGCTCACCTGAGCCGCCGCAATCAGGACAGCTCGCCGCTCCGCTTTCGCTCCCGACCTCGCCTGTCCCGAAGCATGTCTTGCATGTGTTCGCTCTCTTCGTCGCCACAACTTCCATCCCGGTCAAGGTAGCACGAGCCGGAGCCGAGTGGGCAGTCCACCTGGACCTCCCACGGTCTCTCATCGAAGAAGTCGTCCTCGGAGTCGCGCAAGCGAACCTCCGCTGCTCTGCTGCTCGAACACTCAGGCAGCGTTGCGATTGTTTCGTGATGCGAAGGCGAAGCGCGTAACCCGGCGTGCTCTCAGCGATCTTTCAGGAGCGCTTGTTTCGTGATCGCGCGCAGCTCGTCCGGCGTGTAGGGCTTTTCGATGAAGGAGGTTCCGCGCACCAAATTCAGCTCATTGGTCGCGAACTCCTCGGAGTAACCGCTCGTGTAGATGATCGGGATCTGCGCGCCGAGTTTGCGCAGCTGTTCGGTGAGCTCCTTGCCGCTCATGCCATCTGGCATGACGAGGTCCGTCAGCACCAAGTCGATCTTGTCCCGCTCCTTCTCATAGAGCACGAGGGCAGCCTCGCCGGAGCTGGCGACGAGGACCTGGTGCCCGTCGCGCTCGAGGATGCGCGCGGCGGTGCGTTGGATCGCGATCTCGTCATCGACGACCAAGATGGTGGCGCGCACATGGGCGTTCGTCTTGGTCGGTTCACTCGGCTTCGAGCGAGTTCCGCGGGAGCGCACGGGGAAGTAGACGGAGAAGCTTCCGCCCGCGCCCGGTCGAGCCTCGACCTCGATCAGCCCGCCGAGCTCGGAGGCGAGATTGCGCACGGTGGCGAGCCCAAGTCCGGAGCGGCGCTTCTGTGCCTTGGTGGTGAAGAAGGGTTCGAAGATGCGCTCCGCGAGGGCGGGATCGATGCCGCTCCCTTGATCGACGACCCGCAAGCGGAGCGCCCGGGGCGACGGTCCAGAGCTCTCCTTGCCCATTTGCGCTGGCGCGTCGACGAGCTCGGTGCTGAGCGTCACGGTGCCGCCCTGGGGCATGGCGTCTCGAGCATTCAGAATCAGATTCAGAATCAGCTGACGGAGATCGGCTGGGTCCGCCTGGATCGGCGGTAGGTCAGGGGCGAGCTCCGTGGCGAGCTGGATGTCACCGAGGGTCACGGCGAGGAAGCGAGAGAAGTCGCGAATGAGCGAATTGAGGTCGAGCTCTTCGCGGGTCTGCGACTGCTTCTGACTCATCGAGAGCAGCTGGCGCGTGAGCATCGAGCCCCGTTTGACGGCGAACTCGAGCTCTTCGAAGAGCGGGGCTGCGTCTTCCGGACTTGCTCCTTTGAGGAGACCGGAGCTGTTGCCGATGATGGTGAGGAGATTGTTAAAGTCGTGGGCGACGCTCTTCGAGATCTGACCGATGACCTGCAGCCTTTGCGCTTCGAGCACCTGCTCCCAGACGCGGCTGCGCTCGATGGCGTAGCGGAGGGAGCGGGCGAGAGCGGTGCCCCCGAGTTCGCCCTTGACGAGATAGTCTTGAGCTCCGATCTCGAGAGCCCGGGGCCCGACCGCTTCATCTTCGAGTCCCGTGAGGACGACCATGGGCGTCGCGGGATCGAGGCGTCGTAAGAAGCGCAGCGTGTCGAGCCCTTGGCTATCGGGGAGCCCGAGGTCGAGCACGACGGCGTCGTAGCGCCCGCTGCGGAGCTTCTCCGAGGCTTCGGTGAGCGAGGTCGCGCGCTCGAACTTGGGTGAGTTGGCGATGGATTGTTCGAGCGAGCGCTTCAAGATGAGCGTATCGGTCTCACTGTCCTCGACAACGAGCACCTTGAGCGGAGCTTGCTGGAAGGTGGGTGCGCCGGACGACGGTGGGATTTCACGGCCCGTCTCTCGGGGCTGCGGCGGGAGGCGGACTGTCTTGAACCAATATTCGCCGAGCGAGCGCATCATGCTGGCGAACTTGTGCATGTCGATCGGCTTGACGATGTAGCTGCTCGCGTAGCTCGCGTAGGCCCGGTAAGCGTCCTCCTCGGCGTCGGACGTCGAGAGCACGACGACGGGGATGGTGCGGAGGTAGACGTCGCCCTTGATGTGCATGAGCAGCTCGCGCCCGCTCATCTTCGGCAGATGGAGATCGAGCAGGACGAGATCGGGGCGTGGAGCTGTGCTGAAGGGCTCTTCCCTGCGAAGGAAACGGAGCGCGTCCATGCCCGTGTCGACGACGTGGAGGTCGTAAGGGATGCCTGTGTCCTCGAGAGCGGTCATCGTGAGGAGTCGGTCCGACTGACTGTCCTCGACGAGCAGGATCTGGTGACGGGGCCTCGGATCACTCATCTCGCTCCCCCTGGTACCCGGAGGAGTGACCCCACAAGCTCTTTCCCCTTTTCCTCACGCCATCAGGGTTTTCCCGATCCGGCGACTTGTCTAGTGGATCCGGCGACATGGCCATTTCAACGCCGTTTGGGCGTCACCGGAGAAGGCTCCGCTTCATTTCCTTTCTCATTGGCCGTTCGGACTAGGGCGATATGCTGGCCGACGCTGCCATGGACTCAATTTTGCGCGAGGATGAAATGCCAGGGGCGTCGGAGTCGGACTCGACGGAGCTCGTGATGACGGCGATGGATGCGTCTGCGTCCTTTTTGCTCGGAGTCTGTCACGCGGCGGGCTCCCCGCTGGGAGCGCTGCTCTCGAACATCTCCTTGGTTCAGGAGGACCTGGCCGACGCGGAGAAGGCCCTTTCGGGCGAGCCGAGCGAAACGGAGCGCGCGCTGTCCTTGCTTCGAAGGGCGCGCGACGACGTGGCCGACGCGGTCAAGCTGATTGGAAGGCTGAAAGGCCTGCTCGGAGAGGTGCGCGACGTGGAGGCGGCGGGCACCTCGCCCGTCCTGTTCGGTGAGCTGTACGATCGCGCGGCGAAGTACGCGGGCTCGTCGATGTTTCGGGGCGCTCGCGTCACAACGGAGCGAACGCCGGAGATTGATGCGGTGACAGTGAGCGGCGACACGTCGCTCGTGTTCCGTTCGCTGCTGGGGGCCTTCGCGGTCGCGGCTGGGGCGCAGCGAGGTCGTATGGACCGAGCTCAGTTTCACATCAACCTATCAGTCACCACATCTGAGGTTCTTGTAGGTATCGATTGTGGCGCGGAAGCGAAGCCGGTGCCGTCAGCGCCGCTCTTCGCTTTCAGTGATTTATTTCGCAGGCAAGGAGGCTCTCTGAGACTCGAGGACCGCGAAGGGCGCGGAGTGGTCGAGGCCACGTTTTTGCGCTAACTTGAACAGTTGCACTGGGGAAACGCATGGAGGAGCAGGAAGAAGCAGCGAAGCCGAGAGTGAGCGGAGGCACCGTCCTGCTCGTCGATGACGATCTGGATGTGCTGCGCGAGTACGGAAAGATCCTCGAGCGCATGGGTGTTCAGACGATCGTCGCGGAAAATGGCGCGACGGCGCTGCGGTTCTTGGCTGAACAAACGGTCGACGCCGTCATCACGGATTTGAACATGCCGGTCATGAACGGCATGAACTTTCTCCGGGAGGTGCGCGCCGTTCACCTCGACATCCCGGTCATCATGGTGACCGGCTTCCCCCGGCTGCGTTCGGCGATGATCGCCGTCGAATACGGCGCGTTTCACTATCTGACGAAGCCTGTCGAACCCGACAAGCTCAGGGAGACGGTGACGCGGGCGCTCAATATGCACGCCCTCTGTCGCATCCAACGTCAGGCCGCGGCCCTCGCAGAGATCCCCCAGGTCGGCTTGCCGGACCGGGCGGCGCTCGAGGCGCGCTTCAATACCGCGCTCGACCGACTCTGGATGGCCTACCAGCCGATCGTGTCCTGGTCACAAACTCGGGTGTTCGCTTACGAAGCCCTGGTGCGTTCGGGCGAAGAGACCCTCGCGAGCCCGGCGGCCCTCTTCGAGACAGCTGAGCTCCTCGGGCGGACGGCTGAACTAGGAAGGACCATTCGCAGTCGGGTGGGAGAGATCGCGGAACAAACCGACGGCAGTCTCCTGTTCGTGAACTTGAACCCCGTCGACCTGAATGATGACGACCTCTACTCGGAGGACGCGGTGCTCCGTCCTTATGCCCACCGAGTCGTCTTCGAAATCACTGAGCGATCGCAGCTCGCGCACATCAGCGGACTCTCGTCGCGCATCGCTAAGCTCCGGAAGAAGGGCTACCGGATCGCGATTGACGACCTCGGCGCCGGATACTCGAGCCTGACGAGTTTCGTGCACCTGGAGCCGGATTTCGTCAAAATTGACATGTCCTTGGTGCGCGGGGTGGATAGCTCCATGCTCAAGCGCCGGCTCGTTCGTGGCTTGTTTCAGATCTGCAGCGGTGACCTGGGCATTCAGGTCATTTGTGAGGGGGTCGAGACGGAGGCCGAGCGCGAGACCTTGTGTGAGGACGGGATCGATCTGCTGCAGGGCTATTACTTCGCTAAGCCTGAGCGCATCCTCCGCGAGATCAACTTCCTGAAGACGAAGAGCGCCTGAGGCCCCGAGCGCCGCGGGATGATGCTGGTAACCGAGCGCTCTATAGCGCCTGCGGGGCGGAGGGCAGCGAAGTGTTCTTTGATTGCCAATCGCGAGCGCGGTCGGTACTCTAATGAAGACTCTCGGTGTCTTGCTCGGGAGCGCACAGAAGGAGCGGGTGGCTCGATGTAGGCTGCCTCCTCAGGAAACGGCATGGACACATCGACAGCACACGAGGCAGTCCTCCTAGTCGACGACGACCCTGACATCCTTCGCGAATACGGGAAGATCTTTGAGCGTATGGGCCTTGTGACGCTTTCGGCGCAAAACGGCGCTGAGGCTCTCGAGATCATGCAGGAGAAGCGCGTCGACGTCATCGTGAGCGATCTGAATATGCCGGTGATGGGCGGGCTCGCTTTCTTGCGCGAAGTGCGCGGGATCGATCTCGATATCCCCGTTGTGCTCGTGACCGGGGAGCCGGAGCTCGAGACAGCGCTCGCTGCGGTCGAGTTCGGAGCGTTTCACTATTTGAAGAAGCCCGTCGAGCCGGAGAAGCTGCGTCAGACCGTGGCGCGGGCGGTTCGTTTTCACGGTCTCGCGAAGCTCCAGCGTCAAGCGAACGAGTACGATGAGCTCCCGAGCGGCGGGCTCCGCGATCGAGCTTCCCTCGAGGCGCGCCTCGACAGCGCGATCGAAAAGCTCTGGATGGCGGTGCAGCCGATCGTGCGCTGTAGTGCCCGCTCGATCTTCGCCTACGAGGCCCTGGTCCGCTCGCGAGAAGAGACCCTGCCGCATCCGGAGGCGCTCTTTTCGACGGCCGAACGCCTCGGGCGCACCGTGGAGCTCGGGCGGGCGATCCGGAACAAGGTCAGCGAAATCATCGCCAGCGCCCCGGCGGAGCTCTTCTTCGTGAACCTGAACCCGACCGATCTCGCGGACGACGAGCTCTACTCGGAGAGCAGCCTGCTCGCTCCGTTTGCTTCACGGATCGTGTTCGAGATCACTGAGCGTTCGACGCTCGCAGGAGTGAACGGTTTGAGCGGAAGGCTGGACCGTCTGCGCCAAAAAGGTTATCGGATTGCGATCGACGATCTCGGCGCGGGATACTCGAGCCTGACGAGCTTTGTTCACCTGGAGCCCGATTTCGTAAAGCTCGACATGTCGCTCATCCGGGGCATTCACACCTCCCCGCGCAAACGGAGTTTAGTCAGGGGCATCAGCCAAATCTGTTCGCGGGACCTCAGCGTGGAGGTGATCTGTGAGGGCGTCGAGACGAAGGAAGAGCGCGACGTCCTGATCGAGGACGGGCTCGACCTCCTGCAGGGGTACTACTTTGCGCGTCCTTCTGAGCCGTTCCCGAAGGTCGAGTTCCTCGATCCCTGCTGAACGAACGACTTCGGGCATCCGCCTCCGGGGTGGCGCGCATCGCGAGGGCACCCCGAATGTCCTGTGTTTTTGGCTCCGGTCTCTCTTTGGCTTTTTGGCCCCGGTCCATCACACCCGCGGGGGCTCGACCGAGCCTTCGAGTGCACTCGAAAGCTCGATGAGCCCACCTAAGCCTCGAGTGCCCTCACCTGCGCGGAGCGCGTTACCCTCGAGTGCACCTGACCGAGCCTCGGATGCACGAGAGGCGCCGAGGGTGCCAGGCGCGGCGTCGAGTTGGATGAGAGTCGCTGAGCGGGCGCGCGCGGCGCCCTTCACCAATCTGAGTCGTCGGTCTTCCCCCAATCGCGCGCCGGTGCGGGTGCGGGGGTGCTGGGGGCGGGAGCCGGCGAGGAAGGCTCAGGCGTCGAAGGCGTCGACGGAGCGGGCGTCGACGGAGCGGGCGTCGTCGTGCTCGGGGCCTTCGGGGCGGGCGCGGAGGAGGCGCAGTTCGCCCCGGCGCCGGACAGGATCGGGAAGATGTTGCTCTCGAGGATATCTGGGTAGAGAGGCGGAGGCGGCGGGAGCTGTTGGCCCACGATGCTTGCGAGGAAGGCGCTCACCTTGCCGTCGAAGACCGCGTTGCCGCTCGAGCCCGTGAGAGCAAAGCCGGTGATGGCTCGTTCGCCGCCGACGCTGACGCGCACGCGAGCGGTCAGACCCTTCAAGGTGTCACAGGGGATGGCATCGACCGGCTGCTTGAAGCGGGAGTTGAACCAGGCGGCGATCTTCTGCTTGTAGAGATCGACGGCGCGCGCCTTGAGTGGATCCGTTTCGGTGCCGTCGATGGAGCCGTCCGCGGCGCCTTCGGTGTTGAGCTGAGGCTGATCGGGCTGTTCTTGGTCCTCGAGCTTGACCGGAGCTTCTTTGACGATCTCGTCGTCTTTGGTCGGAGCGGGGTGATCTTTGTCGGCGAGCTTCGACTTCGGGAGCTCTGCGGGGTTCTCTTCGGCTTGGGCTGAAGGCGCGCTTCGTTCTTCCAGGCGGCGCACCGGAGTCGGCGTCGCCTTCTTCCACATGTCGGGCAGCTTCGGCTGCGTCGTCTGCTTCGATCCGAGCTTGAGTAGAGGCAGCTCGTCGACGACCGGCTTGACGTTGATCGGGATCGCGATCGGCGCGATTTCTTTCTTCTCCTCGATCTTCGAATCACCCGCCCAGGTGAGCGTGATGAAGAACAGGACCTCAACGCACAAGCCAGCAAGGAGAGCGAGCCCGAGCTCGTTCTTAGAGAAGGTCCCTGCCCGAGTGTTCGCTACCACCCTACGGCCTCCCTATCACTTCGGAGCGGCTTTGGTGTCAGACTCGTCGGGCTCCGGCTCAAGCTCGGGCTGAACGAGAAGGTTCAGGGAGTCGACACCGTTTGAGCGCGCCGCAGCGACAACCTCGGCGACGACGCCATAACGCGCGTCCTTGTCGGCGCGGATGTAGAGCTCGCGCTCCGTCTGCACTCGCTGGCTCTCGCGGAGCGCTGCGCCAACATCAGCGGTCACGTCGCGCTCACCAAAGAGGATCTGGCCCTCTTTGGTGATGCTGACGAGGAGTTTTGAGTCTTTGACCGGAGTCTCTGCCGCGTTCACCTCGGGCAGATCGATCCGGAGGCCGCTCGTGAGGAGCGGGGCCGTCACCATGAATACGACGAGCAAAACGAGCATGACGTCGACGAGCGGCGTCACGTTGATCTCCGCGAAGCCGCCGCGTCCTCGTTTTTTACCGACGCTCGCGCCCATTTTCCTCAGAGCTCCGGGCTACGGTGAACGCCAGCGTGCATGCCCGCGCGAGCGCGCCCATGCATCTCATCGGCGTAGAGCTGCGCGACCCAAACGTCGGAAGAAGCCTGGAGTTCTTCGCCGAGCTCACCGATGCGGCGGTCCACGAAGTTGTAAGCGATCATCGCCGGGATAGCGGCGACGAGACCGAAAGCCGTCGCGATCAGCGCTTCACCGATCGCCGGAGCGACGACGGGGAGCGACGCGCTCTTCTCAACGCCGATGCGCAAGAAGGCGTCCATGATGCCCCAGACGGTACCGAACAGACCGATGAACGGAGAAGCCGACGCGATACTCGAGAGGGTCGGCATCAGCGCGGAGGCGCGCTGTTCTTCTTCAGCTTGAGCGCGGTGAGCGATCGCCGAGAGAAGATCTTGAGTCAGAGCAGGATCGGCCAGCCGTCGATTCAAGGCGAGCACGACGCGGGCGCCCGGTGCGTTCTTGTTGCGGTCAGCGAGCGCGACCAAGTCGGCGCCCGTCGCGCAGGAGACCGAGGCGCTTTCAAAGGCGCGATGAGCGGCGCGAAGACGCGAAAGTTGAAGCGCTTTGGCGACCCAGATCACCCAGACCAACGTCGAGGCGGCGATGAGCAACAAAAGCACGACAAGCACCACACCCGACGACCCCAGCATGAGGTCGATCGGGTTCAGTGCTTTCGCTGAGTGAGCCGCCTCGGTTGCGACGGTCGGAATGGACACGGGTACGGGAGATTCTGCGGGGTTCATTCCGGCCTATTCAGAGACGATTACTTCTCGGCAACGTTGATGTCGACGGTGCGGTCGAGGGCCCAAGAGGCTTCGTCGGTGCCGCGAGCGTCGAGCTCACCGCGCGAGGTGGTCGTGATCTGAGCTTGGGGGAGGCCTTCGGCGATGATCGCCTTGGCGACGTTGCCGGCGCGCTTCTCACCGAGCTGCATGTTGTACTCAGCCTCACCGCGCGGATCGGCGTGACCGACGAGGTGCATCGTCTCGCCCTTGAGCGGGCCCGTCGCGAAGCAGTCAGCGAGCTTCTTCAGCGTCGCCTTCGCGGAAGGAGTGACCTGAGCGGAGTTATAGGCGAAGTACGCCTCGGTCTCACTAATGCCACATGCTTGCTTGATGCGGTCGGAGATGTTGACCTCGGACTTCTTCGGGTCATCCGTAGCTTTGGACTCCGGCGCGGGAGGCGCGGGAGCAGGTTCAGCCGGCGCCGGCGGGGGTGTCTCGGGTTCGGCAGGCTGGGCACCGCAGGCGGCGATACCGGTCGACAGGAGAACGATGGCGAGGGCTTTGTTCATACGGAACTTCACCTACAGCAGGTTCGTTGTTCCCCGCAAGGGGGGAGCGGAACCGGCACGGGAGACGGAAGCCGCGAAAGCTCTCAGGGGGAGCGGTGTTTTCTGGGGCACCTCACGAACCGCCCCGTACCGCATGTGAGTTCAGTCGGAGCGAACTTCAGGCCGTGAGTTGGATGTCCAAGGGGCTTCGAGTGGGACCTCGGAATCGGCCCCCCACGTGGGGCCTTAGAGAACGCTCCGTCGAGTCAGCCTGGAAGCGCTCGGCGCAGCTCGCTTGCAGCTTCGCGCGTCGCGGGGTCCTCGGCGTGGTCCTCGAGGCGACGCAGCCTCTGACGGAACAAAGGCAACTTCCGGGGCGGATCGACCTGGATCAGCTCCTTGAGAACGGCGATGGCCTGGCGCGCCAGGCTCTCGTCGAGGTGCTCGAGGAGCTGGAGCTGGGCCTCTTGTTCCGCGGGAATTTCGAAGCCGGCCCGCAAATAGTTGTCCGCGGCGCGGGTGATCGCGCTGCGTCCTTCGCTCGCCATGTATTGGCTCAGAAGGCGCCGTCGCGTCTGCTCCGTCTCGTCGATCGTCGTCTCACGGCGCTGCACGATGCGGGCTTCGCGGGGCCGGCGAGGCGTCTCGGCGAAGGTGTCCTCGGAGCGGGCCTCTGCGCTCGGCGCTGGCGGCGGGAGGGTCGTTGTCTTCGGCCGCGCGGAGGCGGCCTTCATGCGTCGGGAAGGTTTCTCGAGGCGGGGCGAGCCGGGGCGCCTCGCGGCGATCAGGACCGGCGCCGGGGCCGGCCCGGTTTTCGCTTCGGGCTTCTTCTTCCGCTTACGGCCACTGTTTCGGTTGGGCTGTGTCTGCATGAGTGCTCTGGTGTTCCGGATCGGCCTGACCTCGATCTTCTCATCGAGTCAGGACCAATACTTCCGTGTCCTCTGGTGATCCTTGGAGGCGCGGTCTCTCGCCTCGCGTCAGGGAGGTAGCCCCCGTTTTCAGAACGCCCCTTCGCGTTCCTAGGAAAGCAGGGCGGGCGACCGAACCGGCGCCCCTACCTCGACCTAAAGAGCGACTTAGCACGTCCCGATTTTTCGGTGCACGAAAATCGGCCTCAGAGAGGTGCTTTTTTGTGAACCGGGGCCGTATCGCTCTATGAAGGCGCTCGTGAACTGGCAAAAAGGCGCGATCTCTGCGAAGCGTGATACGCGTAGCGTTCGAGATCTTTCGGGGCCGATCGCGACCGCCGTGCTTGTGATGGTCGGAGGTCTGGGCTTCGGCTGCGCGCGGGGCGCCGTCTCTTCAGCGGAAACCCCGGAGAGCACCCCGGAAGCGGGAGAGGCAAAAGCGGCCGGCCCTTCGCTCTTCGAGGAGCCTGCCTCTGAGCTCGTGGTGCCCGGGCAGGGTGTGAGTCTTCTATTTCCGGCGGCAGCCGCGTTTGGTCCCGAGCAGCGTGTAGGATCTTGGAGCACCTTGCGGCATGAAGGATCCGGAAGCGTCCTTTACGTCGCGCATCGGCCGGCCCGGCGGACGGTCAAGCCGGATGAATGTGCTGACCAGGCGCGCGCCTCACTGCGGCTCCTCCGTGAGGAGAGGATTGAGATTGCTGAGCCTCAGACCTTCCGAACCCCCGAGTACTTCGGGACACTCGAGCTGCGCGGCGGGCCCGACGGTTCGGTGGAGGTCATCGTGCACGCAGCAGGCCTCTCGCGCTGCCTTTCTCTTGTATTTGTCGATCCCGAGGGCAAAAACATCGCGTACCTGGGCCTGGTCGCCACCGAGTTCTTCCCTTCCGTTCGAGCGCTCGGGATCGCGGAGCGCGCAACGAAGAGTCGCCCGTGAGGGCCCGGCCTCAAAGACGAACCAAGAAGAATGGGCGCACGCGTGAGAGCCGGGGATCGAAAAAGAAAGGCTGCTTTTGAGGCGGGGGCAGCCCGAAAGGGCCTCTTGTGACCGAGGGGGCGGGAGTGTTAGACCGCTAGATACTCTAGCTTTCGAGCGCGAGCCGACGAGAGCTACTGATGACCTGAGAGCCCCGTTCTACTGAGAGAAGAAGCGAGGAGAGCTTGGAGAGAATATGCGAAACCTGAGAGTAGGATTGATTGCCTTGAGTGCATGGTGGGCCTTGGGCCTTGGCTGTTCGACGAGCAGCGGCCCCGAGCTCAAAGGTCGAACCATCATGGGTCGAGTGATCGCGGCGAGCGGGAAGCCTGTCGGCGGCGTGAAGGTCTTGCTCGGCAAGAGCATCGTCGAATCCGACGAGAAGGGCCTTTACTCCCTCGAAACCGACAGCAAGGGCGGGGTCGTGCGCTTCGAAAAGTCGGGATTTTTGCCCGGACTTGAGCGCGTCCAAGTCGAGAAGAACTTCAGCGTCGGGCTCGATGTGGTGCTTCTGCCTCAGGGGCCCCGTCTGTCGGTCGATGTCGACAAGGGCGGCGAGGCGCTCGGTCCTCGCGGGGCGCTCGTCAGGATTCCAAAGAACTCTCTGGTCAATCCTGATGGCGAGCGCGTGAAAGGCGCGGTCGACGTCTATCTGACCCCGATCGATCCGAAGCGGAGCGCGGAGCTCCGCGCCGCTCCCGGTGACTTTGTGACGGAAGAGGATGATCGCCCGCGTCAGCTCGAGTCCTTCGGCATGCTCGACGTCACGATCATGAAGAACGACGAGAAGCTGAACGTCGCCAAGGGTGAGACGCTCGAGATCAAGATTCCGCTGCCGACGGGCACGAAAGATCCCGAGGAAGAGATGCCCCTTTATAGCTTCGATGAGGAGCGCGGGATCTGGGTTCTCGAAGGCGCCGCGCAGCTTTCAGAGGAGGGTGACGGCTATGTGGGCGCTGTACCCCATCTCTCCGCCTGGAACGTGGATCGCCCCTACGAGGCGACCTGCGTGAGTGGTCGCGTCGTGGACAAAGACGGCAACCCTGTGCCCGGCGCGCGCGTGCGCGGCGTCGGAATTTCCTACGCTGGCGATTCTCAGACCCAAACGAACGCCCAAGGCGAATTTGCGATCGCGGTGCGTCAAGACTCCGAGGTCCAGATCATCGCCGAACATCCGCTCGGAGGCGGACGGAGCCGCGAGATCGAGACGGGCGACGCTGAGACGGAGGTCCCGCCGAGCGTGGGAGATGAAGGCTGCGTCGACGAGGGTGAGTGGGTGATTGAAGAAGGAACCTACGTCGACCGTGGCGGCGAGACGACTGTCTGCTCGGAGCTAGGCGGCCAGGAGATTCTTGATGGCTGTATGTATGAGTTCGTCCAGCGCATCGGCGAATGTGGCGCGACCTTCAAGGGCGCCTGCGTGATTCGAATCAGCGAAGAAGGCAATAGCGTCATCGAATACGAGGACGGCTCGCGCATGGAGACCAACGCAGAAGCGGGCACTACGGCTCTCTACGGGGCCGGCGGCCGTTTCTGTTACGAAGTGATGATAGAGAGCGAAGGTGCTTTCTATTCCTACGTCTTCGAAGACGGCACTGAGTACAACATGGGCGCAGACCAGAGCGACGAGTTCATCCTGATCTGCCCGAATGGTGAGCAGTACAAGATGTCGAACGACGAGAGCGCGGCGATCTCCGCCTGCACGAGCGGGCAGCCGGACACGAGTGATGAAGAGGGTGGTGGCGATCCTGTGAGCTGCACCATCGAGCTTCCGGACACGGGTGCGGGCGGTGACGGTGACGATGACCCAGTAGAAGAGGACCCGGCGGACGAAGATCCGGCTGATGAGGACCCCGACGGGACCGGCGGAAGCAGCTCGAGTGATGACGATCCGACCGAGAGGACCCCGGAGGGTACGACCTGCACCGGCGATCCGGATTGCACCGGAGCGGACCAGATCTGCTGCCCGATCGTGGACGGCTACTCGTTCTGTTACACCCAAGCGAACTGCGACCTGGTCCTTGGGAGGTAATCGGCACAAGGAGCCATCGGGAAGCGACGGCTCGAGTCGCTTCCCGGTCGCGCGCCCCTCGGGAGGGTTCCCCGAGCTCCGGGAAATCGCTGCCCGCCCTCCGCGCCCTCGCGGGGGGTTTTGCTTTTGAGGGACCGCTTGCTCCGGAGGGTCCCTCTCGCCCGAAGAAAAAAAGGTGGCCGGCCGGGCTTAGCGTTCGGCCAATTGCTGCATCTTCTGGATCGCGGAGGCATTGGGCAGGCCTACGGCGACCACGGCGCGCCCTTCGCGGGAGAAGATGCGTTCGGCGACGTCTCGCACGTCCTGCCTTGTCACAGAGAGGAGCTCGCCCAGCCGTTCATCGGCGGACTCAGCGGTGCCTGTGAGCAGAGCGAAGGCAGCGTGATCGGAGACCTCGCCGGGGTCGTCGAGAACAGCTTCCAGCTGCCAGCGGGCGCGCTTGAGGGCTCGCTCGAACTCGAGCTCGGTCGGGCCATGAGCGGCGATGTCCGAGGTGATCGCGAGGATCTTCTCGAGGACACGCGGGGCGCGCTCATGAGCCGTGTCGGCGATGATTTCGAAGACGCCGCCGTCTTCGAACGCTTCATTCGCTCCGACGACGTCATAACAGAGCCCGCCCTCGTCACAGAGCCCGTGATAAAGGCGCGTCGAGAGCCCGTCGTCGAGCACGCGCAACAGCATCTCGGTCGCACGATCGGCCGGATCGCGATAGCCGGGGCTTCGGTGAGCCACGTAGACGCGCGTCTGACTCGAGCCGGCGTGTTTTGCTGAAGCGAAGGCGGGTCCTTTCGGCGGCGCGATCGGCGGGCCGCTGATCAAGGTACCAGCGGGCAGGTCAGAGAAGTACTTCTCGACGGACGCGAGCACCCGAGTCGGCTCGAGGGGGCCAGCGACCGCGACCACGAGCCCTTCGCCGACGTAGGTGCGCGCGTGGTGCGCCCGGAGGTCGGCGTCGGTGAAGCTATTGACGGTCTCGAGAGTACCCCCAAGCGGGGCTCCGAGGGGGTGGTCCGGGAAGCTGAGCTTGCGGCCGAGGCTCGTCGCGGAGATGACCTGGCCCTTTTCGTCGAGCTCGTCGAGCAGCTCTTCGCGGATGATGCCGCGCTCGAGCTCGATGTCCGCAAGGAGCGGGCTCTTGATGACCTCGGAGAGGAGCGCCAAGGTCGGCTCGAAGCTCTCGCGGGGGACGGCGATCGTGAGTGTTCCGTGATCGGAGGCGGTACTGGCGTTGAGAGTGCCGCCGAGATCTTCGAAGGCGCTGGCCAGGGTGTGCGCGGAGGGGTGGAGCTCCGTGCCCCGGAACAACATGTGTTCGAGGAAATGGCTGATGCCCGAAGTTCTCGCGTCCTCGAAGCGACTTCCGGTGCGCAAGTACACCGAAATCACCACGCGCCGCACCGCGGGCATGTAGAGCGCCGTCCCTTGGACGCGGGACGGCAGGGTCAGTTTTTCTCGGAGGAGTTCGTCAGCCAAAGGTGTTTTCTAGCCCGCGTTGTCGGGCTTCGTCGTCGCCGAGGCGCTGGGCGCGTAGCGGTCGTCATAGGTCGCGCCGCCCGCCTTCTCGATGAGCTCCGCGACGTAGTCCGCGAGCACCTGATCTGCCTTGCGACGGCGGAGGATCGGGAGGATCTCGTCCCGCTCCTTCTCGAACTTCTCGCGGGTGTAGGGCTCCTTCTCCTTGAGCTGGAGGAGCGCTAAGCCGTCTTTGAGCTGGACCGGGGTCTTGGTGATCTCGCCGGGTTCTTTCATGTCGAAGACGAGCTGGGCCGGGGACTCGGTCCCGCTCACACCTTCGACAGGGCTGTCTTCGATCGAGAAGGGTGCGGTCACGTCCGTCTTCGGGCGGGACTCGTCGGTGAGGGCGAGCGCGACGCTGCCGAGGCGGCCGCTCGAGAGGACCGTGCCGAGAACCTTTTCGGTCGCTGCCTCGAGGGTCGTCTCGGGGGATACAGCTGCGATCACGGCGTCGGCGAACTTCCGCGCCTCCTCGGTGCCGAGGGCGCGGGAGGTCAGTTCATAGCTGACGAAGGCGCGAGCGAGGGCCTGGGCGTTCTCCGCGGTGACGCGGTCTTCGAGCCAGAGGACGTGAAAGCCGCGGGGCGTGCGCACGACGTCCGTCAGCTCGCCGGGCTTCTCAAGCTTACCAGCGGCGGTCAGGAGCTCTTCGGAGCCGGCTCCGTAGCGAGCATCGAGACAACCCAGGCGCCCGCCGAGAGCGGCGCTGTCCGCTTCGCTCTCCTTGCGGATGAGGGTCTCGCGCGTCGAAGCATCCTTGAGTCGGGGCAGAAGCGAGCGGAGCTTCTTCTCGACAGCTTCGTCGCTCTCGGTGCCGCCGGTCTTGAGCGCGAACTCTTGGACAACGGGGCATCCGGGCTGGTAGCGGGCAGAGGCGGCCTTGGTGGCCTCTTCGACCTCTTTCTCGTGGGTCGAGACGAAGCTCTTGATGTCAGCTTCGCTCGGGAAGCGCACGTAACGCTGGAACCACTCGCGATGGATCGTGAGCACGCGAGCGACGGCCTTCGATTGGGTACGTTCGAGGGAGAGGAAAGCTTCCTCTTCCGAGACGCGCACAGGCTCGGTGATGAGCTCACGGACGCGCTCCGCGGTCGCCTCTCGGATCTGCATCTCCTTGAAGTGATTCGGGCTTCGGCCGGTCGTGCGCCTGACCACACGCTCATAGCGCGCGTAGTCGAACACGCCATTCTGTAGGACAGGCAGGGCCCGCAGGCCGATCGTACCGGGTGCGCAGGTCCGCTCATCGTCGAGGCAAAGCGCGAGGCTCATGGCGAGCCGCTCGCGGCCCTCTGCGGGCAACGAAACGCGGGCACGGCCCGAGAGCAGATCTTCGTCGACCGCCTTCTCACTCGCAGAGATTCCGAGGGCTTTGGCTTCGCGGAGCAGAACCTCACGTTCGATGAGTCCACGGGCGACCTGTCGCTTCAGGTCGAGCTGCTGGACGGCGCGATCGTTCAGTCCGACCGAAACGACGAGTCCGTAGGCTGCGGTGTACTCTTTTGGATCGATGCACGAGCTGCCCACACGCGCTGCGCATTCTGAGCCAAACGTAGTACCGCCGCCCTGCATACCGCCGATGGCGAAAGCAACGATGATGGCGACTACGATCGCCCCGAGGACGAGCTGACCGAGAAAGCTATCGCGGAGGGAACGCATGGGGGGGCGCCCATACCACGGGATCTGGGGCTCGTCCGCGGCTCGGCGGCCGCCAGAGTCAACGTAGCGAAATAATTAACTATTTTCCTCAAGCTCGGCGCTGGTGCGGGGCAGGGCGAGGGCCTTTTGGATGGCCCCCGGGATGGCCTCGGGGCTCGGCAGCGGTTTTTCGAGGGAAACCTCACAGACGGTGTCGAGAGCGACCCCGGCGTTGTTCATGTCGGGGATCGAGACCTCTTGGGCGCCTTTGCGCTCGTAGCCGAGAGCCAGGAACGCTTGCCCGAGTCTCTCGGCGAAGGCGCGACATTCGTCGAGGCTTTGGCCCGGAAAATGGAGCATCTGTGCGCGCACCGTCACGTGAATCGTGAGCGGATCGGGAGAAACGGAAATCCCGGAGTCGAGGATCAAGTTGTCACGGACGCGCTCTGCCAGCAGGACCTCCTGAGCGCGAGTGCCGTACATCTGGTAGCCAGCGCTCCGGATGAGGCGCTTCAGCTCGTCGAGTGCGAGCGGTCCGTTCGTTCTTTCACTCATCCTGACTCTCTCCCCAATATCGCGCACCTAGGAGGGGGGCGCTAGAACGTGATGCAAAAATGAAACAGCGCGCCAGCTGGTGCGAGGGGGTGCGCCTTTTTTGATCTGTGCCAAATCCCCCGGGAGCGTCTTTGACTATGTGGTCGATTTTCGGGGACGCGGCGGGTCTTTCCTGTGGTGGTGCGGCCCGAGGAGGTAGGCGGCCGCGCGAGGCTCAGGTATAAAGGAGAGCGTGACACAGCGGCGCAGCCTCGGAGGAGCCCGACGTGAGGCGACGGAACGCGTCGTCCTGCGAGGGTGCGGCGTCGACGAGGAGGCTTGGACTCTGAACGTCAGCCGCGGCGGACTTCGCGTCGTGGTCGAGGGGGCGCTTTTTGTCGGGTCCCAATATTCGGTTGCGTTTCCTGACGGGCGCGAGCGGCCGGTGAAGGTCGTGTGGCTCCGCGAGGAGGCGGACGGCCAAATTGCAGGACTTCAGTTCCTCGACGGCCCCGTGATTGATGTTCCGGGAGGTCTCGACTGAGATGCGCGCGTGAGCGCGCGCTCCGCACGTGAGATTCTCGGACCGAGGGGCCCCTTCGCCGCTCGGCTGCGGGGCTACGAGCCTCGTCCGGGACAGCTCGACGTCGCCGACGCGGTCGAAGCTCTGCTCGACAACGAAGGTACGCTGCTCTGCGAAGCAGGGACCGGGATCGGAAAGACCTTTGCCTATCTCGTTCCCGCCCTGCTCTCGGGACGCACCACGATCATCTCGACCGCGACAAAGAACCTCCAGGATCAGATCGCCGAACGCGATCTCCCTCTGGTCCAAGAGGCGCTCGGAACGGACGTCCCCGTCGCGGTCATGAAAGGGCTCGGCAATTACCTGTGCCGGCGGCGTTACCGAGAGTTCACTCAGAGCGCCGAGGCTGGAAGGCCGATCTATGCGCGCGATCTCGACAATATTCGCGCCTGGCTCAAGCGGACCGAGACCGGCGACCTGACCGAGCTCCCCTTCGTCTCGGAGCAGTCGCGGGTGCTCGCGGAGATCTCGTCTTCGAGCGACACGCGCATCGGTCCGCGCTGCGCTCACTACAATGAGTGTTTTGTGACGCAGATGCGCGCGGAGGCCGAGGCCGCCCGCATCATTGTCGTAAACCACCATCTGTTCTTCGCGGATCTCGCCTTGCGTGGGCCGCATCCGGGCCGCGTCTTGCCTGACTATGATTCGGTCATTTTCGACGAAGCGCACCAGATAGAAGACATCGCGGCGCTCTTCTTCGGCGCGCGTCTCTCGCTCTCCATGATCCTGCGCTTGCTCGCTGAGCTCCGCCGCGCCCTCGGCCGAGTGCCGACGCTCGGGGCCGAGAAGGGGATCATCGGCACGATGGGATTCGTTGAAACTTGTGAGGAGACCGCGCAGAAGTTCTTCGCATCGCTCGAGGAGCCGGGGGCGCGTGTCCCCGCGCCGCGCACTTTCGGGCCGGGAGATCTCGAGGGACTCATGAAATCCGCGGACCCGCTCCGGCGCGTGCTTCGAGATCTTCGGGACAGCCTTCGGGGGACCCTCGTGCGCATTGATGAAGCGGAGCTCAGCGAACCCCTCGAACAAGGGGCGCGTCGGCTCGAGTCTTACGAAGAGGAGCTCGCTGCGATGGGGACGGGGACGGAGGGGCGCGTCGTTTGGTACGACGTGGCCGCGAAGGCCCTCGTCTCGACGCCCGTCGATCTGAGCTACATCTTACGCGATCGGTTGTTCGATCAGATCCCCGCGGTCGGGCTCTTGAGCGCAACGCTCGCGACAGGTGGGCGGGACAAGTCCTCTGGCTTCGACTTCGTGAAGAGGCGCCTCGGGGTGCCGAAGGCGGCCTTTGTTCGCGAGCTGCGAGTCGAGTCACCCTTCGACTATGAGAAGAACTGTCTCCTCTACTTGCCGACAGACCTGCCCGCGGTGAATGAGCCAGAGTTCCCGCGAGCCGCCGCCGCGCGAGCTGTTGAGCTGATCGACGCCTCGGAGGGCGGAGCGTTTTTCCTGACGACCTCGATCCAAGCGGCGCAAACCTTCGCGCGCGCTCTGCGCCAGAGCGGAGTGAAGTATCCGATCTACGCCCAAGGGGAGCGGCCGAAAGATGCGCTCATTGCCGCGTTCCGGGCGGCAGAAAACGCGGTGCTGGTCGCTACCATGAGCTTTTGGGAAGGGGTGGATGTGCCTGGGCGAGCGCTACGGCTCGTCATATTGGACAAGCTGCCGTTTTCGGTGCCGACCGATCCGGTGATTCAAGCGCGCAGTCGCGCCATCGAAGCGCGCGGCGGTTCGCCCTTCGTCGAGCTCAGCTTGCCCGAGGCAGCGATCACTTTGAAACAGGGCTTTGGGCGGCTCATCCGCACCGAGACCGATCGCGGTGTCGTCGCCATCTTCGACAGTCGGATTGTGACGCGCAGTTACGGTAAGCAGCTCCTGCGGGCCCTTCCGGAGGCCCCTCGCACCTCTTCGCTCGACGAGGCGCGCGCGCGAGCGCGCGCGCACGCGCTCATGGGACGCTCATAGAGAGCGCATGATGTGCCCCGCCGTCCGGAGGCGGAGCACGTGGCGGGGACGAGGCGCGTGAGCGTCCGGGGGCCGCGGCGAAGACCTACTTCGCCGAAGCTCCGCTCGGGGCGAGCTCGACGCGTACTCGGCTGCGGAGACTGCGCTCGGGCTCATTTCCGGGCTCAAGATCCGTCGTCACTTCGAGGCGAGCCCCGCGCAAGAGCTCAATGACGCGCGCGAGCGGACTATTTTTCACAGGCGCCTCCGGCCAAACTGGGCGATACCTTGAGCCGCGGAGCGGATCTTTGAGGCCTTCAGGGGCGAGCTCGAGGGGGGCGCCTTCGGGGCTCACGGGAGTGTAACCGAGGAGCTCGCGGCTCTTTTCAAAGTACGCGCCTCCGCTGAGGCCCGGGTAAGCAGCGAGCAAGAGCGCTGCTTTCGGATCGGAGAGTCCCTGTTCGTAGCGCGCGGCTTCAAGGAGCCAGGCGAGGGCGAGAAAGAGCCCGCTCTTTGAGGGTGAGGGGAGGAGATCGACGTTCAGCTCGCCGCCGAGATGTTTGCTCTCGGCTCCTGTGCGCGTCAGGTCTGTCGAGGTCGCCTCGGAAGGAGAATCACCGCGTTCGAGGAGCTTTTCGAGGGTTTCGCTCGAGAGGGCGACGTGGAGCTGTTTGTCGGTGAGCGCGTAATAGAGAGCGAGATCGTGCGTCTTGATCTGCACGATCGTCGTTTTCCCGACCTTCGCGAACTCTCCCCATTCGACCGCGCCCGGTGCCGCATCGAAAGCGAGCTTGCGCAGGGTGGCGAGGAAGATGGTGGCCCCGCCGGCGCTCTTGAGGTCGAGGGTCAGATACAGGGGAAGGTCGCCGAGCCGCTCGAGATCGCCTTTATGCTCGGGAGCTGGCGCGCCGGGCGGACGCGGAACCTCCGGAGCCTCCAGGGCCAAACGGAGAATCTCAGGACCATCCTTCAGGCCGACCTCGATGAACTCACCGAGCCAATCGAGGTTGAGATTCAGGCCGAGCATGCCCTGACTTTGCGAGGTCAGAGCACGCCGGAGCGGAGAGGTGGGACCGATCGCGAGACTGGCGCCGACGCCGCTCGGAGGGATCTTTCGACGGGTCGCGCCGCCGCCGCTCCAGCGTTCAATGTCCTCGTAGGATCCCGCTTGCGAGACGGGCAGGACGCGCAAATGGAACTCGAGGGAACTGTCCCGAGTCGCGGCGCGCAGAGCGATCGGGTCGATGCGGGTACCCCAGATCGCCTCATAGTCCCGGGCGAGCTGCTCGTAGGCGCTCTTTTCCGAAGCGGTGACGCGCTCGATCGGTGGGAGATCGAGGAGGGAGCTCAGGCGAGCGGGGGTACCGAAGGCCGAGCGGGGCGCACGTCCCGGCGTGACCTCGAGCTTCTCTCCGGTGACGTGGGTCCGATACTCGGCGCCGAGCCAGGGAGCCTTCAAGAGCTCTTCTGCGGTTGTCGGAGCCCGGCCGAAGACACCTCGATACAAGAGCTCGCCGTAGGAGACGCGGAGGAGATCTGCGTGAGCCAAATGGCGTCGAGCGTCGAGGATCCGCTGCGCTGGCGACATGCTGCGCGCAATGAAGCGGTCACCCGCGAAGAAGAGGAGCTCTCCTTCGACGTCCGCGTCGCGGGCGAGCATGTAAGAGAAATCGGGTTCCGCAGCGAGGCTCGGGCTCTTCTTGGTCCAGGTGTCCAAGGTGAGCTCAAGAGCGCGGCGGCTGTTGGAGATGGCGACGAGCTCAGCCCCATCGACGATCCCGTGAGCCATGTGCTGGCGCACGCAGCCATCAGCGCTTTGATAGATCTCGATGTCGTAGTTGCCGTAACGGGCTGTCCCTCGAGTGAGCTCGACCTCGAGGGCTGAGCGCGGAGCCTCGAGCGCCGTGAGGAAGAGCGGGCGGCTGTTCACTCGGAGCACGAGGGTCAAATCCGAGCCCGTTCGGAGGAACGGATCGCTGCCGATCAGGGCGATTTCGCTGATCAGCTCCGGGCCGAAAATCCGGGTCCACTCGCTCGCGACAATCCCGAGCTCGGTGCGGTAGCCGAGCGAGAGGTCGAGCAGCTTCCCGCTCGGAGAGAGGGCGGAGCGCGCGGGAGCGCCGAAAGTGTCTGCGTGGTCGATGAATCGCTCGAGGCTCGAGTAGTCCTTCGCGCGCAGGTAGTAGAAATCTGCGGGCACGAACGCCGCCATGGGTTCGGGGGTCGCCCGCGCGGGCAGCTTCTTGAGCATCTCGGCCCAGGGGTGCGTCGCGAGGCGCGGTCCTTCGATGTCTTTGACGCGGATCGTCGCGGGCTCTTTGGCGCGAGCGCGTCGGAGGACGACCTGGGTCTGCAGGGCGTCTTCGAGGGAGTCATAACCGCTCGCTGCGCGCATGAGCTCGGCGCCGAAGTCGTCGGGCAGCTCGCGCGGCGCGACTTGTCCCGGAGCGGCTGCTTGAGATCCCAAGAGCCAGGCGACGGGATCTCCGTCCTCGCTGGAGAAGCTGAGTGCTTTGAGATATTCGGCCTCGAGGCTCGAGGATTTCGGGGTTTCGCTGCTCGGGTTCAGCTGAAAACGAATGCGCTGTCCGGGGACGACTTGGCCGCGACTCTTCTGTGCGGGCAAGTAGATATCGGCGAGCAGGGGACCCGGGGAGGGCGGAGTTTTTTCGCGCCGCCGGACCCAGATGCGAAAACCGTCTCCATCGCTGGGCGCGCCCGGCGCGGGCCCCTGATCGATGACAGCGAGGAGGCCTTCCGTTCCTTCGCCTTGCACATGGATGTGCCCTTGGTCCCAACGGTGCCGCGCGCCTTCCGGAAGCTCGTCGTCGCGGACCACAAAGAGCCAAGTCTCGACTCCGCGCTCGACCGAGTACTGAGTCGCCGCGAGCTCCCGCACCTCTTTCGCGTCGATCGGCTCGAGAGCGCCGTGGGGTGGTGACGGAAACTCCGGGGCCTTCGGAGCTGAGGCGGGAGCGGGCTCAGGCTGAGCAGCAGCGGGAGGTTCGGCAGGCTGGCGAGGGCCGCAGCCGAGGGCGAGCGCCGAGCAGAAAGTCAGGAGGAGCGGAGCCGAAGAGGAGCGCGGTCGCATAGACGCGCGAGCATGCCTGAGAAGACTCGAAGGGAAAATCGGCGGACTTGGGCGAGCCTCCGCGCGGGGAGGAGTGAGCTGCCGGGTGAAGCCCTCGGAGCGCGGCGCGTGCGTCGGAGATGGTGCACTTCCTGGGAGCCAGGCACCGCGCGACTCGTGAGGGTGGCTCCATTTCGAGCTCGGCTGTAGAAGCCTGTCCCATGGGCCTTCCCCGGTCGGGCCCTTCTCTCGCGTCCTCGTTCGCATCACGCCCCGTCGCGGTCATGAACCAACCCTCTCTCTCCGACGTGCGCTCCGCGCTCCATCGCATCTGGATCGGAGAGGAAGAGGCGCAGTTGCGCCGAGAAGACGAAAAGAAAGCCCTCGAGCTGACGGCGCTGCTCGAGGAGATCGCGCGCCGCGTGCCCGCAAACGACAAAAAGCCGTTCACGCTCCTCGATGTCGCGGCGGGCAAGTCGTACGTCGGGCTGTTAGCGGCGGAGCTCTTGCTCGGGGAGCGCGCGAGCGCTCAGGTGATTTCCCTTGAGCGGGATCCGCGGCGGGTCGAGCTCAGTCGGGTCGCCGGAGCGCGCGTGCGTACCGGAGCGCGTCTCGAGTTCATCGAGGGCGAGGTCGGACGGGTTGAGCTCTGGCCACAAGAGGTAGCGCTCGCGGTCGGGCTCCACGCCTGCGGTAGTGCGTCCGATGAGGTGATTGAGAGCGCCATTCAGGCGCGAGCGCGGGCGCTGCTCCTCGTGCCCTGTTGTACATCGAGGGCGGCCTGGGCACTGCCGCGTGCGACGAGGCTGGCGGAGGAGCTCGGCATCCCACGGGCTGCCCCGGTGCGGCGGCGTTTTCTTCAGTCGGTCGTGGATGCCGAGCGGACGCTTCGCCTCGAAGCGGCGGGTTATCGAGTTGAGGTGGTCGAGTTTGTGGCGCCCCGGGTGACGCCGCACAACGTGCTGTATCGGGCGATTTTGACGCACGACGCGGGGCGCTCGGAGCGCGCCCGAGCTGAGCTCTTGCGCCTTCGGGGACCTTCGGGAGCGACGGTGCGCACGACGGAAGGCGGGCAAGAGTGAGCTCGGGACCCTCGCCCGCGCGCCTCTGACGCGCGGGCAAGAGGGCACGCTCACCCCTGGCCTTCTGTCATTTTTCGTGCCCCCGCGGGACGGCGAGGGCACGGATCACGGTCACTTGCTGCCGCCGGCGTTTCTGCTGGGAGTGCTGCTTGTGGCCTTCGCAGGAGCGCTCTTCTTGGTGGCTTTTGCGGGAGCCTTGGGCGGCGCTTTCGCCGGTGCTTTGGGGGTGGCCTTTGAGGGGGGCTTGGGGGAGGCCTTCGCGGGAGCGCTCTTCTTGGCGGTCTTTGCTGCCTTCGCAGGAGCGCTCTTCTTGGTGGCTTTTGCGGGAGCCTTGGGCGGGGCTTTCGCCGGTGCCTTGGGGGTGGCCTTTGAGGGGGGCTTGGGGGAGGCCTTTGAGGGAGGCTTGGGTGCTGCCTTCGCAGGAGCGCTCTTCTTGGCGGTCTTTGCTGCCTTCGCGGGAGGGCTCTTCTTGGTGGCTTTTGCGGGAGCCTTGGGCGGAGCTTTTGCCGGTGCCTTGGGCGTGGCCTTTGAAGGCGGCTTGGGGGAGGCCTTCGCGGGAGCGCTCTTCTTGGCGGTCTTTGCTGCCTTCGCAGGAGGGCTCTTCTTGGTGGCCTTTGAGGGAGGCTTAGGTGCTGCCTTCGCGGGAGGGCTCTTCTTGGTGGCTTTTGCGGGCGCCTTGGGCGGAGCTTTTGCCGGTGCCTTGGGGGTAGCCTTTGAAGGCGGCTTGGGGGAGGCCTTCGCGGGAGCGCTCTTCTTGGCGGTCTTTGCTGCCTTCGCAGGAGCGGCCTTCTTGGTGGCCTTTGCGGGAGGCTTGGGTGCTGCCTTGGCGGGAGCGCTCTTCTTCTCAGCTTTGGCGGGGGCCTTCGCCGGAGCTTTGGCAGGGGGCTTGGGGGTGGCCTTCGCGGGGGGCTTGGGCGTTGCCTTGGCGGGAGCGCTCTTCTTCTCAGCCTTCGCGGGAGCCTTCGCCGGAGCTTTGGCAGGAGGCTTGGGGGTAGCCTTCGCGGGGGGCTTGGGCGTTGCTTTCGCTGGAGCCTTGGTCTCCTCGGCGGGGGCCTTGGCTTTCGCGGGCGTCGCCTGAGCAGGAGACTTGTCAGCTTTTGATGAGGTGGCGTCTCGGGCCTTCGGTTTTGCTGCTTTCGGTTCCTTCACGGCGACGGGCTTCACGCTCGAGATCGGATCTTTGAGATCCAGATCGGCCGCGGAGGTCTCGATGTCGTCGTCCTCGTCGAAGGCCTCGTCCTCGTCGTCAAGGTCCTCATCATCGTCGTCGAAGTCGTCCTCATCGTCGTCCGGGGCCGGACGTGCCTTGGCCTTTGCGGTGCCCTTCGGCTGCAAGTCGTCTGCGTTGGGTCGCGCCTTGCGAACGGGCTTCGGCTCGTCGGCGGCGTCTTTGTCGTCTTCTTCGGGACCCTGAGTATGCTCGGGTCGACCGAGATTTCCGCCCTTTCGCGCCTCGAGGGTGCTCTCGACAACCTCAACGAGCTTCGTGAACTGGAAAGGCTTATCGAGATATGCGTCAGCTCCGTAGAGCGGAGAGGTCATCTCATTGAGGGTCTCGCCGATCCCGGTGAGCATGATGACTCCGGTATGAGCCAAGGAGACCGCCTCACGCACCTTCTTACAGACTTCCCACCCGCTCATGCCGGGCATCATCACATCCAAGATGACCAAGTCGGGGAGCTCTCGGTAAGCAAGCTCCCATGCCTCATCTCCATCGGCGGCTTCGATGACGCGGTAGCCGCGTCCTTTCAGGTGACTCGCAACAAGCGTTAGTGTGCTGGGTTCGTCGTCTGCGATGAGGATGAGAGGCATCTCTGTTTGCGCCATCGTATGGGGTGCTCCGGGCTGGCAAGGTTTTGTGAGGTGAGTGAGTCGAGGGCTAGCCTCACTGCGCATTCTGCGCCCAAGATAGGAGGTTCGGTCAAGATCCGAGCGCGCGAGGATCTTCTTTCAGAGCGAGTGCCTCGCGGGCTTTGTGGTACGCTGTGTCCAGGACGCTCGGACTTTCTTCCAGACGATGACCGAAGCATCGAGCCAAACCGCTCTTTTGAGCGTCATCCGCGCTGGTCGGCGTCGACTGGTGCTGCGCCGTGCGCTTCATGAACTGGACACGCGCCTCGCTCCTCTTTGCCCACTTCTGGCGCTTGGAGGGGGCGCACTGATCCTTTCGCAACAAGTGCTCCTCGGTCGTCTGGTGATCGGCCTGGGGCTCGCCGCGGGGCTCATCACCATTGGGCTCTCACTCCGTCGAGCTCGTCTTTCGGAGGCGCTCTCCGCCGCTCTGGATGAATCTTTCCGTGGGCGTGGTGCGCTCGGAAGTGCCGTTTGGTACCTCGAAAAGGGCCCGCGCCCCCTCGACCCCTTTCAGGCGCTCGTCGTCGCAGAAGCGAGCGCGGCTCTGTCGAACTTTGATCTGAAGGAGGCGCTGCCGCTCGGATTTCGAATCCGTCACGGAGCGACGCTGCTCAGCGCCCTTTGTCTGATCGCTCTCGCGAGTGTGTCCGTCGAAGTTCCATCGTCGTCTTTGGCGCGGCTTACGCCCGAGTGGGCCCAGGTGGGCGCGCCGCGCCTCCCGGACCAGGTCTTTGGTGCGAGCGAGGAAGCTCCCCTGGCCCCTGAAGCGCTCCTCCTCGAGGCCCGGGAGCTCGAGAAGTTCCTGGAATCGGCCTCACCGGATGAGGGATTCGAGCGGCTCGCATCCCTCGAAAGGCGGCTCGCCGACGCTGAGCTCGATCGGCAGAGGCTCATCGAGGAGCTCGTGGATCGGGGGAACAAGCTCGCGGGGAAGGGGCCCCTCGAGCGGCTCGCTGCCTCTCTGCAGAAAGGTGATCTGGAGGATGCTCGGAAAGCTCTCGAGGCTCTGGCCGAGCGTCTCAGCGATCCGAAACAAACCATCTCGAAGGAGGAGCTCGCCGCGCTGCGCAGAGCGATCGAACGAGCTCAGGCCGAGGTCCCGGAGGCTACGGGGCAACCCGAAGCGGGTTCCGGCGCGAGCCCGGCGAGCGCGGAGCCTTCCTCCCGAGAGACCGGCGAGGCCCAGGAGAAGGACGGCGAGAGCGGAGCTCAGCGGGAGCAGAACGCGAAGCAAGGGCGCAAGCTCGAACGGCTCGGGGGCCGAGGGAGCGAGAAGAGCCAGGCGCGCCGAGAGCTCTCGGAGCTGGATCGACAGCTCGCCGAGGCGATGCGGGAGCTTCAGCAAGATAGGGAGAGCGCCGCTCGGAAGTTTGCGGAGGCGAGCGAGACGATGGGCAAGCTGGCTCAGCGTGAGCTCACAGACGATCAGAAGCGAGAGCTTCTCGAAGCGCTCCGGAAGATGAAAGAGAAACTCCAGGACAAGAGCCGTCCGAAGGAGGAGCAGCAGGCCCTCGACGAGTTTCGTAAGCGGGCGCGCGGTCAGGGGGATGAGTCCTCTGAAGAGGAAGGTCGTCAAGGACAGGGAGAAGAGCAGGCCTCACTCACTGTGAGCCTGGAGGTCGCTCCGGAGAGTGCTTTGGGCCAGGGGAGCGAGGGCGGGCCCGGCGAGCGGAGCGCCGAAGGGAACAAGAGCGGCTCCGGGACGCAGCCCGGCAAAGAACACTCCCCCGAGCTCGAAGGAGCGGCGACCGCGGCCCTGCCGACCCAGGGGGGCGATCGCGTGTCCGTCGCCCCATCCCAAGAAGAAGGCGGAGATCAGGCCCGCGCTGTGGCGGGGGCGGCCCGGCGGGGCTTCACGAGCGCGGAGTATCGAGCCCTCTTTCAAGAGTACGACAGCGCGAGGGAGGAAGCCCTCGAGAGAGACCGAGTCCCGAGCGGCTACCGGACTCGGGTCCTTCGTTACTTCGAGCTGATTCGGCCCCAGGCACCGGTGGAGAGCAAGAGGCCGTGACTTGGGCCCCTGTGTCCGTAGAGTCTCTCTTCTCATGACGACCGAACTCGATGCTGAGCAAGAGATCCAGAGGTTCCAGGAGCTGACGGGTCGCCTCAAGAGCGAGCTCCATCGAGTCATCGTCGGTCAGGACGAGGTCATGGAAGGAGTGCTCATTGCGCTCATGGCCGGTTCCCATGTGCTGCTCGAAGGTGTCCCGGGGCTCGGCAAGACGCTCATGGTGCGCTCCCTGGCCCAGGCTCTCGACGTCCCCTTCGCGCGCATACAGTTCACCCCCGACCTGATGCCTGCGGACATTCTCGGTACCACGGTCATCGAGGACACCCCCGACGGCGGACATCGCTTCGAGTTTCGGAAAGGCCCCGTCTTCTCTTCGATCGTGCTCGCCGACGAGATCAATCGTGCCACCCCGAAGACCCAGAGCGCATTGCTCGAAGCCATGCAGGAGCAGCGGGTCACGATCGGTGGCACGACCCACGAACTCGGTTCGCCCTACTTCGTGCTCGCGACCCAGAACCCCCTCGAAATGGAGGGGACGTACCCGCTCCCCGAGGCGCAGCTCGATCGTTTCCTTCTCAAGATTGTTGTGCGCTTCCCGAGCGCCGAAGAGCTCCACGAGATCTTGGATCGCACGACACGGGCCGAGTCCTCGGAGGTGCGAAAGGTCCTGTCGGGACCCGACGTCCTCTCGCTCCAGGCAACGGTGCGCCGGGTTCCGATCGCGCGCTTCGTTCAGGACTACGTGGTGCGTCTCCTCCGCGCGACCCACCCGGACCTCGAAGGAGCTCCCGCGGCGGTGCGCCGCTACGTGGCGGGGGGAGCCTCACCCCGCGGCGCTCAGGCGCTCCTTCTCGCGGCGAAAGCCCGCGCGCTTCTCGACGGGCGCATCAGCGCAAACATCGAAGACGTCCGCGCGGTCGCGCCCGCCGCCTTGCGCCACCGCATCCTCATCAATTTCGAAGGAGTCGCGGAAGGGAAGACGACGGACGCGATCATTTCGGAGCTTCTCTCGGAAGTCCCCGCGGCCCCAAGCTAACGGTTAGGGGTAACGGGCGCTCGGCCAAGAGGAGGGCGGAGGATAGTCGTTGTTGCGCTCCGGAGCTTCGGGGACGACGGGAGGATCGTAGGGCTTCGGCGCGGGGCGCGGCGGGACGTAAGGCGGGGGCACAGGGCGGGGCGGCACGTAGCGGGGCGGCTCGGGAGCGACAGCGACGCGCGCGTAGCGGTGGCAATACTGGTTCCAGAGAGACTCCACCCGGACCACCTCAGGATCGGCGCGGAGCGGCTCGGCACGGCGCGCGAGATCGTCCGCTGTGCGAGCGCAGAACTCGTAACCGGTCGGGTCATTGTAGCCGTAGCGCTCCTGACGGTAGCCGGGCGGCAAGGGGAGTTCAGCGGCTTCTTTGAGGCGGAGGGCGAAAGTGCTGAGGAGGCGCGCCTTGTCGAGGTTCGGAGCGCGACCGGCGACTTGCCCGATGTTCCAGACGAACTCTTCGACGCGAGCGCGGCCCGACTCGGGATCGTGGTATTCGACCGTTACCTTGAGATCGTCTTCGACGGGGACGCGCCCGTCGCGACTCCTCAGGTCACTCAAGAACAGCTGAGAGGTTCCGGCGAAGTAATGAATGGCTTGGACCCGCTCTTTTTGCGTCGAGGCCTCTTCGCCGTAGAAGGTCGTGAGAGCGAGGGAAGGTGGGAGCTCGAGCTTGAAGTGAACGTCGTCGGCGATCGTCTCGATCAGGGAGACGAAACGGGAGCCGAACACTGCGTCGACTTCGAGGGGGCTCCCGAGGAAGACGTAGGCGCCGCGGCCCCGTTCGGTCAGGTGGTCGAGGAGAGAATCGTTGAAGTCGCTGCCGACCCCGATGCCGCTCAAGCGAATGCGTCGGGCGTCGTAGTGTTGTCCGATCAGAGAGATCAGCCTCTCGTCGGTCACTCCCGTGTTCGTGAGCGCGTCGGTGACGAGGATCACTCGGTTCGTGTAGCTCGCTTGATAAGCGCGGTCGGCTGAGGCGTAGCCGCGGACCAATCCATCGTGCAGGTTCGTCGACCCGGACGGTGAGATGTTCCGGATCATGTTCTGCAGCGTGCGCATCGAGTCGCGCCCGACCACGAAGTTTTGGGCGAGGTCACAGGCTGTGGTGTCGAAGAGGGTGACGTGGACGATGTCGCCATTTTTGAGCTCGGACAGGGAGCGCAACAGGCCCTGGCGCAGGTACTCCATGCGCCCCTCCGCGGCCATCGAACCCGAGCGATCGATGACGTAAGCGAGGTTCGCGTTGCGGCGGGTGGCGCGGGTGAGGGGCCGCCCAGCGACCGCCAAAGCGAGCTCGATTTGGGTCGGGTCCTCCTCCTTCGGCGCGATGTTCATCGCGATCGAGAAGTCATGATCGGCTTCGACGGGCGCGGTGTGGAAGGAGAAGTAATTGAGGAGCTCGTGGGGACGAATGTGAGCTGCCGGGAGCGGTCGATAGTGATCGATGGCCCAGATGACGCGCTGGGCCGAAGAGAGGCTCATCGTGTCATCATTCGAGAGGTAGATCGTGTCTCCGAAACCGCCACGGGCCGGGGGGACGAGTCCTTGAGCCTCTCGGTCGCCGGAGCTCGAAGCGACGCGATCGGTCTGCATCAGGCCGATTCCGTCGTCGTAACGAGGTGCCGCCTCCGCCTTCTTTTCCTTGGGGCCCTGGGCGGCGGCGCCCGAGGTCCGACTCTCTTCTGCGGCCATGGGTGCGGAGGGCGGGGGGGCGCCGTAGCCGTCAGCTTTGGCTGAGCTCTTCGGGCCGACACTGTCGCGGGCAGAGTCTCGAGGAATCGCGGGGCGACTGCTCGGGGCAGAGTGGCTGCCTCCTAAGTGGCGCGGGACCGGGCCCGTGGGGACGTGTGGCGCGGAGTACAGGGACGTGTCCCGAACGAAGCAGCGAGCGCTGCCGTCGACGAAGCGCGGGAGAGCGTCCGGGTGAGGCGGGGGCGGTGCGGCGGCGGGATAGTGAGGTTCGTGGGTGCGAACCGAAAAACGATGGCCGGAACTCGGCGTCTCAGTGTGAGACAGCCCTCGGGGGCCGCTCGCATCAGGATCGGCGGTTGTGGCGCCGCCGCCCGAGTTGGCGACTGCGGTGCCTGCTCGGGACTTCGTGCAGGCTGCGCCCAGGAGGGCGACGAGGAGGAAACTGGCCGCGAGAGGGATTCGGTGAGGAGGCATGTCGGTTCGTACGCGCAGCCCCCTGCCAAGTTCTCTCCCCCAAGAAAAAAAGATCGATCTTGGTGAGTCCCCTCACAAATCACAGTCAGGCGCATCCGTTATGATCGGATCGCCGGTGTCGACCGCTTCGAAGGCATCCCCCGGAATTCGCTTCAGATCTCCGAGATGGTCGTCGTTCCAGCGTTCGTCCGGGGCGCCGCTCAAGTACCAGTTCGAGCCATTGTCCGCGAGGATCATGCCGTAGGTCTTGAGGGCGCGGCAGACCACCTGGGCCTCCTCCGAGTAGCTCGAGCAGTCATAACTCGCCTTCATGCGAACCCTGCGGCCCATGGGAGGTAGGTTCGGGTCCGTGCGATTGGAAGCGTAGTGCGTCGCGGGGGCGATATAAGCGCGCTGGCTGCGCGAGACCGTAAAGCGCAGAGCGTGCCGGATCTCACCTTTTTCTACGACCTCATCGTAGCGAACAAGTCCCGGGAAGATCGGCAGACCCGCTGCGTCCGCGGAAGTGCAGCCTTCGGGATGTGAGTCGTTCGTGGAAAGATCCCATTCGACCCCCGAGTCAGCGCGGAAGCTATCATCATCGGGGAAGGCTCGATAGAGCTCGTAGAGCTTACAACTCTCGAAATCCACAGCGATCGCGTGACGATCACCATCGCTATCGGGTCCGCCTTCAATCGGCGCGTCGAGCGGGAACGGGAACGGTCCCGGATCGCTCTCGTCTCCGTAGGCCACGTAGCGAATCGGAACCCGGGGCTGATCAGGGCCGACGACGACGTAAGGAATGCCGATCGGGGCTCCGTCCCAAATCGTTCCGAAATCAGGATGCACGTGGGACTCGCGACCGATCGAGTCGACATAGGCGTCCGACAGCTCATGGACAGGTAGGTCCGAGATGTCTCGGTTCCACGCATTGTCGGCCGGGAACACCGAGCAGTTCTCGGAGTCGCCGCCCCCTCCGTTTCCTCCCGTGGAGCCATTTGCGGAGCCGCTCCCTCGTCCACCGCTCCCGGCGCGCGCCCCACCGTCGCCCGAGCGATCGTCACCGCTTCCGGAGCGCGCGCCTCCTGTGCCCGCTCGGCGTCCGCCGGTCCCTTCATCGCTCGCGTCCGTCTCTGAGCCCGAAGAGCAACCGGAGAGCCAAGCCAATAGAATCGCGAGACCGACGCCGAGTTCCCTCACCATTCTGCCATGGTACAGGTGGGTCTGGATGCGGACAATCGGTGCGCCAGGGACCCACATCCCACGACCAATACCGTCAGTGGGCTTCGGCACTCAGGAGTGAGCTGTGAGTCAAGCTGTGTGGCATGAAGGGTTGCTCTCGGAGCTCACCGCGTTCTCCGTCGTCGCGCGGCGGCGGCTCGCGGGAGGAGCGCCCGGCGAACAGCGCAGTAGCCGCCTCGGCGGCGGTCTCGAGTTCGCCGACCACCGACCTTACGTGCCGGGCGACGACATCCGCGCCCTCGACTGGAACGCCTACCGTGCCCATCGAAAGCTCTTCATCCGCCAGTTCGAAGAACAACAGGACCTGAGCATCAGCTTGCTCCTCGATTGTTCGGCTTCGATCGGCTTCGGCGACGGAGCGAAGTTCTTTGCGGCGCGCCGACTGGCTCTGGCCCTCGCTTACTTGGGGCTTTCGGGTCTCGACTCGGTGAGCGTGCATGGGCTCTTTGCAGATCGCGTCGCCACGCTCCCGCCGCTCCGAGGTCGCGGTCGTTACGCAGCGGTGCTTGCGTTCCTCGATGCTCTGACGCCGAACGGCCCTACCGAGCTCGCGCGCGCTCTCTCGCGAGTTGCTGAGCGAAGTCGTCGCCGCTCCCTCGCTGTGCTCATCACGGATGGATACGATCCGAGAGGAATCGAACGGGCCGTCGACGTGCTCGTCGGCGCGCGCTTCGAGCCGATTTTGATCGAGCTCGAGGACGCCGGCGATCTCAAGCCGGACGCGTCGGGCGAGGTGGTGCTTGTCGATGTGGAGACGCGGGAGGAACGGGGCTTCTTGCTCACCCCGGGGGAGCTCGCGGCCCTCCGCGAGAAGGCGGAGGCTCGGAGACAGGAGCGCGCGCGCAGGATGCGCGCGCGCGGTGTGCGCTATGCGCGGGTGAGCGTCCGGGAGAGTGTGCCCGGTATCTTGAGGACTCTTGAGTCCGCGGGGGTGCTCCAGCGGTGACCCCGAGCTTTGCCTGGCTTGTCGGGATCTGGGGCGCCGTAGCGGCGGCCCTCACGATTCTCTATCTGATCCGAGAGCAGCGGCCACGTCTTGAGGTGCCGTTCCTTGGACTATTTCTCGCCGACGACCGCGTCACCAGGCGCGAGGCGCTCGGCGGGCGGCTCCGCCGTCCCGGGTCGCTCCTTTTGCAGCTCCTGCTCTTGGCGTTGCTCGGCTGCGGGCTTCGCGAGTGTGCGCGGCGTTGGGATCCGAGCGATGAGACTCTTGTGCTGGTGATCGACACGAGCGCAAGGACCGGTGTTTTGGTCGAGCCCGGGAGCGAGGCCATCGTGCTCGACCAGGTGAAACACCGCGCAGCTGCTTGGCTCGAGAGTCTGGGCCCCTCGGACGCCGCGGTCGTGATCGAGATGTCCGCTACGCCCAAGGTTGTCCTGGGTCGGACCACGGACTTCCTCTTGGCCCGCCGCATCATCGAAGGGCTCCGGCCCAAGAAGACGAACGCGAGTCCCGAGCGAGCACTTGCGCTCGCGGCCGCGATCGCCTCTCCCGGAGAAAAGCGGGTCGTCGTTCTCACAGAAGATCCCGACCGCCTCCCCTCCGAGAGGGGCAACGAGGTCGTCGTCGATGCTCTTCCCTCCAGCGCGAACTCGCCGAACCTCAGCGTCCGTTCCTTTGCCGCGCGGAGGGTCCGGGGAGGAGCAGGGCAGTTCGAAGTCACCTTTGAGCTTGTTTATTCGGGAGAATCTGAGGCGCGAGTGCTCGTTGAGCTCGAGCGTTTGGACGAAAAGGGCCGCGCTGCGGGTGTCCTCGAGGCGCAGGAGCTGCGGCTCACGCCGCGCCAGACCTATCGCGGCGAGCTGCGCCACCTGACGGGAGCGCCGGGCCCCCTCCGCCTCGAAGCGCGCCTGCTCACGGGCAGCGAGACCTTCCTCGCTGATAACGAGGCCTTCGCCGTGCTCGCAGAAGAGCGCCTCTACAAGATCTTGTGCGTCGGCCCTGAGAGTCTCTACCTCGACGCGGCGCTCCTTTCTGTCGCCCGGTCCCACATCACGCACCTCTCGGCGGAGGCCTATCCGCCCCGGGACGCGTCCGAAAATCCCGTCCTCTACGATCTCACTGTCTTCTCGGGAGAGGCGCCGATGCGCATCCGGGAGACTGGCTTCGCTCTCTATCTCGGCGCGAGCGGGCCGAACCTTCCTGTTCTAACCGGCACATCCCTCAAGATGTTTGGATTTGATGAGTTCGCTCGGGACTCGCGTCTGTTCCGGTTCTTCGACCCCTACGAGACCCTTGCGCTCAAAGGCGTGAGCCTGATCCCGGGAGCCTCCGACCGGGTGCTCGCGCGGAGCGGCGACAACCCGATTCTTGTCTTGGGGGAGAGGCCGGAAGGGCGCTTTTTGGCCCTCGGGTTCGCGCCTGAGGACAGTGATTTTGTCCTGCGTCCGGCGTTTCCGCTCTTCGTGCGAGGAGCCTTCGAGGAGCTCTTCGGACCCGACGACGAAGGCTTCGTGCCAGCCGTGGCTCCCGGACAGCCCCTTCGTCTCGCTCTGCCAGAGGCGGGCCCTGGAGTGGTCACGCTGCGTGGGCCGCTCCGAGGAGCGAATTCGTCTGAGGAGCGTTCTGTAACGCTAGCGTCGGGGGAACTTCGCGTCGAGCTCGAAGAGGCGGGCCTCTATCAAGTCGAACAGAGCGGGCGCTCCCTCGCGTTGATCGCGGTGAGCTTGAGCGGAAGCGACGAGGTTACGTCCTTGCGTCAGGGGTCTAAGCCGCCTGATGCGCCTCCGAAGGCCGAGGAGCTCGCCCGGGTCGAGTCGCCGGCGAGCGAACACGGATATCGCGTCTGGATCGCGCTTGCCCTGGCCCTCGCCTTGTTCGAGTTCGCGTCCTTTCATCGGAGGTGGACCGCGTGAGAGCGCCTCTCGAACTGACCTGGGCCGGGCTCGAGTGGACCTTCGAAGAGCCGATGTTCTTGTGGGCGCTCTTGGCCATCGTGCCTGCGGTCGCCCTGACCTTCTTGTCGCGCGCTTGGATCTCTCGGGCAGCGCGCTTTGGCTCGTTGGCGCAGAGGGCGCTGTTGATCGGTCTCTTGTGCTTGGCTGGCGCGGAAAGCTCCGTCCTTCGTCCGAGTGACCGAGTTTGTGTGAGCGTTCTCACGGACGTGAGCGACTCGATGGACGCGGGCTCTTTCGACAAGGGAAAGGCGCTCGCCCAAGAGCTCCAGGAGAACAAGCGCGACCGGGACATTGTGCAGTGGGTGGTGTTCGGTGAGCGCGCGGAAGACGTGAGCGCGGAGCTCTTGGGAGGTCATCTTGACCTTTCCCAGGCGCGGGCGCGTGTGGGCGCGACCGCGACTCATCTTGCGAGCGCGCTTGAGGTGGCCGCGGGCGTCCAGAGTCCGGACTGTGAGCCGCGCATCGCGATCGTGAGCGACGGGCAGGTGACGCGGGGTGACGCCTCCGCGGCGCTGTTGGGAGGGCGCACAGCTGGGGGCTCGCGCGCTCCTCGCGTCGCTTGGGTCCCGCTGGAGGAGAGCGGTGACGTCGACGCCGGAGTGGCCGGCTTCACTCTGCCGGAACAGGTGCGCATAAAAGAGAGCTTCGATTGCGCCGTGCGCCTCAGCGCGACGGGAAAGGTTCGTGGACGCCTTCTTCTTCGCGCAACGTCGGGAGACGACAAGGAGCAGACCTTCGAGCGGGACCTCGAACTCTCCGAAGGAGAGATCAGTGAAGTGTTCTCGCTCAAGGCGGAGACCCAAGGCGAGCTCGAGATTGAAGCGCGCTGGGTCCCTGAAACGCCGGACCGCTTTGAGCAGAACGACCGAGCGCAAATCGTGGTGCCCATTTTGGGCCCGCCGTCCGTCCTCTTGGTCGACTCAGGTCTGAAGGAGGCGGACGCGCTGAAGCGCGCGATCGAGGCCCAGTCCTTTGAAGTCGACGTGCGAAGTGCGCGCGATGTGCCCGAGAGCCCAGAGGACCTCGAGAAGTACGCGTTTGTCATTCTCTCGGATCTGCCGAGAGGCAGTCTCTCTTCCCGGACCGCGCGAGCTCTCGAGGAGATGGTGCGGGGCGGAGGGGGGCTTCTGGTCACGAGCGGGCCGCGGGGCCGCGCCGGGATGCGGGGGAGCCCTCTCGAGAACATTCTGCCCTTGCGGGCGGAGGGGACAGACGAAGAGAGGACAGCGGGCGTGGCGATGGTGCTCGCCATCGATCGCTCCGGTTCGATGAGCGGCGGGCCCCTCGAGATGGCGAAGGCCGCCTGTCGAGCCACCCTCGGAACCCTCGAGCCGACCGATCTCTTGGAAGTGATCGCCTTCGACAGCCGGCCCTCGCGGGCTGTGCCGATGCAGCCGGCGCGCCTGCGAGCGAGCATGGACGCGAGCATCGCGCGCATCCAAGCCGGCGGCGGAACCGAGATCCTCTCGACCCTCGACATGGCTTACCAAGATCTGCTCCGGGCTCGCGCTCGCAAGAAGCACATCGTGCTGCTCACGGACGGCAACGCAGATACAGACGGGATTTATGATGTGGCGAGCGCCGCCTTCGCCGACGGCATCACGGTGACGAGTGTCGGCCTCGGACCTGGAGTGAACGAAGCCCTGCTGCGAACGATCGCTGAGGCGGGAGGCGGGCGGTATCACGCGGTTTCGGACGCGGCCCTCTTGCCGCGCATCTTCGTGCGCGAGGCGGAGCTCACGATGCAGGAAGAAGTGAAGCCAGAGCGCTTCTCGATCTCGGTCTTCGAAGAGGCCCCCTTCCTCAAGGGGACAGGCGTCTCTCGTGCGCCTTTGCTCCGAGGTATTGAATCGATGAGGCCTCGGTCTTTCCCGGCGCGCGTCTTACTTGGCGTGGATACGGGGCAGCCGCTCCTCGCTGTGATGCCCGTCGGGCTCGGACATACTTTGGTCTGGGCGAGCGACTTCAAAGGTGGCTGGGGGAGCGATTTCATGCGCTGGGCGGGCTTTCCGAAGTTCATGGGTCAGCTCATCCGAGCTCATCAGCGCTCCGACTCTTCCGATCTCTGGCCTCTTGAGCTCCGCTTCGAGGACGATGACCTCGTTGCCCGCTTCGATGCCCAGGACGAGGAGGGCTTCGATAATTCTATCACCTCGCGCCTCTCTGTTTTCCGCGCTGACGCGAAACAAGCGGCTTTGGGGGAGAGCGTTACCGCACCTTTCGAGCTCAAGGGGCCTGGGCACTACGAGGCGCGCGTACCGCTCCCCGATTTTGGCTCCTTCTTTGTGCGCGCGACCCACTTGAGCCAGAAGAAGAGTCGCTCTGCGCGGAGCTTCCAGGCAGCATTGCGACCCTATCCCGAGGAGTATGTCGATCTCGGCCGAGGCCGCTCCCATTCGGGAATTTCCACCGAGACCGATCTCAATGTGAGTGGACTGCTCGAACTGCCGAGTTCACAAGGGAAAACCCGGGTGGCGCTCCGTGACTGGTTACTCAGTGGGGCTGCCATCGTGCTCGCGCTTGAGGTCCTCTTGCGACGGCTCGGTGCCGGGAAGGCTCGGCGGTTGTTGACCAGGAGAGTCACTGGTCCATACTGACCCCATTGTGGCGTCGCTTAAGAATATGATCTTGCTCACGGTAGCCTTGGGCTTCGTCGCCTGTGGCTCCGATCAAATCGAAGACAAAGACGGCATGGGGGGAGAGGGTGGCTCGGGCGGTGGTCAGCTGCCTGATAGCTTGACTCGATCGATCGGCCCGGACGGCGGAACCCTTCGCATTCGGGGTATCACCGTGACCGTTCCGAAGAACGCGCTCCCGAAGCCGACCGCGCTCACAATTTCAAATCTCGGAGATAAGGCGATCTCCGAGCTCCCCACGATCGCACCCGGTCTCACGCGCGTCTCGCGCCCCGCTGCCTTCGAACCTCACGGACAGACCTTTGCGGTCCCCATCGAGATCGAGATGGTAGCGAACACCAATGCGAAGTCTGCGAGCGTGTATCGGCTCGACGATCCCGAAGATCAAACCTGGGAACAGATTGCACTTGTCACGAACAACTTGCCGGACGTGAAGTTCGGAACGACGAAGTTCAGCATCTATTCGGTCTTCACTGGAGAGCCCACGGAGCCGCCCATGGGAAGCGGAGGCGGAGAGCCTGGCTCTGGCGGGACCGTGTCGGTCGGCGGGAGTGAATCGGGTGCGGGTGGCTCTCCCTCGGCGAGCGGTGGAGCCGAGGCGACGGGAGGGCTCGGAGGAGAGCCCTCTCCTGGCGCTGGCGGCAGCGACGCAGGTCCCGAGATTCGACCCTATTACGACGACGGTACCTGGTACGGTTATTGGTTCTCTACCGCCCCCAGTACCCAAGCGATCGCGACAAATCTTGCTGAAGGGGACGAACCTTTCTGCATCACATCGGGCAGCCTGGGTGCGCGGGAACGCGCGGGATTCGGATTCGCGCTGGCCGAGACGATGCTGGGGGATCGCGAGTCTTATGGCCCGGGCGCTAACGAGGGCTTCTCCTTCTTGATGGAGAACGTCGCCCAGGCGGAGCTGCCCTTTGAGGTCAGCCTGATCGACGCCGACGGAAATGTCTATTGCGTGCAAAGGACGATGTCAGAGCGCGTCCTCTCAGGGACGGCCCCCTTCTTCTTTGACGAGTTCCAGGTCTGCTCGGGCAACCCGTCGCGGTTGCCGACCTTCGTGTCGCTCCAAGTCGAGGTCGTGGGCGAGGTTCCTGACGCTCGCTTCTGCATCGGGTCTTTCGACCATATCGCGCGCTAGGTGGCCCTCAGGGGAGGCCGGGAGCTTCCGGCCTCCTCAGCCATTTCCCGGGGAATATCTGGACTCCACTCCGAGCTGAAACTTCGCTAGGACCGGGAACGTCCCCATGACTGTCGACCTGGCTCAGGCGCCCATTCTCGAAGACCTCTCCGCCCGCGGATTGATCCATCAGTCGACGGCCCCGGAGCTCCTCTCGGAGCACCTCCGCGCGCCTCGCCTCGTTTACGGCGGCTTCGATCCGACGCGTGACTCGCTCACGATCGGGAACTTGGTCACGCTGCTCCTGCTCAAGCGATTCCAGCTGCACGGGCATAAGCCCATCGTGCTGATGGGCGGCGGCACCGGGCTCATCGGCGACCCGAGCGGAAAAGATTCCGAGCGCAGCTTGCTCAGTCGGGAGGAGATTGAGGCGAATGTTCGCGGACAGCGGCGCATCTTCGAGACGGTGCTCGACTTCGACGGGCCCTCGGGCGCGGAGATCGTGAACAATGCCGATTGGCTCGGGAAGCTGTCTTATCTCGAGGTGCTGCGGGACGTCGGGAAGCACTTCTCGGTGAACATGATGATCCAGAAGGACTCGGTGCGGACGCGGCTCGAAGGGCGCGACCACGGCATCAGCTACACCGAGTTCAGCTACATGATCCTGCAGTCCTACGACTACGCGTATCTCGCGAAGGAGCGAGGGATCACGTTGCAGGTGGGGGGCTCCGATCAATGGGGCAATATCACGCTCGGCGTTGACCTCGCGCGCCGGCTGCACCAGCTCGAGGTCTTTGGCTTGACGACACCGCTGCTCACGAAGAGCGACGGCGGGAAGTTCGGCAAGACAGAGTCGGGAGCGATTTGGCTGACTCGAGAGCGGACGAACCCTTACGCCTTTTATCAGTTCTGGATGAACGCGGCGGACGCTGACGTCGATCGGTTTCTGAACGTGTTCTCTTTGCGCCCGGTCGCAGAGCTGCGCCAGATTGCGGCCGATCACGAAGCTCGGCCGGAGGCGCGCACGGCGCAGCGTGCCCTCGCCGAAGAACTGACACGACTCCTGCACGGTGAGGAGGGTCTCAAGGAGGCGGAGGCGGCGACCGCGGCGCTCTTCTCAGGAGATGTTAGGTCTCTGAACGAACGGCTTCTCTACGAGGCCTTCGCGGGGGCGCCGAGCTATGAGCTCTCTCGGGAGCGCCTCGGAGGGGAAGGGCTCGAGCTGGCTCAGCTCCTGGTCGACGCGGGCGCTGCCAAGAGCAAGCGCGAGGCGCGTCAGTTCTTGGAGGCTTCTGCTGTCCTTTTGAATGGCGACAAATGTGATGTGGCTCGGCGTGTGACCGAGGCGGACCTGCTCTTTGGAAGGCTTCTCTTGATCCGCCGCGGCAAAAAGAACTGGCATGTTTGTCGCGCTGGGACATGAAGTGAGGATCGATACATGACCTCCGTTTATGATGGTGCGGGGAGTGAGCCCGCTGATTTTGAGGCGCTCGTCGAGTCCTTCTACGGGTCCGAGCGGCCTGATGGGAGTGCGCTGATCGGCGCCGAGAGTGAGAAGATCGGCGTCCGGCGGAGCACACTCGAGCCCCTCGGGTATGGCCAAGAGTTTGGCGTGTGTAAGGTCATGGCTTCGCTCCATGAGCGCTTTGGGTGGAGCGCTATTCGCGAGCAAGAAGGTGGTCCGGTGCTCGGGCTCACCCGAGATAACGCGAGCGTGACCCTCGAACCCGGAGCTCAGTTTGAGCTGTCTGGCGCGCCCCAGCCGGACGTCCACGCCGTCGCTCGGGAGCAGGCCAATCACCTCGGGGAGATCCGCCCGATCTCCGAGTCCCTCGACATCGTCTGGCTCGCGACAGGATTCCACCCGAGCGCGCGGCTCGAGGAGCTGCCCTGGGTCCCGAAGTTGCGCTACCCGATCATGCGCCGCTATCTACCGACGCGCGGCGTGCGGGCGCACGACATGATGCAGCGGACCGCCACGGTCCAAGCGAACTTCGACCGCTCGAGCGAGCGAGACGGCATGTTGAAGGTCGCGCTGGGCCTTCGACTCTCCCCGCTCGTCCACGCGATGTTCGCGAACTCTCCCTTCAAAGAGGGGGCTCCGAGCGGGCGACTCTCCGAGCGCGGAGACGTCTGGCTGCACATGGATCCCTCGCGCAGTGGACTCATCGAGCCGCTTTGGAGAAAGCCCCTCGATGAGCTGAGTTATAGGGACTACGCCGAGTGGGCCCTCGACTCGGGAATGTTCCTTCTGTGGCGGGACGGAAAAGTGGTCGAAAATACCGGCCAGACCTTCCGAGATTTTCTCCAGAACGGCTTCGAGGGACACCGCGCGACGGTCGCTGACTTCAAGCTTCACCTGACGACGCTGTTCCCCGAGGTGCGCCTGAAGAACACGATCGAGGTGCGCTCCGCCGACTCACAATCGCCTGAGCTTGCGCTCGCGATGGTCGCGCTCTGGACGGGCCTCCTTTACGACGACCAGGCGCGCTCCGAGGCGCTCTCTTTCGTCGAATCCTTCTCCTATGAAGAGATCATGGCCGCGCGCCCTGAGCTCGTCACCGCGGGCCTTCGAGCACAGGCGCGGCCCTTCGGAGGCCTCGAGAACTTCGCTGCGGCGCGAAAGATCTGTGAGCTTGCGCGCGCAGGACTTACGCGACGCGCGCGCACGCGCGCTGATGGTCGGGATGAGACCGTGTACCTCGAGCCGCTCGAGGCGCTCCTCGAGCGCGGTGAGCACCCCGCCGATCGGGCCCTTGCGCTCTTCGAAAAGAGCGAGGGAACTCCCGCTGAGCGTTTCGTCCGCGCGCTTGAGATCCCGCTCCCGTCGCTCAGCGCATAGACGGCAGTGTAGGTCGGCGCCGCTGCGCGAATGGTTGCCGCTCGCATGCGACGGACTCGGCTCCGCTCCGAGCTCAGTGCGCCGCGATCTCGCCGCAGAGCCCGCCGTATTCGCCGTCCGGCTTTCCGCCGCGGAAGACGACAGGACAGCTGAGCGGTGAGTGGAGGGACTCAGCGAGCTGAAGCAGGTCCGACGCGGCCCAGTTGCGCGCGCCGTCGACGCGGGCGCGGATGACGCCCTCAGGATCGATGTACCAGGTCTCGGGGTAGAGCTTCGTTCCGAACTTCTCGCTCGTCATCTGCCCGTCCGGGTCGATCAGGACCTCAAAGGGGTTCGTCTCCGTGAAGAGCGAAGCGAGCACCTGGCGAGCGTCTTCGGCGGACTCGTCTGTGTTGATGGTGAGCAGGACGATGTCCTTCTTGGGACGGATCGCGAGCTTGTGAGCGAGCTCCGCGAGTGACGGCATCTCCTCGAGACAGGGCGGGCAGGTCTTGCTCCAGAAGTTCAGGAGCACAACCTTGCCGCGGAACGAGCTCAGTCGAACCTTTTCACCTTTCAGGTTTGGGAGCTCGAAGTCCGGCGCACGGCGCTCCTTTGCCGCATAGAAGGGACGCACCGAACAGAGCGCCGAGCAGGCGCGGCGGCTCTCCCCGTCCTTCGCCATCGCGACGAACGCGTAAGCGAAGAGCGACGCGATGGCCACGAACAGGAGCTGGATCAGGTTCTTGGAGCTCACGGGGACCTTCTAGCGCGCCTCTCCCCGGTTCTCAAAACGCGCCCCGGGCCTCAGTCGAACTCGAGCCGGAAGCGAATGTCACCGCCAACATTGCCGACGGAGGGACCACCGGAGCGCTGGGAGTTGTCGTAACTGCCTTGGAAGCTGACGCGGGAGTTGGCGCGGAACTCGACATCGGAGCGGACTTCGTTCGAGTCGCTGATGGCGGTGGTGACGCTCGCGCGCACGCGCTCACTGAGCGCTTTGCCGATGGTGACGGTGGGTTCGGTGCGTCCGGTGCGCAGGGAGTAGGTGCTGCCAAAGCGGAACTCGTCCACCTGGACGACGTTGGTCACAGCGCTCTCCGCACCCGAGAGGCTCCCGAGGGCTTCGAGGGCGACCGAGCTCCCGACGCCGGCGCTCTGCGTGCGGGCAAGTTCTGCTTGGGTCAAGCCGACGGTGAGCAGGAGGAAGATGTCGTCTTGGCCGAGGGGCGGGTCACTCGTGAGGTCGACGCGCAGATCGTCGGGAGGGCCGGCGGCGTTGAGGTAGATGCGGAACGTTCCTGTGCCGGAGCCCGCTTGGTTGCGCGTAGTGGAGCCGAGAGAGTCCGCTGCGTAGCTGCGGCGGAAGTCCGTCGAGGCGTGGACTTCCACGTCCGGGCTCAGGCGCGTCGGATCGTTGAAGCGGACGCTGCCCCTTTGGATCTCGAATTTACTGCTGCGGAAGAAAATCTTTCCGCCGCTCTCGACTTCGACGTTACCGACGGCGCCGAAGTTTTGGTTTGTCCCGGTAATGTGAACGCCTTGGGGATCGATGGAGAGCTCCGCCTGGAGTAGGTCATTTTTGACGACAATGGGGCGGCGACCGACCACGACCACGTCGAACTCGATCTTGTCTTCCTCGAGATCGACCGCCGCGACCTCTGACTTCTTGCCGCGAGCGGTGAGCGAAGCGAGGTCCGCCGTCATGCTCATCATGCGGTCATAGCTGGCGCTGTCGATGATAACGCGGCCGGTGACTCGGGGCAGAGCATCGCTCGGACGCGCGGGCACGGCGAGCTCAAGGTCGGTATCGAGTTTGATGCGAACTCCTTCTGCGAGAGGGAGCGCGATCTCGCGGCCCCGCAAGGCCAAGGAGATGCGCCCGAGGCCGGCCGGAGTGATGGGCGCGCTTCCTGTCAGATTGAGGGTTCCGCCGCCGAGAGACGCGCGCCCTTTGGAGACTTGGACGCCGCGTTCACTGGCATCGATGCGGAGCTCAAGGTCGGTGATAGGCGACTTGAGCTCGCGGAGCTGGATCTTACCCTTCTCGATCGCGGCGTACCCTTTGTAGCGGGGGGCGAGCAGAGTGCCGTCGACGTCGACGCGCAGGGACACGGTCCCGCCTGCGTCTTGGATGTCGTCGAAGGGGGAGGTGAGCGCGGCGAGGGGCGTTTCGTGCATCGTGAGATGCGCGTCGACTTCGAGCTTTCGATTCAAATTCAAGTCGAGATCGAAGAGCGCGCTCTGACCCTTGGGGGTTCGGAGCGCGAGCTGGAAGTTCTCGGAGCCGACGCTGCCGTCGCGGATATGAAAGCGTGCGCCACGGCTTGGTGTCTCGAGCACGTAGCCGCTCGCTTCGACGTGGAGCGCGGCGAGGGAGAAGGACGCCGTCGAGTCAAAGGGGCTCTGGGCGCGGAAATTTTCGAGGGAGAGAGCGCCACTCGCGTAGCCCTTGAGGCTCGCAGGGACGAGGGCGCCCGCGCCGAGCACGGCGAGGGCGCCGAGGTCGAGTCGCTCCAGCTTCACGTTCCCACGCAGGCGACGGTCACGTTGTCGGCTCATGCCAAGCTCAGCGATCTGCACCTGGTCTCCGAAGAGCTTGCCACGCGCGATGATCTCGCCATCACTCTCGTCCCGGTCATAGTCGGCCTGGGTATAGGGGAGCGTGACGACGCGCCCACAGCCGGAGCGCACGCCGGAGGGCTTGAGAGGGATCTCACGGGGAATGAACGAGACCTCGAGCGCCGAAGTCGGCAGAGTCTTCTTGCCGAGCCGAATCTCACTCACGTTCACCTTGGCGGAGACGGCCAGGGCGTCGATCCGGCCGCTCAGGTTGGCTGAGCCGGACACGTAGCCGTCGGCCTCGGCGAGCCAGGGCTTGAGAGCGTCGACGCGTCCGAGCGGAAGTTTGGTGGTGATGAGCTTCCCGTGCAAAACCCCTTCAGGGAGCACTTCTGCGCTCCCATAGGCGGCGCCGCTGCCTTTGGAGAGGCGTACCGACGGGATCGACAGACGCATGCCGCGGGTGCCGGCCATGATGTCGAACCAATCGAGGTGGAACTCGCCTTCAGCCGGCGAGAAGGTCTCGCCGGAATAGTTGAACTCGGTGAAGTTCAGGTTGCCGTCGATGCGGAGCCGCCCGCCGTCACATTGATCTTCGGGACCTCCGAGGAGGTAGCGGATCTTGGCGGAGATTTGGCCACGGCCGCCGAGGTCCGAAAAACGCGGGTCTTCGTCGAAGTGGAGCGTTTCCAGGAACTCGGTGAGCTCGAGTCTCTCTGAGCTCATGCGCAGGTTGAGCTCGAGGGGCGAAGGTCCGTCGAACTTGAGGGCGGCGACCGGAACCGAGAAGCGATTGCGTTTCTTGGAGAGGACTGCCTTCGAGAAGGTGACCGAGAGGGGCTCGAAGTGGACTTGGGCCTCTTCGAGATTTCCGAGCTCGTAGCGGTCGAGTCTGAGTCCTTCGACGGAGATCGCGCCGTCGAGGAACGGGTCGTTCATCGGTCCTTGCATGCGCACGTCGAGGTGCGTTCGGCCGGCGACTTCGAGATTTGCGATGGGGCCGACATCGGCGAGCTCGATGACTGAGTCTTTGGCGAGGCGGATGTCGATGGGGCCGCCGCTGTTGAAGGAGATGCTGACGAGCTCGACCGGGATTCGGCTCGAGCCGAAGGTCGTCATCACCGAGTAAAAGTCGAGAGACTCGGGACTGACGCGGAAGCGACCGTTCAGGTGCGCCAAGGGCACGCCGATCATCCGCTTCTTCTCGGGGTGGTCGTATCCCTTGTTCCAGACCACGAACTTCGAGGTCTGAGCGCGGAGCGCCGCGTCCATGGCGAAGGGGACCATGGTGCCCGCCAGGTTGGTCACGATGACCTCGTCGTAGTGCCAGTCGACGATGGTGTGGTCGGTGACGCCGACGTCGCGCATCACTCCCGGGAAGTCGACGTCATGAGAGCGCATCTCCGCCATGCGGAAGGTCTTCTTCTCGGAGAAGGGGGCGATCTCGATGCCCGTCAGGACTGTGTTGCCGTTTCCCCAAGCAGCTTCCAGGCGGGGCACGCGGATGGTCTCGCCGGCGAGGCGGAAATCAGCGTGGAAGGACTCGCCCAGCTTGTACTTGCCGATGTGGCCGGACTCGCCCGAGAGCTCTCCGGTGACTTCGGGCAGCTTCATCTCCGGGCGGTAGAGCCCGCTCACGCGGAGCCGAACGGTGCCTTTTGTGTCGGGCAGTTGGACGAAGCGGCGCAGGACCTCGAGCGGGAGCCCGAGGCGCGCGCTGCCGCCGACGGAGCCGAGTTTCCCGTCTTTGAGCTTGGCCTCGACCTGGGACAGGCGGAGCGAGCCCCGCTCGGGGCCGTTTCTCTCGCAGAGGGGGCGAACGCCGCCGCTGCTCGGGAGCTCGAGAGCCGTGTCGAGGTTCAGGCGCTTGATGGTGAGCGAGGTAGGAGAGGCGCGGGCGCGGAGCTCAAGGTCACAGATGCGGTCGGTGTGCGTCTGAAGTTCGTCGTCTTGTTTGCTCTGAGTTTGGAGCTCGGCGCTCGCGAGCTTCACGGAGACGTTGAACTCGAGTCCAGGCTCCGCGAGCACATCGATGTCGATGTCCTCGGTCTTGAGGTGGGTGCCGTCGACGCGGAGGTCGATGCGCGCGCTCGTCAGGGCCAGGCTGCGGAAGGGAGAGTGATCGAGGGTGAGCGGTTTCCCTGAGGGCTCCGGGAGGCGCAGGGGAACGTTTTTGATCTTGCCCTCTTCGATGACGAGTCGGACGCGGCTCGGACCGATCTCGATGTCGCCGACGTCGAGGCGTCCTGCGAGGAGTGAGAGGAGACGTGGACTGACCTTGGCTTCTTCCACGAACAGCGCCGGCTCCTCGGAATCGGTGCCGCGGACGGCGACGTTCTCGAGCGTGAGGGCGAGAGGGATCGCTTGGAAGCCGACGTCGAACGCCGCCTCGAGGCCGAGCGTCTCGTTGAGGAGCTCTTTGGATTTCTGTTCAGCCCAGTCGAGGGCGGCGCGATTTTGGAGGACCGCTCCCGCTGCCAGTGGAATTGCGCCGATGAAGGCGAACAAAACGCACAGGATGCGGACAAAGAGCCGCCCGCGATCGCGCGCTGGTTCCCCTAAGGGGGATTCGGCGGATTCGAGGGGCGACACTATCAGGAACCTACAATGAAGGGGGCGAAAAGGCCCAGAACGGGGGAGCGGGCGGGGAGCCCGCGCTGGCCGTAATTGGCGGAAAAATGGGGTGAAATTGGAGAGGCCAGCGCGGGCGGAGGCGCGCCGGACCTCGCTTCATGAGCGCGGAGCGCGGCGAAAACGGCCGCAGAGGGAGCGCGGAGCCCTCGGAGGCGGCCGGCCGAATGCCTGGACATCTCATGGAATACGGTCCGGCGCGCCGAAAGTGCTCCCTCGGACGAAAAAGGAGAAGGGATGCTCCTTGCCGCCAACTAAAGATCTTCTTCGCGGGGTCAGCCGATGGGCGGCTGGCACGCTCGGAGAATGGCAAGACATCATTCCCCAAACCGAGAACGACTCCCTCCCTGGCCATGAGCCTCTTCATCTCGCCGTGGAAGTCCGCCTTCGACTTGAGCACGGAGTCCTTGTTCACGCCCTGAATAGCTCTCCACCTTCGAAGGCTCCCCCGGGGCGCCTGCGCCCCCAGGGGGAGCACCGCCGCCACGGCGCCCGGCGGGGGGAGTTGCCGTGAGTGGCGGGGGGCCTGGGGCGGCCCCGGGGCTTTGGGGGCCGCCGGGCGCCCGCGGCGGGAGGGGGCCTTCACCATGAAGTCGGCGCGTGCCCCGGGCGCGTGCCCCCGCGGCGGGAGCCTATCTCATCGTTTTTCGGTACACTTCTGTCTTAGGGGAGCTGGCCGTTCGGTCGTTGATCTCGACGCTGAACGTTCGCGACTGGGACGGGCAGCGCTCGCGGCGGGCTCGCGGGCAGAGAGATGACCACGATTGGAAAGCCGATGCGCCTTGCCGAACCTCCTTCCCTCGATGGCAGCGCGGCGGGAGAGGCGGCAGTGAAGGTTCTGATCGTTGACGACGAAACGGTCGGCCGGGCGCTCCTCGACAATTGGGTTCGGGAGTGGGGCTACGAGGTCATCACGGCGTCGAGCGGCGAGGAGTGTCTTGCGCTCCTCGAGGGCGATCCGTCGATTCAGCTTGTGGTGCTCGACTGGCTCATGCCGGGCATCTCGGGGCTCGATGTTTGCCGCCGGGTGCGCGAAAACCCCCACGGCCGCTACGTCTATCTCATCTTGCTCACGGGGAAAGGCGACGCCGAAGATGCGATCGTCGGGCTCGAAGCGGGAGCCGACGACTATGTCAAGAAGCCCTGCAATCCGAAGGAACTCCAGGTTCGACTGAACGCGGGCCGGCGCATCATCGAGCTCGAGCGCGCCCTCACCGCCGCCCGAGAGCGCCTCGCCCATGAAGCGGCTCACGATGCGCTCACGGGCATTTGGAATCGCCGCGCGATCCTCGATGAGCTGCGCCGGGAGCTTTTCCGGGCGGCGCGCACGGAGGAGCCGGTCAGTGTGGTGCTCGGCGATGTCGACAACTTCAAGGCCATCAACGACAACTTCGGGCACGGGGTCGGCGACGACGTGCTCCGTGAAGTCGCCCACCGGGTCCAGAAGTGTCTCCGGAGTTACGACCGCGCGGGACGCTACGGCGGCGAGGAATTCCTCGTGGTGCTCGCCGGCTGCGGCGAGGAAGGCGGAATTGCCGTGGCTGAGCGAATCCGTCAGGCCGTGGAGACGGAGCCCATCGTCTGCGGAAAGGCGCGGCTGACGGTCACGCTCAGCCTCGGCGTCGCCTGTTCTTGGCACGATGCATCGCTGGATAGGCTCGTTCGCGCCGCGGATTTGGCCCTGTATCGCTCCAAAAGCGGGGGGCGCAATCGCGTGACCGCTGCACTCGAGGCGGATTTCGTGACGAGCAGCCGTTAGTAAAAGCGGCTCCCAAAAGCTCGCTGATCCTGGTACACGCGGTCCCGAAGCCAAAAGGACCCGATATGAAGATCGCGATCGTTCGCGAAGCGCGCCAAAATGAGCGTCGCGTCGCAGGTACTCCCGACACCGTCTCCCGTTTGATCACGAAGCTCGGCTTCAGTGTGACCGTCGAAAGTGGCGCTGGCCTGGGCGCCGGCATCACGGATGAGGCTTATGCTGCAGCTGGAGCTCAGGTCGTTTCGAGCAAGGCCGAGGCCTGGTCCGGGGCAGACATCGTGCTCAAGGTGAACCAGCCGGAGCTCGCCGAGGTGGAGCTGTTGCGCCCCGGCAGCACGCTGATGTCCTTCATCTGGCCGGCCAAGAACCCCGAGCTGCTCGAGCTGCTCCGCGCGAAGAACGTGACCACGCTCGCCATGGACATGGTGCCGCGGATTTCCCGCGCTCAGAAGCTCGACGCCCTCTCGTCGATGGCGAACATCGCCGGCTACCGCGCGGTGATTGAGGCGGCTGGCTGTTTTGGCCGGTTCTTCACGGGCCAGATGACGGCCGCCGGTAAGGTGCCCCCGGCCAAGGTGCTGGTGATCGGCGCAGGCGTCGCGGGTCTCGCGGCGATCGGCGCGGCGAGCTCCCTCGGTGCCATCGTGCGCTCTTTCGACACGCGGCCGGCCGTCAAAGACCAGGTGAAGTCGATGGGCGCTGAGTTCCTCGAGATTTCGATCGAAGAGGATGGAACCGGCGTCGGCGGTTACGCCAAAGAGATGAGCCCCGCGTTCATCGCCGCGGAAATGGCCCTCTTCAAGGAGCAGGCCCGCGAGGTCGACATCATCATCACGACCGCGCTCATTCCTGGCAGGCCTGCGCCGAAGCTGATCCTCAAGGAGGCGATCGACGTGATGAAGCCGGGCAGCGTCATCGTTGACCTGGCCGCCGAAGCCGGGGGCAACTCCGATCTGACCGTACCCGGTCAGTCGATCGTGACCGAGAACGGCGTCACCATCATCGGTTACACCGACCTGCCGAGCCGCATGGCGCCGACCTCGAGCCAGCTCTACGGCATGAACCTGGTGCACTTCCTGAGCGACCTCGGCGGCGCGACGAAGTGGAACGTGAACCTCGAAGACGAGGTCATCCGCGGCGCTCTGGTGACCCACGAAGGCGCCATCACCTGGCCGCCGCCGCCCGCGCAGCACCCCGTCGAGGTCAAGAAGACGGACGCAGGGCCTGCGCTGCCGGTCGGTCCGACCCCTGAGGAAAAGGCGAAAGCCGCGGCCCGTCGTTCGACGCTCGCGCTCTTGGCCGGTGCTGTCGCTCTGCTCGGCCTCGGAGCCGTGGCTCCCCCGGCCTTCGTGGCGCACCTGACGGTGTTTGTCCTCGCCTGCTTCGTCGGCTTCCAGGTCGTCTGGAACGTCACGGCTGCTCTTCACACTCCGCTCATGAGCGTCACCAACGCCATCAGCGGCATCATCATCATCGGCGGCATGCTGCAGGTCTCGGGTCCCCTCGAGAGCCCCGTCACCATCCTCGCCGCCATCGCCATCCTCTTCGCCACCATCAACATTGCCGGCGGCTTCCTCGTCACTCAGCGCATGCTGAAGATGTTCTCGAAGTAAGCGAACGAGCCAAAAAGAAGCGGAGAAGTTTCGAAAATGCCTGCCACTATTACCACCATCGCTTATCTCCTGAGCGGCATCCTCTTCATCCTGAGCCTCGGGGGCCTCTCGCGCCAAGAGACGGCGCGCCGCGGCAACACCTACGGCATGCTCGGTATGGCCATCGCCATCCTCGTGACAGCCCTCTCTCCGGAGGTGACTGGTTACGGCGTGCTCGCGGTCGTGATCGGTATCGGCGCTGTCATCGGCGCGATCCTTGCGGCGCGCGTCGAGATGACGAGCATGCCGGAGCTCGTCGCCATCCTGCACAGCTTCGTCGGACTCGCGGCGGTGCTCGTCGGTTACGCGAGCTACCTCGATCCGGACAACGCTCTGACCGGCGTCGAGCACACCATCCACGAGGTGGAGGTGTTCGTCGGCGTGTTCATCGGCGCTGTGACGTTCACGGGCTCCGTCGTCGCCTTCGGAAAGCTCCGCGGGATGATCGGCAGCAAGGCGCTCGCGCTCCCCGGCCGCAACCTGTGGAACGTCGGCATGATCTTGGTCAGCGCCTACTTCGGCTACGAGTTCGTCGGCCAGCCGGACCACGGTGGGCTCTTGAGCCTCGGCATCATGACCGCGATCGCTTCGATCTTCGGCATCCTGATGGTCATGGCCATCGGCGGCGCGGACATGCCCGTGGTCGTCTCCATGCTGAACAGCTACTCCGGTTGGGCTGCGTCGGCGGCGGGCTTCATGCTCTCGAACGACCTGCTCATCATCACCGGCGCCCTCGTCGGTTCGAGCGGCGCGATCCTGAGCTACATCATGTGCGCGGCGATGAACCGCTCCTTCTTCAACGTCATCTTCGGCAGCTTCGGCCAGACGGCGAAGGCGGGCCCGGCGGCGGCGGGCGAGCAGCGTGAGGCGACCAGCGTCACGATTCCGGAAGCCGTCCAGCTTCTGCGCGAGGCTTCGAGCATCATCATCGTCCCCGGTTACGGTATGGCCGTGGCCCAGGCGCAGTACCCCCTCTACGAGATCGTCAAGACCCTCCGCGAGAAGGGCACCGAGGTCCGCTTTGCGATCCACCCGGTCGCCGGTCGTCTCCCCGGGCACATGAACGTGCTCCTCGCCGAGGCCAAGGTCCCCTACGACATCGTGCTCGAGATGGAGGAAATCAACCACGACTTCCCCGAGACCGATCTCGTGCTCGTCATCGGCGCGAACGACATCGTCAACCCCGCGGCGCTCGAAGATCCTTCGAGCCCGATCTACGGCATGCCCGTGCTCGAGTGTTGGAAGGCGAAGCAGACGATCGTCATGAAGCGCTCGATGGGCAGCGGCTACGCCGGCATCGACAACCCCCTCTTCTACAAAGAGAATAACGAGATGCTCTTCGGCGACGCCAAGAAGGTCGTCGACGCCATTCTCGCCGAGCTCAAGTCCGGCGCCGCTCACGCGGCCTAAAAAGCTCACAGGAAGCGAGCTTCACGAAACGGGCGGTCCTTTGCGGCCGCCCGTTCTCTATTTTGTCCCCTTTCATCCGAGCGCCTTCGTCTTGCCTCGGCGTTCCGTCAGATCGCCGCTCTTGTCCCAGCATCCGCACGGCAGGCTCAGGAGCCGGGCCCGAGTGTCATCAGAGTTCCTCTTCACCTCGCTCATCCGAAACGCAGCCGCGCTCCTTGCGCCCTTCTTTTGAAGGCCCCCTCCCCGCCGTCCTCGCGCCGGCCGCTCATGCAACCGACCGAGCTCGACGTCTCACGCACTTGCGCCTCTTCATGCCCGTCCATCTCCCGCGCGGCCGCGCTGCGGGCGGCGGGTGCTCCCCCTGACGGCGCAGGCGCCGTGGGGGAGCTCTCGACTCCATTCGAAAGCGCCGCGGGGCGGCGTCAAGCAGACGTCCAACGGACACCCTCTGAAGACAAATCACTCGAGCTCGAAGTGTGGGTAGGCTCTCTTGGACTCGCTCGCCATCTCGAAGACAGTGCGAACCGTGACGCGACCGCCTTCGAGTTCGACGTTCTGCACGTTGGTCGAGTAGAGCCTGATCTTGGTCGTCGCCGGAAGTTGTGCGAGAGCGGACGCCGGGATGCCCCCTGAACCGGAGAAGGTGCAGTACAGACTTGTTTGTGAGCCATCGCTGCCGAGATGCTGCCCTGCAGCTACGACCGTCGTCGCAGTCTCACGGAGATCGAGGGTGAACTCGAGGTCCTGATCGCGCGGGGTCGGAAGAGGAACGACGCCCGTCGCTTCCGAGCTCACCGCAGGAGACATGAGGAGGGGGGCGAGAGGGAACCGAACGGTGGTTACGAACCCAGGCACAGAGTCGCCTTCTGCTGAGATCGTGAGGAGTTCCCCGCCGAGGAGGTCTCCCGTCCACTCGTCGGTCGAGTAGGAGTTATCCTTTGGCGTCAGCGTGACTGCGAGAGGCGCCTCGGGGTCGTCGCTCTTGATGGTGATGGCTCCTGCGTTCGGGCGCATCTCTGCCGGAGTATCGGGAGCGGCGGGCTCCGCGGGAGGACAGGAGGAGACTCGGCAAAGGCCGTGCTGAGTGCTGGTGCACCGACTCGCGGCGGGTTCCTGCTCCTTGATCCAACTGAAGCTCACGATCGCAGAACGGGATTGGCTAGTTCCGAGAAAGCGGGTGATCTGGATGGTCCCGGTGAACGTGGCTGTCCCGCCTCCATTGTTCCCGCCACTATTGCCGCCTGACCCTCCGCCCGTCGCTTGAGCTCCGCCGTCGCCCCCGTTTCCGCCCGTCGCTTGAGCTCCGCCGTCGCCCCCGTTTCCGCCCGTCGCTTGAGCTCCGCCGCTGGCTGTTTCCCCGTCGCCCCCTGGAGCTTCCCCTCCTGTGCCGCTCGAGCTCCCGGAGCCCGGAGCCTTTTCTCCGTCGTCCGAAGAGGACATGCCCCCGCTTGCCAATCCCGAATCGTCCGAGTCCGCCCCCGATGAACAGCCCGATAGGGCAAAAAGGGCCAAAGCAAATCCGAACGCACCCAATCTATGAATAAGAAATAACCCCTGCATACAAAGGCGAAAGTAGCACAGGAAGGAGAAGGTTCAATCCTGGCCCGCGACTTGAACCCGCGACTTGAACCCGCGGACGTGAGCTCTCGTTCAGTAGTCCGCGAAGAGGAGACTCTTGTGAATGTGCTGCTTTCCGTCGGCCTCCGCCCAGACGAAGAGAGCTTGGCTGCCGTCGCCGCTCGTGACGACGTCCGGATCGTAGGTCACCGGGGTGAGCGGGTGGATATCCTTGACCTCCCACTCTGCACCGAGCCAGGCCCCAAGGTGGATGCTGTCGCCGCAGCGGACTGCAAAATAGCCTCGACGTGCCTCGGCAGCGAGCGCGACGGCAGCGGTCGCGCACCCGGGGCTCAGAGTGAGACGTGTGAGGCTGAGTTCCTCGCCTTCAAAGAGCATGACGCCGATCTGATCGCGGGCGCAATCGCCCCCCGAACAGGGGATATGGCTCGTGAGAGCGCGCCGCCCGTCTGCGCTGACAGCGAGCTGATGAGACGCACGCCGAGCCACAGGCCAATCGACCTCGGTCGCTGAAAATTTCTCGCAATGCGCTCTGCGTCGGGCCGAGTTTCTCTCTCGTGTCGGTCAGACCGTTCCTTCCATTTCGGGGACACAGGTCTGGCCCCAGTACGAGAAAGACCCAGCAACATGAATGCGAAAAAATTGACCCAGACCCTCATCTCTCTTCTGGCTCTCGGCTCCTCGTCGATCGCCTGTCACTCCCAGACAGGCACAGTTCTGCCCAAAGGCGGCGGCGAGTATGAGGTCATTGGACAGGGATACAACGAACAAACCGCTTACTCGAACGCAGAGAACGAAGCTCGATACACCTGCGAGAAACAGAAAAAAGAGCTCGTCGTTCGCGACTCCGAGGCCATCTATCAAGGCGCCGACAAGGATTCACGCGGTCAGGTCGATGGTGGAAACATTGCCCTCGCCGTTTTCACCGGCTCCTCGGGAAAGGAACGTCAGTCCGACGACTACAAGGTGAAGCTGTTCGTAGCTTGCATGTGAGGGCGACTTGGCGCGACCTCGAGCCAAAGGGCCCTCCTCCACTCCCTGAGGGCCCCGGCACATCACACCCAGCTGACGAGGCCGAGCCTTCGCCTGAAATCGACTTCGCCGAATGGGCGAAGTCTGTGAGGAAGTCAGCGTTGAACTTGCGCTCGGACAGACGATCTCGCGGACGCGCTCGAGCTACTCCTCGAAGGAGACGTGAGACGACTTTTTGCGCAACGGCCCACCCGCGTCGGCCGAGTGACACCGCGCGCGAGACAGGACTCGCTCCGAGGAAGGCATCATGCAAAGAACACACGAAGCGACAAAGAAAAGACGCGATTCTCTTCCGCTCCAGGCACCACCACACATTCCGCGGACACTCGCTCTCAGCGTAGCCTTGGCCCTAGCGCTCCTCGCTGCCGCTTGCAGTCGAGCCGAGAGCGAAACTATCGAAGAACTCGAGGCCTCGGGTGCAGTCCCGAAGCTCGATCGGACTGATTCGCTCACCGGCACGGACGCAGACCAAAACGGCGTCCGTGACGACATCGACGCCTTCATCACTCGAGAATATCCGCTCGAGCCTCAGCGCAAAGCGGCGCTCCAGACTGCGCGGGCTCTCCAGAAGACCCTTCTCGTCGAGCCTGGGGACGTCCAATCGGCGAAAGCCGCCGCTCGGGAAGACGCCCGCGCCTGCAACTGCGTCTACAGACAGTTTCCATCGGGCGGCACAAAGGAAGCGGCCCAGGTGGGTTCCGAGCTTGAATCGCTCACGGCGAATACGAAGCAACGGCTTCTCGCCCTCCTCCGAACGTCGAAGACCCTCGACGGAACCTCATGGGCTCTTCCGACCGGAGATACGTGCGAATGAAAGCTCTAGCGATTCTCCTTTCTTCGGTGCTTGCCCTCTCATGGTCACCGGCGACTCTTGCGGAGGAGGACGGTGCTGACCTCTGCTCGGATCCAGGGGTGGTCTTTGTGTTTTTCAACGGAGTGCAGACGACCCTCAGGGGCGCGAACTACGCTAAGGCTGAGTTTCACCGCCTCTTCGGCGAAACGTCACCCGCGGGCGAGACCATCAAATACGAGGTTCTCTATAATTACTCCGAGGGCTTCGAGGACTTCGTCGAGACTTTCGAACAGCGCCTGAAAGAACAGGAAGGCATCCTCGAGGGCCGCTTCGAGCTGTTCTTCGAGGCTCTCCGCGGAGGGGGCCCGTGGTGGGACCAGATGCAGCGCGTGACGAGCTCTGCGGCCAGTGTCCTCGTGGGTTTGGTCGAATGGTACGAGGCGGAGACGCTCAACAATTTGACCACACTGGTCGGAAATCCGCCGACGAGCGCGAACTATGCAGAACACCGAGCACGCATCGAGAACTGGACCCTCGAGGGGAAAAAGCTGCTCTTCGTGGCGCACTCGCAGGGCAATCTGTTCGCGAACGCCGCCTATGACTTCGCGCTGACCAAGGTCTCCTCGGACTCAGTGAAGGTGGTCCACATCGCGCCCGCTGCGCCGACTTTGCGCGGGCCGCACACGCTCGCCGACCTCGATCTGGTGATCAATGGACTCCGTCCCTTCGGCACGGTAGCTCCGGTGACGGACAGCATCCCCGGATACCTGGACCGTCCCCCTGGAGTCACCGGCCACAAGGATATCCTCGGACATGGGCTGCTCGAAATCTACATGAACGAGGGACTCGCGGTCTCCGAACGGGTCTTCGGCCACGTCGTCTCGGCCTTGAACACGCTCGTCGCGCCTGAGGCGCAGGCGGTCCCCGGCTTCATCACCGCAACCTTGACCTGGGATGGCGCGGGGGACGTTGACCTCCACACGCTCGAGCCGACCGGCGCGCACGTTTTCTTCGCAAATCCGGCGGGACACAGCGGCTACCTCGACGTCGACAATATCGTCGGACTCGGGCCGGAGCACTACTACGCGTCCTGCGATCCGAACCACCTTCGGCTGGGCGAATACCGATTCGCGATCGCGAACTACGACCGCGCCGAGGGGCGTACCGCGACGGTCCAGATCGCGTCGTGGAACGAAGGCGTGCTCGGCACGAGGTCGGTGGTCCTCGGTGGCGCGACCGAAGAGTATCCGGCCTATCTGATGTTCAACGTCCGCGTCTTCCAAGACGATACCGGCGAGCTCCGGACCGAGGTTTGGTGAGACTTTCCCAAATCATCTCATTTCGAGCGTCCCTTCCGCTACCTCGGCCTTTGGCAGCGAGTTCCCCGCACCCTACGCCTCGCCTCTTCGAACCTTGGCGGAAGTTCCGTCTTGGATCACAATAGCCCGATGGCAAAGCCGGCTCTCGATATTTCCCAACTTTCGCCCGAGGAACGGCTCAGTCTGATTGGCGAGCTATGGGACAGCCTTGACGCTCCTCAATTGCCGCTGAGCGAAGAGCAGCGTGTCGAGCTTCGTCGACGAATGGCAGACGTCGAGCAGCGCGGGCCTGAAGGCTCGCCTTGGGCAGAGGTCGAGGCTCGGACTCGGGCGCGGGTTCCGTCGGCGTGAAGCGCTTGGTTGTTCGAGAGGAGGCTGAAGCGGAGACAGCAGAATCGTACGAATGGTACGAAGCGCAGCAGCTCGGATTGGGGGGGGTGATTCCTCCTTGCCGTTCGAGAGACGCTTGTTCAAGTCGCTGAACACCCGCTGGCCTTTCCAGTCGTCGAAGGTCGGGCTCGACGAGCTCGAATCTTTGGCTTTCCGTATTCGGTATTCTTCGAGGATCGGGGCGACCTTGTGGTCGTGCTCGCGGTCTTCCATGCACGCCGCGATCCAGGCGGTTGGGGGCGTAGACTCTGACAACTAGCTAGGAGCCTGAGCGTCCCCAGAGCCGCTTGCCTCTCCCAGCCGTCTCCAGAACCGTTGCGCCCCGTTCCCGCGCCTCTAGCTCCTTCAGGACCGGCCCCATCAGCTGCCCGCACCCACCCGCTGCCTCCAAAAACCCCATCGCCCCTATTCCGAGCCAGCCAGCTGCTTTCAAGAACTCTATCACCCGCATCCGGAGCCAGCTCGCTGGCTCAAAGTGCGAAGTGAGCGCATCACCAACTAGCCAGCTGGTTTAGAAAACCCCATCGCTCCGATTCCGAGCCAGCTAGCTGCTTTCAAAAACTCTATCGACCGTTTTTCGAGCCAGCCAGCTGGTCCAAAAAGCGCAGCCTCCGCGTTCCGAGCCAGCCAGCTGGTTTAAAACGCGCATCCTCCGCGTTCCGAACCAGCTCGCTGGCTTCCCAATACAAAGCCTCCGCATTCCGAACCAGCCAGCTGCTTCCCATCGGGCCTCCTCCATTTTCCAACCCAGCCCGCTGCTTTCCCACCGCCCGCACGCGTCCCGCGACCCAGGGAGGCTGGGTCGGCGACTTGCAGGCGTATGTCGAGGTGCCAGCGGCCAACGTTTGGAATCACTACCTCGGCCAGGTGAGCCTAACGGGAGTGCCTCGAGGTACCTGGCAAACGGTGGAATTTCCTATTGATGCGGCGACGGAGCAGCTCCTTCTTGGCAACTATCCGGGTGTTCGGTTGCGCATCACCTCGAATATCGGTCTTTGTGGTCAGGATGTTCTCTTCGGGGCTGTGCGTCTGGGCGGAGACCTGACGTGTCAAAGTTACCCCTCGATTCCTCCTGCGATCCTTTCGAGTTCTTTGCTGAGATTCGAGAACGTGGGGGATTGGTCAGGGACCGCAGCGATCAGCGCTGAAGTGAACCACGTCGTCGAGGGAAGCGCCGCGCTCGATGTCGGGCCCGTTCCTTGGATCCGAGTGTCGAGTCGGCCGTTTTCGACCTCGGAGCTTCAAGGCGTGACGTCGCGTTTCGCGCTGAAGATCTTCATCCCGAGTGAAGCTGGCAACCAGAACTGGGTAGGAGGGATGAACACCTTCCTCGATTGCCCGGACCTTGGCCTTTACAGTAGCCCGATCGGGTACCATGCGCTTCAGTACTTGGAGAATGGCGAGTTCAATCAGATCGAACTCACACTGACATCACTACAAGAGGCAGCGCTCACGTCTCCTTCCGAAACATGCCAACTTCATTTCGAGATCACGTCGAACCCGGTCGTGGGCGGCTTCGTCCTCGACAGCGCAGGGTTCATCCAGGGGACGCCGTGAGAGCCGGAGTGCTCGGGCTCGCCTTGGCAATGGCCTCGTGCGGTTCGCCGTCTGCATCGGGTGACTTGGGAGCTTCCGGCGGTGCGTTGGCAAGCGGCGGGATCGGTTCTTCGGGCGTCGGGGGCGGTGGAGCAGGCGCAAGCGGCGGTCCCGAGGCGCTCAATCTGGGATCGGAGTTGACCTTCCAGTGTGATAATTTTCGCCCAGAGGAAGACGAGCGCTGCCTAGTGACCGGGATCGAGTGTCAGGTCAGGGCAAATGGACGAGTGGGGATCGATATCTCGACAGAGTGCAGTTTGTTACAGGTGGCAAGCGTCGCGGAGTTGGGTTCTCATACGACTGCGAGGAGCAATAATTCGGTCTTCAGTTCCTGCAGCATGGCAAGCTCATTCAAGAATGAAGAGCCTTGCACGATTACGGTCGAGGAACTCGTCGGATTCGGCGAAGCCGGACAGTCTTCCGCCGAGGCAGCCGGATCAAAGGTGACCATGACCGTCGACTGCCCCGAAGGGCTGGCGAGAGACGGCGGTGACGATGTCGGCTTGAGCCGCAGGCGCCTCTCGCCGAGCGCCTTTCGCGTAACAGCAGCAGATTGTGCGGTAGAATGAAGGCATCGTCATCGACTCTGCGAAGCACGAGACTTTCAGGAAGACGCTTATCAGGATTGGCGTTCGTCTGCGTCGCTCTCCTAGGCATTGTATGGACGTCCTGATCATCCAAACCGGAGGCGGATGATGGATCGGCGGGCGGTAGTCCGACGGTCGGTGGGGCGGACGCTGGGAGCCGCCCTGGAGGGGGCCGTCGAGTGGGCGATGAGTTACCAATCGAAAAGTCCCGACGATCGAACCGTGATCATGATCGTCACCGACGGTGACCCCGAGGGGTGTGAGCAGCGTGTCTTCTACTTGATGGAGCATGTCGCGCGCGCGCTCGATGCCGGGATTCAGACCTTCTTCATCGGCTTTCTGGGCAGGAATGGGGAGGGCCTTCGTCAGGCGCAGATGGACTACCTGGCGAACGCTGGAGGGACCGAGCGAGCCTATTATATTACTGATGGTTCGAGCGCGAAGGATGACCTGCTCGAGACCCTTGAGACGATTCGAGGCAGAACGATCGAATGCGACTTCGCGCTCCCGGCAGCGACTTTCGCAGGCGACGTCGTCGATCCGGCCCTCGTGAATGTAACGTATCTGCCGGGAAGCGGACCTGAGGTGAGTTTTACGAAGGTGAAGCGAGCCGAGGACTGCGGAGGCTCGTCGTCGTGGTTCTACGATGACGAGGCTCGTCCCAAGCGTCTGCATTTGTGTCCCGAGGCCTGCGACCTGGTGTCTGGGGATAGCGAGGCCCGTTTCCGAATCTTGGTAGGGTGCGTCTCGGAGCTAAAGTAAAGGGAGAATATAAAATGAAAGATCTAGGAATGACGCAGCGGAGACACGTCGGGGCGAGCTGCGCAGTCGGCGCATTGAGTTTCTTGTTCGTGGCGATCGGATGTGACTCGGGTGGCGGAGGTGATGATGGTTCCGGGGGAGCGACATCCGCGAGCGGCGGTGGTGTAGGGGATGGCGGAAGCAGCGCGGGCGGTTTCCAGAACGGCGCGAGCGGTGGAGGGGAATCGAGTGGTGCCGCGCCAGGAAACGGCGGCTCAGGCGGAGCCGCGTCGAGCGGAGGCGCCGTTGGAGCCGCGGGGGGACAAGGTGGCGCGCGCATGAACGATCCGATGTGCCCGGCGGAACAGCCGACACATGAAGCGGCGTGCTTCGTCAACCTCGTGGTCGTGTGCAGCTACGAGGGGACGAATTGCGCTTGCGTGTCGGGAGAATGGGATTGCGAGGGGTGCCCGTCGGAGTTCGTTCTCACCCAGCAGGGAAAGGACTGCACGGGTTACGAGGGCGAGGCGTGTCGCGGGTGCCAGTGTCCCACGACCCCGGAGCCGAAGTGGGAATGTCCAGGAAGCGATTGGCAAGCGCGCGCCTGCGCCATGGAAGGCTCGGTTTTCTTGGAGCATGACGGGGACAATGGTTGCATCATTCTGAGGCTGTCATCTGACACGACGGATTGCGTTGGGGACGTGCGGGGCGATGGGTACTGCATTCAGCGAGCGTCGTTGTATGAGGGTGTTGGTTGCCATGTGCCAACGGGGGGTGACGGACCGATCTGGAGGGCTGATGCTGTGACCGGCTCCCTCGCTATCGCGGGCGATGCCGAAACTCCGATCGTTACCTTGGATGTCACCATCGAATACGATCCTGAGTCTGCTTCAGGAGAGCCACCGCCAAACGATATGGTCCAGGTCGATTCTTGCGCTGCGGACTGTAGCGCTACCGGATGTGAGTAGGTCCTGGGAAGGGCGGCATCGAGGTTCCGACGCACGATTAGACGCACGTGAAAGATTTAGGAGTGACGCAACGGAAACACGTCGGGGTGAGCTGTGCAGTCAGCGCCCTGAGTTTCTTGTTCGTGGCGATCGGATGTGACTCGGGTGGCGGAGGTGATGATGGTTCCGGGGGAGCGACATCCGCGAGCGGCGGTGGTGTAGGGGATGGCGGAAGCAGCGTGGGCGGTTTCCAGAACGGCGCGTTCTCTGAGCTATGCGGAGGCTCGGGCCTATGTGATCGGCCCTCCTCCCGACACATCGGCATTACCGGAATGTGAGTCGCTGAACGCTTGCTATTAGCAGGAGATGTAGTTCGGAACGACTGCACCAAACGGGCGCGGGGAGCCTCGAGAGTGTGCTCTGACAAAATTCTTTCACTTCCCGGTTTCGCGAAGCTTCTGTAGAGATCGGGGAGAAAGGGAGTTCTCTCATGGAAGACGGTTCATCCGGTCGGTCACAGCTATTTCTGTTCTGTATCCTGCCGGTGCTGTTCGCACTCGGTTGTTCGATGGAACGGGGCGAGCCTGCGGAGGACTCAGTTCGAGCGACCACGTTGGAGGCCATGACACCCATCTCGCTCAGTATGCCGGTGCCGAAAGGGCGGCAACTGAAGCAGTTTGGGCTGATCGGACTCGACGGAGTGACGCTCGAAGACCGAGCACGGACCGAACGAGTCGACGGGGGATTTGCCGCGATCGCCAATACTCGAAGCGGCCAGGTGACCGTTGGAGCCGATGCCCATTCGGGGTCGATCCCTTGAACCTTGTTTTTCAGCAACCAACGACCGTGCAGCCCTTCGTCCGGTTGGAGCCTGGCCAAGCGCGCCCGACGCCTCTGCCGCCCGGTCGCTACCAGGGCCTCGATCTCAAGAGTCGGGCCACCTTGACTCTCACCGCGGGCCAATACTTCTTTGGAAGCGTGAATATTGAGCCGGATGCGAACCTTCGCATTCAGGACACGAACGGTCGAGTCTTCTCGTTGTCAGCAACTCACTTGTCGTCAAGGCGGCATTCCAACGAGTCGGCGGAGGTTTCCCGAATCTTCAGGTCACCTACCCCGGAACGTCGCAAGCGACGCTTATAGCGCCGTTTGCCGGCTGGGTCATTGCTCCGCGTGCGCTCATCAACGTGCGCTCATCAACCTGGAGGCCATGGGCACCAAGGTTCACGAGGGAGCATTCTTTGGCAAGTCCGTTCGACTCGCTCCGGGCATGACGCTGCGGCATCGTCCGATGCCCTGGCTTGTTCAAACGGTCTCGGTGACTCCGGCTCAGGTCTGTCCTGGGCAAAGCTTCGAGGTCGCAGCGCAGACCGGAAACGTTGGTCTGCCGAACGACTCCGTGAAGGTCTTGATCGACCGCGTGCCCGTCACCCGCTACGTGGATCAACTCTTCGGAAATCCGGGGCCTCGCGAGATCACTGTTGTTGCGAAAGCGTCGGGCGGACTCATCGACTCGCAAGTCGCGACCGTCGAGCTTGTCGCCTGTCCAAACAGCGGACCTTTCCCTCAGCTCGTGTTCGAGGAGAATATCCTCGAGCAGGACTCGATCCATGTCAGCGTCCTCAACGCTGCCGACTTCGAGGACGGGACCCAGCGCTATACCTTTGACTTCGGCGATGGCGACGTCGTTGAGAGCTCCTTTCCGTCTGTCACTCACGACTACACGGACTCTTTCGGCGCGGACGAGGAATACCGGGCGTTTCTGACCAAGGTCACCGTCCAGCGTACGGGACTCGCGGATGTCCAGGCTTCGCGCACCGCGCTCGTTTGGAACACCTACGCCGTGACCAAGAAGCGTGGCTCCATTGAGCCGCCGACAAGAGCGACGACGGATTCGCTGAGGAAGTCGGAGGGCAATTGGGTAGGTTCGGCAAGAATCGGCAACCGCGAACCCGAGACCCTGAGTGTCGATTCGATGCGGATCGACCAGATCCCCTGCGACGGGGATATGCCGGTCATCCCGGGCTCCGTCACCTCGCTTGCCCGTACCGTGCAGCCCGGAGGTTCGACGCTCGTATCCTTCACCGTCCCCATGAGCGCGATCGGAAGCGGCGTCTGTGGCGTTCAGACTCACTTCTTTGGATCCGTGGCGAGCGGACCGCTCGCAAACTCCTCCGCCTATTTCGAGGCCCCGAGGATGGGCTCAACGACGCCCGTCGACGCAACTCAGCAAGCGCTCCTCGACTATCTCGTCGAAAACCAGCTCGTTGCGAATCCGGACAGAATTTCGGGTCGCGAGATCGCGGAGCTCTATCGACAGCGCCGCATTCGCTATTCGATTGCCCAGCAGGCTTTCTACCAATCGGCACCCGGACCGACCGGACCGGAATGCGATCCCCAGGATCTGAGCGACATTCCTGGAGTCGGCTACTCCTGCCTTCCGACGAGCGAGTTCACGACCGATAGCGCGTCCTATATCGCCAACGCGTACAAGGGCGACGCCGTGCTCATCCACGCCTGCGGTTTGTCACGGACATGTTCCAGAAGCTCGGTCCGCCCCAAAAGTATTCGCACAGCGGTATAATGATCCGCAACCAGGACCAGCTCCGGCACTGAACGGGCCAGGATAGCTGGCTGATGACCCACGGGATCGGTCTTGGCGGTCTCCCCACGGAAGGAATCGAGGAAAGCGCGCTGCGCCATTTCTGGCCGGGCCCTATCACGGCCTCGATCCCCGAGGCGTTCGAGGATGGCGTTATTGCGACATCGCCCGAAGGAGATCCTAACCGGGTCCTTGGATTCAACCGGAATTCGGCTCGCTGTCCCGGCGACGCATCGATCGTATTCCCTCGTCTGGTCAAGCCCGCTCCGCAGCACGAATCGAGCACCCGACCTCGTTTGATCGCCGCCGCGGAAGAGGCAAAAGAGATCGACGGCCATTACCGGTTCTCCGTGTATTCTGATGCAACCATCATTGGTTCCGACGATCCGAAAGCGCCCGCATGGGGACCGCAGCCGACAGTCTGTTCGGCGTTCGTACGGCAGTCGTTGGTCAACGCTGGGATCACGGTGGACGCGGACAAGGCACTCCCCCTGCCGAGCTCGGTGACCCCGACCACGCCGGACGGCATGTACCATTACACCGAAGCGGAACGCCTGGCCGCGGCTGAAGCTTTGGCCGCCTGGCTCCGAAACATGGCCCGAACCCCCTTCACCGAGATCAACGATGAGTATTGGTGGACGACTTCTCTCGGCTTCGGCGGAACCGGAGCGCTGATCGGATTGGCCATCGGCGGTCCCGTCGGGGCTTTGCTCGGGGCGGCGGCGGGGGCGTTCGTGAGTCTTTTCGTCGGCCCGGGCGACGTCGTGCAGGCCGGGACGGATACTCCCAATAAGATCGCCAACCAGTTCGCGAACTGCTTTGCGTCGGACTTCTGCGCAATCGAAGCGAACAGCAGCACGGCGTGGCGCGAGCCGGGCACTGGCGTCGCCCTGAGCCCTGATGACCTGATGAATCACTTCGACGCTCCGGAGCAAGGCGGCGTCTACGGATACCACGAGCCCCTCGTGTACCGTACCGCGCGCTTCCGTCGCATCTATCGCTGGGAGCCGCCCGCGGGACCGGCTCCGCGCACGCTGAGTGGGCGCGTCGAGGCGAACGGAACCCCGACCGAGGATGCTCGCGTCGAAATCCCAAGTCTTGCGGTCACGGTCCAGAGCGACTCGAACGGTCACTTCTCGTTCGACAACGTTCCGTTCGGACCGGTCGTCGTGCACGCTTCGAAGACGATCAGCAGCGTCTTCTACGAGGTAGATCGTTGCTTCGAGCCCCGCGACCCGGACCTCTGGCAGGAGATCGATTGTTCGACCTTCCTACCCCTGAGCGTCGCTCCGGTCCTGGAAGTCGTCCTCCCGATCTCGCTTCCCGACCCCGCGTTCCGCAGGGTGACCGTGACCGGGCGAATGACCGCCGACGACTGCGATTGCATCCCGCCCTCTTTTACCAATCATGACTATGCGTCGAGCCCTCTCCACGCCGTCTGCGACGTGGGACCGAACACCCCCGTTGCGCCGCTCGAGTTCACGCTGAGCCGACTGTGCGCTGACGAGGTGGGGCTTGAGGTCATGGGCAATTGTGTCCTCCTCCCAGGTGGTTCTGTCCAAGTGACCATTAACGCCACCTTCTACAACGCCGCCAACAACAACGGGAGCTGTGGCGGTACGAGTGTCGGAGCGCAGCGAGTCTTCACCCAGCTCATCGGTCCGGGCAGAACCGAAGACTTTTACACTCCGGCGCTCACAAATAACGGAGTTTGCATCTCATTACCATTTCTGGTGCCCTACGAATGCAGCAATCGTGGCACATTCACAGACATCGAGGGGACCAACCAAACAGCGTCTCGGCGTCCAAATTTCGATCCAGGACGACGGACCTGGGCTTCCTGCCGAGCTCCGCGCTCGCCTTGGAAAGCGTGGCTTCTCGACCAAGGGTGAACTGTGAGCCGCGAGCCCTCGCCCCAGCAAGCCGCCGCAATCCGCTTACATTCGTAAGCGTTCGGCGTGCCAGGCGATGTGGGATTCCATGAAGGTCGAGATGAAGTAGTAGCTGTGATCGTAGCCAGGTTGCCGCCGCAGGGTCAGCTGGACTCCCTTTTGCTTACAGACTTGCTCGAGGAGCTCGGGCTTGAGCTGGGACGCGAGGAAGGGGTCAGCGTCGCCCACGTCGACGAGGAGAGGTTTGTCGCAGCCTCGCTCGAGAATGAGCTCACAGGCGTCGTGCTCGAGCCAGGCGCTCCGGTTTTCACCGAGGTAGGCCGAGAACGCGCGGCTGCCCCAGGGCACCTCAGAGGGCCGCACGATCGGGGAGAAAGCAGAGACGGACTCGTAGAACTCGGGATGTCGGAGGGCGAGTGTGAGCGCACCGTGACCACCCATGGAATGGCCGAAGATTCCGCGCCGACGCGAGAACTGCCGAAGCGCAGGCTCAATCAGCGCGGGGAGCTCCTCGCGCACGTAGGATTCCATCCGATAGTTCTCGCCCCAGGGACTCTCCGTCGCGTCGAGATAGAAACCGGCGCCCTGACCGAGATCGTCTTGTCCGGGAGCGTCCGGAACGTCTCCGCCGCGCGGACTCGTGTCCGGCCAGATCACGATCACCCCATGCCGCGCGGCCCACATCTGCACGCCCCCTTTGGTCACGCAGTTTTCCCATGTGCACGTGAGCCCCGATAAGAAATACAGGACAGGACAATCTCGGCCCTCCGGGACGCTCGGCTCGAAGACGGCGAACTCCATGGGCGTCCCGGTCTCCCGGCTCTCATGAACATAGACGCTCTGGATGCCGTCGAAAGACTTCCAGCGCTTCTTAATAGTTGCGCCTTGTGGCGGCGATTGGGTTTGTGATGCGTGCATGATTGCCCCTTGGTCGCTCAATCGTACACGACGACCGAACGGATGCTCTCGCCTGCGTGCATGAGATCAAAGCCGCGGTTGATGTCGCTCAGGGAAAGCTGATGGGTGATCATGGGATCGATCTCGATCTTGCCCTCCATGTACCAGTCGACGATCTTCGGCACGTCTGTGCGGCCCCGTGCGCCGCCGAACGCGCTCCCGCGCCAAACTCGGCCGGTCACGAGCTGAAACGGCCTGGTGGAGATTTCCTGACCCGCGCCGGCCACGCCGATGATGACGCTCTCGCCCCAGCCTTTGTGACAGCACTCGAGCGCTTGGCGCATGACGTCGACCTTGCCGATGCATTCGAAGCTGTAGTCCGCGCCACCCCCCGTAAGATTCACGAGATACGGAACGAGTTCCGCTCCGAGCTCAGCAGGATTCACGAAATGCGTCATCCCAAACCGCTCCGCCATCTCACGCCGAGCGGGATTGATGTCCACGCCGACGATCATGTTCGCGCCGACGAGACGGGCGCCCTGCACGACATTGAGCCCTATGCCTCCCAGGCCGAAAACGACGACGTTGGATCCCGGCTCCACCTTGGCCGTGTGAATCACGGCGCCGATACCGGTCGTGACACCGCAGCCGATGTAGCAGACCTTGTTGAAGGGGGCGTCCTGCCGAATCTTTGCCAGAGCGATCTCGGGCAGAACCGTGTGGTGCGAGAAGGTCGACGTGCCCATGTAGTGCAGAATCGGGCGGCCATCGATCGAGAAGCGCGACGTCCCATCCGGCATCAAACCCTTGCCCTGTGTCGAACGAATCGCTTGGCACAAGTTGGTCTTCGGATTGAGACAATATTCACACTCGCGGCACTCCGGCGTATAGAGCGGGATGACATGGTCGCCCTTTTTCAGGCTGCGGACGCCCGGTCCCACATCGACCACGACGCCCGCGCCCTCATGCCCCAGGATCGCAGGGAACGCGCCTTCCGGATCCGCTCCGCTCAAAGTGAACTCATCGGTATGACAGATCCCCGTGGCGCGGAGCTCAACCAAGACCTCGCCGGCCTTTGGGCCCTCGAGATCGATGGTCTCAATGCTGAGCGGTTTTCCGGCTTCGAATGCGACTGCGGCTTGCGTCTTCATCGTCTCTCTTTCCCTCCGGCTTTCGGTTGACCCCGTGGACCTCGGGCAGGGTTGCAGGGAGAGGCTTGAGATTCAAGCACGAGGTCGGAGAGAGGTTGACTACTGTTCGACCATCGATGCGCGGAGGGCCAGGCGTCGCCGGAGCGCCGGGTCGTCCTTGGCAAAGACGAGCGAAAAGCCAATGAACACGGCCCACAAGGCGGCCAGCTGGAGGAGCATGGCGGCTCCGCCGAAGGCGGCAAAGAACCAGCTGCTGATGGGTGGTCCCAGGAGGATGCCACTCGCGTAAAACGTATTGTAGAGGCCATTGGCCTTCCCGAGGTCGCGGCGCTCGGTGACGACTCCGACCAAGGCCAGAGCGATAGGCGACGTCGCAGCGAGAGTAGCTCCTGCCAAGAAGACGAGCACGCACATCAAAACATAACTGTCCACCAGCACGAAGCCAATCACGCAGGCCATGCCGACTGCGGACAGCGCGGTCATCACTCCGAGGTGCCCCACCCTATCGGCCATGCGCCCCACCAGGTTGGAGGCGAGGAGCATGCCGAGGCAAAAGAGCCCCGGGAGCACAAGCGTGTTGTCCTCCGGGATGCCTTTCTCCTCCATGAGGTAGAGCGGCAAGAAAAGCACGACTGCGGATTGGAAATAGCCGTAGGTGAAGATGGAAAAACAAGAGGTCTTGATCTTTGCGAGGAGCTCGCGGCTGCTCGAAGCCTTCTGCTCGATCTCCGTGTCAGCGTGCGTCTGCCTCCCACGAACGCCGTCGGTATCGAGCTTCCGCTGAAGATAGACCACGGCTGAGAGCGCGATGGCGCCAGCGAGCAGAAAGAGCTGCTGGTACCTGAGAAAAGGAGACAGAACGCGGGCGACGAGCGGGCCCGCCACGTACCCCGAAGCGAGCCAGACGGCGTAGAGGGAGGTCAGGTGCGCCTTGTGGCGCTCATCGGCCTTCCGGAGCAAGGCGGTCTCGGAGCTCACCCAAATGCAAATGGAGAAAGCGCCGTCCAAGAAGCGAATCGCCGCGATCGAGCCGTAGCTCTCCATGAAGGGGAACGCGGCCACGCAGAGGGCGTAGCCGCCGAGGGCGCTCGTGAGCACTCCCTTGGAGCCAAAACGGCGCAGCACTGCGCCGAGAGGCAGCGAGCAAAGCACGAGGCCTCCCGCGAAGAAGAGCGCAAGAGAGCCCATCTCCTGCTTCCCGAAGCCGGCCCGATCAAGCCATAGAGGGGTGAGCGCGAGCGACAGGCCGCAGGCCGTGCCAAAGAGGAAGGTCCCCCGGTAAAGGCTGGCTAGCCCGGCGGCTGGGCTTTTCGAGGGGTCGCGTTCGGCAGCGTCATCGTTCGAGGTTTCCATTGCCCGTTCCGGGCACCGTAGCGGAAGACCCGGGGAGCGCTGAGCTCAAACGAAGACGCCCCGCGTCCACAGCACAAAAAAGACGAGCACCAGCGCGAGATAGGCGAGCGGGAGGGCGCTCTGAATGCACGCGGCGCGGTCGTCCGCTCGCGCCCCGACACGCTCGAGCGTGCGCGACGCGACCCATTTCGTCTGCTTCCGGAAGGCGGCAGCGAAAGCGCGCTCGTCGTCGCTCCAGGTCGCCTGGTCCTCGTCCCAGTAGCGCATGAGCTCGTAGACCTTGCGCCCGTAGAGGGAGCCCGTCTGGTCTTTCGCTTCCTGGACGAAATGGCGAAAAAGGATGGGGCTCGGCGCGAACTCCGTGTGATCGACGTAGCCATCGAGGGACACGTTCATTCCGAAGACGAGCTTGGCCATAAGGGAGCTTGTACTCGAAGTCAGAGTTGAACGCGCCCCAGAGCGCTCGAGAGGGCCAGCGCGGCGGAACGGCCGTCCGGGTCAGGCGAGGAAGCGCGCGCGCTGCTCGGGGAGAGGCACGAGGCAGACCGGCGCGACGACCCGATGCCGAACGCGCGCGAAGGCGTCGTAGGCGGCATCTCGGACAAAGCGCGGGATGAAGCGGAGCAGCGCGAGGAGACGGTAAGCGCCGCGCGCCTGTCCCGCGACGCGGAGAGCGGCGGTCGAGCGCATCTGCGCGCGCACCCCGCGCTCGCGGTCCTGTTCGATCCAGAGCAGGGAGTCTACCTCGGGCGGAACCTGGGCTGCTTGCCGGAGTAGCAGGCCAACTGGGCTCTCGAGAGGCGCGAAGCGCAAGCGGCTGTCCTCTCGCTCATGTTTCAAGATCCATTGTACGGTGACGTTACAAACGCCGCAGCTCCCGTCGTAAAGCAGGACGGGACCGTCTGCCGTGAGCGCGCGCGCTTGCTCCATCTGGGTCACCATTTCTATCCAATCTAGGACCAAACGGGGGCGCAGCAAGGTCCCTCCATGAAAAGCGAGCTACGCCGGCGCTCTCTCCCCGCAGGCGACGAAGGTCTCGACGAGGCCTAAGGTAACCGCGCGAGAGCGTCCTCTACCATGTCGACGCAACTGCCTCCGAAGAGGTTTACGTGCACGAGCAGAGGATACAATTGATAGAGAGGAACACGCTCTGCGGCGCCCGGTGCACGTGGGAGAACTTCGTCGTAAGCGGCGTAGACGCGAGACGAGAATCCGCCGAAGAGCTGCATCATGGCGAGATCGACCTCGCGGTCTCCGAGGTAAGAGGCAGGATCGATGAGATAGGGCTCACCGTCCGAACCCGACAGGACGTTGCCGGACCAGAGGTCACCGTGAAGGCGACAGAGGTGAGGCTCTGAGTCGAAGAGGCGAGGCAGGGCGCTGATGAGTCGCTCGAAGCGGGCGCTCCAGCGGGAGGGAGCTAGACGTCGCCCGAGGGCCATTTGAACCAGAGGCCGGAGACGCTCTTCGGCGTAGAACTCGGTCCAGGTGGCCCGGAGTCGGTTCGACTGAGGGAGCGTGCCGATATAGTTCGGAGGAAGAGAGCGCGGCGGATCGCCCTTGAAGCTGTGGAGCGCGGCGAGGCCCCGACCGAGCGCGTCGTCGTAGCGAGCGCTCCTTGGTCCAGAGTCAATCCATTCGAGCAGCAGCCATCCGGGGCCTTCGTTTCCTTTCGAAACACTCACCCCCCGCACCTCCGGGACCCGCAGCGCCCGAGTCTCCGCGAGCCAGCGGAGCCCCTCCGCTTCCCGTTCGAACAGAAACGGCGGCGCCTTTCGATTTGACTTGAGGAAGAGCGCCGCCCCTTCCTCATTGACCAAACGAAACGCTTCGTTGATGTCGCCGCCGCGGATCGGCGTCACGCGAGCGGGGCGAAACCGAAGCTCGCGCTCGAGAAATTGCTGAAGATCCGGAGAGAGACGGTCGAGTGACCGAGACATGACGGGGGTGCTTCCGTGACGATGGCCTCGGGTTTCGTCCGTGACCTACCCGAGACGTTAGCGGCTGCTAGGTATCAGCGCCAGCTATTGAACTGTGCGCGGGCCCGCTCCCATTCCCGAAGCCCTGCGCTTCGATTATGACTGAACGTAATGCAGAAATACCGCCTGCGAGGAGAACCGAAGTGAAGGGGCGCATCCTTTTAGTCGACGATGAACAAGATATGTGTGATCTGTTGGCGTCGCTCCTCAAGGCCGAAGGGGCCGAAGTGGACACGGCGCTCGACGAGGCGGAAGCCGCGGAGAAGCTCGCGGGGAGGCTCTACGACGTTGTCTTGACGGATCTCGATCTGGGCGCCGGAAGTGGTCTTCAGGTCTGCGATCTGGTGAGCCGCATGCAGCCGGGAGTTCCGGTCATCGTTGTCACAGGCTTTGGCAGCATGGACGCGGCGATCGGAGCCATTCGAGCCGGCGCTTATGATTTCATCACCAAGCCGATTGAGGCGCCGGTCGTCCTCGTCGCGGTCGAGCGTGCTCTCGAACACCGGCGCGTCCGGGTGCAGCTGGGCGAGCTCGAAGATCGACTGAAGAAGCGCGACGCGCCCGGTGAGCTGGTTGGTGAATGTCTCGCGATGAAGCGCGTTTATGAGCTGATTCAGCGCGTGCGCGACACCCCCGCCTCGGTGCTCATCTGCGGCGAAAGCGGGACGGGGAAGGAGCTCGTCGCCCGGGCTCTCCATCAAGGAACCGGGCGCGCCGACCGACGCTTCGTCGCAGTGAACTGCGCCGCGATTCCGGCGAACCTCCTCGAGAGCGAGCTGTTCGGACATGCGCGCGGAGCCTTCACCGATGCGCGCGCTGCCCGTGCGGGGCTCTTTGAGCAAGCGGACGGCGGAACCCTGTTCCTCGACGAGATCGGCGAGATGCCGACCGAGATGCAGCCGAAGCTGCTCCGCGTGCTGCAGGAGCGAACAGTTCGCCCGATTGGTGACTCACGAGAGATCCCTATCGACGTGCGCATCGTCGCGGCAACCAATCGCGACCTCGAGTCCGAGGTCGAGAAGGGAAATTTCCGCGAAGATCTCTTCTATCGATTGAACGTCGTTCAGATCAACGTGCCGCCGCTTCGGGCGCGCGGGAACGATATCCTTCTTCTCGCTGGTCACTTCATCAAGCTCGTCGCCGAACGCATGGGACGGGACGTGAAGGGAATCACCGGCGAAGCGGCGCACCTGCTTCTGAACTACGACTGGCCTGGCAACGTGCGCCAGCTCCAGAACTGCATCGAGAGCGCTGTCACCCTGACCCAGACCGATCATTTGACCCCCCTCGACTTGCCGGAGAAGATCCGAGGCTTCCAGCCTCCTGCGCGGAGCACCGGCCCCGAGGTCCATCCCGAGCATATCTTGTCCCTCGAGGAGGTCGAGCGTCGCTACATCGAACAGGTTCTGGCGCTGAGCGGCGACAACAAGAGCCAGGCGGCGCGCTTGCTCGGGCTCGATCGACGTACACTCTACCGAAAGCTCGAGCGTTACGAGCAGGGCATTTCGGACGCTAAGGCCGCGGACTAGCGTAAGGAATTGTGGGCGAGCATTTGAGTCGATGGTCAAAGTGCCCCACCCCCCAAGGATATGTCGCAGAATGCGACATATCCTTGGGAGCGGAGCTCCCGCTCAGGGACGGAGGGCGAAACATCGAGCTAGTGTCACGGGCGTTTCTTAGAAACGGAGGCGTGGCACGACGAATGCAGCGCCCGGAGGAGGAGGCTCCGTTTCTGCTCTTGAGAGGGGAGTCGCCAGAAAGGAACTCATGAACCCGCTGATTGTGGAAGGAACCCGACTCATGGCACCGACGCTCATCGCCGCCGCCAAATCCATCCCTACGGCGCAGCTGGCGAAGTTTGGTTTACTGCGAGGACCGCTCGTAGGCTTCGGACCGGTTGCTCTTGCTTTTTTGGGGGGAGCCGCCGTCACGGCGCTCGCCGTTCCCGCCAGCCGTCAATGGATCAGTGAACAAGCTACGCGTGCCCTCGGGGCCCTGAGCGAGAAAAACGGAGCCCCTCCACGCTCCGAGGAACGAGCTGTGCTTGAAGAGACCTGACCCAGCGGGTGGGGAACCGAGCCGAATGTCGCGGATGATGCAAAGCGCCCAAGAAAAGCGGAGGGTCCTCGTAGCGGACGACGACGACGACTGGCGCGACTTGCTCGTCGCAACTCTCGAGAGCGTTGGCTACGAAGTTGTGCAAGCCACAGACGGCAAAGACCTACAGCTCAAACTTGCGGCTCTCGCCGACGCGGGGAAAGTTCCCGACCTTGTCGTCAGCGATCACCGCATGCCTCACGCGACAGGCCTCGAGGTCCTCGAGTGGGCGAGGAACTACGGACCGAAAGTCCCCTTCATCATCCTCTCAGCTGTTGCTGGCCCCTACATTCGTCAGCCCGCTTTGAGCCTGGGAGCGATCGCGGTGCTCGACAAGCCCGTGGACCTGAACTCCCTGAAGCAACAGATCGTGGCTGCGCTCGCCGACCAAAGCGTCGGCGCCAACTGACCTCAGACCCGAGGGGACTCTGGAAGAGTTCCCTCGGGGCTCCGTCAGCCGCGGCAGTCTGGCTCAGCCGCGGGAGTCTGCCGCTCTTGAGGCGCTCGCCCGAGCTACGAAGGATCCACTCGAGAATTCGATCGAGAACGGGGACCCGAATCGCAGCGCGCGGCGAGCCCCCTCGAGGAGGCGGAAGGGGACCTGCGCCGCAAAGCGACTGAGAATATCCTCGGCCTGCAAAGTGCCTTCGAAATCCCAGGGCGCGCGCCGCTCGGGACACTCACACTCAAACTCGAGCCCTCGGGCGGCGTCGAAAGCGATCCGGAGCGACCCGCGCGCAGCGCTCAGGTGGAGCGCGAGGTCGACGAAGCCCGCCGCGGTCGGAATGAACGCCGCGGAGGCCGTGGTGCTCATGGCGGACTCGCCTTCCAGTTGAATCGGGCGATGCGGATGAATTTGTTTCAGGTGCGTGAGATAGACCCCGAGATCGCGGAAGATGCTCGGCGGAGGTGGCCCCAGCGGAAGGTCGAGCGCGAGCGCTACCTGGTCGGGAAGTCGCTCCAAGGTGAAACCCATGCGCGTCACGCCGCTCTCGACCTTGCGGACCGGGCTGGATGGCTCCGCCCCTGCCGACATGGTCAACAGCTGCAGCGCCATGCGGGCAATTCCGAGTGCGCCGCGGGCGTCGTGAGCCCAAGGACCCGAGAGCGAAGAAGCCAGCGTTTTGGTGCGGGAGGAAAGCAGCGAAAGTCGGATGGCGAGCCAGATTTCTCGCGGGTTTCTCAGGTGCGCGGCGGGCGGATCGCTGGCAGGTCCCGAAGGGATCTCGTCTTCTTGGTCGAAGAGCTCGACCACGGGAAGCCCTGCCCCTGCGAGCTCGTGGGCCTCGGGCCTGCGTGGGTCAGAGGCGCTCACAAGCAGACAAGCCTTCTCTCCAAGAGAAAGGGAGAGCAAGCTCGCGGGAGCTTCGTCGATCTGCTGTCCAGCAAGAGCGCTCTTGAGCGCATCGAGAAAAGGGCCGGAACCTGCTGCGTAAATTCGCAGTGACATGTTTTCACCTGATGGCGCTAGGTTTGCGGCGCCTGAAAGAAGAACGAGAAAGGGACCTGTACTTCCCTTCGTTCTAGCATGATTCTCAATAAGTCCGCGGTCGAACTGCATATGGCAGACGCCACCGTCTTGAGTTAACAGGGGAAGGAAGAAGTGTTGTGCCGAGCCGCGTTCTCACTAAGGAATTTCAAAGGACGCAGGGGCGGACACGCCGGGCCATCCTGAGCGCGACGTTCCTGATCCTTTCGGTGGGCGCTACCTCAGCCTGGCAGATGCTCCGGCTGAGCAGCGGCGCCGACCTCGTGGTTCGCTCATATGACGCTGTCCAAGCCATCGGTGAATTGACGGAAGCGCTCCTCAGCGCGGAGACCGGGCAGCGCGGCTTCCTGCTCACGGGCCAAAGTACCTATCTCGCTGACTACTCCGCGGCGGTGCGTTCTCTTCCCTTACTTCGGGATCAATTGCTCGAGCGCGTTGCTCCGTACGTCGACGACGAACATCGGCGGGACCTTTCGGCGACCCTCGATGTGAAGCTCGCTGAGATGGCGGAGGTGCTTGAGCTGCACCAAGATGGTCATCACGCGGAGGCGCGGCGCGCCCTCGAGACGAACTCAGGCAAGCTTGTCATGGACAACTTGCGAGAAATGCTCGACCTCGTTCGGCGCGCGGAGGAAGCGCGGCTCGTCGAACGTCAGGCAGAATTTCGCCGCACGAGAAGCCTCGGCATCATCAGCATCGCCGCGGTGGGGCTTCTCTCCTGCGTCATCGCATTTTTGCTGTTACGGGGACAACACCAAGCCACCAAGCGCCTGCTCGCCGCGGTGAACATCATCCAGCGTCAGAAGGGCTACCTCGAGGCGATGCTCTCGAGCGTGAGCGCTCCTCTGATCCTGCTCGACCTCGAGGGAAACATTCGCTTCGCGAACTCCGCGTCGGTTCAGCTCTTCGACGCGCCCGAGGAGCGGCTCATCGGGAGACCGCTCACCGAATATGTCCAGTTCCGGGGTTCGAGTGAACGAAGCGGCGACGAGTCGATTTTTGAGCGCGCGGTCGCTGAGCGCCGTGTGCTTCGGGAGCGACGAGTCGGGATTCAGACCCCGAGCGGCCCTCAGGTGATCGGGCTTACGGTGCGGCCGGTGGAAGCGGAGGGAGGCGCGCCGATCGGCTGCATGATCACCCTGCGCGACATCGACGAAGAGGAAGCGGCCGTCGAGGAGCTTCATCAACAAGACCGCGTGCGCAACTTGGAGGCGACGCTGGGCCGAATCGTCGCCGAGACCGCGGGCGCACGTCAGCTTCTCGGACGCTGCGCGGACGCGGTCCGCCAAATGAGCGACGGGAGCCTCGTTCGAATTTGGATCGGAGATGTGCTCGAGCCGGGTGCGACCCTGAGCCTCGGTGCCACGACCGCGAAGGAATCGTCCGGCGAGGTTCGTCCGTCGAGCCTGGTCGAGAGCGCCTGGCGCGATGGAATGCCGACGAGTCAAAGGGGACAGAAAGGGCCTTATTGCGCCGCATTCCCCATGGTTGCCGACGCGGCGGCGCTCGGTGTCCTCGAGATCGTGAGCGACGCGCGCATTCACGAGCGCCTCGCGTCTGAGCTCCCTCGCCTCGCGAACGCGATCGCGCTCGGTTACGAGCGCCGCAGGACGGCGGAGACGGTTGCGAACATCGCGCTCGAGAAAGATCGCTTTATCGCCACGCTGTCCCATGAGCTCCGAGGTCCTTTGCTTCCGCTCAAATTTGCGGTGAGTGAGATCTCCCAGCGCGGGACGCAGGTCGATCCGAAGCTCACGGGACTCATGTCGAGGCAGGTCATCCAGCTGGAGCGCCTGGTCGAAGACCTACTCGATGCCCAGCGTTTGAAGCGCGGCACACTCTCCCTGCGCTTGGCTCGTTTCGATTTGCGCCAGGCGATCGAGCAGAGCGCGGAAGCTGTCGAGCCATTGCTCGAAGGGCGGCGCCAGCGAGTCGAGATTGAGTTGCCCAGCGAGGCTCTCCCGATCGAAGGAGATCAGGCGCGACTGGTTCAGGTCATTTCGAACCTCCTCAACAATGCTTCTCGTTATTCGCCCCGCGAGAGCGTGATCACGGTGCGGGCCGAGCGGGACGGGGAAAATGCTCTGGTGCGCGTGATCGACCGTGGCATCGGGATCGCCGAAGAGAATCTGGTGCGGGTCTTTCACATGTTTGACCAGGGCAGCACCGGCGGGAACAGCGACGGCCTCGGCATTGGGCTCGCGCTGGTCCGTCAGCTCCTCGAGCTTCACGGCGGCACTGTCTCAGCGGCGAGTCCCGGCGTCGGCCAGGGCGCGACCTTCACCGTGCAGCTCCCGCTGAGGGAAGTGCACGACGCTCTCCCCCTCGCGCCGCAGCGCTCCGAGCTCGTCAGGGACGAGAGAGCCCGGGAACACGAGCCCCCCACCGGAATTCAGCTGGAGGCCCCGCGGCCCGGCAAGAGCTCTCCGGTGCATCCGCCCGTCGGCATGTTTGACCGATGTGTGGTTGTGGATGACGACGTCGACTCGGCGGAGACGATCGCCCTGATGCTCAAGAGCTGGGGACTCTCCGCGAGTGTTGCTCACGACGCGTCCGGAGCGCTCGAGGCGATCGGGCGACTTGAGCCAGAGCTTGTGCTCTTAGATCTGACCATGCCTGGTCAGGACCGCTACGCGATCATCGAACGACTCAGGGGTGAGAAGGGGTCACGTCTGCGCGTGGTCGCGGTCACGGGGCACGCCGATGAAGAGGTGCGCAAAGAAGCGCTCGCGCGTGGCTTTGACGATCTGCTCGTGAAGCCGATCTCCGCGGAACAGCTGGCGGCGGCGGCGTCGCGGTCTTCTTCGCTCTTGAGCTGAGCGAAAGGGCGACGTCTCGGCTTGTCCGGAAAAACCAGCGGGGAGCGCCTCGGCCTTTCGCCGAGGCGCTCCCCGCAACGATCTCGCACCTTTGAGCGAGAGTCGATCGCGCTGCTCGCGTTATGGGAGCGTCGAACCGCCGCCGCGGGTCAGGTTGACCAGGAAGGAGATGGCAGCGAGGACAAGGAACACGAAGAACAAGATCTTCGCGATGCTTGCGGCCATACCGGCCAAACCACCAAAACCAAGGAGGGCTGCGACGAGCGCAATCACCAGGAAGATTACTGCGTAGCGAATCATGAGTATACCTTTCGTTCGTTGTGTCGTCGGTGAGGACGCGTGACTTAACTGACGAGCCACCTCGCAAGCGCTATGCCAGCGTCACCGCGCGCGAGCGCAAAACGACATCGAGCTCCGAGATCGCTCAGGATTTTTCGACCTCGCTTTCGGCGGCGCGCTGCCGAGTGGGCTTTGAGTCAGCGCAAATGCGCGTCGAAGCTCAGCGCGGCCTTGGGTCAAACTGCCTCACCGTGCGCTCCTACGCCACAGCAAACACAGCTGTTTTGCTAGGGATTTCATTATCTTAGGAGCGCGGGCCGAGATCTCGATCGGGCACGAAGAGAGGGCCAGAGCCGAGGGTCGTTGCGTCTTTTCAGGCCAGATGCGCGAAAGGAAAAGGGGAATTCGCAAAGCACCTAGCGACACAAAGGCACTCCTGCGAGAAACGTTACCGTCCATCACCCACCGTCGGCACGGCGCTTGCTCTAGCCGAAGCGAAAGTTCGCGGGCACCGCTCCGAGGTGGAGGGGGTTCGCCGGACTCAAACAGAAAGGTGGAATTTTCATGAAAGCGACACTTCAGACCCTGGCCGCACTCACTTTCGCTTCAACTCTCTTGGTGGGTTGCCATGGCAAGGACGCGGAATCCCCCGAGGGTGCAGCGGAAGAAGCCGGCGAGGAGATTGACGAGGCCGCAGATGACGCCGCGGATGCTGTCGAAGACGCGGGCGACGAGATGGAGGATTCGGTCGATTGATCGAACCCTGAGCCGATGAGTGATCGAAGAGGACGCCGCCCGTGACCGCAAGAATCTCCCAGAAAACAAGGCGCGCTCTCGCGATCACCGCGGCTGCTCTTTTCTTTCTTTACCTAGCTTACGTAGGCTTCGTGTATGTCGCGCTCCAGCGTGGCGCGCTCACGAAGCTCACAGAAGACGTCGACGACTTCAAGGTCGACGTCAGCGGCGGATATAGCTTATGGCCAGGGCGCGTCGTTCTGAACGACGCGCGCCTACGCTTCAAAGACTACAACATCGAGGTCGCCATCGAGGCCAGGCAGCTCCGCTTGAACTTGGAGCTCTTGCCGCTGTTTTGGAAGACCATCGAGCTGAGCCAATTTGAAGCCGTCGACGCGCGCTATAAGATGCTGCACCGCGTCAAAGATGGGCAGAAGAATCGCGAGCGCCTCGCGGCCTTTCCTGACATCGGTTTCCCTCGCCCCAAGGTCTACGATACGCCGAAGCCCCCCTACGGGATTCCGCCCTTTAAGATTCGGGTCCCGAACATTGTCGGCAACGTGGTCGAGGCCTGGATCCTCGAGTATCGAGCCATCGGCGAGTTCGAAGCGCGCGGGGGCTTTGAGCTCCACGAATACGTCACGGTGTTTCCGAGCCAAGTGACGATGAAAAACACCACGATCTCCGTGGGGAAGAAGGAGCTCGCGCGCGACGCCGAGTGCATTCTCAGTGCGGCGATAGGCCCCTTCCCTGGACGAGAGGATCTCGGAAAGGTCGTTCCTGTCGTCGACGGCGGCGCCCGCTGCACGATGGACCTGAGCGATATTTCAGCGCTCCACGTCTACATGCCTGATTCGGAGCTCGTCTTCTTGGGGCAGGGGAAGGTGAAGACCGATCTTCATCTCAAGAAAGGTCAGGTCCGCTCCTCTTCTCTCAGCGCGGACCTCGATCTTCAGAAGCTTGGCCTCGAAGATACCTACCTCAAGGGGAAGGGCCTCTTCGCTCTGGATGCCAACGCCAGCGGAGCCATGGAACTTGGCCTTGATCTAAGAGGGGACGGCTCGAAAGAAAGCGGCCTCGCTCTCGATCAAGCGAAGGCGCGCCTTTGGCTCGAACATGAAGACCTGACGCAGGCTGAGCTCGTGAAGACAGCGCTCGAGCTCAAACAGGCAAATCTTCGGGAGCCCTCGTTCCTCCGGCGTGCGCTCGGAGAATCGGGGATTCCGCTCCTTCGAGTCGAGAACACGAACGCCAACCTCGACTGGGTCATGACTCGTGAGGGACATCCCGGCAAGCTCGACGCTCGAGCTCAGGGCGCGCTCGCCCTCTTTCCGAAGCCGGGAGGCGCGGTCGGCTGCAGCTATCAAGTGGTGGTCGATTGTGCCGCGGAGGGAGACAAACAAGACTGCGCGGGCAGTGGTGTCACCTGTGGCCCGCTGACGTTCACGCAAGGAACGAAACGCATGGCGTCGCTCCAGGCCGAGCTCCGGGCCGAAAAGCTGGAGCTCGGAAGAGACGAGGCGACGAGCGCATGGGTTCTTCAGGGGGACAATCCGAAGGAGCTGCTCCAGGCCACCCTCGCAAACGACGTTTGGAGCTCACTCGGGCTCGCCCTTTTGCCCCTCGGACAAATCGACGTCAAAGCTCGGGTCAACCGAAAGAAGGAGACGATCGCAGGGACCGTCGACTCCTTCCAAGCAGGACTCTTGTCGGGGCGCGGCGGCTTCATCACCGCCGACAGCTTCGTGAGCCGCTGGCTCGTCAACACTCCTGTGGGTCGCTTTGCGATCAGTCAGGGCGAGGGTGGCGCTCAGGTCCAGCCCTTCCCTCCGAGCGACTGGGATGTGCTCGCCTTCTGAGAGCGCCTCTCATCCGCCCCTGTCGACGAGCGCAACAGAGGTTCGGCTTTTGTGGGCCCCGGTCCATCACAAAAGGTTGAGCCCAGCCGAGCCTTCACCTGAACTCGATGCCGATCGCTGGCGCTGCTGTGACCCCGAGCTAGCGAGCTGATCGATTCATCCTCCAGCAGCCGCTCTTGCGCCGCAGCCCGGAGCGGCATCCCCATAGGAGCGCGCGTGCGCGGGTTCGTCTTTGGCATAGCTCGGGAGCCGGCGGCGTCTTGCTCAGGCGGCGACAAAAAAACGAAACCTCTTCCGCCAGGCAGGGGGAAGAGGCTTCGCAGGGGAATCAACCGGGGAAAACGCGGATCAGGTAGACTCAGCAATCACCCAAGCGCACTTCGTCGCGCACTCGACGGTTGCCTCGGTGCACGACTTGTCGTCGAGACACTTCTCACACGCGTCCGCCTGCTCCTCGAAGTCCGGATCTGCATCTCCTTCGTCCTCGCAGCGATCGACACACTCAGCCTTGTCGATATCGTCATTGATACAGTCAGAGTACTTGTTGCAGATCTTGGTGCAGTCGTAGAGACGGTTTGCCTCGCCACAGCCGGTCATCGCAAGAGCACCCAAGAGGGCCACGAGAGCCAGCCCAAAGCACGTTTTCATTTTCATGTGAATCATCTCCATCAGTATGTGTTGATGAGACATCCCGCGGATGCCTAGTTGATCGCTCGCTTCTGCAGGAGATGTGCCAGCCGATGTGCGCTCTCATGTTTGATTGACTAGAGATGGGCGCGCCCGGCCGATCGTGCGCCAATTGTTCCGGCCTTTTTGCAGCTGAGGCCCGGGGCGAGGGTGATCCGTCAGATCGGTGCTTGTGGCACGCTGCCACGCGGCGGGGCGCTCGTGCGCGCGCACGAGCGCGCGCACGAGCGCGCTCTCGTAAAGGAGCGTGAGCGAGCGGCGTTGAGCGCAGCTGAAGGCTCATCCAGGCTCACTCGGAGGTGATGGACCGGGGCCAAAGAAAGAAGGCAGCGCGGCGCGAGGCCCCCCAGGCGAAATCTTACTTACTGCGATGGCCGCGCTGGGGGCGCTTTCGTTCGGCGGCCTGGGCGCGTTCTTCGGGAGTGAGGCGGGAGGCGAGGTGCACAGCGAATGCGTTCGCGCTCTTGAGGCCCCGGATCTCGAGCTCCTCGAGCTGACCTAGGGCCTCTTTGAAGCGAGCCTCGGAGAAGTCCTGGGAGCGGAGCTCGGCGTTGACGCGGCCTTGGGCTTCCATCATCTCGCGGCGCAACTTGCCGAGCTCGAGAGGGTGCTGTTTGCGGACTTCCTGATACCGAGGACTTCTCGGTCCGCCAGCGGCGGCGATCATGCTCGTGAGCAGCTTCGGTCCGCTGGCGGGCCCTGCTTGGGGCGCGGGAGGAGGATCGAGATGACGCCGAGCAGAGCGCGCGATGACCAGGCCGCCGAGGAGCGCGTTCAGCGTCAGAGATCCAAAGAGAAGCCAGGAGAGAGTCTTCGTCGTCATTCGAGCTCGCTGTAGCTATCAATCACGCTTTCGGAATCGAAGGCGACGAGTGTCGCCCAGTCGCTCTGCGCTACCGATTCATCGGGCAAAGTGCCCCCCAAGATGAGCCCGACAGCGAGAGCAGCGGCAAAGGTAGAGATGGTGCGAGTGAAAGACCAGGCGAAGAGATCGCGGAAGCGAGTCCGCTCGTGAGTGAGCGGAATGGTGCGCACCCTTCGCATGAAGTCGGCGCTCGGCTCGACCTCAGGCAGACCCTTAAACATTGCTTCAAGTTCGGTTTCGTTCATGGCTCTCTCCCAGGCTCCAAGATGGAAACAAGCTTTGCCCTGGCGCGAGCCAGGAGCGATAAGACTGCGTCTTCGGACAGGTCGAGCACGCGACCGATTTCGGCGCCCGAGAGTCCTTGTTCATACTTGAGAAGCATGGCCATTTTCTGGCGCTCTCCGAGGAGCTCGAGGGCGTCCTTGAGGGAGGTGGCTCGCTGCTTCTGCTCGAGTAGTTCAGTCGGCCGCGTGGAGGCCGGAGCAGGGTCATCTTCGAACTCCAGGCTCACGTTGGGCCGGCGCTTGCGGATGACGTCGATGGCCAGATTGTGAGCGATGTGGTGCAGCCAGGTCGTCGCCCGAGCTTCGGGGCGGTAAGAACCAGCGTTCTTCCAGGCTCTGACGAATACCTCTTGCACGACTTCTTCTGCCTCCGATTGATTCTTTAAGATACGAGTGACGTAAGTGATGAGTGGCTTAGAGTGTGTGTCGACGAGCGCGCGGAACGCCTGAGCGTCGCCGGCTTGAATCCGCGAAAAGAGCGCTTGGTCGGACGAGTCATTTCCCATTGCGAAGCTGAAGCGGGGCGACCCCCGACGAAGAGATTAGAAGCCATGGCGGTCAGGTCCTAACCTTGGCCGGGGAGTCCTCCTTTCGAGGGAAGGGAGAAGCTGGGCCAGAGGACGGCGCGGCGGGATCTCCGAGAGAAAAGAAGAGCCACCCGCATTCCTTTCAGACTGGAATGCAGGGACAGGGGACTCGAGGGGGTGGGTCGTCTTGGCCATCGGTGCTCTTCGCCTTTCATTCCTTCTACGAGGCAGGCACCAAGATCCGTCGCGTCTATCGAAAATCGACCTGACCCGGGATTGACAGACCCCGGGTCGTGGATACTTTCCCCGCGCTAGCACTCTCTTTCCGCGAGTGCTAGCGGAGATTAATAAGTTGTTTCGATAACTTATGCGTTTTCGACGCCGCTTCGCGGACGTGGAAAGACGCTGGGGGCTCAGGGCCAAGACCCGGGCTCCTCAGGACTCTGTCCGAACGACCAGAACCCATCAAGGAGACAAGAACATGGCAACCAAGATTCGTCCCCTTCAGGACCGCGTCATCGTGAAGCGCGTCGCTGAGGAACAGAAGACCAAAGGTGGAATCATCATCCCGGATACGGCCAAGGAGAAGCCGATTGAGGGCGAAGTGATCGCCGTCGGCCCCGGGAAGTTTGAAGACGGCAAGCGGGTCGAGCCCTCCGTCAAGGCTGGGGACCGGGTCCTCTTCGGCAAGTACGCCGGGACGGAGGTCAAGCTGGACGGTGAGGAGCACCTCATCCTGCGCGAGGACGACATCCTCGGTGTGATCGAGAAGTAACGCGAGTACCAAGGAGTTAGACCAATGGCAGCCAAAGAAATTGCATTTGATGAGTCGGCCCGCGGCAAGATCCTCGCGGGAGTGAACGCTCTGGCGAACGCGGTCAAGGTGACCCTCGGCCCCAAGGGCCGGAACGTTGTGATCGAGAAGAGCTTCGGTTCCCCCACCGTCACCAAGGACGGCGTGACCGTGGCCAAGGAGATCGAGCTCGAGGATCGCTTCGAGAACATGGGCGCACAGATGGTGCGTGAGGTGGCTTCGAAGACCAGTGACGTCGCTGGTGACGGAACCACGACCGCTACCGTCCTCGCTCAGGCGATCTTCCGCGAAGGTTCGAAGCTGGTGAGCGCCGGGCACAACCCGATGGAGATCAAGCGCGGCGTTGATAAGGCCGTAGCGGTTCTGGTCGAAGAGATCGCCAAGCTCGCCAAGCCGACCCGCGATCCGAACGAGATCGCTCAGGTCGGTACCGTTTCGGCGAACGGTGACGAGACGATCGGTAAGCTCCTCTCCGAGGCCATGGAGAAGGTCGGCAAGGAAGGCGTGATCACCGTCGAAGAGGCGAAGAGCGCTGAGACCAGCCTCGACGTCGTCGAAGGTATGCAGTTCGATCGCGGCTACCTGAGCCCCTACTTCGTCACCGATCCGGAGCGCATGGTCGCTTCTCTCGAGGACTGCTACCTGCTCCTCAGCGAGAAGAAGATCTCGAACATGAAGGACATGCTCCCCGTGCTCGAGGCGATCGCTCGCCAGCAGAAGCCGCTCCTCATCATCGCTGAGGACATCGAGGGTGAGGCGCTCGCGACGCTCGTCGTGAACCGTCTGCGCGGAACGCTGAACTGCGCTGCCGTGAAGGCGCCCGGCTTCGGCGATCGTCGCAAGGAGATGCTCAAGGACATCGCCATCCTCACCGGTGGTCAGGTCATCAGCGAGGAGCTCGGCCTCAAGCTCGAGAACGTCACGATCAGCGACCTCGGTCAGGCCAAGCGCGTCAAGATCGACAAGGACACCACGACGATCGTCGACGGTGCTGGCTCCAAGGACAAGATCCAGGGTCGTCAGGCTGAGATTCGCGCGCAGATCGAGAACACGACGAGCGACTACGACCGTGAGAAGCTCCAGGAGCGCCTCGCGAAGCTCGTGGGTGGCGTCGCCGTGATCAAGGTCGGTGCTGCGACCGAGACCGAGATGAAGGAGAAGAAGGCTCGCGTCGAAGACGCGCTGCACGCGACCCGTGCTGCTGTCGAAGAGGGTATCGTCCCTGGTGGCGGTGTGGCGCTGCTCCGCGCTCAGGCTGCTCTCGACGGCATCCAGGCGACCGAAGAGGAAGCTGTTGGTATCCGCATCATCCGCCGCGCTATCGAGGAGCCCCTGCGTCAGATCGTCGGCAACGCCGGTCTCGAGGGCTCGATCGTTGTGCAGAAGGTGCGCGAAGGTAAGGGTAACTTCGGTTACAACGCCCGCGCGGACAAGTACGAGGACCTCGTTCAGGCTGGTGTCATCGACCCCGCCAAGGTTGTTCGTACCGCGCTCCAGAACGCAGCCAGCGTCGCTTCGCTCATGCTCACGACCGAGGCTCTCGTCGCCGAGAAGCCGAAGGACGAGAAGCCTGCCGGCGGCGGTCACGCGCACGGCGGCGACTTCTAATCAGAAGTTCCCGTCCGAGGAGAAGGGCCTCCCGCTTCGGGGGGCCTTTCTTTTTTTTGTCGCATCCGCCCTCAGGTGGGGCGGGAAGGTGAGGCGGGGTGGGCGGTTTTGTGATCGCTCTGGGGCGGGACTCCCCCACGCGAGCCGCAGGCGAGCGTCAGGGGGAGTCGGGCGAGCTCGGCGAGCCCGGAGGGGGCCTCAAAGACAAAAAAAGACGACCCGGGTCCGAGGACCCGGGTCGAAGAGCGTCGCGGAGGGGGGAAGGAGGGGGGAAAGGTATGGGGGGATCCCGCGACGCTCCGAAGAGGACTCCGAGACTCTCTCGGAGAACCGATCCTTTTGGACCGGGTAAAAAAACAGCAGCCCGGGGGAACTTTGGGGGGGGGGAGGGAGGACCCCCGGGCTGCTGGAAGATCTCGGCGGGCCCTCTCGAACGCTCGGGCTCGATTGGCCCCGCCTGTCTTCCTCTATAGCACGCCGCGTGCCAAACTAATCCGGTGGAGAATCAATAGGTTAGAGTGGAGTGAATTGCAGAAGTGCAATGTGGATAAGTTGTTTATCTGGCCGTCCGGTCAAAGAGTTTTCGGGGGAACGGGTGCCGGGCGGGCCTGGATCGCTCTAAGTCGGCGAGTTTCCGAGATTGTTTCGCGAGAAGTCTCGGGCGCCGAAGGGCGCGGATGTAGGAAATGAGCGCCCCACGTAGGCGGACGCGCGTCGCGGACACATGGACGCCCGGGACGGACAATTGTGCCCAGAACCGAGGGAGCGGACATTGCAAATGTGAAATGGCCATTCCTCAAATGTGGGGCGGAGCTCGGTCAGCGAATGTCCGAGCCATGAACTGAATGCTTGAGCAGGTATCTCGGTTGCTTCAGTATGGACCCGGTGACTCAAGGGAAGACGGACTTCGCGCTCTCGGATCGAGACGCCGTTGAGTGGCTCTCAGCCCTCCCGGCGGCCTCCGTCGACCTTCTTGTGACGGACCCGCCCTACGAGTCCCTCGAGAAGCACCGAGCCGTTGGCACGACCACCCGGCTCAAGAAGAGCAAAGCTTCGAGCAACGCCTGGTTCGAGGTCTTCCCGAACGCGCGCTTCCCGGAGCTGTTCGAAGCGGCGTACCGGGTGCTCAAGCCCGACAGCCACTTTTATCTATTCTGCGACCAGGAGACGATGTTCGTCGCCAAGCCTCTCGCCGAGGCCGCAGGCTTCCGCTTCTGGAAGCCGCTCGTGTGGGACAAGTTGAAGATCGGCATGGGGTACCATTACCGGGCTCGCTACGAGTTCATTCTCTTCTTTGAGAAGGGGAAGCGGAAGCTTCGGAACTTGGGGGTGCCGGATGTGATCCGGGAGCCGCGGGTCATGCGGGGGTACCCGACGGAGAAGCCGAGCGCCGTCTCAACAGTGCTGATCGAGCAGAGCTCAGATCCGGGAGACCTTGTTGTGGATCCGTTCTGCGGTTCGGGGTCGGTCGGAGTCGCGGCGCTCCGGGCGGGGCGGCGTTTCTTCGGCAACGACACGAGCGAAGAGGCGCGCACTTACGCGCGGGAGAGGCTGATCCAGGAGGGCGGTGTCGAGCGTCCTCTCGAGCTTTCGGGACCTTTGGGGCGGAGGGCGAAGGGTGACGCAGGCGGCGGCGATTTGTGGGATGCTCGGGGCCCGGAGGACGACGGACGACAGCTCGTGCTCGGGGTCTAAAGAGTGACAGGGAACGAATACGCCGATCTGATCGCAGCCTATTTGAAGAGCGCCTATGGCGGTCGCGGGCTGCAAATTTATCGAGAGGTCTCCCTCGGCAAGAGCGTCATCGGAAAGAATCGGCGCATCGACATCCTCGCGATCGATGAGCGGACTTCCAAGGCGATCGGCGTCGAATGTAAGTACCAAGCGACCGCAGGCACCGTCGACGAAAAGATCCCCTACACGCTTCAAGATCTGGCTGCGCTCCACATCCCCGCCTTCGTCGTCTACGCGGGCACGGGCTTCTCGCCGGGTGTGCTCCATTTGCTCGAAGGGAGTCCGCTCGGCGCTTACTGTCTCCCGGACGTGAGCCTCGAGCCGGGCGCGAACACGATCGAGCTCGACCACTTGATCGCGACGAGCTTCGGATTCTGGGACGCGGTCGTGCGCAACAAGCAGACCTTCGATCTCGAGCTCTGGAAAGCGCGCAATCAGAAGCTGCTCGCGGGAGAGGAACGTCCCAGGTTGAACGCGGGAGAGGAACGTCCCAGGTTGAACGCGGGCGAGGAACGGCCGAAGTTACCTGAGAAGAGCGCCGAGCCTGAACCGATGGGGCTCCTCTTTGGAGGAACGCGCACGGAAGGTACCGACTGAGCCGACCCGAAGGGGGGCTCAGTCGAAGCTATCGAAATCGTCGAAGTCGTCGCTGCTGGAGCCGGACGAGCCTTCTGTGGAAATCGAAGCGCTGGCGGAGGCTTTTTCGGGGATTCGGTACTCGATAGCGAGGCCGACGGAGATGTAGCGGTCGACGGCGCCTCCGGCGATCCGCTGGACAGGAGATCCCGGAGCGATGGGGTTGAAGTCGAGGCCGTAAGTGCGAACGTCGACGGTCGTGAAGAGCGTGAAACGCTCACTCAGGATGAAGCCGAGCTGACCACCGAAGTGGGCGCCGATTCCGGAGGCCTCGGGGAACCAAGTGGCGTCCTTGATGCCTCCGAGTCCGAGCGGGAGCAGGAGGCGGCCTTGGCCGCGAAGGACGAAGGGGTCAGCGCGCCACTCAGCGCCAAGACCCATCTCGAGCAGGCTGTAGGAGAGGTTCGGGAAGGGGGCCTGGATGCCATTGGAGTCGCTCAGAGAGAACTCATGGGCGCCGAAGCCAAGGAGTGGATTGAGCGTGATGGGTCCGACGTTGTAGCGGCCACGGAGGCCCAAGAAGAGACGATAGTGGGTCTGGTCGAAGCGGAGCGCTCCCAGGTTCACGCCCGTTCCAAGCCCGATCTCGAAGCTGCCGGTGAGCCCGATCCCCTGAATGACTTTGCTCTTGCTGCCTGTGAAGGGGAAGTAGCTGCCTTCGAGGGCCGGGAGCGGAGCGGCGTCGAGGTTGTAGGTGATGAGGCTGGGGTAGCCGGCGTCGGGATCGAGCTGGGCGAGCGTGTCCGTGTAACGGAACGCACGCGAGTACATCTTCAGGCCAAGGGAGAGCTCGAAAGGGCTCGGACGAGGACCGCCTTCGTCGTCGCTTTCGTCGCTGGACGCGTCGTCGCTCGTGTCTGCGCTGCCGCTCGTGGTTTCTCCGTCCCAGTCATCATCGTCCAGGTCGGCGGCCAGGATTTCTCGAGGCGGAAGAGTAGCGAGTGCGGAAAGGAATAGGGCGCGTGCGAGAGAAGTTTTCACGGGGCGGAGAGCAGTCTTGTCGAGAGAATGCCGGACGGCGCAGCTGAGCGCTCGAAGGAAGTCTTCGAGCGCTCAGCGATGGGGATTACTGGGGCGGATTGGCGACGAGTCCTGCGAGCCAATCGTTGTAACAAGCGATCTGCTCTTCGTTCATGGTCCCGACGTTGGGCATCTTGGAACCGCAGGCGTGGCCGCCGTTGACTTTGGTGTACATCAAGCTGCCCTGGAGGTTGCCCGGGACGATGAGCTTTTCGGGGGTCGTCGGGCAGTCGAGGTTGCCTGAGGAGATGTTTTCGTACTTGGCGTCGACGTTATAGAGGCGGCTTTCGACGCCGGGCGCGAGGAGGTTCACGTTTCCGGGCAGGTCCGCGGTCGGGTCCGTAGCGGTGCCGTGGCAGATCGCGGTGCCGCACTTCAAGCTAATCAGGGCAGGGATGTCGCATGCCGCGGCTGCGCCACCAGCGCCCGGGGCATCGCCGCCGGTTCCGGTCACTGGAGCGCCGCCGGAGGCCGCCGGCGCACCGCCAGCTGCGACAGGAGCGCCACCGGTTCCGGTGGAGTCATCGGTCGTGGCCGCTTCGGAGCAAGCGACGCTGAGAAGGGCTACCGAAGCGAGGCAGCCAAGCACTGTGAGGGAAAAGTGTCGAAGGGGATGAGAAGAAGTTTGTGTCATGGGGGGGAGAAGAAAGGGGGGAGGAAATACGCGCGGGGGGGGAGCGCGGAGGAGAGAGGAATGATTAGGGGCTGCCCGTGCCGAGCGTCTCGAGCCAGTCGTTGTAACAGTCGACCTGATCTGGAGTGAGAGTGCCCACGCTTGGCATCTTGTCGCCGCAGGCGTGGCCACCGTTCACTTTGGTCCAAAGAAGGCTCTTCTGAAGATCGCTGGGGTCGATGAGCTTCTCCGGAGTGCTGGGGCAGTCGCCCGAGGCACCGTCATAGCTGGCATCGACACCGACGACGCGGCTCTCAACGCCGGGGGCGATGAGGTTCACGTTCCCGGGGACCTGGGCCGTCGCGTCCGTCGCGGTACCGTGACAGATGGCGGTGCCGCACTTCACGTTGAGGAGCGCGGGGATGTCGCAGTCGGCCGCCATGCTGCCGCCCGCTCCCGGACCACCGCCGCCCGTCCCTGGACTACCGCCTCCGGTTCCTGGACTACCGCCGCTCGAGCTACCGCCCGAGGCAGGAACAGGGGTCGAGTCGAGGAAGCTCTCGGCGTCTTCGAGCTCGGCTCCGCCCGGACACGCAGTCTGAGCGAGGGCTCCTACCAAAGTGATGACAAGTGCGGTGAGAGGGATGCCGCTGCGCCTCGGGGACTTGGGCCTGGCGCGGCTCGGAAGGTCAAAGCTCACGGGCGCAGCTTAGCTTGAAGTTCCGGCAAATGCTGCATTTTCACCGGCGCATGATGGGGCACATTTCATCCCCTGTATCTCTTTGCGCACAGGCGATCGCCTCCAACCAATCAGGCGATTGCGCTTAGATTGTTAAAGTTCGTTTTGAAAAGAACGCGAGCGCGCGACTCTAGAAATGGAGTCGCGGTGATCGATCATCGCACCTCTCGCCAGAGGCGAGGGCGTTCAGTCGTCGAGAGGACGGCCGCTGCGCTCGCGGCGCACGCGGACGGCCGCGGCGAGGCGTTCCAGCACTGGCACCGTTTGATCGAAGCCGAGGCAAGCGTCGGTGATGCTTTGGCCGAATGTGAGCGGTTTGCCAGGGGCGGCGTCCTGACGCCCGGGCTCGATGAAGCTCTCGATCATGACACCGATCAGGCCGCGGTTGCCTTCTTCGATTTGCACGGCGAGCGCTTCGGCGACCTTCGGCTGATTGTTGTGATTCTTCTCACTGTTGGCGTGGCTACAATCGACCATCACGCCGCGTGTCACGCCCGCCTTCACGAGCTGAGCCAAGGCGGCATTTACGTGTTCGGCTGAATAGTTCGGACCCTGAGAGCCGCCGCGCAGGATGATGTGGCAATCTCGGTTCCCGCGGGTCGAGACGATGGCGGCGAGGCCCTGCTTCGTCACCGAGAGGAAGTGGTGAGGGTGAGCGGCGGACGCCACTGCGTCGACTGCGATCTGCACATTGCCGCCGGTGCCATTCTTGAATCCCACGGGCATCGAGAGGCCGCTCGCGAGCTCTCGGTGCACCTGGCTCTCGGTGGTGCGAGCGCCGATCGCGCCCCAGCTCACGAGATCGGCGACGAACTGCGGAGAGATCGGATCGAGGAACTCGGTGCCCGTCGGCATGCCGAGGTCGACCACGCTACGCAGGAAGGTGCGGGCGACGCGGAGGCCGTGGTTGATCTGGAAGGAGCCGTCGAGGTTCGGGTCGTTGATGAGGCCTTTCCATCCGACGGTGGTGCGCGGCTTCTCGAAGTAAGTGCGCATGATGATGTGCAAATCACCGGCGAGCCGGTCGCGCACCGGGATCAGCCGACGGGCGTATTCGAGGCCGGCTTCTGGGCTGTGGACCGAACAAGGACCAACGACGACGAGGAGACGATCGTCTTGGCCGTCGATGATGCGCGCCGCCGCTTCACGGGCGCGGGTCGTCGTCTCGATCTGCGCATCGCTCGCGGGGATCTCCTCCATGATGATGGCGGGGGGGATCAGCGGGCGGAGCTGGTCGATGCGAAGATCGTCGGTGGTTCGGCTCAACATGGCGGCGAACACTTGGCCCGAGTTGGCGCTTCGTCAAGGAGACAGGGCTCCTCTTTTTCCGTGAGGAGGCGCCGAGAGGGTGAGGGCAGGCGGACACTCGCCGTGGGGACGTCCCGCGGGTAGGTGGATCGGCGACCCCAACAAAAAAAGGCCACTTTGCCGCTGCGAGAGAGCTTCGGCGCGCTTGCTCGCGCAGCAGACGACGCCGGAGCTGAGCTTTGCTCAGAAGGGTGGAGGAGATAGGGGGCGCGCCGGGCTTCGGGGATGCGCTACTTTCCCCGAGGGAAGCGGGCGCGGTTTGCCGCTCAAGGGGCTCAAGGGGCTCAAGGGGAGCGGAGATCGACGCGTGGCCCGTAGCCTGTCAGCTCGGACTGAACGCGTGTCACGTCTGAGTCTGAGGCGCCTTCGACGACGATGCGGACGAGGCCGACTCCGGGACAATAGGTCGATTCAGCGATCTTCGCCGGCGAGCGTTCGACGGTCACGAGGCATCCCTCGAAGGTGCCCGCGGGGACTGTCACCTTTTGATCGAGGCTCTCGATCGTCGTTTGGCCGAAAGGGCCGGGGAAACTGTGGCCGACTTCGAGCGGCTCTTCGAGCCAAATGCCACCTTCGGCGCGCTCGACGCGGCGCGGGGTGATGCGAAAACGAGTGCGGCGCCCGGCGATCCAGATCTCGCCTTGGCCCTCGGAGGGGCGCTCGATTTCCATGACGAAATAGGAGGTTCCTCCGAGGTCGTCGCTGGTGACGAAGGAGAGGACCGTTTGGTTCTCGAAGGGGAGGAAGTCGTGGACGGTGAGCGGGCCGCCGCGGGAGGGCGCTTGGGTCCGAGGGGGTTGAGTGCCGCCACAGGCAAACACGAGCGCGCTGAGGGTGAGTGCTGTGAAGGCGCGGGCCGGGCTCAAGTGGACTCGCTGCTTCGAGGGGCGAGGCTCGTTCGAGGGGCGAGGCTGCTTCGTTAAGAATCGAGGGGCGCTCAATGGAACCCGCCTCCATAGGTGAGAGCTGCGATCGCGAAGAGGAGCGCGAAGGCGATGAGGTAGAGCCTAGCGCCTGTCGGATCAGGGCGCAGCCGTTCGAGCAGGGTGTCGACTGCCTCTACGGTCTGCTGGTCCTGTCGCGCGAGAGCCTCCTTTCGGACGGTCTCGGCGCGGCTTTTGAGGCGGCGATAGTCGCCGAGCTGGAAGAGGGTCTGGAGCTCTTCGAGGCCGGGCTCGGGGGCGGCTTCGCGCGTCATCCGGGCAAGGGCAGCGCAAAAACGGGGTTCGCACAAGGCGCGGGGAAGTTCTTCCGCGCGGGGCGCGTAAATTTCAGGTTGGGCCTCTGGGGCTTGGCCCCCTGGGGAGGGGCGTGAGGCGAGCCCTGCCCGAGCTCGCTCAGAACTGGAAGTAGACGAAGGGAACAGCGTCCGCCTGGACCATTTTTCGCAGGAGCACCATGCAGCCGAAGAGCAGGGCGCCCTGAGCGACGGCGGGCATGCGCACGAAGCCATCCCGCGCCCCTTCGTAGAGACGCTCGGGGACGAAGTGGAAGACGAGGCCGATGGCTAAGACGGCGACCACGGGAGCGCTCAGGTTCGGGTGGTACGTGGTGCCGGAGGCGAGGCGATCGAAGATCAGGAGCGCTCCGGTGAAGGATTCGGAGCGGAAGAAGATCCAGGCGGCGCACACTAAGTGGAATGTGAGAAGGACCTGAAGCGGACGGAGCCAGGGGTTCGGTGGCCCGAGGTTCGCGGAGCTCGCGCCACGCGCGCGGAGCAGGTCCTTCGCGAGGCGCTCGATGGCGAGGAGCATTCCGTGGATCCCTCCCCAGACCACAAAGGTCCAAGCGGCGCCGTGCCAGAGCCCGCCGAGCAACATCGTGAGGAGCAGGTTGCGATAGGTCTTCAGCTTGCCGTGACGATTGCCCCCGAGGGGGATGTACAGGTAGTCGCGGAGCCAGGTGGACAGCGAGATGTGCCAGCGGCGCCAGAAATCGGTGATGCTGTGGGCCTTGTAAGGGGAGTCGAAGTTCTTCGGGAAGATGACGCCGAGGAGCGCGGCGGAGCCGATCGCGATGTCCGTGTAGCCGGAGAAATCACAGTAAATCTGCAGCGCGTAGCCGAGCACCGCCGCGTAGACCTCGAGGGCCGAGTACATGAGCGGTGAGTCGAAGACGCGATCGACCAAGTTGACGGCGAGGTAGTCGCCGATCACGACCTTCTTGATGAGGCCGAGGGTTACGAGAAAGATCGCCGCGCTGCCGCGCTCCGGGTCCCAGACGGGAGCGCGCCCGAGCTGAGGCAGGAGATCCCGGGGGCGGACGATCGGCCCCGCGACGAGGTGTGGAAAGAAGGCGACGAAGGTGAGGTATTCGAAGTAGCTGTCGTGAGGCTCGAACTCTCGGCGATAGACGTCGATCACGTAGCTCATCGACTCGAAGGTGAAGAAGCTGATGCCGACGGGGAGCGCGATCTCGAGCTGCTCGGGGGGGATCTGAACGTCGAAGAGAGAGAGCAGCCCTCGCGCCGCGTCGAAGCCGAACTGGGCGTACTTGAAGAAGGCGAGCACCCCGAGGTTCATCACCACGGTGCCGATCAGCCAGGCGCGGCGGGCGCCCTGGGTTTTCGCTTGGTGGATGCGCTGGGCCAGCCAGAAGTCGGCGCTCGAGGAGCCGATGATGAGCGGGAGGAACCGCACATCCCACTCCGAGTAGAAATAATAACTAGCGCCGAGCAGGAACAGGAGGCGAGCGCGGGGCCGGCTCCGGAGGAGCCACGCGATCACGAAGACGATCGCGAAGAAGACTGCGTAGGTGAGAGTATTGAAGAGCACCGAGGGAACTCCGGTTATACTGGAACATGTGCCATCATGAGAGAGCCCGGCCGAGGCGCCTCTCCGTTTGCTTCCTCAGCCCTTGACGGATGATTTCCCCAAGGCTCACTCTCTGGCGCCCATGGTCAGGTCTTCCTTTTCGCTCCTCATCGCAGTGATGGCGCTCGCCGCCTGTCAGAACCAGGCCGCCCCCACGTCCGCTTCTTCCGCCGGAGAGCCCGCTTACGCGGAACGATATCCCGCCACTTTGGCGAGCATGGCGGCGGAGTTTGAACAGGACGAGGCGAAGATCGGCACCGAGAGCGAAAAGCTCACCTCGTTCCCGGGAGAGCTTCGAGAGCCGAAGTGGCTCGAGGTGTCCGCGGTGTTCGAGCGAGCCGATCAGGCCGGGACACGAGCCGACTACGTCGCTGAGCGAGACGATCTCGAGCGAGTCGAGCGCTTCTATGCGCAGAGCCGAGACAAGCTGCGTCAAAAGGTCGCTGGCGCGGCGAACTACGCCGCGAAGCAGAGGTCCTGTGACGTGGAGCTCTCCGGGACCGTCGCCGGTTCCCTCGACAAGGCCTTCGAGAAAGAGCTCGAGGAGCGTCTCCGCTCCCACAATCCCGCTCACCGCTACATCGAAGACCACGAGGAACAGCTCGGGAAGAAGAACCTCGAGACTCTCGCCAAGCAGGCGGACACGATCACGGGCCTGAGTTACCTGGCGCGGACCAAGCTCCCGCGAGCGAAGGAAGAACTCCAGGCGCTCATCGACGAAGAAGCCGCGGTCAAGCGGACCCTGGAGCTCCAGAAGATGCAGGCGGACCGAACCCTCGACGACCCGAGCTCATCGAAGGTCGCCCGCGAGCGCGCCGCCGAGCGCTCTCAGGCGGCGGCGGATGCTCTCGCGCGCTTCGACGCGGACGTGGAGCGGGCGAAGACTCTCCTCAGCGATCTCGAGAAGCGGAGCGAGGAAGCACTCAAGCGTTATCAAAAGGCCTACGACCTGCTTCAGACGGCCGTCGAGGACAAGGCGGACGAAGCTCACGAGAAGGCGCAGGCCGAAAAGGAACAGAAGCTGCAAAAGGCCGTAGCAAAGAAGTGAAGCGCGCTCTTGCCGCGCGCATTTGCGCGCGGCAAGAGTGAGGACGTGTCGGGAGTGGGACGGGTTTGAGCCGCGCGCATTTGCGCGCGGCAAGAGTGAGGATCCGCTCATAGGGAGTGAAGCGGGGAAGCGGCGCGTGATTCAGACGACGACGATGCGCTGGATCGGGGTGCGCGCGGTCAGAGAATAAAGATCTTCGCGGCGATCGAGCAGGGGCCGAACCGAGGCGGATTGGCGCTGGATATCGAGGGCCCCGAGATCGAGATCGGCCACGACGACGGTCTGCGTGTTGACGATGCCTTCGGCGGCGATGCCGTCCATCGGAAAGGCGAAGTCGCTCGGGGTACAGATCGCCGCCTGTCCGTAGTTTAGGAACATGGCAGGGCTGCGGGAGAGGCCTCCGACGTTTCCCGCCATGACCACATAGACCATGTTTTCGACGGCGCGGGCTTGAGCGCAGTAGCGCACCCGGAGGTAGCTTTTTCGCTCGTCGGTCGCGAAGGGGTTCAAGATGATGTCCACGCCGTGCTGGACCAAGAGCCGCACGAGCTCGGGGAACTCGATGTCGTAACAGATGACGATGGCGACGCGGCCGAGGGGCGTCTCGAAGACCTTGATGCCTTCGCCGGGGGTGATGCCCCATTCTTCGCGTTCGGCGGGCGTCACGTGGAGTTTTTCCTGCTCGTAGACGGCGCCGCTCGGCGTGAAAAACTGAGCCACGTTGCGCATCGAGCCGTCGCGATCGAACGGAATCGTGCCGCCGACGATATAGAGCTGGTGCGTTCGGGCAAGTCCCCGAAACAGCTCTCGGACCTCGGGAACGAGCTCAGAGAGGCGCTTGACGCACTCTCTCAGGGACAGCCCCCTGGGAAAGGAGGAGAAGAGCTGCGCCGTCATGAACTCCGGAAAGACCAAGAGGTGGCTGTCGTAGCTGGCGGCGGCTTGGGCGAAGAACTCGACCTGTTCGGCGAACTCTCCGAAATGGGAGATTTTGTGCTGGTCGTATTGAGCGGCGCACACGCGCACGTGGCGTGTGGTGCGGCGAATCGGCGCGCCCGCGATCAGGCGCTTGCGCTCCTGGTAGTGCGGGTTCGGCATCACCAGGTGCGTCGCGTAGCCGAGGCTCTCTTGGTCTTCGAGGTACCCGAGGTGCACTCCGCGGACCTCGTAGCCGGCCCGGAGGTGGGCGCTGAGAGCGCGATCTCTGATCTCGCCGCGTTTGACTCGTTCGACGTATTCGAGCGCGGTGAGGATGCCCTTGTAAGAGGCGTAACCGGGGATACGGCCGCCGGCCACGAGCTGCTTGAGGTTGTGGCGCTTGAGGAGTGCGCGGCGGCCGGCGTAGAGGGACTGAGCGATGCCGCGACCTTGGTAGTCCGGGTGGACCGCGAGGTCGGCACCGTAGAGCGTCTGGCCCGAGGGGGTATGGGTACTGAAGGTCCCGTAGCCGGTGATCTCGGCGTGGTTGTACCAAGGGCTCTCGTCGTCGAGCTGAACGATGAGGCTCGTCGCGTAACCGACGATCTTCTTTCCGAGCACGGCGACCAGCTGGCCCGTAGGGAACGCGGTAAGCTGAAGGTGATATTCGCGCTCGGTGGCGATGTTCGCGCTCGGCCATGCAGAGTAGGCAGCGCGCGCGACGCAGGCGATCCCGGGGATGTCTTCGAGCTTGGCCGTGCGCACCTTCACGCGCTCGCCCTTGTCGGCCCGCCCCTCCCCCGATTCTGTCATGAGTTCTTTGAGCCTAGCGCAGTTTGTGGCTCTGCGGGGAGGGGGAGCTCAATCACAAAGCGTGCTCCTGCCTCGTAACTCTCGTCGAGCCGGATCGTGCCGCCAGCTCCTTCCACAAGGCCACGGGAGACGGCGAGCCCGAGGCCTGTTCCTTTTCCGACCTCCTTGGTCGAGAAGAAAGGCTCGAAGATGAGCTGTCGCGTAGCTTCGGGAACGCCGGGTCCGGTGTCGGTGATGGTGAGCAAGAGGCGGCCTTCCTCTTGGGTCGCCGAGATCGCCACTTTGCCCGTCCGCTCGCAGGCGTCCGCGGCGTTCATGATAAAGTTCAAGAGGATCTGTGTCAGCTCTTCATGAGAGAGGGGCACGGGAGCCAGATCGGGCGGAAGCTCGAGCTCGATGCCAAAGTCGCGGAAATCGGGGAGCGGACGCAAGAGCGCGACGACGTCTTCGGCCGCGCTTTTGAGGGAGCCTTCGGTGGCACCGAATTTCGAGTCTCGGCTGCGCGGGCGCGCGAAGGCGAGTAGGTCGCCGAGGATGCGATGGATACGAGCGATTTCGCGGCGCATCCGGCCGAGGAAATCCTTCTCCTCTTCGGGCGTGAGGCCGCCTGCGAGCAGGAGGTCGGTGAGACCCATGAGCGCGGAGATCGGATTGCCGATCTCGTGGGCGAGACCCGCGGCGAGTCGGCCGACGGAGGCGAGGCGCTCGGAGCGGAGGAGGGAGCTCTGAGCTCTTTCGAGCTCGCGGGTCTTCTGCTCGACCTCGAGCACTTTCCGCGTGAGGGCTTCTTCGTCGCGGAAGAGCTTGTCCGTCATGATGGCGAGGCTCTGACCAAGAGCCGCGATCTCGCGGGGAGCTTTCTCCGCGGGCTCGAAGCGTCGGCTGCCTTCAGCGACCCGGCGAGCGCCGCGTTCGAGCTCCAAGATCGGCGCCAAGATCCAGCGGGTGAGCGCGAAATAGGCGACCACGAGCACCAAACAGGCGCTGAGGCCCATGTAGAGGGCGGTCAAGCGATGGAGCGCGAGGATGCCCGAAGGTTGTCGCGGGGCGCGGACGATGGTGACGACTGCGCCGTCCCTGTCCTTCACGCCGATGGCGAAACTTCGATAAGGACCCTCTGCATCGTCAGCTTCCGTTTGCAGTTCGGGGAGCTCAATCGGCCCGTCGATCGTGCTCTCGCGCAAGAGATCTCGGTCGATATCCACGAGATCGGGAGCGCCGGCTCGGGCCACCGGGGCTCCGGTTGGATCGAGAATGAAAGCAGCCTGAACCGCGCCTCCTTGGACTTCGGCGCTCAAGAGCGCGAGGAGCCGCGTTTCGTCGAGCTCGTGTCTCGATTCGGCGACGTGGGTAGCGACCGAGCGGCCGAGGCGGAGGGCGCTTTCTTGTTGAAGCTGACGGAGGCCGGCTTCCGTGTAGGTGCGGAGCGCAAAGTATAAGGAGACGAATGTCACCCCGATCAGGACTCCGAGCACGAGGAGGAGCTGCATGCGGAGGCCGAGGCGCATCTCCCCATCAGGATTCCAGAAAATCCTCGTCCCTGGAACGCGTGGCAGGTGAAAATTGGTCCCGTCGAGCGGCTTTCTGATAACGCGGGGGGAGGTTGATGGATCCCCTCGTCCGAGCTTCCGTGCATATGCAGCGTTTGCTGGGCCAGTTCGGGGGGCTCCTGCTCGCCGCACTTTCGGCGTTCTTGTTCGTGTACGCGCACCGGGGCGAAGGGCGGATAGCCTTCGAGATGCTGGGCGCGGCCGGGCTCATCGCCTCGGCCGTGAGCGCGCTTGTCGCCCATCTCAAGCGCCGCAACGTCGCGCTCGTGAGCGGGAGCGAGGTGACGCTGTTCACCTCGCTGCTCGGTCTGACCTATCTCGGCTTGGTCTATCTGCCGCTCGAGCTTCGGGCGACTGTGCACCCCGTCGTGCTCCTCGTCACGATGATCGGAGCTGCGCACACCAAGCGGCGCGGAACGCTCATTCTCTTGGCTTTCGCGGCGGGCTTTGAGCTCGGTCTCGGGGCGGAGCTCGGCGCCGCGCCGGGCATCGGGTCGCTCGCGGTTCGGGTGACCCTTTTGTCGATCTTCGCCGCCCTCAGCGGGCTCATCTACGATCGCGAACTCACGCGCATCACCCGCGTCGCCCAGAAGCAGGTCCAAGACGAGCTCGATAAGCTGAAAGAGGACGCGCGCGCCTATCGCCTGCTCGGCGGAGCAGAGTCAGAGGAGCGCGCGGCGGAGACCGGTGCGCTCGAGGTCGCTCGTTCGATCGACTACGCGCTCTATGTCTTGCGGAGCGCGCTCCGCCTCAAGTCGGCGGCCTTCTACTCGGAGAGCTCTCGCGGAAAGTTGGCTCTCCGGGGCGCGAGCTCGAGGACCGAGCTTCAGGGTCAAATTGCGAGCGATACCGGCATTGTGGGAGTCTCCATCGATCGCCGAGAGGTGCTCGCGCTGGTGGGCGCGCGCCGCACTGCGCACACCCCTGTCTATCCGAGACAAGAGCTCGTCGGCTCCCTCTGCATCGTGCCAGTGATGGGCGCTGAGTCTCTCCTCGGGGTCTTGTACGTCGATCGTGAGGAGGAGACGGAGTTCGACGTCGCTGATCGGGCGCTCCTCGAGAAGACGGCGGAGTTCGTGAAGATGGCGACGGAGAACGAGCGAGTCTTCGGTCGCCTCGAACGGCAGACCCGCGAACAGACCAAGCTCTATCGAGCCGCCGAAGCGCTCAGCGCCGCGCAGAGCGAAGTGCAGGTGATCGAAGCGGGCGTCGAAAGCGCGCGCACGATCGCAGCTTTCGATTTTGCTGCGGTGACGCTTTTTCACCGGAAGACGGGTCTTCACGAGATCTGTGCCGTGAGCGGCGACGAAGGAGAACATCTGGTCGGGCAGAAGTTCCGCCAGAACGCGGGCCTCGTCTCGATGGTCGTCGCGAATCGGCAAGCTTTACCCTACCGAGGCGACTACGACGCGGAGCGGCAGATTCTGTTCTCCCGGGGGCAGGAGGTGCGCGGGATGCCGTCGCTGCTCGTTTTGCCGCTCATGCTTCACGACCGGGTGCTCGGCACTCTGGTCCTCGGGAGCCGGAAGGCGGGAGTGTTCCGGGACTCGGTGCGTCCGACGCTCGAGATTCTGGCGCGCCACATGGCTGTTTCGCTCTCGAACGCCCGTATGGTGCGCAGGCTCGAGGAACAAGCGACGACCGATGGACTCACGGGTCTTCTGAACAAGCGCGCGCTCATCGCCGCCGCCGAGCGACGCATCAAAATGGCGACGCGCTTTCAGCGGCCCCTCAGCGTCCTCGTTACGGACATCGACTTCTTCAAGAAGGTCAACGACACCTACGGGCACGACGTGGGCGACGTGGTCATCAAAGGTCTCGGGGATGTCCTGCGCGGAATGCAGCGCGACACGGACGCCATCGGCCGCTTCGGAGGCGAAGAGTTTGTCGTGGTCTGTGAACAGACGGACGAAAAAGGTGCCGAGCATTTGGCGGAGCGCATCCGCAAGGAGCTCGAGGCGACCACGTTCCAGACGGAGCTCGGACCGCTCAAGGTCACCTGTTCGATCGGCGTCGCGACCTTCCCAGCAGCGGGCCGCGACTGGGAGACGCTCTTTAAGGCGACGGATGAGGCCCTCTACGTCTCCAAGCGAAGCGGGCGCAATCGCGTCACCGTCTGGAAGCCGAGGCTGAAAGGTACGAGCGCAGCGTAAGAATCAGGGCAATCACGCCCAGACTGAGCCAGCCTCCGGCGGCCGGCGAACGAGCCGGCGAAGTCCAAGAACAAGATCGGAAGTCCGGACATCCGCCCGGATCGTGGCGAACGAGCTGAGTTTGTAGGGAAGTGGGAGCCGATTTGTTCCCGGCGCGATCATAGAGCGCTACGGTTACATCGAGGGGCTCGTCGGTCGGGGAAAGGGGGAGCGGGGCTGAGCCCCAGCAACGGCCGGCATTCGATTCGTCGGAAGATGCAAGGAGAGCTCTAAAGCCGTCCTTGCCCTTGCGGCCGTCCACGAACAGGACCGTCCTTTGGTCTTTTCCTTCCATGACGACTTCACGAGGTGAGCGCAAGAGCGGCGAGTGATACGAAGCCGAACCGAGCGCTCGGAGTTCGATGGGACCGCTTGAGGCACGGATGCGACGGGGTCTCGTTCATTTGATTGGTCTCGCGTCTGACTTCGCATTCATATTCTGAAACAACTCTTCGGCGAGTGCTTGGGGCTCGCCGAGCGCAGCGCCCGTTCTGAGGTCCGGGCCGGCTAACTCGGTTTCGAGATCGAGCGCTGCTTGCTCGAGGACCGGGTCGCGGTCCCGTGGCTGGTTTCCTGAGCAATAGGACTTCATGGCGGGTCGAGCTGGCCGCCCGTGGCGCTCCGTCCTCCGCTTCCGACGCTCGTTCGCCCTCCGGTGCATTCGGACTCCACACCACCCACGCCAGCGCGCTCGCTGGGCTCGTTCGAGCAGGAGACGAAGGTCCCCAGCGTGAGGACAGTAACCAGCGAGAGGCGGCGAAGCGGGGAGGGCATGGAACGTACCTATCGGACCCTTGGGCCCTTCGCGGAGGGTCAAGAAAGGAGACCGACACCGAAGCGTACCTCGAGCGCGCCTTCAGTTGCAGTCGCGGCTTTGCATGACAATGAAGGTTTCGCCGAGGATGTCCGCGTTTTGGACCGCGGTGCGCGCGGCGGAAGCCGAGTTCATCGCGGGGGACAAATTCGCGTCGCCGAGGGCGTAGAGACGATGTTCGTAGACGTTGCCGCAAGCGCCCGACCCGAAATAGCTCGCGCCAGCGAAGGAGACTTGTTTCGCGCCAGCAGGATCTTGAAGCGGGCTTCCGGACGGCAAACCTTTCGGCAGCATCGTGACGGAAGCGGGAATGTCGTAGAGGACCCAGTGAGCCATGCCGTTCGTGAGGTCTGAGAGAACGAGCGCGAAGCTCATGGTTCCTTCGGGCACGCCGCTCCAGCTGATCTCGGGCGAGACGTTCTTCTGAGGTGAGCCGAAGTTCGTGCTCTCGAGAGGATAAGTCGGGCAAGGCTCCGGGGTCTCCGGCGTACAGTCGTCATTGTTCACGCCTTCCCACGCGGGGCCGCTCAAAAGGAACTCATCACTCTGCGATCCCCCCGAACCCTGGGCGCCGCCGCCCGTGCTCGGTGCGCCTCCTGCGGGAGCGCCTCCCGCGCTCACCTCGCCGCCACTTGCGCCGCTGTTGTCGCCGCCCGTGTTATTTCCTCCGATGGACGGCGCGCCTCCTGCGGGAGCGCCCCCGGAGGTCGGTGCACCTCCTGACGCTTCCGGGGTTCCACCGACGCCTGCACCTCCCGTGGCTGGGTCTCCTCCCGCACCGGGACTTCCTCCAGAGCCAGAGTCGGGGCCCGCTTCGCTACAGGCGATGAGCCCGAGTGAGAAGATCGACAGAGTAGTCAGAAGTCGCGAGCGCATTGGGGAGACGATAGCTCCATCTTGCTCCGCCTCGGGACGCGCAGTGATTCGAGCCCGCATGCTTTTCCTCCGGTAGCCCGCGAGACCAGGCAGGAGGGAACGAGAGCGTGCGTCGATTGCGGAAGGAGCGAGCAACGCGTGGAGAAATTTTCAGGACACGTTAGAGGCGATCGGCGAACGCGAAAAATGGGTCAACTTTTCGACGGCAGGGGCTCAATTTTCTCGCGACGGCCTCTCGTCGTCCTCAAGGGAAGCCCGGAGCGCGGCTTCGAGATCGATCGCGGGTTCTGAGGGCTCGGTGACCTCGCGGCCGCCATATTTCGGCTCGAGGACGCGATTCACGAAGCCACCTTTGCTCGGAATCTTCATGAACCACTGATGAACGGAGGCGGGGACACCTTCGTAGACGTAAACCCGCCCCGTACGAAACTCGATCTCGAGCGTCTCGGTCGCCGGATCGTATCCGACGCTCCGGATCGCTTGTGAGTCGATCTCCGTCCGCTCCACTGTTTGATCGTAACATTCCGGGTCCGACGCGCAAAGCTGCGGCGAAGAACTGAGCAGGCTTCAGCGTGCGAGACCGAGAGTGAAGGCGAAGTAGTTGAGCTCGGGGTTCCCTGCGGAGGCGAAGGCGAAGTTGTAGCGGACGCCGAGCGCGAGCCGGCCGGCTCCGGTCGGAATTTGGACGCCGAGCTCTGGCGCGAGGGCGAGGTGGACGCTGAAGGAGGAGAGAGTGAGGAAGCCGACCTCTGCGCGCCATTGACTCGGAGCGATGCCGATTCCTGCGCCGAGGTAGGGGAAGATCACTCCTTCGCGGCCGAGCGGGAAGAAGCGAGCGGAGGCGAGGAGCGGGAAGATGTTGAGGTGACGGAGCTGAGTTCCGGTGATCGTGAGGTCTTCGCTCACGAGGGTCCCGTGGGTCTTTTCGTAGAGGACCTGCCAGTTGAATACGACGCCGAGCGAGATATGAGCCGTCATTTGACGGTGCCAATCGAGCTCGAAGCCGGCGAAGCTGAAATTCGAAGCGAAGTCGCGCGTGGCGTCGAGGCCGATCGCCGTCGAGTAGGCGATCGTGAGCTCGGAGGGGTGCTCCTCGTAAAGAGCGCGCTTGCCGAAGCGGTCCTGCAGCGTCAGCTCCCGGCCATCGTCCACGGTGGTAGAGCGAGGGGGCCCTTCGGGCGCGGCGCTCCGTACCTCTGGTGAGGTCTCGCTGGCGGCGGGAGGGGCAGCGCTCTCGGTGGAAGAGGTTTCCTCGGTGGGTTGTCGTTCCGCGGGAGATTCCGTTTCCGCAGCGTCATCCGAGGGAGGAGCGACCGTGGCAGGCGCGCCTTCTGCAGGCGAGCTTTCGGCGCCCGGGGGTGTTGCGGAGGCTTCTGAGGGCGCCGCCGGAGCGAGGCTTTCGGCCGGCGTGGTCTGGGCTGAGGCCACGTTTGCGAGGAGCGCATTCGAGAGCGTGACGCCGAGCGTTAAGGAAAGGAGCGACAATTTCACTCTTCACCTCGCTCGAGGTAGGGGGACTGCAGGAAGGCCTGATCGATGTTCGCGGCGATGCGCTCACGCATCTCGGAGGGAGGCGTCGCGGGCGCGATGATGCCGCGGATGGTCGCGACCCAGGCGGAGGGGATCTCCTTCTTGGCTTCGTCGATTTCGGACAGGGAGAGCATGTCGAGGACGATCGTCCCGGTCGGATAGGCGACGGCGGCTACGCCTCGATACCCGACGCCCCAGCCGGGGCCGAAGCCACCCCAACCCCAATCGTATCCGTAGTACCACCAGGGGTAGGTCTGGTAGACGAACCAGATCCGAGACGAGACGATGCCCGGCAAAATCACCACATCTGGCTCCTCGCCATCTTCGAAGGGCACCTCCTCGAAGCCGCGAAGATTCATATTCTCGCGCACCGCGGCGAGGATCGTTTCGTCGTAGCGGTGGTCGGCTTCGATGCAATTTCTCGGTCGTTCGCTCTCCTGAGCCGTCGCGCCCGCGAAGCCGAAGGACGGAAGTTCTCCTTCGTCGCCAGCGCAGAGATCCGCCACGGTGTTCGCTAAGGCGTAGGTTCGCGGAGCGGAGAAGTCGGTGGCCGGGCTGCGCCAGGTCAGGACGGTGTCGTATTCCTGCGTGTTATTATACCCGAGGGGATAGCAGGACGCGGTCCAGAGCCCGAAGAGTGCGAGGCCGTGGACTGACGCTTTTCTCATAGGAGCGCGGGGAGGCGAGTGCCTCTGCATTGGGCTCATCATGATACCCGCGGCACCCTCTGTCCACGAGAAGGGGCGGCTTCAGACAGACTTCGCTTGTGTCTTGAGATAGTCGTCCCGACGAAGTTCGTACACCATACAATGGTCGAGACCGAAGGTGCGCGGGCCGACAGGCTGGAACCCGAAGCGCTCGTAGAAGCGGCGAGCGCGCACGTTCTCCTCGAGCGGATCGATGAGGACGCCTTGCACGTTCGGATCGGCGAAAATGCGCGCGAGGGCGAGCTGCATCATCGTGGTGCCATAGCCGCGCCCGAGGTCTTCGGCCTCGCCGAGCCAGATATCGAGCGCTCGCCAGTCGGGGGAACAGTCGCCCCAATAGTGGGTTTCTTCGAGCGCCGGATCGATGATCTGAAGGAAGCCGATCGGACGCCCGTCGAGCTCGGCCATGAGCTGCTCCCGCCAGGGGGGCGTCTCGGCGAGCTCCTTCTCCCACTCCCAATCGTCGTTCGGATCGGCGGCGATGTTGTGGGGCTGTTCGTCCCATTTGCGGAGAAGCTCGATATCGCTGAGCTCTGCGCGACGGAGCGTGATCTGACCCTTCGTGACACTCATGCGAGAACCTCCTCTCGATTCCCCAGGAGCGCGATCTCCTTCCACGCCCCCGAGCGATAACGGTAGCTGAGAACTGCGGCGACGGCAGCAATATAGAGAATCACCGAAACCATCAAAGTTGTCGGGCCGCCATCGAAAACGAGCACCAGGGTCCAGGCGATCGGCGTAAACACGAACCAAGCCAAGATGATGCGCGCGATCATGGGCCAGGTGGTGTCGCCGGCGGCGCGCAGGATCTCCATCATGGTGAGGCCAATAGCGTCGAACACCTGCCAAAGACCGCTCAAGCCGAGCATCAAAGCGCCGATTTCGAAGAGCTCCTGGGACGTTTCACCGTTCGTCGCAAACAGCGAGATGAAGAAGCGGGGGAACAAGAGGTAAAGGATGCCGACCGAGAACATCCAACCCACGCTGTAGCGCAGGGTGAGCTTCGTGAGGGCTCCGACGCGCTCAGGCTCTCCCCGTCCGATTGTCTCGCCGGTCAAGATGGCGCCCGCGGAAGCGACTCCGAGAGCCGGCATGAAGGCGAGGGAGCTCCACTGAAAGACGATGTTGAAGGCGGCGAGGACGGTCGTGCCGAGGTGACCGACGACGACGTTGATGAAGAGCGCGAAGGCCGAAAACTCGAGGAAAAAGTTCAGCCCATTCGGCGTGCCGAAGCGCAGCATGCGGCGGAGCTCTGCGAAGGAGAAGCCACGGCTGAAGCGGGGGGTGTCATGGCCAATGCCCAGCCAGAGACAGCTCTGGATCACGAGGTAGCCGAACACTGAGGCAATAGTGCTCGCGAGCGCCGCGCCGGCGACGCCATATCCTGGTAAGCCAAGACGCGGCTCGATGAGGGCGTAGTTGAGCCCGACGTTCACGATCAGGACCAGAACGCCGACGAACATCGCGATGCGGGTATTGCCGAGCCCGCCGTACCAGTTGTTCAGGGCCTCGGTGGCGATGACAAACGGAACCGAGAGCAGCCGAATCGCAAGATAAGTCTGCATTCCCTCGCGCACGTCGGGTGCGTAGTCGACGAGACCGAGCAGCGTTCCCAGCGCGGGGAGGACGGCGAGGACGGGCAGAATCGAGAGGCCCGCGACGACAAGGCCATAGTCGGCGTAGCGGCGAGCGCTCACGAGATCGCCGCGTCCCCAGAGCTGGGAAGAGAAGCTCTGCAGGATGAAGCAGATGCCCATCGGGAGCATCACGAAGGTCAGCACGTCGAGGGCGCCCGTCGTGACGGAGGCGAGCGCAGCCTCGCCGAGAGGCGTCACCATCAGCGCGTCACAGAAACCAACAATGGATTGTGTGGCGCGCGCGAGGATGACTGGCCAGGCCAGTGTAAGGAGCTGTTTCTCTGGAGAAATATCGGCGCGGGGTTCCATAAGCGGAAAGAAAAAGGTCTCGGGGGCCCCGCCCGCCGGCCGCCGGATCAGCAGCCGCGCACGTCGCAGGCATCCCCCTGTTGGGGAGTAGTGGTCGAGGAGTCCTCCGGCGTCTCAGAGCGCACCCGCCTGAGGACGTCCACGAAGAGCTCGCTCTTCTGGGCGCCGGAAATTCCATAGCGACCGATGACGAAGAAAGGTACCCCGGAAATTCCGAGCTCCCGGGCCGTCGCCTCGTCACTGCGGACTTCGTCCGCGAAGCGATCGGTGCCGAGCACCTCGTCGACGGCGTCCTGGGGCAGTCCGACCTCACGACCGAGGGTCCGGAGCACTTCACGATCACCTACGTCGAGAGCTTGCTCGAAATGGGCCTGAAAGAGGCGCTCTTTCATGGCGTCCTGCTTGCCGGATTCGGCGGCGAGGTGGACAAGACGATGGGCGTCGAAGGAGCTCCGCGTCTTGCCGTCCTTGAGGTTGAAGGAGATGCCCTCGGGGCGGCCCGTCTCTGCCATCTGCTCCATCATCGCCAAGGCGCGCTCAACGGGCATGCCGAGCTTCTTCGCGAGGCGCTCGGGCGCGCTGGCTGAAGAGCCGCCGAGGCTCGTCTGGTGAGGATCGAGCTCGAAGGAGTGCCAGGTGATCTCGACGGGCTCACCGAAATCTTTGAGCGCCCGTTCGAAGCGCCGCTTTCCGACGAAGCACCACGGACAAACGATGTCGGACCAAATGTGCACTTGGATGGCCATTGGTGCCGAGCCTACAGCGCCTCAACCGATCAACCTAAAGCCCATTTGGGCCCGCTCAGCGGCGAGCCCATCGGCGTCCGTCCGGTCCCCGATCACGAGGCATTGTTCCGGGGGGATCCCGAGGCGGGACGCCGCGAGCAGGTAGCCATCGGGGGCGGGCTTGAGTCGGGTCAGGCCATCCGTCTCGCCGTTGGCGACCACGAGATCGAAGACGTCCCGCTCGCCGAGGGCGGCGAGCTTCTGGGTCGCGGGGTAGTCGCTGACGAGGGCTGTGCGCCCGCCCTGGGCCCGGAAGGAGCGGAGCTCGGCGAGGAGGGGCTCGTTGCGGGCTCGCTTCAGCCACTTTCCGGGGCGCTCGAACATCCAGCTCATCACGACGCGCTCGAGTTTCTCCTCGGACACTCCGAGCTTCTCCGCTGTGCGACTGAGCTGGGCGCGGAAGGGAGAGGGCTCGAAAGCGGCCCCTGTCTCGCGCGCCTCATGACGGATCTTCTCGTGCTCTTTCCGGAAGGCGCGCAGCCAGGGGATGCGATGAATTCCGAACAAGATGAGCTCGAGGGCCATCGCGAGCTGGACGGGCTTCTGGCGGTAGAGAGTTCCGTCGAGGTCCACCAAATAGGCCTTGTATTCTGCCGGCTGGGTCATAGATCAGGTTCGGGTGGTCGCTTTCAGGAACGACGAGAGATGATGTGAGTGTGAGCGAGGCCTTCGAGCAGCGGTGCGCGGAGCCCGAGGCGCTCCGCGTGCGCTAGAGTTCGCTCGAGGCGCCGGAGGGCGGTGCGTCCTCGCGTCGCGTGAGCGGGCTCCGCCAAGATGGCTTCTTTTAGGTTGGACCAAGCGCTCTCCTTGTCGAAGCTGTGCCCGAACAGGGCTTCCTCGATGGTGAGCAGCTCTTCAAATAGGGGCCGAAAGGAGAGCTCATGGGGTCCCATCAAATCCCCTGCGGCACCGCCGAGCTCGAGCCCGGCGAAGTTCAGTCCGAGGACGTAGAGGTTCTTCAAGCAGAGCTCCGCATCAAGCTCCTCCCGGGGGACGACGCGACTCGGGATGTCCATCTCTTCGAGCGCGGTCTTGACGAGCTCACTCTTCGGACCCGACAGGACCGAGGGCAGGACCACCGTCGGCCGAGCGCTCTGTTTTCGCTCGAACCACACGATGCACACCGTCGGGTTTGAGACCGGCGCCCAAGCAACGGGGCGAAGCTCATTTTGAAGAAGCAGGACCCGGTCATGCCACTTCTCGGGCAGCGCTTCGAGCACGCCCCGAAGATCGTCTTCGCCGACCGCGACGATCACGAGCTCGGGATCTTCTGCCACAGACTCCGCTTCCTGAAACGCGGAGCGGCGGAGCAGGGGGATGACAGGATGACCCAGCCGAAGCAGGGCCTCTGCGAAGAAGGTACCGAGTTGGCCGAGGCCGACGACGACGACAGGGCGTTTCATGGGGCGCGGCTTTCCGGGCCAAGATCACCAAAGATCTGCGCAAAGTAAAGGCGCGCCTGGTGAATCCTGTATGATCACGGCCCCATGACGACTCGAGCTGCTTTGGGAGCCTTGATGGATGAACTTTCGCCCCTGCGACTCGCGGAAGCGTGGGACAACGTCGGTTGGATTGTCGATCCGAATCCGGAGGAGGAGGTGCGCGGGGTCTTCCTCACGATCGACTTGACCCAGGAGACATTTGAGGAAGCGATCGCGGCCGGCGTCAATCAAATCATCGCCTACCATCCGCCGATCTTCTCAGCGCTCAAGCGGCTCCGGGTGAGCGAACCGAAAGAAGCGCTCATCGTCCGAGCCCTGGCCGCCGGCATTGGCATCTTTTCGCCGCACACGGCGCTCGACGCGGCGGCCGGCGGCATGACCGATTGGCTCTCGGAAGCGTTCGGGACTGGCACGCGCACGCCCATCATTCCCTCGGAGCCCGGCGCCCTGACGGGCGCCGGGCGGCTCGTGACTCTCGACACTCCGATCCTCTGGGAGGACACAATCGAGCGCCTCAAGGCGCACCTCGGCGCGCCGGCCCTTCGAGCATCGCGCTCACCGCGGGGCGCCGAGCGCATCCGTGAGATCGCCTTCTGTCCCGGGGCCGGCGGGAGTCTCTTCGAGAAAGTGCCCCGCGCGGATCTCTTCGTCACCGGGGAGATGCGCCACCATGATGTGCTCAGCCGCAAGAACACCGGCTGTCACGTCATCCTCACCGAGCACACGCGGAGCGAGAGGGGCTACTTGCCCAGGCTCGCGGAGCGGCTTCGCCAAGCTGGGCTCGAAGGACCCATCCTGGTCAGCCAGACGGATGCCGATCCTTTGGATTACGTGTGAGCGGCGCCCGACCTTCCCTGGGGTGCGGCCTTCGCTTTCGGAAACGCGGACCGGCTTCCGGTACGCGCGCGGCTCGCCGAGCCTACTGAGACTTCGTCCAGCGAGGCCGCTTCGAAGAGAGGAGCGAAGCGGGAGGCGGCGAGTTCAGATGAAGGCTCGGTGGGGCTCGGGCGGATGTGATGGACCGGGGCCAAAAAGAAGGTTAGTTCAGCCGACTTCTTGGCGGTCGGACTGCTCTTCGCGCGCTCGACCGAACAGCTTCGTTCCCGGAAGGACCGAGTCGACGAGCCACACGTTGCCGCCGATGACCGAGTCGGAGCCGACGATCGTTTGGCCACCGAGGATCGTCGCGCCTGCGTAAATCGTGACTCGATCACCGATCGTCGGGTGGCGCTTTTGGACGCCGTTACGGCTCGAGCCTCCGCGCTTGCCGCTGAGCGCGCCGAGGGTGACGCCTTGGTAGAGGCGGACATCGCTGCCAATCTCGGTGGTCTCGCCGATCACGATGCCGGTGCCGTGGTCGATGAAGAAGCGGCGACCGATCTGCGCTCCCGGGTGAATGTCGATACCGGTTTGGCTGTGGGCGTGTTCGCTGATGATGCGCGGGATCATCGGCACGTTGAGCTCGTAGAGGACGTGCGCGACGCGGTGCGCAGTGATCGCTTTGAGCGTCGGATAGCTGAAGATCACTTCCTCGAGGCTCTTGGCCGCGGGATCATTTTCGTATGCGGCGACGGCGTCTTCGTTCAGAGCTTCTCGAAGCGCCGGGAGCTTGTGAAAGAGCTCCAGGGTGGCGTTCGTGGCGAAATCCTCGGGGTGGCGAGAGTGGCCCGCGTGTTCTTCGTAGCTGACCGCACGGCGAATCTGCTCCGCCAGGGTGTCGAAGGCGGCGTAAGCGTGTCGGCTGAGTCGCTCCCGGAGGCTGCCGCGCTCAATGCGGCTCGTGGCGTAGTAGCCGAGGTAGATGAGCGGAGCGATGTTCTCGTAGGCGGCGATCACCTCGCGACGGTTCGGCAGCGCGGCGCTGTCGAGGTTGTTGATCGCGAGGGGCTCTGAGTAGCTCGCCTCGATCCCGTCCAGGGCGCGTTCGAGTTCTTCTCTGGACGAAGGGGACATGTGCAAGCGATCTACCGCTTTCGGATTCTTCGGCAAGCGGAGCACCTTCGAGCGAGCGCGAAAATCTTGCTTGCTTGGGGCTCCGGTGAGGTCAGGGAGAGCTTCTCGGAGCGGGGCCGTTTTCTTCTTCGACGAAGGCGATTTCGAGGACCCGAGCGAGCTCGGAGTGGGTCATTTTCTCAGCGGCGAGCTCCTTCACGTCCGTCCGGACGGCGCCGCCTTGGCGCCAAAGGAAGCGCGCGGCACCAACCAAGGCGTTCCGCATGTCGTCGTCGGTCGCTACGTTCTTGTTTCGGACGAAGAACTCACGGACGTGTTTCGCTTCGGCGCTGCCGCCGAGGGCGAGCACAGCGTTCATGACCGAAAGCGCGTCGGGGCCTGAGAGGTTTGCAACCACGAGCGCCTGGGCCAAAGGAGCCGCGGCCTGTCGCTGCTCTGCTCGGGCGAGGGCCTCGGCGAGGCTGGCGAAGGGAGTTGGCCTCTGGGCCTCGGCGCTGAGCTCGGCGGACACTCCCGCCTGGAGCGCGCGGATCATCACGTCGTAGCCGACGGTGCGTGCCTTGAGGCCGCGGCGAGCGGCCGCCACCAAGGTGCTCGAAGACAGAGGATCGAGTGTGATGTTGATGAGAGCAGAGGTCGCCGCGTCGCTCTCGAGGGTCGTGAGCTTTTCGATCAGGAACTGCTGGAAGGTGGCCATGCTCGGGCCCGTCGAGCGAATCGCCTTCACGATGCGGGTTTCGACGGGTTCCGGCTCGTGGCTATCGATCGACAGGTCGCCGGCCTCGACGACGCAGGCGGAGAGGCGGGTGTCGAGGGTCCCAACTTGTTCCTTCGTTCCTGAGAGCCAATCGAGGGTGTGCAGCGTCCCGTCTTCGAGACAGACGAGGGCGCCGGTCGCGCTCGTATCGATGCCCGAGATGGCGCGTGGGAACGAGTTTGCCCAAAGGGGCTTGCCGTCTGGGTCGGTGCCGAAGGCGGCCACGAGCTGGAAATAGGTGGCGATGAAGCGATGGTGCTGGAACTTCGCGGTGCCTTCGTCGCTCGTCGGCTCAGCGACGACAGCGATCGGCGTGGCGCGGGCGATGCGCGGCTTCGAACCGTCCACGGGCCACTCGGGTTCTCCGGGGAAACCTCGCACGCTGAAGTTCGCGCCGGGCAAGTCCGGATTTCTTGCCAGCTCGGGGCCGAGAGGAACAAGGCCACCGCCTCCCGAGAGAAAGAGTCCGCTCGAGTTCTCGAGGACGCGGTTCGGCGCAGAGCGGGCGAGGAAACGCCCGACGTAAACGCCGGTGTCGAGATCGATGGCGCTGATGTACTGGTTCGCCCAGGGGATCAGGCCGATGCCGCCGCCGACCCAGGGAGTCCCGACCCGCTCAAGGGTCGTCGTCTCACTCTTGATGCGCCCGGAGCGGTCGGTCACAAGGACCAAATCAGGGCGCGCGTCGTGCTCATCGACGAGCAGGAAGATCGCATGGGCCTCGTCACTCGCGTAGGCCTCGAGCCGACGGTTTGCGCTCGGGAGCTCGAAGCGAGGCTGACCCGTCTTGAGGTCGAGGACGATGACCTTGGGACCCGACGTGAAGGCGACGGTGCCCCCGGAGATGGAGGGGAGGACGTTCGGTTCTGCGGCGTACTTCCAGATTTCACCGTGCTCGAGGTTGAGTCCGACGAGCTCTCGGCCCGAGAGGCCGACAACAGCGGGCGCTTGCACACGGGGGCCCCGGGCGTCGAGTCTCGACAGAATCTCAAGGCCTTCACGGCCCTCCTCGTGATGCCAGCGCTTGCTAAACGCAGCGTCGAGGTTCTTGGTTCCGGCGCAACCGAGCGCGAGCGCACTGACGAGGAGCGCCTTGACAGAGGGGGCATACCTCGAGAGCGAGTACATGGCATGAGGTGTAGTCATCTTCCCCCGGTCTGTGCAAGCATGGCTCAAGGATGACATCGCCAGTCCGCCCGGGGTTTCGGGATCGGCTCCACGCCCCTCGGGCCGTTTTGCTCCGGGTCCTTTCGGAAGAGGGACGCGAGGGCAAAGGCTTCCTTCGGCGCATCTCCAGGCGGCTTGTGATCGAAGATCCCGAGCTCCCTGAGGCCGCTCGCGTGCCGTTTGTTTATGATGAAGTGGATCGGGCGCGGCTCGATGCCGTCGTCGTTGTCCCTTATTTCCTGGCGCTTGGGCCGGACGGCCTTGAGGTTCCGTTCGTGATCTTTCGCAGCGCGGCCCGTCCCCCTGTCCTGCTCCGGAGTCGTGAGCGGTTTCGGGGGATCCTCGCAGGACAGAGCGAGCCGCTTTGGGAGGTGCCGGCCGGGTTGGTTGAGGCGGACGAAGAAACGGAGGAGGGACTCCGCCGAGCCGCGGCGCGGGAGCTCCTCGAGGAGACAGGGTTCGAGGTGGCGCCGGAGGAGCTCGTGGCGCTCGGGGCTCCGGGGTACCCCTGTCCGGGCGTGATCGCCGAGAAACAGTACTTTTTTGCGGCTCGGGTCTATCCCGAAAAGCAAGGGGAGATCGTCTGTGATGGCAGCCCTCTCGAAGCCGCCTTTGAGTTAGCGCAGGTGCCCCTCGAGAGCGCTCTCGACGAGCTCGCCCGTTTCTCGGCGATCGATCTCAAGACGGAAGTCGCCCTCCATCGCCTGAAGCAAAGGATCGGATGAGCACGAAACTCGCGCGCCCTCACGTCATCGTCGTCGCAAAACGCTCACAGCTCGCCCGTTTGCACGAAGGGTTGCTCGACGCTCGGGCTCAAAGGCTCATTCGTACGGGTCACGAAGCCGTCAAGAAGTGGATCCCGGCTCATGACGAGCACGAGCGAACTCTCGAGACCGTCATGCAGAAGCTCGAGCGACTTGGCGCGAATGTGCTCCTGTTGCGCGGGGCGAGCGCAGCCTTCGACCCTGCGGGAACGGAGCTGATCGTGACCGTGGGCGGTGACGGAACTCTGCTCGCCGCGTCGCACTCGATCGCGGACTTGCCTGTGCTCGGAGTGAACAGCGCGCCGCGTTATAGCGTCGGGTTCTTCTGTGCCGCCAAGCCGCGCACTGTCGGCCGAATGCTCGCCCGCGCCCTCGAAGGAAACCTGCCCCATATGGAGCTCGCTCGCATGCAGGTCACCGTGGGAGGGCAGGTGCGCGCGAAGCGCGTCCTGAACGAGGCGCTCTTCTGTCACAAACAACCGGCCGCCACCTCGAGTTATGTTCTCAAGGTTGGCCGCAAGCGCGAGGAACAGAAGTCGAGCGGCCTCTGGATCGGCCCTGCTGCGGGCTCAACCGCTGCTCTCCTCTCCGCGGGGGCAAAGGTACTCCCGCTCACCTCGACCGATCTCCAGTACATCGTCCGGGAGCCGTACATAGGAGACGGGCGCCTCTACAGGCTCGTCTACGGAAAGCTCACGAGTCGCCAAGAGCTCGTCTTGGTGAGCAAGATGGATCAGGGCGCCGTTTACCTCGACGGGCCATACCGCGTCCTACCTGTGAAGCTCGGCGAGGACGTGCGTTTCTCCCTGAGTGACGAGCCGCTTCGCGTGCTGGGGCTCAGCGAGCGCGCTCGTTTTGCCGGGAGGAAGCCTCCGAAGCGCTGAGGTGAGGCGCAGCAGGAGCCAGAGGTGCGGCAAGAGGAGCGGGAATCGATACCGGGCGGAGACGGCGAGTTCCCGCCGGTCTTCCTGTGCGCGACCTGCGGTCGCGGCAGCTGCCCCGCTTGTGAATCGGAGCTCGAGGCTCCCCGAGAATTGACCATCGCCTTCGAGCGAAGCCTCTCCCCGAGCGCGCTCTGGGAGACGGCGCTGGTTTGTTCGGTCGACAGTGAGAGCTTCTTTGGGAAGAACTTGGTCGGGTCTGGACTCTTGCGCCCTCTGGTTTTCGCGATCTTGTGTGAGACCTTCGCGCTTGGGTCGATCGTGCTTACGCTGGCGAGCGCGCTCGTCCTTTCCTTGCCCGGGGGAGGCGTTCTCTTTGCGCAGCCGAGCGCCGTGAGTTTGGTGCTCTTCCTTTGGCTCGCGGCGGTGTCGCTCTTACTCGCGGTCCACGTCATCGCCGGGCTCGCCCTCTATCCGGTCCTCGATCGCAAGCCGTCCGGCTCCTTTCGGTGGGCGCTGCGCTTCGGTCTCTATTCGGCAGGTTGGGATCTTCTCACGTCGCCGGCGGGGCTGATTTTGCTTGGTCTCTTTGGTCGGAGCCCGGAACGTTATCGGCCGATCGTCGCCGCTGCCCGCGCGCCGCGGCTGGCCCTGCGAGGGTTCCTGCTCGGTGCGATTTCGGTGCCGGAGGGGGAGCTCGAGCGCGCGACGAGTCGCGTCGTCAGGGCGACGATTTTCTCCTTTGGAGCGATGTTTGTTGCCGTGCTCGCCGCGGCGGTCCTGTGGGTCCTTCGGGGCGAGGGCCTCGAAGTGATGATGCGCTTGTGATACCAGACGCGGAGCGGGCGGCCACGAGTTCCCGGCGCTCTAGCGGCCGCTTCTTATGGGGCGCGCCCGCGCAGGGGAATCGTACCCTGAGTGAAAGGGGCGTGCGCCCGCGCCCTCAGACGGGCGCGACCTCGGTCAGGTCGCTGATGATGAGCAGTTCCGTCGGAACGGAGCTGCGATTCGCTGCGCGATGCCGTGTCCCGGGAGTGAGCCGGACCACCTCGCCCTTCTCCGCGGTGAGGACCTCTCCATCGAGCTCGATCGAGAGCGTGCCTTGCTCGACGAGGATGACGTGCCCTCGCTCACAGACGTTCGGGTCTTCGAAGCCGGGCTCGAACCTGAGCCTGAGGACCTTGGGGTCCGCACCGAGCTGCTTCTTCTCGAGGGGATGGCCCCCTGGGACAAAAGGCACTCCCTCCAGGCGCGTGTGATAAGCGGGCATAGGGGCGAGTGTTCGGGAGCCCCGGCGCCGTCTCAAGGGCGAATCGAGGGGACGTTCGCCGCAAACCCCCTTTCATGGGTGCGATTTTCGTCTTGTGCGCCCGAAAGCCCGCCATATACTGAACACATGGCTAGACCTGCGCAAATGCGCAAGCATCGCTCTTCCCCTTCCCGGGCGTCGTCCGACGCCCTTCCGCTTCCCCTCGAGGCACCGGCGTCTGTTGCCGCTGAGGCGACCCCCGATCTCCGACTCGTCATGCCCGAGGAGTCGGCGGAGACTCTTTCGGCGCGCACCTCTGGCGCCACGCCGGCGCGCACCTCTGGCGCCACGGTGCCGGCGAGCACGGAGGTGTCTGTTGCTGAAGCTCCCGTGAGCTCCGAGATCGTCACCGCCGTACCGGCGAGCGCAGACGCGCCTGACATTCAGGCTACGGTGCCAGCGAGCGCGGACGTGTCTGTTGCTGAAACTCCCGTGAGCTCCGAGATCGTCACCGCCGTACCGGCGAGCGCAGACGCGCCTGACATTCAGGCTGACGCGACGGCGAATGAGTCCCCTGAGCCCGCGGCGGAAACGAAGACGGAGGCCTCGTCGCCTGCAGCGGACTCGTCCGAGCTCGCATCGCTTGTCAAGGAGCCGAAGGCGGAGAGCGCGCCAGTTTCTGAGTCGGCGAAGTTCGCAAAGGCGGTGGCTCCGCCGTCGGTCGTCGAAGAAAGCTCAATCAACTACGACGATGAAGGGCTCCTCGAGCTCGAGCTCGACGATATGCAGTATCGCTTCGACGCCGGGAAACAGGGCACGGCGCTCTGTCTGTCGGTGCGTGAGGTCGGAACCTATCGTTGGAGCTCTCTCGGCGAGCTGAAGTGGGACGGGCGTGACCTTCGGAGTAAGGCGGTCGATCGAAAGCTCCTCGCTCGCTTGTCGCTGGCCCTGCGCGAGTATAGCCAAGCACAAGGCGAATAGTCAGATTCGTCCGGGGTTCGGGTGCGCCAGGCAGCCCGCCGAGCGCGGAAGGCCCCGGGCTTTACTCCCACGATCTCCTGTTCGACGCTCGCCCGGGTGATCGTCTCGCCCTGGGGGGAAAGCTTCGTGATCGGCCTCGCCCTTTTGCTCTTCTTCGGGGTTCAGGTTGCGCTCGGTCTCTACGCGGCGAAGAGAAACTCGTCCCTCGAGCAGTATTTCGTCGCGGGGCGGAGGCTCGGGCTCCCGCTCGTCTCGATGTCGCTATTTGCGACTTGGTTCGGGGCCGAGACCTGTTTGGGTGCTGCAGGAGCGATTTATGAGGGAGGGCTCTCCGCGGGACGAGCTGAGCCTCTTGGCTATGCGTTGTGCCTCGTGCTTGCGGGGCTCTTCTTGGCGCCGCGGCTCGTGCGGGGCGGGTACCTGACGCTCGGGGACGTGTATCGGCGCAGCTTTGGACGGGGCGCGGAGCGGCTCGTTGTTTGTGTTTTGTTGCCCTCGGGGCTCGTCTGGGGAGCGTCGCAGGTGCGCGCTCTCGGCCAGATCCTCGCCCATATGACGGGGATGAGTGTAGAGGGCGCGATCCTGCTCGCGGCCCTCGGTTGTGTCCTTTACACGGGCGTAGGAGGCCTGTTCGGAGATGTCCTGACCGACTTCTTCCAAGGGCTGATTTTGGCGTTCGGTCTAGGGGCGGTCTTCTATGGAGTGATGAGCGAGTGGCCGAGCTCAGAGGCGCTCGCCGAAGTTCTCACAGAGGAGCGCCTCACGCTGTTTCCCCGCGGGGAGCCGGTCTCGATCCAGCTCGACCGGTTCGCGCTCCCGATCTTTGGCTCCCTCGTCACACAAGAGGTTGTGGCTCGTCTGCTCGCGTCCGACTCCGTGGCGACGGCGAAGCGCGGAGCTTACGTCGCTGCGCTGCTTTACGTGCTCGTAGCCACCGTGCCGGTGATCCTCGGACTCATCGGGCCCGCCTTGGTTCCAGGGCTAAAGGAGCCTGAGCGCCTCCTGTCGATGCTTGCGGAGCGCACCCTCGCGCCCGTCGTCTACGCCATCTTCAACGCAGCGCTCCTCGCAGCCATCCTCTCGACCGTCGACAGCATCCTCCTCTCCGCCTCCGCGCTCACCCTCAAGAACCTATTCGGGAGCGCCCTCGAAGGCATGTCCGATCGGTCTCAGGTGCGCTGGAGTCGAATCTCCGTCGCCTTGGCTGGCCTCGTCTGTTTTGTGGTGGCCGTGAGCGCCAGGGGTATCTACCAGCTCGTCGAGGTCGCTTCCGGGCTCGGGACCGCGGGGCTCGTCGTGACCACGATCGCGGCCCTCTACGATCCGAAGCCGAGTCGCCTCGGAGCGATCGCTGCGCTTCTGCTCGGGCTTGTCTGTCCTCCGGTTCTCGAGGCCCTCGACCTGAGCGCGCCCTTCCTCGGGGGAATGTTGGCCGCGCTCATCGCGTACGTAGGATTTCGTCTCATGAATTCGGGAGGGCCTCGAGTGGTCGCGGCGAGCTCTGTGGTCGACGAGGCGCCTTCGGCGCCGAGCGCTTAGGCGGTGTCGGTAGAGCCTGGTCCTTCAGCGAGGAGAGCCTCAATGGCCTCTCGGACTGCTTGAGGTGTCGCCGGCTTCGGCAGGAATGCGCGGGGGCCGCGCAGGGTAGAGGGGGAGGGGCTCCGGTTTCCGCTGATCAAGAGAACCGGAAGAGACGGCGCCACGCTCTGGATCCGATCGGAGAGCTGCTCTCCGTCGAGGCGTGGCATGTTGATGTCGGTGACGACGACGTCGAGATCCTTTGCCGTCTGGATGAGAGCGAAGGCTTCCTCCCCATCGGCGACCGCGATCACGTCGTAGCGCTCTTGTTCGAGGCCGCGGATCAGGGAGCGTCGAACGAGCGGATCGTCTTCGACGAGGAGCACACGCGTGGGGCGGGGGCGCGAAATGGCTCCGTCCGGAGTTGCGATGCCGAGCAGGCGATCATGGGCAGCTCCCGCGTCGGTGCGCGGGAACTTCAAGATGAACGTCGTGCCACGGCCGGGTTCACTCTCGACGTCGATGGACCCGCCAAAGTGCTCCATGAGCTGACGAACCGTGGCGAGGCCGAGCCCAGTTCCCGTGGTCTTGGTCGTGAAGAAGGGCTCGAAGATGCGACGGCGCACGTCGGGACTCATTCCGGAGCCGGTGTCTGAGGCACGGAGGATGACCTCGGAGTCCGTCGCATCGAGGGCAAAGGTGAGCGTGCCGCCGGTGGGCATCGCGTCGCGGGCATTGACCGCCAGGTTCAAGAGCACCTGCTCGAGGCCCGCGCGAGAAGCTTCGGTCCAGAGTTCTTTCTCCCCCGTGACGCGCACCACGATCATCGAGCCGAGCAAGCGCGGGAGCATTCTTCCCATAGAGCGAACGAGTGCGCTCAAGTTCACGGGGCCGACTTCGGTCGTCGGCGGACGTCCAAAGGAAAGCAGCTGGCTCGCGATGAGCGCGGCGCGAGAGCTCGCTCCCTCGAGGTCTTCGAGGAGGCCCTCGGTTTCCCGATCGTCTGGATCGGCTCGCCTTTTCAAGACGCTTGTGGCGCCGACGATGATCGTGAGGAGATTATTGAGGTCGTGAGCGATGCCGCTGGTCAGATTTCCGACCAGCTCCATCTTCTGACCCTGGATCGAGCGTTGGAGAGCTTCGTCTCGTTCTTGCGCCGACTTTTGTGCTTCCGCATGGGCGCGACTGAGGGATTGGAGCGAGACCTGGAGCAAGATCGCCGTGAGACACACGATGATGGTCATGGCGGTCCAGGCGTTGAACGGTGAATAGTGTCCGAGCTGGGGCGGGAGTTTGTCGTTCACCTCCAGGTAGACGACGAAGCCGCACCAAAGGGAGCTCGCGAGCGCGACGCCGAGGGCCGCCCGCGCACCGACGAGGGTCCCGATCAGGAGCGTGGCGGCCGCAAAGTTCGAGGCGATTTGGCCCTGCATTCCCCCGAAATAGAGCGTCGCGAAGGCGATCAGCACCGAGAAGAAAATCGAACAACACCAGGCGGCCAAGATGACGCGCCCGGAGCGCACAATGAGCGCGACGCTGCCGAAGACAGCGAGAACAGCCCCGTAGAAGGTGAGGGTCAGGCCGGGTCGATTGCTCGGCTCGAAGAGCGCGGAGGTTGCCCCGAGGATGGCCAGAGCGGTCATCGAGGCGAGCAGGCGGTAAAGGAGGTGCGCCTTCCGAGCGGTCTCGCGCTCAAGGGCGGCAGAGGAGGGCGAACGAGAAGGGACACCCCCCTGCGAGCTCGAGGGTGTAGGTCTCCGCTCTGCCTCGGTCTCTCCCCGCTGAAAATCCATTTTTCGCCAGCGTCATAGACTCCGTCATGAATGACGGGCAATGGCGAATGGTGAGAAACGGCCAAGAGGCTCTGGCATGGCTCGGGGGAACCCGCGGGGAACTGGGCAGGGCCCCTTGGGCCTTGGGAGCGCTGACTCTCCCCTAGCTCACGGGCTACCTCAGATGAGCTATGCGACCGTGATCTGGCTTTCCAGGTAGACGTCCTGGATGGCGTGGAGGAGCGCCGCGCCCTCCGCCATGGGCCGCTGGAACGCCTTTCGGCCGCTGATGAGACCCATGCCCCCGGCGCGCTTATTGATGACGGCGGTCGCGACCGCTTCGGCGAGGTCATTGGCCCCGGATGCGCCGCCGCTGTTGATGAGGCCGGCACGGCCCGAGTAGCAGTTCAGAACTTGGTAGCGCGTCAGATCGATCGGATGGTCGCTGGTGAGCTTTTGATAGATGCGCTCATCGAGCTTGCCGTACGAGGAGCTGCCGGTGTTGAGCGCCTTATAGCCGCCGTTCACCTCCGGGAGCTTCTGCTTGATGATATCAGCGCAGAGCGTGACGCCGAGGTGATTGGCTTGGCCCGTGAGGTCCGCGGAGACATGGTAGTCGACGCCGCCCGTCTTGAAGGCGGGATTTCGGAGGTAACACCAGAGGATGGTCGCGAGGCCGAGGTCGTGGGCCTTGTGAAAAAGTTTCGAGACCTCGACGATCTCGCGCGTCGCGTCCTCTGAGCCGAAATAAACTGTGGCCCCGACCGCAACGGCGCCGAGCTCTCGCGCCTGCGCGACGGTTCCCCAGGTGATCTGTTCGGACTTGTTTGGATACGTGAGGAGCTCATTGTGATTGATCTTCACAATGAATGGGATCTTATGGGCGTACTTGCGCGCTACGGCGCCGAGCACCCCGAAGGTGCTCGCTACGGCGTTGCAACCGCCTTCGATGGCGAGCTTCACGATATTCTCCGGATCGAAGTAGGCAGGGTTCTTTGCGAAAGATGCGCCCGCGGAGTGTTCGATGCCCTGATCGACGGGGAGAATGGAGAGGTAGCCGGTACCGGCGAGACGACCGTGGTTGAAGAGGGTCTGGAGACTGCGAAGGACCGTCGGCTTCCGATCGGAGGCAGCGAAGACCTCATCGACGAAGTTTGGTCCGGGGAGGTGAAGGTTTTCTTTCGGCACCGTTTGGCAGCGGTGGTCGAGGAGGTACTCCGCCTTGTTCCCCAGAGCTTCGACGATCTTCGGATAGTTGCTCATGATGCTCCTCTTCTGATCCGGATTGTGCTTTCGGCGCCCCGAATCGCGTGCAGCGCCTCGAGACAACGGAAAGGATAGGACGGAGAGAATGCGAGTGAATCGGTAGAGAGAAAGCCTCACCGATCACAGATGAGCCGCAGTTCTTCAGCCAGAATGTCCCAGACGCGGGCGACGCGGGGCGTCTTTCGGATCACATCGTGAGCTGTCAGCCAGACGGGCAAAGATGGGATCCCGAAGTCGATCTCGAGCTCGACGAGCTCCGGATCGCGCGCCCCGATCACTCTTTGCATGAATCCAATGCCACAGCCTGCCTTCACCAGCGCAAAGTGTGCGCTGTAGTCGTCACAGCGCACCTTGAACCAGTCACGGTCGACCGCAAAACCTGCTCGTTCGAAGCCTTGGATGAGGATCGGACTTCGGTCGAGGCCGACGACATCGTGCTCGATGAGCTCGGCGCGCGTTTTCGGTAAACCGCGCCGTTCTACGTAGGATCTTGCCGCGAAAGCGGCGAAGGAGAGATCGCCGATGTGAGAAGCGATCAGGTCGAGCTGGGTCGGCCGGTACATGCGGATGGCGATGTCGGCCTCTCGAAAGTGGAGCTTTGATGTGTCATCGCGTGGGTCGAGCTCGATAGCGAGCCAGGGTTCGGTACGCCTGATCTTGGCGATGATAGGCGGGAGATGATGGGTAGCGACTGCGACGCTCGCGGTGAGGCGCACTGTTCCTTTGAGGCGCTCGGCGCCGCCGGCCGCCCGCAGCTCGAGCTCGTGAGCGGCGGTTTGCATCGAGCGCGCTGCACCGAGCAGGTCCTGACCCGCTTCGGTGGGCGTGAGTCCTTTCTCATGTCGCCTGAACAGCTCGCTGCCGAGCTGGTCTTCGAGCTCTTTGATCTTCCGGCCAAGGGTGGGCTGACTCTGACCGAGGAAACGCGCCGCCTTCGAGAGGCTGCCATGTTCGACCACGGCCAAATAGGTTTGCACGAGGGACCAGTCGAGACGGGAAGGGGCCACAGCCATACAAAATTGAATAGCGTATGTGCGAAATTCGGCAATTCCCGAATGGCGGAGCGCGAGTCACTCTGAGCCCAGGAGACAGACCCACCATGACCAAGACAGCATTGATCCTCGGTTCTTCAGGAAAAATCGGAAAACACTCGGCGGTCGCCTTCGCCCAGGCGGGCTACGAGGTTCGGCGCCATGACCGCAAGAGCGGCAACCTGATGCGGGACGCCGAAGGGGCCACGGTCATCGTCAACGGCTGGAACCCCCCGGGCTACCACGACTGGGCGAGCTTGGTGCCCGAGATGACCGAGCAGGTGATCGCGGCGGCGCGGGTGAGTGGCGCTACGGTGATCCTCCCCGGCAACGTCTACAACATGGACGCCGAAGGCGGGGAGTGGTCCGAAAGGACGGTGCACAGGCCCCCGACCAAGAAGGGAACGATCCGTGAGAACATGGATCGCGCCTACGAAGCGAGCGGCGTTCAGACCATTGTGCTCCGGGCCGGGAACTTTATCGATCCGGACGGACAAGATGACGTGATGAGTCTCTTGTTCTTGCGCTCCCTCAAAAAGAACAAGCTCACCCTCACGGGCGATCCGACTGCACTTCAAGCCTATTGCTACGTTCCCGACTGGGCGCGGGCGGCGGTCGGGCTCGCGGAGAAGAAGGAAAGTCTCGCGAAGTTCGAGGACGTTCCTTTCCCCGGTCACGCCTTTACCGCCGAAGAGCTCGAGGCGCGCCTCGAAAAGGAACTCGGCCATCCCCTCAAGACAACGAACTTTCCCTGGGGCCTCTTCGTCGCCCTATCTCCCTTCTGGGAACTGGCCCGTGAGATGCTCGAGATGCGCTACCTTTTTAGCCTGTCGCACTCCCTGTCCGGAGAAAAGCTAGCGAGATTGCTCCCAGATTTTCAGGTGACGCCCCTCGATGAAGTGATTCGTGCTTCGCTTCGTGCGGTGGCCGGACGGTGAAAATCCGGCGCTTGTGCGAGCGATATCACTTCGGGCGTTCCGTTTGAGCAACGCCCGGAGTGATGGGCCGACATAGGGCGCTGTATGCGTCCGTCCTCATTGGTTTGCTGGCCGGCTCTTGTGAGTGTGCTCTTGCTCTTTGCGGGCGCGTCGGCTGCTCGGGAAACGAGCGAGCCGCAGGTGCCTTCGGAGAGCGGCGACTCGGAGGAGCAGGGGAAAGACGAGAGGGGCGCGGAGGAGAGAGAGATGTCCGAGGAGGACATGGAAGACGCAGCGGGCGGACAAAAGAGCGAAGAGGATGCGCCGCTGGGCGAGGACTTACGCGAGGTGTCCATCGACGACTTCGATGTGCCCGATGAAGCGTCCTTCGAGCCCCTCTGGGACGCGGACTGGGACCCCAACCTGGCCTTTCGTACGAGCGGTTGTGTGCTCGATCTTGCGTCGGGGGCGAAGGCCGATGCGATCGGGGAGGGTTACTATTTCTTCGCGAGTCTGACGATCCCGCTGCAGGGTTGCCGGCCGCTCGGAATGGAGAGGCGCTTCGAGAAGCCACGCGCGAAGGTGATGGCAGTGGCTCACGAGGAGCGCGACCTGGGCCTCGTCGAGGTACGAGAAATAGCTGAACCCGCCTCGGGCGCCGCGGCGAGCAAGGGCGAAACGAAGCAGACAGGGCTCTTGCCGCTCCCGAGAGGCTTCTTGGCCGAATTTCGGCGGCGAGTCCTCGAAGCGCGCGGAGTGAAGCGGGCTGAGGAGCGAATTGATAGTTTGATTCGGCGGGAGCGGACGAGTGGGCTCTTGCCTGAGCTGCGGTTGCGCGGAGCCCACGGGTTCGATCAGTCGCTCGCGCTGGCGAGTGTCGGCGCGGTTCCGGGCCAGAGTACGACGCGGGATGGTTCGGACTTGCTGCTCGAGGCGCGGCTCACCTTTCGCTTGAACCGTCTCGTTGTCGGAGATAGCGAAGTGGCCCTCGAGCGCGCCCGGCAGACCCTCTTCGATAAGGCGGAGGACGCGGTGAAGGACGCTCTCGGACAACTCCTCATCTTTCGGAAAGCGAGCGTCCTGGCGAAACAAGACGACAGGTCGGACGATGAGAAGCTGGAGGCCGAGCTTCAGGCAGAGGGCGCGAGAATTCGTCTGCACATGCTGACCGGCGGCTGGTTTCCCCTCGAAGGCCCGCTCCCTTCCGGGAACTCCGGAGCCAATTGACCGAAGGCCAGGCCCGGCCTAGATGGCGAGTCCCGACAATCTTTGCACCCCTAGCTCAGCTGGATAGAGCATCGGACTTCGAATCCGAGGGTCGTAGGTTCGAATCCTACGGGGTGCGCCAGCCCAGCGCGGAGCTCTCGAAGAGAGCGGAGCGCAGGGCTCGAGCGCGTTGTAGGTTGGTACTACCTGGTAGGCTCGAGCCGGAGTGCAATCGTCGGAAGCGAAGTGAACGGTACGTTCACGGAGCCCGAGGATTGCGCGGAGGACCACGACCGTCGCGAAGCGAGGGGGCGGCGAAGCCGCAGTGCATCCTACGGGGTGCGCCATCGCGCAGACGAGTGAGCTCTAAGGAGCCGAGTGGCGGTGCGGGTTCGCGAGGCCCTTCGGGCTCGCGGAGGACCAAGCGTTGGGTTGAATGGGAGTGAGGGTCAGCGGAAGCGCAGTGAGGGGCGCAAGGTTCTCCCGGCGGGGGCCGGATGAGAGTGTGCCATCGGGCGAGGCGACTGAGCCCGAGGTCGTCGCGGCGCGCGCGGGTGTACGATGCGCCGATGGAGGGACGCGTCCTTCAGCGGGGGCCTCAGTGCGTTCGTCAGAGAGTTCCTTACAAAACGGCGGTGACGAGACGTCGACCGAGAGTCTGCTGATTGCTCAGGGGGCAGCCTACTGGCATGATATGGAGGTTGTGATCGGTTTCTCAGGTCCCGCTCTTGCGTCTCCGCGCCTCTCGAAGCTCGCGCTGCTTGCGGCCGTTGGGATTTGGGCAGGGGCATTTGTGGCCTGCTCGGGCGGCGAGGCGCCGCCTTATGTGCCTCCGAAGGGGAGTGGCGGGGCCGGTGGCGAGAGCGGTTTGGGGGGCGCGGCTGGCGCAGGGCCTCGTCCGCAATGCCGAGAGAATGCTCAGAAAGAGTGCACCGTCTACGTCGAGCTCGCGAACGGTATTACGTCCTGTTGGTACGGGACGAAGTACTGCGTGGATGGGCGCTGGAGTGAGTGTCTGGAAGATGGCGCTGATCCTAGGACCGAGGGTGCGCGGTGACTCATTCCGTCGGTTTCCTCCTGGGCGAGATGCGAAGGGGGGCCCGGCGCCCTGAAATAAATTCTAGCACGAACGTTGCTACAATGGTGTTTGGCTGGGCTGCCCATGGGGACAGTCCTTCTCCTTCCGTGTAAAAAACTGCGATGGCGCTTCCTTATTGGCTTTCTTGGGACGACGTCGGGACCGCTTGGGTCCCGAGAAAAGGTTGCAGACCGCGCAACTTTGTTCGAGCTGGAGTCGCCCTGATCCAGAGGGGGGCGTGGACGTGACAAAACGATCAGACAAACAAGGCTTCCTTCGCAGTCGCGCGGCCGCTTGGCTTTTCCTGACGAGCGCCCTCGTCGGCATCATGTTGGCCTGTTCAGGGGAGGGCGGAACCTACCTTCCTGCCGACGGTGGCGCGGAGCCGAGTGTGGGCGGACCCTGTGTGGAGGAGAGTGAGCGCGCCTGTGGTCTGACCCTCGAGGTGAACGGCGATTCCATGACCTGCTACCGCGGGACGCAGGTGTGCGAAGGTGGCGTTTGGTCTCCCTGTCGCGACGGCTCCGTGACCCGTGAGCCTCTGCCGAGTTTAGGTTTCGATCCAACGAAGCGGCGCGTCTACGCGAATCCTTCGCTCAGTGATCCGGTCGCTTGCGGCAACGGTCAGGGAACGGGAGGCAGCGGCTCAGGGGGCGGACCTTCGACCGCGGATTTCGCGAACCCCTGCGATCCCGGCTGCATGCATTTTGAAGAGAACCCCGCCGACCTGAACGCCAACGGCGGCTCCTCCGCGGGACCTCCGCTTGAGTTTCCGCCGAGGGGATGCGGTCAGAGTCTCTGCATTGCTTCAAACGGCTGGATCAATCCTACATGTGATCCCTGCGCGGCGAGCGTGATTGCGGCTCACCCAAGCTGCCAGGAGAACTGGAACGAACAGTGTGTTTTTTTGGCGACGACCTCCTGCAAAAACGTAACCCCGCCGACCAATATCTGCGACTTCGGTTTGTTCGCTGAGACAAAGCTCACCGTCAGTAACGAAGCGTCGGCAAACGCGACGATCGGCGCCTACGGCGATGTCGAGATCAAGGCGGGGGCAAGTACGTTCGGGTCCATCTATTCGAACGGCAACGTGACAGTCGCGAGCCTCAACAACGCGCCCATTACGATGAAGCCCGCCGGTGGCATCTTCGCCAACGGAAGCATTTTCTTTCAGAACGGGGCCGGAGCAGACATTACGGGAAGCCTGCACGCTGGCACTACCGTGACCATGGATGGAATCGATGTCCTGCAAGGCAATGTGTGGGCGGGAACCAACATTCTCGGCAACGGTACGGTCTCCGGGGGCGGCGAAGCCCGAGCAGTAGGTACCATTGGCGGGTCAATTACTGTGAATCCCGGGGCCAATAAAAAGGCGTCCTATGGGACTGCTCCTCCGGCGGTCAGCCTTCCACCCAAGACATCTGGAACGTCGATTCCCATTCTCCCAATGACATCATGTCCGATGAGTGCCGGGATGGAGCGCACGGGAAACCAGGTGCTCTCTCCGGGTGTCTACGGGGCAGTCAACGCCAACAATGTGGAACTTGATGGCCAAGGGACCTACTACTTCTACTCACTTAAAGTAGCCCAATCGCTGGTCGTCAACATGAAGAACCAGCCCTACTCGACCGGATTCGACGTGCGAGTGTGCAACGCCCCGGCGGGCGAGACTGCTCAGACCGCGATGTTCAACAGCGGCGCAAAGGTGGTGGGAAAGAATGGGGCTACCAATGACGGTAATGGTGTCCTGCTGAATCCGAAATATCTCACTCTCTACTATCAGAGTGCGGTTAAGGTAACGATGCAGCCTGACGTCTACTGGACGGGAATTTTCATTGCACCCAATGCAAAGGTCGAGAAGGCGGCAATGAACACCTGCACCGTCGGGAATCCCGGATGTCCCGTCGCATCACCGCCGCCGAACCCTGCCATTCTGAACGGGACACGAGCCGCTCCTATTAACGGTGCAATCTGGGCCAAAGAGGTTCAAGTGGAGCCCAAGGCGCTCACCCGAGCGATCACCTCTGCGGATTGCAATGAGATCGAACATCTCCCGATCGTCAGTCCTCCAGCATGTCCGCTCGAAGACGGGGCCCGCGGCCTCAAGAACGAGCCTTGCGGATCCGGTCAAGACTGTCAGGCGAACTCGCACTGCTTCCGTCCGAAGACGGGTATGTCTTGTGGGCACTCGAAGTGCGTGACGGGGACCCAGCTCCCCGCGAATTGTGATCCATGCGTGGCGCGCATCTGCAAGACTATGCCAGCCTGCTGTACCGGTAGCTGGAGCGCGGATTGTGTTGCGGCCGTCTCCACGATTTGCGACGCGGTCTGCCAGGAAGGTGACTGCACTCAGGATCCCTGCGTGGCCAGCACCCAGCCCATCCCGAAGACCTGTCAGGACAACATCGGCGCCGACTGCATTCGGAAGACCTGCGATGCGATGCCTTCCTGCTGCACGACGGCGTGGACGAGCGCCTGTGTGAACAAGATGATGGAGCCAGCGATTTGTGGCTCGATCAGCACTCAGAAGCGACTCTGTGATCTCGCGGTGTACGCGACGAATACGTACACGAACGGGGGAGCCACCATCACGGGCCTCACCGGGACCGCTGCGACCCTCGACCCCGATCCGATTTTTGCGATCAATAACGCGTTTATTCCGTGCTCCACAGGGGCCACCACTGCGTCCCACGGTCCTGGAGGAGGAGATCTCACGGCCAGCCAAACGGAACAGTACGGCACTGTCCACATGGGAGTGGGTACGACGCTCAGGTTTCAGACGTCGGGCTCCTATTACATGAGGCAGCTCATCCTCGACGGAAACAACACCATCCAAGTCGGCAACGGTGCGTCGGTGGACCTTGTGGTGTGCGGTCAGATCCGAATCGGAGCCAACGTCAGGATGACAGGCCTCGGGACTGCGGGCGGGGCACCGGTCCGGCTTCGTATTTACTCGAACCACGCCGGCAACGACGCGATCTGGTTCGTGGAGTCCTCGCCGGCTTTCCCGACGAGTGCAGATGAGAATATTCGGTACGGTGGCCTCTTCGCTCCCAACGGGCAGATCCGCTTTGGCGCTAACATTCAGCACCACGGCTTTGCTTGGGGTCGCGAAGTGACCTTCTTAGGCCCCTCATCGCTGACGTTCTCCTCGGACGCTCAGGCCAGTTGTCGTAGCTATCCTCTGGACGCAGGGCCTGTCGCTGGCGGGGCAGTCTGCGCGCTCCAGCTCGTCCCGACCCCCGTCACGGGGGCCGCCGAGTGTGTCGATAACGCGACGAACTACAAAGATCCAACGTGTTCTGGTTACGACCTCGCGCTTGGAACTCCTTGCAAGATCGACGCAAACATCACGCAGATCCCGGTCTGCAATCACGGTACGGGGCCGTTCCCTGCGACGGGCTCATTGCCCGTGCGTATCGCCTATTACCAGGAGAGCCTGGGTCAGCTGGCGATTGATGAACCGACTGTTCTCCCGAGTGGAATGTGCCCGCAGGTTTCTATCTCCAGCATGTCTCCAATAGCGCCGGGCACGTGCAGGATGATCAACTGCGAGATTCCGGCGGGGCGCCACACATTGTTCCTCGATCCTATGAATCCTCCGACCAAGGTTCTCTCCGAGTGCAACAACCGTCGCCTCGACAACTGGTCAGCGACGGACGGGCGAGAGTGCATTCCCTTCAGCCAGCCGCGGACGGTCGAATACGAGTACGAGGCGGAGTGCCCGGAGGAGTCGAAGGCCCTCTGGGGGAGCTTGACCTGGAATACGACGACCCCCGGCGACTCGCGCGTCGTCTTCTCCCTGAAGGCGGGCGACAATGAGGCTGAGCTCGACGCGGCGACCTACGTCGAGGCAGGGATCGCGCAGCGCGCTCCCGAGGACACCCAGGTCTGCGTGTTCAAGGACACAACCCCCTGTTACGCGGACGTCACCGCGACCCTCGACCTCGGCCGGAACCAACCCCAATTGCTTCGTCTCAAGGCTGATCTGCTCCCGGGGAACGGAAGCCCGGTTTTGAGGGACTGGGGGATTAGCTACAGTTGCGTCTATGACGAGTGAGCGAGCCCGAGCTCGAGTCCTACCGCGCGTGCTCGCGGTCGGGTTCGCCTTTGCCCTGACTCCTTCCGCTGGCTGCTCCGGCTCCGGAGACAGCTCCGACTACTACACGTCGGGAGGTCGCAGCGGGAGTGGAGGACGAGGGGACCCGCTCGGAGGAGAGGGAAACCTCGGCGGCGAACCGTCCGGCGGAGGCTCCGGGGGACGCTCGAGCTCCGGAGGCGGGAGCGGTGGAGGCTTTACGCCGGAGCCGCTCACTTGTGAGACTCTCGTTTGTCAGGCGGGAACCTGTCGTGAGCGCGAAGACGGTGCGCGGTGTGATTGCCCCAGCGGGTTCGACGGCATCGACTGCACGGATACGAACGAATGTGGAGACCCTCTCTACTGTGGCGGCTTCCCCTGCCATAACGGATTTGGCGCTGTCGCTTGTTCGTGTGACACGATGACCGTGAGCGGGGGCTCGCCGCGCGATTGTGTCGACCTCGACGAGTGTGAGCTGTCCCCCTGTCACGAGGACGCTGAGTGCGACAACATGTCGCCCGGGTATGCCTGTTCCTGTAAGTCCGGTTTCTTCGGGACGGGCTGGGATTGCGTCGATACAGACCCCTGTGCGGGCGATCCGTGCGGCGAAGGGACCTGTATTGCAACGAGCGAAGGAGCCGTCTGTCAGTGCCCTCTCGGGACCGGAGGGCCCGATTGCAGCGTGAACTGTGATTCGCTCCCGCTCGCTGATGAAAGGCTCCAGGCGGCGGTGTTCAACGCCACGAACCTCTATCCGACGAGCATTGTCCCGGCTCGCGACCTCGCGAGCCTCAAGACCCTCGATCTGAGCGAGTATCTGGTTGAGAGCCTCGACGGTCTCGAGTGTTGGCCGACTCTCGAGCGTCTCGACGCGCGCATGCTCCGCCTCGATACGGGGGCCGATGCGACGCCCCTCGAAGCCCTGGCAAGTCTGACGAACCTTCGCGAGCTCGATCTGAGCTGCAGCACGGGGCTCGACCTGAGCGTCCTCAAAGGGCACCCGACCCTTACCTCGCTCCGTCTGCATCAAGGGGACTGTGGCCCTGGGGATTTCTCAGTCATGGGTCTCGAAGCGCTCGGGACTTTGCCACGCCTCGAATCTCTCAACCTTGCCTATGTGTCCCTCGGTTCTGCCGCTGAACTTGGCGGACTCCGAGCTCTTCGCTCCTTGATTCTCGAGGATACAGACCTCGACAGCACAGACGGCCTCGAGTCACTTCGATTGCTCTCGGACCTGTCCCTTACGAACAACGACATCACGGACGCTTCCGGTCTCGCAGCACTGACGAACCTGCGCAATCTGGGCCTCGGCGGGAACAGTCTCCCCAATATCGACTTCGTCACGTCGCTTCGGGAGCTCGAGGTCCTCGACGTGAACGACACGGGCATCGAGTCGCTCCCCGATCTCTCGAAGCTCTCGCGGTTACGTTGGCTCCGGGGGGGGGGCAACGAGCTCCGAGACCTGACGCCGCTGCTCAAAGCGCCCTCCTTGATCCTCTCCGATCTGTCTTCGAACCGCATCGACAGCCTCGAGCCTCTCCGTGGCCAGAACCTGCGCGGCGATCTCACCCTCGACGACAACGCTCCCCTCGAGGAGGACTGCGACGAAACCCTCAAGATCGAGGCAGAGCTTCGCGTGAGCGGTCTTCGGGTGGTCTCGACCTGTGACGTGCCGGCGGAGGAGTGATGCTCGACTTCGATGAGGCCCTCCGGATCTGTCGGGAGCTGGGCCAGGAGCTTGCGCTCCGCGACGCGGAGGAGGTCGACCTGGCAGAGGCTGCGGGCCGCGTCCTCGCGGAGGACGTGACGGCGCTCTTGCCTGTCCCGCGGGAAGACTACAGCGCGATGGACGGCTACGCGGTGCGATTGGCGGAGGTCGCTCTCGAGCGTCCGATGAGGGTGTCCGGGGAGTCGCGCCCGGGGCGTCCGCTCCCGACCTTTGAGCCCGGGGCTGCGATCCGGATTTTTACGGGCGGAGCCGTGCCCTCCGGAGCGGACGCCGTGATCATGCAGGAGAACGCCCGGCGCGAGGGAGATCAGGTGACGTTTACGAGCCTGCCGCGTCCGTTCGAGAACGTTCGACGGGCGGGCGAGGACCTCAAGGTCGGAGAGCTCGCTTTGGGCCGAGGCGCGCGGCTCGACGGCGCGAAGTTGAGCCTACTCGCGATGCTCGAGCGCAGGCGCGTGCGGGTCGTGCGGCGGCCGAAAGTCGCGATCTTGTGCACGGGTGACGAACTCCGACCGCCCCTCGACCTCCGCGAAGTGACGCCGCCTTCGGAGGTGTCTGGACTCGCGGAGAGCAATAGCTTCGGGCTCAGGGAGCTCTTGCGTCACGCGGGCGGAGCGCCTCTCGAGCGCGTCCTTGTTGCCGACGAGCCGGAGGCGCTCCAGGGAGAGCTCAAAGGAGCGCTGGAGACATGTGATGCCATTGTGACGGTCGGTGGCGCGAGTGTCGGCGACCACGACTGGGCGAGGCCCGTCCTCACGGGGCTCGGCGCGCAAATTCTGGTTCCGAAGGTGCGCATGAAGCCGGGCAAGCCCTTCTTCTTGGCGAACTGTCGCGGCGTTCCCATCGTTGGCCTCCCGGGCAACCCGAGCTCCGCGCACATCACCTTCGCGCTCCTCGGCGTACCTTTTGTGAGGGCCCTGTCCGGAGCGACAGAGAGTGAACAGGAGCTCCTCAAGGTCCGCCTTCCCCTTCTGACCCCCTTTCGCCAGAAGCCCGGCCGCCGCAACTTTCTTCGAGCCCGTGTCGGCGCGTCGGGCGTCGAGATCCTCGAAAACCAGGCTTCGGGCGCCGCGACCTCCCTTGCCTGGGCGAACGCGCTCGTAGTGGTGCCCGAAGAGGTGAGTCAGCTTGCCGCCCGGGATCTGGTCGAAGTGGTTCTGCTGGGAGGGCTCGGGTGAGCAGCTTCGAGCAGACGACAGGCGGCCGAGGGCGAGGCGTACGCTTTGAGGCGCTGAAATGACGCTCCTGGTCGGAATCTTCATCGGCGGCGGGTCGACGCGCATGGGGAGGACCAAGGGGCTCCTGGTCGCGACCCAAGGGAGCGCGGCGGAGCCGCGCGGGGACTCTTCGCGCTCGTCGGCCCCTTCCGGGCACTGGGGCTCCAGGGAAGGGGAGACGATCGTCGAGCGTACATTTCGGATTGTGCAGTCGGCGCTCCCGGCGGTGCCCGTCGTCCTCGTCGGAGATCGAGACGAGTTCGATGGGCTTTGTCTCGAGCGCATCCGCGATGCCCAGCCGAATACGGGACCGCTCGGCGGACTGGTCGGGTTGCTCCGGTCCGCGAAGGAGCGCGGAGTTTCGCACATCCTCGCGCTCGGCTCGGACTTTCCCTACCTCACAGAGAGCTTACTTGTCCGGCTCGCGACGACACAGTCGAATGCCGCCGTGCTCGCGCCCTTTTTAGATAACCGCTACCAGCCGCTCGTCGCGCGTTACGCGGTCACGACGCTCGGGCATTTTGAGGCCTGTCTCGAAGCGACGAGCTATGGCCTCCAGAGGCCTCTCAGGGAGCTCGATGCGGCCATGTTCGAACTCGAGGCCGTCGATCCAGAGGCGCTCGTCGACTGGGATACACCGGAGGACGTGCTGAGAGGGCGCTCAGGGGACGGTTGAGCGTGACGCCAGGCGGGCTTCGGTGAGGCGGTGAGGGCGGGCGAAGGCTCGGTTGGGAGTTTTTGGAGGTGATGGACCGGGGCCACAAGAAGAAAACGCCGTTTCATCGAGTCTTCGCTTGAGCCTCGATTGTGAGCTAAAAGTTACAAGTTTTCGGTTAGCTCTCGATTGTGAGCGAAAAGGCACAAGGGAGCGCGGGGGCGGGCACTTTGTTCCAGCCTCGAATGTGAGAGACAGGTTACAAGGGAGCGCGGAGGCGGGGAATGCGCCGGATGGTGACTTTGCCACCGGCGCCTGAGGCGACGCCGCGTCCCATCTCGTGCGGACCGAAGACGGCGACCCGGCTGAACTCGCCTTTCGCAAGACAGAAGGTGGCATGAACTATGCTCTCTCGGACGAGTATGAGCACTTGGGGAGCGAATGGGGAGTGTCGTCGGGGCAAGCGGGTCGTACTGTTGGCACAGATTGGCACACTGGCCTTGGGGTTGGCCTTTGCGGGCTGTGGCGGTGGGGGACCGGCGGCAGGAGACGGGGATCGGGAGCAAGACAGCGGGAGCGGCGGCAAGTCGAGCGGCGGCGCGCCGGGCTCGGGAGCGAGCGGGGGAGAAGGCGGACGCGCCTCAGGAGGCGCGGGTGGTGGCGGGGGAGACGCGGCGGACGGGGCCGGCGCAGGGGGGAGCGGGACGGGCGGCGGGGAGAACTCCTTTCGGGCCTGTCCGGGGACTCCGGAACCTGTTGAGCCGGTCGCGGGCTGTCGCCGCCATCAGGAATGCATGTTTGGAGAGTGCCGGGAGGAATACGTCGACAACAGTGGAGTGTGCGGCGCGTGTTTCAGTGTTCCGAACGCTTGCAGTTCGAGAGCTCAGTGTGCCGAGGGGATGGCGTGTGTGCCCGCTTCATCCGACTCCGAGACTTGCCCGTGTCCGGGACAGAAGCATTGTGTGCTTGGCTGCACGAGCGGCTCGTGCGCGCCCGGTTATGTCTGTGGGAGTGAGCTTCAGTGTGTTCCGGGTTCGTGCGTCACAGACGGATATGTTTGTCGAGAAGGCGAAGTTTGTGACCCTGAGCGCTCGACGCAGCCTCACGGATGTTTGCCCGCCTCGTGCGTGACGGACGACTACGAGTGCGCGGCGGACCGGGTTTGTGACGAGGGAGCGCCGGGTGCGGATATTCATGGATGCCGCATTCGTGCCTGCAGCGAGGGCACAGAGTGTTCTCCGGAGCGCACTTGCGATCCGGGGGCGGCGGGCGTGGACCAGTATGGCTGTCGAGAGCGGTTTTGCGAGGGGGAAGGATACAAGTGCGCTGAGGGGTACGTCTGTGAACCGGCGCATCAGGATGCGGATAAGAAGGGGTGCAGGAAGATCCTCTGTACGGAGGGGGCAGAGTGTCCCGTGAACATGGATTGCCCCGAGAGCGGTCATTGTACCCGGCGGTCCTGCGAGGTGGACTCGGAGTGTGAGTGTGGCGCCTGCGTTCTGGGTCATTGCCACGAAAGGCTCTTCTACTGTGTGAGTTTGCCTTCGTGAGTCCGAGCTCCGTGGGAATGCGTGAACGAGCTCGGGGGCGGCTGTGAGCTCGGGGGATGCGTGTGAGCTCAAGGGGCGCGTTGGGTGAGCTCGGGAGCGCGGGGGTCTCGGGAATGAGAAAGAAAGGCGCGCCGCCGTGAGAAGGCGCGCCGACTGATGCGTGAGCGGGGGAGCGTGAAGCTGGCTTCGTTCACCTGTCGGGCGTGTGAAGCCGGCTTCGGGTTCGCCGGGGGAGCGTGAAGCCAGCTTCAAGCGGGGGAATAGCGCGCCTCTCAGAGCCAGATGCTGAAGAAGTAGGTCTTTCCAAGGTCGGTTCCGTAGGCGATGAGCCGGTTGGCTTTTTTGTCCCAGACAGGTTCCTCCCAATGGAAGCGATCGAATGCGGGCAAAGGAGCGTAGTAGGCGTCGCTGAGGGCGCTGACGTTGGCGGCGCCGGACTCTCCGAAAGAGGAGATCGCCTGACCTTCGCGGTCAAACATGCGGAATGTAGTGACAGGATGGCGACTGTTATCGTCTTCGATTGTGAGGAGGCGGTCGCCCTCGAGCACTTGCAAGGCGCGGATGCGAGGAGGGAGCGGGTGATAGGTCATGATGCCCTCAGGGTCAGCATCAGACGGGGTCCAGACCGCCAAGGTCACTTCGAGAGAGCTACCCCGCAGCAGGAGGACGAACCCATCGTCACTCAGCACGTCGAAATCGATGACGGTCGTGTCGCCGAGGTGCAGATCGCCTTCCTTCGCGAAGCTCGCATCGACGCTGCCATCGGGGAGCAGACGACGGACCTTGGGGAGATACTCTTCGCGGACGTAGATGACGCGCCCCTGGGAATCGATTCGAGCATGAGTCGGCTCGTAGCTATGGAAGTGAAGGTTTCTCTCACGGAAGGAGGTGATAGCGGGGCCGCTCGCCTCGAAGAGCTGGACGTGGCTTCCGGGGTCCTCCCAGAGCGCGGTGATGAGGACTTGGTCGCCGCGGCGGTAGAAGGCCTGAGGGTCAGTCGGCTCGAGGGGGACGTAATCGATCTCGACGATTCCGGTCCAAGCTGCGTTGCGCGCACCTGAGCCGCGGATGTGGAGGAACGAAGAATAAGGTGCGAACTCGGCCGGCTGCGCGGCGAGGACGCCATCCTCCATCCCGATCATCGGACCGATGAATTGGAGCTTGGGCAACGAAAAGGACTCATCCAGCCTTCCCTCGTGATCGAACCGAATGAGGGTCTTTTCGTTCCGGAAGTAGACAAACCCCGCGTCATCGACAGCGGCCCTCGCTTCGTACCCGGTGCCCATCCAGGGCGACTCCCGATCTCCGAACGTCAAATCGCGCGTCCCGGGGGCGCCGCGTACGCGGAAGGTCACTGGAATTTCGACGCTGAGGGAGCCATCGCTGCTCTCGGCGAGGATCGTCGCGTCGTAGTAGCCCTGCTCGAGGTCAAAGGCCGCCGCGACCTTGAGGGAGACTTCGTCCTCCTTCGGTGCGGCGAAGAGGCGTGCGCCCGTGAAATCGTCGGAGTCCTTCAAACTCACGATGACGGTTCCTTCGAAGGCGCCCTGGCGCTCGATGAGCACGTTCACATCGACAGTGCCGCCGGGCAGAACATCGAAGAGCGTGCCCTTCACGCGCCCCTCGATCGCGCCGGGATCGGGCTCAGCTTCTGGCTGTCCGCCGCTTCCGTTGGCTTTCTTCCCGCCGCTTCCGGAATCGCCGCCTGCTGTGCCGCTCTTGCCGCCGGAGCCGAGGTTGCCCCCAAGGCCGCCGGAGCCCTTTCCGGAGTTCTTGCCGCCAGAGCCCTTGCCCCCTGAGCCTTTTCCACCGGACGCGCCGTCATCGTCGTCAGCTCCGGGCTCGCCGCCGCCATCGTCGGCGCAGCCGCCTTCGGTGCAGAAGTCGCTGTCTTCACAGGCAACTGTCACGAGGGCGGAGGCGAGGAGCGCTGCGAGAACTCCGGACTGAGAACGGCGGATCAGTTTTGAGAAACGGTTTTCAAGATTCATGACGACTCCGTGAGTGCTTCGAGGAGGAAGAACGAAGGGGCCTCTTCAGAGATTGCCCCGAGGTGCGGCGTGGTTCGGCCGGAGCTCCCGCCCGTTGCGCAAAAAATAAGAGAAGGCCGCAAGCCGAGGGGCGAGGACAAAGAAGGGGGTTACCCCCGGGCTCTCCTCCCGCCCCGGAGCTCGACGGCGCGGAAGCTATCACGGCATTTTCGTCGCGCCAGACGCTCGATTACTGCTCAGAGCCGCGGTGAGCGTGAGGATGTTCGTCGTTTCCAGAGAAATCGGAATTATCCCCGGATGACGAGGAATGATCGTGTCCGCCATGGCCGCAGCGAGCATCTCTCCACCCGACCCAGTAAGGCCCGTCGGGCCCATGCTCCCGCTTCCAGATCGGCACGTCGTGTTTGATGCGGTCGATGAGCAGACGACAGGCGCGGAAGGCCTCCGCCCGGTGAGGCGCGGCGGCGACGCAGATGACGGCGGCTTCACCGACTTCGAGGGAGCCGAGGCGATGGGCCGCTGCCACGCGCACGCCAGGGATCTCTTGTTCGATGCCTGCTCCGATGCGCGCGAGCTGCTTCTCCGCCATCGAAGGGTAACCGTGGTACTCGAGCAGCGTCACAGGGCGACCGTCCTCATGATTGCGCACCACGCCGAGGAAAAGATCGACGCCTCCGAACTCAGGCGCTGCTACGAGGGCGAGCAGTCGGGCGACGTCGAGGGGCTCGGTTTGAACAATGAAACGGCTCATGGGTCCTCGGCGCGCACGAAGAAATCACTTTGTCCCCCCGACTTGGAGATGAGGCGTGTGGGCCCGAGGGTCATCGCTCGGTCGATGCCTTTGAGCATGTCGTAGATGGTCAGGGCGGCAGCGGAGGCGCCGACCATCGCCTCCATTTCGACGCCGGTCCCGGCTCGAACCTCCGTTTCGCACAAAATCCGCAGGGTGTTCTTTCTGTTCTCAGCGGGGCTGAAGGAGATGTTGACGTGGGAGAGGGCCAGCGGATGACAGAGCGGGATCCAGTCGGAGGTCTTCTTCGCGCCCATGATTCCGGCCAAACGCGCCACCTCGAGCACATTCCCTTTCGGGGCATCGTTGCGCTCGAGAGCGCTGAAAGCGACCTCAGACATTGTCACAAAAGACTCAGCGACTGCGCGACGTTTGGTCTCGGGTTTGTCGGTGATGCGCACCATGCGCAGCGCTCCGTCGTGACCGAGGTGTGTCGAGAGCGCGGTGGCTCCGACGATCTCTTCGTAGGCGAGATGAAGTCGAAAAAGGTCGGAGCGGGCGCGCCCCCGCGCTTCACACTTGACCAGCGCGTAGCGATCGAGCGGGCTCAGGCTCTGCCAGACTTTGGGCGCGAGGGGGCGCTCGGGGCCGAGGGCTTCGAGGAGGTGGTCGGGGGCGACGCTCGGGGAGGGCTCTGGGATCTTGTCGAGCGACTCCGTCGTGGCGCCTTTCAGGAGCTCGCTGACGGCGCGTTCGTCGACGAGGGGCGCCTCGCCGAGCTCCGAGAGGGAGCGGCGCGTTTCCAGCGGCAACGCTTGGTATGAAGGGAGGGAGAGCTTGAGTCCCGCGCGATCGAGGGCGCGCCGGGCGCTCAGGGACATGAGGGAATCCCCAGCTTCGGGACCTTCAAACTTGTACACCTTCACGCGCTGACGATAGCGGAGCGCGCGGAAGGGCGCAGCCTCGGACGCCAGTCCGGCGGTGTTGTTTCGTGGGTTTCGAGGCTGAGCGGCTGTCGGCTGAGGCGACCTTTCGGCTTGGAGGAAACAGGGCCGTGCGAGCAGAGGGCGCGCGAGCTAACGTTGGCTCGTGGCGATGCTGCTGGATCGGCTGGGCCGACCGCTGTCCGACTTGCGTTTGAGCGTCACGGACAGGTGCAACTTTCGCTGCCCCTATTGCATGCCACGGGGGGCACCGGGGTCATCGTCGTTCCTGCCGAGGAAAGAGATCTTGAGCTTCGAGGAGCTCACTCTCGTCGCGAGAGTGTTCCGAGAGCTGGGCGTGCGGAAGATCAGGCTGACGGGAGGTGAGCCGCTCTTACGCCGGGACTTGCCGCGGCTGGTCGAGCGCTTGCGCGCGCTCGATGTGGAGCTTGCCCTCACGACGAACGGCGTGCTCCTGCCGCGCTTTGCGCGCGAGCTCCGGCAGGCGGGGCTCGATCGGGTGACGGTCAGTCTCGACGCGCTCGACGGGCAGGTGTTTCAGGCGATGAGCGACGCGCCGGGGTTCGGGCCCGCAGATGTCCTCGCGGGGATCGAGGCGGCGGAGCGAGCGGGGTTCACGGTGCTCAAGATCAACTGTGTGGTGCGCCGGGGTGTGAACGATAGCGAAGTCCCTCGGCTCATCGAACGCTTCGCTCACACTCCGCATGTCCTTCGCTTCATCGAGTATATGGACGTCGGGACGCAGAACGGCTGGCGGAGGAGCGAAGTTCTCCCGACAGCCGAGCTCCAGCGAAAACTCGAAGAGCTCGGCGAGCTGATCCCGTTGCCGCGGGAGCGAGCGAGCGACGTCGCCGAAGAGTACCAATTTCGCGGCGCGCGCCTCGGGTTCATCTCGAGCGTGAGTGCGCCTTTCTGTGGGAGCTGCAGTCGAGCGCGGGTGGCCGCGGATGGCGGGCTCTTCGGATGTTTGTTTGGGCCTCGTCTGGTCGATCTGAAGCCAATTCTTCGCGGAAGCGCTGACTCAGAACGAGAACTCGCGGACACGATCGCGCGGTATTGGCGCGCGCGCGCCGATCGCTACTCGGAAGAGCGGAGCAAGCAGAGGCGACTCCCTCTCGCATGGGGAGCTCGCGCGGAGATGTCCCGGCTCGGCGGGTGATGAGAGCACCCTAACCCTCGTCTCGTCCACCTGGCTTGCGATAAGGCATGGGGTAGACACTCGTCGCGCGCGGGGCGGGGCGGAGGCGCTGCGTCTTGAGGGTGGTTTGGGAGCCGCGGGAGAGGGCGCGCGCGTCTTCGATGAACTGAGACTGGCTCCGGCGCGGGGGCTCTCCTTCTTCGACAGGGACGCGGCGATAACTCCCGTCGGGCTCGAGCTGCCAGGTCTTCTGGTTGTCGGTGAGCATCAGCTCGAGGATTTCGTGACGGACGCGATGCTGGAGCTTTGGGTCGAGGATCGGAAAGACAGTCTCGACCCGGCGCCTGAAGTTCCGCGGCATCCAGTCGCTGCTGCCCAGGTAGACCTCGGGGCTCCCGCCGTTTTCGAAATAGAAGATGCGCGCGTGCTCGAGGAAACGGTCCACTTGGGCTAGGACGCGGATGTTTTCGCTGAGGCCTGGGACACCGGGGCGAAGACAACAGATGCCCCGCACGAGCAGGTCAATGCGCACTCCGGCGTTCGAGGCGGCATACAGGCCCGCGATGATGTCCGGATCGACGAGAGAGTTCATCTTCGCGATCACGTAAGCGGGGCGCCCGTTTTCGGCGTGGGTCTTCTCACGATGCAAGAAGCCGAGCATTGCTTCGTGGAGCCCGAGGGGCGCGAGCAGGAGCTGGCGCCAGCGAGCGGGCGCGGAGTAACCCGTCAACAGGTTAAAAAGGCTCGTGACGTCTTCGCCGATGTCGTCCCGGGCGGTGAAGAGCGACATGTCCGCGTAGAGGCGCGCCGTTTGTTGGTTGTAGTTTCCGGTCGAGAGGTGAACGTAGCGGCGGAGCACGTCACCTTCCCGGCGCACCACGAGCAGCACCTTGGCGTGGGTCTTGAAGCCGAGCAGCCCGTACATCACGTTCACGCCCGAGCGCTCGAGGGCGCGAGCCCATTGGATGTTCGAGGCCTCGTCGAAGCGCGCCTTGAGCTCGACCACGGCGGTGACTTGTTTTCCGAGCTCGGCCGCGCGCTGGAGCGCGCGGACGAGTGGTGACTCACCACCGGTTCGATAGAGCGTCTGTTTGATGGCGAGGACGTCCGGGTCTTCCGCCGCCTGCATGACAAAATCGATCACCGCCTCGAAGGACTCGTAGGGATGGTGCAAAAGGACGTCTCCGGCGCGGATCGTCTCGAAGAAGTCCTCGCTGTCCCGGAGCGGAGGGACGTAGACCGGGCTAAAGGGCGGGTCTTTGTACTCGGGCAGATCTTCGCCGCGGGTGAGCGCGGCCATGGCGTCGAGCATGAGCGGGGCCTGGGACGTGTAGACGTCGAGCTCCGGATTCAGCTCGAGCTCATCACAAAGCCACTGGACCGACTCGCGAGGCGCCTCGCCGGAGATCTCGAGACGTACGGCCTGACCGCGCTCTCTCTTCCTGAGCTCGGTCTGGATCGTGAGGAGCAGGTCTTCGCCCTCGTCTTCGTCGACGTCGATGTCGAAGTTACGAGTGACGCGGAAGGCGAAGTAGCCGAGCAGCGGTTGGTTCGGGAAGAGGCGCGCAGCCTGGCGGAAGATGACCTCTTCGAGGGTCACGAAGGCCGTGCGCATGTTCGGCATCGTGACCGGGACCAGGCGCGGCAAGCTCGCGGGAAGCTGGACGATGCCGAAGGCGGGTTCGGCTCGATCGCGCTGCTCAAAGCGGAAACAGACGTTGATGTTCTTGTTGCGCAGGTGGGGGAAGGGGTGCGCCGGGTCGATGGCGATCGGCGTCAGGACCGGGAAGACGTTCGCCTCGAAGGTCGTCGACAGCGAGCTCACTCCCTCAGGGGAGAGCTCGTCAGGCGAGACAGTTCCGAGCCCGGCGGCGCGGAGCGCCGGGTGGACTTGGTTCAGCCAGATCGACGAGTGCGTCTCGCAGAGGTCATGGGCTCGGCGCGCGATGAGGGAGAGCTGCGCTTCGGGGGACAGTCGGTCGGGGGATTGTTCCGTGACGTTGCCGTGGCGTTGGGCCTGGAGCCCCGCGACGCGCACCATGAAGAACTCATCGAGGTTCGAGGCGAAAATCGAGAGGAACTTCAGGCGCTCAAAGAGCGGTACTTCATCAGAGGCAGCCTCGGCCAAGACGCGCGCGTTGAACTCCAGCCAGGAGAGCTCCCGGTTGATGTAGGTCTCGGTGCCCTGGACCGGCGGAAGTTTTCCTCCGACGAGCGGGATATGGTCCGGGAGACTGACTCGCGAGACCTTCTGTCGCGCCTTAGAAGCCATGGAATCTAAGGTTTTTATGTCATGGCGCGCCCTGTCCACCAAGGCGGAGAGAAAACGATCTCTCCTGGGTCTCCAGGACGACGCCCTCGCCCTGTCCACCAAGGCGGAGACGAAACCGCGGAGACGCTCCGAGAAACTGGTGGGAGAAAGTGCGCGCGGAAGAACGTCGACCGGATGCGGAAGTCGACGCTCTTCGCGAAATGGTCAGAGGAGCCCTGACGCCATCAGAAGGGCAGAATCTCTCCGTCCTTCACGAACTGACCGGTGACGCTGGAAGGGAGCAAAATCGTCTTGAGCAGCCCCGCGGCGGAGTCTTCGGGGACGCCGGGGGCCTTTGGACCACCGAGGTCGGTCCGGACCCAACCGGGATCGAAGGCAAGCACCGAGATCTTCCCGGCCCACTCTTTCGCTTGGAGCATCGTGAGTCCATTGAGAGACCATTTGCTCAAGCGATAGGAGGCGATTTTCGGCTCGAGCATGCCGGAAAAAGTTCCAGCGCCCGAGGAAACGTTGATCACGCGCGGCTCAGTGCCCAGTTCGAGCAACGAAAGCAGAGCGCGTGTGATGCGGAAGGGGGCGAGCAGGTTGATGGCGAGGGTTTCTTCGAGCTTTCCCTCGGGCTCGGCGGTCAGTTCAGGCTCGTGGGAGAGCATGACTCCTGCATTGTTAACGATCACATCGAGGCCATCGAAGATCGACGCGACACCTTTCCGGATCGTTTCCGCCGCAGTGTCACTGGCGAGATCTGCGCAGATGCCGTGGTATTCGCCGAGCCCCGAGAGCTCAGCGCGAACGCTCTCGAGCCGAGCAGGATCGCGCGCAACACCAATCACTCGAGCACCTTCGCGAAGGAGAAGTCGAGCGCTGGCGAGACCTACGCCGCGGGAGACGCCTGTGAGAAGAATTCGACGATTTCTGAGAAGACTGGACACGGCGTGTCCATATCAGCAGAAACCGAGAACTGGAAGCGCTTTCAGATGCGCACTTTTCCGAATTCTTTCCTATCCTGGGTGCCAGCTTCCCGAAACCGGGCTCGGCGGGACGAGGGAGTGTACTTCAGTTCGGGTGGTGAGTTGACCCCCGGCGAGGCGGAATCCGGGAACCCCGAGTCTTTCCATTAAAATTCCACGGTTTGTGCCGACCACCAGGGTGACCTTGGGGTCGTCGCGGAGCTTGCAGAGCAGCTCGTGGATGACGAGGGCCGTGCGCTGGTCGAGGCCGACGTCCGGGTCGTCGAAGAAAAAGAAGGTCGGCTCGATGGCCATGGCCCGGGCCAGGGCCACCCGTTTCCGGTTCCCGAAGGACATGTGGGCCGGGAGCTCGCTCCAGTCCTTCCGGTCAATGCGGCAGAGCTCGAGCACCTCGGTCGTGCGGTCTTCGATTTGCGCCTCGGTCATCCCGAGGACGTCCGCGTGATAGTGGAGTGCGAGGGAGACGTTCGCGCGCGCGCTCAAGTTCGCGAGCAATCCGCCTTCCTGAAAGACGAAGCCCACGCGGAGACCATGACGGAAACGTTCGCTCGGCAGGAGCGGAGTGATCGGAAAGCCGGAGAGGAGAACTTTCCCTTGCACAGGCGCGAGCAATCCCGCGCAGAGATAGAGGAGCGTCGACTTGCCGCTGCCGACGCCGCCTGTGACGACCGCGGACTCTCCTTGTAAAAGTTCCCAGCTCGTATCGACCAAGATCTTCTGGCCGCCCGGATAGCTGAAGTGAACCCGGTCGAGGGTGATGCCCGGTTCAGAGGGTTCTGTGCGAGCGCTCCGAGTAGACTGGGGCGCAGAATGCCGTGCGATCACGCCCGGAGGCAGAGGCGGCTCGATCATGCGAGACGGGCTCCCGAGACCCAGTAGAAAAGGACGGTCGCAACTGCGTTGAAGATGATGCAGGCGAGGAGAGTCTGAACCACGGCGCGGCTCGCTTTGATCGGAACTTCCGTCGGAGAGGTTCCGACGTCGAGACCATAATAGGAGCAAAGCCAGCCGACGATCCCGCCCATGCCCACGGCCTTCGTCAGAAAGAGCGGAAGGTCGACGGGAGTGAGTCCGGCGCTGATGCCCGCGAGCCAGTCGGGCGCGCCGTGAGGATCCATAGCGAAGGCGGCAATCGAGCCACCGACGACGGCCATGGCCGAGAAGTAAACGGTCAGAATTGGCAGGCTCACGATGGTCGCGACGATGCGCGGCCAGACCAAAAAGCGCGGCGGATCGATGCCGAGGGAAGCCAGCGCGAGCACCTCAGAGTTCACGCGCATCACGCCGAGCTCGGTCGCGATGGCGGTGCCACTCCGGCCGGCGACGAGGATCGCCGTCACGAGAGGGGCGAGCTCTCGGAGCACAATGGCAACGAGCACGCGGCCAGCGGTCTCCCGTTCGAAAGCCCCCGCGAGCAGCTCCGTCTGCACGATCAAGGTCGCGCCGATGAACATGGCGACGACGCTGATCAGGCCGAGCGCCTGGAAGCTCGTATAAAAAATCTGGCGGAGGGCGATCCCGCGACACACAGCGCGCGCGCCCGCGCCGGGCGCGCGCGCGGCGCGGAAGGCTGAGATCCAGGTGACCCCGAGCCCTCCGGCGACGCGCATCAAATGCAGCGTCGTAGCCCCGATCTCTTCGAGCGTAGAGGTGCGTCGGGGCTCGGCGTCTGAACTCATGAGGTCGGGAGCGCGCGGCTCAGTTCGCGTTCTTCGGAGCGCGCGTCGTCTTCCGGTGCATGACCTCGAGGGGCATCGTCTCGCTCTTCACTTCCTTGTACGGGTCCGCGATCAGTGCGGCGACCGCGCGAGCGCCCCAGGTTCCGAACTCTTGCATCGGCTGCTTGATGGTCGTGAGTCCCATGACATCCATGAGCGGCTGATCGTCGAAACCGACGACCTGAATTTCTTCAGGGACCTTGCGTCCGAGCTTCTGCAGTTCGCGGACGATCCCGACCGCGAGCGTATCACAGGTGCACGCGATGCCATCGACGTTCGGCACCTCGCGGAGCAGGTGCTCCACCATGCTCGCGCCAGCTTCGATATCGAGCGCGTCGGCCTCGAAGACGCGGCTCGATGGCGGGCTGGCCTCGAGGAAACCCTTTTCCCGGTCCAACAGGACGCGGGACTTGCGCGTACCGAGCACGAGCACCTGATTCTGAGAACCTCCCTCGGAGAGGGTGCGGCTCAGGATGCGCCCGCCTTCCACGTTATCGACGCGGGCGTGGGGAACTTTCGCGCGATCGCAGTCGAGGGCGATGATCGGAATTCCAAGGTTTTCGAACTGAGCCTGGCGCTCGTCGCTCAGCTCCACGGAGCAAAGGAGCACACCTTCGCAGCCTCGCTCGGTGAGCAGTCGCTCCAGCTGACGATCGGCATCTTCGCTATCGCGCACGTTAACAAGCACGAAATCCACGCCTGCTTGGCGCAGCTCGCTTGTCATCGGCTTGCACACGTTGAAGTAGAACGTAGAGGTAAAGAAAGGAGCCAGGGCAGCAACCCTCGGGCGGCTGGGTGCACCAGCCGCGAGCCGCCGTGCGGCGGCGTTCGGGCGGAAGCCGAGTTCGTTCATTGCTGCTTGAACCTGGGCACGTGTGCGGTCCGAGACTCTGGAGGATCCGTTGATGACGCGGCTGACGGTGGCGATGCCGACCCCGGCGCGCTCGGCGATGTCGTAGATTGTAGAGGCCATGAAAGATCGTGGAAGCGAAGAAATTCCGCGTCAAATGGAGTAGTCAGGCTTTTCGATCAGAGTCAAGGGACGAATTTGTCCCTCAATTTGGGGGGATCCGCTTCCATTGTGAGTGCGTGTATGACGGCCATACACAAATCTTCGACAGATAACCTTCCGTCGAGCACCAGGGCCTCCTCGGGAGTCGGTCGCTCGAGGGTGGCGAGCTGAGAATCGAGTAAATTAGCTCCGGCGAAATGTTCTGTTCTCGATTCAAGACGGAGGGAGAGTTCGTCTCTCGGGACGTCGAGATAGATGAAGCGGACGTCCCCCTCGGAGCTCCCCTCGGGACCGGCCAGCACCTGCCGGTACCGCCTCGTGAGCGCCGAGCAGGCGAGGATGAGCGGACCTCCTTGTGAGGTGTCATGGGCCTCGATGAGGGAGCGGAGGCGAGCGAGCCAGGGGGCGCGATCGGCGTCGTTGAGCGGAGTGCCCGCGGCCATTTTCGCCTTCGCCTCCGCGGAGTGGTGATCGTCCGCGTCGACGAAAGGGACTCCTAAATAAGTACTGAGACGCTGCCCGAGCGTTGTCTTTCCTGCGCCGGCCGGACCCATCACCACCCACGCGCGGTACTTCTTCTTCACGACGCCCGATCGATAGACCGACGCGCTCAGGTCGTCACCTCGGACCTTTGGCTACACCGCTTCTTGCCTCACACTCCTCTTCTGAACCGGAGCTCGTTCGCTTCCACCCCTGCTTCAGGTAGCATACCCTGAAGTACCTCGAGATGACTCGCTTTCGATTTGTCGCGGTCCTTCTGATCGCAGAGCTCGCTTCCCCGGCGTGGATGGTGCCCATTGCGCGCGCCGACGAAGCCGCCGAGCTCACCGCCGCGCGCGCGAAGTTCCAGAGGGCGATCGAGCTCAAGCAAGCGGGAGATTTTGCCGGAGCGCTGAGCCTTTTCCGAGAGGTGGGTCAGTTCAAAATGACGCCTCAGGTCCGCTACCATATCGCTGGGTGTGAGGAGGGACTTGGTAAGCTCGTCGCCGCCTATGGCGGCTACGAGCTCGCGCGCGCTCAGGGACAAGACATGCCCCCGGACTTTCTGGCGGAGGTCGACGCGGCTCTCGAGCGACTCGGCGAGCGGATCCCGAAGCTCGTGATCACTCGCGGCAAAGGTGCCGCTGCTGCGAAGATCGAACTCGACGGCGTCTCGCTCGGCGCTGCTTCGATCGGGCGCGATGTGCCCGTCGATCCCGGCCCTCACGCCATCACCGCGACCGCCCCCGGATATGAAGATTACTCAGGAACCGTCGAAGCGACGGAGTCCTCGACGGTGACAGTCGTGGTCGACATGGTGCGCCTCCCGACGGTCGAACCGCCGAAGTATGAGCCGCCTCCGGAGGAGCCGCCGAAGGGCTACGGAATCACTCCTTACATCGTCGGAGGCGTCGGACTCGGTCTCGCGACGGTGGGCGTGATCCTTCTCCCGGTCAGCCAAGCTTCGATCGGCGATGCGAACGATATTTGTCCGGATCAGGACTGCACCGGAAAATCTGCCGCCGATCAGGCGCGGGTGCGCGACATCTTGAGCGGCGCCCAGACGACGGAGGCCGTAGGCTGGTCTCTGATCGGCGTCGGTGTTGCGGCGGTCGCCGTGGGGACGACGCTCTACTTCATCGACCCGACGCGTAAGAAACAGCCGGACGCCGCCTTCGAGCGCGGGCCGTTTGCTCTGATTCCGAGCGCCCCGCGGACCGAAGCTGGCCTCTCGCTGCGCGCAACGTTCTGACCCTCACTGTGCGTCGAAGGCGCTCGGGGGCCGGTAGCATGCGAGCGCTTCGCGCGAGCGAGGGTGTACCTCTGCTTCGTAGGCGAACTTCTCCGGGAGCCAGGTGTGTGCCCGGGGAGCGGCTCCGCGCTTCCGAGGGCGGTCGACGTTCAGTGGACGAGACGGCGGCGCAGGGCAGCGAAGCGGTCGGCGGTGAGCTCAGCTGAAGGCTCGGCTCCGCTCAGCCTTTTGTGATGGACCGGGGCCAAAAAACGGCCGCTTAAAATCCCGAGTCGTAGCGCCAGTCCTTTTGAGCGGGCTGGGACGGGGTCGCGGGTTTCTGGGGCGTGGTCGGCTTTTGGGGGGCCGGAGTCGTCGCGGCGCCCGTGGCGGGCTTCTCGGGCTTCTTCGCGTCCTCTTTGTCCTCGCTCTCGGCGGCGAGACTCTCGAGGGTCGCGGGCTTCTTCGGCTCCTCGATAACGGGCGGGGGCGCGGGTTGTGCCGCAGGGCGGGTCTCGGGGACTTCAATCACACGCACCTCACGGGGAGTGTCCGTGCGACTCAAGAAGGCCTGGAACAGGATTCCTCCTGAGAGCGCGAGCGCGATCAAGCCTGCGATGCCGACAGCGCGATTGCGCGAGCGGCCCATGCCTTCGGGCAAGCCGCTCACCTCTTGGCTTCCGGTGAGCGTCCCGTAGGTCCCGCGACCGCCCCAGCCAGGAGGTCCGTCGGAGTTCACGCCCCAGGGGTTCGTGTCTCCGCCCGCTTCGGCGCGCGCGATCGCCGCTTCGAGGCGCTGTTTCTGTTCGGCGCGCCGATCACCCATCAGGTTCGTCACGAAGGTCGCGACGTCGGCGTCTGAGCTGGCTCGGAGGTGCGAGGGGAGGGCGTCGAGGGCCCTCAGCATTTCATCACAAGTCGAGAAGCGCTTGTTGCGATCCTTCTCGAGCGCACAGAGAACAATCTGCTCGAGCTCGGGCGGGTAGTCAGGGACGACCTTGCTCGGAGGCACGACGGGATCCGGCGAACAGATCGCAAACATCGTGCCGGCCTCGGATTCCCGGCGAAATGGGTGTTTTCCGGTGGTCAGCGCGTAGAGCACGATGCCGAGCGCAAAGACATCCGCGCGTCGGTCGAGGCCTTCGCCGTTGACCTGCTCGGGAGCCATGTAGCTGACCTTGCCTTTGACTTGTCCAGCGACGGTCGCCCCTCCTCCGAGAGCCGTCGCTTTTGCGACCCCGAAGTCGACGACCTTCGTCACGCCGTCGTAAGTGACGAGCAAGTTTTGCGGCGAAACGTCGCGATGGACGAGGCCGACGGATTGACCTTTGTCGTCCTTCAGCTCGTGCGCGGCGTGGAGGCCCGCGCAGGCGTTGATGGTGATACGTGTCGCTACCTTGTGGGGAATTCCGCCGACGGGCTTCGCCGCCTTCATGAGTTGATTCAGGGGGACACCCTCAATCCACTCCATGACGAGGTAGAGCACGCCGTCCTGGTCGCCCAGGTCCAAAATTTCGACGGCGTTGGGATGACGAACTTGTGAGGCGAGGGACGCCTCATCGAGAAACATCTGCTCGAACTGAGCGTCGTCGCTCAGCTTCGGAAGCATCGTCTTGACCGCGACGATCTTCTGGAACTGACGAGCACCTCTCATGCGCGCCGCCCACACCTGAGCCATGCCTCCGGCAGCGATCGGTACGAGGAGTTCGTAGCGACCGAGCACGAGGCCGGCGCGGACCTCAGGAGGTCCGTCGGCGGGCAGAGCGTTCTCGTCGAGGTGCAAGCTTCCGGATCGTGGCAGACGGCCCCTAACCTCACAAGAATTTAGCGGTTCGATGCCGCTCAGGCGCGCAGATTCCTGGTCCGCTCCCCCCGAACCACCACGAGGGGGGGCGATGTAGCCAAGAATACGCGCCAGGGCTTGTCGACTCATGAGAGGTATTTCGTAGAGATGGAGGTCCGTCGGGGGGGCCAACTGCGCGTCATCGATCAAGACGCATGAACGGTCGAAGAGTTTTCGGGGAGAATCAAAAAGAAAGGACGGGTGCGAGGCGCGGCAGGTTCGGAAGAGTGGTAGTCTCCTCCCTCACCTTGGCTTGTTTGGTTCGTCGCCCTGCCCCATTAGGATTGTTACTCTTTTTTGCGGCCAGCGCGACCTTTGCTTGCCAAGCATGCGAAGCAAAGTCACTTCCAAGGGCGGGCGAGGAGCTCAGAGAGCATCCGAAAACTCGGATTTCCAGTGCGCTTGTTCGAGCTCCCCTCGGAGCCCGGGAGGCTCGTCCGGTGGTGGTAGCGCTCACCGCTACGGAAAAGGGCTGTGAACGCGCGGAAAGGGCGCGTGGGTCGGCGTTTTTCGTATGCCTATGGGGGCCGCCTTCCGGACCTTACGCGGAGCGGCTCCGTGAGGGATTGAAGGAGTTGAAGCGACAATTCCCGGAACATGTGGCGCCGTGGCCTGTGGTGCTCTTTGGAGAGAAAGAGCGGACGGCGGACGTGATGAACTTGGCGGCGGAAGAACCTGGGTTCTTTTCGGCGCTGGTGCTCGAGCGCGCTGATCGAGTCCTCGTTTCGAACACTCGCCTCTATTCTTACGGGCAGAAGGGCGGGAAACGGGTGGCCTTGGTGGGGGTGCCGAAGGAAGAGGAGCTACGCGCGCGGGGCCTATCGGCCTCAGCGCATCTCGCAGTGGAGGGATTCCCCGCTTCTTCGGAGGGGCTCGCGGGAGCGTTTCGCTTCGCGCTCGTCGACGCAGATGGGCCGAAGTGAGCTAGCCTGAGCTAGCCCGTCTGGGCGGTTCGGCTGCGCCTGGCTCGCCCTCGAGGAGGCCCGAGGAGGGCCGAGGAGCCGAGGAAGAGAAGGGCAGTTGGCGGCCGGGCGATTTCAGGCTGGTCTGATCTCGACGCTTCGGGCGGCCCTTTTCAGCGGCGCTGCGCAAAGGTACAGTTTAAATTCCCTATTTTCTGCGAGGCTTCGAACTTGACAGGGGGTTGGCCGTAAGTACCCTCCCGTTCCCCCGAAACGGGATACGCCCTCATGCCCACTATCCAACAGCTCATTCGATCCGGCCGGCAGCTGCAGAAAGCTCGCACCGACTCTCCTGCGCTCCGCTCGTGCCCCCAGAAGCGCGGCGTGTGCGTGCGCGTTTACACCACGACCCCGAAGAAGCCGAATTCGGCTTTGCGCAAGGTGTGTCGCGTTCGTCTCACGAACACGATGGAAGTGATTAGTTATATCCCGGGTGAAGGGCATAACCTCCAGGAGCACAGCGTTGTTCTGATCCGCGGCGGCCGCGTGAAGGACCTCCCCGGCGTTCGGTATCACGTCGTGCGCGGTACGCTCGACTCCTCCGGCGCGGCGGGCCCGAGCAGCACCAACAAGGCGACCCGGAACCGGAAGCGTTCCAAGTACGGCGTGAAGCGCCCGAAGAGCTAACCTCTCGCGAAAGTACGAATAGTCATGTCCCGCAGGCGCGAAGTCCCCAAACGAGTCATCACCCCGGACCCCAAGTACCGCGACAAGCTCGTCGCCAAGTTCGTCAATTCGCTGATGATCGGCGGAAAGAAGAGCACCGCAGAGGGAATCCTCTACGGCGCTTTCGACATCATCGAGCAGCGCTTCAAGGAGGAGCCGCTTGAGGTCTTCCGCAAGGCTCTCGACAACGTGAAGCCGAAGCTCGAGGTGAAGAGCCGTCGTGTTGGTGGTGCGAACTACCAGGTCCCGGTCGAGGTTCGTCCGGAGCGCCGCGTCGCGCTCGGGATGCGCTGGCTGGTGAGCTACTCGCGCTCGCGCGGTGAGAAGACGATGCGTGAGCGTCTCGCTGCCGAGATCGTCGACGCGTCGCAGCTCCGCGGCAATGCCGTGAAGAAGCGTGACGATACGCACAAGATGGCCGAGGCGAACCGCGCCTTCGCTCATTATCGTTGGTAAACAGGCGCGGGCATCAAGCCCGGCCTCGAACCCGCGAACCGAATGCTGAAGGAATAGTCCGAACGAAGAAACGATAAGGATGAACGACCTGACATAAGGATCGGGTGATGAAGACCGCGGGGACCAAGAGAGTCCCCGCCCGCGCGAAGAGCGCGGAGACGGCTGTCATCCCCCGACCCCTTCCGGGCAACCCGGTCTCCCTTGAGACCGGCGTCTCTCCAAAAAGCGGAGAAACGATACGAGGCCCCGGGAGGGGTTTCGTGCATCTTGGCCCCTAGAATCTGATGTCCCACCCCGCCTCCGCTGCACGAGAGGCAAGCTCCCCCCACCCCGCCTCCGCTGCGCGAGGGTGAGTGAGCCCGAAAAGTTTCCGACCGAACACTCTGATCCCTACGTCCCCCGAAGTAACTCCCCATGGCCATCCGTGAAATCAGTCTCGAGCGCACCCGGCTGTTTTCGTTGAGGGGTCTGGGGCAGACCCCTCCCCCAGGGAAGTGAATTCCCTGGGGCCCCCACCCCGCCTCCGCTGCGCGAGGGTGATTGAGCCCGAAAAGTTTCCGACCGAACACTCTGATCCCTACGTCCCCCGAAGTAAC
>ENA-UOVV01000044-UOVV01000044.1-compost-metagenome-genome-assembly--contig:-NODE-44-length-194330-cov-9.394060_pt1 | contig 194330 bp, 165 predicted proteins | sample MGYA00238155_ERZ761577 | MGnify/ENA primary metagenome ERZ761577 (study PRJEB28898, sample SAMN06268775) | compost metagenome | isolation source: Emeryville, CA | place: USA:Emeryville, CA | collected...
GATCTCGTGCTTCGCGAACAACGTGAAGCAGGCCTACATCTACATCCGCGGCGAGATGCCGCACGGCGCGCGCATCTTGGAGAAAGCGATTCAGGAAGCCCGCGAGAAAAACTTTGTCGGTCAAAACATCCTCGGTACCGGATATTCGTGCGACATTTTCGTGCACCGCGGCGCCGGCGCCTACATCTGCGGTGAGGAAACCGGTCTCATCGAATCGCTCGAAGGCAAACGCGCCAACCCGCGCATCAAGCCCCCGTATTTCCCGGCGGTCCTCGGCCTCTATCAGTGCCCGACGATCGTGAACAACGTCGAGACGCTCTGTCATGTGAAGTACATCGCCGAGCACGGCGGCGCGGAGTACGCCAAGCTCGGCACGCCCAACAACACCGGCACGCGCATTTTTTGCGTGAGCGGTCACGTGCAGCGCCCCGGCTATTACGAATTCGAGGCCGGCAAGATCACGATGGGCCAGCTCCTCTACGATGTCTGCGGCGGTCCGTTGCCCGGACGCACCTTCAAGGCTGTCATCCCCGGTGGTTCGTCCGCCAAAGTGCTTCGTTTCGGCGAGCGCTTCAAAGGCAAGCGCAAGGTCGGAAACGACATGGTCGATTACGATTGGGGTGTCGAAGACGTGCCGATGGATTTCGATTCGCTCGCGGCGATCGGCTCCATGGGCGGCTCCGGCGGCGTGATCGTGATGGACGACACCGTCAACATGGTCGAAGCCCTCGCGAACATCAACGCGTTCTATTCGCACGAAAGCTGCGGCCAGTGCACGCCCTGCCGCGAAGGTTCGTTGTGGATGAAAAAAATCACCACGCGCATGGTCCACGGCGAAGCTCGTCCGCAAGACGGCGCGCTGCTCAAAGGCGTGGCCGACCAGATTCCCGGCCGCACCATCTGCGCCTTCGGTGAAGCCTGCTCGTGGCCGACGCAGAGCTTCTACCTGAAGTTCAAGGACGAATTCGACAACTACCACGCCACCAAGAAACAGCCCAAGGCTGATAACGCTTTAGAACTCGTTTAATTTTTAACCACAGAGACACAGAGTACACAGAGAAACCAGTTGCCGGATGCCGCCCTCCGTGTCCTCCGGGCCTCTGTGGTTCAAATAATCTTTCGCAATGAGCCAGCCCGCGCCCGCGCCCAAACCCGACCTCGTCACCGTCAACATCGACGGCAAAGAGATCGCTGTGCCCAAAGGCACCAACGTGATCGAAGCTGCCCGCCTGCTGAACGTGGACGTGCCGCATTATTGCTACCACCCCAAGCTCACGGTGGTCGGCAACTGCCGCATGTGTCTGGTCGAAATGGGCATGCCCGCCGTCGATCCCGCCACCAAGGCGCCCATCATGGATCCGGCGACCGGCAAGCAGAAGATCAACTGGATCCCGCGTCCTCAGATCGGTTGCGGCACCAACGTCGCCCCCGGCATGCACATCCGCACCACGTCGCAGATGGTGAAGGAGGCCCGCGAAGGTGTGATGGAGTTCCTCCTCATCAACCACCCGCTGGATTGCCCGATTTGCGACCAGGCCGGCGAATGCAAACTCCAGGAACAAGCCACGGGCTACGGCCGCGGTTATTCCCGCTTCGTCGAACAGAAGAACGTGAAACCGAAGCGCACGCAGCTCGGACCGCGCGTCATGCTCGACGACGAGCGCTGCATCCTTTGCTCCCGCTGCATCCGTTTCTCGCGTGAGATCGTGAAGGACGACGTCCTCGGTTTCATCGATCGCGGCAGCTACTCCACGCTCACGTGCTATCCGGGCAAACAGCTCGCGAACAACTACAGCCTCAACACCGTGGACATCTGCCCGGTGGGCGCGCTCACGAGCACGGACTTCCGTTTCAAGATGCGCGTCTGGTTCCTCAAACAGACGAACAGCATCGACACCGAATCCTCCGTCGGCGCCAACACCGTCGTCTGGTCGCGCGAGGGCATCATCTATCGCATCACGCCACGTCGTAACGACGAGGTGAACGACACCTGGCTCGCCGACTCTGCGCGCGTTCTCTACAAACAAGTCCGCGACGAATCCCGCCTCACCGCTACCAAAGTCGGCGGACAACCCGCGGCGCTCGACGCTGCCATCGAAGCCGCCGCCACGCATCTCAAGTCGGGCGCCGTCGCCGTCGTCGGCTCGGGCCGCAGCTCGGTCGAAGAACAATTCCTCACTAAAAAAATCGCCGCCGCGCTCAACGCCTCCGTGTCGTTGGTCGCCAGAGTGGGCGAGGGCGACAAGCTCCTGATCTCGGCCGACCGCAACCCCAACGTCCGCGGCGCACTCGTCACGGGCCTCATCAGCCAGTTGCCCTCCGCGCAACTCACCGAACTCGGCGCCGCGATCGATGCGGGCAAAGTGAAGACCGTCCTCGCGATCAACGAAGACCTCACCACCGCCGGCCTCACCGCCGCGCAACTCGCGAAGGTCACGATCGTGTACGCCGGCACACACAGCAACGCCACCAGCGAAGCCGCCGCCGTGATCATCCCGACTTCGACCGTCTTCGAAAAGAGCGGCACGTTCATCAACCAGCAGTTCCGCATCCAAAAGTTCCACCAGGCCATCCCGGCGATCGCCGGCACACACAACGACCTCGTGGTTCTCGGCAAATTGTTGGGCGCTCTCTCCGGCAACGCCGTGACGACCGACCTCGCCGCCGTGTGGCAGCAGCTCTCGTCGGAAGTCGGCTTGCTCGCCGGTCTGTCCTTTGCCGCCGTGCCCGACACCGGCCGCGTCCTCGACAGCAGCCGCTTCGCTCATCTGGCCTTCCCCGAAGGCGAAACCCTCCACTTCAAGCCCGCCGCAGCCACCGCCGCGGTTTGATCCTTTTCACCAAGACCGCCCAGGCCATCCGCTTCACCTAACGCGCAGCGCCGTCGCGACCTTCCCGTCAAAATGGATTTCTTCTTCAACCTCCCGCTCTGGGTTCAAATCTCCCTCAAAGGACTCGCCGCGATCGCCGTGATCTTCCCGATCGCCGGCGCGTGCTCGCTCGCCGAGCGCAAAGTCTCGGCCTGGATCCAAGGCCGTCCCGGCCCCAGCCGCGCACTTCCGTTCTGGATCGCGTGGGTGCCGGTGATCGCTCCGATCATGCAGAAGCTCGGCCTGTTCCACCTCATGGCCGACGGCGGCAAACTGCTCTTCAAGGAAGACCCGATCCCGGGGCACGTGAACAAATTCTACTTCGTGCTCGCGCCGATCGTGGCGGTGATCCCGGCGTTGACGACGATCGTGTTTGTCCCGTTCGGCGGTTATATCGATCAAGCCGGACAAATCATCCCGCTCATCCTCGCCAATCTCGATATCGGTCTGCTCGGCGTGTTCGCGATTTCTTCGCTCGGCGTGTATTCGCTGATTCTCGCCGGCTGGGCCTCGAATTCCAAATATCCCTTCCTCGGCGGCGTGCGCGCTTCGGCGCAGCTCATCTCGTATGAGCTCTCGATGACGCTCTCCGTGCTGCCGGTTTTCCTGTGGATCAACGCTCCCGGTCAGCCCGGCACGCTCAGCCTCGCGAAGGTCGTCGAGTTTCAGAGCCAGCCCGGTTTCTGGGGTGGGGCGTGGTTTGTGTTCCTGATGCCGATCTCGGCGTTTGTTTTCCTCGTCGCGCTTTTCGCGGAAACGAATCGCCAGCCGTTCGACATGCCGGAGTCCGAAGCCGACCTCGTCGGCGGTTTTCACACCGAATACGGCTCCTTCAAGTGGTCGCTCTTTTTCGTCGCCGAATACGCGCACATGACCGTCGGCTCGGGCATCTTTGTGCTGCTCTTCCTCGGCGGCTGGAATCCGCTGCCGTGGGTGCCGCTCGAAATGGTCGTCGGCTGGCTCTCGGGTCTCGGTGCCTGGGCGACGCATCCGGCCTTTGTCGGCGTGCTTTCCGTCCTGATCTTCCTCGCGAAGGTTCTCTTCTTCATCTTCTTCTTCATGTGGGTGCGCTGGACGTTGCCGCGCTTCCGTTATGACCAGGTGATGAAGATCGGCTGGCAAAAACTCCTCCCGCTCGCGATCGCCAACGTGATCGTCTACGCCATCGCGATCGCCTTCATCGATTAATCCACAACCCATTTTTCCCGCGCCATGGCCGTCATCGAAGTCGAACGCAAGCCGCTCACCCTCGCGGAACGCACCTACATCCCGCAGATCCTTTCCGGACTCAAAACGACCTGGAAGCACCTCGTCGCGCCCACCGTCACGATGAAGTACCCGGAGGAGCGTCCGCCGATCCCGCCGGGCTATCGCGGCGTGCCGACGCTCGTCAAAGATCCCAACGGTCGCGAGAAGTGCGTCTCCTGCCAGCTCTGCGAATTCGTCTGCCCGCCCAAGGCGATCCGTATCACGCCCGGCGAAATCCCGCCCGATTCCGAATACGCGCACGTGGAAAAAGCGCCGCAGGAGTTCGAAATCGACATGCTGCGCTGCATCTACTGCGGCCTGTGCCAGGAAGTCTGCCCCGAAGAGGCGATCTGGCTGCAAACGCAGTATTCAACCAGTGGATACACCCGCGCCGAGATGGTGAACAACAAGAAGAAACTCTACGAACTCGGCGGCACGCTGCCCGATCAGCATTTCAAGTGGGACAAAAAGAAAGCTGCCGAGGAGCACGGCAACGTCCACTGAGACCAATCCAGAATCAGGAATGAGGAATTAAGAACACCCGCTCTCCGCTTCATTCATCATTCCGCGTTCATCACTCTTCCTTCGACGAAATGTCCGACACTTATTTCTACATCTTCGCCGCCATCACCGTGGCCTCGGCGCTCGCGGTCGTGTTTAAGCGAAACACCGTGGGCGCGTCCCTAGCGTTTCTGCTCAGCCTGTGCGGCGTCGCCGGTCTGTTCCTCCAGCTTGATGCGCAGCTGCTCGCCGTGCTCCTGGTGCTCGTTTACGCGGGCGCGGTCGTGGCGCTCTTCCTCTTCATCATCATGTTGCTCAACATGCAGGGTGGGGACCGCCCGGTCTTCAAAAAGATGACGATCGTCTCCAGCACCATCGCCGGCGCGTTGTTGCTCACCGGTGTTTACCTGCTCGCGAAACGTCCCGAACTCGCGCGTCTCCCCGAGGCCGGCCAGCCCGCGAGCGTGCTCCTCGATCTCAAGATCTACGGTGCGAAACTTTTCACCACCTACCTGCTGCCCGTGCAGGTCGTCGGCTTTCTCCTGCTCATCGCCATGCTCGGCGTGATCGTACTCAGCAAAAAGTTCGAAGGCTTGGAGGACGTTAAATGAACATCGGACTGCACCACTTCATCGTGCTCAGCGCGCTGCTCTTCGCCATCGGCTTCTTTGGCGTGCTGCTGCGCAAGAACACGCTCGTGATCTACATGTGCCTCGAGTTGATGCTCGTCGCCACGACCCTCGCGCTCGTCGCCTTCTCGCGCTTCAACGGCACGGTCGACGGCAATGTATTCGTTTTCTTCATACTCACCGTGGCCGCGGCGGAGGTCGCCGTCGGTCTTGCCATCATTGTGGCGCTCTTCCGTCGCCGCCAGACCGTGCAAGTCGAGGAGCTCAACGCACTGAAAAACTGACCTCGGTTTTTCAATTCCAGCGAACTCTGTGCGCTCTGTGACCCTTCCCGAATCCGATTTCCCACTGTGACACCCGTCCAACTCGCCATCCTCGTCCTCCTGCTTCCGCTCGGCTCTGCCGCCGTGATCGCGCTGTTCCTGCGCCGTCAGGGCACGCTCGCGTCGATCCTCTCGACCGCGGCGTGCGCCGGTCTTGCCGCTGTGGCGCTCCAACTGGTTTTCAGCAATGTGCGTTTCGCCGACTCCTTCAGTTGGCTGCAGGTCGGCGATCTCGACATCACGCTCGGCATTAAATTCGACGACCTCGCGGCGCTCATGCTCGCGATCGTCGCGATCGTCGGTCTCTGCGTGCATGTCTTCTCGCTCGGGTACATGTCGCACGACGGCGCGAAGGCGCGCTATTTCGGCGGCCTCTCGATCTTCATGTTTTCGATGCTCGGCATCGTTTTTGCCGACAATCTTTTCATGATGTTCATCTTCTGGGAGCTCGTCGGTTTCAGCTCCTGGCTGCTCATCAATCATTTTTGCGACAAACAATCCGCGGCCGACGCTTCGAAGAAGGCCTTCATCACCAATCGTGTCGGCGACTTCGGTTTCCTCCTCGGCATCGTTTGGTGCTATCACGCTTTCGGCACGGTGAACATCGGCGAACTCGGCGCACTCGCCGAAGCGAAATTTGCCGCCGGTGAAACGATGATCGCGGGCATTCCGCTGCTGCTCTTCTGCGGTGCGGTGGGTAAGTCCGCGCAGCTTCCGCTGCACGTGTGGCTCCCGGACGCGATGGAAGGCCCGACGCCGGTCTCCGCGCTCATCCACGCCGCCACGATGGTGGCCGCCGGTATCTACATGCTGTGCCGCCTCGAACCGCTCTTCGTCGCCGCGCCCGCCGCGCTCGATGTGGTGATGTGGATCGGTGTGGTCACCGCCGTGTACGCCGCCTTCTGCGCGATCACGCAGAGCGACATCAAGAAGGTCCTCGCTTATTCCACGCTTTCTCAACTCGGCTACATGGTCGCCGCGTTCGGTCTCGGCCGTCTCCCGGAAACGCAAACCGTCGAAGGCGTCACGCAGACCTATCTTCTCAGTGCCGGCGCGGGCATCGCGATGTTCCACTTGATGACGCACGCCTTCTTCAAGGCGCTGCTCTTCCTCGGCTCCGGTTCCGTGATTCACGGCTGCCACCACGAGCAAAACATCTTCAAGATGGGCGGTCTCGCCAGCCGTATGAAGTTCACCTTTGTGACCTTCACGCTCGGCGTGCTCGCGATCATCGGTTTCCCGATGCTCTCCGGGTTCTTCTCGAAAGACGCGATCCTGCTGCTCGCGTTTGAGAAAAACACGCTCGTGTTCGGCCTGCTTGCGTTCACCGCGGTGCTCACCTCGTTCTACATGATTCGCATGTGGAAGCTCGTCTTCCTCGGCAAACCGCGCAGCGACGAAGCGGCTCACGCGCACGAAGGCGGTTTCAGCATGACATTGCCCTTGCTCGTCCTCGCCGTGCTCGCGGTGGTCGGCGGCTACTCGTTCATCTTGGACAACGCCGTTTTCAGCAATGTCTTCAACGACGTCCCGGACAGCCACAATCATCACCACGCCCACAACGTCGTCTTCGCGACCAGCATCGGCGTGATGGCCCTCGGTTCGCTCGTCGCGTACTTCTTCTACAAAAACGACTCGGTGGACACGCTCGCGGCGAAGAGCCCGGCGGCTTTCTCCGGCCTCTCGTTTCTCAAGGCCTTCCCCGACGATCTCTACAATTATTACGTCGCGAAGATTCAGCAGCGTTTCGCGCTCTTCGTGAACTTTCTGGAGCAGATCTTCCTCGCCGGTCTCATCGTGCGAGGGATCGCCGGGGTGGTGGGGCTCTTCGGCATGGGGGCACGCGCGCTCCACGTCGGCAACCTCCATGCGTACGTGTATTGGTTCCTCATCGGCGCGGTGCTGGTGTGGGGCTTCGCCTCGGGCCTGTTTTAACCGCTCCTCCGAATTCTTTTCGAACTTCGATTCACGACTCCCTTTCCCGAATCTGAATGAACCCGCCGGTTGATTTTCTTCTCCTCTCCATCCTGACGCCACTGGGTGTCGCCCTTGCGATCGCGCTCGGGTTGCCCAAGCGCTTCTCCGTGAAGCTCGCCTATCTCGGCTTCGGCGTGCCGGCGGCTGTCGCGCTGTATTTGTGGTCTCAATACGGCGCCGCGCCTCAGCAGTATGGATACGCGTTTCTGTCGAGCTACGACACCGGTCTCGCGGGTGTAGGCATCAACTTGATCCTCGGCCTCAACGGCATCTCGCTGCCGCTCTTCGTGCTCGCGGGCATCGTGGGTTTCGCCGCCGGTCTCTACGCGATCCAATCAAATGCGGAACGCCTCAAACTCTACTTGATGCTCCTGCTCATCATGCAGGCAGGCCTCATGGGCGTGTTCGCATCGGTGGATATCTTCTTCTTCTATTTCTTCCACGAACTCGCGCTCATCCCGACCTTCATCATGGTCGGCATCTGGGGCGGACGCGACCGCGGCTACGCGGCGATGAAGATGACGATTTACCTCACGCTCGGCGCGATGCTGTCGCTACTCGGCTTGATCGCTCTCTACATCAAGAGCGGCACGGAATTGAAGACCTTCGACCTGATCGCGCTGCGCACGATGATCGGCCAGCAAGGTCTTTCCGAAGTCGCGCAACAAAACATCTTCGCGCTGCTGCTCTTCGGCTTCGGCATCCTCGTTTCGTTATGGCCGCTGCACACGTGGGCGCCTCTCGGTTATGGCGCGGCTCCGAGCTCTGCGGCGATGTTGCACGCAGGCGTGCTGAAAAAATTCGGTCTCTATGGTCTGGTGCAGATCGGGCTGCCGCTGTTGCCGCAAGGCGCCGCGCACTGGTCCTGCCTCCTGGCGTGGCTCGCGCTCGGTAACATCCTCATCATCGGCTTCGTGACGATCGCGCAACGCGACCTGAAACAGATGGTCGGTTACAGCTCGGTCATGCACATGGGGTACGCGTTCCTCGGCATCGCGGCATTTTCCGCGATGGGCGCGGGCGGCGTGGTATTGTTGATGGTCGCGCACGGTTTGTCGGTCGCGTTGTTGTTCCTCCTTTCGACCAGCATCTATCACCGCACGCACACGTTCGACATGCAGGCGATGGGTGGCCTCGCGCAAAAGGCGCCCGTGCTCGCGGCGTTCTTTGTCGCCGCGACGATGGCCAGCATCGGTCTTCCCGGCTTCGCCAACTTCTGGGGCGAGTTCACGATCTTCATCGCACTGTGGGATTATTCTCCGGCGTTCACCGTCGCTGCGGTGGCGGGCATCGTGATCTCCGCGATCTACGGCCTGCGCTCGGCGGCTCGCATTTTCTTTGGGCCGAAAACGGAAGATTTCGCCCGCGTGGCGGAGGCCAATCCCACGACCGATCTTCGTTGGTCCGAAAAAATCCCCGCGCTCGTGCTGCTGGCGGCGCTCCTGTTCATCGGTTTCTGGCCGAAGTCGCTCTCCACGCCGCTCAATAAAACGCTCCAGTCGATCTACCCGGCCGCGCCCGCCGCCGAGGTGGTCAGCAAGTAATCTTTTCCCGCCGCGATGAATCTCGAAACTCTCACCGCCGCCGCGAACTCGAACCAGTGGCTCGCGATCATGCCCGAGCTCATGCTCGGCTGCATCGCCCTGCTTTTGCTGGTTCTCGAAGTCGTGCTGCCCAAATCGAAACACGACCTCATCCCAGGCGTCGCCATCCTCGGCCAGGTCGGTGTATTGGTCGGGCTGATACTGAACTACTCGACGCCCTATCTGGATCCGAGCATGCGCGACACGTTTAACGGTCTGCTGGCGCATACGTCGCAGGGGCAGTTCATGCGGGTGTTTTTCCTGCTCACGTCGATCCTCGTCTGCGCGCTCGGCAGTGTGGCTCTCGCCAAGCAGCGCATGCCCAGGATCGAGTTTTTCCACATCGTGCTGGTGGTCTCCGCCGCGATGATGCTCCTCGCGCAGAGCAACCACTTCGTGATGCTCTTCGTGGCGCTCGAAACGGTCACGATCGGTTTCTACATCCTCGTCTCGTACGTCCGTACCAATCCGCTCTCGCTCGAAGCCGGCCTCAAGTACCTCATCATGGGTGCCCTGAGCTCGTCGCTGCTCTTGTTCGGTATCGTGATGCTTTACGGCGCCGCCGGTAATCCGTTGCTGCCCGGTCATGCCGAGACCGATGCGATGAACTTCGATCAGATCGCGAACTTCCTCGCGCAGAATCCCGACAACTTCCTCGCGCAGCTCGGTGTTGTGCTCGTGCTCGCCGGCGTCGCCTTCAAGATCGGCGCGGTTCCTTTCCAGATTTGGGTGCCCGATGTGTATCAGGGTGCGCCCACGCCGGTGACGGCTTTCCTGGCGGTCGGCTCCAAGGCCGCCGGTTTCGCGGTGCTCATCACGCTGGTGCAAGTGTTCGCCGCGTACAAAGGCATCCTCGTCCCGCTGCTTTCGTTGATGGCCGCGGCGACGATCATCTTCGGCAACCTCGCCGCGCTCACGCAGCACAACGTGAAACGCCTCATCGGTCTCTCCGGTGTCTCGCACGCGGGGTATCTGCTCATCGGCGTCATCGCGATCCTCTTCGTGCCGAACGCTGCCGCGTCGATCTACTTCTACCTCGTCACGTACCTGCTCGCATCGTTCGCCGTGTTTGGTGTGATGACGCATGTCGCGGGCGTGAACGACGCCGATCAAGAGCTCGAGCACTACACAAATCTCGCCAAGGAAGACCCCTTCCTCGGCGGCGTGCTCGCGGTGGGCCTCGGCTCGCTCGCGGGTATTCCTCCGCTCGCCGGTTTTATCGGAAAACTGCTCGTCTTCATTCCCGCTTTCCAAGCCGGTCTCTACTGGCTGCTCGGCATCGCGATCGTCGGCGTGGTGATCTCGATCTATTATTACTTCGGCTGGATCAAAGCCGCGTTCTTCTCCGCCTGGCCGGTGCCCACGATCGAAAACGAAAGCGAAACGCGTCCCGCACGCACGCCGGTGACCTTTGGCCTCGGCACCGTGCTCGGTTTGCTCGCGTTGGCCTCGGTGCTCTTCGGCTTCTATCAACAGCCCGTCATCGCGTGGCTCACGGCCGCGCTCTGATCGCGCTGACAAAATCTCTCTTCAAGCCCGGCCTTCGCGCCGGGCTTTTTTGTTGGCTGCGCGCTTTGGCCGGCCGGGTGGTTTGACATGCCGGGTCTTTGCGCCGAAACGGGAGGCGCGTTCCACGCATCAACCTCACCCCAAAATATGAAATCCTTACATGCAGTGATTGCGTCGTTGGTTTTTCTTTCGGCCGCCTTCGTGCCGGCTTTTGCAGCGGAAGCCGCTTCTTATACGAAACCGGAAAAACCCGCGCGAATCGCCCACGGCGAAGAAGTGAATATCGCCGATCACGCGGTTCCGGGAAAAACCACGGTCTTTGATTTCACCAGCGATTATTGTCCGCCATGCCGTCGTATCGCGCCGCTGCTCGACCAGCTCCACGCATCGCGCGACGATATCGTGGTGGTGAAGGTCGATATCAATCGTCCGGATAAGAAGGGGATCGATTGGTCTTCGCCCGTTGCGAAGCAGTACAACATCAAGTCGGTGCCTAATTTCAAAATCTACGGTCCCGACGGAAAACTGCAGGCGGAAGGCCAGGAGGCGCGCGAGATCGTAATCGGCATGCTCGAAGGCTGATCGTGTATCACACGACGAACCGATGTTCGCCCGCACATCGGTTCGCGTCGCTGCGATCTTTGCGCGGGCGTGTTCGCGAGCGGCTTCGCGGGACAAGTGCGCATGCTGGAACTTTTTAGTTCAGCGAGGTCTGCCCGAGAGTCGCGTATGTTGAGGCCATGACTCCATGTTTTTTGAAAATCCCCGATGGTTTAAAGCGTTACCCGCTCGTGGGGATTGTTTGCTGGCTCGCGGCTCTCGTCGGCGCGCACGCCGCGCAAGATGTGCGGCTCCGCGTGTGGAGCCATCAAGGTCAGGAGGCGGAAAATCACGCGGTGCGCGAAATCGCCGAAGCATTTAACGCGGCGCATCGCGATCGCGGTTGGACGGTGGAGCTCTCGTTTTTCCCCGATTTTCAATACACGGAAAAACTCGCCGTCGCCGCTGCAGCACGCGATCTGCCCGATGTGTTCGATCTCGATGGACCGCTGGTCGCGCGCTTCGCGGACGTCGGTTTGTTAAAACCGCTCGATGAATTTTTGAGTGATGCGGAGCGCGCCGATTTCCTGCCGACGATCCTGGCGCAAGGCACGGTGGACGGACGTTTGTACGCGCTCGGCAGTTTCGATTCGGCGCTCGTGCTTTATTACGATCGCGAGTTGCTCGCGCGCGCGGGTGTGACGCCGCCAGTGGAGGGGCAGGGCTGGTCGTGGGATGAATTTGTGAAGGCGTGCGAAAAATTGAAGACCGCGGGCATCGAGCCGGTGGCGTTGCATATGAACGAGAGCGCGGACGAGTGGTTTACGTACGCGTTCTCGCCGGTGGTGTGGTCTGCCGGTGGGCGCTTGATCGCCCAAGACATCGCTCGCGTGCGCGGCGAACTCACGAGCGAAGCGGCCGTGCGTGGCGTGCGCGCGTGGCAGGAGCTTTTTGCGCGTGGTTTCGCGGCGACGGATCCGGTCGAACCCGACCCGTTTGGGCAAGGTCGCGTGGCGATGGATTGGAGCGGACACTGGATGGCGCGCGGACATCTCGCGACGAAAGGCGATCGGTTGGGCGTGATGCCGTTGCCATCGCTCGGCACGCCGGCGGCCGCGTGCGGCAGTTGGTGTTGGGCGATCTCGGCGGAAACAAAACAACAAGAAGCAGCGGTCGCGTGGCTGCGTTGGGTCACGGAGGCCGAAACCGGCGTTGTGCCGCTGGTGCGCGCGAATGGCGCGGTGCCGGCGCGCCGCGCCGCGTTCGCGCATTTTCCCGAATACGAACAGATGCCGTACGCGCTGTTTCGTGCGCAGCTTGAAACAAGCGCGAGGCCGCGTCCGCGCACACCGTTTTACGCGATGCTCACGCATCGGTTCGCGGCCGCGTTGCGCGACATCTCGCGCGGAGCGGATGTCGAATCGCGTCTGCGCAAAGCAGAAGAAGCCGTGCAGCGTGTGATCGATCGAAAGCGTCCGACTAAAACCGCGGAGGCGAGCCGGCCATGACTGCATGGGAAAAACAGGCCTCGCGTCGCGCGATTTGGTTTCTGCTGCCCGCGCTTGGCATGCTCGCGGTGTTTGTCGCATGGCCGTTGATTCGTGCGGCATGGTGGAGTGTGACCGACGCGGATCTACTCGCGACGGACGACGCTCATTGGATCGGCGCGGAGAATTATTCCGATCTGCTGCGCGATCCGCGTTTTCGTCATGCTTTTTTGAATACGGCGCTGTTCGCGATCCTCATCGTGCCATTGCAGACGTTGCTCGCAATGGTGCTCGCGCTTTGGGTGAATCGTCCCGAGCCGGCGTGGCGCTGGCTGCGCACGGTGTTCTTCCTGCCGGTGGTGGTGTCGCTGCCGGTGCTGGCTGTTGTGTGGACGCTGCTGTATCAACCCGAGCAGGCGGGCGAGACGGGGTTGATCAATCGTCTTACGAGTGTGTTCGGCTTTGCAGATCGCGCGTGGCTTCGCGATCCATCGCTCGCTCTGCCGGCGCTCGCGGCGATGTCGATCTGGCAGGGCGTGGGGCTGCAAATGATGGTGTTTCTCGCGGGGCTCCAAGGCGTGTCGCGCGAGCAACTCGAAGCGGCTCAGCTCGATGGTGCGAGTGCGTGGCAAAGGCTCGTGCATGTCGTCATCCCGTCGCTGCGCAACACGATCGTCTTTGTCGTCACCGTGACGACGATCCTTGCGTTTCGTTTGTTCGTGCAACCGTACCTGATGACGCGCGGCGGCCCGGACGATCGCACGTTGTCGCTCGTGCAGTATATGTACGAAACCACCTTCTTGAATCTCGAACTGGGACGCACCTGTGCGGCGGCGTTGTTGTTCCTCACGTGGGTCGGATTTCTGACGTGGCTGCAGCGAACGCTTTTTAACGAGGAGAAGTCATGAGCGGGCGCAGACGAGACCACATCACGCGTTGGGCGGAGGCGCTCCTGTGGAGCGCGAGCGTCGTTGTCGCGCTGCTGTTTTTGGCTCCCTTGCTATGGACGCTGATCGGATCGTTCCGCGTTGAAGAAGCGATTTTTCGATTGGACGCCGCGAGCCTGATCGATCCGCGGATGTGGACGATCGAGAACTACGGCGATGCATGGCGGCGTGCGTCGCTCGGACCCGCGCTGGCCGTTTCGATCGGGCAAGTGGCGCTCATCGTCGCGGGCGGATTGCTGGTGAACTCGCTCGCGGCTTACGCGTTTGCGCGACTGCAATTTCGCGGGAGCGATGCGCTCTTCGCGGCGGTGGTGATGCTGATTATTCTTCCCGTGGAAGTGATCGCGGTGCCGATGTTTTTCACAGCGCGCGATCTCGGGCTCACGGGTGGGCTCGGTCCGGCGCTCGCGGGGCTCACGCTGCCATTCATGGCGAAGGCGTTTAACATCTATTTTTTGCGGCAGCATTTTCTCAACTTGCCGCGTCAAATCGAAGAAGCCGCCGTGCTCGATGGCGCCCGCGTGTGGGCGCAGTATTGGCGCATCGCGTTGCCCTCGATCAAACCCGCACTCGCGACGGTTGTCGTGCTCGATGTGCTGACCCATTGGGGCGACTTCTTGTGGCCGTTGTTGATCGGCACGCGCGAAGAAACGCGCACGGTGCAGATCGGGCTCGCAAATTTGTTCACGCAACCGCCGGTGCAGTGGGGCGATATTCTCGCATGCGCGGTGATCGCGACGCTGCCCGTGCTAGTGATGTTTCGCTGGCTGCAACGCTACATCGTCGCGACGCAAGTTCACACCGGTATCAAGTAAGTGGATACTCCTGTATCAATCGGTGGATACGACCGTGCGGCGAAGGCTCGCTTGCCATGAGTGCGAACGAAGAAACCGGCCACACCGGACCTTCGAAATCACGGTGCTGTTTGGCCCATTGCCGCACCATCGCCGCCGGCGCTTCGCGACAGCGACCAAGCGTGAGATGCGGAACGAACGGACGCAGCTCGAACTGAATGCCGGCGGCGAGCAGAGCGTTGTCCACTTGCTGACGCAGCTGATGAAGCAACGGGTGCCCGTTACCGACGCCCGCCCAGACCACGTGCCAGTTGCCGCGCTCCGGGAAACCACCGATGCCTTCGACGCCGAGCATGAATGGTTTCACGCGCACCCGGCGCAGCGCATCCGCGATCGTATCGTGAGCGGCGGCAGGTTGCTCCCCGATGAAACGAATCGTGAGGTGGATCTGCTCAGGCGGCGCCCATTGCATGCGGGGGATTTCAGTCTGCAGCTCCGCCAAAAAAACGCGCAGGGGAGCGGATGGATGGAGGGCGACAAAGAGACGAGCGGGCGGAGCCATGAACTCACATGGGCGCGGAAGCCGCGTTTAGTCAAAGTACGCTGCACACACTGAAGAAATTGCGTTGCCGGCTGGGGCGGACGCGTTGAAATCCGGGCATGGCGAAAATCCTGCGGAGAGGGCGGGCCGCGTGTCGCGTGGCCGTGGCGTTGAGTGCGTGTTGGTGGATGATTGTCGTGCGCGGAGCCGCTGAAGAAACGGTCACCGACGTGCGAGAGGAGATCGAGGCGCTGCGGGCGGAGATCGCGCGTCACGACGATCTCTATTTCAAACAAGCGAAACCCGAGATCAGCGACGCGGAGTACGACGAACTTAAAAAGCGATTGCGCGAGCGGGAACGTAGTGCCGGTTTGGATACGCAGTCCGAAGATGCGATCGGTGACGATCGTAGCGGACGCCTCCCGGTCGTGGCGCATGGCGCGCGCATGTTGAGTCTGGAAAAAGTGTACGACGACGAGGCACTGACGGCCTTTATCGCGAAGGCGGAGAATAAGCTTGGCGGAAAACGCGCGTGGGTGATCGAGCCGAAGCTCGACGGCATGGCCGTCAGCGCCGTGTATGAGCGCGGGAGACTTGTCCGATTGGTCACACGCGGCAACGGTCGCGAAGGGGACGATGTGACCGCGAATGCGTCGGCTGTGACGAATCTTCCTGCGCGATTGAAAGGCGAAGGTTGGCCCGAGCGGATCGAGTTGCGTGGCGAAGTGCATGTGGCGCTCGCCGATTTCGAGCGGATCAATGCGCAACGTGAGGAGTCAGGTGAAACGCCGTTTGCGCATCCGCGTTCGCTGGCTGCCGGAGGATTGAAGTTGGCGTCAGCGGCGGAGGCGTCGGCGCGTGCGCTGCGTGTCGTGTTTTTTGCGTGGGGAGAGGTTGCTCCTGCGGTGCAACAACCGGAGTCGCAGCGACAATTTCTTGAACGGCTGCATGCGTGGGGACTGCCAGCAGTCGAGCCATGGGCAACGGCCGAAGACGAAGCAAAGTTGATCTCGGCGATCCGGAAAGCGGAGCGTGAACGGACTCGCTGGGCGTTTCCGTCCGATGGTTTGGTGATCAAACTGGATGCGGCTGCGGATCGGCGTGAGTTGGGTGAAACCGATTATGCACCGCGGTGGGCGGTGGCGTATAAATTCAGAGCGGCACGCGCGGAAACGCGTTTGAACGGCGTCGTCTGGCAGGTCGGGCGCACGGGTGTGCTCACGCCGGTGGCTGAGCTGGAGCCGGTGATCGTTGGCGGAGCCTCGGTGAGACGCGTCACCTTGCACCACGCGGGAGAAGTCGAACGGCTCCAATTGCACGCGGGCGATCATGTGTGGATTGAGCGGGCAGGGGAGGTTGTGCCCGTGATTGTCGGCGTAAATCTCGAGCGGCGTGAGTCCTCGGCTGCGCGGTTGGCGGTGCCTGAGGATTGTCCGGCTTGCGGCGGGGCGGTGATCCCGCGCGCCAACGAAAGCAGTCGGGTTTATTGTTCCAACCGCGCTTGTCCGGAGCGAGTGGTGGCGCAGTTGAAACATTTCACGGGCGCCCAAGGCGTGAACATTTCCGGCGTCGGACAGGCGACGCTGAATGCGCTTGTAGTGAAAAATCGGATACGCACGCCCGCGGATCTGTATCGTTTGGACGATGAAGATTGGCGGGCGGTTTCCGGAGGCAGTGGATTGCTGGCGGCGAAGCGGCGTCAGGCGGTGCAAGCGAGCCGTCGCGCCGAGTTGTGGCGTTTTGTGAATGGACTCGGCATCGACCGGGTGGGCGCGAGTGCGTCGCGAAAACTCGCCGCGTCGTTTAGCAGTCTGCAGCAGATCGCAGACGCGACGCGCGATGAGCTTACGGCGGCCGGGCTGGGGGCGGGGCAGACAGACGCGATACGCACGTTTTTCGAAGACAAAGAAAACCGTGAATTGGCCGCGGCACTGGACGCTGAGCGCCGTCGCGGGTTGACGGACCAGTAGCGAGTGCCTCGCTCGCGAAAACCGGGTGCGCTGAATGGCGCCCGATGAAAACCTACCCCGGCTTAGCACGTCTTCGTCTTGCGTTACCCTTGTTTCTCGCGGCGCTCGCGCCGGTTTCGCTCCCTGCGGCCAATCCCGCGATTGTCGATCCGTTGACGGCGGATCCCGCGGCGTTGGTTCACAACAATACCGTTTATCTCTACACCGGCCACGATGAGGCGGAGGAGAAACATCACGGTTATGTGATGAAAAAATGGCAGGTGTTTTCCTCCACCGACATGGTGACCTGGAAACAACATCCCACGCCGCTTGCGGTGACCGAGTTCGCGTGGGCGAGCCGCGATGCGTGGGCCGGCCATGTGGCGGAGAAGGACGGCAAATTTTATTGGTACGTGCCGATGACGCACAAAGAAATCCCCGGCTTCGCGATCGGCGTCGCCGTGGCGGATAATCCGATCGGCCCGTTCAAGGACGCGCGGGGATCGGCGTTGATCACGAATGATATGACCACCGATGTGAGCATCGGTTGGGATGATATCGATCCCGCGGTGTTCATCGATGACGACGGCACGCCGTATCTGTTTTGGGGCAACCAACGCTGCCGCTACGTGAAATTGAAACCCAACATGATCGAGATGGACGGACCGATTCAGAATGTGCCCCTCCATGAATTCACCGAAGCTCCTTGGATCCATAAACGCGGCGAAATCTACTATCTCACTTACGCGACGGGCTTCCCCGAAAAAGTCGCCTACGCGACATCGAAGAGCATTCACGGCCCGTGGGAATATCGCGGGTTGCTCGCGGAAATGGCGGGCAACAGCAACACGATCCACCAATCGATCATCACATACAAAGGCCGCGATTACTTCATCTATCACAACGGCGGCACACTTCAGGGCGGCAGCTTCCGCCGCTCGGTTTGTATCGATTATCTTTACTACAATCCCGACGGCACCATGCGTCGCGTCATTCAGACATCTGAAGGCGTCGCGCCCGTTCGCGATTGAGCGCGAAAGGAGCGATTTTCCTGTGCCAAGGCCAGCGAGCGCGTCGTTTATTGACGCGCTTTTTTCGTGAGCGCGCGGCGAAGCGAGGGGTGAAAGTTAAAAAGGTGTTCAGATGCAAACGGAGAGCAGTAGTCGCTTGAGGCAGCTAGTGGTTGGGACGATTTTCACGCCATCGAGGTTCTTCACATGGAAAATCTGCACTTCGTTTTTGCATCGTCCCCCGCTCGCCCGACCGCGTGCTCGCCCCTCTCTGAGGTGATCGCGTGGAGCCTGTGGCGCGCGACCCGGGATGGCGTTCGTGATCTCCTCCTGGAGGAAACGGATCGCGGTTTGTGCGTGAAACATTTCACCGAAGACAAGATCGCGTCCCGCTGCGCTTACGTCGAAGTCGCCTGTTTTCCTCATCTGCGCGGTACACCGCTGCACAGCCTGCCGGCCAAAGGTGGCGGCACGGCGATCAGTGGTGGCGACCGCTGGCGCCTGCGTTTCTGGACAGGCGTGAAAAACGAAGAAGGCGACGCCCCGGCCTGCACGCTGGTGCAACTGGTGCCCTGCGAAGTTTGATCGCGCCGCGCGCGTGATCTCCGCGCCGCACGCGACTTGAAGTCAGCGCGCTTCACGCCACGCTCGATGGCATGAAGATCGGTCGCGCATTTCTCGGCACAGGCGAAAAGTTACTCGATCGCGCGCTCTGCGTCGCGGGTGCGGTGATTTTTTCGCAAGCGCCCGAGTTTATGCAGCAGTACTTGCAACGACTCGGCGGCCATCTCGACGAAGCCCGTCGGCAACTGGAGCAATTCCGACGCGTGGCTGCGCAATCGGGACTCTCGCTGGAGCAATTCATCGCCAAAACCAACGCCAATGCCGACGCCGCCGTGGCCAAACTCGGCGGAGTGATGAGCGAGGCCAGCGTGCGCGTCGAACAACTCGAAACCGCGCAGTCGGCGATCATGCACGCGTCGCCGCTCACCCGCCCGTTTGCGTTCATTCGTCACGTGGACACCGAAATCGCGAACGCCACTTGGTCTATTTTCAAACCCGCGGTGCCGACGACGCTCGAAGGATTGCTTTACGCGCTGATCGGCATGGCGGTGTTTTTGGGTATCTATCACGGCCTCATCAAAACGCCCTGTGCGGGTTTATGGGCACGTTATCGTGCACGCAAAGTCGCGCCGCAGACCGCGTGAGTGACGCGCGCATAGCCTGGCGAAGTTGCGGTTGCCCGCCGAAGCGGCGGTGATAGACCCGTTTGTTTTCCTTTTCCCATGGGTCCTTCCCGCAATGTCATTCCCGATCGCATCGCCGACGCGCTGCGACGTTTCCCTCCGTTCTCCATGTTCACGGCCGCGGAAGTCGCGGCGCTCGCCGCCGAAGCGGAAGTGTGGGTCGTCCCATCGGGCGATACCGTGTGGAAACAAGGTGAGCGTCCTGGCGCCGATGTGTTGTTTCTCGCGCAAGGCCGCGTGGAATACATTTGGACCAACGAGGGCCGCAGCGAACGCGTCGATGTGCGCGACGTGGGCGATGTACTCGGATTGACCGCGATGATGAAGTCCGAGCCGTATCGCGTGACGGCGCAGGCGGTGGAGGACAGTCTTTTCTACGGTTTGCCGTGGCCGCGTTTCAAAGTGCTGCTCGATCAAAACGACGCCGCGCGCAACTACGCCCGCCGGCACATGTTCTGGGCGGTGCGTGTGGGCAGTCAGATCGAATACTCCGAGCCCACCGAATCCAGCGTGGCGGGACGCGCGAAGAACATTCTCCAAGCGCACCTCGACGGCGCGCAGATGGTGCAACCCCGTCCGCTCGATCGCCTGCTCGTGTGCCAACCGACCGCGACGATCCAGGAAGCGGCGGCGATGATGGCAGCGAAGCGCGTGCCTTCGATTCTCGTGGTCGATGAAGAACGGCGACCGCTCGGCATCGTGACGAGCAATTCGCTGGTGAAGCACGTGATCGTGGAAGGCCTCGATAAACAAACCGCAGTCACCCGCGTGATGGCGAAGCCGGTGTACACGGTTTCGCCAAATTCTTCCGCGACCGCGGCGATTCTCACGATGTTGCGCGAACGCATCGGACAAGTGGTCGTGACGGAAGACGGCACGCCGAAAACCAAGGCGCTCGATGTGTGCACGCACAAAGACTTGCTCGCGCAAAGCGGACATCACCCGGCGGGTTTGTTGCGGGAGATACGCTTCGCGAAATCGCCGGCGCGTTTTCGCGAGTTGTGCGACGAACTGGAAACGATCGCGCAGAGTTATCTCGATGCCGGCGTGTCGGCGATCTACCTCGGCCAGATTTGCGCCGAGCTCTACGACGAACTTGTGCAGCGTCTGCTCACGCTCTCGATCGACGAGCTGGAAGATCAAGGCGTGAAACTTCCCAAGACGGCCTGGGCGTGGATGTCGGTCGGCAGCGACGGACGCCGCGAACAAATTCTCCGCACCGACATGGATAACGCGATGGTGTTTGCGTCCACCGGTTCGGCGGAGAGCGACGAACGCGCGCGGGAGATTTTTGTGAAGCTCGCGACGCTGGTGATCGACAAACTTGTCGCCGCGGGTTTCGCGCGCTGCCAGGGCGGCGTGATGGCGCTCAATCCACGCTGGTGCCGTACGGAGCTCGAATGGATCGAAGAGATCGAAAGCGTGAACGCGTTTACCGATGGCAACGGCCTGCTGCGTGCGACGGTGTTGTTCGATCTTCGCTTCGTCGCGGGCGAGCGCGCGCTCTGCGATCGTTTGCGTGAAAAAATCTACAGCAGCGTCGGCGCGAATCTGCCGCTGCAGCATCGCCTCGCGGAGTTGATCGTCGATTCGACACCGCCGCTCAATTTCATCGGACGTCTCGTGGTCGAAGCGTTTGGAGGTGGCGACGAGCAGTTTGATCTGAAATCACGCGGCATGGCGCCGCTGCGCGACGCGGCGCGTCTCTTTGCGCTACATTACCGGCTCAATCGTCGTCACTCGACCGGCGGACGATGGGATGAGTTGCGTCGCTCCGTGCCCGAGCGCGCGGAAGTCGCCGGACTCGCGCGCGAGGCGTACGATTTTCTGCTGCGCTTGCGTACGCTCAACGGACTGCGTCGCGGAGATTCCGGACGCCATCTCGATCCCGAAAGTTTGACCAAGCTCGAGCGAGCGCAGTTGGCGAACGTCTTCGATATCGTCCGCACCGTGCAGCAAGCGGTGAAGCTCGAGTTTCAAACGGAGGCGAAGCGGCTATGAAATGGTGGTTCAGCCGCAAACCGCGCGAACCGTTCATCGAATCGTATCGCGAAAAAACTTCGCCGCGCGTCCCGAGCAAAACGCCCGTCGCGGAGATGCGGTTTCTCGCGATCGATGCGGAGACGACCGGCTTCGATCTCGTGAAAGATCGCATGCTCTCGCTCGCGTTTGTCGAAGTGATCGGCGGACGGTTGCGCGTATCGAGTTCGCACTCGTGGCTTATTTATCAACCGGCGGTTCCCCTGAGCAGTGCGGTGTCGGTGCACGGCATCTTGCCGGCGGAAACGGCGACCGGGCAGCAAGAGGCGGATGTGCTGCGAGAACTGTTGCCGCGACTCGAAGGCGCGGTGCTCGTGGGACATCACGTCGGTTTCGATTCTGCGATGATCACGGCGGCGTTGAAACGACATTTCCGCACCTCGTTGAAAAATCCGTTGCTCGATACCGCGACCCTCGCGATGGACGCGCTGGATGCGTTCGCGAAAACCGGTTATCCCGGACAAAGCACGCCGTCGCTCGATGAAGTGTGCGCGCACTGCGGGATCGTGCCGGTCGATCGGCACACCGCGGAAGGTGACGCGTTCACGACGGCGATGTTGTTTTTGAATCTCTGCGCGCGATTGCAGCGTAATATCGGCCGGCCGCTGCGCGCGGGCGATCTGCCGCTCGCGTTTCAATGACCGCAGCGACGACATTGTCCGATCTCACGATCGCCGAGCTGGCGCGATGCTTGGAGTCGTGGAATGTGAAGCCGTCGCACGCAGCGCCGTTGTTGCGCGCGTATTATGAAACGGGAGACGAGCGCAGATGGAACGAACTGCGTCTGCCGGCGGGATTGGAGGGACGTTTGCGCGCGGAGTTTTTAAGCAAACGCCCGGAGCAAATCGCGCGGCAAGTCGCGGAAGATGGAACGACGAAACTGTTGTTGAAACTCGCGGACGGTCGCACCGTTGAAACGGTGATGATGACGGATTTTCGCGAAGATCGCGTGGCGGGGTGCGTGTCGTCTCAAGTGGGCTGCGCGATGGGCTGCGATTTTTGCGCGACGACAAAAACCGGTTTCGAACGCAATCTCACCGCGGGCGAAATCGTGGAGCAGTTTCTGGCGCTGCGACGCGAAGCGCATGCGGTCGGCAAGCGGTTGCAGACGCTCGTGTTTATGGGCATGGGCGAGCCGATGTTGAATCTCGACAACGTGCTCGAAGCGGTGCGTCGCATCGCGCCCAACGAAATCGGCGGGCTGGGCTGGCGGCAGATCACCGTATCGACGGTCGGTATCGTGCCGGGCATCGATGCGATGGCGGCGGCAAATCTGAACATCCATCTCGCGGTCTCGTTGCACGCGCCGGACGACGAAACGCGCGCGAAGTTGTTGCCGATGGGAAAACGTTTTCGCGTGGAGGACATCCTCGCGGCGGCGGATCGTTACGAAGCGAAAACGGGACGTCCGGTGACGATCCAATATTGTTTGTTGAAAGGCGTGAACGATTCGCCGGAGCAGGGGCGGCGGCTCGCGGCACTTCTCGGCGCGCGGCGCATGCATGTGAATCTGCTTTGGTACAATCCGACCGGTTTGAGCCTGCGCGGCGTAAGCTACGAGCGGACAACACCGGAAGCCGGTGAAGCGTTTGCGACGGTGCTGCGCGAACACGGGGTGGTCGCGCATTTTCGTCGTCCGCGCGGGCGTGATATCGATGCGGCCTGCGGACAATTGCGACGTCGGCTCATCGTTGCGGAACAATCCCGATGCGGTTGAGGTCTCACATCGATTCATGAACCGGACCATCCTCATCGCGTTTCTCGCTTGTATGGCTGCGCTGAATACAGCGGGCGCTGAAGAGGCGGTTGTAGACGCAACGATTGAGATTGTGCCGGCGGGAGAATTTTGGACGAGCCTCAGCCCGGAGGAACGCACGTCGGTGGGTTTTGATAAACTGACCCCCGAAGAACGGATCGCGCTCGATGCGTTGGCCACCAAAGAAATTCGCCTCGCGCAGCAGGGAGATGTGACGGGATTTGCCGGAACATTTATCGCGCGTCGGACGGACGAGGAACGTCGGCTAGCCGGGCTCGCGCGCCTGAGCGTGGCGGAGAAATATCAGATGGACCGCTTGATCGCGCGCGCGTTGGCGAATCGTCCGGTGCAGATGTCGACGGTCGCGGTCCGAGCTCCAGGCGAGAACGACATCAAAACGAAACGCACGACGTGGGAAACGCACGGTTTCGTGCAGCTGGAATACGGCTGGGGCAGCGGCGACCGCGAATACAAAGCCGGAACGATCGGCGTGTCGCAGGTGAATCCGAAGACCGGCTCGTCGGTTTCGTTTATTTATTCCGTCGTTGAAGGTGACGGCTGGTGGTGCCCGCCACCTTACCGATTCGGGTGGCATTCGGGACCGTTTGCGCGCTGGCGTTATTGAGCGCCGAACGCGCGAAACGGGGTGGAACGTTGAACGACGTTTATTCGATCAACGCCTGATAAGTGAGTTGTTTGACGCGGTGATTGAGTTTGGAACCGCCGTCGGGCATCAGCTGCGTCATAAACAAGATGACGAGACGCTCCTTCGGATCGACGGCGTACTGCGGGAAGTAGGCGCTGCCCCAACCGTAAGCGCCGGATGAACCGATCTCGCCGACTTTGCCCGGCTGATCGATGACCCAGAAACCGAGTCCGAAGCCGTCGCCTTCACCGAGATATTTATCGCCCGTGTGGTTGGAGCGCATGAGCTCGACGGTTTTGGGTGCGAGCAGACGCACGCCATCGAGTTCGCCATCATTGAGGAGCATCTGCAGAAAACGCGCGTAGTCGCGCGTGGTGGAGAGCAGGCCGGCGCCGCCGGAAAAACATTTGCGCGGACCGTGGATGAAATCGCTGTTGGCCGCGGTTTCTTTGAGCACGAGTTTGTCGTTTTCGAGACCGTAGACGTTGGCGAGTCGGCTGGCTTTTTCGGGCGGCAGGAAAAAGTGCGTGTCGTGCATGCCGAGCGGACGAGTGATGCGCTGCTCGATGAACTGATCGAGCGGTTGACCGGAAAGCACTTCGACCAAACGTCCGAGGACATCGGTCGCGTAACCGTATTGCCACGATTCGCCCGGATGACCGTGCAAAGGCAGCGTGGCGAGGCGGTCCACGACTTGGGCGATGGTTTCGTTATTGCCGACGAGATACCAGTGCGTGAGACCGGCTTGTTTATACGCATCGCGCGCGATGCCGTAGCCGTAGGTGAGGCCGGCGGTGTGACAGAGCAGATCGCGAATGGTTATGGGACGGCGCGCCTTTTCGGTGACGTAGCCGTTGCCGTCGGGCGCGGGCACGGCGACGACAGGATTCGCGAATGCCGGGAGGTATTTCGACACCGGATCTTTCAGCATGAAATGGCCCTCCTCGTAGAGCATCATGACGGCGACGGTGGTGACGGCCTTGCTCATCGAAGCGATGCGGAAAATGGCGTCCTCCTGCATGGGGCGTTGGTTTTCGATATCTTGAAAACCGTAGCATTTCAGATGCACCGGTTGACCCTCGCGGGCGACGTACATGATCGCGCCGGGCAAACGATTGCGGGCGATTTCGCCCTCGATCGCGGCGTCGAGACGTTGGAGACGTTCGACAGAAAATCCGTGATGAGTCGCGGGTGGGGCAGCGAGAACGGCCGAAGCGCCAGCGAAGGCCAGCGCGAGCATCCAGGCAGAACGGAAAGCGATTAAACGGGGAATGCGCATGACCTCCGAGCAGTGAACCAAGCGGGCGTTCGCGGCGATTGTTTTTCCTGACATATAAAGGGCGTGGAGGCGGACGCGCGCGTTGCGGACTTGCACGCCGGGAGTTTTGCGTATGGGTGGAAGCGCCATGAAAATCCGCTGGTTGCTGCTTCCTTTGCTTCTCGTTGTGTGGTCGGGCTGTGCGAGCTACCAAGCCAACGTGGCACCGGGCACGCAGATCGCCGCTTACCAGCGCTGGTGGGTGAAGACGAATCTCAACGACAACAACGGCCTCGATCGTCTCATCGTGGCGGTGTTACAGTCGCACGGATTTGCCGCCGAGTGCGGTCCGCTGACGTTGAAGCCCGACAATGTCCACGTTGTCGTGAGCTACCGCGATCGGTGGTCGTGGGATTTTAAGAAGCACATGACCAGCCTCGAGCTCTTCGTTGAAGACACCCGGCAGATCGAGCCCGTGGCGACGGCGGTGTACAGCGGTCCGGCGTCGCTCAATCTCTCGCCGCGAGAAGTGGTCGAGCGTTTGGTGAAAGAGATGCTGGAGAAAAAATCCCGCGCGCCCGAAACCGCAGCGCCCAGTTACGGCGCGAATCTTTGACCGTTCCTATGATGCGTTCTCGGAAAACATCGAACGCCTCCTACGCTTTAAACCATGACTAACCTCGATCTATCCTTTCTGCGTGAAGCTGTGCCTCAGATGATGTCCACGCTGCCTGTGGTCGCTGCGATCATCCTCGGCGCCGCAGCCGTGAATCTCGTGCTGAGCCGGATGATCCACTGGGCGTCGTCTTCCGCGCACTTGAGTCACAACACGCTCGCTCCCGTGCGCCGCATCCTTACGTGGACGATCTGGCTGATCGCGTTGATCCTGGTGCTGAGTGTGATCGGCATCGAGATCACGGGATTGTGGACGGTGGTTTCGACCGTGCTGGCGATGATCGCCATCGGCTTCGTGGCCGTGTGGAGCGTATTGAGTAATGTCTCCTGCACCGTGATCATGCTGATTGCGCGGCCCTTTAATATCGGCGACGAAATCGAATTCGCCGGCGAGCCGATCAAGGGCCGCGTGGTTGATCTGAACTTCGTTTATACGACCTTGCAGGACGAAGAAGGCCGGTTGCAGCAAATCCCGAACAACCTGTTCTTCCAAAAAATGATCAAGCGCCGCCTCAATCCATTGCCGGTGACGCTTGCGGCGCAGCTCTCCAGCAAGCAGCGCGCGCAAATCTAAAAAGATAAGGTGAGTTGGGAGCAGGCTGAGCGCGTTATTGGACCGCTTGTATGCGAGCCGCGACGGCCGGCCATTGCGGCTCGGGAATGAGCGGTCCCATGTGGCGCACGGTTTCGGCGCCGAGTAGAGACGCGATGCGGCCGCAAGTCGCGAGCGGTTTGCCGCGCAACCAAGCGGATAAAAATCCTGCGGCCCACGCATCGCCGGCGCCGTTGGAATCGATCGCGTCGTCCACGATTTCGGGCGCGACGCGATGCACGAGGTCGGCCTGCGCGAGCCAGGCGCCGTGTTTGCCGAGCGTGACGGCGGCGACTCCGCCGTAACTGGCGAGACGGCGCGCGTGTGCGGCGTAGTCTTCGGGGGAAGCCGCCGGCAAATCGGGGAAGAGTGTGCGCGCTTCGTCGTCGTTGGCGAAGCTGATGGCGACGCCGCGTTCGAGTTGTTTCAGAATCCAATCGCGCGAAGCGGCGACGACTTCGAACGACGCAAACGAAAGCCCGATGCTGCAGCCCGCGGCGCGCGCGGAGTCGATGATTTTTTCGGCCAGTGCGCGGTTGAAAACGACGTAGCCTTCGATGTGCACATGGCGTGCACCGGCGAAGTCGGCGGGTGAAATTTCGTCCGGCGACAACGTCATCGCCGCGCCCAGATACGTGCGCATCGTGCGCTGCGTATCGGGCGTGGTGAGAATGAGACAGCAACCGTTGGGTACCGCGCCGTGTTTGAAACGATCGGTGGCGACACCGGCCGCGGCGAAACGCGCCTCATATACGCGAGCGAGTTCGTCGGCGCCAAGCTTGCCGACGAATGCCGTTTTGAGACCGAGGCGGGCGACGTTAAAAAGCGTGTTGGCCGCGGAGCCGCCGGTGGTCACCGCGGGGGCCTGCGGAAGTTTTGCCACGAGGCGCGCCATCTCGTCGGCGTCGACCATGACCATGCCGCCTTTTTCGCCCTGGGTTTCCGCGAGGAAACTGTCGGACACATTCACCACGAGATCCATGATCGGCGAACCGACGCCGATGAGATCGAGCGATGTGGAGGAAGCGGATGTGGAAGAAGACGTGGCGGACATGGGCGTTAACGAGATGTTTTCAGAAAGGCGCGGAGCGTGACGTGATCTGGAGTGGACGTTCAGTTGCTGACGGCGATGCTCGTCATGAGCAGCGGTTCGTCGTCGATTTCGATCAGCAACGAGTAATCGCCAGGAGCGGCGAAGGTGAGATTGCGGATATCGTTGATGAGATTGATGCGCTGGAGCGGACTCTCGGATTTGAACGGACGCTCGATCAACGGCGCGAGTTTGGTGGGGTCGAGCCCCATGGAGATGCGCAGTTTATGTTCTCCGGGCGGCACATCGGCGATCGAGAGGAACCACATCATATGCGGGTGGACGACCGGGAATTGGCGCGCGCGGATATTGGAAAAGATGCCGAGCAGCGTGTGTTTACCAGAGCCGGGATCGACGTGGACGCCGTCGCAGGTGATCCAGGCGAGAAGTTGGGGTTTCGATTGCATGCGGGCGCGGATGGTGGGCGGGGGAAGGAGGGCGGCGCAAGCGGGGAAATCGACTTTCCTGTCAAGGGTTTGTGCGGGGGAGGCACGTTTGGCTTGTCAGGGTTGCGCACCGGTTCATATCCCTCTGCGATGAAGTATATTTTTGTCACCGGTGGCGTCGTTTCCTCCCTCGGCAAGGGACTCACGGCTGCAGCGCTCGGCGCGCTTCTCGAGCTGCGCGGGCTCACGGTGCGCATTCAGAAGTTCGATCCTTATCTCAACGTCGATCCGGGTACGATGAGCCCGTTCCAGCACGGTGAAGTGTACGTGCTGGAAGATGGTGCGGAAACGGACCTCGACCTCGGTCACTACGAGCGCTTCACGAGCGGCAAACTCTCGCGCCTCAACAACCTCACTTCGGGCCAGGTGTATGAGAGCGTCATCCAGAAAGAGCGTCGCGGCGCGTATCTCGGCAAAACCGTGCAGGTGATCCCGCACGTCACCAACGAGATCAAGGAACGCATTTATCAAGCGGCCAAAGACGTTGACATCCTCATCACCGAAATCGGTGGCACGACGGGTGACATCGAAGGGTTACCGTTCCTCGAAGCCATGCGTCAGTTCGCTCTCGAGGTCGGACCGCGCGACTGCATTTTTATCCACGTCACGCTCGTCCCGTATTTGAACGCGGCGGGTGAATTGAAGACCAAGCCCACGCAGCAATCGGTCGCGAAGCTGCGCGAAATCGGCATCCAGCCGCACATCCTCGTATGCCGTTGCGATCACGAACTCGACCACGGCCTACGCGACAAACTTTCGTTGTTCTGCAATGTGCCGGTCAAAGGCGTGATCGAGTGTCGCGACGTCGGCTCGATCTACGAGCTGCCGCTGGCGCTGCAGAAAGAGGGCATGGACGATCTTGTGGTCGAACTTTTCGGTCTCAAAAACCCGCGCCCGGAGAAAAATATTTGGGAAGAAATCGTGCGTCGCGTGAAGAACCCCGCGCACGAGGTTCGCATTGGTGTCGTTGGAAAATACATCGAACTCCAGGACGCGTATAAATCCGTGTACGAATCGATCACGCACGCCGGCATCGCGAACAACGCCAAGGTCTCGATCGTCCGCATCGACGCCGAAGATCTCGAAAAGAAAAACGGCACGTCGCTCTTGAAAGGTCTGGATGGCATTCTTGTTCCCGGCGGTTTCGGCGATCGTGGTACCGAGGGTAAGATCATCGCCGCGCGTTATGCGCGTGAGCACAAGATCCCGTATTATGGCCTCTGCCTCGGCCTGCAGATAGCGGTCATCGAGTACGCGCGGAACGTTCTGAAACTCCACGGCGCGAACAGCACCGAGTTCGACGTCAACTCTCCGCACCCCGTCATCAACATGATGGAGGAGCAGAAGAAGATCATCGACAAGGGCGCCACCATGCGACTCGGCAGCTACGAGTGCGCGCTCACGCCTGGCAGCAATGCCGCCAAAGCCTACGGTCGCGAGAGCATCCGCGAGCGTCATCGTCACCGCTACGAGGTGAACAATGCGTACGTGGGCCAGCTCCAGCGCGCCGGCATGGTCATCAGCGGCATCAACCCGCGCCGTAATCTCGTTGAGATCGTCGAGATCAAGGATCACCCGTGGTTCGTCGCGGTGCAGTTTCACCCCGAGTTTCAATCGAAGCCCAACGCGCCGCATCCGCTTTTCGCGGCCTTCATCGCCGCGGCGGTGAAACAATCGCGCGCCGCGAAAAAGAAGCCGGCGAAACGGGTGGCCGTCAAACCCGCCCGAAAAACGGCGAAGAAGAAATAATCTCGAAGCGCGCTCCTCGTTAGCGCGCTTTTTTGCAACCGATTTTTCAGCGATCTGCGTGGATGGCGTGTGATGCGTTTTCGCAAGCGTTCATGCGCTTCGCATTTTCCGCGCTTCCGTTCTCCCGCGTTTTCGTGAAATTGCCTGCATGATCTACGATCCCAACAAACTGCTGCTCATCGCCGGTCCCTGCTCGTTGGAAAACGAGCGTGTTTGCCGCGCCGTCGCAGAGACGCTGACCGAGATCCAGCGCACGCACCCCGATGTGCGCATCGTGTTCAAGGGATCGTTCGACAAAGCCAACCGCACCTCGCTCGCCGGTCCGCGCGGCACAGGACTCGAGGAAGGGCTGAAACTCCACGCGCTCATCAAGCGCGAGTATGGCTTTCCGTGTCTCACTGACATTCACGAAACCTCGCAGGTGAAACCCGTCGCCGAAGTGTGCGACGTGCTGCAGATCCCCGCCTTTCTGTGTCGGCAAACCGATTTGCTCCTCGCCGCCGCGGCGACTGGACGCGTGGTCAATGTGAAGAAAGGTCAGTTTCTTTCTCCGCAGGAAATGGTGCACGTCACCGGAAAGCTGCGCGACGGTCGTGCCGCCGAAATCTGGCAGACCGAGCGCGGCACGACGTTCGGTTATCAAAACCTCGTGGTCGATATGCGGTCGTTCGCGATCATGAAGGGCAACGGACTGCCGACGGTTTTTGATGCCACGCACGCGGTGCAGCTTCCCGGCGCTGGTGGCGGCAAGAGCAGCGGCCAGCGCGAGTTCGTGCCGCCGCTCGCGAAAGCGGCGCTCGCCGCGGGTGCGGACGGTTTGTTCATAGAGACACACCCCAATCCCGCCGAAGCGATCAGCGATGGACCCAACATGGTGCCGCTGTCGGAATTGCCTGCGCTGATTGAAACCTGTGTCGCGATCTGGAAGATCGTGCGCAGCTGATCCACGCGAACCGGTTGATCGTTCAAACGGCAGCGAGGTGGGCGGCGGCTCCGCAATCGTCACGATCGATAACGAGACCAACGATGTCGATCGCCGTTGGCGGACGATGCTGTGCGTCGTCCCCACCGCCGTCGTGGAGTTCGCGCATAGATGTATTCTCCACGGCAATCCTTTCGCTTCGCAAAACTCCTGACTGGTTAACCGCGTGGCTTCCGCTTTTTGTGCCTGCGTGAAAGCTTCCGAACTCTTTGCCCTGCCCGCGTCGTTGCAGGTGTTTTCCGCACATTTCTCCGCCGAGGTCGCTCCGTGGGAGTGGTTGAGACAAATCGGCGTCGCGCTGAAGACCGTGAGTTTTCCGCCGCTCACACGCGCGTTGCCGCCAGGCGTGCACGTCGAAGGCGCGGTGTTTATCGATCCCTCGGTGAAACTGCCGCCGCAGGCCACGATTATCGGGCCGGCGTGGATCGGACCGGGCACGGAGATTCGTCCCGGCGCATACATCCGCGGCAATGTGATCGTCGGCGCCAACTGCGTGCTCGGCAACTCGTGCGAATTTAAGAACTGCCTGCTGATGGATGGCGCGCAGGTGCCGCATTTCAGCTACGTGGGCGATTCGGTGCTGGGCAATGGCGCGCATCTCGGTGCCGGCGTGATCCTCTCGAATCTGCGTCTCGATCAACAACCGATCAGCATTCGTCTGCCGGAAGGCGTGATGGAAACCGGCTTGCGAAAGTTTGGCGCGATCCTTGGCGACAAAGCGGAAGTCGGCTGCAATGCGGTGCTTCAGCCCGGCACGATTTTGGGCAAACGCGCACTGGTGATGCCCACGATCGCGTTTGCGGGTTATCTGCCCGAAGCGACCATCGCTCGCGTGCGCGCAGCGGTGACGACGTTTCCGCGGCGGGATTGAGCGAATTGCGGTCTGAAAATCGTTCTCGTTCTCGCCTGCGTTCTCGTTCTTTTTTGAGCACTTTCGACTTCTAAGAACGAGCAAGCCATCGACCTTTTCCATGCGCATCCTCACCGGCATTCAACCTTCTGGCACGCTTCACATCGGCAATTACTTCGGGGCGATGAAGCCCGCGATCGAACTGCAGGCGCGAGGCGAAGCGTACTACTTCATCGCGGATTATCACTCGATGACGACGCTCACCAACGCCGATGAGCGCCGCAAAAACACGCTCGATGTCGCGCTCGATTTTCTTGCGTGCGGACTCGATCCGAAGCGCTGCGTGTTCTGGCGCCAGAGCGATATCGCCCAGGTGTGCGAGTTGATGTGGATCATCGGCACACTCACGCCCATGGGCCTGCTGGAGCGCGCACACAGTTACAAGGACAAGACCGCGAAAGGCATTTCGCCGAATTTCGGTCTCTTCGCGTATCCGGTGCTGATGGCCGCGGATATCCTTCTCTACGACGCGAACCTCGTGCCCGTCGGCAAAGATCAGCGTCAGCACCTCGAAATGACGCGGGACATCGCGATCAAGTTTAACCAGACCTACGGCGAAACCTTCGTCGTGCCCGAGGCGGAGATCCGTGACGACGTTGCCACCGTGCCCGGCCTCGACGGCCAGAAAATGAGCAAGAGCTACGGCAACACGCTCGATATCTTCGGCGATGAAAAAGCCACGCGGAAAAAAATCATGAGCATCGTGATGGACAGCCGCACGCCTGCCGAGCCGAAGCCGGACGCGGACAAGAACATCGCGATCCAACTCCTCAAGCTCGTGGCGCCCGCCGATGTCGCGACCGATTACGAAAACCGCCTGCGCGCGGGCGGCCTTGGTTATGGCGATTTGAAGAAAGCGCTCTTCGAACACTACTGGAACTATTTCGCTCCGGCGCGCGCTCGCCGTGCGGAGTTGGCCGCCAATCCCGACTACGTGCACCAAGTTTTGCACGAAGGCGCGGAACGCGCTCAAGCCACCGCCGCGCAAGTGTTGCAACGCGCCCGTCGCGCGTGCGGTCTTTCCTGAAGCAGTCGCGCGACGTCAGGTTTGGCTCGCTGTCCGTAGTTGAAAAACGGATACGCGCTGATCTATGCCGGCGGATGAGCTCAATGCCAGCGGATCAGTGGATGCGTTCGACGATGAGGCGGGTATTCAGGTGGCTGGTGACCGGTCCCGTGCAGAAGAACGAACCTTGCACAGGATGAATTTCGTCCACCGTGGGCGCGTGGGCGACGGCTATATACGACGGCGTGCAGAAAAGTCCGTGCGAAGGATCGAGCCCCTTCCAGCCTGCGCCGGGCAGATAAACCTCTGTCCACGTGTGCATGATGCCGGGCGAAACGCGGTCGTCGTCAGACGGGGTATGGAGATAGCCATGCACCACCCGGGCGGCGAAACCGAGCGCGCGGCACAACTCTGCGAGCAGGATGGCTTGTTCGCTCGCATCGCCGGCCATCTGTTCGAGCGTTTCGAGCGGCGATTGCAGGCGATCGCTCGTGCGGACGCGGTAGTTGAGATGGCAATACAGGACCGTATTTAGGCCGGTGAGGAAAGCGACGGTTTCGGCCGGACGATCCACGTAATGTTCATCGAGCCAGTGCCGCAGCTTTGAATGATGACGGTCGAAGGGGCTCGCGAAATACGGAGAGAGCGCGAGTTGCTCAGCCGAGGGATACGTGAAAGGGAACTTGGCGGCGTCGTGTCGCAGGATGAAGTCGAACGGATTAAAGTCCGACACCTCGACCTCGCATTCGCTGCGGATGCTCAGCGTATTGGCCCGATCCCAAAGATGGAGGCTGGTGACGGTGTTGTCGTAGAGATCGCAGGCGTGAGTGATTTTGAAACTGGGCGCGATGTTGAGGGCGAAACGAGTGACGCGCTGCAGTGGATTTTCGCGCGGCCGGAGATAAAGCGAGTGCGCCGAAAACGTGACCGGCTGGCCGTACTCATACCGGATGACGTGAGTGACGCGAAATTTCATCGCGGCTAATGCATCCCGAACCGGCAGGTGCCGCAAGCGCGGAGCATCTCATTCGGTGGAGTTCGTTTTCGTGTTTGGCATCAAGTGCGCGAGAGCAATACTCCACCGCTCACTCATGCACGCGCCGGATGTTAACCTTTATTTGGTGGGTTTCATGGGCACGGGGAAGACTACGGTCGGCCGTGCCCTGGCGCAGCGTCTCGGCTTTCAATTGCTGGACAGCGATCAGGAAATCGAGCGGAGCCAAGGACGAACGATTCCGACGATTTTTGCCGAGGAAGGCGAAGCGGCGTTTCGCGTGCTCGAACGCCAGTTCATCGAGACCGGTCATCCGTCGGAACGTTGCATCGTCGCCTGCGGCGGCGGACTCGTCGTGCAGCCCGGCATGCTCGGCCTGCTGAAAAGCAAGGGCGTGGTCGTGTGTCTGCACGCATCGTTGGAAACGATTTTGAAACGTACGCAGGGAAATAAAAATCGTCCGCTCCTCAACGTGGAGGATCCGATGGAACGCCTTCGCACGCTCTACGCCGCGCGCGAGGCGGTTTACCGGAACTCGGGCACTTTGGTGCTCACGGACGGGCGTCCGCTGCTGGATATCGTGACGCATGTGCTGCGCATCTGGAAACGCGAAGCGGCTGAGTTTGCCGCGAAACGAGGCACGTCGGCAGCGACGCGCAGATGAACATGACAGCCGTCGCGGAATTGCGGCGCCGACTGCACGAGTTGGGATTTGATGCGGTGCGGTTTGTGAGCGTGAGCGATCAGACGATCGGTCACGGACTGCGGCCATGGCTCGCGAATGAGTTTCACGCGGACATGCACTGGATGGAGCGGACGGTGGAGAAACGGTCGCAACCGGCCGCGGTGCTGAGCGGCGTACGTACGATGATCATGCTCGGCGTGAACTACTGGCCGGGGCAGAACGTCGAACGCGTCATGGATACCGGCGCGCAACCGCGTTGGGCGCGTTATGCGTTGCATGCGGACTATCACGACACGATGAAACCGGCCTTGGTGGCGGCGGGGAAATTGCTTGAGGAATTTTATGCGATAACGGGCGAGGACTATCGCTACTACGTCGACACCGGACCGGTGCAGGAACGGGTGTGGGCGGAGCGGGCGGGCCTCGGTTTCACCGGAAAAAACGCGATGCTGATCTCGCCGGATTTCGGCAACTGGCTGTTTCTCGCGACGATTTTGACGCGGGTAGAAATCGCGCCCGATCAACCGCTCTCGCCGAATACGCCGAGGCCCGAGGATCGTGATGTGCGCACGGGACTCTGGTGCGGCAAATGCACGCGCTGCATCGATGCGTGCCCGACTGGCGCGATCGTCGAGCCTGGCGTGGTCGATGCACGGCGCTGCATTTCGTACCAAACGATCGAGAATAAAGGTGTGGTTCCGCGAGAGCTCCGAGCAGGCATCGGTACGCGCATCTACGGCTGCGATATCTGCGCGGAAGTGTGTCCTTGGAATCGGTTCGCGCAGGAAAGCCGGCGAGTGCTGCTGACGACGCGCTACGATTTGGCGGAGCTGAGCTTGCGGCAGGTGTTGGAACTCACACCGGAGAGTTTCGCGGAGATCTTTCGCAAGACGGCGATCAAGCGGGTGAAACTCGCGGGCCTATTGCGCAACGCGTGTATCGTCGCGGGCAATACACGTGCGCAAGATTGCCGGGATGTCGTGTTTCGACTGTGTACGCACGCGTCACCGTTGGTGCGTGCGCATGCGGTTTGGGCGCTGTATCGAATCGATGGATACGAAGTGGCGACGCGTGCGCTGACGGAGGCTAGGACGGTTGAGCCCGACGCTTCGGTGCTCGAGGAGTATAGCGCCGAAGACGCGTTCGCGCGCTGAGCTCAGTTTTTGCGCTCAAGCATGGTTTTGATCAGCGCGCGCAGAAAAGCGGTGTCGCCCGGCAAACGATCGAGCGCGGCGAGCGCGGCATCGGTGTGCTCACGCGCGGAGCGCCGCGCGCCGTCGAGACCGTAGAGTTTGATGAAGGTGACTTTGTTGTCGCGCACATCCTTGCCGACGGTTTTGCCGAGCGTGGCGCTGTCGGAGGTCGCGTCGAGAATGTCGTCCACGATTTGAAACGTGAGACCGAGTTCGCGTCCGAGCGTGCGCAGGGCATCGATCGCATCGAGCGGAAGATTGGCACAGAGTCCGCCCATCACGAGCGCCGCGCGGATCATCGCCGCGGTTTTGTTGAGATGGATAAACACGAGCTGCTTCGCGTCGGCGTCGGTTTGTTTTTCGGCGAGCAGATCTTCCATTTGACCGCCGATGAGTTCCTCGCTGCTGGCCGCGTGAGAGAGTTCGTGAATCAAAGCATGCGCATGCGCGGGGGTCGCGGCGTAACTCGCGGAAAGAAGACGAAACGCGTGGGTGAGGAGCGCATCGCCCGCGAGCAGCGCAGTGGCTTCGTCGAAAGCGCGATGGCAGGTCGGACGACCGCGGCGCAGGTCGTCGTTATCCATGCACGGCAGGTCGTCGTGGATAAGTGAATACGTGTGCAGACACTCCACGGCGACGGCCGCGGCCAGCGGATCATGCGGCGGAGATTCGACGAGATCGGCGGCGGCGAGGACGAGCACCGGGCGCAGACGTTTCCCGCCCGCTTGCAGGCTGTAGCGCATCGCTTCGTGGAGACGCGCGGGGCGCGCGTTCGCTGCGGGGAGCAGCGAATCCAGTCCGGTTTCGATGCGGACAAGGTAGGCTTGGTGGCGGGCGGCGAAGTCCATAGACGCAGCTCACTCTTGGCCGCGCGGGCCGGGGTGCAAGCCGGCGCACGGGATTTGGCGCCGTAAATCGTCCATTAAAAGCGACATTTGGCTCTTTCCGGTCATTTACGAACGCCGGAAAAGGCGCTACGCGTGATGACCTCAAAGCCACCGATTATTTTTATGAAAGACAAAAAACTCGAGCGCGCGCTGTATGGACCAAGTCTGTGGGAAGTGACCTTGGGGGCGGTGCTGAGCATCGTCTTGGGCGGGGTAGCGGCTGTGATATTTCTCGTCTACAAGCCGGTGGAAACGGTGCGCGAGTTGCCGAAGGAAGACGAACGCGTGCCCGGGCAGGTTTATTTTGTCGAAGGTTCGAAGGATTCCGCGAAGGCGCGTCAGTGGCGCACGAAACGGAAGCAACTCGCAGACGGCACCGCGGGGGAAATCGCGTTGGTCGAGGACGAGTTGAACATCTGGTTCGCGCCGGAAGCTCCGGCCAAGACGCCGCCGGCGAAAGAGGGGGAAGCCATCAAGGAGCCAATTCCCGACGAGTTGATCACGTGGGACGCGCCGAATTTCCGCATTGCGGACGGATCGCTGCAGATCGCGACGCACGCGACGTTTAATCCGCTGCGCATCGTCGCGCTGGATGTGCCGGTCGTCGTGCAGGCGCGTGGTGGATTTGAAAAGCGCGGTGAGGAATTCGTGTTCGCACCGAAATCGCTCTATCTCGGTTCGCTCCCGTTACATCGCATTCCGGGAGCGACCTCGTTTGTCGTGAATCGCGCTCAGAAAAGCGCCGCCTTGCCTCCGCAAGGTCTGGAGGTTTGGAAGCGCGTTTCCGACGTGAATATCGACGATCGTGTATTGAAAATCGCGATACGCTGAGCAGCGCAGCCGCTCAGGGCTCGAGATAGACGCCCTTGAGCGGATGATAATCGAGCGGTGTGCCGTACCAGCCCTTCACCGAAGGAACACGGAGCGAAGAGCGCACGTAGAAATAGATCGGCGCGACCGGCATCTCGGCTTGGAGGATTTCTTCGCAGCGCTGGAAGATTTCGAAGCGTTTCGCCTGATCGATGGTGTTGCGGGCCTCGACGAGCAAGGCGTCGTATTCGGGCGACGACCAGTTGGTGGTGTTGTTGCCGTTGTCGCTCGCAAAAAGATCGAGGAAGCTGCTCGGGTCGATGTAGTCGGCGACCCAGCCATTGCGGGCGATCATGAAGTTTTTCTGCTTCAGATTTTCGCTCCAGACTTTGCCCTCCTGATTGTAGAGGCCGACCGAGATGCCGAGGTGTTTTTTCCACATCTGCTGGATCGCCTCGGCGATGGCGCGATGGGCTTCGCTGGTGTTGTAGAGAATCTCGACGCGTGGGAAACCGCGGCCATTGGGATAACCCGCTTCGGCGAGCAGTTGCTTCGCCTTCGGAATATCGGTCAACGTGGACGTGCGCGACGTGAAGCCGGCGATGTTGGGTGGCGTGAAATGACCGGCGGGCGGCTGGTTGCCTCGAGTGATGAACTTCGTGATGACTTCTCGCTCGATGGCCATCGAGAGAGCGCGGCGAACGCGTGAATCGTTGAGCGGCGGACGCGCGGTGTTGAACGAATAGAAATAAATGATGTGGGCCGGGTCTTCTTGGAGAACTTCGGGGCGATCTTTGCGATAGCCTGCGATTTTAGAAAGAGGCACGCGGCTGGTGATGTGAATTTGTCCGGCGCGGAACGCGCGTTCCTCGGCGTCTTCGCTCTCGATCGGATAGAAGAACACTTCGTTGAGCTTCACATTGGCGCGGTCCCAGTACTGCTCGTTACGCACGCAGCGGATGAATTGATGCGGACGCCATTCGGCGAGTTTGAAGGCGCCGTTGGTGACGATCGATTCGGGACGTGTCCACGGCAGACCGCGCTGATCGATGCGGCCGAATTTTTCGATCGTGGGGCGATGCACGGGGTACCACGACGCGTGACAGACGACAGCGGGCAAGTACGGGACCGGATGATCGAGCGTGAGGATCAAGGTGTGATCATCCGCGGCACGAGCGCCGACTTGGGAGGCGTCGTCGAGTTGACCGCTATTGTAAGCCGTGGCGTTTTTTAGCGGGAAAAGCAGATGCGCGTAGTGAGCGCCGAAACGCGGCGAGAGGATGCGCAGGAAAGACGTGACGAAGTCGTGCGCGGTCACCGGGTCGCCGTTGGACCAGCGTGCGTCTTTGCGAAGATGAAAAGTCCAGGTGAGATTATCCTCGGCAACTTCCCATCGCTCGGCGACGCCGGGCACGGGCTCATTGGTTTGTGGATGGAAGGACGTGAGACCTTCATACAGCGCCATGCAGATGTTGAAGGTGATGTTGCTGTCCGAGATATGCGGATCGAGATCGTTGGGTTCGGACATGTTGCCGAGATGCAGGATCTGCTGGCGATTGCCGGACTCGACGGCGGTTTGACTCCAAACTTTGGATACAGGCAGCAGCGTGAAGCTGAGCAGGAGGAGGCGGAAGAAGGTGTTCATCGGTGTCGTCGTGAGCGTTTTGCGGACAAAAGAAAGCCACGGGAGAGGAAGCCCGTGGCGATGAAAAAAAGCAGCTCTGAGATGGTGATTAGTTTTTAGGCACTTTTGCCTGCTCGGCGTTAAGCCGTTGTTCGAGGCTGTTGAGCTGGGCGAAGAGACGCTCTTCCATTTTCTTGCGTTCGGCGCTGTTCACGAGGCTGAGGCTGGTGGCGTCTTTGACGACGTTGGCCGGCAGAGAAAGCAGACGCGTGATGAGGCCTTGGTCTTTGAACGACGCGAGGTAGAGTGCGGCGACTTCTTGTGACAAACGCAACGAATCGCGTGCGACGATCTGCGTGCTGAGGAGCGTGTTGTTGAGCTGCTGGTTTTTCGCCATCTCAGAAGTGAGCGCGAGGCCGATTTGATCGGAGATGCGCTGGCTGTAGGCAGCGATGGCGTCGCGCGTGAGATGTTGATCGCGCGACATCTCGGCGAGAATCGGTTGAATGCGCTCAGCCATGCGGGCGGAGACCTTGTCGGTCTGTTCGTTTTGGATGCGCTCGGCTTCTTCCGGACTTTTGGGAAGCGGATTAAACGGCTGGATTTTAACCGCGATGGCTTCGGCGAGCTGGCTGATTTTTTCTTCGTTCACTTTCGCGAACTCATCCTCGGTCATGAACGCGTCGGCGGAACGCTTCTGGATAGCGTCGCGAAGAAGGGTGTTCACGGCGTCGATCTGCCGGCGGGTTTCTTCGGCGGAGGCTTTGAGTTCGGCGGCGTGTTGTTCGCGGAGGGCGTCGAGGGCGGCTTGATGTTTGGCGGCGTCGGCGAGTGATTTTTGATGAGACCAGAAGGCGACTCCGATGATGACGATGACGGTGATCAGGATCGCGGGAAGCTGCTCTTTGAGTTTTTGCCACATGGGGTTGGGAGTTGGACGAGCGTAGTCTGGCGGCGGAGGCGCGGATTGCAATGCCATGATTTTCGTGGGTTTGCGGTTGTTTTAGGCGGAGAGCGTGAGCAGGTTGGCGAACAATGAGTTTAAATCGTACTGAGCAGCAGCTGCTGGAGTATGTGCAGCGAAATCCGGAGGAGAGACATTATTGGCAGCAGAAAGTTCGTGCAGCGGACTCTGCGCACGCGGATCGGCACGAAGCGAGTTTGTTGCTGGATGCGGAGTTACGCCGATACCTCGACGAACGTGCGCAAGTCGTGGCGGAATTTCGCGAGTACGCGGGACCGGCGGGCAAGCGACTCAGCTTACGCAATCTCGCCGAGTATTGGCTGCGCATGTGGGGCACGCCGAAGCCGAAAAAGCGGACTGAAGATTCCTGGCTTCACGAATAAGCGCGCACGTGGGGCCGGCGCGCAGGTCTGTGAAGCGTAGTTACGTGATCAGCGCTTAAAAAGTTCGTCCATGCGCGCGATAAAATGCGCGGGTGGACGGACCGGCCGACCTTCGCGGTCGATAAATGCGTGCGACGTTTTGGCCGTGGCGAGGAGGACGTCGCCTTTGAAGAGTTCGTATTCGAGATGGACGCGCAGCAGGGGTTTTTCGCGCAGCGTGGTGATCACCGTGATGGTGTCGTCGTAGAGCGCGGGGCGCAAATAACGGACGGACACCTCAAGAACGGGCAGGCGATAACCGGCGGCTTCCAACTCGCGATAGGGCAGACCTTGCTCGCGAAGCAGGGTGGTGCGGCCAATTTCCAACCACGGTAGATAACTGCCATGATAGACCACGCCCATCATGTCGGTTTCGGCATAACGGACGTTGATTTCGGTGCGCGACTGGATCATCGCGGCAGACTATCGGCTGTCTCTGGCGCGAAAAGCAATCTGGCGGATTCGTCCCAACGATTTCTGCGCGCCCATTGGTAGCCAGCGGCGCCGAGACGCTGGCGTAGCGAAGCATCGGAGACGAGTTTCTCGAAGGCCGCCGCAAGTTGTGCCGGATGATGCGGAGGCACGACGAAGCCGGTGACATTGTCCGCCACCGCTTCCGTCACGCCGCCGACGGCGTGTGCGACGATCGGCAGGCCGTGCGCAGCGGCTTCCAGATAGACCAACCCAAATCCCTCCACGCTGTGGCGGTAGTCGATGCTGGTCATCGCAAAGATATCGGCGCGCTCATAAATGCGCGTGAGTTCGTCGTCGGGAAGATTGCCGAGAAGTTTAACCGGGAAACCGGCTTGGGCGGCGGCGAGCCTCAGCGAACGCTCATAGCGAGCGTTGCCCGTGCTGCTGCCGACGATCCAATATTCGATCCGCGAACGGAAACGCGGAGCGAGCGACTTGAGCGCTTCGAGCGTGATGTGTTGACCTTTGCGCGGATGGAGGCGGCCGACGGTCAAGACGATGAGACGATCTTTCGGTTCCACTGCGCTGCGAGGAGTGACCACAGCGAAGTCCGAACGCACCGCGCCGGGCGTGATCACGGTTTTTGAAGCGGCTTCCGGGAAATGCTGAAACAATAGATTGCGCGTGTAGTGCGTGAGCGTGCTGATGCGGCTCGCGTGTTGGATCAGACGGCGTGCACGCGCACGAAGGAGGGGATTGTTCGCGAATTTTAAGATTTCTGATCCGTGAAAAGTGAGGACCAGATGATTCGGCCGGAAGGTTTTGAAATACTGCAAAAACATCATGCCGAGCATCGGGCCGGGCTCTGGCAGATAAACCGTGGCACGGCGCAAGCGGCGACGTTCCGCAATGAGCTGACGCGCGATGCCCCATTGGCAGCCCAGACCATGCGTGCCCTTGACTGTCAGGCGACGAATTGGGAACGGCCAGGTTTTCTCCGCCGAGCTAGGAGCCGATTGCGCCCACACCTCGATATTTTTGCCGAGGCCGACGGTGGCTCGGGCGATTTCTTCGGCGAAAGTCGCGATGCCTCCTCGCTTCGGATAAAACTCGTGAGTAATCAGAAATACCGGGTTCAAACTAGGTCCCTCGCTCATCGAGACGACATCGAGAATGTTAATTAGCTCCAAGAAAAGAAAAACTCGTGCGTTAGTTGAAACAAGCGGCTGCGCTTTGCGCTGATCGTACTATCGCGATGTGGAACTTTGGCCCCGTTCCGCGGACCGAAGAGCAGAATATTTCCGTTTACATTCCAAGGGGGCTAAAGTAACTCGCACCAACACTCATGGCAGACGTAGCAGAACAAGGCCAGAAATCCAGGGAACCAGGGCTGGCCAAGCCCCAGACATTCAGCGCCGATGATGAATCCGCGCTGCGTGAAACGCTAAAACGATGCTCCCCCTCGACCATCGAGGCGGCGATCGCATTCCGTAAGACGCGTGATCCGGAAAAAGTTCCCACTGTCGTAATTGGCGTCATCGAACGCTTTGTGGAGCCAGACATTCGTCCGAAACTCCGCGAAGGTGATGATGAGCTACGTCTCGTGGAGGATCTTGGCGTCGATTCTCTCACGATGATGGAGATCGTGATCCTCGTTGAGGACGTTCTCCAGATGCAGATCAACAACGACGAGTTGCGCAATCTGCGCACCGTCGGCGACATCAAGACTTTTATCGACTGCAAGATTCGCGGTCTTCCGCTGCCCAAACCTACGCGCCATTTGCCGGTCGAGCAGATCGCTGCGGTCATGCCGATCCAGCCTCCGTTCCTGTTCTTGAACGAAGCATCCATCGGTGGCCAAGGCGCCACGGCTAAATACAAGATCACGGGTCAGGAGTTTTTCCTGCAGGGCCACTTTAAGGATAACCCCGTCATGCCCGCGTCGATGATGCTCGAAGCGCTTGGCCAGCTGGGCGTGCTCGCCTTGATCGAAGGTATTATTCCTTCGGAAGACGGCCGTCCGGTGGATCCGAAGACGATTTTCTTCACCTCGTGTGAAGGCGTGCGCTGCCATCGAGTTTGCAAACCTGGGGATGTGCTCACCCTCTCGATCAAGCCCAAGCGCGCGAAGATGCCGCTGGCGACTTTCGAAGGCACGATTCGCGTCGGTCAGGAGAAAGCCGCGATCGCCGAAGAAATCACGCTGACCTTCGGTTACGCTGAAGCGGTGGCGACTCCGCCGAACGCTGAAGCGACGGGATCGGGTGCTTCTTCGGGAAACGCTGAAGCAGGCCAAAATCCTGCTCCGGGCGCCAGCGAAGCGGCGGCATTCACACCACTACGTGAATTACCTGCCTGAACGAACAGCTCCTTGCTGATACGTTGACGAGAGGGAGGGATGCGGAAAAGTGGAGACTTCCGGTTTCCACCGGAACCGCATCCTCGTTTTCAGCCTCATGCCCAAAGTTTACCTCACTGGAATCGGTTTTATCACGAGCATTGGCAATGATGTCGCCACCGTCGCGCGTAGCTTGCGCGAATTGCGGCATGGCATCGAGGTCTACGCGCCATTCCAAAAACCGGAAATCCCGGTCAAGGTCGCCGCGCCGGTAAAAGGCTTTCAGACCGATTCGGTTGATTGCGAAGACTGGACTTATCCTGAGCGCTATCGAGTGAAGCGCGAGGTGCTGCGCGGCATGGGCCCGAATACGCTCTATGCGTATTGCGCGATGCAGCAGGCGATCGAGGACGCGAAGTTGAGCGAGGCCGATTGGTCGAACGACGAAACGGGTTTGTACGCGGCATCGGGCGGGTCGCCTTATCTGCTCGGGCACTTGATGCAGAAGATGCACACGCAGGGCGTGATGCGTTGTTCTCCGCTCGGCATTGTCGCGGCGATTGCGGGAACGGTGAATTTTAATCTCGTGGCGCACTTTAAAATCAAAGGTGCCTCGACCGGTTTCTCCTCGGCCTGCGCGTCGTCGTCGCACGCGGCGGGTTTTGCCTACGATGAAATCGCGCTCGGTCGTCAGAAACGCATGTTCGTCGTTGGCGCGGAAGACGGAAATCTCGACAGTATCCTGCCGTTCGCCGGCATGCGCGCATTGTCGCTGCAAACCGATCCGGCGAAAGCGTCGCGTCCGTTCGACGTCGCGCGGGATGGTTTTGTCGGAACGGGCGGCGCGACCGTGCTCGTGCTGGAAAGCGAAGACGAAGTCGCGCGTCGCGGCGTCCAACCGTACTGCGAACTCGCGGGATGGGGTCAGGCGTCGGATGGACACAATGTCGCGATCTCGCATCCCGAAGGTTCAGGACTGCGCCTGGCGATGGAACGCGCGCTGAAAGCGACCGGCGTTTCTCCCGAGGAAGTTGACTACATCAATGCGCACGCGACCTCCACGCCGATCGGCGATGTATCGGAAGCGAAAGCGATTCACGCGATCTTTTCGCCGTCGGGCGCGCGTCCGTTGGTGAGCAGCACCAAAGCGCTCACGGGGCACGGACTCTCGCTCGCGGGTGCGATGGAAACCGGTTTTTGCGCGCTGGCGTTGCGCGACGGATTTATTCCCGGTTCTGCCAACATCACCGAAGTCGATCCGGCCTGCGCAGATCTCGCGATTCCGCAGAAAACCGAGGAGAAACAAGCGCGCGTGGTGCTCAACAACAGCAGCGGTTTTGGCGGCGCCAATGTGAGCCTCGTCCTCAAGAGAGTTTAACCAAACGCGTGTCCGCCGAGCCCATTTCATCACGCTATCGACGCGCCTTCGTCACCGGCGCTTCCGGAGGACTAGGGCTCGCGTTTTCGCGAATGCTGCTCGCGGAAGGTATCCACGTAACGGGTACATCGCGCGACATCGGGCGGTTGAAGCCACTGACGAAGCACGACGCCTTCACGCCGGTGGCGCTCGATCTCGGAGATCCTGTGCGAGCGGAAAGTGTTTTTGCCGAAGCGGCGGGCGATGCGGGTTTTGATTTGGTCATTAACAATGCCGGCTTCGGTCTCTTCGCGCCATTTGCGTCCACGCCTTACGAAGTCTGGCAATCGCAGCTCGACGCCTTGCTTGGTACGAGTGCACGTTTATCGCATGCTGCGCTCAGAGGAATGTTGGCGCGCGGACGCGGTTGTTTGGTGAATGTCTCGTCGCTCGCGGTCGAATTTCCGCTGCCTTTCATGAGCGGATACAACATGGCGAAGGCCGGACTTTCTGCGTTGAGTGAAAGTTTAATCTTCGAAACGAAAGGCACGCCTGTCATCGTCATCGACTTTCGTCCGGGAGACTATCGCACCGCCTTTAACCAAGCTATGCAGCCCACCGCCGTCGTATCCACTATCAACGATCCGTGCCTTGAGCGGACGTGGCGCGCGCTCGAGGCTCACTTGGAAACATCGCCTTTGCCCGTTGCCGCCGCGCGCGACCTGCGTCGCGCCTTGATGAAAGGTCGTTCGGGCACGGTGCGCTCGGGGTCGTTGTTTCAGGCGCGTGTGGCGCCGTTTTTCGCGAGGCTGATCCCGGCCGGCCTTCGTCGCGCGATGATCGCGCGTTATCAAGGAGCTGCCTAGTGTCCAAACTCCGGATTCTCGTCCTCACTTCGAGCACAGGTGGCGGCCACGATGCGCGCGCGCAGGCCTTTGCCGAATGGTGCTTTGAGCTCTACCGCCATCAGATCGATGTGCGCATCGAGCAAATGCTCGAGAAGTCGTCGACGGTGAATCGCACGGGCGTGAAAATCTATAACTGGATTCAGCGCCGCATGCCGAGTTTGCACTCGCTGTTCTACACCTTGGTGGAGGGTGTCGGGACGCTTAATCGGCGCACCGTGCGATTCGGACGAAGCTACTACATCCAAGTGCTGAAAGAGTATCGTCCGCACCTGGTGTTCAGCGTGCACGACTGCCTCAATCGCGGATATTTCCAACTCGCGCGAAAGATTCTCGGGAAAGACAACGTCAAGTGCGCGACGTATTGCGGCGAGTTTTCGGGAGGCTGGGGATACAGCCGTAATTGGATCGAACCGACGGTGGATCTTTATTTTTCGCGTACACCGACGGCGATGGATTATGCGGTGAAAAAAGGCATCCCGCTTCATCGCGCGCGTGTGCGCGGGCACTTGATGCTGCCACGTGCGCATCGCGAAGTTTTTTCACCGGAGAAGCGCGAGGAGTTTCGAAAGAAAATCGGTCTGAAGTCCGATCGCTTCACCGTGTTTCTCGCGACCGGCAGCAACGGTGCGAATAATCACTTCGAACTTTTGCCGACACTGCTGCGTCACGCGGATAAATGTCAGGTGATCGTCATCTGCGGACGTGATGTGGAGACGTACAACGAGCTCCTCCATTGGCGCGCGGGACACCCAGAACTGCCCTGTCACATCGAAGGGTACTCGGATGTCGTGCATCTACTGATGCAAGCGAGCGATGTGATCGTCACGCGCGGCGGCACAACCACCTGCGCGAAGGCGCTGCATTTCCGCTGCCCGATTATCTTCAACGCCTTCGGCGGCATCATGCCGCAGGAGTCGCTCACGTGGAAATTTTTCCGCAACGGCGCCGGCTCACGAAAGGTCGCAAGCGCGGAAGACTTCGCCGAAATCTTCGATCGGTGGATGGCTGATCCGTCGGAGTATCAAACCTACCGCGAGAAATTCCTGCAGCTCCGCTACGAAGAAGATCCGACCGTATTGATCGACGAACTCGTGGGGCTGGCGTGGCAAGCAGGGGGAGGCACGCTACACCGCCATCCGTATCAACCTCGGGTGAAACTGCCCGAAGGGAGACGTCCCTGATTTTTGTCCGCGTATCCACTCGCGCATGACAAACAATCGCTCTCGTTAAAACTCCTGCGCGTCTTATCCGGCTTTGTCCTCAAAACGCCCCACAATTGCTTATCTGTTTACCCGATTCCCGCATCGCACGGAGACTTTTCTCCAACGTGAAGTGATCGCGATGCAGCGGCTCGGTGTGGAATTGCGGCTGTATTCTTTATGGGGCGGGGGCGGCGATTTTCACGGCACGCGCGTGCGGACTTTCAACAAGTGGAAACTGCTGACACTCTTCTGGGTGATTCCATGGGTGGCGGTGACGCGTTGGGATGTATTCAGAATCCTCCTACGCGGATTGTTCACGCGCCGCGCGCCCTCGTGGATCAATTTCTGGGAAAACATGCTCGGTGCGGGATTCACGGCGGTGTTTTATCCGGCGTTCCGAAAAGATCCTCCCGATCATGTGCACGCAGCCTGGGGAGGAGCGCCTGCGACCGCCGCCTGGTGTCTGGCACGCATGAACGGACTGCGCTTCAGCGCCGCGGCGCACGCGTATGACATTTATGAATACGGCGGCGATTGGTGGCTGAACGAGAAGCTGGCCGATGCTTGCTTCATCCACACATCGACTGAAATGGGACGCGCATCGCTGACCGAGCGAGGATTGTCGCCGGAGCGGATATTGGTCATTCGTCGCGGGCTCGATAGTTTTCCCGATTTCAAGTCGCTCCGTCGCGAACGAGCGGACGAATGGCGGCTCCTGTGCGTCGCGCGTCTCGTCGAAAAGAAAGGGCTGAGACACCAGCTGCGAATCTACGCCGCGCTCAAGCAGGCCGGTGTGGTGTTTTCAGCGCGGATTGCCGGCGACGGCCCGCTTCGCGCGGAACTCGAAACCGAAGCCCAACGTTTGGGCGTAGCGGATCGTGTGACTTTTTGCGGACATCTGCCGCTGTCAGAAGTGTGGGAGCAGCTCGCCTGGGCAGATGCGCTGCTGCATACCGGCGTGGTGGCTCCAAGCGGAGACCGCGATGGATTACCCAATGTCATCCCCGAAGCGATGGCGGCCGGGGTGCTGGTGTTGAGTTCGCCCGCGGCGGCCACCACCGAAGCGGTGCATCATGCGAAGACGGGCTGGATCGCCAACGTGGACGAACCGCAAGCCTGGGTTGATGCGTTGAAGTTGCTGGCATCGGACGATGTATTGGCGGAACAACTACGCACAGGTGCGCGAGCATGGGTGGAGGCCAATTTCGACGCGCATAAAAATGCGGCACGACTGCACGCAAAGTTTCTGGAGGTAATGGGACGATGATCTACTTCGATGTCACCAAAGCTTCGGGTGCGGCGCATCGCTCAGGACTTACGCGGGTAAGTGCGCGATTGCTCGAAGAACTCGGGACGGCGGCGACGCCGGTGATTTGGAAAAATCGCGGTTGGGTGTCGGCAGCGACGAACGAACGCATCATCATGACCGCAGCGGACTGGCTCTTAACGGCCGAGTTGTTCTGCGAGGAAGAACGCCGGGGGTTCTGGACGTTCTTGCGGGAACGCCATGTGCGCACGGCGGCGATCTTTCATGACGCGATTCCGCTGCGATATCCGCAGATCACATGGCCCCAAAGCGTCGCGCGTCATCCCGAGTACATGAAGATGTTGGCGGCATTCGACCGCGTCTTTGCCGTTTCAAGGACGAGTGCGGATGATTTGACGGGATTCTGGCGCTGGCAGGAAGTCGAGGCGCGCGCGCGGGTGGAAACGCTTCTTCTCGGGGCCGACTTTTCGCCGACGTTAAAAGCGAATCAGGCTCGTGGCGCTGATCGCGGAGAGAAGCCCTTGCTGCTGTGCGTGGGCATTTTGGAGCCGAGAAAAAATCAGACGTTTCTGCTCGAGATCTGCGAAGAGCTTTGGGCGGCGGGACTCTCCTTCGAACTCGCGATCGTGGGGCGCGTGAACCCGCATTTTGGAAAGCCCCTGGAGAGGCAGATCGCGACGCTGCGTAGGAATGGACGAGCGGTGAGCCATCACGCAGGCATTGATGATCGCGCGTTGGGTGAACTCTATCGACGTGCGACGGCTTCCGTTTTCCCGACGATCGCCGAAGGCTGCGGATTGCCGCCGCTGGAATCACTGTGGCTTGGTGTGCCGTGTATCTGCAGCGATTTGCCGGTGCTGCGCGAAACTGCGTTGGGTCCCGGGTGTGAGTTGATTCCGCTCAACGATCGCGGTGCGTGGACACTGATTTTGCGCCGCATCATTACCGATACGGCTTGGCGTGATCAGTTCCGTGAGGACGCCTCGCGCCGTGTAGTGCCACGTTGGATACAGACTGCGGAGCGCTTGCGAAGCTTTCTTACGTAGAGACAGATCAACTCAGAGTTTCTTCACCGCGTACGCCATGGCATCGACGATGCGATCGATGTCTTCGTCGGAATGAAGCGCCGAGATCGCGGTGCGAATGAGGTCTTTGCCAGGAGGAACGGCGGGGGCGATGGACATCACCGTGAATACACCTTTTCCCAGAAGCGCCTGCCAGAAACGATACGCGCGCTCCTTAGAGCCGAGAACGATCGGGATGGCGGGCGTTTCGCTGCCCCAAGTATCGAGGCCGAGCGCGTGCAATGCGTCGCGATAGCGCGCAGTGTTTTTCCAGAGGCGTTCGCGGTGCTCGGGCTCGCGTTGCATGATGTCGAGCGCGGCGAGCGCGCATGCGGCCTGCGATGGACTGAGCGCGGCGCTGAAGATCGTTTGTTTCGAATGGGTGCGGAGATACTCGATTACTTCGCGCGAACCCGCGACAAAACCGCCGGTGCTGGCCAGCGATTTCGACATGCTGGCGCACATCACGTCGATGCGATCGCTGAGTCCAAAGTGATCGGCGGTACCGCGACCTTCGCGGCCGAGGACGCCAAAACCGTGGGCGTCATCGACGACCGTGAAGCAGCCTAGACCTTCGACCGCGTCGAGTAATTCGGGAAGTTTCGTGATGTGACCTTCCATCGAGTACACGCCCTCAAGCACGAGCATCTTGGGTGCATCAGGCGCAAGCGTGGCGGCGACTTCGCGGAGATCCGCAACATTGTTGTGCGAAAAGCGTTCGACGTGCGCGTGCGACAGGCGAATGCCGTCCCAGAGGCACGAGTGCAGATTTTTATCTGCGAGAATGACGTCTCCTTTTTGGGCGAAGCTCGCGACGCTCGCCATGCAGGAAAGATAGCCCGCGGCGTGCACATGACAGGCTTCGCGTCCGAGGAAAGCGGCGAGTTTTTCTTCGAGTTCGATATGATAAGCACGCGAGCCGTTGGCGGAGCGAGCGCCGGTCGGGCTGGTACCCCAGACATTCATGGCATCGCGGCCGGCCTCGATGACTTTGGGGTGAAACGAGAGCCCGAGGTAGTCGTTGCTCGCGAGCATGATCATTTCGCGCCCATCATGGCGGATGTGTGTGCCGCGTTGCGCCTCGATGGCGTGGTAGTAGGGCGCATAGCGCAGACGCATCTTGGTGGCGTGGTCGTCACGGCAGCGCGCCAAAATGGCCTTGGGAGACTTCGAGAACAAAGAGAACGCCATGGATGAAAGATGAAAAAATGGCTGGGCCGGATGAGCTTTGGCAAATGGAAAGCCCACCGTGGTCTTGCCTTCAGTCGCAAGCTCTCACGAGCGTTTTCTCATGGATGTGCATGCTTCCGGCGATCCCAAGACCGGGAGAAAATTATCATCCGCCGCATCGGTTGCGCGGACCGCTTTGTTGGTTCTGTGTTAGGCGCGGCGGAGCGTTTGTATCCAGTTTTTCAATTCGCCCGCATAGTCGTGCCATGTTCGGTACGTGCGTGAAGCCGCTTCACGTCGAAGTTCATCACGCCGCGACGGAGATTCGATTAGTTGAGCGATCGCTTCGGCAATTGAAGCAGCGTCGAGTCCGGCAAGTGTGAGACAGCCTCCACCGATTGCAGATTCTCCGAGCGCGCCTTGGGCGGAGCAAATGCACGGCTTCCCGTGCGTCAGCGATTCGAGAACGGGCAGGCCGAAGCCTTCGCAGAGCGACGGATAAACGGTGAAGTCGCAGCGACCGTACGAGGCATCGAGCGCGGCGTCGTCTTGCGGACCATCGTAGCGGAGTGCGCGGCCGCTCGCTTGGAGCGCACGGATTTTCTCCAGAGCGGTGCGTCCGGTTTGCGCATGCGCGAGACCGATCAGGTGGAGCTCAAAGGCGAGTCCGCGCGTCCAGAGGCGTTCACAGGCGTCGAGTAAGGCGATATGATTTTTGCGACCTTCGATGCTGCCGACGCAGAGAACAATCGGGATGGGATTTTGCGCCGATGTGTCCGAGCGGATCGCGGGCAACTCTAGGCCGAGCGGAATCGTTACCACCGGCGGGTGTTTCGAGACGCCGAGCCAGCGCCAGTAATCGAGCAAGGATTGTCGTGAATATTCGGATACAGCGGCGATACCGTCGAACATCAGCAATTCGCGCAGGTACGCGGGAAAGCGCGCGACGGTTTTCTGCGGACTGAGCTCCGGAAATTTTAAGGCGATCGCATCGTGGAACAGCGCAATCTTGGGGCCGTTGATTTCGCGAAAAAGATCCGGAAACGCGGATGCGGCGCTCGGCGAAAAGATCTCCGGAACAACCAGTGCGTCAGCTGGTGGAAGATCGGGCGCGGCACGCTTCAACCAGCGAGCGGTACGCCCCATGATGCGCCGCGAGAGAGGCCATTGGGCACCGCGTTTGGGAGCGGGTGCGGGGCTCTCGAGATTCGTGTCTTCCCATGCTTGCAGCGGTCGCCAGGCGTTGCGGAACGGATCATGTGTGATCGGCGCGATCTCCGCGATTGTAGCGAGCGAGCGACGCAGTGCCCGACAGACGCGTTGCACCCCGGTGCGGGCGCGTGTGTGGCTGGTGTGTGTGAGATCGAGGAGAATCATGCCGTCGCGCGCGAGGAGTGCGCGCGTTTTTCGCTTTCTTGGTACCAGCGATAAAATGCGACGACCATCGCGATGAGCGTTACGCCGAGGCCGCCGAGCTTCATGATGACCGCGCCAAGAAGTTGGTCCTGAGCCGGACTGAAATTCGTAATGATGCGCGGCGCGTATTCGTAGGTTGGATACAGGATGGTTTCGGAGAAGGCCAAGAAGAAGAAAAGCGGCGTCAGGCCCACGGTGACGGCGGTGAGGTAAAGGATTTGGGCGGCATTTTTGATGGGCGGAAAGTCCTTCGACGGGCTGAGCAGGGGCCACCAGTAGAAGAGCGATGCGCCGAAGAACATGACGTGCTCCAGCACGTGAGTGAGTTTGTCCTGCAGGGCCGCGTCATAGGCCGCCGGCGCATGCCAGAGGCTGATCACGAGGATATAGATGAGCGCGCAGATGAGGGGATTCGTCGCCACGCGCATAATGCCGCGAATCACAGGACCTCGCGTCACCGGCGCGAGCAACCACTCAGGCACGCCCAGTAAAAACAACACGGCCGCCGGGTAAGTGAGCAGCTGGTGTTGGATCATGTGGGCCGAGAGGAGAAAGCGTTCGCCGATCTGGTCGAGGGGAGAACCGACCGCGAGGTAGAAGATGACGAGCGACGCGTAGAAGCAGATCGCTTGGCGTCGTGGATAGGCGGCTTCGGGAGCGATGCGGGCGCGAAACGGACCTGTCAGCAGCGCGTACAACCAGCCTAGGAGAATGAGTCCGCCGATCAAGTGGGGTTCGTTGTGCCAATGCGTCCAATCAATCATCGCGGCGCGAAGGAATCACGAAAGTCGGGAGCGGGGGAAGAAAATTGGACTGAATCTGCCGTGGCGGGTGGAGACGCAAAAAAACGGCGACCGCAAAAGGTCGCCGTTCGAGAAGAGTCGATGTCGTGTTCTGCGATTACGCGAGGTGGCGCAGCGTTGCTTGCACGGCTTCGATTGGCGCGCTGGCTTCGGCACCGAAGAGGAGAAGGAGCGCCCAAGCCGTGCCGCCGGCCAGCAGGAGGCCGATGAAGAACAGAATTGTGCAGAAAAGTTTATCCCACCGCAGGTGCATGAAGTAGAAGATAACCAGCAGGAACTTCACGGTGGAGAGAATGATCAGTGAGCTGACGACCAGCCACTTGTAGAGCGGGAGGTAGATCAGCACGATTTCGACGCCGGTGATGACCGCGAGGATCATCGCGATCTGGACGAAAATGTGGAACTTACTCTCGTGAGCGTGGCTGTCGGCGTGATGCAGCTCGGGAGAATGCGCAGCGTGGGAGGCCATGGCTTAGAGATATTCGAGGAGATAGACGGCGGTGAAGATCACGATCCAGACGATGTCGACGAAGTGCCAATAAAGACCCATCGATTCGACATCGATGGCGTTGGCTTCGCCGAAATCGACTTGGCCTTTCGAGCGGCCGAGGAACCAAAGCGCCGTGAGACCGGCGAGCGTGACCGCAAACGTCAGCGGGTGATGATGGAGGAAACCGCCGAAGCCGTCGCCCGTTTGGTAGGCGTGGACCAAACCGAGCATGGACGCCATCGCCGCGACCACGGTGACACCGAAGACGATCAGGTGGAGGAAACTCTTGAGCAACCACGCGCGTCCTTCGTCGGCATCCGCTGGCTTGAAGGAGCGGATGTACATCAACACGAGCCAAAGCACGCCGATCGCGACGTGACAGCCGTGCGTGCCGGTAAGGGTGTAGAAGGTGGAGCCGAACACGCTGTTGGAGAGCGTGAGACCTTGTTCGTGCACGAAGTGCGAGAACTCATACACTTGGCAGGCCAGAAAGATCAGGCCGAAGAAAATCGTGCCGAGCAGATTGCGGCGCGTGCTTTTGACCTGGCCCTTTTGAAGCGAGTTCACGGCGAGCGCCATGAGCAGCGACGACATCAGGAGGATGAAGGTCGAGAACGACGTGAGCTCGATGCTGAAGATCTTCGATGCGTCCGGTGAGCCGGGCGGCGGATGGAGCCGGTAGATCAGGTGGCTGGAGATCAGCGCACCGAAGAACATGCAGTCCGAGGCCAAGAAGGCCCACATGAAGAGCTTCTTGTTGGGAATACCGGTCGACGTCGTGTGGTCGTGGTGATGATCGATGGTGCCGGCGTGGCTGCTCATGATGAAAAGTATCAGCGGGAAAGGGTGAGGGGATGACCGGCGAATCAGTGTTTACCGTCGGTGTCGTTGATTTCGTCCTTGGACGGATGCACGTGATAACCACCGGGGCCTTCAAACGCCCAGAGGATCACTCCGAGCACCAGGATGGCCGCACCAGCAATGGCGCCGGTCATGTGGTGGTTGACGAAGAACAAACTCGCCGTGAGCAACCCGATCGCGGTCATCAGCGGGAACCACGATTGGCTGGGCATGTGAACACCGCCATGCGCTTCGTCTTCTTTGGCGTGAGCGAGTTTTTCGCGCGCGATTTCTTCCTTGTGGTGTTTCTCGTACCAGAACGCATCGCGGGCATGCACGGTGGGCGTGACGGCGAAGTTGTACGCGGGCGGCGGATTCGGGATCGACCACTCGAGCGTGCGAGCATCCCACGGATCGCGGCGGCTCTTTTCACCTTTGAAGTAGGTGTAGAGCATGACGACGAAGTACACGCCGACGCCGATAGCGAGGATGAAGGAGCCGATGGTCGCGAGCATGTTGGCGCTGTTCCAACCCATGTTGCCATCGTACACGGCCGTGCGGCGCGGCATGCCGTTGAGGCCGAGGAAGTGCATGGGGAAGAAGGTGGCGTTGAAGCCAACGAAAATGATCCAGAAGGAGAGTTTGCCCCAGAACTCGCTGACCTGGCGGCCGAAGATGAGCGGGAACCAGTAGTGGATGCCGGCGAGGAGGCCGAAGACCGCGCCACCGATGAGCACGTAGTGGAAGTGGGCGACGACGAAGTAGCTGTCCTGTTGTTGAGCGTCGGCCGGAGCGGCGGAGTGCATGACGCCGGAGAAACCGCCGATCATGAACATCCAGAGGAAACCGAGCGCAAACATCATCGGCGTGCGCATCTGAAGATGTCCGTTCCACATCGTTCCGATCCAGTTGAACATCTTCACACCGGTCGGCACCGCGATGGCCATGGTCGCGAGCGAGAAGGCCGCGGTGGCGACCGTGCCCATGCCCGTGGTGAACATGTGGTGCGACCACACGCCGAAGCCGAGGAAGCCGATGGCGGCGCCGGAGAAGACGACGATCGGATAACCGAAGAGCGGCTTGCGCGAGAAGGTCGGCAAGATCTCCGAAACGATGCCCATCGCGGGCAGGATGAGGATGTACACTTCGGGGTGACCGAACACCCAGAACAAGTGCTGCCAGAGAATCGGCAGACCACCGTTGGAGACTTCGAAGAAGTTCGTGCCGAAGGAGCGGTCCATCATCAGCTCGACCAACGCGATTGTGATCGCCGGGAAAGAAAGGATGATCAGGAACGCCACGATGAGCGTCATCCAGGTGAAGACCGGCACGCGCATCATCGTCATGCCCGGGGCGCGCATGTTGATGATGGTGACGATGAAATTCATCGAACCCACGATCGAGGAAACACCGAGCACCTGCAGACCCATGACCCACAGGTCCGTGGACATGTCGGCGCGGAATTCGTTGGAGAAGGCTTTTGAAGTCAGCGGTGCGTAGCCGAACCAACCGGCATCGGGCGCGCCCGATTTCACGAACCAGCCCACGTTGAGAATGATCGCACCGGCGAGAAAGACCCAGAACGCGAAACCGTTCAGGCGGGGGAAAGCCACGTCGCGCGCGCCGATTTGCAGCGGCATGATGTAATTAAAGAACGCGGCCGAGAGCGGCATCACGGCGAGGAAGATCATCGTCGTCGCGTGCATCGTGAACATCTCGTTGTACACTTGATGCGAGATGAACGTGTTGTTCGGCACCGCGAGTTGGACGCGGATGATGAGCGCTTCGATGCCACCGATGAGGAAGAAGATCAGCGCGGAGATGCCGTACATGAGGCCGACGCGCTTGTGATCGACGGTGGTCAGCCAGCTGATGAGGCCGGTCTGCGCGGTGGGGCGGGTGAAAATCCACGGGCGTTTTTCGACGGCGTGGCCGGCTTCTTTGCCGGTGAAATGACTTTGGGCGGCTGCATCCATGAGAGAAAAAAGAGCGAAGTGCGCGGCTTATTTGAGACTTTGGAGATAGGCGACCAGTGCGCGGGCTTCCTCGTCGTTCACGGTGATGTTGTGGCCGGTGATCGTGTTGGTGTCATGATCGACGAGCACGTAGCCGCTCATGCCGCCCGTGAAGCCGCGGTACATCTTGTTACCGGGTTTCACGCCGTTGGGATCGGTGAGCCAGCGATGGAGATTTTGCGGTGTGTTTTCGAGCAGGCCGCCGGCGATGGTGGTTCGCGAGCCGATGTGAGTGAGATCGGGCGCGAAGGGCGCGCCGCCCGGTTGATCGCCGCGAACGACGTGGCAGGTGACGCAGTTCTTGGCGCGGAAAAGTTCGCGACCCTGTTCGACCAACGCGCGATCAGCGGAGCTGGCGGCCGGTTGCTGGAAGGTGCGCCAGGAATCCAACGGCGATAGATCGAACTCCGAAGACCAGCCCGGGAGGTTGCGCTTGTTTTCGATTGGCGTGTAACCGGCGAAAATCGGTTGAGCCTTCGATTCGTCGAAAGCGGGAGCGGCACCCTGCTTCTGTTTCGCGAGCCAGACGGCGAATTCGGCTTCTTCGAGCGCGATCACGCGGAAGCGCATGACGGCGTGAGATTCGCCGCAGTATTCGGCGCATTGTCCCCAGAAGTAACCGGGCTCGTCGGCTTTGAGCCAGAGGTGATTGCCGCGGTTGGGGATCATGTCGACTTTACCGGCGAGCTTCGGGACCCAGAAGCTGTGAATGACGTCGAAGGTGCGCAGATTCACGCGAACGGCGCGGCCGGCGGGGATGACCAGTTCGTTGGCGACGATGAGCGGGCTGGTGCCACCGTTGTTAGGGAGCTGAACTTCCTCGTGAGGATATTCGAATTTGAACCACCACTGATAACCGATCGCGTTCACCTCGTAGGCGGAGGATTTTTCCTCTTCCGGAATATCATAGGTGTACCAGATGTTGTGCAGCGTCGGGACGGCGATGAAAATAAGAGCGATCACCGAAGCGCCGATGAGGCCGAGCTCGATGAGCGGATTGCCGTGACCTTGCGGCGGCACGGGCGCTTTTTCGTCGGCCGAGTTGCGCGCTTTGAACTTCAACGTCGCGTAGGTGAGCACGCTGGCGACGATCACGAAAATGATGCCGGTCACCCACAGCGTGACGTAGAACACGTCGAGCTGGGCCTTGGCGACTGGCCCCTTGGTGTCGAAAGTCGACTGAGGGCCGGACAACCATCCGCCCATCAGGAGCGGGAGGCAGGCGACAGCGATGGCGATCAAACCACGGCGGATGTGAGAACGCAGGTTGGGCGAAGCGGTCATGAGGGTCAGCAAGGCGGTGGGGACGCCGTTGGCGGCGTACACAAGTGCAGGGAGCGTTTTCAGCGCCTCATCTATTTCAAGTCCTAAAACAAATTCATAAGATAGTGTCGCTAATATCTGCGGCGTAAATGCTCCGCATTTATTGCGTCATCTTCGCTCAAGAACTTGCCGCCGGCCACCAGCGATAGAGGAAAAAGTACACCAACACGCCCGTGATGGAGACGTAGTACCAGATGGGAAATGTCCAGCGAGCCCACGCACGGTGGCGGGCAAGATCGCCTTTGAGCGCGAGATAAAACGTGCGCGGGACGAGCCACGCGATAGCCATCGCGAGCAAGATATGCGTGGCGAGCATCACATAGTAGACCGTCCGGATCGCGCCTTCGCCGCCGAACTTCGTGTGCACGCCCTTCACCAGGATTTTGTGGCCCACGTAGCCCACGAGAAAAATCGCCGAGATCACCCCGGCCGTCAGCATGCAGGCGCGATGCGCAGGGATGTTCTTTCTAAGAATGAAGAAAAACCCTGCCGTGAGAAACACCGTGGCGAGGGCGTTGAGCGCTGCATTGAGCGCGGGGATATCTTGGACGGTCATGCGTAGTCGAAAAACGTATACCGCGCGCCGCGCGAACGCCTCGCTTAGAAGATCCAGCGATCAGCGACCAGGGCGGCGAGCTGCAGCGGCAGCCACGCGATCGAGGCGAAGAAGAGCCGGCGGGCGTTGCGTTCGCGATCGGCGGGACGCACGAAAACGATTGCCCGCCAGGTGAACCACACGCCGAGCACGAGCGTGACCGCGAGGTAATAATGACTGGTGAGTCCGGTGAAACTCGGGGCCGCGCTCACGGCGACGAGCGCGAGCGTGTTGACCAACGACCACACGGCGACCTTGCCACCGCTTTCATCGCGCACCGGCAACATCGGAAAACGCACCGCCGCGTACTCGCGGCGATAAATCCACGCGATCGCCATGAAGTGCGGGATCTGCCAGAAAAGAAGAATGCCAAACAAGATCCAGCCGAGCGCACCTTCGCGTGCGCCCGCCGCCGTCCAACCGATCAATGGCGGAAATGCCCCGGCCACGGCGCCGATCTCGGTCGACCAACGCGACCAGCGTTTCGATGGCGTGTAGAGCGCGAGATAACTGATGATCGTCGCGAGCGCGAAGAGGGCGGAGTAGCCTTCGACTTTGATGAACAAGATCGCGAGGCCCGCGGCGCACATGCCCCAGCCGATGATGAATGCGGATCCGGTGGCGACTTTGCCCGAGGGGATCGGACGCTCGGCGGTGCGTTTCATCAACGCATCGGTGTCGCTCTCCATCCATTGGTTAAGCGCGGCGACGCCGCCCGCGCACAATGCAGTGCCGAGAAACAGATACCAGAAAACGGCCGGTTCCCACGGCGGCACGGCGGCGAAATAACCGACCAGCGTCGTCATCACGGAGAGCAGGCTCAGCCGCGGCTTCGTCAGTTCGAGATAGTCGTGAAAACCCGCCTTGCTTGCGGTCATGGGTTTTTCGGGAGCAGCGGACACTTCCAAGCTCATGATTGGACGGCAGGCATGACGGCGTGATTGGGACGGCCGAGTTTGGGTTTTGTGCGGCCTTCGATCACGTCGCGGTGAAGCCACCACGTCAGCAGGAATGTCGTGGCGAGGACACAGGCGCCGACGGTCACGTGCGCGGTGGTGTAGTGAGCGCTGCGCTGCGTCCAGATGACCGATGCGCCGAGCGCGATCTGGACAATGACCAGACAGAGCATCGTCGTCGCGAGATTCTTAATACCGTTCGACGAGGCGCGGTCTTTCCAAACCGCCCATGCGAGCCAGCCCAACACGACGGCGAGGACGACGGCCATCACACGATGCGCGAAGTGAAGCGTGATACGGTAGTCCCAATTTGCCGGGAGCAGATCGCCGTCCGGCGTCGAAAGCGGGAAGGTCGGGATCGCGAGTCCGGCGTTGTTGTGGCGCATGGCGGCGGCGATCGTCAGCTGCACGATGACAAGAATCGTCGCGGTGCGCGCGAGCATGCGCAAACGGCGTCCGGTGGGTTCGACGGGCGTTTTTGCGTCGATCCAACGCAGCGAAAGCGAAGCCGCGATCGCGAACAACATACACACATAAAGTTGTGCGAGGATGCCGTGCGGGATGCGCAGCATTTGCCCGAGCGTCATTTCAAAACCGGGCACTTCGAGCGAATCGAGCAGCACGCGTTTGCCGCCGATCAGCCCTTGGATCACCACGATCGCGACCGCCCACCAGACGAGTTTGCGCATCCAGCGGCGCTCATCGACGCGCGTCACCCAGATCGCGAGGCCGAGCGTGATGATGCCCATGATCATGCCGCTGAGTCGGTGCGAGTGCTCCGCAAACATATCCAGTTGCGAAAGCCAGCCGTCGGGATTGATCGAGCCGTTGGAGAGCGGCCACGTGTCGAACGCCATGCCCGCGCCGATCGTCGTCGTGAGCGCGCCGAGTGTCACCAGCACAAAAACCCAAGCGCTGCCCAGCGCGGCGAACCACGCGAGTGCTGGACGGTAGGGAGTGTTGCGATGTGCGAGTGAGGGGATCGGCATAAGCAAAACTTCAGGAGAAAAGAAGGCGGACGCTACTGGTCGCAAACCCTTTGACAAATCTTTCTCCGGACAAATCGGTAGGCGGATGCAATTCGTCCGACTCCTGCTGATTTCCGCGTTGGTGGTTCTGGCTTCGTGTTCGAAGCGGGAAACCGGTCCCGGGGACAAACGTTTCCCGCTGACCGGCGAGATCGTGGCGGTGGATACGGAAAAAAACATCCTGCGCGTGAAACACGAGGCGATCGAGGGCTACATGCCGGCGATGACGATGGATTTCTCGGTCTCGGTCGGCGATGCGCGTGTTGCCCGGGTGGGCCAGCGCATCCGCGGCGAATTGGTCGAAGCCGCCGATGGCGATTTTCGCCTCGAAAAAATCTGGTCCGCCGATCCGTCCGAACAAGGCCGCGTGGACGCCGCCGCCAAAACGCTCACACAGGAAACCGTCGCGCTCGGTCGGGGCGCCTATCGTGAAATCGGGGAACGCGCGCCAAACTTCACGCTCTACGATCAGGACGGCCGTGTGGTCGATGCGCAGCGTTTCCGCGGCAAGCAGGTCATGATCAACTTTATCTTCACCCGCTGTAAAGTCGCCCGCATGTGTCCCGCCGCCGTCGCGCGTTTTCAGCAAACGCAAGGCCTCGCGCGCGAAGCGGGCGTCACCGATCTCGAGCTCATTTCGTTCACGCTCGATCCCGAATACGACACGCCCGGCATCTTGAAAGAGTACGCCATCCAGCGCGGCATCGACACCAGCAACTACTCGTTTCTCACCGGTCCGCAGATGGCGGTGAACAGCCTTTTGCAGCAATTCGGCGTGCTCACGGAAATGCAGGGCGGCGAACTCAATCACACCGCGGCGACCTTGCTGCTCGATGGCACCGGCCGGATCGTCCATCGCGTGGACGGCAGCGAATGGGACGCGCGTGATTTTGTGGCGCGGATGAAAAAAGAATGAGCGCGCGTTCTGAAGCGGCGACGATGACGCAGCGCGTGGGTGCGCGACAGTGGCGGCAGGCGTTGTGGATCACGCTCGCCGCGGTCGCGTTGTACGTGGGGTTTCGCAACCTGCCCACGGGATCGAATCTTAATCACATCGATTTCCGCACCGGTGGATCGCCGGGAAGTTTGGAAATGTGTGACCCGGCGAATCCGCAATTTATCCCGGTGATCGCGGTGCGTTCGCCGGTGAGCATGACGCTGATTTCCGAGAATGGTCCCGCGACCGCGGGCCGCGAAGTGAAAGGTGTCGTGCGTCTCGCGACCGCCAGCGGCAAACCGATCGGTCCCGTGGATTTGCTGGTGATGCATACGCGCAAACTTCACCTGCTGGTCACGGATCCGAGTCTGCGCGATTATCAGCATCTGCATCCCGAACCCGGCGAGAAACCCGGCGAATGGGTTTTCCATTTCACGCCGCGCTACGCGGGACTGTATCGAGTTTTTGGAGACTTCACGCCGGTGGCGACAGGACGCGGATTATATTCGGGCGCGGATCTGGAAGTCGCGCCGGCCGATTCGGTCGCCAACACGAGTGGTAGCTTGGCGTCGGAGGCGATTTCCGCGGAGAGAATCCGCACGCAACAAGACGGCTATGACTTCACGCTGACCGTATCCGACGCACCACTACGCGCCGGCCGCACGGGCGATCTGGCATTCAGCATTGCGCGTGCGGATGGCGGCGCGGTGGCGTTGCGGCCGGTGATGGACGCTTACGCGCATCTCGTCGCGTTCGACGAAGCGCGCAGCGGTTTTGCGCATCTGCATCCCAACGAAATCGATCTCTCGCAACCGCTCGACTCGCGCGAGCCGAGACTGACCTTTAAGATCACGATTCCCAAGCCCGGCCGGTACGTGGTGTGGGCGCAGGTGAAGCTCGGCGACGAAGAGAGTTTCGTGCCGTTTCCCGTCGAGGTGCTGTGATTGATCGCGATCGGACGGCGTTCAGTCGTCGGTCGTGACGCTGAGCTGATAGTCGATGTAGAGTTCGACCGACGATTCGTCGACCTGACGCACAAGCACCGGACCATTGAGCCCACCGATGGTGATTTTTTCGGCGCCGAAAGTACGCTTCATCGCTCCGGCGCTTTCGCGAATGAGCTGGAGCAGGCGCTCGCGCTGGCGTTCGGGCGATTCGACCGCGAGGGTGAAATCGACGACTTGGAGATCGGTGTTGGGATCGAGTTTGAGCCCCTCGATGAACTTGCGAACGGTGACCGCCGCGGCGAGCGGGTCGTTGCCGGAGCCATTGAGTTTATAGAGCAGACGGATCTGCGAGCGGAGGGCGCCCGGGCCGAAGTCGGAGAAACTGTAGCTGCCTTTTCGGCTGGCGCCGAAGCTGACGGAAAAGCGCGGCGCGGTGTGAAAACGCACCGGACCTTCGTGCAACTGCAAGGACGGCGATTTTGCCACGGCGCTTTGGACCGTGCGGATGGCGGAGCGGACCTGCTCGGCCTGGCGATCGGGATCTTTGTCGCGGTTGGAAACCGCGAGCGTGATGCACACGTAGTCGGCGGTTTGGACGAGCGCGATGGCCGAGCCGTGCTCGCTCGGACCAGGAACGGCGATGACGCTGGTGACGGCGCCACCGGCGAAGGCGGCGGCGGGAAGAAGCAAGGAGGCAAACAAGACCGCTAATCTCATGACAAAGGAAGACGGGTGTGTGTGGACGTTGACGTTCATGGGACGGTGGCCACGGTGGCCGGTTCCGTGAAAGTCATGAGCAACGTTCCTGAAAACGCCGACGTCGAGCCTGGTTTGCAGGCGGATCAGCGCCTGCTGGATCGTGGCTGGCTGAAAATCGGCGCCGGGCTCGCTGTCGCCGCGCAAGCGATGGTGTTCAGCCTTGCGGTCAATTTGTCGGAGATCGAAAGCGCGTGGGCGTACTGGATCGTGCACGGCATCCTGGTGTTCGCCGCATTTGCCACCTTGTACTTTCTCGGCGACGAACTCGTGCGTTCGGCGTGGGAGGCGTTGCGCGCACGCAAGATCAGCATCGACCTGCTGTTTCTGGTGACCTTGTGCGGTGCGCTCGGCGGATCGCTCGTCAGCACGTTCACGCAAACGGGATCGGTTTATTACGAAGTCGTCGCGGTGCTCATCGTGGTGCACACGACGGGGAAAATGCTGGGAGCGCGCAGCCGTCTCACGGCTTTGCAGGCGGCGGAAAAAACGCGCGCGCGTTTCGATTTCTGCGAACGCATCGGAACCGACGGCCGCGTCGAGACGACTCGCGTGGATCAAATTGTATCCGGAGACCGGATACGCGTGGCACCCGGTGCGGCCATCGCGGTCGATGGCGGGATCGTGGAGGGGCGCGGATACGTGCAGGAGACGTCGATGACCGGCGAGTGGCAGCCGGTCTCGAAAGGTCCGGGCGGACGTGTGCTCGCGGGCACGTATTCCGTGGACGGCAGTTTTGTGATTCGCGCGGAGGGCGGGCCGCGGCGACTCGACGCGATTCTCACCGCGGTCGAGCAAGCGCGATTCGCGCCGTCGCGGCTGCAAGCGCAAGCGGATCGGTTGATGGCGTGGTTTCTGCCGCTTGTGGTCAGCGTGAGCGTGCTGGCGTTTGTTTATTGGTGGTTTCACGCGCCGTGGGAACGAGCGTTATTCAACTCGATGGCGGTGCTTCTCGTTGCGTGTCCTTGCGCGATGGGGCTGGCGACACCGGTGGCCGTGTGGGGCGGACTCGCGCGGATGTCGCGTTTCGGGTTAGTAGCCAGAACAGGCGATTTCCTCGATGGACTCGGGCGCGCGGATCATTTTTGCCTCGATAAAACCGGCACGCTTTCCGCGGACGCGTTGGCGGTGAAAGCCTGGCATATCGAACCGGCTTTTGCGGAAAAATCCGCGTGGCTCCGCGCGGCGGTGGTCGCGATCGAAGAAGGGCTCACGCATCCGGTCGCCGAAGCGCTGCGCGCGGAACGGCGCGCCATTCAGGAGAGTTTTCCGCAGGAGATTGATGTGCGGGATCGCGAGATCGTGCCCGGGCTGGGCGTGATCGCTCACGTAAGCGGTGCGGGTAGTTCGCTTCTGAAAGTCGCTGCGGGGGAGCCGGGATTGGCTGCGCGCATGAATGCGAGCGTTGATGACGCAGAAAAATCGCCTGCACCGCGCGACACGCTTCAGGGGAAAATCATCTGGGTGTTTGTCGCGGGCGAGTTGGCGGCGCGCATCGAGCTCGCGGAGCGTTGGCGCGATGGACTCGCGGAGGCGTTGGCGGAGCTGCGGACGCTCGGCGTGACGACGGAAGTTTTGAGCGGCGATCCGGAAGCGGAGAAAGCGCTCGGCAAAATCGTGGGCGAGGGGAAGCGCGACACGGTGCTCGTGCGCGGCGGGATGACGCCCGACATGAAACAGGCGCGTGTGCAGTCGTTGGTGGAGGAAGGACGTTTTGTCGCGTTCTTCGGCGATGGCGTAAACGACGCGTCGGCGATGAGCACGGCGCAGGTTTCGGTCGCGATGCGCAGCGGCGCGGAGTTGGCGCGCGCGTCGTCGATGGCGGTGTTTGCAGGCGAGGACTGGCGTTTTCTGCCGCAGGCGATCCGCGTGGCGCGGGCGACGCGGAAGGGCATTCGCGGGAACCTGCTATTTGCGTCGATCTACAACATCACCGGCATGGCGCTGGCGGCTTCGGGGAAACTGCATCCGGTGGCCGCGGCGTTGTTGATGGTGGTGTCGAGTATCTTGGTCGCGATCCGCGCGCTGCGTTCGAGCAATGTCTCGTGATGGCGCGCGTTGAGTTTCCCGGAGCGTACGGTATTCACATTTTAACTACAATCCGCCCTGGTAGTCGGCGGGGTTTTTCAGCTGGTCTTTCCAACTGAGCATTTTCGCCTGGGCGCCGAATTTTTCCGCGGCGGCTTTGTCGCCTTTTTCCATCCAGACGCGCGAAAGCGTGGTGTTGATGAAGAGATCGTCGGGGCGAATGGCGTGTGCTTTCTCGGCGGCTTTGAGCGCGTCGTCGAAACGGCGCAGACTGAAATGGATCTCCGCGAGCGCGTGCCAGGCTTCAAAGGATTCGGGCGCTTCGCGGGTGGCGCGATCGAGCTTGGCGAGCGCGGCGTCGTGATCGCCCATCGTGTAGTCGAAGGTGGCGTCTTCGATCAGGTTCTGAAGTTCGTCGGGAGCCATGTTGGCGCCAAGGTATTGGAATTGGGATAAAAAGAAAGGACGACCTTGGGGTGAAGGTCGTCCTGGCGATTGGTGTCGGACGTAAAACGTCGTCCGCGCGAAAAGATCAGGATTGCTTCGGCGCGCTGCCGGCGATCGCGAGCGTGATGTCGATCTCGGGCGCGACTTTGTCTTCGTTCTGACCGGGCTGGATGTTGTAGTCGGCGCGGAGGATTTTGAAATTCGAGCGGATCACGAGGAGGTCGCCCTTGTTGCCCGGACGCGTGCGTTTTTCGAGAGCGTCGGGGAGATAGGTGAGCTTCACGGGAACGGTGATCTGACGCGTGACGCCTTTGAGCGTGAACTTGCCGGTGGCATCGGCGGTGGTGGTATTGCCGGAGGTCTGGATGTTGGTGAGTTTTTCGAGTTCGAAGGAAATCTCCGGGTGGGCAGCGACGTTGATCCATTGTTCGCTGTGGAGGTGTTGCGTCATCGTGCTGTTGGTGACGGTGAGGCTCTTGCTGGCGATGACGATGCGGCCCTCAGTGGCGGCGGGATTTTCCGGGTCGAAAGTCACGGTGCCCGTCACGCCGTTGGCGGTGCCGGAGATGGGCTCAAGGAGTGCGTCGAGCTTGAAGCTCGCGGTGTTCACGCCCTTGGGATCTTTGAAATCGAAGCTGATGGGCGCGGCGATGACCGAGCTGGTGAGGCCGAGAGCGAGGAGTCCGGAGGTGATCAGTTTTTTCATGTATGTTTTGATTTCTTACGGAAAAAGAAAGTGGCGCCGGTGAGCAGCGCGCCAAAGACGCAGCCTGCGGCGAGAAACTCGATGCCGGGGACAAAACGATCTTCGTATTCGGGGTATTCGATGCCGGTGATCTCGTCGGTCTTCATCACGGCCACGCGATTTTTGGTCCAGCCGCGGTTGGCGCCGGCTGCGAACCAGTAAGCGACAACGGCCAGGATGATGACAATGCCCGCGATGCGGAGCGTGAGACGACGAGTGCTCACGGGCGCGGCGGATGTTGAAGATGGTGACGCGGACGATGCGGACATGCGCAAGAGGCGAAGCGGGAAAGGAGGCCGGGGAACAAAGAACAATTTTTGCGAAGTGCAAGCGGTACCAAATAAATGCCGCGCATGTTGTGAGAAGCGTCCTTGTTTCGCGCGGGCCACGTGCTTTGTTCCACCGCATGACATTCGCACGCATCCTTCTTTCCGCGGCACTCGCGCTCGGTGTGAGCATCGGCGCGGCTTGTTCAAAAAAGTCGTCCGAGCATTCACATGGTCACGGGCATCATCATCACGTCGCGCCGCATGGCGGCACGTTGGTGGAGCTGGGCGATCATCAGTTTAATCTCGAGTGGGTGCGCGATGGAGCGGCGGGAACGCTCACCGCTTACGTGCTCGATGCGCATGCGGAAAATTTCATTCGCGTGCCGTGGCCAACGCTCGCCATCGAAGCGACGTACGACGGCAACACGCATCCGCTCGTGCTCACCGCCGTGTCGAATCCCGCGACCGGTGAAACCGTGGGAGCGACTTCGCAATTCACGGCGCAAGCGGAGTGGCTGAAAACGGCGGAAACCTTTCGCGTGCGAGTGCCCGCGGTGGACATCCGCGGCGTGAAGTTCACGGACGTCGTGTTCACGTTTCCACAGGCCGCGCACACCCACTGAAAAACGCTTCGCACGTGCATCGTTTTATCCCTAAGACCGACGGAGACGCGGATGCGTTGCTCGATCCGAAGCAGCTCGAGGCGATCAAACGATGGACGCGCGAGACGCTGCGTTTGCGCGACGAAGCCGTCATCACGGTGACGGAAACGGCGTGCGTGGATCCGGGATGTCCGTTGGTGGAGACGATCATCGCCGTGTTTGACGAAGGAATGCCGACGCGCGCATGGCGCTTTACCCGACCGCGCGCAGCGGTGACCAAAGCGATGGTGATGCAAACGCTCGCCACGCCGCCGGAGACACGTTGATTGCAGCATGACTTGTTCGATCGCGCGTCCGCCGGTGACGGTCCTTTGCGGATTTCTCGGCGCCGGAAAAACCACCTTGTTGAAACACCTGCTATCGCAAGCGGGCGATCGCCGCTGGGCGGTGGTCGTGAACGATCTCGCGACGCTGAACATCGATGCGGCGCTCGTGCGCGATGCCGCGGAGACCGGCAGGAAAGTGGTCGATCTCGGCAATGGTTGTGTGTGTTGCTCCAATCGCGACGAGCTCGGTGAAACGCTCGCGGAGCTCTCGGCGACGGGCGATTACGATCACATCCTCGTCGAAACGACGGGCGTGGCGGAACCGCGCGGAGTCGCGGCATTGTTTACGCAGAAAAATCCCTTCGGGCGGAGCCTGTCGGATTTTGCGCGGCTCTCTTCGTTGGTGAGCGTGGTCGACGCGGCGCATTTTCTTCGCGAATGGCGCGAGTATGAGGTGAGTGGACGACGCGCATTTCCGGGAACGGGACAACGTCCGGTGTTTGAGCTCATGCTCGAACAAGTGGAGTGCGCGGATGTGATCGTGCTCGGAAAACGCGATCTGGTGAGCGCCGACGCGTTTGAGGAGTTGGAAGGCATCGTGCGCGGGCTGAATCCGCGCGCGGAAATGATCGCCGTGGAGCACGGCCGTGTGGAGGCGGAATGGTTGCTCACACGAGCACGCTTCCATCCGCAAGAAACGCTTAAAGCGGCGTCGTGGCTGGGCGCGCTCGAACGATTGTCGCCGGCCGGACGGGAAGCGAAGGCGCCGCGTAGTTGGATTGTGAATACAGCCCCGGCGGCCGATGCGGCTTTGCCCGAGCACGAACGGCGCTTCGGCCTGAAGAGCATCGTGTATCAGCGCCGGCGTCCGTTTTCGGAGGAGAAATTACGCGCGTTTTTGCTGACGGAAGGGCAGGGCATCCTGCGCGCGAAAGGTTTCTTTTGGACCCGGGAACGTCCCGACGAGATGGGCTTTCTCTCCATTGCCGGCGGAGTCGTGCGCCTTGATTATCTGAGCTATTGGTGGGCTGCGCTGATTGAGAACGGCAAGGCGACATTGGCCGCCCGACCGACAGCGATCATCGGGTTATGGCAAGACCCGGCCGGTGATCGACGGCAGGAGATGGTATTTATAGGCAAAGACTTAAAAGAGAAAACGCTTTATGCGCAGCTTGATGCGTGCCTAGACACCAGCGATAACTGACGAACTTATCTAACTGATGTCCAAATATCTATAATGAGATTGAGGCTTAATCTCATTTGATTGCTTGACGAATCAAGCAGGAGGTTTTTCGTCGGGTTGAAAATGAGACTCGATCCCAATAGCAGCATTTCGATTCAGCACGCCGATGACTCGTGTGCTGCGGGCGCTGTCGGGGTGGGGCAGGCGGGCGTTGGAAACGGAAGTGCGACGAGCGATTCCACGCGTGCGTTGTCGATTTTGTGCGAGATCCATGCGCCGCGCAGCGCGCAAGCGGCGGCGTTGGCGGAGATCGCGACTGTTTGCGCGCGGGATGTGGGCCAGCCGTTGACCGTGCGCGCGCTCACGATCGGCAAGGCATCGGCAGAGCCCGTGTTGACGCTGCATCTGCCGGTGGAACTCGCGGTGGAGCAGCACCGCGTGTGGTGCCTTGCGTGCCGGCTCGCGTGTTTCTGCCCGACGGCGCGCGTGAGCGTGTTGGTCAGTGGCGAATCCGCCTTTCTCGAAACGAGCGCGCGTCGGCGTCGCTCCGCTTGAATTCAAAACCGAATCCCGATGAAACCATCGCTCACGATTTATTTCGCCACCATGACCGGCAATGCCGAGTCGCTTGCCCAACGCGCGTGCGATCGCGCTGTCGCCGAAGGTTGGGACGCGCGCACGGAAAATCTCGCCAATGTGAAAGCCGCTGCGCTCGGTCAAGTGAACCTGGCGCTGTTCATTGTCAGCACGTGGGGCGATGGAGAACCGCCGGCGGACGCGAGCGATTTTCACTATGAACTCGAGCGTGCCGATTCGCTCGCGTTGGGCGGCTTGCGCTACGCGGTGTTTGGACTCGGCGACAAGGACTACGCGGATTTCAACGCGTTCGCGCGCCGGCTCGATGAACGCCTCGCGGCGCTTGGCGCGGTGTCGCTGCAGGCACGCGTCGAAGCCGATCTCGATTTCGATGACACGTACTCCGCGTGGGAAAACACCGTGTTTCCTCGGCTCGCGGAAGCCGCGCGGAGCGCCGCCGCCTGATTTCCAATCCTATGAATCGTCCCATGAAAACACCCGCGGCCGGCTCCCTTCGTTTCGGGCTGTGTGTTTTCGCCGCCCTCACGCTCCTCTGCGTATTCATTCTTTCACTACACTGAAGCCCGCGAGGTTTCTCAGCTTTTTTCCGTCTGCCGCCGTCCGTTCCCTGGAATCCCTCTTTTCAGGTCAGTTAAAGTCTTTGTCAGTTCTTCGAGGTAGATCCCAGGCCGGCGGCAGCGGCATCTTTTCTATGGCCGTCCTTCGAAACTTTATTCGCCCAGTTGTATCTGCGGGAGCCGCGTTTGCGGCTACGCTCTCGTCCTTCGGCGCCGGGCCCGATGACGCGGTGATGCTCGACAAACTCGAGGTCTCCGATGTGCGCGAGAGCACTTACGTGGTGGAGGCGAGTCTTGGCGCGACCAAGACGAGCACGCCGCTCGCGGAGACGCCGCAAGCGATCTCGGTGATCACGCGTTTTCAAATCGCCGATCAAGCGGCGCAAACGATGGAGGAAGTGCTGCGCTACGCTCCGGGCGTGCGCACCGAAATGTACGGCGTGGATAATCGCGGCGATTATTTTGCGCTGCGCGGCGGCAGCGAAAGCTCGACCGTGCTCGATGGTCTGCGACTGCCGCTGACGGGGTGGTGGGGCTCGGTGCGAAACGAGCCATACGCGTTTGAGCGCGTCGAAGTTTTGCGCGGCCCGTCGTCGGTGATGTACGGCCAGAATGGTCCGGGCGGCGTGGTGAATCTGGTATCGAAACTTCCGCAGGCGACCGCGGCCCGCGAGGTGCAGTTTCAATACGGATCAAACGAACATAAACTCGCCGCGGTCGATGTGACCGGCGCGGTGAACGCGGGCGAGACGGTGCTTTATCGTTTCGTCGGTTTGATCAAAGACGCTGGCACGCAGGTGGATCACGCCTTCGAGGAGCGTCGTTATTTCGCGCCCTCGCTCACGTGGAAACCGCTCGAGCACACGCGCCTCACGGTTTTTGCGCAGTATCAGGAGGACGAGAGCGACAACACCAACGCGTTTCTTCCGTTCGCCGGCACGACCGAACCTGCGCCGCTCGGTCCGATCTCGGATGCGCTCTTCATCGGTGAGCCGGCGTGGGACACTTACGGCGGCGAGCGCTATCGTTTTGGTTATCTTGTCGAGCAACGTTTGAGCGAGCGGTGGTCGCTTCGTCATCAGCTTCGTTACGACGACGTCGACGGACATCTCGCCACGATGTACGCGAATTTTTGGGAAGGGCTTTTGCCCGATAATCGTTCCATCAACCGCACGTGGTATGCGTCGGAATACGCGCACCGCATCATCAACACCGATGTGCTCGCGGAAGGAAAATTTAGCTGGGGCAAAACGGATCACACGGTGCTGATCGGCGTGGATGGCTATTGGTCGCGTCACGACGAGCTCAGCATCGAAGGCGCGGCGACGCCGCTCGATGTTTATGCGCCGGTGTATGGAACGTTTCCTATGCCCGCGCTCGAGTATGGACCGCGTTCGCGCACACGCGCGCGTCAGCTCGGTGCGATGGTGCAGGACCAGGTGAAGTTTCAGGATCGCTGGGTGGTCGTCGGTTCGTTGCGTTACGATCGCGCGGAGAACGATGTCGAAGGCGCGCCCGATGCCGGCAGCGATGACGATGCGGTGACGACGCGCGTCGGTGCCGTGTATCTCGGCGATGGCGGCTGGTCGCCGTATGTGAGTTATTCGGAATCGTTCGAGGCGGTGAGCGGCGTGGATAACTACGGCAAGGCGTTCAAACCGAAGCGCGGTGAACAAGTGGAGCTCGGTCTGAAGTGGGCTCCGAAGAATGGCGTCGTCGCCGCTTCCGCCGCGGCGTATCATCTCGTGGAGAAAAATCGCCTGACGACGGATCCGAACGATCCCTTCGGCAACTCCGTGCAAAAAGGCGAAGTGACGGTGCAGGGCTTCGAGTTTGAAAGCACGGCGCGCCTAGGTCCGGTGAACTTTGTTGCGAGCTACACGTACGCGGATGCCGAGACGAGCGCGAGCAGCGACCCGGCGGATCCGTCGTTGCATCGCAAGCTGGCGAGCATCCCCGCGCACACCGCGTCGGCGTGGGCGGTTTACACCTTCGAGCGCGCATGGCTCAAAGGACTGCGCGCAGGCTTCGGCGTGCGTTATACGGGCGAAAGTTGGGACGGCACCGACACGATCCACACGGCGTCGAACACGCTCTATGATGCGATGATCTCCTACGATCGCGGCCCGTGGCACTTCGCGGTCAACGGAACCAATGTTTTCGACAAACGCTATTTTGCCACCGCGCTGACGCGTGGCGACGTGTGGTTCGGCAATCGCCGAAAAGTCGTCGCGACGGTCGCGTATCGCTGGTGACGACGAACGGATCGTTATGCGCAAACGTCTCTGGCAATTGCATTCGTGGCTGGGTCTTTTCGCGGGACTCGGACTGATCGTCATCGCGCTGTCGGGAAGCGTGCTGGTCTTTCACAAAGAACTCGCGCGCGTGTTCGTTCGCGAAAAGACCGTCGTCGAACCGGGCGCGGCAGGCCGCCTGCCGATGGATCAATTGCTGGCGCGCGCGGAGCAGGCGATGCCCGAGTACGAGATCGCTGGCTGGCTCTTGCGCGACGACGGCGAAACGCTGGCGGACAGCGTGTACGTTATCCGCCGCGGAACGAATGTCTGGCAAACAACCACGGTCGATCAATACACGGGCCGCTTGCTCGGCCCGCCGCAGGACTTCGACGAGACGCTCTACGGCTGGTTGATCGAGCTGCACTATACTTTGCTCGCGGGAGACATCGGTCTCGCGGTGGCGGGATTACTGGCGGTGGCGTTGTGTGTGTTGGGCGTCTCCGGCGTGATCCTGTATCGCAATTTTTGGCGGAATCTTTTCACGCTACGCTGGGGACGGGGCGCGCGTATTCTGTTTTCGGATACGCACAAGTTTGTCGGCATCGTGTCCACGGCCTTCAACCTGTTGCTCGGCTTCACGGGCGCGTATTGGAACATCACACACACGATGGCGCATGTCACCGGAGCCGAGCAGGAGCAGGCGGTCATCGATAAGCGACTTTATCCCGACACACTTTCGCTCGATGCGATCGTCGCCGATGCCAGCGGACGCCTGCCGGGATTTCGTCCGCATTTCATCTCGCTGCCGACCATGCCGGAGGCGCCGGCCGTGATCTTGTGGGGGGCGGTCGAGCCGCGTCCGACCCTGCGCAATGCGTATGGCACCACGTTGAGCTACGATCCGAAAACCGGCGCGCATCAAGGCACGGACGACATTCGCGAAGCCGGACTTTGGCGTCGCACGACGGATACCTTCGAGTCGTTGCATTTCGGCGATTTCGGCGGCTTGTTCGTGAAAGTTCTCTGGTCTGTTCTCGGACTCTCTCCCGGCGTGTTGGGCGTTTCGGGCTTCTGCCTTTGGCGGCTGCGCCGCCGCGCGACGAATCGGAAACCTCAAGTCGCCCCCGTGTCGGCCGCGGAGCCGGTTCACACGCCATGAGATGCGCGCGGGGATGCTCGCCGCCGTCTCTGCCCGAGGATCGGGTACCGCACGGATGGCCTGTATTTAACCGATGAATACATCGTGTTTCGCCGGATCGACCGCTGGTCTCGCGGTCGAGATCGCGATCGAACACCATGTGCTGCGACCGGGCATGGATGTGCGCTGGGGAATCGGCGCGGTTGCCGCTGGAAACGTGGATCCGGAAACGACCTGTTTCCTCTTTGTCCTTTCGAGCGATGACGGGGACGGCGCCGGGCGAATGATTCGTGTTTGCGGACGCGAAATCATCCGCGTCTGCGAGGAGATCGGCGAGCGCGCTTTTCTCGTGGCGATCACGGTGAATGCGGCGGTCGCCCGAGAGCTATTTCGTGAGGAGTTTCCATTGTCTCAAGACGATGCTGTTGCCGCGCCGTCGCATTGGTTGGCGTTGCCGCCGGACGGTCGGTTGGCCATCGAAGCGATTCGTCGTTGTCCGCTCGCGGGGACCTGTCGCGCTTTGGTGATTGCGGCGCGGTGTCACGACCTGCTCGCGGGCTATGTGACGGCTGCGCAATTGAGGGCGACGAGGCACACGCGTGTGATGATGGACACCGAAGAGCGGCTGCGCGAAGCGTCCGCGTTGTTGGTGGCGCGGCTCGATGAGGCGCCGTCGCTCGAGGCACTCGCCAAGCAAGTGGGGTTGAGCGAGACGACGCTGAAGCGAGGATTTCGTCAGGTTTTCGGAAGCACGGTGTACGAGTATCTGCGCATCGCGCGCATGGAGAAGGCGCGTACGCTTTTGCAGTCGGGTGAAGCCACGGTGATCGAAGCGGCGTCGCTCGTGGGCTACAGCAATCCGAGTAATTTCGCCGCGGCGTTTCGGCGGCAATTTGGATTAAATCCGAAAGAGTATCAGTTGATCGCGCGCAGGTAAGAATTGGCCGTGAGCAGGTGGAATTTTTCGAAGGTGAACTGGGATACTCGCCCCTCCCATGATGTTCACACTTCAAAAAGTTTTTCGGCCGCTTCCTGTTTGTGTCGGGGCGGCGATCATGATTCTGGACGCCGCAGCGGTGTACGGACAGGAAACGCGCGAGTATCCTCCATTGCTGTCGGAGGATGTGATCTCGCTCGATAAACTCGAAGTGAGCGACGCGCAGATGGGAGCGGCGCTGCCGGTGCTGGCGACGACGCGGCTCGATCTTTCCGTGCGCGAAACGCCGCAATCAATCAGCACGATCAATCGTCTGCGCATGGATCAAGAGTCGCTTTTCAGCGTCGACGACGTGCTCAAGAACGTCACGGGCGTGCACGTTTCTTTCTACGACACGCAACGTCCACTGTACTTTGCGCGCGGTTTTCAGATCACGGACTTCCAGGTGGACGGAATGCCGACGTACAGCGGTTCGACGAATCAAGAATACGACACCGCGTTGTACGAACGCGTCGATGTTGTCCGTGGTGCGAACGGGCTGCTCAGCGGCGCGGGTGTGCCGTCGGCCACGGTGAATCTCGAACGCAAACGTCCGGGAAAAAAGCTCGCGTCGTCTGTGCGCGCGACCGCGGGCTCGTGGGATTTTTATCGCGGGGAAATCGATGTCACGGCGCCGATCGTGCGCGATGGACGCGTGCGCAGTCGCTTTGTCGTCGCGGCGCAGGATCGCGAAAGTTTTCGCGATCGTTACGAGGAAAAAAAACTCGCCTGGCTCGCCAACGTTGAAGGCGATCTTACGGCGAGCACGACGCTGGGCGCGGGTTATCAATATCAGAAAAACGACCCGACCTCGCCGATGTGGGGCACGCTTCCCCGTTTTGCTGCGGATGGTTCGTTGCTCAATCTGCCGGTGGGAAAAAGTTTTTCCACCAACTGGACGCAGTGGGATCGCGAATCGGGCACGGTGTTCGTGACGCTCGACCAGACGTTCGGCGACAACTGGCGATTCCGTGCCGCGTATTCGCGCACGGAGGGCGAGACCTTCAGCCTTCGTGTGTATGCAACGAGCGCGGGTGCCGGAGCGTTTCCGGATCCGGTGACGGGCGGTGGATTGCGGTTGTTGGCGGGACTCGGCGAATCCGACGATGTCCGCGACAATCTCGATCTATACCTGACGGGAAAATGGGAGCTCTTCGGTCGCGAACACGACGTGGTGGTCGGTTGGAACTTGAACAATCTCGAAGCGGACTCGACGACGTTCGAGTCGATCACGGGCGGTACTTATTACTGGGAATACGTTATTCCGGACTATCGCACTTTTGACGGCAATGCGCCGAAGCCGGCGGTGATCAGGACTGGCGGAAACCAGATCGCGACCACCGATCAAAGCGGATTCTACGCGACGTTGCGGTATCGCGTGCTCGATCCGCTTTCGGTGATTCTTGGCGCGCGTTTGAGCTCATGGGAAACGAGCACGGATGTGTATGGGCCGGGCGGCGTTTTCGTGCGGCGTCAGGGCGCGTACGAAGTGAACGACGAAGTCACGCCGTACGTGGGCGTCGTGTACGATCTCAATGATGTGTGGTCGGCGTACGCGAGCTACACGGATGTGTTTCGTCCGCAGAACTACAAAGATCGTCATGGCGATTTGCTCTCGCCGGTGCTCGGCTCGAACATCGAAGCGGGCGTGAAGGCGGAGTTTTTTGCGAAGCGTTTCCAAGTATCGATCAGCGTGTTCGAAACCAAGCAGGACAATTACGCGGTGCGCGACGGCTTGCTGAAGATTCCCGACGGCACGGCAGACGCGTACATCGGCGTGGATGGCACCAAGAGCCGCGGCGTGGAAGTGGAACTCAATGGTTACATCCGTGCGGGATGGACGGTGAATCTCGGGTATTCGAATGTGAATACACGCCGTCACGAGCTGGATCTCACGTATGCCAACGTGCCTGAACATCTCGCGCGTTTTTCCACTCATTACCAGCTGTCCGGGGCGTGGAATCGGCTCACGCTGGGCGCAGGTCTGAACTGGCAGGGAGCCGCGACCGGCTACGGGATTTCGCATCCGCTTCTCGGCACCACGACGGTCGAGCAATCGGCGTTTTCGCTCGTGAATCTGTATGCGACGTATCGCTTCTCGGATCGTCTCTCGGCGTCTCTGAGCGTCACCAATGCGACGGATCACCGCTACTGGGCGACGCTCGATTATCCCAATTATGGCGAACCCCGGAACGCCACGGTGTCGCTGCGCTGGCGGTACTAAAACGAACAGCCGTATCCAATCTATGAATACATCAGCGGTGGCTGTTTCCACGAAGAGTTCCGCGCGACCGCGGCCGGCGCGTCAGCGGCTGGCGGTGTTGTCGCGGATCGTGGCGGCCATCGCCGGTGGCTATGCGCTTTCAGCGGGCGCAAATCTGGTGCTCGCGTTGTTGTTAAAAAACAGCGGCTCGCGGGAGGACGTGATCTTGTTGGCTACGATGCCGAGTTTTCTCGTGTGGGCCGGCGCGGTGCTGTGGGCATTTGCGGCGCGGACGGCGTGGCGAGCCTGGGCGGGTTTGCTGGCGCCGATGCTGTTGCTGGCGTTCGCGATCGCGTGGTTGCGGAGCTGAGACGAGCGAGATGAAGAAAACGTTTCGTTTATCGATGACGTGGCTGCACACCTGGACCGGGCTTCTGCTCGGGTGGGTGTTGTTCGCGATTTTTGTCACGGGCACGGCGACGTATTTCAAAGCGGAGATCACGCGGTGGATGCAGCCTGAGCTGCGTCGCGGCGGTACTCCACTCGACGCAGCTGCGTCCGCGTGGAAAGGACTGGAAGCGCGTGCGCCGCAATCGACACGTTGGTTCATCACGCTGCCCGACGATCGGGTGACCGCGACGACAGCATTTTGGCAGCCGGGCGATGGCGGAAAACGGTTTTCGAACGCGACGCTCGATCCGCTCACCGGCGATGAGGTGAAGGCACGCGAGACGCGCGGCGGAGAGTTTTTTTATCGGTTCCATTTTCAACTTCAGTTGCCGCATCCGTGGGGACGTTATCTCGCCGGCGTCGCGGCGATGTTCATGCTGGTCGCGTTGATCACGGGCGTAATCGCGCATCGCCCGTTTTTCAAAGAGTTCTTCACGTTCCGTCCCGAGCGTCCGCCGCTGCGCTCGTTTCTCGATTTTCACAACGTGAGCGGGGTGCTGGCGCTGCCGTTTTATTTTCTGATCAGTTATTCGGCGTTGGTGATTTTTATGGCGATGTACATGCCATGGGCCCGCCAGGTGTTGAGCGATTCGCCGGCGAACGTTGCACGCAACGAAGCGAAGGCGAACGCAGCGAAAGCCGCGGATAAAAACTGGGTCACACCCGCGCCCGTGGGCCCCATGCTCGACGAAGTCGCGCGGCGCTGGGGGCTGGAGCATCCGACGCTGAAACGCATCGAAGTCACCGGACGCGGGACGGAGAACATGACCGTGACGTTTACGCGTGCGGAGTCGTCGCACATCTCGATCACCGCGCGCGAACAACTGCGTTTCGACGGCGTGAGTGGCGCTTTGTTATCCGACGAAAATGCCACCGCGGGAGCAGCGACGGCGGTGCACGGCGCGTTGTATGGCTTGCACCTCGCGCGTTTCGCAGGACCGGTCCTGCGCTGGATGTTGTTTGCGATGGGCCTGATGGGGTGTGCATTGATTGCGACGGGATTGGTGATGTGGACGATCAAACGACGTCCGAAATATGCGAAGGCTGGGCGGCGGGGTTTTGGTCAGGGATTGGTGGAGCGTTTGAACATCGCGACCATCGCGGGATTGCCGGTGGCGATCGCGGCGCTGTTTTGGGCGAACCGTCTGCTGCCGGTCGAAGGGGAGACGCGGAGCGACGACGAAGTGCGTGTGTTCTTGGTCGTGTGGGCGGTGATGCTGGTGCATCCGCTGGTGCGCTCGGTGGCGCGTGCGTGGCGTGAACAACTTTGGGCGGGCGCACTGCTGTATGGCGCGCTGCCGATCGTGGATGCAGCGAGCGGTCCGTTTCTCGGCGAGGCGTTGCGACGAGGCGACGCGAGTTATTTGGGTTTTCACGCGACCATGCTGTTCACGAGCGCGGCGTTGGGTGTCGCAGCGAAAAAACTCGGACGACGCATGCAGATCGCGACACACGCTCAGCCGCGAATGACGCCTGTCTCTGCGGAAGGAGGCGCGAGCGTATGAGCGCGCTGACGGGGTTGATGGCGTTTGCGGGCATGGCCGCGCTCGCGTTGAGAATGGCTCCGCATCGACGAGCCGCGTTGGAACCGCACGTGCAACGCCGATGCTCGCGACTCTCGATGACGATAGGCGGCCTCGTTTTGTTGAGTGGCGCGTTTGCGCTCGCGGTGCGCGCATACGGTTGGTCCATGGGCGCGCTGGTGTGGTTTTCCTCGTGGTCGGTGGGTGGACTGGCGGTGACGCTGTTGCTCACGTATCGCCCGCGTTGGTTGCCCGGCTTGTCGATCGCGAGCGTTGTCGGCGCAGCCGTGTGGATGCTGTTGGTGCTCAGCTAAAATCATCGCCGGTCGCTCGCGCGCGCCGAGGTGACTGCTACGATGGAGACAATTTCATGACTATGACTGATGCTCCCAAACATGTGGTGGTGCTCGGCGGCGGATTTGCCGGATTGGCCGTGTGTTCGAAACTCCACGACCCGCGTGTGCGCGTGACGCTCGTCGATCGGCAAAATCACCATCTCTTCCAGCCGTTGCTTTATCAGGTGGCGACGGCGGGTCTGGCGGCGCCGGATATCGCGCAACCGCTGCGGCACATCTTGTCAGATCAGCGCAACGTCACGACGTTGATGGCGGAGGTCACCGGCATCGACGCGGCGGCGAAACGCGTACAGTTGGGAGAGCAGTTTTTGAGTTACGATTACCTCGTCGTGGCGCTCGGTGCGCGCACGGGGTATTTCGGGCATCGCGAATGGGAGGCCTTTGCGCCGGGTCTGAAAACGCTCGATGAAGCGACGGCGCTGCGGCGGCGGATGCTGCTGGCGTTTGAGCGCGCGGAAACGGCCAAGGACACTGCGGAGCGAGCGCGGCTGTTGAGTTTTGTGGTGGTCGGTGGCGGGCCGACGGGCGTTGAAACGGCGGGCGCGTTAGCGGAGTTGGCGCAACGTGCGCTCGCGGGCGATTTTCGTCACATCGATCCGAGTCGGGCCAATGTGCATCTGGTCGAAGCGGGCCCGCGCTTGTTACCAATGTTTTCGCCGGAGCAATCCGACTACACGAAACGCAAACTCGAACGCATGGGCGTGACGGTGCACGTGAGCGCACCGGTCACCGCGGTGGGCGAGGGTTTTGTGCAGGCGGGCGATCTGCGGATCGAAGCGTCGGTTATCTTGTGGGCGGCAGGCGTGGAAGGCAGCCCGGTAGTGCGGACTTTGCAGGGAGCGACTTTCGATCGCGGGGGACGCGTGCAAGTCGCGCCCGATCTCAGCGTGCCAGGTTTGCCGGAAGTGTTCGTGGCGGGCGATTTGGTCGCGCTGACGGATCCGAAGGGTGTACGCGTGCCGGGAGTTGCGCCGGCGGCGATGCAAATGGGCCGGCATGTGGCGCGGCAGATTTTGGGCGATCTGAATGGGAAACAACGGATGCCGTTCACGTATCGCGACAAAGGCAGCATGGCCACAATCGGGCGCAGCACAGCGGTGGCGCAGGTCGGGAAGCTGCGTTGGAACGGCTGGTTCGCGTGGGCCGCGTGGCTCACGGTGCATTTATTTTTCCTGGTGGGCCTGCGGAACCGCATCCTCGTTTTTCTTCAGTGGACTTGGGCCTATTTCACTTGGCAGCGCGGCGCACGCATCATCACGGGGCTCAATCTCGGAACAGGTTCCACGAAGCCAGCCGACGACAGTGTGAAGACGCAGGGAAATACGTAACCGCGAAGCGACCGCTCGCTGAAAGCTGTGGGCGGTTATTGCGACTGAATTTCAGCCACAAGAACGAGTTAGGTGGGCTTACCGGTTGAAAAGCCGCCGCGATGGGCGATTAGTGGGGCATCAACCCAACTTAAATATGTCTACTATCATCACCCGCGCCGTCGCTTGCGAATCCTGCACTTATTGGAAAGCCACCTCGTCCAAAGAGGGCGAATGCCGCCGTCATGCTCCGCAAACCATTGCGTTTACAGTGGATAGCGACGTGAAATTCGAGTCCCGTTTCCCGGCTACGCAGGCCCAGGATTGGTGCGGTGATTACTCGGCCAAGAAATAAGCGCGTCATCGGCGCATCAAAGAGACGGAAGCATAACCGCTTCCGTCTTTTGTTTGGAAAGTTGTTGAGTCTGAGTCTCAGCATCAGCAATCTCCCGGACATGTCTTTGAGCGTTCAGTTTGCACCGGTACTTGCGACGCTGGCCCAGCCTTTTAAACGGCAGGCGGACACTTTGCTGGATTTGCACGAGTGCGTGCAGACCAAAACCAAACCCGGTCGCTGCGTGCGCTGCTATTTTGCGCTGCATGAGAATTCGGCGGAATCGGCGATCTCGCGTCTATGTCCGCTGCGAACCTGGCTCGAAGATCATATCGAGATCGTGGCGCACGACGAAGAAGCGCGTTTGTTGGAAACCTTGCCGCTGCGTTTGGAGGAAGCCTCCGATCTGGAAAGCTACTGCCATCGCGTGATGGAAGAGTTTCGCGACAACCGCGCATATCAGACGAGCCGCATCAATATCGGTTTTCGTTATCGCGAACCAGCAGGCGCGGCCGCCTGAGCCCGGACATGGCCGAGCGTACCCCTGAGCAGATCGAGACGTTTTGCGCCGCTGCGCAAAACTACTGGGCGAGTCAGGGAAGTCGGCGCACACAAGTGCGCGATGTGCTTTGCCGCGTGATCGCCGCCGAGGCGGATCCATTTACGGCGGAAGAATTGCTCGCGAAGGCGCGCAAAGTGGACCGGCTGATTTCGTACGCGTCCGTTTATCGCACGTTGGCAAGTTTGGTGGAGTCGGGGCTGTTGCGCGAAGCGCCGGGAGCGCGTGAACATCGCTGCTACACGCTGGCAAGCGCGCCGGGCGGAGGCATGACACACATCATCTGCACGGATTGCGAGCAGGTCGTGCCGCTGGCCGACGAATGCTTGCCGCTGCGCGAAGGTTTTTTGGCGAAACAGCAGGGCTTCATTCCGAAAAAAATGACCCTGCGCATCGAAGCCTCGTGCGAAGAACTGCGTCGGTCCGGCGTGTGCGAACGTCGGAAACGCAAACCATGAGGCGCCGTTTGTATCCACGGCGCCACTACACGCGGTGCGGCGTCGAAAGACCGGGCGTTTCGTTGATCAGGCGACGGTGAGCACCGCGTAGCTGCGTTTGCCTTTGCGCAGCAGCAGGTGTTTACCGAAGAGCAGATCGGCCGTGGTGATGGCGCGGGCGATGTCGGGCGATTTCACGTTGTTCACGTAAATGCCGCCGCCTTCGATGTCCTTGCGCGCTTGTCCCTTGGAAGGCGAAAGCCCGCTGTGAACGAGCAGCTCGACGAGCGGAGCGCCGGCGCCTTCGATGCGTGCGCGTTCGATCGACTTGGTCGGCACTTCGCCGACGACATCGTTAAAGGTTTCTTCGGACGTGTCGCCGATTTCGGCGCCGAACAGAATCTCGCTCGCTTTGAGCGCGGCATCGAGGGCGGCCTGGCCGTGGACGAGACGCGTGACCTCGCGGGCGAGCGCTTTGTGCGCTTCACGCGCGCCGGGATTGGCGGTGTGTTTCGCTTCGAGAGCTTCGATTTCTTCGCGCGAGAGCAGTGTGAATTTCTTGAGATACGGGACGACCATCACGTCCTCGGTGTTCACGAAGAATTGGTAGAACTTGTACGGGCTCGTCTTTTGCGGATCGAGCCACACGGCGCCGCCTTCGGTTTTGCCGAACTTGGTGCCATCGCTCTTGGTGATGAGCGGGAAGGTGAGGCCCCACGCGGCGGTCTTGAGCTTTTTGCGGATGAGATCGGTGCCGGCGGTGATGTTGCCCCACTGGTCGGAACCGCCGATCTGGAGCTCGCACTTGTATTCAGGATTTGAATGCAGGTGGTAGAAATCGTGCGCCTGCAACAGCTGATAACTGAACTCGGTGTAGCTGATGCCCGCGTCGCCTTCCATGCGGGAGCGCACGCTGTCCTTGGCCATCATCACGTTCAGGGAAAAATGTTTTCCCACATCGCGGAGGAATTCCAGGTAGCTGATGTTGGCGGTCCAGTCGGCGTTGTTGACGATGCGCGCGGGATTGGTGGGCGATTCGAAATCGAGCAGGCGCGAAAGCTGGCGCGTGATGCACTGGACATTGTGCGCGAGCACCTCGGGCGTGAGGAGATTGCGCTCGGCGGATTTGCCGGAGGGATCGCCGATCATGCCGGTGGCGCCGCCGGCGAGCGCGAGCACGTGATGGCCCGCGAGCTGAAAACGACGGAGCGTGATCTGGCCCATCAAGTGGCCGACGTGCAGCGAGTCACCGGTGGGATCGAAGCCGCAATAGACCGTGAGCGGGCCCTTCGCGAGACGCTCGGCGAGCGCGCTTTCGTCGGTGCAATCGGCCACCAGGCCGCGCCATTTCAGGTCTTCGAGGAGATTCATGGAACGGCCAACAAAACGCCTGAGGCAGGTGAGGGAAAGAGCGAAAAGCGGAGCTGCCCGCGGGAATGTTGCGCGAGGTCGTCGATGGCGACAAAGAAGCCGCGCTGCCGACGTGAGTTGAATTAATGAATGGTCCTGAGGGGTTAAAACCGATTCTTCTAGCGGGAAATTCAGTTTGTCTAAACTGTCCACGGTTATCTATCTCTCAGGGTCTGTCCGGCGTGTCCCGGTGATGCGCGGACATTCATTTCATTAATACCGATTCTTTCACCATGCCTATTGCCGTTGGTTCCAAAGCTCCTGATTTCACTCTCAAGTCGAAGGCCGAGGACGGCCTCAAGGATGTCAGGTTGAGCGATAATTTCGGCAAGAAGCAGACTGTGCTGCTCTTTTTCCCGTTGGCGTTCACCGGCGTGTGCACGCAGGAGATGTGCGACACGACCGCGGGTCTCGGCGCGTATGAAAAACTCGGCGCCGAAGTCATCGCGATCAGCGTGGACAGCCCGTTTGCGCAGGAAGCGTGGGCGAAGGCCAATGGCATCAAGCTCACGATCGTGAGCGATCTCAACCGCGAGGTGACCAAAGCCTACGACGTGCTTTTCCCCGGCTTGGCCGGCATCGGCGACACCTCCGCGCGCGCCGCGTTTGTCATCGGTAAAGATGGCATCGTGAAATACGCCGAGCAAACCCCGACGCCGAAGGATCTCCCCAACTTCGCAGCGATCCAAGCCGCGCTCGCGCAGTAATCATCATCCGCTTTGGCGGCTCGCACGCCTGCCGTTGTTCTCATAATTTCCTCCCTTTTCCCGATGAGCCTTCCGAATCCATTCAACACGCTCCAGTCGTTCTCGGCCGCTGGCGCGACGCACCAACTCTATTCGCTGCCCGCGCTCGAAAAGGCTGGGCTGGGCAACATCTCGCGCCTACCGGTCTCGATCCGTCTGGTGCTCGAGTCGTTGCTGCGCAACTGCGATGGCAAACGCGTTTCCGAGCAAGCGGTGCGCGCGTTGGCCAACTGGGCTCCGACCGCGGCGCGCACGGAGGAAATCCCGTTCGTGGTGGCGCGCATCGTTCTGCAGGACTTCACCGGCGTGCCGCTCCTCGTCGACCTCGCGGCGATGCGTTCGGCGGTGACCAAGCTCGGCAAGAATCCGAAGATCATCGAGCCGCTTGTGCCCGTCGATCTCGTGGTCGACCACTCGGTGCAAGTGGACTTCGCGGGCAGCGCTGAAGCGCTCCAAAAGAATCTCGAGCTCGAGTTCACCCGTAATCGCGAGCGCTACCAGTTCCTCAAATGGGGCATGCAGGCATTCGACACGTTCAAGGTCGTGCCTCCGGGCATCGGTATCGTTCACCAGGTGAATCTCGAATACCTCGCCAAGGGCGTGCTCAGCGATGCCAACGGTATTTATTATCCGGATACACTCGTCGGCACCGATTCGCACACGACGATGATCAACGGTATCGGCATCGTGGGCTGGGGTGTCGGCGGTATCGAAGCCGAAGCCGGTATGCTCGGTCAGCCGGTTTATTTCCTCACGCCCGATGTTGTCGGCGTGCACCTCACCGGCGCTCTGCGCGAAGGCGTCACCGCGACTGACCTCGCGCTGACCGTCACGCAGCTCATGCGTAAGACGAAGGTCGTCGGAAAGTTCGTCGAGTTCTTCGGTCCCGGCGCCGCGGCGCTGCCTGTTGTCGACCGCGCGACCATCGCCAACATGGCGCCGGAATACGGCGCGACCATGGGCTTCTTCCCGATCGATGCCGAGTGCTCGACTTATCTGCGCGCCACCGGCCGCGACGAGAAACTCGTCGAAACCTACGAAGCTTATTACAAGGCGCAGGGTCTGTGGGGCATGCCCAAGCTCGGCGAGGTCGATTATTCGCAGGTCGTCGAACTCGATCTCGGTACGATCGTGCCGAGCGTCGCCGGCCCGAAGCGTCCGCAAGACCGCATCGTCCTGCCGGAGCTCAAGAACGAGTTCATCACGTCGTTCTCGCGCCCGATCACCGAAAACGGTTTCGGCAAAAACGCCGCCGACCTCTCGCGCCGCGTGAATGTGGGCACCGAGGAGGTTGCGCTCACCTCGGGTGGCGGCAGCCAGGAAGCGCCGTCGGTGACGCAGGCCAAGGCGCAGGACACCAACCCGACCACGGAGTTGGAAATGGCCAACAACCGCCCGACGCCCGACACCGTTCTTCAGGTCAATTTGAACACGCCACCCGCGACCATCGGCCACGGCAGCGTGTTGATCGCGGCCATCACGAGCTGCACCAACACCTCCAATCCGTCCGTCATGCTTGCCGCCGGTTTGCTCGCGAAGAAGGCGGTGGAAAAAGGTCTGTCCGTGCCGTCGGTCGTGAAGTCGTCGCTCGCTCCCGGCTCGCGCGTGGTCACGGACTATCTCACGAAGACCGGTCTGCAGACTTATCTCGATCAACTCGGTTTCCAGACCGTCGGTTACGGTTGCACGACCTGTATCGGTAACTCCGGCCCGCTCTCCGGCCCCGTGGAGGACGCCGTCGTGAAAAACGATCTCGTGGCCGCCTCCGTGCTTTCGGGTAACCGCAACTTCGAGGCCCGCGTCCACCAAAACATCAAGGCCAACTTCCTCATGTCGCCGCCGCTCGTCGTCGCCTTCGCGCTCGCGGGTCGCGTCGACATCGACATGAGCAAGGATCCGATCGGCCAGGGCAAAAACGGCCCGGTCTATCTCAAGGACATCTGGCCCTCGTTGCAGGAGATCCGCGATCAGATGCAGCTCGCGCTCAAGCCCGAGGTGTTCCGCAAACTTTACTCCGACTTCGCGTCGCAGAACCCGAAGTGGAACGAGATCCCCGCCAGCACCGGCGATGTGTACGCATTCGACGAAAACTCGACCTACATTCAAGAACCGCCGTTCTTCGCCAACTTCTCGCTGCAGCCCGGCACGATCTCCGAAATCGTCGGCGCACGCGCGCTCGGTATTTTCGGCGATTCGGTCACGACCGACCATATCTCGCCCGCCGGCGCCATCAAGAAGACGTCCCCCGCCGGCCGCTACTTGCTTGAGAAGGGCGTGGCGTTTGAAGACTTCAACTCGTACGGCTCCCGTCGCGGCAACGACCGCGTCATGACGCGCGGCACCTTCGCCAATGTTCGCATCAAGAACCTGATGCTCGGCGGCGAAGAAGGTGGAAACACGATCTACCAGCCGACCGGCGAACGCATGTCGATCTACGACGCCGCGTCGCGCCACATCGCCGACGGTACGCCGTTGATCGTCATCGCCGGACAGGAGTACGGCACCGGCTCCTCGCGCGACTGGGCGGCCAAAGGCACGAACCAGCTCGGCGTCAAAGTCGTCGTCGCGCAGAGTTTCGAACGCATTCACCGCTCCAATCTCGTCGGCATGGGCGTGCTGCCTCTGCAATTTAAGGAAGGCACTTCCGCGCAGACGCTGAAGCTCGACGGTACGGAGAAGTTCGACGTGCTCGGCCTCAGCCCCGCGCTTAAGCCGCAGCAAGACCTTACGTTGCGCGTCACGCGCCAGGATGGTCTGGTCGAGCTCGTGCCGGTGCGCTGCCGCATCGATACGCCGGTGGAGATCGATTATTATCAGCACGGCGGAATTTTGCCGTACGTTCTGCGTCAGATTGTGTCGAAGAACTAAGCGCTGTCGTTTTCATCAACCGGCTCGGAGTCGGGCGTCACAGCCTCTCCGGGCCGGTCATTTTTCCCCATGAGCGATTCCGCAAAACCTGTTTTCCTCGTTGATCCGTTTTCCGATCCCATCGTGATCCGCATCGACGGGCGGGCGTCGTTTCAAAACAGCTCCTGTATCCACGATTTCTTCAACGAACGCATTCGCGAAGGTAAGACGCGCTTCGTGGTCGATTTCCAGAACTGCGCGAGCATGGACAGCACATTCCTCGGCGTGATCGCCGGTGCGGGTCTTCAGCTTCGCAAACTCAATCCTCCCGGCAGCCTCGTGCTCGCGCGGGTCGGTGCGCGTAATCTCGAGTTGGTGCGCAACCTCGGTCTGCACCGTCTCGTCACGGTCGATACCGGCGACACGGAAATCAGCGGCCAGCCCTCGAAGGCGTTGACCTGCGAAACGCGTACCGAACTCGAAAGCGCCCGCATGGTGCTCGAGGCTCACGAAAACCTCGTGGTGACCGATGAGTCCAATCGCAGCAAATTCCAAGACGTGCTCGCGTTTCTGCGCACGCGCGTCGAGCAGGAGTAAGCCCGCGACGGCGCATCGCCGCCGTGGACATGGGAAATTTTTCCCGAATGAGGCTCCTTGAGGTTGAGCCTGCGCGAGTGCTGCGAATGATTTCCGCAGCTGGATGATGGTCATCCATGCATCAACCCCGTATTCGCATGCCTTCGTTGTTTTCCACTTTTCCGCTCAAATCAGTCACCTTGCGAAACCGGATCGGCATCTCGCCGATGTGTATGTATTCAGCGGACGATGGCGTGGCCAACGACTGGCACCTTGTCCATCTCGGCGCGCGCGCAACGGGAGGCGCGGCCTTGGTGATCGTGGAAGCGACGGCGGTCTCGCCGGAAGGGCGTATCACGCCGGGCGACCTCGGGTTGTGGAGCGATCGGCACATCGAACCACTGGCGCGCATCGTGCGTTTTCTGAAAAGTCAGGGCGCAGTGCCGGCGATTCAACTCGCACACGCCGGTCGCAAAGCCAGTGCAGCCAAGCCATGGGAAGGCGCTGCCCATCTCAGCGATTCCGAGGGCGGCTGGCCGGTCCTCGGGCCGAGCGCGGAAGCATTTGGCGGCGATCTCGACAAAGTGCCTGCGGAGATGACCCTCGCACAGATTGAGCGCGTCCAAGAAGAATTTGTCGCCGCCGCCCGCCGCGCGCGCGATGCCGGCTTTGAGTGGATGGAAGTGCACGCCGCGCATGGGTATTTGCTCCACCAGTTTCTCTCGCCACTTGCGAACAAACGGACCGACGACTACGGCGGCAGTTTCGAGAATCGTATTCGTTTCCTCATCGAAACCATCCGTCGCGTGCGGCACGTGTGGCCGGATAATTTGCCGCTCACCGTGCGTATCTCCGCGACGGACTGGATCGAGGGCGGATGGACGCCGGACGACGCGGTGGCGCTCGCGCGAATTTTGAGAAACGAAGGCGTCGATCTGCTCGATTGCTCGACGGGCGGCGTCGCGCCCGGCGCGCGCATTCCAGTGGGGCCCGGTTATCAGGTTACGTTTGCCGAACGCATTCGCCGCGAAGCCGCGATCCCGACGAGCGCGGTCGGCATGATCACCGAGCCGCATCAAGCGGACGAAATCATTCGTTCCGGCCAGGCCGATCTCGTGTTGATCGCGCGGGAATCGCTGCGGCATCCAAACTGGCCGCTGCACGCCGCACGCACGCTCGGCGAAGGCCTGCGTGTGCAACCGCCGGTTCAGTATTTGAGAGCTTTCTGAGTACGCCCGCCACGACGCATCGGAGCGCGTAGCGGTCAATCGACGGCTTCTTCCGTGGCGACCGCGGCGGTGACGCCCGCGCGCGGCGTGTGACTGCTGATGACATCGCCGTCGGTCGGGCGCAGTTCGCGGAAGAGCAGCGAGGAAACGATTGTCAAAATGCCAAGCGTGACGAATGCGCTGTGAAGTCCGTGCAAGAAACTCGCGGAGTCGGACTCATGGACGCCCTGCAGAAACCAACCGGCGACCAGCGAGGCCGTCGCCACGCCGAAGCTTAGGGCCATTTGTTGCGCCGTGCTGGCGATGCTGCTGGCTTTGCTCGCATCGCCATCGCCGACATCGGCGTACACCAGCGTGTTCATGCTCGTGAATTGGAGTGACGCAAAGAAGCCCTGCATGAAAGCGAGCAGGAGGATGCACACGACGGGCGTCTCGCGCGTGATGAAAGAGAAAATCATCATGTTTATCCCCAGCAGAATCGTGTTTCCCGCGAGCACCATGCGGTGACCAAATCGCGCCAGCACGCGCCGCGCCGCGAGTTTCATGGTCATCGCGGCGAGCGCCGACGGCATGGTGAGCAAACCGGCCTGCCAAGGCGCGTAGCCGAGACCGATTTGATAAAGCAGCGGCAGTAAAAACGGCATGCCGCCCACGCCTAGCCGAGTGATGAATCCGCCCAGCACCGCGACGCGGAATGTCCGCGTGGCAAACAGCCGCAGTTGCAGCATTGGCGCCGGCGTCCGCCGCGCGTGCCACACGTATGCGGTGAGCAGTGCGATTGCCACCAACGCCATCAACACCAGCGGACTGGTTGCGTGGTGATGTTCGCCGAAAATCTCCAGCACGTACGACAGCAGGGCGATGCCTGTTCCGAACAGGATAAAGCCCGTGCGATCCAGCCGCGGTGCTTTTTCGTCGCGAAAGTCCGGCATATGCCGGCGTGTCAGCCAAAGGCCGATCAGTCCGAAGGGGAGATTGATAAAAAAGATGAACCGCCATGGCAGCCAGTTCACGATCAGACCGCCTGCAAACGGACCGATCAGCGGACCCATGAGCGCCGGGATAACCACATAATTCATCGCGGTGATCATCTCCGAACGGTCGAAACTGCGCACCAGCACGAGCCGCCCGACCGGCGTCATCATCGCGCCGCCGATGCCTTGGATGACGCGCGAAATCACCAGCATGCGCGTGTTCACCGACAGCCCGCATAGCAACGACCCCAGGGTAAACACCGCGACCGCGTACATAAACACGCGTTTTGTCCCGAATCGGTCCGCCATCCACCCGCTCACGGGAATAAACACCGCCAGACTCAGCGTGTAGCTCGTAAGCACGGCTTTTAGCGCGAGCGGCTCCACTTGGAGACTGGCCGCCATGACCGGGACGGCCGTGTTGATGATGGTCGCGTCCAGATTCTCCATGAAAAGCGCGATGGCGATGAGCCAAGGCAGCACCAACCGATTGGAAAATCGGATCGCTCCCGGAGCGATGTGAGTGACGTCTACCGACATGGAAGGCCCATCGTGCAAGCCGATCCGCGCCACGCAAACCCCCGTCCATGAAATGATCACAGAAACGTATTTTCCCCGATGGTCTCGGTGCCGGCGGCGACGAGGGGGGGAAACCCGATGGGCGTTGGGAATAGCCTGTGAACAACTCCGCGTAATTTGCATTTGCCGCGTCCGGGAGCGCTGACTCAATTCGCCGCTCTTCATGCATCTAAAGGCCCTCAAGCTGCACGGTTTCAAATCCTTCGCTGACCCAACCACGCTCCGTTTCGAACCCGGTGTTACCGCCGTGGTCGGGCCCAACGGTTGTGGTAAATCCAACATCGCGGACTCGATCCGCTGGGTGCTGGGTGAACAGAGCGCCAAGGCTTTGCGCGGCGGTAAGATGCAGGATGTCATCTTCGAAGGCGCCGACACCCGCAAACCCGCCCAGATGTGCGAAGTGTCGCTGCTGCTCACCGACTGCGAAAAACAACTCGGCAGCGAATTTCACGAGATCGAGATCATGCGTCGCGTGCACCGCGATGGTCAGAGCGAGTATTTCTTCAACGGCCAGCCATGCCGCCTGAAGGACATCCACAAGCTCTTCATGGACACCGGCATTGGCCGGACCAGCTACTCGATCATGGCGCAGGGCCAGATCGACCAGATCCTCTCTTCGAAACCGGAAGAGCGCCGTGCTGTTTTCGAAGAGGCCGCAGGCATCACCAAATACAAATCTCAGCGCCGCGAGGCCCTGCAAAAGCTCGCGTTGACGGAGACCAATCTCGCGCGTGTGGCCGACGTCATCGGTGAAGTCGGTCGCCAGATCGGCTCGCTCCGCCGCCAGGCGTCGAAGGCGCTGCGTTACAAGAAACTCAGCCATCGTCTGCGCCACCTTGCGCTCGCGTATTCAGGTTATCACTACGCGCAGTTGGGGGCCCAGCTCGCTGAGTTGGAGGAACAAGTGATCCGCCTCCGCGCTGCCGCGGAGACGCGTCGCGTGCATTTCACGCAACGTCAGGCGGAACTGGAGGAGAAAAAAGCCGAACGCTCCCGCCTCAGTCAACGCGTGCAAGACGCGCAACAGGCGGTCTTCGATCTGCGTTCGGAAAAAGAGCAGACCGAAAACGCCGCGAATCTCGCGCAGATCAAGCGCACCAGCTTGCTCGAGCGTCTCGAATCTTCCCGCGCCAATCTTGAAGAGACCGAAATGCAGCTCCGTGAGTTGAGCGCGCAGGTCGACAGCGAAGCGCAGGACAAGCAGCAGCAGCTCAACTTGCTCGGCAGCTCTGACGCCATTTTCCAGAACCGCAACCGCGAGCTCGCGGTTGTCGAAGGCGAACTCTCCAAGCTCGAACAAGAGCTGCAGCAGTCGAAGTTTCAGCTGCTCACGCTCGAGAGCTCGGTCGCTCGTCTGCGCACCGACAGCTCGAGCTACGAGGTCGATCAGAAAACCAGCGTGCACAAGCACGAGGCGCTGCTTCAGGAAATCGAAGGTGTTCGTCAGCAGCAGTCGTCCGTCGCTCAACGCGTGTCGGAGTTCGAAGCTCGCGTCGAAGAGGCCATGATGGCCAAGGCCCGCGCACATCAGGAATCGACCGATGCGCAGCAGGCGATCACCGATCTCACGCGCGAATTCCGCGATGCGCAGAAGAAACTGCAGGACATCGATCGCCAGCTCGCGCAGCGCACCGCACGCCTCAAGCTTCTCCAGCAGTTGCACGAGAAATGGGAAGGCTTCGGCGAAGGCGCGAAGGCGATTCTCCAAGGTCGTTTCGACGCCGCGCTCAATGGCGTGCGTCCAACTCCGATCACGCAAGGTCTCGAAGTTCAGCCGGAGTACGCAAAAGCGCTCGAAGCGCTTCTAGGCTCCGCCGTCGAAGCGATCACCGTCGCCGACCTCGCCACGGCTCAGAAGATCCTGGCTCAGCTTGAGAGCGAACAAGTGGGCAGCGTGTGCCTGCAGGTCGCCGAGATGGGTAGTGGAAATTCGGATACGCCCGCACTTCCGCCCGGTCTCACGCCCGCCGCTTCGCTCATCAATGCGTTTGAGACGGGCGCGCATCCTGCGGCGAGCTTGTTGTCCACGTGCTACGTCGCGGACGACCTGAATGCATTCCTCGAGTTTTGGAAGGCGAATCCCGCGTTTCCGTTCCTCGCGGTCGCGACACGTAAGGGCGAGATCGTGGATCGCCGCGGTTTGGTTTTCGGTGGCTTCGCCAAAAAGCCGGCCAACAGCATCGTCCAGCGCGAGATCGATCTGCGCGAAACGGGCAAGGCGCTGGTCGAAGATCAGAAAGCGCACGACGAACAGAAGCTTCTGATCGATGGCATCAACGCGCGCCTCTCCGAAGCGGAAGCGACGCTCGAAACGAAACGCGAAGAAGTGCTCGCGGCCACGCAGGAAGTCGCCGCTGTTCAGGCCGAGCAGCGCAATGCGCAACGCTCGCTGGAGGAAGTTTCCCAGCGTTTGCAGCGCATGGAAAACGAAGTCTCCGCCGTGGAAAACGCGCGTCACGAAGCGCATTCCCGGTGGGAGCGTGCACAGGCCCAGCTGGCCGAAGCGGAGAGCTCCGTCACGCAGTGCCGCGAGCGTATCCAACAATTGGAGACACGCATCAACGAGGTGCGCACCGACCGCGATCTGAAGCGTGAAGCGCTGGCGCAGGCTCGTCTCGAGCTCGCCGAATTCCGCCAAAAGGTGGAAGTGCTCGATCGCGGTATCGCCGACATGCAGCGCCGTCGCGCGCAACTGAGCGAGTTGCTCGTGCAGCGGCAGCAGGAAATCGAGGTCTGGACCGAGCAGGTCGCCGCGTTGGAGCAGGAAAGCGATGCGAAGCGCGCGCGCGTTGCGCAGATCGCCGAATCGTTGGTGGTCGCCCAGCAGCAAGTCGAAGAAGCGCGCACCGCGCTCGCCGATGTGGAGCGCGAGATCGGTGGCGTCGAATCGACCCAGGACTCGCTGCGTCACGAAGCCGAGTCTTCGCAGAACGAGTTCAGCCGTTGCGAAATCAAGCTCGCCGAATCGCGTGCGCGCGCGGAGTTCCTCAAGGAAGAAGTTTCGCGCGAATTCCAAACCGACATCGCGACGCTCGATTGGAAACAATTGCTCTGGCGCGCGGAGGACGATCCACCGGATCTCAAGCCGCTCGATCTCGACGACGAAGAGGAAGAGCCCTCCGAGCCGAAGCCCGAAATCGCTCCAGTGGTTGCCGCCGCACCGGTTGAGGGTGAGGCGCCTCCCGTCGAAGGCGAAGCGCCCGCAACCGAAGACGCTGGCGCTCCGGCCAAACGCCGTCGCAAACCAAAGCAACGTGGCGAGCCGACGGAGGCGGATCTCGCGGCGCTCGACCAAACCAATTGGGATCAAGTGCGCGCCGATGTGGAGGCGATTCGCCAGCGCATCGCTGGCATGGGCGCGGTGAATCTTGTCGCGATTGAGGAGTACGCGGAGCTCAAGCAGCGCTACGATTTCCTCAAGACGCAGAACGACGATCTCACGACTTCCAAGACCGAGTTGCTCAAGGCGATCGACGAAATCAACCAGACCTCGCAGCAACAGTTCGCGATCACGTTCGAGCAGATCAAAAAGAACTTCGAGTATACCTTCACGACGCTCTTCGGCGGAGGTCGCGCATCGCTGGAATTGATTTCGACCGACGATCCGCTTGAAAGCGGCATCGAGATCACCGCGCAGCCGCCGGGCACGAAACTCAAGAGCATCACGCTTCTTTCCGGTGGACAAAAGACACTGACCGCGGTGGGTCTGCTCTTCGCACTCTACATGGTGAAACCGTCGCCGTTCTGTTTGTTGGACGAACTCGATGCGCCTCTCGACGAATCGAACATCGGTCGTTTCACCGACCTGCTCAAAAAATTCGTCCACGAAAGCCAGTTCATCATCATCACGCACAACAAACGCACGGTGGCTGCGGCCAACGCGATCTATGGTGTGACGATGGAAGAGCGCGGTGTGTCGAAGACCGTTTCCATGCGCTTCAATCAAGAGCGCGGCGAAGCGGAAGCGCATTCCGAGAACATCGCGGATGCCGTCCGCGGTGCGAAGCCGAAGCAAGGAAACGCGAGCCGTGCATCCGCTGTCGCTGCGCCGGAACCGGTGCCTGCGGAAGCGACTGTGGAAAAGCCGTTGGAGGCGTGAGGCCATCCTACCTGTCCGCGCGGCCTTGTGCGGACAGGGGGAATAGTCTTTGCACAACGGTCGACCCCTTGACAGGTTTCGAGGGCCGCTTTACGAACGCGGCCCAACATGGAGGCCGTACTCGAGCAACCGGTGTTGGTGTTGAATCGCCTGTGGCAGGCGGTGAACGTCATCGGCGCCAAACGTGCCTTCGCGCTGCTCGCGCGAGGACATGCCCATGTCGTCCATCATCACGACGAAGATTTTCGCGTGTTCTCGATGATGGATTGGATCGATTTTTCGCAGAACAATCCGCCGATCGAAGAACTTGAGGCGGTGCATACGCCCAATCGCATCATTCGTTTGCCGCGGGTGATCCTGCTTTCGTTTTTCGACAAGCTGCCGTGCAAAGAGCTGAAGCTCACGCGCAGCAATGTCTTCGAACGCGACAAAAATCAGTGTCAGTACTGCGCGAAAGTTTTCCCGCGCGAGGAGTTGAATCTCGATCACGTGATCCCGCGTCACTACGGCGGCAAAACGACGTGGGAGAACATCGTTTGCTCCTGCATCAAATGTAATTCGCGCAAAGCAAATCGCCTGCCGCACGAAGCCAACATGCGCTTGATCCGCAAGCCGGTGAAACCGAAGTGGCGGCCGGTGATCAGCCTCGTGCTCAACACGCGCCATCGCGAGATGTGGAAAGACTTCCTCGATGTCGCGTATTGGAACGTAGAGTTGGAAGAGTGAACGCGGATCGGCGTGTGCCGATCGCAATGGCCGGTGACTAGTGACCAGAGGTCGCTGAGACAGGTGGAATCTCGAATGTCGAAGGCGTCCAGTGCCGAAGGTTGAAGCGCGTTTCGCGTGATCAGTCGCGGGGCGCTTGACGCAGCGCGACAAAAATCACGGCAGCGGCGAAAGCCGTTGAGCAGAGAGCCAAGGCTTTGAACTGTGGCGGGCGTGGCGCACGCCAGACGAGGAAAAAGCCGAGCAGCATCACAAAGAAAGCGATGCGAAGAGACCAGAGTTGGCGAGGCGTGGCCGGCATGAGGGACTGCGATGAATCGAGCGCAGCTACCCATGAAATCTTTCCGTCGGATTCAAACGTAAAGGTGGTCCCTCGTTCGGGCCCGGTAGGTCGCTGGATGTGAAGCGCCCGCGCCCTTACATCCATTAAGCGATCGGCAGGGTGATGCGCATTGTGGTACCGGCGGACGAGCTTTCGCGCAGGACGATGTCGCCGTGGTGACTGAGAAGAATGCGTTTCGCGATGGCGAGTCCGAGGCCGGTTCCGTCGGGACGACCGGACAAGAACGAATCGAAGATGCGTTCGCGCATTTCGTCTCCGATGCCGCGGCCTGTATCCGAAATATCGATATGCACCAGGCGCGGACGTTCGTGCTCTTCGTCGAGATGGCAGGCGATCGTGATCTGACCACCATCGGGCATGGCCTGCGTGGCGTTGATCAGGAGATTGAGCAGCACCTGCTGAATCTGGCCCTTATGAACATCGACCACGATGGGACGGGGCGGCGGTTCGAAGCGCAGGGTGATCTTGCTTTGCGCGAGCTTTAGGCGGATGAGCACGATCGTGTCTTCGATCATGTCGGCGATGGGCCAACGCGAGTGGACGCTCGACGGCGCCTTGGCGAAATGGAGCACGCGGCTGACGATCGCTTCGAGCTGGTCGAGCTTTTCGCCGATCACGCGCACATCGGTGCGGCGCGGATCTTCTTCGGGGAAGTCGAGCCCGAGATGACCGTAGAGGAGTTTGATCACCGTGAGCGGATTGCGGATCTCGTGAGCGATCTCGGCGGCGAGCAGGCCGAGCGTGGTGAGTTGCTCGTTTTTGCGGAGCGATTCTTCGCTGGCGAAAACGCGTGAGTAGAGGCGCGAATTCTGAAGGGCGACGGCGCCGAGGCTGGCGAGCGCGGCGAGGAGGCGTTTCTCGTCGTTGTTGAAGCGGTGTATGTGATTGGTGAATACAGCGAGAACGCCGAGTACTTCGTTCTCGTAGATCATCGGCGTGGCCAAAACGGAGCGCAGGGCGGCGTCGCGCGGCAAATCGCCGAGGTCGATGAATTCGGGGCTTTGAACGTTTGGGAAATCGATCTGACGACGCGTGTGAACGGCGGCTGCGGCGATGCTTGTCTCGATGGGCTGGTCGGACTCAGGCGAGAACGGTTGGACGCCATCGTAGGCGGCGAGACGCACGGAGCGGCGTGTGTCGTCGTACAAATACAGCGCGGCGGCGTGGCACTGCATGACTTGCCGTGCGTCGCGTGCGACGGTGTCGAAGAGCTCTTGTTGCTCGAGCTTGGAGACCAGCGACTGACCGATGGTGATGAGGGTTTCGAGCTGACGGGCTTTGCCGCGGAGTTGACGGAGCTGCCACAGGCGCGTGACGACGGCGGTGGCTTCGGCGGTGCAGCGGATGAGCAGATCGAGATCGCTTTCTTGGAAGCCGCCTGGGGTGTCGCTATCGACATTGATCACGCCGAGAACTTGCCCGTTCTCCTCCATCGGAGCGGCCATCTCGGCGCGCACTTGGGGGCGGATAGCGATGTAGCGAGGGTCGCGCGAGACGTCGGGCACGAGTTGAGGGCGTCCGTGGAACGCGACCCAGCCGGTGATGCCTTGACCGAGACGAAGGGCGACGTCGTTGGTGTCCTCGGGAAGACCTTGGTGAACTTCGATCTCGAGTTTGCCGCTGTCGGGGCTGAGCAAGGAAATCGAGCCGCTGGATGCGTGCAGCGCGTCGATGATTTCGGAGAGGATGGAGCGTAGCGCGAAATGAGGATCTTCCGTTCGCCCGACCAGCGAGCTGATGCGATAGAGCGCAGTCAACGTGCGCATATCGAAGGACTCCGGCGCGGCGGGCGGAGTGGGATCGTCGGGCGTTTCGGTAACCGGCGGACTGCTATGCACGAGACAAGCGTGAAGGACCGCTCAATCGGGTCGAGTTTTTCCCGGCCGAACGAAAACGATGGGGGAGCGGCGCGAGCGCCGGGCGGACACGATCATTTGTTGGGTGCGGTCGCTGTGGGAGCGGGCTCGATGATCGCAGCGAGCGCGTCGCGAAGTGCGTGCAGGCGTCCCGTGTCTTCGGTGAGTTCCTGATTGGCGCTTTCGATGTAGAACGTGTCGATGGCGATGTTCCGCTCGGTGCCGATGCGCGCGAAAGTGATGTCGAAACCGTGGTCGTAAATGGTCTTGGCGAGGAGATAGAGGAGGCCGATTTGGTCGTGCGCCTGGATCTCCACGATGGTGCGCTGCATGGAGAGTTCGTGGTAAACCTCGACGGTGGGAGGGAACGAACTTTGGAGCACATCCGTGCCGTTGTTGGTGGAGTAGGCGAAGCGGTTGCTCCATTTTTTGGACTGCGCGAGGATCTCGGGATAAAGGTCTTTGTTTGCGACCAAGGCGTCTTCGACGGTCTTGGCGAACATCTCGGTGGCGGCCTGGCTTTGCACGACGCCACGCGAAGGTTCGACGACGTAGAACGTATCGATCGCGATGTGGTCGCTGCGCGAGATGACTTTCGCGCCGAGAATGCTGAGGCCGGCGACGCTGAGCGCGCCGGCGAGTTTGTAGAACAAGCCCGCGCGATCCCAGGTGACGACGTTGACGACCGTGAGGCTTCGGTTGAGGTCGTTTTTCCAATCGATGACGGGCTTGAGCGAACCGACGGAGTTGGCGGCGTTGATCGAGCGCAGCAGTTGGTTGACCATCTGGATGTGCAGCGTGATCTCCGCAGAATCCGTGTGGATGAAGTAGCGCTCGGGCAGCAAATTGAAGTGGGCGGTGATTTCGTCCGCGCCGATGTCGGGGATTTTTTTCGAGATCAGCTCCTGATGCTTCATGTGCGTGATCTCCGAATTGCGAGATTCGACCTCTTCGCCGTGGACGAGGCGCTCGAGCGTGGCGCGGAAAAGCGTCGTGTGGAGCGTGTCCTTGTAGCCGTTCCAAAGTCCGCCCGCTGTTCCGCGAGCGTCGCAGAACGTGTGGACATAGAGGTAGCGGAGCTTGGTGGCGTCATCGACCATCTCGGCAAATGCGGCAGCTGTTTTGGGATCATCGACATCACGCCTCTGCCAAAATCGTGCCATGATGAGATGATTTTTGATGATGAACGCCACAATCTCGATGCTCGCGGGCTCGACACCGAGGCGATGAAGGATCGGAAGCGCGATGCGCACGCCGCTTTCGGCGTGTCCTTGGATGCCCTCGGCCTTGCCGATGTCGTGGAGCAGCAGGATCAAATAGAGCAAGGTGGGGTAGGGCGTCGCGTGCAGTTCGGCGCGGTATTTTTCGGTGAGCGGACCGCTTTCGTTGAAGACGTAATCGAGTTCGCGAATCGCGTGGAGCGTGTGGATGTCCGCGGTGTAGCGGTGGTAAAATTCGTGCTGCACCAGGCAGGTGAGCTCGTCGAACTCCGGTATGAACCGACCCAATACACCGAGTTCGTGCATCAACTCGAGAGCGGGAAAGACCGCACCGGCTTCACCGAGGATCGCGCGGAAGCTGATGTTGGCGTCATCCGAGTTCTGGACGTGTTTGGTGATGAGCGGCAGCGATTCGCGGATCAGCGCCTGCAACGTGAAATCGGGTTTGATGCCGAGCTGTTGGCAGTGACGGAACACGCGGATGAGGCGCGCGGGATCTTGTTCAAACACGTCGGGCTTTTCCGCGGTGAGTTCGTTGCCGCGTTGGATGAAGCCGTCGAAACGTTTGGCTTTTTGATGACGATAACCGCGCAGCACTTCGCGGAAGGAAACGCGCGAAACCGGTTCGAGCGAGAGCGCGAGACGGTTTTCGACGATGCGCGAGATGCGGTAGATCGTCTGCGCCGCGTGGTAGTAGTCGTGCATGAACTGCTCGACGCGACCGAGGATATTTTGATTGGTGTAACCGAGTCCGAGCGCGACGCGCGGCTGGGTTTCGAGATTGAGCAGATCGGTCGCTTTGCGACTCTGGAAATGCAGTTCGTTGCGGACGCGCAGAAGGAACTCGTAGGAGCGTTTGAAGTCGCGGAGCTCGTTTCGACGGAGGTGATTTTGTTCGACCAGCGCGTCCATGCTTTTGATGCCGAGCTTCACACGCGCCATCCAGAATGCGTTCTGGTAATCGCGCAGACCGCCGACGCCGTTTTTGATGTCGGGCTCCTGGAGGAAGACGGTGTTGCCGTACTTGGCGCGTCGCGAGTTTTGGTCTTCAATGCGAGCGGCGATGTAGCCGCGCGGATCTTCGTGTTGCGAAAAGCTATCGTACGCGGTCGAGAAAGAGTCGTAGAGCAGCTCCGAACCTGCGATGAGGCGCGACTCGAGCAGCGAGGTTTTGGTCTGCATGTCCTTGCGCGCTTCGGCAAAAACCTCGTCCACGGTGCGCGTGGAATGGCCGACTTTGATGCCGCAGTCCCAAAGGATGTAGAGGATCTCGTTAACCAGATGCTCCTGCAGCGGCTGGACGGCATTCGGTTTCGTTTTCGAAGGAAAAAGAAACATGATGTCGATGTCGCTGAAGGGGTTCAGCTCGCCGCGTCCGTAACCGCCCAGCGCGACGAGGCTGACCGCGGCGGGCGTGGTGCCGTGGAGGCGCGTCCACGACGCCATCGCGTAATCGAACAGATGCGCCAGCATCACATCGATCATCGAGGCGCGAGCGCGGGCGACGATGAGGCCGGATTCGCCGGCGTCGTGTCGCATGCGGATCATCGCGGACTCCAGCCGCAGAAACGTTTTGCACGCGGCAAGGCGTTCCTTCGTGGACACTTCACCGACGAAATTCAGTCGTTCCAGGGCATGCTTTTGGATGCGGCCGCTCATTGAATTGAAAAGGCGAGGATGTGAAAATGGGAGCCCGCGCAAAGCGGGAAATGGGCCAAGCGCAGGCGGGATGCGTCGGAAGAGAGATAAACTTGCCGCAACGATACCCTTGCCACTCCGGGGGCCGTTCCGTTGTTTTGGCAATTCTCATCATTCATCCGCCCATGGCCGAAATCACCAAGAGCTACGAAGCCCGCGACGTTGAAAAGAAGTGGTATGCCGCCTGGCAGGAAGCCAAAGCTTTCGCCGGCAAAGCCGCCCCAGGCCAGGAGACCTACACGATCGTCATCCCGCCGCCCAATGTCACCGGCATCCTGCACATGGGCCACGTGCTCAATAACACGCTGCAAGACGCGCTCATCCGCCGCGCACGTCTCGAAGGCAAAGCCGCGTGCTGGATTCCCGGCACCGACCACGCCGGCATCGCCACGCAGACGATGGTCGAGAAACATCTCAAAAAATCCGAGGGCAAATCCCGCTACGATCTCGGCCGCGACGAATTTTTGAAACGCGTCTGGGCCTGGCGCGACGAGAAGGGCGACATCATCCTCAATCAGCTCAAGCAGCTCGGCTGTTCCTGCGATTGGGATCGCACGCATTTCACGATGGATCCCGGCTACAGCCGCGCGGTGCTCACGGCCTTCGTGAAGCTCTTCGAGCAGGGACTGATCTATCGCGGCAAACGCATGGTCAACTGGTGCCCGGCGTCGCTCACCGCGCTCTCCGATGAAGAAGTGGAGATGCGCCCGACGAAGGGTTTTATTTACCGCCTGCGTTACGAACTCGTGGAGCCGTCCACCACGAAAGACGAAGAGGGCAACACGACCCCGCTCACGCACATCATCCTCGAGACCACGCGTCCTGAAACCATTGCGGCCGACGTCGCGGTTGCGGTGCATCCCGACGATGCGCGCTATCAGCATTTGATCGGGAAGAAAGTCTGGCGTCCGCTCGGCGAGCGCGTGCAGATCCCCATCATCGCGGACGCCGCCGTTGATCCGTCATTTGCGGCCGGCGCGCTCAAGGTCACGCCTGCCCACGACAAAGTAGACTTCGAGATCGGTCAGCGCCACGGCCTGCCCATCATCGATTGCATCAACGCCGACGGCACCCTCAACGAATTCGCCGGACCCGAACTCGCCGGTCTCGATCGTTTCGCCGGCCGCAAGAAAGCGGCGGAAGTGTTGAAAGAACGCGGCGCCCTCATCGAAGAGAAGCCGTACGAAAATAACGTCGGTTATTCTCAGCGCGCGGGCGTGCCGATCGAGCCGCGTCTCACGCAGCAATGGTGGCTTAAATATCCGCGCGTCGAAGAAGCGAAACAGGTCGTGCGCGATGGGTTGATCCAGATGCACCCCGAGCGCTGGACGAAGGTTTATCTGAACTGGCTCGATAACATCCAAGATTGGTGCATCAGCCGCCAGCTCTGGTGGGGCCATCGCATTCCCGTTTGGTACAAGAAGGGTATCGATCGCGAAAACCTCACGCCCGCGGATCTCGCGGATCCGACAAAAATCCACGTCTCGCTCGAAGGCCCGGCCGATCCCGAAAACTGGGAACAGGAATCCGACGTGCTCGACACGTGGGCGTCGTCCTGGCTCTGGCCGTTTGCCACCCAAGGCTGGCCTAATGCCGCCGAGATGGAGAAGGCAGGCTTCAAGAGTTTCTACCCGACGACCACGCTCGCGACCGGTGCCGACATCATCTTCTTCTGGGTCGCGCGCATGATCATGGCCGGGCTCGAATTCACCGGCGGCGCACTGGAAAACGCAGCCACTCGCGATCCCCACGAAAACGTCGTCGGGCGCGCGCGCTCCGAGTCGAAGCAGTCGCCGCTTTCGCGCGACGAACTCGAGCGACGCATTCCCTTCAAACACGTTTATTTCAACGGCATCGTTCGCGATAAACAGGGTCGCAAGATGTCGAAGACACTCGGCAACTCGCCCGATCCGCTCGACCTTATCGCGAAGTACGGCGCCGACGGCCTGCGCTTCGGTTTGCTGCAGATCGCGCCGCTCGGTCAGGACGTGAAGTTCGACGAAGACCGCATCGAAGGCGGAAAGAACTTCTGCAACAAGGTCTGGAACGCCTGCCGTTTCCGCCAGATGAGCGGCGAGATGAGTGACAACTCCTCGCTTGCGGCGATCCTCGGTCGCATCGATCCGAAGCAACTCGACGACGACGATCATGCGCTGCTCGGCGCGTTACTCGACACGAAGAAAACGCTCGAACGCGGTTTTGCGGAGTTCGAGTTCGCGGGCGCCACGCAGCGGCTGTATTCGTTTTTCTGGAATGATTTTTGCGATTGGTACGTCGAGGTCGCCAAGGCCCGCCTCCAGGACGCGTCCGCCAAAGGCCACGTTCTCGCGATCCAGGATTTGGTTATCCGGCAGTTCCTCCTGTTGTTCGCGCCGTTCGCGCCGTTCATCACGGAAGAGCTCTGGCACCTGCTCGGTTACGGTTCGGAAAAAACCTTCCTCCAAGACACCCGTATTGAAACCGCGGATACACTCGTCGCCGAGTTGGCCGCGCGCGGAGTCACCATCGATCCTGCGGCTGGCCAGCGCGTGGAAAAACTGAAGCAGTTGACCACGCTCGCGCGTCAGTTGAAGGCCGATCAGAATGTCGCGCAGAAACGCGACGTGAAGTTCCTCGCGCTCACGGACGCCGACAAGTGGGCGGTGTTGGAAAGTAATCTCGCGAAAATCGTGCGCCTCGTCGGCGCGTCGTCGTTGGATCGCGCCACTAGCGAACCGGCGTTGCCGGCTGTGGTGACGCCTTTTGGTACGCTGTACCTCGACACCGGCATCAAAGTCGATCCGGCCGCCGAGCGCGCGCGTCTCACAAAAGAGCTCGCGCAAATCGAGAAACACATCGCGTCCACCGAAGCACGCTTGGCCAACACGGCATTCACGAGCAAGGCGCCGCCTGCGGTTCTCGAAGGCGCGCGTAAGCAGCTCGCCGATCAGCAGGCCAAACGAGCCGAGCTCGAGCGTTTGTTGAAGGCGCTCTGAGCCAACGCTCGGCTCGGATCGATTTTCTTCCGAAGCCGCTTCGCCCATTTGCCAAAAGGGGGGAGCGGTACAGATTTGTGCGTGCGGATTAAAAGCGAGAGCGAGGTTGCTTTGTTAGTCGTTAACTAGCTTGTTTTTATGAGTTTCGTTCGTGTGGGCGACAAAACCGGCTTTAATCTTTACTTAAGACATGTCCTAAGTATGATTTTCGCCAATCACATGAGTACAACTGTCGTTGCGGCACCGGAGTCTTTGGATCTCGAGCAGGCGAGTGCGGAGGATCGAATAAAGTGGGCGGCGGAGAAGTTTGGGGACGGGCTGGTGATGACGACCAGCTTCGGAATTCAGGCCGCCGTCATGCTTCATCTGGCCACCCGCGTGGTGCCAAAAATCCCCGTCATCTTCATCGATACGGGCTATTTGTTTCCCGAGACGTATCGTTTCGCCCGTGAGCTGACCGAGAAGCTCAACCTCAATCTGAAAAAATACGTTCCGGCGATGACGGCTGCCGAGCAGGAGGCGTTGTACGGCAAGCAATGGGAGCAAGGACTCGACGGCTTAAAGCGCTACAATTTCATCAATAAGGTCGAGCCGATGGACCGCGCGGTACGCGAACTCGGTGCGACCGCCTGGCTCGCCGGTCTGCGCCGTTCTCAAGGCTCCACGCGTGAAAGCCTGAAAGTCGTGCAGGTGCAGAATAAGATCACCAAGGTTCACCCGATCATCGATTGGGATAACCGCCGTGTGCATCAGTATCTCACCGTTCACGGCCTTAGTTACCATCCCTTGTGGGAGCATGGTTACGTTTCGGTCGGCGATTGGCACAGCACTTCTAAGTTACTCGATGGCATGCGCGAGGAGGATACGCGCTTCGGTGGATTGAAGCGCGAGTGCGGCCTGCACGAAGCGAGCGGTAAAGACGACTTCCAGATTTAAGCCGTGGCGCACGACGCTTTGTTCGGCGTGCGCAAAGAATCCCGCGAGCGAGCAGCGGCGTCAGTACGCGAGGAAGGGATTGTGTTTCCGTTCTTGGCGAACCGTGGTGAGCGGACCGTGGCCGCAGGCGAAAACCGTGTCCGCGTAGAGCGTGAGGAGCTTGCGACGGTTGTTGGTCAACGCATCGGAATAGGCTTCCGGCGTGGGGGCGCCGCCCATCGATGACGCGAAAAGCGAATCGCCGACGATCGCGAGCGGGTAGGAGAGGCCCGTGACGAAGTACGTGGTACCGCCCGGCGAATGCCCGAAGGTCGCGATCGTTTTGATGGCGAGCGGACCGACGTGAAAAAACGCGCCCTCTTTGAAGGTTTTTGCGCCGGGATAATCGCTCGGCTCGCGTTCTGATGCCCAAACTTCCGCGCCGGTCGCTTCGGCGAGTTTCGGCAAATCGGCGATGTGATCGGGATGCGTGTGTGTGAGGAAAATCGAACGAACGGCCAGGCGCTCCGTCTCGATCAATTCGAGGATCGGCTGGCAGGTGGCACCCGTGTCGAAAACGGCGGCGTGGCGGCTGCGCTCATCCCAGATCACGTAACTGTTCACCGTCATGTCTTCGTACGTCGTGTTGAAAGCGGCGAAGCCCGTGCGGAAAATCGGTTGGTCGGGATACCAGGATTTTTTGCCGAGCTGGGCCAACGCGGCGGCGTTGAGGCGGAGGTGACGAGCGACGCGTCGGGCGACGGCTTCGTTGAAGACGCCGTTTTTCAGAGCCTGCAGATCTTCGATCGAGACCTCGGCGCGATGCGCGAGCTGTTCGTCGGTCACGGCGAGACCGCGCTGCGCTTTTTTAAGAACGTCGTCGTAGTTGTCCTCGAGAGGGATGCGAGCCATGCGGGAATAACGTGTGTCCTCGCGCGCCGGAGCAAGCGGAATGGCCGATTAACCCAGAACTCGGACACGTGAATTTAGTTTTGCCTCAACGCGGCCTCGGCGGCTTTCTGATTTTCCCCAACCATGAGCACTCCCAATTATTTGAACTCTCTTTTTTCGCTTACAGGCAAAGTCGCTGTCGTGATCGGCGGCACTGGTGAACTATGCGGCGCGATGGCCGAAGGGCTGGCTGGCGCCGGCGCCGAAGTGGTGCTCGTGGGGCGCAATGAAGAGAAAGCCAAGGCGCGTCTCGCGAAGATCGAAGCGGCCGGAGGCAAAGCGTATTTCGTCGCGGCCGAAGCGAGCAGCAAAGCGGAGTTGCAGAAGCTTTTGGATACCGTGCTGGGGCGTTCGAAGCGCGTGGACATCGTCGTAAATGGCGCGGGTGTGAACTCCGCCACGCCTTTCTTCGACATCGCCGAAGACGAGTTCCAACGCATCATCGATATCAATCTCAAGGGCGTGTTCCTCGGCTCGCAGGTGTTTGGAAAATATTTGGTGGAGCGCGGTGAAGGCGGCTCGATCATCAACCTCGGCTCGATGTCGGGCGTGGTGCCGCTCTCGCGCGTGTTCACTTACTCCGCGTCGAAGGCCGCCGTGCACAATCTCTCCAAGAACCTCGCGCGCGAATGGGCGCCCAAGAACGTGCGCGTGAACACGCTGGTTCCCGGATTCTTCCCGGCTGAACAGAACCGCAAGGTGCTCACGCCCGATCGCGTGAACAGCATCATGGGCCACACGCCGATGAGACGTTTCGGCGAAGCCAAAGAATTGATCGGCGCCACCTTGTTGCTCGCCAGCGATGCCGGCAGCTTCATCACGGGCTCCGAGATCATCGTCGACGGTGGTTATCACGCCATGACGATTTAAGCGCCGCGAGATCCGGGCATGACTGCACACCCGGATCCTGCGCACGCGTTTGCATCCACGCGCTGGATACGCGCAACAAAAAGGCCGGGCTGCACCAGTCCGGCCTTTTTTGAATTTCTTTCGTGAGCGAAAGGCGTTCTACAGGCGCGGCTGGTACGGACCAGCGAGCCGGAAGATCGCCTTCCGGCTCACTTGGTACTTGAAGGTTGTTCTTTCACTTTCCCCACGAACTGGGCCGTGAAGGGAATCTCCGACCAGATCTGGGCGGGCGTCGGCAACGAGATCGCCGGCGGACGGAAGATCGGGCGATTCCACTGAACGTCGTACTGCGGCACCACGAGAACGGTGGTGGGTTCGTTGGACGGTGGAAGGGTGTTTTCGGGTAGGATTAAGGGCATGATTTGAAGCAGGGGTTGATGGTGGTTTGGTTCGTCACAAAACTGATCCGGCTTTAACGAGAATCAGTTGAAAAAGATTTCCGGAAACGGTTCCGCAAATCACGGGAAAAAAGCGTCGGCCGCGAGAATGTCACAGACGGCGGTGGGCCGAGACTGCGGCATCCTCGCGGGAGATGAAAACTACTCATGCAACGCGGCGGTGACGCACCGACATTTCCGGCTTATCCGGTAGTGTGATGGTCAATACACCGTCGTTGAGCTCGGCATTCAATCCCTCGGGATCCACGTGATTGCCGACGCGGAGCGAGAGCTGGTAGTCGCGCTGCGCACGTTCGAGGTGGAGTGCATTCCAGTTGACGCGGACGAAATGTGTTTTGCGCGCGGTCACGATGAGGTCGGGGCCGCGGAGCGTGATTTCTACACCGGAGGCTTCCACGCCAGGAATGTAGACCACGACTTTCATGAGTCCGGCCTCTTGCGTGCAGTCGTAGTGCGGGCTTCGGAAATTGGCCGAAGCGACACGGACGCGACTGTGGGCTTTTGTTCTAAGAGGATGGATGATCGTGTGCATAATACGTGGTTTACCAGGACTCCTTTCTGCGGAGGCCGGGCTTATTGAGAGTTCGCCTTAAACTTGGGTCCGTTAAACGGAACGTTTAGGCCTCAAAGCCCGGGCCGGTGGTTTGCTGTTTAGTCCATTTCTGAGCGACCTGTCGCATCGAAGCACAGCAAGACACAGCGGCCTTCGTAATCGAAGCGCCGGCGTGGCTGTGATGATGTTTGGAAGACAGATTCATTTCAGAGGACATTGGCACCATGCACATAGCAGCCGTCGGGCCAAGCAATAAATCTGATCGAAAAAATATTTCACTTGGCTGTAACATGAGCGACATGACGATGCTGAACGATGCCTCGACCACGGTGGCTGAATTGAAGCGGCGCATCCTCGCGTTCGCGCACGAGCGCGACTGGGAGCAATTCCATGCGCCCAAGAATCTCAGCATGGCGCTCGCCGCCGAAGCCGCCGAGTTAATGGAGCATTTCCTCTGGGCCGACGCGGCGAAATCGCGCGAGACCGTGCTCGCCGCGAGCAAGCGTACGAAGATCGAGGAAGAACTCGCGGACGTCGTGATCTACGCGCTCGAGTTCGCCAATGTCGCCGGCATCGACGTGGCTGCGGCGATCGAAAAGAAGATGGCGGCCAACGCCCAAAAATATCCGGTCGAGAAAGCCAAGGGGCGTTCGGAAAAATACACCGAGCTCTGAATGGATTTCCGCCCGCCCGCGCTGTAGTGGTTTTTCCACTACACGTGTGACGGCATCATGCTTGAAGGAGTATCGCCCTAAAGCTGCACGGGCAGGCCGAGCTCGATGATCTGCGTGGGCATGATCTGGTAATAATCCTTCACCGGCGTCGCATTGCGACTGAGGAATGCGTAGAGATTTTTCTGCCAGTGGAACATCCGCGCGTTGCCGCCGGTGACGATCATCTCGCGATTGAAGAAGTAGGTCGTCGCCATCGGTTTTATCGGAACACCACGATCGGCCACACGTGTGATGAGATTATTCACGTCGGGCGATTCCATGTAGCCGTAGCGACCGATCGCGCGCCAAATACCTTCGCCAAGTTCCACGACGCTGAGGCGCTCGCTGTCGTCAACGTGCGGGATTTCCCACGTGGAAATCGTGAGGAGCACGACCGTTTGCTGGAGGCATTTGTTGGCTTTGAGATGATGCAGCAGCGCGAGCGGCGTGCCACTGGGCGTGGCGACCATGAAGACTGCGCTACCGGGAACGCGCGTGATGGATTTGCTGCGCGCGATTTGCGTGAGCTCTGTTTCGGTGACAGCGCCGCCATACACTTTTTCCTGAATCTCGTTTCGCCCGCTTTTCCACGTGTGCATGATGGCGAGTACGCCGAGGCCGATCGCGATCGGCACCCAGCCGCCGTCGCGGAATTTGTGGAGATTGGCGCTGAGAAAAAGCAGATCGAACGTCATGAACGCGCCGCACAAGAGTCCCGCTTTCCACCACGCCCATTTCCACAGTCGCCGGGCCACGAGGAAAAACGCGAAGGTCGTCACAGCCATCGTGCCCGTCACGGCGATACCGTAAGCAGCGGCGAGATTGGTGCTGGAGTCGAATTCGAGCACGACCCAGATCGAGCCGATCGCGAGCGCGACATTGATGAAAGGCACGTAGATCTGTCCTGCGTGTTCGGCATTGGTGTGACGGATCCGCAGCCGCGGGAAAAAGCCCAGCTGGATGGCTTGTCGCGTCAGCGAAAAGGTACCGGTGATCAAGGCTTGGCTGGCGATGACCGCCGCCACGATCGACAACGCAACGAGCGCAATGCGGATCACGCCGTCAGGCGCCAAGGCGAAGAAGGGATTCGTGGTGTCGGCGGGGTTGGCCAGCACGTAAGCGCCTTGACCAAAGTAGTTCAACAACAGCGCGGGCCATACGAGAAAGAGCCAGGCGCGTTTGATCGCTTTGCGACCGAAATGGCCCATGTCCGCATACAACGCTTCTGCGCCGGTGATCGTGAGGACGATCGCGCCGAGAAGGCCCGCCACGGTGTGCCATGGTTGCGTGATGAGAAAACTGATGCCGAGCGCGGGATTAAGCGCGTGGATGACCTCCGGCGCATCGAAGATGTGCCAGGCGCCCAAGGTTCCTAACGCGAGAAACCACACGAGCATGATGGGGCCGAAGATTTGTCCGATGGTTTTTGATCCACGGGATTGTAGGAAAAAAATGAATACAAGGATCAGCACGGAAACGGGAGTGACCCATTTTGCGAATCCGGGCTGAAACGTCGTGATGCCTTCCGCCGCGCTCAGTACGGAGATCGCCGGGGTGATCACGCCATCGCCATACAGCAGCGCTGCGCCGCAAAGCATGATGAGCGTGGCGATGCCGATGCCGCGTCGCGCCTTCACGGCTCCGGGACTGTGAGAAAGCGCGAGGAGCGCAAAGAGACCGCCTTCGCCGCGGTTGTCGGCCCGCGTGATGAAGAGCAGGTACTTCAAATTTACCGCGAACGTCACGGTCCAGAACATCAGCGAGAGCAGACCGAGAATGCTGTCGGCGCGTTCGTTGAGCGGCAGTTGATGCAAACACTGCCGCATCGTGTACAAAGGGCTGGTTCCGATGTCGCCGTAGACGACACCCAATGCGCCGAGACAGAGGCCTAGCTGCAGTTTTCGCGCAGACGATTCAGTGGTGGAATCAGTCATGGATAAGGAACGCTCGTCGAGCCGTGCGCGCTATCCAAGCCGTTTTGCGGTTACGCGAAAAATTGGTTGCATGTTGATTCCTCGCGTTGACCCGGGAGCCGCTTGGAGGCTTGGTGACATTTTCCATCATGAGTCTTCCCAATTGGCAGGCTGTTAAAAGCTACAAAGATATCCTTTATCACAAGGCGGACGGAATCGCGAAGATCACGATCAACCGTCCCGAGAAGCGAAATGCGTTTCGTCCGCAGACGGTATTCGAAATGTACGATGCCTTTGTCGATGCGCGCGAGGATCAATCGGTCGGCGTCGTGTTGCTGACGGGCGCCGGTCCGCACACGGACGGGAAATATGCGTTTTGCGCCGGTGGCGATCAAAGCGTGCGCGGTCATGCTGGCTACGTGGGTGACGACGGCGTGCCGCGTCTCAATGTGCTCGATCTGCAGAAACTCATTCGCTCGATGCCGAAGGTCGTGATCGCGCTTGTGGCGGGCTATGCCATCGGCGGTGGCCACGTGCTTCATCTTGTGTGCGATCTCTCCATCGCGGCGGACAACGGAATCTTCGGCCAAGTTGGGCCCAAAATGGGCAGCTTCGACGGCGGCTTTGGTTCCAGTTATCTGGCGCGCATCGTCGGCCAGAAGAAGGCGCGCGAGATCTGGTATTTGTGCCGCCAATACAACGCGCAGCAGGCGTTGGAAATGGGCCTCGTCAACGCCGTCGTGCCCGTCGCGGAACTCGAAAACGAAGGCGTGAAATGGGCGCGCGAAATTCTCGGACACAGTCCGCTCGCGATCCGCTGCCTCAAGAGTGCGTTTAACGCCGATGTGGACGGTCAGTCGGGCATCCAGGAACTCGCGGGCAATGCCACGCTGCTTTATTACATGACGGAAGAAGCGAAGGAGTTTCACCGCGCTCAGCGCGAGAAGCGCAAACCGGACGCGCGGAAGTTTCCCTGGCTTCCGTAAACATCGCGATCCGTTTGGACGCGCGCGACGCGGGTGTATTCATTTTTAGAATACAACCGCGTTCACGGCTTCATCGCTTTTGGCGGGAAGAAGTGTGGTTCCTTCAATCCAGCTTGCCGTCAGCATGGTGGTGGTGGGCCAGGGCGGGCTGCCGTATTCGGCGCGTTGGATTTGACCCACCAGGAGCTCGGTCGCGCGTGCGCCGAGTTGTTGAGGTTGGAGGTCGATCGATGCGCATGAGGTGGTGCGATTGATGGCGTTGAGGCAGACGTAGCCGTGCGTCTGCGGAACCTTTGCGCCGCACGCTTCCATCCACTCGATGGTTTGATCGTTGTGGTTGAGCACGACGTCGGGCCGGAAGCGTTTGAACCACGGTGTGAACGTTTTCTGCCCGAAGTCTTTTGCGAAGAGGATCGGTACAGGCTTGATGGCGTCGGAATGACTTTCCTGAAAAGCGCGAAACGCGGCGCTTTGTCGCAGTAATAAGCGCTCGTCGCGGCCGATCTCGAGCATCAATCCCGGACGTCGATAACCGCGGGCCAATAAGCGCGTGAGCAGCTCGATCATCGATCGATAATGATCGGTGCACACGGTGTGAAGGCGCGGGCGCTCGATGACATTGTCGGTGTACACGCCGGCGTAGTTCTTCCAATCAAGCGCGGAGTAATCGGGCATGCTCCACGAGGGCAGAAGGAGAATCGCGTGAATGCCACGTGAGCGGAAAATTTTGTCGAGACGCTGCAGTGACAGCGCGTTTTCGCCGGTGCGAAATTCTTCGAACTGGAAACCGAGCTCGAGTGCGCGTTGACGAGCCCCGTCAAGAATGCGCGCGGGAAAAGGGCCGTGCGGTCGACGATCGGGTTCGAGACGCGTGAGCGCAGCGATCACGCCGTGAAACGTCGTGCCGCGCGAACGCCGCAGCTCCGACATCAAGGTCGTGGTGAGCGGGTTCAGTTTATAACCAGCTTTCGCGGCGGCGTCGCGCACACGTTTGCGTGTTTTGGGATGTACACGGCCTGTGTTGCGTAATGCGTCGGAAACGGTGGAGGCAGCAAGACGCAGACTCGCGGCGAGCGAACGGATGGTGGGGCGCGTGGGGGTGGGCATGCCGAACTGTTCGGCGTATCGTGCGTTCGCGTTGCGAGAGCAATCGAATTTGTACGCGAGAGGTTTCCCTAACCAACAGCGCCGCGGGGCGCTTTCCTTCATCTGACCCCTACCGATGAACAACCAACACCTGGCGTTGCGGCACGCTTTGACTCTTGCCGCGCTCATTCCGGCCGTACCTTTGGCCGTTTCATCCGCTCATGCCCATTCCCAGCAAACGGGTTCGATATCCGGGCGGGTTCTCAACGAAGCGACGGGAGAATATCTTCGTAATGCCCAAGTCTCCGTCGCGGGCACTTCCATCTCCACCTTGGCGGGGCAGGGAGGTTATTTCCAACTCACCAATGTGCCCGCGGGCGAGGTGACGCTCGTCGTGACGTACACGGGTCTTGAGCCCGTGCAAAAGACGGTAACGGTCGTATCCGGTGAACGGATACAGGCCGATATCGGCGTCGGGCTCGATCAGGAGGTCGTGCACATCGAGGAGTTTCGCGTCGCCGGCGCGCGCGAAGGAAACGCCAAGGCCATCATGGCTCAGCGCGTTTCCGTTAACTTGAAAAAAGTGATTTCCGCCGACGCCATCGGCAGCGTTTCCGAGGGAAATGTCGGCGAGTTCCTCAAGCTGATGCCCGGCATCGCGATGGACTATGTCGAAGCCGACACACGTGCGATGCGCGTGCGCGGGTTGAATCCGAAGTACGCCATGGTGCTTTTTGACGGCATGCAGCCGGCGAACGCCGGCTCATCCAACGTAGGCACGGGACGCGTCTTCGAATTTGAGCAACTCTCGATCACCAGTGTGGAAACGGTGGAGCTCACCAAGGCGCCGACGCCGGACCAGCCGTCGAGCGTTGCCGGCACGGTGAATCTGCGCTCCAAGAGCGCGTTTGACCGTAAGGGGCGTCACATCGGGTTCACGACGGCGTTCTCGTGGAACTCGTATTATGCCACGCTCGAGCGCGACGAAGGCTGGGATCACGAGAAGCATTACAAGGTGCAGCCCAATGTGAACCTCGAGTTTTCCGACGTTTATCTCGGGGGCAAACTCGGCGTGATCGCCGGTTTCAATTTAAGCAACACACTCGCCGCGCAGAAGCACGTCTGGTTCTTCAATCCGACCTTTAATACCAATTACGACGACAACGCGACCGAGATGCCGACGTACACGCGCATCTGGTATCAAGACGGTCCCAAGCCCACTGAACGCGGCAACTACAACGTGCGCGTCGATTATCGTTTGAACGAAAATCTACAGGCGTTTGGACGTATCGATTACACAACATATAATGCGCGATTCTATAATCGTACGATGAGCCTTTTCCCCACGGCGGTTGAGCCGGGGGCAACCTGGACCGATCAAACGGTGACGGCGGGAAGCATCGCAACGAACTCCAATCAGTTCATGACGAAGGAGGGCAACACCACGATGCTCACCGGAGGCGCCCGTTATTCGAAGAATGATTTTAGCGTGGACCTCGGTCTGCATTATTCGCGGGCGCGCAACTGGTATGGCAACTTGGAGCACGGGCATTTCACCGACTTCTCGTCGTCGATCCAAGGCGTGTCGTGGCGAATGACACGTCCGTCGGCGGGATCGCCCGACCTCACATTTACGCAGCTCGGCGGTCCGGATTGGCGCAATATCGAGAACTATAATTTCGATAACAACTCGGTCGGCTGGCATGAGCGCAGCGCGAAAGATCAGCAGTGGACTGCGCGCCTCGATTTCAAACACGATTTCTCACGCCTCGCGGTGCCACAGATTATTAAATACGGTTTGCTCACGAACCTGAAGGTGTTGGATGTCAAACGTGCGGGTATGCTCACGGCGAATCCGACCGGCCCCGATGGTGTCATGGGGACGGCGGACGACCTGCGTCCGGCTGATTTTGTTGATCAGAATTTCCGCGCAGATTGGGGCTTTGGTGGAAATATGAATGACTGGGTCGCGCTCAGCCCGTGGCGTCTTTATCAAGACTATCGTACCAATCCCGGAAATTGGCGCGAAAACACGGCGAACAATTCGCTCGCGCGCTTCCGTGGAAACTGGGATTTTAAGGAAAAGATCCACGCGGCCTATCTTTCCGACACGTTCCAATTGGGGAAGTGGGAGATCACGCCCGGTATTCGTTACGAAGCGACGGAGAGCACGGGCAAAGGTATCGACGCTTCCTTCAATCCTGGCCGTCCGATCACCGGTGGATCTGATTACGATGAGTTCCTGAAATATCTCCACGTATCCTATAAATTCAGCCACGATCTCCAGTTCCGCGCATCGTATCACGATGCCATTACGCGTGCGGATATCGCGAATCTGATACCCGGTATATCGAATGTCGATTCCACCGCTCAGCGCGTCACGGCGAGTAATCCCGATATCAAACCGGAACGTTCGCGGACGATTAACGCGTCGGTGGAATATTATTTTGAACCTGTGGGCGTGGTGTCGTTGTCGGTTTTCGACACGGAGATCAAAGATCGCCAGTTCGCGAATATCACGCGTCTCGGACCGAGTGGTTACGCTGGCGACACGCAGTATGCGAATTGGGAATTGGTGGGCCCCGTCAACGTATCGTCACCAACTGGATATAAGGGCTACGAAATCGACTATTCGCAGCAGCTTTCCTTTCTGCCCGGTGTGCTCAAAGGTTTCGGCATCTTCGCCAACCACACGCGTGTGATTTTCGACGACTGGGCGTTTAATACAGGCTCGCCGGAACGGATGACCAACGGCGGCATCTCGTATAAGCATAAGCGCTTCTCCGGTCGTATAAACCTGAACCATGTCGGCAAACTTCTCCAAAACCCTGCGCGCACTTACAGCGCTGCGACCGATTCTTGGACGAATGCCGCGCCCTATGTGCAGGTCTATCAGCGCGACCGTTTGGTGACGGACATCAATCTCGAGTTCGATCTCACGAACTCACTCACGCTCTTCATCGACGGCCGCAACATCCTCAACGAGGAATCCGTCTACACCTATTTCGAACGTGAGCATAATTTCGAACGTATCCTGAAGACCGGAGGCATCTGGATGGCCGGTATCAAAGGATCGTTCTAGGTAGTAGGTTAGCTGGGTGTACGAAAAAACTGCCGCGCTCCGAAACGGGGCGCGGCTTTTATTTTCTCAAAAGGCCTGACTGCAGGGAAGAGTCAGCTGCGCTCCGCTGCGGATGGCGGCTCGTTCCAGAGCGACGATTGCGTCGGAGTCTTGGCGGCGCGGGCGGCTTCTTCCTCGGGCGTGGCGTTGAGGTGACGCGGAGGACGCGAGACGCGCGAGGCGACGGCGGCTTCACGATCGGCGACGATGCGATCGCACATGGATTGGATGTGCAGTTTGAGCCACTGGGCAGTGCTGCTGTTTTGCGTGTAATCCGCGGGACCGTAGTGATCGATGCGACCGACTTGGCGGAGACGATCGTTTTGAGCGAATTCGTCGGAGCGCGACGGGTTGTAGACCGCGTAGGCTTTGCCGCCGCCTTTCTTCACGACGGAAAAACTCGGGATGTCGCTCGGGCCATCCGCGATGTAGATCATGTTTTGAAACGGGATGCGGCGGTCCTCGAGCGCGATGTTGGCGTTCACATCGATCGCGCTGTTTTTGTTGGTGCCTTTGTTGATCTCAAAGAGCGCCTTGGTCTTGGTCGTGTTGTCGATGACCATGCCGATCTGCGCGATGACGGCGTCGGCGGAGAGCTCGAATTCCTTTTGTTTGAGAAAGCCGGGTTGGAGCGGGTTTTCGATGAACTCGCAGCCCCAGATGCCATCGACATGTTTCGCGATGGCGCTGCCGCGGATCATCTCGGCGAGACCGGTGCTGACGATGTAGTGCTCCAGTTGGATCTCGTGCTTACGATAGATCTCGCGCTCGGTGACGAATTGTTTGGCGCGGCTGAAGAAGTCGGGCAGTCCGGGGTAAAAACGAATCTCCGCGCCACACTCGCGCAGGATTTTATTGCTCAACTTCGGCATGGCGCCGGAGAGCACGTAGGTGAGCAAGTGGTTGAGGTAAGCAATCTCGCCGGAGAGCTGGTATCCACGGCGTCGATACTGCTCCATGAGATTGTTGGTCTCGTTCCAGAAGTTGGCCTCGTTGATGCCGTAGCGCCGGAACAGAGGCGATTGCATGTACTCCGGGATTAGGGTCTTGTCGAAGTCCCAGATGCAGGCGATGATGTTCTGAGTGAAAAGCGTCGTAGCCATGAGTGATCGGCACCTCTAGGTGCGTCTTTCGGAACGGACTGAAGCAAGCCCGCTGGCCGGGTATGCGCAATTCGCAAATGGATGCACCGGCCCCTGCATCCGAAGACGCCTCTCCCCAAGCACGCAACCACCATGGATCGATTGCCCGAAATTTCCCCCTTTCAACGCCGCCTCGATGAGCTCGATGCTCAGATGGCGGATCCTTCCTTCTACAACCAGCCGCGCAAGGCCGCGGAAATTTCCCGCGAGCAGCAGAAGCTGCAACAACTCGTCGCGGATCATCGCGCTTACGAAAAAACGCTGCGCGAGATCGAAGAGGCGGAGGCGTTGCTGAGAGATCCGACGGGCGATGCGGAGTTGAAGGAGTTGGCGGAACTCGAACTCCCCGATTTAAAAAAACGCGCGGACGAACTGAAACAGGCCGTGCTTCGCGGAATGATTCCGCCCGAGCCGAGCGATTCGCGTAACACCGTGATGGAAATCCGCGCCGGCACCGGTGGCGAAGAAGCGAGTTTGTTCGCGGCGGAACTTTGCCGCATGTACACGCGATACGCGGAAGGGCGCGGCTGGAAAATCCAGCCGATGAGCTCAAGCGAGTCGGAGCGCGGTGGTTTCAAGGAGGTCATCTTTCTGATCACCGGTCAGGACGTGTACAAAGAACTCAAATACGAAAGCGGCGTGCATCGCGTGCAGCGCGTGCCGTTGACGGAAGCCAATGGACGTATTCACACCTCGACGGTGACGGTCGCGGTGCTGCCCGAAGCGGAGGAAGTCGATGTGCAGATCGATCCGCAGGATCTCGAAATCATGGTGAGCCGCGCGAGTGGTCCGGGCGGCCAAGGCGTGAATACGACCGACTCCGCGGTGCAAATTTTCCACAAGCCTTCGGGCCTTATGGTTCAATGCGCGGACGAACGCTCTCAGCTCAAAAACAAAGCGAAAGCGCTCACGGTGCTGCGCTCGCGTTTGTTGAAGATGAAAGAAGAAGAAGAGCACGCGAAGTATGCGGCCCATCGCAAAAGCCAGATCGGATCGGGCGGACGCAGCGAACGTATTCGCACGTATAATTTTCCGCAGAATCGCATGACCGATCATCGCATCGGTCTGACCACACACAATCTGCCGCAAGTGATGGAAGGCGACATCGGCGAAATCATCGCGGAGCTGCAGCGCGCGGATTTCGAAGAGAAACTGGCCGAGCTCACGGGCGTGGCCTACACCGGCCCGCGCCGGTCGGAGACCGATGAGGACTGAGCCATGCTGAGCGTTCTCGATATCATCAAAAAGACGACGGATTTTTTCGCGGGCAAAGGCATCGAGACGCCGCGTCTTGACGCGGAATTGCTGATCGGCCACGCGCTCGGATTGAAACGCATGCAGTTGTATCTGCAGTTCGAGCGATTGCTGACCGAGTCGGAGTTGGAAAAAATCCGTCCATTGGTCCGTCGCCGCGCCGCGCGTGAGCCGCTGCAGTATGTGATGGGTGAAGTGGAGTGGAGCGGATTGAAGCTGAAGACAGATCGCCGGGCGTTGATTCCCCGACCGGAGACGGAGCTTTTGGTTGAGATTGTGACCGAGAATTTGAGCGCCGCGCCGGCGCGTATCCTGGATTTGGGTACAGGCACCGGAGCGCTCGCGCTGGCTCTGCTTGCGCGTTATCCTGAAGCGCGTGCGACGGCGGTGGATGAAAGCGAAGAAGCGTTGTCACTCGCACGTGAAAATGCGGCGTCGGTCGGCATCGCAGAGCGTGTGGATTTTCTCGCGTCGGATTGGTTTTCTGCGGTGCCCGCCGGTGCGCGCTACGACGTCATCGTAGCGAATCCGCCGTATCTCACCGCGGAAGAAGTCGACCAAGCGACGCCGGAGGTACGCACGTTTGAACCGCACCGTGCGTTGGTGGCAGAGGAAGAAGGCACTTCGGATCTTCTGCACATCATCGCGAGCGCCCGAGCGTTTCTCGCCGCGGGCGGATTGCTGGCGATGGAGACGGGAATCGCGCAACACGCGAGACTCCTGGAGGCCTGCGCTACGGCGGGATTTGCGCGCAGCGAATCGCGGCGCGATTTGACCGGCCGCGATCGATTCGTGCTGACGTGGGCGCCGTGAGTCGCGCTTAGCTGCGCCTAACGGCTTTGGCGGTCAGCGGCGGCGCGTCGGTCAACATGCGGTCTGGTTGGACGGCAAGCTCGATCGCGTCGTTCACGATGCGCAGCGCTTCGCGGAGATGGATGTCGAGTTTCTTGGCGTCCTCTTCGCTTTCCTCGCCGGCGGCGATTTCCTCTTCGGTGAGTTCGGCTTTGATGTTCGGCGGTGTGGGCGGACCGAGCGTGAATTCGCGCATCGGAAATTCGTGCTGAGAAAGGCGGTTTTTTTCCTCTTTCATCTCCTTGCGGAACGCGAGGTCGGCTTCGCGTTGGGCGCGACGCGCTTCGAGGTTAATCGGAACCGCTTTTTGCTCCTGTTTGGTTTTGAACCAATCGATGTTTTTCTGGAGATAAGAAAACTCTTCCAACGACTGCTGACGCGCGGCGCTTGCTTGGAGCAGCGGCGTGACGACCGTGGGGGAAAGCGGCTGGCCGTTGAAGCGGCTGCTGGGGATTTCATCCCACGCGAGGGCGCGATTGAGGTCTTTTTCGCCGATTGGCAGAAGATCTTCGATCGAGGGAAGAACGATATCGGGCACCACGCCCTTGAGCTGGGTGGAGTGACCGTCGGGAAGATAGAATTTTTGAATCGTGAGCTTGGCGGCTCCCGTCTTCGTCGAAGCCGTCAGCGCGAACAGTCGCGAAGGCGACGGCGGTTTCATTTCGATGAGTTGCTGCACGCTGCCTTTGCCGTGCGTGGAACTGTCGCCGACGATGATGGCGCGGCCGTAGTTTTGCAGAGCGCCGGCGACGATTTCGGATGCGGAAGCGCTGAACTTCGACACCAGGACCGCGAGCGGGCCGGCGTAGGCGATGTTGGCGTCGTTATCGCTGTCGATTTTGACCTCGCCGTAGAAATTTTTCACCTGCACCACCGGACCTTGTTTGATGAAGAGGCCGGTGAGATCGATGGCTTCGGAGAGGAGACCGCCGCCATTCTGACGAAGGTCGAGCACGAGCCCTTGGATGCCGGCAGCTTCGAGTCGCTTGATCAACTCGGCGACATCGCGCGTGGCGCTGGCTTGTTCGCCGCCGGCGCTGCTGCCATCAGGACCGTAGAATGCGGGCAAAGTGATGACGCCGATGGGGGTGGTGCCGCCGTTGGCGTTGGGCACGTCGTGGATGGCGCCGCGTGCGCGGGCGGAATTGAGGTTTACGACATCGCGAACGATCACGACTTCTTTGCGCTCCGAAGGATCGGTGGCGGCGGCGGGCTTGATGATAAGGCGAACTTTGGTGCCTTTCTTGCCGCGGATGAGATCGACGATCTTGCGCAGCTTCATGCCGGTGATTTCGACGGGCTCGCCATGGTCTTGGGCGACGGCCATGATCTTGTCGTTCGGGCGGAGCTGTTTGCCGAGATCGGCGGGACCGCCGGCGATGAGCTCTTTGATGACGCAAACGTCTTCTTCCATGCCGAGCAACGCGCCGATGCCATGCAACTGGAGGCGCATCTGAATACCAAAATCTTCAAACGTCGCCGCAGAGAAATAGGTCGAATGCGGATCGTAGAGACGTGTGATCGATGAAAGGAAAATCTCGCTGATCTCGAAGTTCTCGATTTCGCCGAGCATCTTGAGGCGGCGCTCGTAGCGCTTGCGGATGGTTTGTTTGGCTTCGTCGATTGGGGAAAGTTTTTCGGTCTTCTCTTTCTCTTCGACCGCAGCCGTGGTTTCCGCAGTTGCCTCGGAGGTCTTGGCGTCGGTGGAGTTGTCCGCTTTCGCGAGGGATGTGGCGGGTTTCTCGTTTTCGAGGATCACTTGGATCAACTCGTAAGCGATGCGTTTGCGCCAGAGCGCGTCGGCTTCGGCCATGTCGGCGGGCCACGGACCTTTGGAGCGTTCGGACTCGTAGGTGTCGTCGGTGTTGAGGTCGATGTCCTTATCGAGCTCGGCGAGGATCCACGCGATGCGCTCGGTGGCGCGTTTTTCGTAAACGCGGAAAATTTCAAATGCGGGATCGATGCGGCCGAGGTTGGAGATGTTGTTGTACAACCAAGTCGCGGACCAGCGCTTCATGAACTCCTCCTTGTCGGATTCGAGGAAGAACAGCCGCATGCCGTCGAATTCCGCCATGAAGTCGGGAATCACTTCCGCGTAGTCGGACGCTTTTACGCCGTCGCGGTTGTAGTGATATTCTTCGAGGAGGCGGATGAGTTGCGTGACTTCGCGCTCAAAAGCGACGTCGCTGCGATAACTGCGCTCGGGCGTGTCCGCGAAGACGGCGGTCGAGACAGTGAACGCGAGCAGGCAGGCGAGAAGACGACGGAAAACTTTCATTGCGGGATAAAGACGCGAGGGAGGCAGGATTGTTTCGGATTACCCTGGGGAGAAGGCGGAATATGTGCCAGTTGTTAGAAAAGATGCAGGACGGCGCTGCCGGAAGGCGAGTCTCGCGGTGTGCGAAATTGCGCCCTGATGCGGGCCGCGCTGCACACGATCACTGCCGACTCAATTGCTCGCGCGCGTCATCCAGCAGGCGTTTTTCCTGTGGCGTGAGTGCGGCGAATCCTTGGTCGTTGATTTTGTCGAGGATACGGTCGACCTCCGCGCGGAGATCTTCGCGAGTGGGCGGGGAAATGTTCACCGTGAAATGCGGCTCGGGCTCGGGGGCTTTGGCTTTCTTTTTCATCCAGGACGGCAACTCGATCTCGGCACGTCCATCGGGATTTTTCCACGCCCGCAAATGCACCCAGCGATAATAAAGAAAACCGACCAACAAGCCGCCTAGATGCGCCGAGTGCGCGGTGTCGCTGCCGAGCCGGTTGCCCGCCAGCTCGTTGCCCAGCAGACCGAGGAGGCTCACTGCAATGACAGCCCATGCGACAAACTTCGGCTTCAACGTCACCGGGATGAAGAAAAATAAAAAGGTCATCGGCCGGTTGGGGTGAAGACATGCGAAGAGCGCGAGCAGCGCGCACGTGATCGCGGTCGCCCCGATCAAGACGTCGCCGGAATTCCAATGAATCGGCAACCAGACCGCAGCGCCTCCCAGTGCGGCTCCTGCGGAGAGCCCGAGAAAATGACGCTCGCCCAAGAGTGGAATGAGCTCTTTGCCCAAGAAATAGATAGCGGCGAGATTGATGAGCCAATGGATGACATTGGCGTGTACGAGCGGGTAGGTGAGAACCGTCCAAAAACGGAGGCTTTCCAAGCCCGCGCCACTCAATCCGGTAAACGCGGAGAAGTGCGCCGATTCGAACGCGCGCTCGAAGACGATTTGAATCAGGAAACCGGCGGTCAGCGCGCACAACGTCCACGTGAGGAACGAAGTGGACGTGCGTCCATAGCTGTCGCGCATGTAGGACCGGTCGGAAAGCATTACGAAAGGAATGCTAGATGACGCTTCTGTGAACACAAGCCGCGTCCCGGGTTTTCGCGGGAAATGTCGCGCGAAGCAGGAGTTGGTCGCACGGTCGCGATGTGATCACAGAAGTTCTGATTCATCGTTGTCGTAGAAAAATGAATACGTGAGCGCTGTCTCACCAACGTTTGAGAGTGCGTTTTATTACCAGAGGCGAAACGCAGTGCTCAGCACGGGGCTGACCGCTTGACAGCATATTCATTTCCTTTTTTTTGCCGGGAACCATGGCAAACAAAGCAGACAAGTGGGAACAGAACGTTCCGGGAAAGTTTTATGTCGATCAGCAATGCATCGACTGCGACCTGTGCCGCGAGACGGCACCGGCGTTTTTCTCCCGCTATGACGAAGGAGGCTACTCGTTCGTCCACAAGCAACCCACGACGGAAGAAGAAATCTCGCTCTGTATGGAAGCCCTCGAAGGCTGCCCCGTCGAAGCGATCGGCAACGACGGCGACGAATAATCGCTTCCACTCTGCTTTCGAAATTTTGAACCTCCCGGACCCTCGGGAGGTTTTTTTGTGCCCGGAAGGTGGTCCATGCGAGCGGCTTACTTAACATGTTAACAATAAATTTCGAAAAAGATAACTAAGGCTTGTTTTGTCGTTCGACGCCGTTACCGCTACGGACCGCATGAAACGGTGTTTTCGAGTTTCGGTGATGAGTTCTTTCGCTGCGGCGTCCGCGCTGGGCGCTTCCGAAGCGGTGCAATTGCCGACATTTTCCGTGCTCTCCCCACGCGTGGCGATGCAAGAGCCGGCGGCGACATTCGCGATGCCGGTCTCGGCGTTGCGCTACGAACCGCTTGTCGATGTGCAGGCGCGCAACCTTGCCGAAGGTCAGGCGGACATCGCGATTCGCGGCGGTATTTTTGAAAACACCGGTTTCAAAGTCGGCGCTTTGTCGCTCTACGATCCGCAGACGGGGCATTATTTTGCCGAAATCCCTGTCGCGCCCAACATGTTGACGGCGCCGGAGATTTTGACGGGCGCGAACAACGCAAGCGCGGGCTGGAATAGCAACGCCGGCACTGTGGCTTATCGGTGGCGGGAAATTCAGACGGGCGGACAACTCACGGCTTCCGTCGGCGAAGCAGCGACTCGACGCGGTGAATTTTATCAAGGCTGGCGAAGCGGTGTCGCGTTGGGCGGCGCGTCGCTTGCTGCCGATGTGAGTGTGGCGCACTCGCGCTCGGATGGGCTCGTGCGTTTTGGCGAACATGAGTTCACGCGCTACAACGCACGCATCCAACTCGCCGGCGAAGGTCGGCAGACAGATTTGTTCTACGGCTATCAATCGAAGTTCTTCGGTTGGCCCAATCTCTACACGCCGTACGCCAACGTTTTTGAAACGGAAAATCTCCAGACGAATCTTGCGGGCATCAACCATCGCGCGGAGTTGGGCGGCGGTGAGTTCTGGGAAGTTGGCGGCTACTATCGTCGCAACAAAAACAACTACGTCTTCAATCGTACTGATCCGGGCGCGTACAATCCGGCGTTTGCGACCGGCCCCGCGCATCACACATCGTGGGTTTACGGCGCGAGCGCGCAGGGACGTTTTGTCGTGGCGGATTTTCCGGTGAACCTCGCGGCGACGTTTATTGATGAAGATCTCACCTCCACATCGCTCGTCTTCGGCCGCTTCAAAACGCGGCAACATGCGAAGCTCGCGATCGTGCCGGAGAAAACGTGGCAGCTCGAAAAGGGTCGTCGTCTGACACTCGAAGCAGGTGCCAGTTATGATCACGCGACGGAGCACTCCGACTCGAACATTTCGCCGATCGTGCAGCTCACGTGGGATCGCCTGGCACCGGCGCTTGGCGTGGACGCGCTGTATGTTTCTTACGCCGAAAGCACGCAGGTGCCGACTTACCTCGCGCTGAACTCTCGCGCGACGGCCGGCTTGTTTCGCGGCAATCCCGATCTCGATCGAGAAACCGCGCGCAATCTTGAGCTCGGCGGACGCGGCGAAATCGGTGCATGGGTTTTGGATGCGGCGTTTTTTTTCCGACGCGACGAACAACTCGTCGATTGGGTCTACGCCTCGACGGTGCCGAATGCTCGTGCGGCGAGCGCGGTCGATATCGACACGGCAGGAGTTGAAGCGGTCGCGCGTTTTTCCGCAAAGGCCGTGGATTTGGTTTTTGGATACACGGGCCTGACGAAGAGCGCGGACTACGGGGCGGCGACAGTCGACGCGAGTTTCTACGCGCTGAATTATCCCAAACATCGCCTGACCGCGGCGGCCGTGGTGCGCATCGGCGGCGGATGGGAGGCCCGCATGGACAACGAATTCCGCTGGCAAGCCACAAACGCTCTGCGCGCGTCGGACGATCACGCGACGCTGAGCTCGATCGGACTTTATTTCACGCCGCCGCGTTTCGCGAAACTGCGTTTCGCTATCGAAGTCGAGAATCTCTGGGACTCCGATTTTCAGGAAGTGCCCGCGGTGCCCGCGTCGCCGCGTTACGTGTCGGGCGGCGTGGCCTACGCGTGGTGAGCGGCGCGAAAGCCGTTTGACAATGCAGGCTCCGCGCCGGTCGCATGCGGCATGCAGGAAAATCCGTTTCTCGATCGCTCCTTCGAAATCCGCTGGTCGCAACTGACGCCTGAGCACGTGGTGCCGGCGATCCGCGCTGCACTCGCCGAAGCGCAGTCCGCGATCGATGCGATCGCCACGCACGCGCTCGAAGAAGTCACGTTTGAAAATACCTTCCTCGCGCTGGAGCAGGCGACCGATGGGTTAAACCTCGCTTGGGGAAAAGTGACGCACTTGCAATCGGTCGCCGATTCTCCGGCTCTGCGCGATGCGCATAACGAAGTACTGCCGGAAGTGTCCGCGTTTTTCGCCCGCATCCCGCTCAATGAGTCACTGTGGGAGCGTTTAAAGGCTTGCTCCGAACGAATCGACGCCGCCTCGCTTACGCCTGTTCGCCGTCGTTTCCTGGAAGAAACGCTCGCCGATTTTCGTCAGCACGGCGCCGATTTACCGGCTGAAAAACGGGCGCGTCTCGAAGCGCTGCAAAGCGAGCTCGCTCAGCTCACGCAGAAATACTCCGAGAACGTGCTCGATGCCACCAACGCGTGGGAATTGATCATCTGGGACGAAGCGCGTCTCGCCGGTTTACCCCAGCACGCGAAAGACGCGGCACGTCGTAGCGCGGCGGCGAAAGGTATTGGTTCTGCGGATACGCCGGCGTGGCGTTTCACGCTTCACATGCCGTCGCAGGAGCCGTTCATGACGTATCTGGAGGATGCCGAATTGCGTCGCCAGATGTGGACCGCGGCAACGTCTGTCGGCGGTCAGGAACCGCATGACAATACGTCCTTGATTCCGCGCATCCTCGCGTTGCGTGCCGAGAAGGCCGCGTTGTTGGGCAAAGCCAATTTCGCCGATCTGGCGCTCGAGCGCCGCATGGCGAAAAACGCCGCCACGGCGCTGGCGTTTGTAGACGACATGGGCAATCGCGCGAAGACTGCGTTTGCCCACGAATGCACCGAACTTGAGGAGTTTAAAGCGCGTACGCTCGGCTGTTCGACGGGACGGCTGGCTCCGTGGGAAATCGCTTACTGGGCAGAGAAACTGCGCAAAGTTCGTTACGATTTTGATGAAGAGGAGCTGCGTCCGTATTTCCCGATGGATCGCGTGATCGCAGGATTGTTCGAACTCGCCAGCCGGGTTTTCGGACTGCGCATCGTCGAACGTCCCGCCGGCTCGGTGGACGTCTGGCATCCCGAAGTGAAATTCTACGATATGAACGACGCCGCCGAGCGACACGTCGGATCCTTCTATGCCGACTGGCATCCGCGTGAATCGAAACGAGGTGGTGCGTGGATGAACTATCTCATCACGGGCGGACCGCGCGAAGACGGATCGCGCGCGCCGCATCTGGGATTGATCTGTGGAAACATGACTCCGCCCGCCGAAGGAAAACCGGCGCTGCTGACCCATCGCGAGGTTGAGACGATTTTCCACGAGTTTGGCCACCTGCTGCATCACCTGCTCGGCGAAGTGGAGATCAAGTCGCTCAACGGCGTGAACGTCGCCTGGGATTTCGTCGAGCTGCCGTCGCAGATCATGGAGAACTGGTGCTGGGAACGCGAGAGTCTCGATCTGTTTGCGCGTCACCATGTATCCGGAGAACGGATACCGGAAGAGATGTACCAAAAAATGCTCGCGGCGCGGAACTTCCGCTCGGCGTGCGCGGTGGCCCGCCAAACGGCATTCGCGAAAATGGACCTGCTCCTCCACGTGCATCCGGAGGCTGTCGTGAGTGGCGAGCGCGGGGTGGAGGAAGCCGCGCGCGAAGGCATCGCGGATCTGTTGATTCCGACCGAGCCGCCATCGCCGACGATCGTGAAACGATTCACGCACCTGTTTGCCGATCCTGTCGGTTATGCAGCGGGCTACTACTCCTACAAATGGGCGGAAGTGCTCGATGCCGATGCGTTCACGCGATTTCAGAAAGAAGGCGTCTTCAACCGCAAAGTCGGCGCGGCTTTCGTGGAGTGCATCCTCAGCCGTGGGAACTCGGAGGACCCCGCCGCGCTTTTCCGCGCGTTCATGGGGCGCGATCCTGATCCGACAGCGCTCCTGCGCCGCAGCGGCTTGATCGCGAAGTGAATCGTTCTAAAACGCGGGAAACTTTCCAAATACGCAACGGTCGCTTGCGAATTTGGCGTTTCGAATAATTGAAGACAGCATTACTTTTTAGCCAACTATGACACTAGACGCTATTCCCCAAGGATTCCTGCCGACCTGGCTCATCTTGGTCCTTCTTCTCATCTCGTTTGTGTTTGCGGCGTACGCGCAAATGCGCGTCTCGAGCGTTTACCAGAAGAACGTGAGGATTCCCTCGCGTGGACGCATCACTGGTCGCGAAGCCGCTGCTGCGGTGATGGCGCGCGCCGGCATCAATGACGTCTCGATCGAAGAGACCGGCGGTCATCTCACGGATCACTACGACCCGACCCGCAAACGCCTCGTGCTTTCCTCGGAAAATTACCGCGGCACGAGTCTCGCGGCCTTGGGCGTGGCCGCGCACGAAGCTGGCCACGCGATCCAGCACAAGGTCGGCTACTCGATGTTGAAAACGCGCATGGCGCTCGTGCCGATCACCCAGATTTCGTCGCAGCTTTTGCCGTTCGTCATGATCGGCGGTTTCTTGTTCGGCGGTATCGGTGGATTCATGCTCGATATCGGTATCCTCTGCTATGCAGTGCTCACGCTGTTCCATCTTGTGACACTGCCGGTCGAGTTCGATGCGAGTCGTCGCGCGAATGTCGAGCTGGCCGGTCTCGGGATCATCGATCGCGATGAAGCGCCGGGCGTGCGTGAGACGTTGAATGCGGCCGCGATGACCTATGTGGCGGCGTTCCTTACCTCGCTACTGCATCTGCTCTATCTGCTGTCGTTGCGTCGCAACGACTGATCGAGTCGCGTATTCATTTTTCACTACAAGCCGGCCGGGTTTTTCTCGGGCGGCTTTTTTGCGTTCAACATGGATTGCGATGACGGCGCTCGCGCGCATCGTGAGGATCATGAAGGCTGTTGTTCTCTCTGCTGCTGATCGAATCGCCGTGTCGCCAGTACCGGAGCCGCGTCCGGCTGCGGGTGAAGTGCTGATCTCTTTGAAAGCGGCAGCGCTTAATCACCGCGATGTGTGGATCAAGTCCGGGCAATACGCCGGCATCCAATATCCGTGCATCCCCGGCTCGGATGGCGCTGGCGTGGTGACCGCGGTGGGAGAGGGCGTCGATGCCGCATGGATCGGACGCGAAGTGATCATCAACCCATGCTTCGATTGGGGACCCTCTCCGGGCGCGCAAAGACCCGATTTTTCCATTCTCGGCTTGCCGCGCGATGGCACGATGGCGGAGTCGATTGCTGTGCCGGTGAAGCAAATCGCGGAGAAGCCGGAGCACTTGAGTTGGAAGGAGGCGGCCGCGCTGCCGCTAGCGGGTCTCACGGCGTATCGCGCGGTGTTTACGCGAGCGAAGGTGAAGGCAGGCGAGCGCGTATTGATCACGGGCGTCGGCGGCGGTGTGGCTTCGTTTGCGTTGCAGTTCGCGCTGGGTGCGGGTGCGGACGTATGGGTGACGTCGAGCTCCGAAGAAAAAATTCGCCGCGCAGTCGAGCTCGGCGCGCGGGGTGGCTTCGATTACCGCGACAAAAATTGGGTGGCCGAAGCGAAGAAACAGACGGATGGTTTCGATGTGATCGTGGACTCCGCAGGCGGCGACGGATTTGAGGCGTTGATCGATGTTGCCGCTTCGGCGGGGCGTCTCGTGTTCTTCGGAGCGACGCGGGGGAATCCTTCCGGCTTTGCGCTGCGCAAAGTGTTTTGGCGTCAGATTTCGCTACTCGGTACGACGATGGGCAGTCCCGCGGATTGGGAAGCGATGCTGGAGTTTGTGCGGTCGCGCAAACTGCATCCGGTCGTCAGCACGCTTTTGCCGATGGAGCACGTGGAGGAAGCGTTCGCGCTCATGGAACGCGGCGGGCAGTTCGGAAAAATCGTGCTGAAGCTCGATTGAGTCAGACGGGCTTCGGCTTGGTCTCGGCGAGCGCGACAGCGGCCACGAGCAGCGCACCGCCGAGCGCGAGCTGCGGAAGGTCGCCAGATTCATTGAAGAAAATGAGCGAGCAGGCGACGCCGAGCGGGACCTTGGCGTTGTTGAAGACGGCGAGCGTGCCGGCGTTGACGCGAGTCGCGCCGAGATTCCACCAAAAGAAACACAAACCCGACGCGAGTACACCGAGATAGACCAACGTGCTGAGTTGCGTCGTCGACAAGGATTCAGGGATGGCGCCGTCGCGTATCCACATAATGGGTACGGTCACGGCGACGGCGCCGAGATAAAGCAGGCCGAAGATCTCGCGATCGCGAAGCGCAGGACGCTGCTGGCGAAAACGGCGGTAGAAAACCTGTCCAAACGCGAAGGCGAGGTTGGACCCCTGCACGAGCAGAAGACCGGAAAGCGTGCTCGCGAACGTGGTGCTCTCGATGACCACAGCCATCGAGCCGATGACGGCTAACAAGGCCGCCACAAGCGCGCGAGGGCGTAGCGTGCGTTCGAGAAGATCAGCAAGGACCGTGACCAGCACGGGGGTTGTCAGTGTGAAAAGCACGACCTGGTGCGCGGCGAGGTGACGGTAGCTCTCGTTGAGCGCGAGATACATGAGACCGAATTGAACGGCGCCCAAAACGATCAAGATCGCCGCGTCATGTCGCGACAGACCGCGCAGTCGCAGAAATGGGAGAAATACCAGCAACGCCAATCCGAGACGCGCGGCAGAGATGAAAGCACTGTCGAGTCCGTGAAGTTTGTCTTTGGTCAGTCCGAAGGAAAAAGCCCAGACAAGAGAAACGACGAGAAGATGGAGCACGGGAGAGGGACGTGGAAGCGGATTACCCGAAGAAAAAGACGGAAGCTCGGTTGGCGATAGAAATTAAGCCTTTCTTACAGGTTGGTTTACACGCGGAAAATTGCGCCGAGTTTTTTCCCGAGCAGAACCGTCAGTCCGACGATGGTGACACCGAGAAAAGCCATGGCCCATACGCCGAGCGCGCTGGCGATGAATTTGCCGTCACCGAGTAGCTGGAAGAGCTCCATGATGGCTTTGGTGATCGGATAATAAACCTGTTTCTGCGCGAGGATGAGCGAGTCGCTGACTTCGAGCATCGCGAACGCAAACGCGAGCAGACCGCCGGCGATCAAGTTGGCAGCGATGAGCGGCAGCGTGACTTTGAACGTCGCTTTGAGCGGCGGGCAGCCGAGATTTTGCGCGGCTTCTTCGAGCGTCTCGCTGGTTTGTTGGAACCCGGCCGCAGCTGAGCGCACGACATACGGCAGACGACGCACCGAGTAGGCGATGATGAGGAGAATGGTGGGATCTTTGGCGGGGTTGAGTGCTTCGAAAAATTTTCCTTCCTGGCTCATCGCGAGGTAACCAAATGCGAGCACGAGGCCCGGAACTGCGAGCGGCAGCATCGCGAGGAAATCCAAGATCTGGCGTCCGGGGATTTTGCTGCGCACCACAACGTACGCGATGGCGATGCCGAGGATGATATCCACAACTGTGGACAAGCTAGCGAACTTCAGGCTGTTCGCGATCGCAGGAACGGTGAGGTCGTGACCGAGCGCGATGCGGAAATTTTCGAGCGTGTAACTTTCGGGCAGGATGCTCGCGTACCAGTCGTTCGAGAACGCGACGAGGACGACGCCGATGTGCGGCAGCACCGCCAGAAAAGTCACGCCGCCGAAAAGTGCGGTGCAAAGCCAGGCGCGCGCGGCCGGGAGTTTTCGAGCGCCGCCGCTGCTCGTCGCCTTGGCCATCATCGCGTAGTTTTGGCGTCCGAAAAGTCCTTTGCCGATGGCGTAGATAGCGACGGTGCTCACGAGCATGATCGACACGAGCGCGTAGGGGCGAGGATTGCCGCCGATCTCTTTCAACCCGGAATAAATCTGCATCGAGGTGACGCGATCGTAGTCGAAGATAAGCGGCACACCGAGTTCGGTGAACGCCCAGATGAAAATGATGGTGCCGCCGGCGAAGAGGCCGGGTTTCATCAACGGCAGCGTCACTTTGAAGAAACGGCGGAAGCCGGTGCAGCCGAGATTTTGCGCGGCTTCTTCCATCGCGGGGTCGATGTTCGCGAGCGCCGCGACGGCGTTGAGATAAAGAATGGGGTAGAGCGAAAGCGCTTGTACGACGGCGATGCCCCAAAATTGATTCGTTGCGAACCAATCGTAGGTCCAACCCTCAGGTCGCAGGCCGAGCTGGATGAGGAGAGCGTTAAGCGCGCCGTATTGGCCGAAGATTTGTTTGATGCCGATCGCGCCCACGAAGGGCGGCAGTATCATCGGGACCAATACAACGGAGGAAAGCAGTGCTTTGCCGGGAAACAGAAACCGGTCCGACACAAACGCCAGCGGAAGCGCGATGAGCAGGCACAGCGTGGTTGTCGCGCACGCGAGCAAAAATGAGTTTCCCAATGCTCCGAGATGAATCGGGTCGCTCAGGAGCAGACCGAAATATTCAAAGGTGAGCCGGTTGTCGGCGTCGACGAAACCGCCTTTCAGGATTTGAAAAATCGGCCAGATAAAAAACGCAGCGAAGAAGACTGCGGTCAGCGCAAACACGAAGCGTGCGAAAGACTGCGACATCGGCCGCGGAGTAAGGCGCGAACGTGCACAGCTGGAAAGCGGGAAGTTATGTGACGCGGGTCACATGTCGGTTTGGCGTCGACCAAAAGAAAAAAGCCGCCGGTGAACTCGGCGGCTTCGAAAGGTGAAGCGAACGGCAGCGCGTTAGCCGTGCGGTTGTTGGCGCAGCGATTTCGATTCGATGAACTCGCGGATCACCTGCATGCGTTTGCGCTCGCGATCTTCCTGCTCGATGTCTTCGACCGTGCGTTGCGCTTCGTTGGCGGCGATGGCCTTGCGCATTTTTGAGAGCGCGAGGTTTTGAAGCTGGCGTACGCGTTCGCGGGTGACGTTGAAGCGCTTGCCGACCTCTTCGAGCGTGAGCTCACTGGAACCATCGAGACCGAAACGCAGTTTGATGATTTCCGCTTCGCGCGGATCGAGCGACGCGACCATCGCGTGCAGATCGGCGTTGCGGCTGCGTTCCTTGAGGCTCTCAAACGGACTGAGCGCGTTTTCGTCGCCGACGATTTCGCCGAAAGTGGACGAGTCGCCGTCGTCGCCGATCGGCGCATCGAGAGAAGTGGGACGCACGGAAACGGATTTCAGATGCGCGACCTTGCTGGTCGGGATCTGGAGCTCCATCGCGAGTTCTTCATCGGTGGGTTCGCGGCCGAGTTCTTCCGTGAGCGCCATCGCGGTGCGGCGCATCTTGGAGATCTTGTCGACCAAGTGAACGGGCAGGCGGATGGTTTTGCTCTGATTGGCGAGGGCACGCTTGATGGATTGTTTGATCCACCACGCGGCGTACGTGCTGAGTTTGCCGCCCTTGCGCGGGTCGAAACGCTCGACCGCTTTGATTAGCCCGATGTTGCCTTCGCTGATGAGGTCCAGAAGCGGAAGGCCGAAATCTTTATAGTCATGGGCGATCTTCACGACCAACCGGAGGTTGGCGGAAATCATGTGGTCGCGAGCAGCCTTGTCGCCCTTGCGAATACGACGGGCGAGCGCGATCTCTTCCTTGACCGTGAGGAGCGGGGTTTTCCCGATCTCTTGAAGATAAAGTTGGAGATTACTGCGGTCGGAAGCGGTCGAAGGCGTGGCCGGGGCGGCGTCGTTTTTTTCCAGAAACGAAGGCGGGGCATCCAAATCGGCAGGCTGGAAGGGGACGGAGGCTTGTGTGGTTTCCACTTCGTCGGCCTCGGCGTACTTGCGGGTTTTGATCACTTGCTGAGCCATGACAGTTCCTCGTTGAGGGTTTTATGCGCTTTGACCGCGTCGGAGGATGCGATCAGCGCGCGCCATATTTTTGGTAACGGATTCCTTTTAGCCGGAATCGTTCCAAAAAGATATACGCACAACTCCCCTCGGAACCCCCGAGGAAAGTGGGTTGTTCGCTGTGACAGCGTCGCGCCAGAGTGACGCGGAGGAGGTCCTGATGACTCAGGAAGACTCAGAAGAATTTGCGTGAATCAATTTGCACGTGATCACGCCGAACGCAAATGGCTGCAAAAAGAAGGAGTGTCCGCCGCGAAATCGGGATATTTGCAGTGAGTGAGCTGCGGAAAATCGCCGAACTTCCTCAAATACGCCGTCTTTCGCCGTGACGTTTGAGGCAGTTGGCCGGCGCTAGAATCGGCCGAGGCCGGGACCGTGTTAAAATTGTTCGGCGATCGCGACGGCTTTAAAGAGCGCGGAGGCTTTGTTGATCGTCTCCTGATACTCGGCGATCGGCTGGCTGTCCGCGACCACACCGGCACCGGCTTGGATGTGGATCTGGCCGTCTTTGATGAGCGCGGTGCGGAGCATGATGCAGGAGTCGAGATTGCCGTCGTAGCCGAAGTAGCCGAGCGCGCCGGCGTAGAAGCCGCGTTGAGACGGCTCGTTTTCGGCGATGATCTGCATGGCGCGGATTTTCGGCGCGCCGCTGACAGTGCCGGCGGGGAAAGTGGCTCGCATGAGATCGTACGCGTTTTTGTCGGGCGCGATGCGGCCTTCGACCTGCGACACGATGTGCATGACGTGCGAGTAGCGCTCGATGACCATCATCTCGGGCACGTGGACGGAGCCGTATTGGCAAACGCGGCCGATGTCGTTGCGCGCGAGGTCGACGAGCATGAGGTGTTCGGCGCGCTCCTTTTCGTCGGCGAGAAGATCTTTTTCGAGCGCGAGGTCATCCGCCGGCGTGGCGCCGCGTTTGCGCGTGCCGGCGATGGGGCGGATTTCCACCAAACCGTCGGTGAGGCGCACGTGCACTTCGGGCGAAGCGCCGACGATCGCGAAATCGCCTGTATCGAGCACGAACATGTAAGGCGAAGGATTCACCGTGCGCAGCGCTCGATAGAGATCGAGCGGAGCCTTGGAGAAAGGTTTGGTGAAACGCTGCGAAGGGACGACCTGGATGATATCGCCGGAGCGGATGTATTCCTTCACGCCTTCGACGACTTTCTCGAACGAGGCTTGTGTGAAATTGCCGGGTGGTACCGCGACATGACCGGGATCGATCAACGGCGCGGGTGCGAGCGAACTCGGGCGGCTCAGCAAATCGTGCAGATGATTCAACTCGGCGACGGCCGCATCGTATGCGGCGGCAGGATCGCCGTTGATGTGCGCGTTGACGCAAAGACGGAGTGTTTGTTTCGCGCGATCGAACGTCAGCAGCGAGTCCGTCAGCATGAAGTACAAGAGCGGCGTACCGAGCTCATTCTGCGGCGCTGCAGGGACGGTGGGCTCGATGCGTGTGATGTATTCATAACCGATGAAGCCCACGGCGCCGCCGATGAAACGCGGCAAGCCCGGCAGGTTGACGGAACGCGAACGCGCCATCTCTTCCTGAATCAATACAAGCGGGTCGGCAGGCGTGGGGATTGTTTGCGTCGGTTGTCCCGGAACGCGGATCTCGGTCGTTTCGGGACCGCAAACGAAGACCTTGCGCGGGCGGCAGCCGATGAAGCTGTAGCGCGACAGATGTTCGCCGCCTTCGACGGATTCGAGCAGGTAGGACGGGCCGGTGCCTTTGAGTTTGGCGTAGGCGGAGACCGGTGTTTCGAAATCCGCCATCAAGTCCGTATAAACGGGGATCACGTTGCCTTGGGCGGAGAGCCGGAGAAAGTCGTCTTTGCTCGGGTGGATGTTCATCGGCAAAAGGCAGGTTATGCGCGGCGGGGCCGGGGGCCGGCAAGGCGAATGACAGTGCCGAAAAAAAGTCGCGGCGCGATCGGGAGGGATCGCGCCGCCAGGAAGGGTTTATTCGACGGTGACGGATTTCGCGAGATTGCGCGGCTTGTCGACATCGCAACCGCGTTCGCAGGCGATGTAGTAGCTCAGCAGTTGCACCGGGATCGTCGCGACGATCGGCAGCACGGCTTCGTGGCACTCCGGGATCGTGATGATGTCGTCCGCGACACCCTCGGGGAACTCGCAGCCTTCCGTCGTGATGACGATGGTTTTCCCTTTGCGCGCTTTGATCTCCTGGATCGAGGAAACGAGTTTGTTGAAGATCTCGGTCTTGGGCGCGAAGAACACAGACGGGCATTTCTCGCTGATGAGCGCGATCGGACCGTGTTTCATTTCCGCCGCCGGATAACCCTCGGCGTGGATGTAGGAAATTTCCTTCAACTTCAATGCACCCTCGAGCGCGATCGGGAAGAGCGAGAGACGACCGAGGAAAAGCATGTCGTCGTAATTCGCGTAACGACGGGCGATCTCCTTGATGCGCGGCGCTTGTTCGAGCGCTTTGCGAACGAGATCGGGGACGGCCTTGAGGGCTTTCACGTACTCGACGCCATCGCTGAAACTCATGTCGCGCATGCGCGCGAGATAGAGCGCGAACATGGCGCCGATGAGGAGCTGCGAAGTGAACGCCTTAGTCGAAGCGACGCCGATCTCGGGGCCGACGTGTTGATAGATACCGCCATCGGCTTCGCGCGCGATGGACGAGCCGACGGTGTTATTGATCGCGAGAACCTTGTAGCCTTTGCGCTTGGCTTCGCGGAGCGCGCCGAGCGTGTCGATCGTTTCGCCGGATTGGCTGACAACAAAGAAGAGTGTGTTTCCGTTGAGCGGCGAATTGCGGTAGCGGAACTCCGACGCGTAATCGACTTCGACGGGCAAGCGCGCGAAGCGCTCGATGAGATGCTCGGCGACGAGGCAGGCATGCCACGCAGTGCCGCAACCGCAGAAAACGACGCGATCCGTCTGGCGAAGCTCGATCGGCGTGAGGTTCAGACCACCAAATTGAGCCGTGCTGCCGTCGGCCGAGAAACGTCCGCGCATGGCGTTTTCGAGCGCGGCCGGTTGCTCGAAAATTTCTTTTTCCATGTAGTGCGCGTATTCGCCGAGCTCGGCTTCTTCCGCGCTCCACGTGACGCGATTCACGACCGGAGAAACGTCCTCCTCGGTCTGCGTGATGATGGAGAAATTCTTGTCCGTGATGTGCGCGAGTTCGCCGTCCTTGAGATAGACGACGTTTTGTGTGCGGCTGATGAGCGCGGCGACGTCGGACGCGACAATCAGCTCGTTGTCGCCGACGCCGATGATGAGCGGGGACGCTTTGCGCGCGGCAACGAGTTCGTTGGGGCAATCGACGCAGAGCACGGCGATGCCGTAGGTACCTTCGACGTGCATGAGACTGCGACGCACGCTTTCGAGGAAGCGGCTTTTGTCGGCCTGCTCAGGCTCTTTGTCGTAGTGATAAGCGATGAGATTGACCAGCGCTTCGGTGTCGGTCTCGGAGGTGAACGTGTAACCTTTCGAGAGGAGGAATTTTTTGATCGAGGCGTAGTTCTCGATGACGCCGTTGTGGATGATGGCGAATTTGCCATCGCTGCTGACGTGCGGGTGTGCGTTTTCATCGGTGACGCCACCGTGCGTGGCCCAGCGCGTGTGGCCGATGCCGGTGGTGCCGACGAAGCGATGCTTGCTGGCCTCTCGGACGAGGTTTTCCACGCGGCCGGTTTTTTTGGCGACGTCGATGCGTTGCTCTTGGATTACGGCGACGCCTGCAGAGTCATAGCCGCGATACTCCAGCCGTTTGAGGCCTTCGAGGATGATGGAGGCCGCTTTCTGCTTCCCGACGTATCCAACAATTCCGCACATAGTTTTTTGGGTTTTAGCTGGCGAAAGTACGGACTGCGTTAAACGTGGTGCAAGGCTTTCCACACATAGCACATGCCAATTCCCAAAGTCATCTCCGTGATCATGGGCGGTGGACGCGGCACGCGTCTTCATCCGCTTACAATGGAGCGTTGTAAACCAGCCGTTCCACTCGCCGGCAAATATCGTCTGGTCGATATTCCGATCAGCAACTGCATCAACTCGGGGTTGAATCGCATCTTCCTGCTGACGCAGTTCCATACGGCTTCGCTGCATCGGCATATTCAGACGACGTATCACTTCGATCCATTCGGCGGTGGATTCGTCGATATTCTTTCGGCGGAACAGACGGAGAAGAGCGCGGATTGGTATCAAGGTACGGCCGATGCCGTGCGGCGGAATCTGCAACATTTCCGCACGTTTGCGCACGACCTCGTGCTGATTCTTTCGGGCGACCAACTCTACCGGATGGATTTCCGGAAAATCATCGAACAACACGTGCAGACCGGAGCGGACGTCACGATCGCGGCGGTGCCGTTTCCCGTTTCGAAAGTGGAAGGCTTGGGCCTGATGCGCGTGAACGACGACCTTTCCATTTCTGAGTTTGTCGAGAAGCCGAAAGATCCCGTCGTCATCGAGGGGCTCGCGCTTAGCCCTGCGGTGCAGAGCCGTCTGCAAAACACCGGGGCGACCGAGAAGCACTGTTTGGCGTCGATGGGTATCTACGTGTTCAACCGCACGGCTCTTGCCGAAGCGCTCGACAACACGATGACGGATTTCGGCAAAGAAGTGATCCCCGGTCTTCTCGGAAAAAAGAAACTCTTCGCCTACATTTTCGAGGGGTACTGGGAAGACATCGGCACGGTCAAAGCGTTCTTCGACGCCAACCTCGCGCTCGCGCAGCCGTTGCCGCCGTTCAACTTCTTCGACGCGAAAGATCCGATCTATACCAAGGACAACTACCTGCCGGCCTCGAAGATCAACAACTGCTCGATCGACTATGTGGTCATCGGCGATGGTTCGATCATCGAGGATTCCACGCTCAAACATTGCGTGCTGGGGATTCGGTCCTTCATCCGCGAAGGTTCGCGTCTCGAGGACGTCGTGATGATGGGCTCGGACTCCTACGAGACGCCCGATCAGCTCATGGCCAATGTCGCCCAGAATCGTCCGCATCTGGGCGTTGGCAAAGGCTGCAACATCCGGGGTGCGATTATCGACAAAAACGCCCGCATCGGCGATCGCGTCACGCTGACCGCCGAAGGCAAAGCGGACGGCGCTTATCCTTACGGCGTGATTGTGCGCGATGGCGTTCTGCTGGTGCCCAAAGGCGGCATCGTGCCGAGCGACACGGTGATCTGATCAGCGCGGAGTAGCGCCTCAGTTTCTCACCGGCGGTTTAAAAGAACCGCCGGTTTTTTGTTTTCGGTGCCGAATATGCGAGCCGACGAGTTTACCGTGTGGACTCAGCAGCGACCGCGGTTTTGGCTTCGCGGCGTCCGCGGACGAATTCCACCACGATGGGCACTACCGAGAGGACGATGATCGCGAGGATTACCAACTTGAAATTTTTTTGGATAAACGGGTGCGCTCCGAAGAGAAACCCCGCGTAAGTGAAAAAGTAGATCCAGATAAACCCGCCGATGACATTGTACGCGATGAAGCGCGAGTAGGTCATCTTACCGACGCCCGCTACGAACGGCACGAACGTGCGCACGATCGGCACGAAGCGTGCGAGGATGATCGCGCGGCCGCCGTACTTTTCGAAAAACGCGTGTGCGCGATCGAGGTGTTTTTTGCGGAGAAGCAGTGAGTCTTCGCGGGAAAAAACCTTCGGTCCGATTTTCGCGCCGATCCAATAATTCAACGTGTCGCCGAGCACCGCTGCGACGAACAACAGCAGCGCCATCAAATGAACGTTAAGTCCGGTTTCCGGTTTGGCGCAGAAGGCGCCGGCAGCAAACAGCAGCGAGTCGCCTGGCAGAAACGGCGTCACGACAAACCCCGTTTCGGCGAAGATGATCAAAAAGAGCACCGCATAAGTCCACAGCCCGTAATCGCGAATGATCTCCGCCAGATGCGCGTCGATGTGGAGGATGAAGTCGATGAGCTTTTTGATGAGATCGAACATAGAGTGGGGCGACAGCAGTTTTCGGGCGCAAAAAAGGCAGGCGTGGAAAACACGGCCTGCCTGCATAGAAAAGGAAAAATGCTGGACGGCTTAGACCTCGGGCTTGGTTTTGCGGAGACCGAGAACGCGATCACCCGTTTTCCACTGGCCGCGCTTCTTGAGGAGATCGACGCGCTCGAAGCGCTTCAAGACGTTGCGCTTGACCACGATGCCGCTGGAACCTTGGAGACTTTTGTGTTGTGACATGACGTTTAGAAAGGGACGTGCGTTGGGAGGAAAGGGTCAGGAGCTAGAGTTCGCCTTCGCCCATGACAAGTATTTTTCCGCAACGATTTCCGAACGCACCGCGATCCACTCGGGCGTTTCGTAAGGATGATGAGCCGCGATCCACGCGGCGAGGGCGGTCTGTTGTTCGGGAAGAAACTTCACGCAGAGGCGAAATTCGGTCGCAGTCTCAAGGCGGCCTTTCCAGCGGTAAACCGACGTAATAGGTCCTTCGATTTGCACGCAGGCCGCCAGTTTTTGCTCAATCAAGCCGCGCGCCAGCGTCTCCGCTTGCTCGCGTGTCTCCACCGTTGTCCAACCGATCATCAACATGCGGCCATAGTTCGCGCAGCCGCCCGCGCGGCAAGTGGGTAAAATGCCCTTGACGGTCCCGAGCTTTGGGCCTGTCTTACGCGGTTTCACCGCAGCCAACCACCCAGTCATTCATGAGAGACGACTATCTAAAGGAAGCCCAGAAGGTCATTAATGATCCCAACGTTTTGATCAACGTGGTGTCCCGTCGGGTGAAGCAGCTCAAACGCGGCAGCCGCCCGCTGGTCGAATCCCTTGAAAAACTTTCCTCCGAAGACGTCGCCTTGCGCGAGATCATCGAGGGTAAAATCAGTTTCGAACTCGCCGCTGGCAGCGACAACTAAGCCCGCGGTGCTCATGCCGACTGGCGGCTGCGCCCACGCCCGGCGTTGAGGAGCCTCCATGTCCGCAAAGAAAAAAGATCCCGTTCGCTACTCCGAAATCCGCAACGCGAAGGCGTTGCGCGATTATACGGTGGACGAGCGTTTTGAGGCGGGCATCGCGCTCAAGGGCACCGAAGTGAAATCCATCCGCGCCGGTCGCGCGCAGATAAACGATGCGTTTGGCCGCTTCGAAAAGGGCGAGCTCTGGCTCTTCAATGCGCACATCGAAGAGTACGCGTTTGGCAACATCTACAACCACGACGCCAAACGGACGCGCAAGCTCCTGCTCAATAAACACGAGATCCGCAAGATCGCCCAAGCCATGCAGGCCGGCGGCAAATCATTGATCCCGCTGCGGATGTATTTCAAAGAAGCCCTTGTGAAAGTCGAAGTTGCCCTCTGCACCGGAAAAAAGCTCTACGACAAACGTCAGGACCTGAAGAAACGGGCCGAGATGGATGAAGTGGCCAAACAGCTGAAATTCCGTCGCGCATGAGTGCCGCCGCTTCGCCCGCCTCCCACGTGACGGTACGAGTGCCTGGCAGCACGTCCAATTGCGGAGCCGGCTTCGATACGCTCGGTCTCGCGCTTCAGATCTACAATCGGGTCTCGCTGCGTCGCTTGACGGGCGATTTCGGGATCCAGCCGCTGCGCTCGGAAGATGCGCGCGGGCAAAAAATGGTCGAGATTACCGCCGAGGCGTTTTTCGCCGCCGCGCAAATCGCGCCGCTCGGATTTGAGTACACGATCACCGGCGAGGTGCCACCTGCGCGCGGCCTCGGCTCGAGCATGACGGTGATCGGTGGAGTATTGGTGGGTCTCAATGCTTTGACGGGAGCTGCGCTCAGCACTGATCGTTTGGTCGAAATTGCCACCGAGTTGGAAGGGCATCCTGACAACGCGTCGGCCGCGATCCTCGGCGGATTTTGCGTCGCGCGCTGCGATCCGGAAACCAATCGCTACCTCGGAGTCGTGCGCGTTCCCATTCCGAAGGATCTCATCTTCATCGTGGCGTCGCCTGCGGTCGAAGTTTTGACCAAAGAGTCGCGCGGCGTCTTGCCGTCCACGTTGCCGTATTTCGAGGCGGTGAAGAGCATCAACAGCGCCGCGTTTTTCGCGGCTGCGCTCGCGACCGGCGACTACGAGCAACTGCGTCATGCGGTGAGCGATTTCATGCACGAGCCGTATCGGCTGCCAAAGATTCCCAATGGGCGCACCGCGATCGACGCGGGCATCGCCGCAGGCGCGTTGACCGGCTGGCTGAGCGGAAGCGGCTCCAGCGTGCTCTGTCTGGCCCGCGCTGGCTGCGAGGCGGTGGTCGGCTCCGCGATGCGCGAGGCGTTCGCCGAAGCCGGCTTGGCGAGCGAAGTCCGCATCTTGCTGGCCGACAATCAGGGCGCGGTGATCGAGTGACGTTTGGCTGTATTCGAAAATCGAATACACAAGGTTCCATGCTCCACATCGTCCTTTTTCAGCCCGAAATCCCGCAGAACACGGGAAACATCGGGCGCATGTGTGCGCTGACCAAATCGCGTCTCCATCTGATCCATCCGCTGGGGTTCACAATCACGGACCGGCATCTCAAACGCGCGGGGATGGATTATTGGTATTCGCTCGACGTGCATCATCACGCGGACTGGGCCGCGTTTCGCGCGAGCGAAACGGGGCCGAAGCGCCTTTGGTTGTTCACGACGAAAACGACGCAGTCGTATTGGGACGTTCAATACGCGGACGGTGATGGGCTTGTTTTCGGCAACGAAGGGCATGGCGCGCCTGCGTGGCTGCATGCGGAGTTTGGTGAAACCGCGCGCGTGACCATTCCTCACGCCAATCCCGACCTTCGCTCGTTGAATCTCAGCACGGCGGCGGGGATCGCCTGTTACGAGGCGCTGCGGCAGATCGGATTTCCTGCGAAGACGGGCGCGTGATGCGCGACGATCAGCGCGCGAGCGTGCGGCGATAAAGTTCTTCGACCTTGGCGCGGGCCCACGGCGTGCGCCGGAGGAACTTCAAACTCGAGGAGATGCTCGGGTCGTAGTTGAAACAGCGAATATCGATGCGTCGTCCGAGCTCGGCCCAGCCGAGATGTTCGACCAGCCGGTTTAAAATGGTCTCCAACGTGAGACCGTGGAGCGGGTCGTTGGATTTACCGGGCGCTGACATGGGGAATCGCGCTCAAGAGGGTACGCGTGTATTCATGTTTTGGATTCGTCATCACCTCGATGGCATCGCCCATTTCCACGATCTTCCCGCGATACATCACGGCGATGCGATCGGAGATGTGTTTCACCACCGCGAGATCGTGCGAGATGAAGATGAGCGTGAGATTCATGCGGCGCACGAGGCCTGCGAGCAGGTTGAGGATTTGCGCCTGAATGGAGACATCCAGCGCGGACACGGGCTCGTCGGCGATGATTACCTTGGGTTCGAGCGCGAGCGCACGGGCGATGGCGATGCGCTGACGCTGGCCGCCGGAAAATTCGTGCGGATATTTTTGCATGTAACGCGGCGCGAGGCCGACGTCTTTCATGAGTTGAATGACGCGCTCGCGGATTTTTTCCGGAGGCACGACACGATGCACGCGGAGCGGCTCGGCCAGCGTATCGAAAATCGTCATACGCGGATTGAGCGACGCGAACGGATCTTGAAAAACCATCTGCAGTTCGCGTCCGGCGATGGTGAGCTCGCGGCGCGAGATTTCGGTGAGATTGCGGCCTTCGAGCACCACCGCGCCTCCGGTCGTGGGAACGAGCTGCATGATGGTGCGCGCGAGCGTGGATTTGCCGGAGCCGGATTCACCGACCAAACCGAGGACTTCGCCGCGGCGCAGCTCAAACGAAACGCCGTCGACTGCGCGGACGACGGTGGGATTCAGGTCGATGATTTTGCCGGAGCGGATCTTGAAATGAGTCTGAACATTTTCCACGCGCAGCATGGGCTCCGCCGAATCGAAAACACGTGGAGTGGGATCGACGGCGTCGTTCGTCGAAGGAACCGGTTCGAAGCGCGCCAGGAGTTCTTCTTCAGTAATCGGCTTCGAGAGATCGGGCGGCATTCCGGGAATGGAGTAGAGCTCGCGCCCTTTTTCCTGAAGCGACGGGATGCAGCGTTGCAGCGCTTTGGTGTACGGATGTTGGGGATCGCGGAACAGCGTGCGCGTATCGGCGCGCTCAACGATGCGGCCCGCATACATGACTTGCACGCGGTCACACAGACCGGAAACGACGGCCAAATCGTGTGTGATAAAAATAACCGCCATGCCGAGCTCGGCCTGCATTTTTTTGATCAAGGCGAGGATTTGCGCCTGCACGGTCACATCGAGTGCGGTGGTGGGTTCGTCGGCGATGAGGATGTCGGGACGCGTGATCAACGCCATCGCGATCATCACGCGTTGACGCATGCCGCCGGAGAACTCGTGCGGATAGCTCTTCATGCGTTTCTCCGCATCGACGATACCGACAGCTTCGAGCATCTGGATCGCACGTGCGCGCGCTTCACGACGGGTGATCTTCTCGTGAATGAGCAGCGGTTCGATGAGCTGTTCGGAAATCCGCATAAACGGATTCAGCGACGTCATCGGGTCCTGAAAGATCATCGAGATGCGTTTGCCGCGAATGCTGCGCGCTTGAGCGGGCGTGCAGTGCAGCAAATCGACACCGTCAAAAATCGCTTCGCCGCTCTCGATTCGTCCGGGCGGTTGAGGAACCAGACCCATCAACGAATAACACGTGACGGATTTTCCTGAGCCGGATTCGCCGACGATGCCGAGCGTCTCGCCGCGCTCGAGATCGAAACTGACTCCATCGACTGCACGGTAAACACCGCTGCGGGTATGAAAGTAAGTACGAAGATTTTTGACGGAGAGAAGTGGCACGATGACGAAACGTTTAGGAGGAGAGTGTGTAGCTGGATTTCAGTTCGGAATCCATCGCGGCCAAAACCGTATCCGGCATCAGCCGCGAAAGCGAACCGCCACCCGTCGGCGGGCAATCGGGTGGTTGCAGGATGATGTGCGGTGCGGAGAAAACCGGGCCGGTGCGAACGGGATTGGTTGGACCGAATAGAGCGATCAACGGCACGCCGAGCAGATTAGCCAGATGCATGCCGCCGGTGTCGTTTGTGATCAACGTCGTGCACTGGCGAAGGCGCGAGATATAGGCGGGCAAGTCGGTTGTACCGGCGAGATTTTGCACGCGCTGTGCTGGCAATCCCTCGGCGATGCGGTCGGTGATTGCGCGATCGTTGGCGGTGCCGAAGAGCAAAATTTCCAGATTGGGTTGCGAGAGCAGCTTTTCCGCGAGCGAGCGCCAGTGTTCGATGGGCCAGCGTTTTTCGGGATTGTTTTCCGAACCGGCGATGAAACCGATGACGCGCGTATCGTTCGGAGAAAGCCCGGGGCGGGCGAGCGACATGCGATCGGCGGGTTGAAGCAGTCCGAAATGGCGGAAGAAATTTTCCCACAGCTCGAGCTGATGGTGCTGACGCTCATCAAAATCCTTTGGCACTTCGTAACGATGCGTGAGCAGCGGACGACGGCGGCCGGGTTTCACGAGGCCAAAGCGTTGGCGGCATCCTGTGAGGCGCGCTTCGATGTCGCCGCGCGCGGAATGCGTGAGCAGCACGTATGTATCCGGATATTCACTACGCAGCCGGCGGAAGAAGCGGAAATACCCCCAACCGCGCGCGGGCAGCGAAATGATGCGATCGGCCAGCGCGGTTTCTTTCAGCAGAGGAGCGAAGGCGGATTTGGCGATGAACGTGATTTCCGCGTCGGGTCGCGCCTCGCGGAGCGCGCGTAGGAGCGGAACCGCCATGACCACATCGCCGAGCCAGTTGGGCAGGCGGATCCACAGCCGTGTTTTGCGGGGCAGGGAGGTCGTGCCGCGGGCGGCGAGATCGGCGGCGAGGAGGTTGCGTTTCGATTCGAGGCGGAAACGCGCATGCGGCGAGTCCTGATGCCGCCAGCGCGCATGACTCCACAACCACGAAGCGCACAGGTTTTCATCGGTCGCGAGCGCGGTCTCGAGCCAGCGATTGAGCGCGAGCGTGGCGGACTCGGCGGTGCCATCGTGGGCGAGCTCGGCGAGCTCGAAGCGCACGCGCCAGAAGCCGAGACGCCGCGGGAAGAATGTCACGAGTTTCGCGCCGGAGCGCGCGACGAGCATGCCGGGAAGTTCGGTGGTCGAGCACACGCGACCGAGGAGCGTCGTGAGCGCACCTTGATTGCCGGCGTTTTGGTCAAAGAGAACACCGACCGTGCCCTGGCGTTTGAGGATGCGAAACGATTCCGCGAGCCCTTCCTTGCGCGAAAGCAGACGCATGCCGTGGCGCTCTCGTGTGGATTTCACCCAGGCGTCGGCCGTCGGATTGTCGAGCGGGCGGAAGATGACGCCGAACTCGCGCATCGGCACCGGCAAGAAAAGCGAGAGCCAGGTGAGGCTTTCCCAGTACGCCATGTGCGGCGTGCCGACGACGAGCGGATGCGGCGATTCGGAGTGATGGCGGAAGCAGTTGATGACGGGATCCGCGACTTCGACGATGCGGCGCAGACGCGTTTCGCTCAGAAATGGACTGGCGAGCGAAAGAAAGGCGGTCTCAAACAAACGCCGGCTGCTTTCGCGCGCCATGCGGCGATACCACGCGCGTTCTTTTCCCGGAAATGCGTGATGCAGATTGGAAAACAGCAGATGGCGGCGGCGGGCGGACAGGATCAAAAGCAAATCACCGAGGGCAAATACGCCGAGACGGAGACAGCGTTCAGGGGTAAAGGCGATGAGCCGGCCTGTGAATTGGATGACGGTTTTTAGCACGCGACGTGGAGGGTTCGTCGGCGGTCGCCACGCGCTGGGCGATTAGCGTTTGATTTCGCCGAAGAAAGTTCATCAAACGAAGCGGTCTCGCGGTTAAAAGCAGAATTTGCGCGGCGCCTTTCTTTCATGGTCGAACTTCTCATCATCAAACCTTCCTCGCTCGGGGATATCGTGCATGGCCTCCAGGTCGCGTCCTCGATCAAGGCACAACGTCCTGATGTGCGCATCTCGTGGATCGTGCGCGATATTTTCGCTGCTTTGGTGCGGCAGTGCGAAGCGGTCGATCGCGTGTATGTGTTTGAGCGCAACAGTGGGTTAAACGGTTTTTTCCGTCTCATGCGTGAAGTGCGCGAGACGCAGTTTGATTATGTTTTCGATCTTCAGGGCTTGCTGCGCTCGGGGCTGATGACGCTCCGTGCGCGAGGACGCCGCAAAGTCGGTCGTGCGGATGCACGTGAAGGCGCTGGTTTGTTTTATCACGAAAAGGTGTCGATGCCGCCGTCGGGCAAACATTCGCACGCGCTGGAGATTTTGCTGCAATTTCTTCCCGTGCTCGGGCTCAAACCCGAACTTGCGGGCCAGCTGCGTTTTCGCGAAGTCGATGGGCTGAATCTCAGCCACATCGAAGGCCGCGGCGGTGCGCAACCGGTGGTGATTTTCCCTGACAGCCGTCGCGCCGAAAAACGCTGGCACGGGTTTAAGGAGCTCACGGAGTTCATCGCACGCGATGGCTCGGGGCGCAAAGTCGTGTGGGCGGGAAACAACTACCTCGATTACAAGGACGCGCTCAGCGAATCGCAGTTTCTCAATCTCACGGGCAACACGAGCCTCATGGCATTGCCGGCGCTGATCAAACGCGCGGGCTGGGTCATCGCCAATGACAGCGGTCCGCTGCATCTGGCGGCGGCGTTGGGCGTGCCGGTGCTGGGGATTTTTGGCCCGACCGATCCGCGTTTGTACGGGCCGTTTCCGCTCACCGCACCGACCAATCACGTCGCGCAGGCGCCGATCGGAAACTTGAAACTGCTCTCAGCACGCGAGGTTTACGCGCGATTCAAGCGTCTCGACGGCACCCGCGTGCGCACCGCGCATCCGTTTCCTTTTCCGCAGCGAGGCATCTGAACGCGGCTGCACGAACCGCGCGCCCGCTGAAAAATTGGCGTGAGTCGCGCGGCGTTAACGGTTTCGCTGCGTCTTTCCCATGCTCGATCCCAAACTCCTTCGTGAATCGCCGGACCTCGTCCGCGCTGCGATTGCCAAGAAACATCTCGATGTCGATCTCGACGCGGTGCTCGCGCTCGATGCGTCGTGGCGTGCTCAGCTCCAGGAAACCGAGCAACTCCGCAGTCAGCAAAAAGCGGCCAACACCGAAATGGCGAAGCTGCCCAAGGGCTCGCCCGAGTTCATCGCGAAGGTGCAGGAGATGAAGGCGCTGTCCGCGCAGCTGAAAGAGCGCGAAGCACAACTCAAGGAGACGGAAGAAAAATGGAAACAAGCCGTGCTCGCGCTTCCGAATTTGCCGCACGAAAGCGTGCCGGAAGGACGCACGCCCGAAGAAAACGTGGTCTTCTCGACGCATGGCGACGTGAATGCCGTGTCGCCGCATGCGAAAGCGCATTGGGAGGTCGCTGGCTTTGATCGTCTCTTCGATTTTGCGCGTGGCGCAAAAGTCACGGGCGCGGGTTTTCCGTTTTATGTGGGCGACGGCGCGAAGATCGTTCGTGCGTTGCTTCACTTCTTTTTGGATGAAGCGGGCCGCGCCGGATACTTGGAAGTAAATCCGCCGATTTTCGTGAATGCGGCGAGCGCCACCGCGACCGGTCAGCTGCCGGACAAAGAAGGGCAGATGTACGAAACCGCAGACAAACTCTACGCCGTGCCGACCGCGGAAGTGCCGCTCACGAATTATCTGCGCGACGAGATCCTCGATGAATCCGCGCTGCCCGTTTATCGTTGCGCGTACACACCCTGTTTCCGCCGCGAAGCGGGCAGCTACGGCAAGGATGTCCGCGGACTCAACCGCCTGCATCAATTCGACAAAGTCGAGCTGCTGAAATGGGTGCATCCGTCGACGAGTTACGAAGAACTCGACAAGTTGCGTCTCGATGCGGAGCGGCTGTTGCAAAAACTCGGATTGCCGTATCGCGTGCTGCTGATGTGCGGTGGCGATCTCGGATTTGCGCAGGCGAAAAAATACGACCTCGAAGTCTGGTCTGCCGGACAAAAGCGTTGGCTGGAAGTGTCGAGCTGTTCGAACTTCGAAGCGTTTCAAGCGCGTCGCGCGCAGATCCGTTTCCGCGCGAAAGGCGCGGACAAGCCGGAGCTCGTGCATACGCTCAACGGGTCGGGTCTCGCGGTTCCGCGCGTGCTGGCGGCGATCTTGGAGAACAATCTTCAGGAAGGTGGCCGCGTGAAGATCCCGGACGCGCTCGTGCCGTATTTCGGCAAGGAGTTCCTCAGCTTCGCCTGAGCGCGGATTATTGCGCCTTCCCGCCGTCGGACGTCGTGTCGTTTTTGTGATGAGTGCGTCCGTCGGTATGGAAAAAGTGAATACAGTCGCGGGCTTGCTGACGCGCGGCCGGCTGCATCCTACGGCGGTGGTGCATGCCGATCGCGCGCAGACAGAAGCGCCGAGCCAGCCATGGTGCATCGCTTTTTCGGGCGGAGCCGATTCGCTCGCGTTGCTGATCCTCGTACTGGCGCATTGGCCGGGCATGCGAAGCTCGCTGGTGGCATTGCATTTTAATCACCGGCTTCGCGGAGAAGCGAGCGACGCGGACGAACGTTTTTGTCGCGAGGTCTGTGCCGCGCTCGGCGTATCGCTGCGAGTCGGACAATGGGAGAACGCGCGAGCCGATGCCGGCGAAACCGAGGCGCGTGAGGCGCGACAACGTTTCTTCGCAAACGCGATGGAGTCGGTCGGTGCGAAAATTCTTTGGACGGGGCATCATCGCGACGATGTCGCCGAAACCCTGCTGATGCGGATCGCGCGAGGAAGTAGCTCGGCTGGATTGGCGGCGCCGCGTCCCGTGCAACAGCGGCGGGACGGGCGTTGTTTTTTGCGACCGCTCATCGCGATTTCCCGACAGGAAATCGAAGACGCGCTTCGAGCCGCGAAACTCACTTGGCGCGAAGACGCGACCAACGCCGGCCGCGATTTTTTTCGCAACCGCGTGCGTCACGATGTGCTGCCCGCGCTCAAAAAAGCGGCGGAAAACGATGCGTTGGCGGGAGTGGCACTGACCCGCGAGCTTTTGGACGAAGACGATGCCGCGTTGGAAACGTGGCTCGCGGAGCTAATGCCAGACGGTAGTGGTGCGACGGATACATCGCTGGATCTCCGCCCGCTGGTCGGGCGTCCGCGTGCGTTGTGGCGCCGCGCGCTGCGACGCTGGACGCCGTTGACCGAACTCGCGCGCGCGGGCTTCGAGGACGTGCTGGCGTTGTGTTTGCGTGGATATGGCCGTGCGAACGCTGGCGACGGTTGGGTCGAGATGTGCGAAGGCGTGCTTTATTTTCAGTCTGCGACTGACGGCGACGAAAGTTCAACGGCATGGGCTGCGGTTTCGCTTGTTGTAGGCGGACGCTTATTTTTGCCCGATGGCGGTCGGCTAACGGCGCAGTCGATCTCGTTGAAAGAAGCGCGCGAGCTGATCGCTGCACGTGCGATCGATGTTGATCGCGAAGCTCTCGTCGCGACGAATGCGCGGGAGTTGCGCGTGCGGCGCAAGCGAGTGGGCGATCGTTATCATCCGCTCGGGGCGCCGGGTTCGGCGAAACTACAGGATTTGTTTGTGAATCGAAAGATTCCGGTCTCGCAGCGACAGATTTGGCCGCTGGTTTGCGAACCTGACGAAAAAATCGTATGGATTCCCGGATTTCCCCCTGCGGAGGGATCGAAAATCACCGATACTTCTGTAACGGTCGTGCGTTTGACTTATGAAATCGGAACCCACACCGTCCACCCTCAGTCCCAACGAGTAAATGTCCGATCTTAAAAACGACAAGAAACGTCGCCCCTTGAAGAACCTGCCTCCTGAACGTTTTCAGCCCAAAGTTCTTCTGATCTGGCTGTCCATCGCGGCAGCCGTGCTGGCTCTCTTTATGTTGAGTCCGGCGCGCTCCGGTGCATTCGCCGAAGTGAAGATTCAGGAGGTGGTCCGGCTCGCCGAGCAGGGTAAAATCAAGGAAGGCACGATCCGTCCCGAGCAGTCGGGAGCACGCGATCAGAACTTGATCCGCGGCGAAGCGACTGAGCCGATTTTCTCCGATGGCATGGGTGGCAAGACCGCCAAGTTCATTGCCCGCGGGCGCCTCACCGACGCCAATCTCGAAAAGCTCCAAGCGTCCATGGCGTTTGAAGAGCTGCCGCCTTCGACGTGGCTCTCGGCGCTGGCTTCGCAACTGATCCCTTTCATCCTCATCATCGGCTTGCTGTATTTCCTCTTCGTGCGCCAGCTGCGCAATGCCGGTCGCGGTGCGCTCAGCTTCGGCAAGAGCCGCGCGAAGTTGCTTACGCGCGATCGCGACAAGGTGACGTTTGCCGATGTCGCCGGCTGCGACGAAGCGAAGGAAGAAGTCGGCGAAGTCGTCGAGTTTCTCAAAGAGCCCAAGAAGTTCACCAAAATGGGCGGCAAGATTCCGAAAGGCATCTTGATGGTCGGCCCTCCCGGCACCGGTAAAACGCTTCTCGCGAAGGCCGTGGCCGGCGAAGCCGATGTGCCGTTTTTCTCCATCAGTGGTTCGGACTTCGTGGAAATGTTTGTCGGCGTCGGCGCGAGCCGCGTGCGCGACATGTTTGAGCAAGGACGCAAAAACGCGCCTTGCTTGATCTTCATCGACGAAATCGACGCGGTCGGTCGTCAACGCGGCGCCGGTCTCGGCGGCGGTAACGACGAGCGCGAACAAACGCTCAACTCGTTGCTCGTCGAGATGGACGGTTTCGACACCACCGAAGGCGTTATCATCATCGCGGCGACCAATCGCCCCGATGTGCTCGACGGCGCGTTGCTGCGCCCGGGTCGTTTCGACCGTCAGGTGTATGTGGATCTTCCTGACATCGTGGGGCGCGAACAAATCCTGCGCGTGCATGCGCGGAAAATTTCTCTGTCCGACGATGTCGATCTCAGCGTCGTTGCGCGCGGCACGCCGGGTCTCTCCGGTGCTGAACTCGCGAATCTTCTCAACGAGAGCGCGCTTCTCGCCGCTCGCCGCAACAAGAAGAAAGTCGAGATGATCGATATCGAAGACGCGCGCGATAAAGTGCTCTTCGGTCGCGAGCGCCGTCGTGTGATGGACGACAAGGAAAAGAAGATGACCGCCTGGCACGAAGCCGGTCACGCGATCGTCGGCGCGGTTCTCGATGACGGCACGATGCCCGTTCACAAAGTTACCATCATTCCGCGCGGCCAAAGCCTCGGCAGCACGACGTACATTCCGACAAAGGATATTCTCGGTCGCACGAAGAAGCAGTTGCTCACCCGCATCTGTACCGCGATGGCCGGCCGTATTGCCGAACAATTTGTCACGGGCGACATCAGCGACGGCGCTTATGGCGACATCAAACAGGCGACCAAAATCGCCCGCGCGATGGTCTGCGATTTCGGCATGAGCGATCTCGGCCCGATCGCGATGGGTGAAAACCAGGACACGGTATTCCTCGGTCGCGACATCACCCGCTCGCAGCACATCAGTGAAGACACTGCCCGTCGCGTCGATGCGGCGGTGGCTGAAATCATCAGCAGCGAATATCGCCGCGCTGAGGAAATCCTGACGCAGCATCGCGAAGCTTTGGATAAAGTCGCGCAAGCGCTCCTCGAACACGAAACCATCGAAGGCAAACACGTCCTCGAGATCATGAAACAAGGCGAGATTTCCTCGCCGATTGTTCGCGAGTCTCTGTCGCCACAGCCTCCGAAGAAAATCCCGGGTGAGGCCCCTGCGGGTGAACGCGATCCGGAAGATTTGGGCGGAACCGCTCCCGCGCCGCATCCGGCCTGATCGTTTCTATTTTTATCCTTAAAGGCGCGACCACTCGTCGCGCCTTTTTTGCATCGCGAGCCGAGAGCCGCCCGTCTCCGCCTGACGAACGTGTCAGGTAATCTCGTAAATTGCTCGCAGTTAACCCGCCATGCTTGCCCACGATATGTAAATCGGCCTTGCTGGGCGCCTCCTATGAAGAAAGCGCTAATCACTGGTATTACCGGACAGGACGGCAGCTACCTGGCCGAACTCCTTTTGGAAAAAGGTTATGAGGTGCATGGCATCATTCGCCGCGCCTCGAGCTTTAACACGAGCCGCATCGATCATCTCTACCGAGATCCGCATTCGCCCGATGCCCGACTATTCCTGCACTACGGCGACCTCGCCGACTCTGTGCAGATGGTGAAGCTGCTGTATAGCCTCCAGCCCGACGAAATCTATAATCTTGGTGCGCAGTCTCACGTGCGCGTGTCGTTCGATATTCCGGAATACACGGGTGATGTCGTCGGCCTCGGCGCGGTACGCATTCTCGAAGCGATTCGCGAAGCCGGTTTGGTGAAGAAATGCCGTTATTACCAGGCGTCGTCGTCCGAGATGTTCGGCAAAGTTCAGGAAGTGCCGCAGACGGAGAAGACGCCGTTCTGGCCGCGTTCTCCGTACGGCTGCGCGAAGATGTACGCCTACTGGCTCACGGTGAACTATCGCGAATCGTACAATCTCCACGCGTCCAACGGCATTCTCTTTAATCACGAGTCGCCGCGCCGCGGTGAGACTTTCGTCACCCGCAAAATCACACGTGCGGTCGGCCGCATCAAAATGGGACTGCAAGACAGCCTCATCCTCGGTAATCTCGATGCGAAGCGCGACTGGGGTTACGCAAAGGAGTACGTGGAGATGATGTGGATGATGCTCCAGCAGGACGAGCCGGACGATTACGTGGTCGGCACCAACGAAACGCACAGCGTGCGTGAGTTCTGCGAAGTGGCTTTCGATCGCGTCGGTTTGGATTGGCAGAAGTACGTCAAATACGACGCCCGCTACGAGCGCCCGGCCGAAGTCGACTTGCTCATCGGTAATCCCGAAAAAGCGCGCAAGAAGCTCGGTTGGGAACCGAAGGTGCGTTTCAAAGAGTTGGTCTCCATCATGGTCGATCACGATCTCGAACTCGCCAAACGCGAAGCGCAGATCGCCAATTTGCCGGCGGTCTCGTAATCAGCGCGTGTCAGCGGCCCGGAGTTTTTGGCTCCGGGCAAAATCATCGTTTCCATGAAACTTTTTATCGCAGGTCACCAAGGGATGGTCGGTGGTGCGCTGGTTCGTCGTTTCCGCGAAGAACCGGGCGTGGACCTTCTCCTTCGCACGCGACGCGAACTCGATCTCACGTCGCAAGCCGCAGTCGACGCGTTTTATGCCGCGGAGAAACCCGACACCGTCATCATGGCCGCGGCCAAGGTCGGGGGTATCCACGCGAACAATACATATCCGGGCGAGTTTTTGTACGACAACCTCGCCATCGCGGCGAACACCATCCACGCCGCGTGGCGCCACGGCGTGAAACGCTTCCTCTTCCTCGGCAGCTCGTGCATTTATCCGAAACTCGCGCCGCAACCGATGCGCGAGGATTGTCTGCTCACAAGCGCGCTCGAAGCGACCAACGAAGCCTACGCGATCGCCAAGATCGCCGGGCTCAAACTCTGCCAGTATTACCGCAAGCAATACGGTGTGCTGTTTCATTCGGCGATGCCGACGAATCTGTATGGCCCGGGGGATAATTATCACCCGCAAAACTCGCATGTGCTGCCGGCGTTGATCCGTCGTTTCCACGAAGCGAAGCAAGCCGGTCTTTCCGAAGTGACCGCGTGGGGCACGGGCAAACCGATGCGCGAATTTCTCCATGTGGATGATCTGGCCGATGCGTGTGCGTTTCTGCTGAAGCTCGAGAATCCGCCCGATTGGGTGAACGTCGGCACCGGCGCCGACGTCACCATCCGCGAGCTCACGGAAACCGTCGCACGTGTCGTCGGTTTCAAAGGCAAGGTTGTGTGGGATGCCTCGAAACCCGATGGCACTCCGCGCAAGCTCATGGATGTCTCGTTGCTTGCTGGTCTCGGCTGGCGCGCGCGCATCCCGCTCGAAGACGGCTTGGAGCGTACCTATGCGTCCTTTCTTCGCGAGAGCGAAACGGGGTCGCTGCGTGCTTAAGCAAATCACCCGCAACTGATTCCGCCAAAAAATGCGCTGTTGGGTCGCATGACCTTCAGCGCATTTTAATCTTTTGCCTCAAGGCGAAGGCGATCGGGCCGTTACTATAAAGCTTTTACACTTAAGTAACATGCAGACCGATCCCGAAGAGGTCAGGGGCCCCGATTCCCCTGACAACAGCGGCGGCGAGGGATTGGTGGACACGACGGGTTCCTCGCATGGAGGTGCGCCGCTCGTGCCGGGGCAGCGCTGGCATGTTTACCAGATCGGTGACGAAATCCCTTACGCGGATGGCTGGGCATACCATGCGGTGAATGTCGGCATGTTGGAGGACGTGCGCCTGCAAGTGCGTCCGATCGAACTCGCCGGGCCAACGCGTGCGGAGACATGGAAGCGTCTCCAGAACGGAAAATATCCGGGCCTCATCCAGATCTTCGACGCGATCGAAGAAAACGGACTTCGTTACGAAGTCACCCAAGTGCCGCCGCCCGCGACACTGCGCGAATGGGCCAACACGCACAAAGCGAGTCTCGACGATGTCGAGTCGTTGGTCAGGCAACTCGCGGCGACGATCCAGGCGCTGCATCTCGTCGGCATCGTTCATTGTAATATAAATTTGGATACAATCCACCTTGTCGCTGCCGATGCGGGATTGAAGGTGGTGATCGGCGGACTCGAACGTGCGACCTTGTACGACCAGGCCGAGCTCATCGAATTGCCGGTGAATCCGCTTTATGCGCCGCCGGAAGCAGCCGGGCTTACACATCACCGCGGTGGTCCAGGGCTGCGAGCATGGGACTGGTGGTCGCTCGGACGTGTGATGCAAGAACTCGTGCTCGGACGTCCCGTGCTCGGGCTCGTGCTTGGACGCGATGTCTCGCGAATGACGCCCGAATTGCGTGCGCGTGCGGAGGAGCTGTTGCTTGAACGTGACGCCGCAGGCCCGCGCGCTGGCGCGGTGGAGAAAATGCCGCCGATGAGCGACGATCTCGCGCGTTTGCTGCGCGGTTTGTTGGCGAGCTCGCGTGACGGTCGCTGGGGATGGCGCGAAGTCGAAGCGTGGCTGAAACGCGAAGTCGTCCCTGATCGCTATGATCTTGGGCGCGATGACCGGTTGTTTCTGTGGAACGACCGCGCGTTTACGGTCGAAGAAGCTGCGGACTTTTTCACGCGGGAAGAGAATTGGGAAGAGGGCGTGCGGCAGATCATGGATGGCGCGAATCCCGCGCATTTCATCGCCTTCGTCGCCCGCGAGGCGGATCTCGCGTCGCTGCGCGAAAAACTCAACGGACTGCGCGAGTTCATGCAGCTGCGAGCATGGAGCAGTGTGCCGGTGGAAGTCGCCAGCATTCTCGTCGCAGCCGTCTCATGGCTCCACATCGGTGCGGAGCGCCGTTCCTTTTTGCTGAAAGGCAAGCGCGTCGATCTGTTATTTTTGCGACAGTTGATTCGCGACACCGAGAACATTGATGGCGTCGCGCTTCTGCGTGCGTTGATCGCGCCACCGTTCGTGCAACTTGTCGCTACGCGCGATCCGGAGACTGGACGAGTGCTGTCCACGCTTTCGGCGAATGCGCAGGAAATCGAGACGGCTGCGCTGCAGAACGGCTGGCTCAAAGCCGACGACACGGAAGCGATGACGCAGCTGCTCTTCTATTTGCTCGAGGGTGAAGGCGAGTTGATGAGGCGCCGCGACGATTTGAAGAAGCGGTATGCCTACGTGCGCGACGAGCAGCTCGACACGATCTTCAAGGCATCGAAATCAAAACAGAAGGAACTTGTCCTTTTGGCCTTTGCAGCGACGCAGCCTGACCGCGCGGGATTCGTGACGCACGAGGACTGGGCCAATGAACGACGCGTCTCGCTGCAACAGCGCGGTGAAGATCTCGCGACACAGTTGTTCTGGCTGAAGCTTGAACGCTTGCAGCGGAGAGGATCGTTGGTTTTCGGACGCCAGCCGTGGGTCGCCATGGGCTGGGTCGTGCTCGCGGTGGCGGTGGCGCATCTGGTGCCCTCGATGTGGGCGATCCCAATGGGGCTGGCGGTTTTTCTCGGGATGTATCTGCTGCGCGTGCTGCCGTTCGCCGTACATCGGAATAAAATTCGTCAGTATTCAAAAAATGGATACGATACTCCTTGGCATTGCGACGCGGCGCGCTGTCGAGCGGAAGCGACAGCCATTTTCGAAAATGAACCGCTGCGCGCGCCCGCCGAAGTCGAGCGGGAGCTTCGTGGCATCAATGAGGAGATCGCGGCCCTCAAGCTCGCGCAATCTGCCGCGCTGGTTGAAAAACCTGCGGTCTGCTGGACCGGACATGCCGCCGTGGTTGGCAGTTGGACGATAGCGGCGGTCGCCTTTGGATGGAATTTGGTTTCATTTGAACAGCGTGCTCGTTCGGCGGCCATCGCCGCCGAGGTGGAACTTCGCGAGCGAACCGAACACATCGCCGAGGAAGAGAAGGCCAAGAGCCCCTACACGCCGGAACAGCGTTTCTTCACGGACCCGCACGTCTCCAAGGAGCCATGGCCATTCGAAGAACCAGCCGAAGCTCCGACTTTGTGGGTGCGCGGTTACGCCACGCCGGCGCCCGAACAAGTCGCCAACGCGTTGATCGACGGATGGAAACTGCTCACGCCGTTCACGCCCAACACGACCCGCGGAATCATTGCCGTGCCGGTGGCGACGGGAACGTCGGAGCCGGGTGTCGTGTTGTACGACGCGCAGCGGAAGGTGCTTCTCGATCGACGCATCTACAAACTCGACCAGTTGCCCGAAGCCGCGCGCACGTGGCATCAAATGGATGGACGCATCGTGCTGTATCTTGGCGAAGCACCTAACGTCAGCCTGGACCGCATGGCCCGATCCGCGGACGAGAAAACGATGCAGCGGTGATCGATTAGCGGGACAGGTGACCGGCGGCGACGGCGTCGTCGATCATACGCCGCGCATATTCCCACAAGGCCGTGGAGCCATTGGCGATGTGTTGATTGCGCGCGATCACGCGCTCGCTGGTCACACCATGTCGCCTCCAAGCGGCGCCTTCTGTGAGGCAGTTGAGCAACATGGGTTGAAAACGATCCACCGCGGCGGCGAATTTCGCTTCTGGTGTCGCACGCTCTTCGAACTCATCCCAAAGCGCACGGAACTCTTTGGCCTGATCGTCGGGAAGCAGTCCAAAAATGCGGTCGGCGGCGATCGCTTCGCGCGCGTGTTGATCGGCCATGCGCGTAGTATCGTACGCGAAGGTGTCGCCGGCATCGATCTCCACGAGATCGTGCAGTATCAACATTTTCAATACGCGCAGTACGTCGAGCGGCTGGTGATTGCTGTGTTCCGCGAGCACGATGACGATCAGCGCCAGATGCCACGAGTGCTCGGCGTCGTTTTCCTGACGACGACTCTGCGAGCACAGAGTCTGGCGAAAGATTTCCTTCAGTTTGTCGACTTCGATGATGAAGCCAATCTGACGGGCGAGGCGCTCGGAATCCATGGACGAGAATTGAGAATTCCCTGCGCGGTTGGCGAGAGCGCTTTTGTACGCGCCGGATCGCGATGATCCTGACTAGATGCGTTGGCACGCGTATAAACGAGCGCGGTGAGCACCAGGGAGGAGAGAATGATCAACGTGCTTAGCCAGCGACCGGTGTTTGTTTCCGCGAAGAGTTCAGGATGCGCCTGAAGGAAATACGCCACGGGGATATGGATCGCAAAAGCCGCGAGTGAGCTGCGTCCGATCAAGGCGAGTGGCTTCCATGAAAACGCGCGCGGGAATCGGGTCACAACGAGATAACCGAAATACAAGATCAGCGCGGTATCGAGCAGCCGGAACGGCGCGAGATTGTTTTTGTTGGTCAGCGCGGCGAGGACGGGCTCTGGCAGGAACGACGGCATGAAGGCGTGCCGCACGGAGAATAATAACAGCGCTACGCCACCCAGAAGCGCCCAGCCGAGCGGTGGGGGCGCAGAGAGAATCGGCGGCAGCGGGGCAGCGGATGCATCCGCTTGTCGGCACGCCCAGCGGTGTCCGAACGCGAGACCGGCCACGAAGATGAATTGCCACGCGAAGAGGTTAAATGCGCCGGTGTCCACCACGCCGCGGATGAAGGGCTGTTGGGGACAAAGGATGTTCGCGATCGCCCAGACGCAAAGGCTGCTGAAAACCACCGTCGCATAGCTGTATCGTGCGAACCGGCGCAGGCACCACGGCGTCAGCGCGATAAAAGCGCAATAAAGAGGAAGCACGTCGAACAGTGGCGGTTGTTGCACGAGCGTAAACGCCGCGAGCGAGAACATTGCCGGACGTTCGATGAGTGCCGTCGGTGTATGGGCGGGGTGGATACCGGTGATCCCGCCAATCAACATCAATGAACCCAGCACCAGCACGAGCATGAGAATATGCCAACGATAGATGAGGACGGTGCGGCGCACGCAGCTTTGCTTGAGTTCCTCGATGCCCGCGCGGAACCACTTGCGCGTGTATGTGAGACCGGCCATGAGGCCCGCCATAAAAACAAACCCTTCCGCCGCGCTCATAAACCCAAACGGATGATCCGTCACCGCATGCAGTGGACTCGGGACGTGATTGACCGCCATGATGACCAGCAGCATCCCGCGAATCGTATCCACATGTTGGAGACGCCGGGACGGCGCCAGCGCGGATACTGCCGGTGTTGTGCGGAGTTCGAGAGAAGGGGCGGCTGAAACAGGCATGCCAATAAAAGGCCAGTGTCGTGCCAAAGGCACTCAGAGGAGGATTTTCGCTTGGCGCATTTGAAACATGATTATGCGTAACGGATTACGTTTGGAGCGAGTTTGTTGGATTTGTGCGAAGCGGGTGGATAGGTTGCAAACGACACGATTTGCGTGCGCACCTCTTGCAATTTCCCGGAAACGAGCTGTTTGACGTGTCTTTTTCACGGAAAGGGCGGTGAAGAACGTTTTCCTTGCCCCGGAAGCGGGCGGAATGTTCGCTCGACCCTCTTTTCCATGAAAATCCTAGTCGCCGATAAGATCTCGCCCAAAGGAGTCGAATACCTGCGCAAACAGCCGGGTTTTGAAGTCATCGAGGCTTACGGGTCCTCTCCGGCCAAAGTCCTTGAGTTGGTGAAGGACGTGCACGCGATCGCGGTGCGTTCGGAGACGAAGATCACGCGCGAAGTATTTGCTGCGGCCCCTTTGCTTAAGGTCGTCGGTCGTGCGGGCGTCGGCGTTGATAATGTCGATGTCGAGGCCGCCACCGAGCGCGGTGTCGTCGTGATGAATACGCCGGCCGGCAACACCATCGCCACCGCCGAGCTCACATTCACGCATATGCTCTGCGGCGCGCGTCCGGTCGCGCAAGCGGCTGCCTCGATGAAGGCCGGCGGCTGGGACCGCAAATCGTTCAGCGGCGTGGAGCTTTTTAAGAAAACCCTCGGCGTCGTCGGCATGGGCCGCATCGGTGGCGAAGTGGCGAAACGCGCGCTCGCGTTCGGCATGCGTGTGCTGGCTTATGATCCTTATCTCGCGCCGAGCCGCGCGAAAGCGATGGGCGTCGAAGCGGTTTCTCTCGCCGAACTGCTTCCGCAGGCGGACTACATTACGGTGCACATGCCGTTGACCGACGAGACCCGCTACATGATCGACGAAGCGGCGCTCGCGAAATGCAAAAAAGGCGTGCGTCTCTTCAACTGCGCGCGCGGTGGTATCATCAAGGAGTCGGCGCTCATCGAAGCGCTGAAGAGCGGTCATGTGGCCGCGGCCGGCCTCGACGTTTTCGAGGATGAGCCGCTCGCGAAGGACAGCGAATTGCGCAGCCTGCCCAATGTCGTGCTCACGCCGCACCTTGGCGCGTCCACGGCCGAAGCGCAGGAATCGGTCGGCATCGAAATCGCCGAACAAATCGCCGATGTGTTGAAGACCGGCGCGGTGCGCAATGCGGTCAACATGCCCTCGATTGACGCGGCGGCCGCGCAAGTGTTTTCCCCGTATCTCGATCTCGGCGCGAAGCTCGGCACGTTGCTGCAGCAGATCGCTCCGAAGCAGATCGCGAAGTTGCGCGTCACTTTCCAAGGCCGCGTGGCCGAGCTCGACGTGAACGCGATCACGCGTTCGATCCAGCGCGGTTTCTTGCGTCGCATCAGCGGCGATGGCGTCAACGACGTGAATGCGCCGGTGCTGATCCAGCGTCTCGGCGTCGCGTTCGAAGTGTTGAAGAACACCGATGCCGGCGACTACACGGATCTCATCGAGATCGAAGCCGCCGCTGGCGATGGCACGACGCATTCGGTGCGCGGCACCCTCATCGGCAAGGCCAACGAACGTCGCATCATCGGCATCAATGGCCGCGAAGTCGAAGTGGCTGCCGAAGGTTCGCTGCTCGTCCTCGAAAACGTGGACCAGCCCGGCATGGTCGGTGCGGTTGGCACGTTGCTCGGTCAGGACGGCGTCAACATCGCCGACATGTCGCTCTCGCGTCTCACGCCCGGCGGCACCGCGTACATGGTGGTACGTGTCGACCATGAGCCGAGCGAGAAAGCCCGCGAAGCGATCAAAGCCAACGCCGCGATCAAGCTCGCGAAGTTCGTGCAGCTTTAAACCAAAGCCGCGTTTCTACTTTCAACCCGCGTCGCACTGACGCGGGTTTTTTATGGGCCGCTTGGTAATGCGGGGAGGATGCTTGCGATGGCTTGGTGTTGCCTTGCGAGACGTGTTGGCGAGCATGGCGGCGTGATCGCTTCCGTTGCTTTCCGGAACTTCAAGGCGCTGCGCAACGCCCACCTCGCGCTCGCCCCCTTCAACCTTGTCATCGGTCCCAATGGCTCGGGAAAAACGAGTCTCGTGCAGGCGATGATGCGGCTGCGGACATTATCGGCATTGCCGCTGCGCGAACCGATTCCGCGCGAAGCGCGCGAGGTGTCGAATGGGCCGGAGATCACGTTTCGATTTTTGCCTCCGTTCGAAATGACGGAAGCCGTGCTCGCGTGTGAATCCGATGTGCGCTGCGATCTCTTGCAAGTGACGCCTGCCGATGAGGGATGGCCGCGTTTATGCGAGCGCATCCAAGGCATGCGCAGCTATGTGCTCGATCATCGCGAGATCGCGAATGCCGCGCGGGCTGATGAGGGCGACGAACTCGCGAGCGACGGGCACAATCTGGCGGCGGTGATCGCGCGACTTCAAAGCCAGCATTCGGAAAACTACGCCGCGATGCGCGACGAACTCGTGCGCATTCTTCCCGAGTATGCCGACATCGCCTGCGCGCCGGGACGCGATGGGCTGATCGAGCTCGGTTTGATTTTGAAAGGCGGAAGCGAACGCATCGTCGGTGATGCGATTTCTCAAGGCAGCTTGTATCTGCTCGCGCTACTGGCCCTCGCGTTTCATCCGGCGCCGCCGACGGTTCTATGCATCGAAGAAGTCGACCGCGGTTTTCATCCGCGTTTGCTGCGCGAAGTGCGCGATGTATTGTACCGATTAAGTCATCCGACGAGCTTTGGTTGGAAGCGTGATCCGGTGCAGGTGATCGCGACGACGCATTCGCCGTACTTGTTGGATCTGTTTGGCGATCACCCGGAGGAAGTCGTCATTTCGGCAAAACACGGGACAGCAGCCACGTTCTCACGGCTCGCTGATCGTGCGGATCTGCAAGACCTGCTCGCGGAAGGGACGCTGGGCGACATGTGGTACACGGGAATCCTCGGAGGCGTGCCGGAGGAAACTCATGAGTGAACAACCGGCGCCTTGGCGGCTGGCCATCCTCAGTGAATCGCCCGCGGACGAAACGGCGTTGCGAGTGTTGGTGGAAGCAGTTTTGCGAGCGCCGGTGACGTGGGTGACTCCGTCGTTGCGCGCTCGCGGGTGGCCGTCCGTTGCGCAGGTGATGCCCGCGGTGATTCGTCATCTGCATTTCAACACCGATGCAGACGGTCTCGTTGTTGTGGTGGACTCCGATGATTCGGTGACGCACACCGCAGAACACGATGCGCCCAACTACTTTCATCCGCGCTGTCGCATGTGTCAGCTGCGTGCCATTCATCGCCAGACGACGAAGAAATTTCCTCCTGCGCACGGTCGCGCGCGCATCTTGCGTGCGATCGGTGTCGCCGTGCCGGCGATCGAAGCGTGGTATCTGTGCGGCCGCGATGAACGTGTGACTGAAGAAGCGTGGGTGAAAGGGCAGGAGACCGGTGCGCGTCCTTATTCGCGGGGCGAACTCAAATGGCGCGTGTACGCCACCGATCGCCCGAGTCTGGTACTTGAGACGGAACGTGCACTGGTGGAAGTCGCGCGCCATCGAAAAGACACGCGACGGCTTGAACACGAATTCCCTGGATTCGCCGCGTTGGCGAAAGACCTGCGAGGATGGCGACGCGAAGAGAATAGTTGACATATAAACAATTGTCGTAATCTCCGTTGTGACATGTCCGATCCAGCGTTCGATGTCATCACGGCGATCATGTCCACGGCCGATGCGTTTATGCGCGAAAGCCGGCGTTTGTTTCGTCCGTTTGGAATCACGGGTGCGCAGTATAATGTGTTGAATCTTTTGGCTTCGGCCGAGTGCGGTCGGAGTCAGCGCGAGCTGAGCGAGCTGCTGGTCGTGGATCGCTCCAATGTCACCGGTTTGATCGATCGCATGGAGGAAGCCGGATGGGTGACTCGTCAGGACGATCCGGCCGATCGCCGCGTGTATCGGATCGTGTTGACCAAAGAAGGCCGCCGGCTGTGGGAGCGCGTGCATCCGCGCTATCTCGATGGCGTCGCCGCCGTGACGCGCGGGCTGAGTCCAAAGGAAATGAAAACCCTGATTGCCGCTCTGCGTCGTCTCGAAGAGGCGGCGCCCGACTGGCGAAAAAAGGAAGCGCCGTGCGCCAAGGCGTCCGCTGCATGATCTTTCATTATAAGGAAAATAAGAAACTCCCGCGGACGCTTTCGGTGCGCCCATTTACCCGCGGGAGACCCGCCCGGTGAGATCGCTTTGAGTTGCCCGGGCGTTTTTTCCTCTAACCTTTTTTGCCCCCATATGGACTTCCCGGTCTTCCGGCGGTACTCGTACCTGCCTCGTTTCATTGAGATTTTCGCGGTGCTGATTGCGCGTCTGTTGTACCGTGTGAAGACGTTTGGCGCGGATCGCGTGCCGAAGACGGGTGGCGTGCTGCTGGTTGCCAACCACCTTTCTTATGCCGATGTGATCGTGCTGCAGCTCGCGTGTGGGCGTCGGTTGCGTTTCGTCGGTTATGAGGGACTACGTCGCAACGCCTTTTTGGATCTCGTTTTTAAGCTTAGCGGCACGATCACGATTTCGCCGACAAACACGCGTCGTGCGCTGAAACAAGTCATCGCCGCGTTGCAGGCCGGTGAAGCGGTATGTCTGTTTCCGGAAGGCGAAATTTCCCGCAGCGGTCAGCTCATGCAGATACGACGCGGTTTCGAGTTGATGGCGCGTCACGCGAATGCGCCGGTTTTACCTGTGGCGCACGATGGATTGTGGGGCTCGGTGTTTTCGTTTTCCGGAAACAAATATCTTTTCAAATCGCCGCGCATTATGCCTACGCCGGTGTGCGTGTGTTTTGGTGAGCCGATCGCTCCGCAAGAAGCGACACCGGCGCGCGTGCGTCGCGAGCTGCTCGATCTCGGTTATCAGGCATTTCAAGAGCGCCCGGTGTTGCGTCGTCATCTCGGCCATGAGGTCGTGCGTTCGTTGGCGAAACGCCCCGGTAGAGTGCAAGTGATCGATCGCACGGGTGAACGACAGGTCGTGAAAGCGGCGCGTTTGTTCGGAGTGGCGGCGGCGTTGTCACGTCGTCTGCGCAAAACGATTCCGACGCGCCGCGTTGGCATCGTGCTGCCGCCTGGCGCGGGATGTATGATCGCCAATCTGGCGGTTTTATGCGCGGGCAAGATTCCGGTGAATTTGAATTTCACCGCCGGCAAGGCCGCGATCGAAGCGAGTCTTCGCAATGGCGAGATCGACACGGTGATCAGCGCGGAAGCGATGAAGTCGAAAGTCCCGGCGTTTCCCTGGCCTGAGCGCACGCTCGACTTGCGCACGGAAATCCTGGCGGCGGGCAAACCGTCGATCCTTTTCTGGATGCTCGCGGCATGGGTGGTGCCGAATCAATTGCTGCCACTCATACTCGGTGTGCCGCGCAAAGGCGGCGATCAGGAGGCGGGATTGTTGTTCACGAGCGGTAGCGCGGGAGAACCGAAAGGTGTGGTGCTCACGCATCGAAATATTCTGGCCAACTGCTGGCAGATTTCGTCGCTGTGCATTCTTCCCAACTCGGCGCGTTTGCTGGCCTGCTTGCCGATTTTCCACAGCTTCGGTTTCACCGTCACGTTGTGGTATCCGATGTTGCGCGGATGTCAGGCGATCACCGTGCCGAGTCCGCTGGATACGCGCAAAGTCGTCGATGCGATTCGCGACGAAGAAGTTTCGGTGATGATCGGTGCACCGACGTTCTTGCGCCCGTTGCTGAAACGCGCGGAGCCATGGGAACTGCGCTCGCTCGATCTGTTGGTGTCTGGCGCGGAAAAAATGCCGGTTGAGTTGTACCATGCGTTTCAGGAGCGCTTCCACATAGAGATCATGCAGGGCTATGGTCTGACGGAAACGACGCCGGTGTGTAACGTGAACCAGCCGAATCCGCCGGTGATCACGGAAACCGCGCTGCCGCAGGAGTGCAAACGACTCGGCTCGGTTGGGCGCATGCTGCCAGGCATGACCGCGCGTATCCTGCATCCGGATACGTTGCAGGAGTTGCCGCTCACGGAGCAGGGCATGCTACTGCTGCGGGGACCGAACGTTTTCGGCGGGTATTTGAACGATGAAGCCAAAACGAAGGCGGCATTTCACGACGGCTGGTTCGTGACCGGCGACCTCGCACGTTTTGACGAAGATGGTTTTTTGTTCATCGAAGGCCGCTTGTCGCGTTTCTCGAAGATCGGCGGCGAGATGGTGCCGCACGGCACGGTGGAGCAGGCCGTGATGGCGGCGTTTGATCTGGAGGCGGAAGATGCGCCGGTTGTGGCGGTCGTCGGCGTGCCGGACTCTACGAAAGGCGAGGCGCTGGTGTTGCTGACCACAGAGCCGATCACGGTCGATGACTTGCGCGATCGCTTGCAGGACGCGGGCCTCGCCGCGCTGTGGATTCCCCGATTGATCAAGCAAGTGGATGCGATCCCCATGTTGGGAACGGGGAAACTCGACATCAACGGATGCCGGGCGCTCGCGATGGAAGAGCTCAAGACTGATTGACGGTTAGGGTGGGGCGCCGCGTTGACGTCGTCGTGCAAGCGCTTTCAGTGCGGCCCATGCGTACAACGCGATTTCTAGGATTTTCGGCCGTGGCGATCGCGGCTTTTTTCCTTTCGTCGTGCGCATCCGCGCCTGCCTCAAAATCCCGGGTGGATCACCGCGCCGCGGCGACGGTTTCCGGGACCGGCGAGCCCATCAAAGCGCCGTTTCGTTATGAACCCATGCGCGTGCGCAACGGATGTTTTGTGGAGTCCGTGCGCGTTTATGACGAATATCTGATGCGTTTTGGGAAAGAGCCGGATCATTGGGTGCGCGTGCTCCAGTGGCGGAATCACATCAACGACATGGAGCTGGGCCTCGGGCATGCGGTGACGGTTTTTACCTGGCGGGACGCGGTGTGGACCTTCGATATCAACCACGCTTTCACGCGGCTACAGGTACCGGTGGATCGGCGCGCGGATATCACGGATGTGACGCCGGAGATTTTTGCGCGCTACGAAAAAGACCGGCCGGTGCTGCCGACTTATCGGCAGGATGGTTTTCAGAAAGAGTTTCAGAAAGTCCCGGAGTATTTGTTCTATCACAAAAATCCGGACGTTCGCGAAGCGACCAAAGTCGCCAGTGAGCTGGGACGTTTTCGTCCGGTAAAGGTGCTCGAGTTCAAGTACGAAGATCGCGGGCAAATCAAAACCGGTGCCGCGGCGGTGTTTGTTTTTGGGAATCGTCCCTGCCTCTACATGCCGTCGAAAGGCACCCAGGTCGGGCGGGTGCGCGTCACGAGCATCGACGATCTGCGTTTGCTCGAGCGGTTGTTGAAAGGCGCGTATTCAAAAGTCTCCGACGTGAAGTGGCATGAAGGCGGTTACTGGCTGTTTCCGCCGAAAACTTGAATCAACGCGGGATGTGGAGCGGCTTGCCTGCGCGTTGTTTCGGCGCTCCACTCCGCGCCCACTGGCGATGGATGCGATGATCGCCGGCTTTATTTCCCATGTTCGTTTCGAAGAAAATTCTCATAGCGGACGATGATTTTGGCGCCAGCGGCCTGCTGGCGAAACGCCTTCGCGCTCTCGGAGCCGAGGTAGGACCGGCGCAAGCCACGCTGGCCGAAGCGGTCGAGGCGGCGGCGATCGCGAAGCCCGATCTCGTGCTCGCAGCGATGCGTTTGATCGAGAACGCGGCGGGAGGCGCGGATGGCCTGCGCAAGCGCTTCTCGGCGCCGGTGGTCTTTATCGCTCCGCATATTAGTGCGGGCGCCGCCGCCGGGCTGGCTCCGGGAGATTATCTGCCGGCGGACGGAAGCGAGCGGGAGATCTTGCTCGTCTTGTCCGCGCAGCTGGCAAGAGCGGAGGCGGTGCGGCGAGAAGAGGAACTGCTGAAAAAACTTCGCGACGAAGAAGCGCTGGCGAATCTCGGTCGGACCGCGGGGCACGTCGCGCACAAGTTCAACAACCTGCTCACGACGGTCGCGAGCGCATCGGCGTTGATCCGCATGGAGCTTGGCGACGATGCGCGGATCCTGGGGCATATCGAAAAATTGGATACAACGGTGGAGCGCGGGGCGGCTTTGTGCCGACAGTTGTTGACCGATTCCGGACGCGAAACCCGCGCGATGCCTGCGGCCGGCGAAAACAGCGCGCCGACGATACCGCCGCCCGTGGCGCGTCGAGCGGGTCTTCACGGCGCGGTGTTGATTGTGGACGACGATGAATCGGTGCGGGCGCTGGCGCGATGGGTCGTGGAACGCGAAGGTTTCCCCACCGTGGCAGCGCGCGATGGCGATGAAGCGTTGGAAAAATTTCGCGCCGATCCAGGAGCGTTTGGCCTCGTGCTCCTCGATTTGACAATGCCGCGCGTGAGCGGTGCGGAAGTGCTCACGGGGCTCCGAGCGGTGCGACCGAGCATCCCGGTGGTTGTCGTGACCGGCTATGATGCCACGGCAATGCGCGACATCGATCGAGCGGGCATCAATGGATTTCTCCAAAAGCCTTTTAGTCCCGACGCCTTGCGGGCGATTCTCCACCGATGCGCGGGCACGACACCCAAGGCGGTGTGATCAACGCGTTCCCGTGCTCGCGAGTTCGAAGCGCAGATCGAAGGTGATCTCGACGATATTTTCCGCGCGAATGAGTCCGAAAAACGCCGTCGGCGGCGTGATGGAGAAATCGGACATGCGCAGCGTTTGGGTCGCGAGCACGCGGAAACGTGTGGCGCTTTCTTGCTGCACGTCTGCGGTGATGAGGAGCGGACGCGTTTCGCCGGCGAGTTGGAGATCGCCGCGCGCGGTCACACGATAAGCCGGCCACGAGCCGGACGATTCGGCGTGTTCGAGCGCTTCGACGGCTGTGAGTTGGAAGATGATTTCCGGAGCCCGTTCGTGATGGAGCGCACGAAGCAAATCGGCGCGCATGCCGGGCTTGTCGCAGCGCAGCGACTCCACCGGAATCACGATGCGCGCATCGGGCGGAGCCGGCGCGGCGGTGTCGCCAGCGTTGTTGAGGGTTTGTCCCAAAGCAAACGCGACGACGCGGGGACCAGGCGCGATCGTCGCACGAATATCGGAGGTGTCACATTCCCACCTGCCGATGTTGGCGCGTCCCGAAATCGAGACGCGGCTGTCGGTCGAAGTTTTGAAAACGAAAAGAGTTGTTTCCTCGCCAGCCACACCATCCCCGACAAGGCAGGTGAGGAATGTCCACAAAACCGCCGCCCACGACCGGAGGGGGAAGGGGCGGCGGATTATGCTTACAGAACAACTCATGGACTAGCTTACGACCCAGCCGGTACCCGGTTGAGACGCCACACGATCTTGACGGTGACGTCGTTGCCGGTGCGCACCATGCCCATGAAGGTCGGCGGTTTGACACCGTAGTCGGTCATCTTGACCGGCACTTCGGCTTCAAGCTGCAGCGAACCATCGGCGAGCAGAGACGCGCGGGGGCTGAGAGTGATATCGCGGGAAGTTCCCGCAAGGGTGAGGCGACCACGCACGGTCCAGACTTCGGCCGCGCCGGCGACGATGTCGTGAGCGGGCAGGTCGATCGACGTCGCTTCGAAAACGATCTTGTCGTACGCATCGGCTTTGAGCGCGGTGTACATGCGGCTCTTTAACCCGTCGGATTCATGGTCGAGTGAAGTAGCGACGACCGTGAGTTTTCCAGTGAGCGCTGCGGGATTCGTCAGATCGATTTCACCGGAAGCGCGATTACTCGCGACTTGCCAGTCGTGAAGTGTCGATGTGCCGGAAACCACGGCGCTGAATTCGGCCGAGGACCAGCGTGCGGCCCGCGAGGCCTCCGCGGCCGGGAGGATGGCCGCGGAGATGAGCGAGAGGAGCGCCAGGAGGGATGATTTGAGAGAGGTCATGATGACGTCGAACTGAGGAGATGGAGTGGACTCAGTACGAGAAGGTGAACTCAGCGATCACGCCTTGGAACGAGGGTTTGCGCCAGGCCTGTACGCCGCTGACATTGCCTTCGGCTTCGCGGAAGCCGGACATGCGTTCGTTCACGTACTCGAGTTTGAAGAGGATCGATTTGAACAGCCAGTAGCCGCCACCGATCTGGATGCGCTCTACGCGTCCGTCGCTTTCAAGACCGCGCAACTTGTCGGCGTAAGCGACGTTGTAGCGAGCATCGACATACAGGCGATTGGTGAAGCGGTAGATCGCGTCGAAGGTCGCGTACTGCCAGCTTTCTTCGCCGGTGATCACGTCTTCGGAGACATAACCGACATGGCTGTAAAGCTCGTAGTTGGGTTGGTACCACGTGGCATCGACCTGATATGCGGTGAGGCTCTTGCCGGCGCCGACGAAGATGTTGCCCGGACCGTTGCCATTGTCGAAGACGCCGTTGTACTGACCGCCCGAGCGGCTGGAGCGATAGAGGTTGGAGAACGACGTGCTGCGCGTGTTGTGGTCGAGCGAGTAGGCCGAGCCGGCGATGCGCAGATTTTCGAAGTTCACCCAGAGCTTGCCGTGCATGCCCATGTTGCGGCCGTCCTCAAAGGTGCCGGTTTCGGAACCGCTGCCGACGCCGACGAGCCAGTTGATCTTCGAAGGCTTGCTGAAGATTTCCACACCGACCTCGGTGGCCGACGGATCGATGAGCGTATTGCCGATAAAAGCGTTGCGCTGACCGCGGGCGTTGTCGGTGCGGCGATAGCGATGATCGCCGAAGTCGATGTCGAACTGACCGGCTTTCACGTTCGCGATGGCCATGAGCTGCTTAAGCCCGGGCACTTCATCGAGAGGCTCAGGCAGACTGCGCATCAGCATGTAACCTTCGTGGCCCTGGAGCTGATTCGCGTGCGCCTTGGTGCTGAGATAAACGTCGAAATAAACTTCGAGCTGACCGTCGAAATCGGCGAGAAACTCAAAGCTGCCCCAGGCGGTTTGGAAACCGGGCTCGAGACGAGCGGGCGAGGTGGTGCTTGTTCCCACCATGACATTCTTCTGTTGAAGGGCCTGGAAGCGGCCTGCGGATGTCATGCCGGTGAAGAGCTCGAAGCCGGGACCGCTCGCGATCTTGGCGTTCATCTCGTCATAGCGAGAATGATCCATCCACGACCAGTCGTCGGAGCGGAAGCGTTCCCAACCGGGTTTGAAGTTACTGACGTCGAGATTGAGTGCGACGTTGGCAGGTTTCGAGGTGGCAACAGGCGTTGCAGCCTGGGGCGGTTGAGCGGCGCTATCCATGGCGTCCAGACGCTCGCGCAGCGACTCGAATTGATTTTTGAGCTGCTCGTACTCACCGCGCGGCACGTAGTCGGACGCGTCGGCAAAAACCGGAGCTGTGGCGGTCATCGCGAGGGAGGCGGCGACCAGGGTTCGTAGGCTGGTAGTTGTCATGAGTAGTTGTTCGTTTGGGTTGTGCAGCGCCCAGCGGCGCATGACGCAAACGATGCTAAACACAGCGCGATTTTCTCGCTGCGCATTTCTTGGCGTTCACCGCGCACTCCCGGCCAAACGAGCCGAAAACTAATTCACGGCAGACTTATTTCGGGGCGTGTATAAAAAATGCGGATACAACCTATCCTGGCCGTCACGGCTGGGTGACGGCTTTCGGCAGCGCGAACTGAAAAGTCGCGCCTTCACCAGGTTTGCTTTCCGCCCACACGCGGCCGCCGTGGCGGTCGACGATGCGTCGAACAGTCGCGAGTCCTACGCCGGTGCCCTCGAAATCCCTCGCGGAATGTAAGCGAGAAAATGCGCCAAAGAGACGGTCCGCGTACTTCATGTCGAAGCCCACGCCATTGTCACGTATCCGAAAAATCACTTCACGCGCATTTTCTAATCGCTCGATGGCGATGTATGCAGAATCGCTGCGACGCGTGTATTTGACGGCGTTCGAAAGCAAATTGACCCACACTTGGCGCAGCAGATCGGGATCGCCCAAAACAACTCCGAGCGGCGCGATCGACCACTCGATGCGACGATCCTGAATGTCGTGCTCGAGTTGCTCCCGCGTTTCGCGAACGAGGGCATCCATGTCGGCCTCTTTGGCCGCGAGCGGACCGCGTCCGATCTGGCTGATGGAGAGAAGCGCGTTGACGAGCACGGTCATGCGCGCGGCGGATTCCTTGATGATGTTAAGCTGCTTGCGCGCGGATTCGTCGAGATTCGCGCCGATCGTTGTATCCAAAATGTCGATATACCCTTGGATGTGGCGGAGAGGGGCGCGGAGATCGTGCGAAACGGTTTGATTAAACGACGCCAAGTCTTCGTTGGCTTCGCGCAGTTCAGCGTTGGTTTTTTCGAGCGCGCGATTGAGCGCTTCGATCTCGGCCGCGGCTTGTGCGCGCTTGGCCATTTGCTCGTGGAGATGCGCGCGCGCGATCGCGAGCTCGACAAACACTTCGACTTTGGCGCGCAGGAAGTCGGGGACGATGGGCTTGATGATGTAGTCAACCGCACCGGAAAGGTAACCTTGGGAAATCCATTCGTGCGTGTGTCCGATGCCGGTAAGAAAAATAATCGGAATGTGGCGGGAGCGTTCGCGTTTTCGGATAAGACGCGCGGCTTCGAAGCCGTCCATTCCAGGCATCTGCACATCGAGCAGGATGACGGAGAAATCGTGTTGGAGCACGAGACGCAGCGCGTCGTCGCCCGACTGGGCTTCGACCAGATTCTGGTTCAGGGGCTCTAGAACAGCTCTAAGCGCGAGGAGGTTTTTGGGTTCGTCGTCGACGAGAAGAATGTTCGTGGAAGGAGATTGCGCCATGACTGTCCGAGCCGAGGGGTATGAGCGGACCGTGGAGGTCGTGCGCGGATGCGCAACCCTGCGAACATGCCGGATTCGGGAAGGTGTTCGGAGCCGGCCGCGCACCGCTTAACGACGATATGGCGGACAGCCGGTGAAATGTATCCATTTTTAGGATACATTGACGCTTGTGTTCTGTGATGCGAACGCTGCCTGAGCGCGCTCAGTTGCGCTGACGGTTTTCGCGCATGAGCTGATTCAGGCGCCGGGCGTTTTGCTGGTTCGCCTGTTGTTCCCGAAGGACACGCAGTTGGTCGGGCGAGAGAATGGTGCTGGCTTGGTCGATCATCGCATCGGTGATTTCGACGGGGCCTGCGCCGGCCATTGGTCCCGGGCCGCCAAGACCGACGGAACGCGCTGGCATGGTCGTCTGCGCGTTGGCTTGTGAGAAAATCTGCACGAGTGCGCGGCTCTGCGATTCGGACAACGGAGTCGCGGCATAACTCATGGTGCGGCTGATCTGCTCGACCATGAAGCGCTGTCCCGTGGTGGCTTCGAAATTTTGATATTGGTTGAACTTGTCCTGGCCGATGGCGGCGGCGATGGCGGCGTCGGTTTCAGCGCGTGCTTCGGCGATGAGTTTGTTGAGCTCTTCGCGATTCTCGCGCGGGTTGAGACCGGACTCGTTGGCGGCCATCATCACATCGCGCTGCACGTTTTGTTTTTCGATCAAGAGATTCTTGAACGCGTCGAGCTGCGCGGGGGTGAGATTGAGTTCTTTGAAGAGAGCGGCGTAGCGGTTATCGAGCATCGATTTTTGCTGCTCGGTCATGAGCTGGACGACTTCCGGGTTGTTCATCCAAGCGGCCATCGCGCCACCGCGACGATTGCCAGGGCCGGGCGGACGATCGGCGGGAGGACGCGGAGTTTCGCCCGAAGGCGCGGGCGGCGGTGTGCTTTCGCCGGAAAAAGGGCTGGCCTCCAGCGCGGCGAGGCGGGCTTCGAGGTCGGCGGCGCGACGCTCGGCGGCCGCGAGTTTTTTAAGAAGTTCGTCGTTGTCGGACTCGGCAGCGGCCGCGTGGTTGGCGCGGTTGTATTGTTGCCAGGCAAGGACGCCGGAGGCGACGGTGCTTAGGGCGAGCAAGACGATGAGGACGTTCTTTTTGGAGTTCACGTTGGCGGAGTAAGACGCCCTCGACCGAGGGGAAGTTTCATCGAGATCAATCAACTTTGAGGCGTTTGTCGCGTGTCGCGCTGGAGCCTCGCCTCAACTACGCGAAGCGGCGTTCTCGACATCGGCCAGCACGGCTTCGATGGGTCGCAATGCGGAAGCGGGGAACAGGCTGTTGATGCGGGTGATGACTTGCTGGATGATGCCGTCCGGACAAGAAGCGCCGCCGGTGAGGAGCACGCGGAAGGGTTTTCTTTCGGTCACGGGCGGAAGCGAGTGGATCTCGATCGTATCGCCACCGCCATGTCCGGACGGACCTTTGGCGGGAAAAACGTAGTGTTCGATGGCGTCGCGCGCACGGATGTTGGCTTCGCTTTGGATAAAAAACGCGGCCTTGCCGAGACGCTGTTCGCAGAGGCGATAGAGCTGGTAAGTGTTGGAGGAGTTTTTCCCGCCGATGACAAAGGCGGCATCGAGAGGCTCGGCGAGCGCGCGGCTGAGTGCATCCTGATTGACCTGTGTGGCGTAGCAGAGCGTGTCGCGTTTACCGCCGCCACCGACGCGTTCGCGCGCCTCGGTTTCGCCGTACAAACGCGTGAAAAGATCGCGGAGATAGTCGATGATCTCGAGCGTCTCGTTCATGAGCAGCGTGGTCTGGTTGACGATGGCGATGCGCTCGAGGTGTTGGTTGACGTCGAAGCCGGGCGTGAATTTGCCGGCGAAAAGCGTGTAGAATTTTTCGCGTTCGACGGGGTCGCGGCTGGCGATGATTTCGCCGAGGAGGCGCGTTTCTTCGAGATTGCGAACGATGACCGCGTGCGCGTGACGGCGAGCGTTGGAGAAGGTGGCTTTCGTTTCTTCGTGCTCGTGCTTGCCGTGAATGACGACGGTGTAGCCGGATTGCCCGAGCGAGCGCGCGGCTTTCCAGACTTTTTCCACGAGCATGCAGGTGGCGTCGTATTGATAAACGGGCACGCCTTTGCGGACGAGACGGCGCTTGTCGTCATCGGTGGCGCCGAAAGCGGGGATGATCACGATGTCCTCCGCGGTGAGCGTGTCCCACAATGTCGTTTCGCCGGGGAGATTTTTTGCGGGGCGTCCATCGACGAGATAGGGGACGCCTTTGTCGGTTTGCAGGTAGCGCAAGCCGCGGCGCAAGAGGTCCTCGTTCACGAACGGATTGTGGATCAGTTCGCTGAGCATGAAGACGCGGCGGCCGGGATTTTCGGCGAGCGTTTCGTAGGCGCGCTCGATGGCGTTTTTCACGCCGAGGCAAAAGCCGAAGTGGCTCGGCAGAAGATAATGCACCGCGCCGAAATCGAGCCCGACCGGCGCGGTGGCGCTGCGTTCGTGCGTGCGGGCGAGGGCTTTGATCGCGGCACAGAGACGCGATTGATAGAGCACGCTGGCGGCATCGTCGAGTTGGTAGATGTCGCGATTGCGGGATTTCTCGGTGCGGAATTTGTAGATGAAATCGTTTTCGCCGAGATGCAGATAAGGCACTTCGATCAAATACGGTTCGATGCCCGCGAGCACGGCTTCGAGGGCGGGAGAACAGGCGCCGGAGTTTTGTAGTTGATCGATGGATACAAAGGAAAGTCCGGCCGCCGCCGCGCCCGCGGTGTCGCCGACCTGGCTGAAAAACACGTGACAAGACGCATCGGCGATCGGCGCGGTGTAATATTGAGCAGGCGGCGTGTGCGTCGGAAATATGCGCGCGAGCTCGGCGGAAAGCGTTTCGCGAGATTCGCCGAAGAAAGGCAGGTCGCTGATGCCATCGCGTGTGCGCACGGCGAGGCGATTGCTCGTGTCGAACGCGAGGAGGGCATTGCTCTCGGCAGAAAGGACGGCTGGCGCGGCGGATACCATGGCACACCAACAGAACGGCCCAGAAGGAGTCCGGTCAAGTGGCGCGAGCGAAGCGACTCAGAGCGGTGTGGGCGGCGTGGTGCCGGAGCTGCCGCGACGGGCTTTGCTTTGGCGTTGGAGTTTTTTGGCGCGGGCGAGTTCGCGCATATCCACGGCGACGTCGTCTTTTTCGAAAATTTCGCGGCCGAGGAGTTGTTCCATCACGTCCTCCATCGAAACGACGCCGGCGGTGGAGCCGAACTCATCGACGACCACGAGGATCTGCTGGTGAGTCTGCAGAAAAACCTGGAGCGCGTTGGCGACGGTGACCGTTTCCGGAATGAACTGCACCTCCTGCATGAATTTTTCGACCAAGTCGTAGTCCTGATCGTTGGCCTTGGCTTTCAGCAGATCGCGACGGCGCACGATGCCGGCGACATCGTCGATGTTTTTCCCGTAAACCGGCATGCGTGCGAACGGAATGTTCGGATACTCGCGAAAAATCTCGGCGACGGTCGCGCTCTTCCGCAGCGCGGTCACGACGGTGCGCGGCGTCATGATTTCGCTCACGCGAACTTCATCGAGCGAAAGGGCGTTGGCGATAATGTTGGATTCGCTGTGCGTGAGCGTGCCTTCCTGGGCACCGCGTTCGGCGAGAAGGATGATTTCTTCGCCGGATTTTTCTTCGGGTTTCGGCGCTTTGACAAAAATCCGGACGATGAGATCGCACACGTAGATGACCGGCTGCAGCGCTTTGATCATCGTGGAAAGCGGAAACACGATCAGCGGTTGCAGCGCGCGGCGGTGGGCGAGGGCGAGATTTTTGGGCAAAACCTCCGAGAAAATCAGCACGGTGAACGTGAGCGCGCAGGCGAGCAGTCCGAGAACGGTTTCACCGAAATGGCGGATCGCGAGTCCGCCGACCATGACCGAGCAGAGCGTGGTGGCGGTGGTGTTGACGGCGAGGATGGCGAGAACGGTTTCGTTGAGATTGAGGCGAAGCTGTTCGAGGCGTTCGCCGTGTTTGGGCCGTTCTTTTTTGAGCGTTTCGATTTCGCCCACGGTCGTGCCGAGCATCACCGCCTCCATCAATGAGCAGAGGAAGGAGATGCCGAGCGTGGCAAAGAGGGCGACCAAGAACCAGACCATGAGCGTGCAGTGTATGGACGGCTGATTTTTGACGAATCAAAACTGAGCGGCGGAGAAGATGATGCGGACGGACCCGGGGGCGAGAGAAGTTCCTTGCCGACCAGCGGACTCGGGCGCGTAGTGTGGCGCCATGAGTCTCCTGAAGCGGACACCTTTGTACGATTTTCACGTAGCCCACGGCGGTCGCATGGTCGATTTCGCCGGCTGGGAGATGCCGGTGCAGTATAAGAGCATTCTCGAAGAGCATAAGGCGGTGCGTCGCGCGGCGGGGCTTTTCGACGTGAGCCATATGGGCGAAGTGGACGTGAAAGGCGCCGGCGCGGAGGCGTTTTTGCAGCATCTGGTGACGAACGACGTTTCGCGCCTCACGCCCGGCCGCATTCTCTACACGTCGATGTGTTATGAAAACGGCGGCGTGGTGGACGATCTGCTCGTGTACAAACGCGGCTCGGAAGACTTTTTCCTGTGTATCAACGCGGGCAATACAGACAAAGATCTCGCGTGGATTCGCGAACGCGCCGCAGGCCACGCGGTGGAGATCACGGATCGTTCGGCGGATTATGCGCTGCTCGCGGTGCAGGGTCCAAATGCAAAGGCGATCGTACAATCGCTCACCGGCGCGAAGCTCGATCTGATCAAGTATTATCATTTCGGCGAGGGCACGGTGGCGGGCGTGCACTGTTTGATCAGCCGCACGGGCTACACGGGCGAAGATGGTTTTGAGCTGTATCACGCCGCGGGGGATGCACCGGCGCTGGCGGCGGCATTGCTCGAGGCGGGCGCGGCGCACGGGATGGAATTGGCCGGGCTCGGCGCGCGCGACAGTCTGCGCCTGGAAGCGGGGTATCCACTTTATGGACACGAAATCACCGCCGACATCTCGCCGCTTACGGCGGGCCTGGGCTGGACGGTGAAACTTAACAAAGGCGCCGATTTCATCGGTCGCGCGGCGTTGCAGCAGGAAGCTGCGGCCGGCTCTGCGCGGAAAGTGATTTACTTCAAAACCGGCGACCGCCGCATCGTGCGCGCCGGGACTGCCGTGCTCACGACCGACGGGAAAAACGTGGGCACGGTCGTGTCGGGGACATTGTCGCCGATCCTCAACGAAGCGATCGGCTCGGCCCTGGTGGAAACCGCCGCGGTCGAACAACCGTTGGAAGTCGATATCCGCGGGACAAAACTCGGCTTGAAGCTCGTCAAACCGCCCTTCATCGAACTTAAGAAAAACTCATGAGCAACGTCCCCGCCGATCTCAAATACGCCAAGTCACACGAATGGCTGAAACTGGAAGCCGATGGCACCGCCACCGTCGGCATCACCGATTATGCCCAGAGCAGCCTCGGTGACATCACGTTTGTGCAGCTGCCCAAAGTCGGCACCGCGCTCAAAGCGGGCGACGCATTTGGCGTGGTGGAGTCGGTGAAAGCCGCGTCCGACCTCTATGCGCCCGTGGCCGGCACCGTCGTGGAAGTCAACACGGCGCTCGATGCCGCGCCGGAAGCGGTGAACCAAGCTCCGTACGAAGGCGGCTGGATGTTGAAGCTGAAGCTCGACGATCCGGCGGCAGCCGGCTCGCTCCTGGACGCCGCGGCCTACACGCAGCTCCTCGGATAACATTTATGACAGGCCTGTCGTGTATGCGGCAGGCCTGCTGCATTTAGCACGAGCGAAAGACGCCGCTCGTGTTTGCCCCGTCGGCGCCGGACGAAATTTTCTGCCCCGGTTGCTTCACGCGCAACTCTTACGCACCCTCTGCGTCATTCCAGCCATCGCATGACCCGTCTCTCTACCTCACTCGTGGTTGCGTGCTTGCTCGCCTTCTTGGGCGCTTGCTCGCGAACCCAAGAAAAATCGGGACAGGCCGCAGCGTCCACATCGGGACAAAAGCAGCCTGTCGAAGTGGCCCCCATCGAGCACCGCCGGCTCGAAGAAGTTCTCACCATTGTCGGCTCCATCGCGGCCAATGAGTCGGCCGTGATCCGTGCGGAGATCGCCGGGCATGTGCGCGCGGTTTATTTCGAAGAAGGCCAACGGGTCACCCGCGGGCAGGTGCTGCTGAAGATCGACGATTCCGAACTGCTCGCGCAGGCCGCGCAGAGCGAAGCGCGCTTCAAGTTGGCCGAGCTCAATCTCGCCCGAAATCAGGGACTGCTCGAGTCGCGCACCGTTTCACAAGCCGATTTCGACCGGGTTTCCACCGAGCATTCCGCGAGCGCCGCCGAGTTGTCGCTGCTGCGCGTGCGCTTGGCCAAGACGGAGATCAAAGCGCCGTTCGACGGCATCGTGGGCGCCCGCACGATTTCGCCCGGCGATTATGTGACCCAAGCGAGCGCGATCACGCAGATCGACGACCTGAGCCGCCTGAAAATCGATTTCCAAGTCCCGGAGCGTTATCTCGGCAAAGTCCGCCAAGGCGCTCCGTTTGTCGTTCGCGCCAAAACCATCGACCGCACCGCGGTGGTGCGCGGCGAAGTGTATTTCGTGAGCTCGGTCATCGATCGCAGTACGCGCTCGAGCGCCGTGAAAGGCATTTTGACCGATCCGCCGGCCGACCTGAAACCCGGCATGTTTGCCAACGTGGAGCTCGTGCTCGATGTTCGCGAAAACGCCATGACAGTCCCCGAAGGCGCGATCATGACCTCCGTGCGCGGTCCGCAGATTATCGTGGTGAAGGACGAGAACGGTGAAAAAGTCGCCGACTTCATCCCGGTGCAACTCGGCCTGCGCGCGCGGGGGTTTGTGGAGATCCTTTCATCGGAGAAACCCCTGGCTGTCGGCCAGCCGATCGTCGCCGCGGGCGTGGGTTCACTGATCCTTTTCCCCGGTGCCAAGCTCGAGCCGCGGCCGCTGAGGGCCGATTTCCTGCCCGCGGAGTGATCCCATGATTCTTTCCGATCTCTCCATTAAGCGGCCGGTCATCTGTTTGGTCGCCTCGATCCTGGTGGTGTTGTTGGGCGCCTTGTCCTTCAATCGTCTGCCGGTGCGCGAATACCCGAACACGGATTCGCCGATCATCTCCGTCGACACCACGTATCCCGGCGCGTCCGCCGAAGTCGTCGAAACCAAGGTCACCGAGCCGCTCGAAAAGGAAGTGGCCTCGATCGACGGCATCCGCGTGATCAAATCGACATCGTCGGAAGAGCGTTCGCGCATCTCCATCGAGTTTAACCTCGATCGCAACATCGACGAAGCAGCCAACGACGTCCGCGATCGTGTGTCGCGCGCACGCGGCCGTTTGCCGCGCGAAATCGAGAACGTGCAGGTCTCGAAAACCGAGTCGGACTCCAGCCCGATCATCACGTTGTCGTTTAACTCTGACCGCCACACGCGCCTTGAAATCACCGACATCGTCGAGCGCATCGCGCTGCAACGTTTGCAGACGATTCCTGGCGTCGGCGCGGTGAATATTCGCGGTCCGCGTTACGCGATGCGTTTGTGGATCGATAGCGATCGACTCGCGGCTTACGGTCTCACGGTTGCAAACATCGAAGAAGCGCTTCGCCAGCAAAACGTCGATATCCCCGGCGGCCGCATCGAATCGGCGAGTCGCGAGTTTCCGGTGCGTCTGCAGGGCAACATGGCCGACGTGCATCAATACGAGAATCTCGTTCTCGCGACGCGCGGCACGTACCAGGTGAAGTTCTCCGATGTCGGTCGCGTGGAGCTCGGCGCGGAGGATTATCGCAGCGAATCTTACTACAAAGGCCGGCCCAACGTCGGCGTGCAGATTCTGCGACAGGCGCAGTCCAATCTGCTCGATGTGGCCAACGCCGTGAAGGAATTGATTCCCGTGATCCAGGCGGAGATGCCGCCGGGGCTCGAAGTGGGCATCGGTTACGACACGAGTGTGTTCGTCGAACGCTCGGTCAAAGAGGTGTACAAGACGCTGTGGGAAGCATGCGTGTTGGTCATCCTCATGATCTTCCTCTTCCTGCGCGACTGGCGGGCGACGTTTATTCCGCTGCTTGCGATTCCCGTGTCGATCGTCGGCTCGTTCGCGATCATGAGCATGCTCGGATTTTCGATCAACGTACTCACGTTGCTCGCGCTCGTGCTCGCGGTCGGCCTCGTGGTCGACGACGCGATCGTGATGTTGGAAAACATCTACCGACGCATCGAAGACGGCGAAAAACCGCTTCATGCTGCGGTGCACGGGGCGCATGAAGTGGCCTTCGCCGTCATCGCGACGACGCTCACACTCGCCGCGGTGTTTTTGCCGGTCGCGTTTCAATCCGGTCAGACCGGACGACTCTTCTTCGAGTTTGGCATCACGCTCGCGGTCTCCGTGCTCGTATCGGCTTTTGTGGCGCTCACGCTCACGCCGATGCTGTGCTCGCGCATGCTCAAGGCGGCCAAGAACGTCGATGGGCATCTGAAGCACGGTTGGCTTTATGAGAAGACCGAACCGTTCTTCGTGCGCATGAACAGCATCTTCGAAAAAGTGCTGCGCGGCGCCTTCCGCGTGCCGTTCGTCGTGCTGGGCGTGGCGCTGATCTTCGCGGTCGTCGGATTTTTCTTCTACACGAAACTGCAGCGCGAACTCACGCCGATCGAAGATCGCGGTATTTTCACGGCCAACTTCATCCCGCCCGTCGGCTCTTCGTCGAACTACATGAAGGCGTATTCGTCGGAGATGGAGAAGATCATCCTCGATGTTCCGGAGATGGATCGAACCTTCCATCGCAGCGGCGACGGCTCGCGCGCGTTTGTGTTCGCGACGCTCAAGCCGTGGGAGGAACGCGATCGCAAGACCCAGCAGATCCTCGCGGAGCTGCGCGGAAAATTCCGCCAGATCACCGGCGGCCAGGCGTTCGCCACGCCCGTGCGTCCGCTCGGTAGTCGTCGCGCCGGCGCGGGCGGCGTCGAAATGGTTTTGCTCGGAAGCGATTTCGGCGAGCTTCAGGAAGTCGGCGCCAAGGTGATCGAGAAGATGCGCAATAGCGCCGTTTTCTCGCTGCCCCGCATCGATCCGTCGCCGACCAAACCGCAGCTCGATGTGCAGATCGATCGCGCGCGCGCGGCGGATCTCAACGTACCGGTTTCCGCCGTCGCGACGACGCTCGAAAGTCTGCTCGGCGGACGTCGCGTCACGCAATTCCAGCGCGGCAATCAGCAGTATTACGTGATCGTGCAGGTCGAAGACGCGGACCGCACGACGCCCAACGATCTCTCACGTCTCTACGTGAAATCGACCGATGGAAATCTCATCCAGCTCAGCAATCTGGTTACGGTGAACGAGAACGTCGTGCCGGAGAATTTCCCGCACTTTAATCGCATGCGATCCGTCACGGTTTCCGCGCAGCTCAACACCGGCATGACCATCGGCGACGGCGTGCGATTCCTCGAAGAAAATGTGCGTCCGTTGCTTCCCGCCGGTTACACCTACGCGTGGGACGGCGAGACGCGCGAATACGTCGAGAGCGGCAGCGACACGTACATGCTGTTCGGACTCGCGCTGTTGTTCACCTTCCTGATCCTAGCGGCGCAGTTCGAATCGTGGATTCACCCGATCACGATTTTCACCGGTGTCGCGCTGGCGCTCGCGGGTGGCATCCTTGTGCTGTATTGCACGCGCTTCTTCGGCACGCCGATGACGGATAATCTCTTCTCCCGATTTGGTCTGATCATGTTGATCGGTTTGGTCGCAAAGAACGGCATTCTCATCGTCGAGTTCGCGAACCAACTTCAGATCGCCGGCAAGAACGCTTTCGACGCCGCCTTCGAATCCGCCACATTGCGCTTCCGTCCCATTTTGATGACCTCGATCGCGACCGTGCTCGGCGCGGTGCCGATCGCCTTCGCCACCGGTGCCGGTGCGGAAACGCGCAATCCGATGGGTTTGGTCATCGTCGGCGGACTCACGATCGCGACGTTCATGACGCTGTTTGTGATCCCGATCTTTTACGTGCTCGTGGATAAGGTCTGCGTGAAAATCACCGGACGCTCGAGTGCCTACGGCTTGAAGCGCGCGGAAGAAATCGAACGCGAAGTGCACGCACCTGCGGCCGCTCGCTAAGCGGGTTGAGCGTGATGCGTTTGATCGGGCAGGGCGGTTGCTCCGCAGCCGCCGCCTCCGCCCGTCCTGCGCTCGGTGATGATGTCGGGCCCGGACAATGCGGAGCGTTGTCCCTATCCGCGCCGCCTCTCTCGCGGTCAGTGGCCGGGTGGATTTTCTGGCGTTGCTTTTGACCGGCCCGGACATTGATTCGACAACTTTTCCGTCCATGGATGCGCCTTATGTCATCGCCGCTGTCGCCGGCTATTTCCTCGGAGCCCTGCCATTTGGCTGGCTGGTGGCACGTTCGCGCGGGATTAATATTTTTGAGCACGGTAGCAAAAATCCCGGCGCGACCAACGTCCGTCGCGTGTGTGGCAAGGGTCCGGGCAATCTCGTGTTCGCGCTCGATGCGCTCAAAGGCGCGGCGGCCGCCGGTTGGCCTCTGCTTGGGTGGCGAAACGCGGCCGATACGGCGGCTGCGCACGACGTCACGCTGCTCGCCGTCATCGGGCTCGTGGCGGCGCTGATCGGCCACAGTTTTTCTTGTTTCACCAAGTTTCGCGGAGGCAAAGGTGTCGCGACGGCTGCGGGCGGTTTCCTCGTGTTGATGCCGCTGCCGTTGCTTTGCGGACTTGGTGTGTGGCTCGCGACATTTTATACGACGCGCTACGTATCGCTTGCGTCGATGCTGGCGGCGATCGCGCTTCCCATCGCGGCGTACTTTTTTAAGCAGCCGACGCTGCTGATCGGTCTGGCGGGAGCGATCGCGCTCTTCGTCGTCATCCGGCATCGCACAAACATCGTCCGTCTGCTGAATGGCACCGAATCGAAGTTCGTGAAAAAACCGGCCACCTCGTCCACGCCTTCTTCCCAATCATGAGCAAACCCAGGACCATCAAGATCGGCCTCTGCGGCCTCGGCACCGTCGGCCAGGGCGTCTGGCAGCATCTCGAACGCGCCCGCACCGACCTCGAAGCGCGTTTGGGCGTCACGCTCGAACTGGCCCGGGCTGCCGTGCGCGATTTGAAACGCGCACGCGATGTCGCCGTCCCCGCGGACAAGCTCACAGACGACGCACTCTCCATCGCGCGCGATCCATCGATCCAGATCGTGTGCGAACTTATCGGCGGCACTACGCTCGCGCGCGAAGTCACGATGGCCGCGCTTGAACGCGGTGCGGTCGTCGTCTCCGCCAACAAAGCGCTCCTCAGCGAGCACGGCGCGGAGCTGTTCGCCGCTGCGCGCAAACACGGCGGACAAATTTATTTCGAAGCGTCGGTCGCCGGCGGCATCCCGATCATCAAAGCGCTGCGCGAAGGTTTGGTCGCGAATCGTTTTCCGCAGATTTACGGCATCCTCAACGGCACCTGTAACTACATCCTCACGCGCATGGTGCAGGAGGGCGCGAGTTATCCCGAGATCCTCGCTGATGCGAAACGACTCGGTTATGCCGAGGCCGACGAGTCGCTCGATGTCGACGGTTGGGACACCGCGCACAAGGCCTCCGTCCTCGCGTTCCTTGCGCACGGAGTGTGGATCAAAACCGATCAGATGATCGTCGAGGGCATCGCGAAAATCACGCAGACCGATCTCAAGCACGCCGCCGCGCTTGGTTATGGCATCAAACTCCTCGCCGTGATCACCCGCGATTTCGCGAGCAACGAAGTGTTTGTCCGCGTCCACCCGACGCTGATCCCCGAGGAAAACGTCATCGCGAATGTCCATGGCGTCTTCAACGGCGTGGCGGTTTCCGGCGATGTCGTCGGTGCGACGACCTACATCGGTCGCGGCGCGGGCCGCGATGCGACCGCCAGCGCGGTCATCAGTGATATCGTCGACGCCGCTGCACATCTCGCCGCCGCGAAGGTGGCGATCATTCCCGGCGAAAGTGTAAACACACCGAGGTTGGCTCCGTTGGAAAAAATCACCGGCCGCTACTACGTGCGCACTTTGGTGAAAGATGAACCCGGTGTGCTCGCGCAGATCGCCACCGTCATGGCCAATCATCGTGTGAGCATCGCGAGTGTGACGCAGCCCGAAGTGGCGGAGGAGGGGACGGCCGTGCTCATTCTCACCACGCACGAGAGCAACGAAAAAGCCATCCGCGCCACGCTCGCGGAGCTGGCGCTGTTGCCCAGCGTCGTCGAAGCGCCCTTGTTGTTGCGTATCGGAGATTTTGCCGAGTGATCGGTTGAACGCGCCCGCCCCCGACGCGTTCCCTTGCATGCGCTTCCTCCCCATACACCGTGGCTTCCACGCGCCCCGCGCCCGCGGGGCAGACGGGTCCCGCGCAGCCTTGCCAGAATCCGCTCGCGGTCGGGGCGTTTCCTGATTTTTCCTCACCAACTCTATCCATGGCTCGCATCGTCCAAAAATACGGCGGCACCTCAGTCGGTGACGTCGAACGCATCAAAAAAGTCGCCGAACGCATCAAGTTCATCCGCGATGAAGGCAACGAACTCGTCGTCGTTGTTTCTGCCCGCGCAGGAGTGACCAACGAGCTCATCGCCCGTGCGAAAAGCGTGACGCAGTTTCCGCCGGAGCGTGAATTGGACATGCTGCTCGCCACCGGCGAACAGGAGACCATCGCTCTCGTCGCCATGGCGCTTCACGGGCTCGGTGTGCCCGCCGTCAGCTACACGGGCGGCCAAGCCGGTATCGTGACCGACAAATCGCACACCAAAGCCCGCATTCAGGGCATCTCGCCGTCCGCTATCGAGAAGGATCTCAAGGCGGGCAAGGTCGTGATCGTCGCCGGTTTTCAGGGTGTAAACGCCGATGGCCAGATCACCACGCTCGGACGCGGCGGCTCCGACCTCACCGCCATCGCGCTCGCCGCGCCCCTTAAGGCGGATAAATGCGAGATCTACACAGACGTTGATGGAGTTTATACAGCGGACCCCCGCGTGGTGAAAACGGCCCGAAAACTCGAAGAAATTTCCTACGATGAGATGCTAGAGCTTGCGTCGTCCGGATCGAAAGTCATGCAAAGCCGTTCGGTCGAATTCGCCAAGAAATTCGGGGTCGTTTTCGAGGTCCGTTCATCGTTCAACCACAACCCAGGAACCATCGTGAAAGAAGAAGTCGCTTATATGGAGAAAGTCGTCGTGCGTGGCGTCGCCGTCGACAAAGATCAGGCCAAGGTCATCGTCAGCAATATCCTGGATAAACCTGGTTCCGCGGCGAAAGTTTTTAAGGCCCTCGCTGATGCCAATATCATCGTCGACATGATCGTGCAGAACGTCGGTCGCAACGGTATCGCCAACCTCACCTTCACCGTCCCGCAGAGCGATACGCACAAGGCGCAAAAAGCGCTCGAACCCGTGCTCGACGAAGTGGGCGGCGGTCAGGTCGCGATCCACGAAGGCATCGCCAAACTCTCCGTCGTCGGTGTCGGCATGAAGACGCACTCGGGTGTCGCCGCCATGCTTTTCCAAGCGCTCGCGGATGCGAACATCAACATCGAGCTCATCACCACTTCGGAAATCAAGATCTCCGTCGTGATCGATCAAAGCCGCGCCGAAGAAGCTGTCCGCGTCGCTCACACGACCTTCCAGCTCGATCAAGTTTGAGACAAGGCGGCCCATGGCCGCTTTCGGAGTAACGAGTAGAAATCGCGAGCAGCGGGCATGGACGCTTCCGCGCGGTTGCCCGCTCGCTCGTTTGCCGAGCGACTGAACTCGGTTTTCTACTCGCTACTCACGCTTCGCTTCCCGCTACTTTACCCATGCGCTTCATCTCCACTCGCGGACAGACGCCGGCACTCGGTTTCAGCGATGCGGTCGCCACCGGACTCGCGCCGGATGGAGGACTGTTCCTGCCTGAAACGCTTCCGGACTTCTCGAAGGATTTGGCGCGCTTCGAAAAACTCAGCTACGCGGAGCTCTGTTTTGAATTTCTAAAAACTTTCGCGACGGACATCCCGCAGGATACCTTGCGTGAGTTGATCGCGAAATCGTACACCACGTTTTCGCATCCGGAGATCGCACCGCTCAAGCGACTCGACGATCGCTTGCACGTGCTCGAGCTTTTCCACGGGCCGACGCTCGCGTTCAAAGACTTTGCCCTCCAGCTCCTCGGCAATCTCTACGAGCACCAATGTCGAGTCCGCGGCGAAACCATCAATGTGCTCGGTGCCACCTCGGGCGACACCGGATCGGCCGCGATTCACGGTCTGCTCGGCAAACCGGGCACCGCGATTTTTATTCTTTATCCCGAAGGCCGCACATCGCCGCTGCAGGAGCGACAAATGGCCTGCACGGGCGCGGCCAATGTCTTCGCGCTCGCGATCAACGGCACTTTCGATGACGCGCAAACCGCGTTGAAGGAAGTTTTCGGCGATCAAGAGTTTCGCACGCGCCATCGCTTGTCGGCGGTCAACTCCATCAATCTCGCCCGCGTGCTCGCGCAATGCGTGTATTATCTGAGCGCGTGGCTGCGACTGCCCGCGGGCCAGCGAGAAGAAACCGAGTTTGTAGTTCCGACCGGCAACTTCGGCAACGTGCTCGCCGGCTGGATGCTTCAAAAAATGGGTGTGCCGATCCGCGGTTTCCGCGTCGCCACCAATCAGAACGACATTCTTCACCGTCTCTTCACGACGGGCGAGTATGCGGTCTCCGATGTCCGCGCCAGCCTGGCGCCGTCGATGGATATCCAGGTCGCGTCGAACTTCGAACGTTTCCTCTACTTCAGCGTCGGGCGCGATTCCGCGCGCGTTCGCGAAGTGATGAAAACCTTCCGCGAAACCGGCCGTTACGCGTTTGAGAACTTCGATCGCGATACTTTTACCGCATCGCGCTGCACGGATGCCGAGATTCCGGGCATCATTCGTTCGGTGTATCAAAAGTATGGATACATCGTCGATCCGCACACGGCGTGCGGTTTCAAGGATCTCGCGACGGATCGCCCGAGCATCGTACTGTCGACGGCGAGCCCGGCGAAGTTTCCCGAAACCATCGTTTCTGCGATCGGCATCGAGCCCACGCACCCGAGCCTAGAGATGTTGAAAGCGCGTCCGCTCGTGAAGCATGCGATCGCTGCGGATCCGGCCGCGATCAAGGCATTCATCCACGAGCACGGCGTGCTCTGATGGATTTAACCGAAGACTGCGCGTGGAAAGCGCAGTTATGTCCAAGTGCAGGGTGGTGGACTTGACATAGTCCGCACTCAGGACTTGGGTAACGTCGTCATGATGCTCTGCGATCAACACCCCCGATGCCATGTTTTGAACATGGATCACGTGGTCCAACCGGGTTTCCCCGGTGCCGCGAGCTGACGAGCATATCCGCGCACATAGATAGCCGGCCGCTCGCAGACGAAAACGCGAGCACCGGGAGGTGAGCGAGGGCATTTGATCAAGTCGATCCCTGATCAGCCCTGCATTGGCACGCGCCTTCGGCACACCCGCACGCGCGTTTTTCTTAAACACTAACCAGATCCTCGGCCGCGGCCTTTCGGGATCATCCCACGCATTCCTGCCTGCCATGATTTTTGCAGTATTACTTTTTTTTCGTTCATTCACACTTATCGCGCCTTACGTAGGCGAGGTTCACTGCACGGCGGTGCTGACAAAATCGCGTAATCGCGGTGGAGGGGAGGTGTGCCGATGAAACGTCGTCAACTCGGACGTACGGGCTTGAGCGTCTCGGAAATCTGTTTCGGAACGCTCAATTTCGGTTGGAGCGTCGGAGAAAACCAAGCGTGGGCGCTGCTCGACGCTTATCGCGCCGCCGGCGGAAATTTCATCCAAAGTTCGGCCGTGTCCCATGCGGAAGGCGCGCTGCCGATCGCCGCTGGCGCCAGCGAAGACTATGTCGGTCGCTGGTGGCAGGATCGCGGTATCCCGCGCGAAGAGCTCTTTCTCGCGACGCGCATCGTCGTCCAAAACGCGCGACCGCACGGCGCGAGCACCCTTGAGTCGTACATTCGACAAAGCTGCGAAGCGTCTCTGCGCCGACTGCGCACCGATCATCTCGATCTGTTGTTGATCGAATGGAGCGAAACGCTGCCGCTGATCGACGACATTCTCTTTGTGCTCAGTCGTCTGAAGCGTGCTGGCATGGTGCGTTATCTCGGCGCATCGGGTTTTCCAGCGTGGCGTTTGATGGAGTCTATCCATCGCTCCGTGCAGCGAAACACGGAGCGCTTTGAAGTGCTGCAGGCGGACTATTCGTTGCTCGCGAATACGCGGAGCCAGCGCGATCAACTGCATCTTTGTCGCGACTATCGGCTCGGTTTTCTCGCGCGCTCACCGCTCGCGGGCGGATTGCTCGTGGGCGATGATAAACGTAGTGCGTTGTCCCTGCAGCGCACGCGTCGCCTCCGCGGACAATACGCGGGTGCAGACGTCGCGGTTCTCCGGGCAGCACTCGCGGACATCGCAGAGTCCCGAAATCTAACGCTGGCTCAAACCGCGCTCGCGTGGGTTTTGACCGACTCGACGGTGACCGCGCCGGTGATCGGCGTCAGTACCGTGGAGCATCTTCAACCGCTGCTCGACGCAGCGAGCACCGGCCTCACGACTCAGGATTTTTCAGCGGTATATGGCAGCAGCGCAGAGCTGTCTGTCGCCCCCACATCAACCCTCAACCTCGCATAGCATGAACCTCAAACCCATCAGTATCTCTCAAGCCGACCACACTCGCATCACGCTCCTTCTCAACTCGCTTCGGGGCGATCCGAAGGCGGCAAAAATCATCGCCCGTCTTCGTGAAGAACTTGAGCGCGCGCTCGTGCTCCCCGAGTTGCCGCCGCACATCGTCGGCATCAACTCGACCGCCGAGGTCCTCGATCTCGATTCCGGCGAAGTCGATCGCTTCACGCTGACGTTGCCCGAGCAGGCCAACGCCGCCCAAGGCCGTTTGTCGCTGCTCGCGCCGCTCGGCACGGCAATCCTCGGTTTCTCCGAGGGCGACGAATTTGAGTGGGAGATGCCAGGCGGCGTGCGTCGTCTCCGCATCAACAAAGTCGTGCCGCCGGTGCCGGTGGCCGTCCCGCAGTTGTAGCCAGTTCAACTTATCCGTATCCAAATCATGAATACATTAGAAACGGTTCCCATCGAACCCACGACATGGTGCATGTCGAAGAATATCCTCACCGAGGGTGAGCTCAGCGGTGCGTTGACCTTGCTCGGGCCCGGAAGCTCGACCGAGGAGCAAACCTCCGCGCTCGCTCGCGTGGTCTTCGTCGCTCATGGCAATGTCACCGCCGCCATCGGCACGGCCAACTTCATTTTGAAGGCTGACCAAGCGCTGCATGTGGCTCCGGACCGTCCTCTCGTGGTGCGAAATCACGGAGAATCGCCCGCCAAGGTTTTTATCTTGAGCGTGCCGGCGCCGTCGCGTCCGAAGGGCAATATCGTGTACTTGAATTGAAGTCTTTGCCCTGCGACTCGAGCTACGCCGGGAAACGTCATGTGCGTTCCCGGCGTAGTTGTTTTACACTACACGATCGGACTTCGTGTGCTGGACGTAGATGGCGGTTGCTTGCGAGCGACGATTGACGTCGAGTTTGTCGAAGATGTTAGCGAGATAGTTTTTCACGGTTTTCTCGCTGAGATTCATTTCGGCTCCGACTTCTTTGTTGGTTTTGCCTTCGGCGATGAGCGCGAGCACGCGGCGCTCCTGCGGCGACAAGGAAGCGAGCGCGTCATTGGCACCGCCGGTTTTAAGCAGGCGCATCACGCGCGCGGTTACGGCGGGATCGAGAATGGATTTGCCCGCGGCAACATCGAGCACGGCCTGCACAAGGCCGCGGCCGTTGATTTCTTTGAGAAGATAACCGTGGCCGCCGGAGCGAATCGCTTCGTCCACGAGATGATCGTCCACGACCGAAGTGAGAAAAAGCACCTTGGTGTCGGGCAGGTCTGCGAGGATGCTGCGACACGCGGTGAAACCGGTGCCGTCGGGCAGGCGGATATCCATCAACACAACATCGGGCGTGAGTTTTTTGGCAGCGGCGACACCCGAGGCGACATCGCCCGCTTCGCCGACGATCTGGATGTTGCGTTCGGCGGCGAGCAACGCGCGAAGTCCCATACGGACGAGTTCGCTGTCGTCGATGAGAAGGAGGCGGAGTTGCGGAGCTCGTGAAGCGCTCATGCGGCTGAAGAGTTATCCGTGGCGAGAGTGAGGATGAGCTTGGTGCCGGCGCCTGGCGAACTGGAAAACTGAAGCTTTCCGCCCAGGCGTTCGGCGCGCGCGCGCATGTTGGCGAGACCATGACCACCGCCGGTTGCGGACGGCGGCGAGAATCCGCCGCCGTTGTCCTGGACGAGCAACGCGAGCTCGTTGGCGCTGCGATGCAGCCGGATAGTGATGTGGCTCGCGTGACCGTGACGCAGCGCATTGCTGACGGCCTCACGCGAGATCTGGATTAAATGCGTGATTTGATCCGCGGTGAGCGCGCGTGCGGCCTCGTCGTCGATGCGCAGATCGAACTCGACGCCGCGTCCGGCATCGAGCGTTTGCGTGAGCGAGCGAATCGCTTCGGCGAAGTTTTGCCGCTGCAGGTTTTCTGGTGCGAGGCCCGAGATGTAGCTGCGTACTTCGCGGATGGTGGTGTTGATCGTCTGCAGGCCGGCGTCGAGCTGACGTGCGGCTTCGTCGGCATTGGTCGGAATGAGATTTCGCGCGGCTTCGACGGTGAGACCGGCGGCGTAGAGCGATTGAATGATGCCGTCGTGCAGATCGTGGCCGAGGCGAATTTTTTCCTCCAACGCACGATTAAGAAGCATCTGCTGAAAGTGCGCGTCTTCCTCGGCGCGCTGACGTTCGAGACGTTCGCGTTCGAGTGCGGAGTTTTGTTGCACGGATACCTTGGCGAGCTCGGTCAAACTCTTCATCTCTGCATCCATGGCGCGCAGTTCGGAATCCGTGGCCGGCATCGAGCGATTGCGGAGAGAAAGAATGACCGCGCCGATCCATGCCAGGGCGAGACCGAGCGCGAGGATCAACAGCATAACCGCGCATTGGCGATGAAGCGCGGCGAGATGTTCGACGGCTGTTGGCGGGAAACGAACGGTGATCGTTTGCGCTTCGCCGTCTGCGCCCGCGGACAGCGTGCGGGTAAATTCCCAATGTCCGATCCGCGCGATCCGCGAAGTCTTCTTGTCTGCGGTTTCTCCCGACAGAATTTGCGCGCCGAGCAATTGGCCGAGGACGCGCGGCGTATCGTCGTTCCAGCCTTCGGGAGAGTTGCGAATGAGCGCGAGTGCTTTGTCGAACTGCGCTTCTTTGAGCGCGATGGTTTCGCGACGGACCTCTTCGGTCTGGCTCCGGAGCCAGCTTTGGGTCATCGCCATCGCGCCCAAAAACAGGAGCAAAAGCACCAGGGCGAAAGCGACGAGACGGGCGAAACGATTCATGGGAAAGCGGCGCGGGAAACACAAACGCCGGGGTCGGGTGTAGCTGAGAGACGTCGCCGCCCGCAAGCATCGCCCTCGCGGAAAACGGTTTTCATAACATTTCGACTTTTTCCAGCCGCTCGCTTTGTTAGGCCGTTCTGTCCATGAAAAACTTCTACATCACGACCGCGATCGACTATGTGAACGGTTCGCCGCACTTGGGGCATGCCTACGAAAAGGTGCTGACGGACGTCATTGCCCGTTTTCGGCGGCTGATGGGAGACAACGTATATTTTCTCACCGGCGTGGATGAGCACGGCCAGAAGGTGCAACAAAGCGCGCGGGCAAAGGGTGTGCCGCCGCAGCAGTTTTGCGATGAGATTTCCGCGGAGTTTCGCGCGATGTGTGCGAAGCTCGATATCTCGAACGACGATTTCATCCGCACCACCGAGCAGCGTCACAAGAAGGTCGTGCGCGATCTGCTTCAGCAGCTCTTCGACAAGGGCGAGATCTACAAGGCCGAGTACAAGGGCTTTTATTCCACGCGCCAGGAGCAGTTTCTTCAGGAAAAGGACCGAAATCCCGACGGCTCGTGGCCGGAGATTTTTGGCGAAGTCACCGAGATCACGGAGAGCAATTATTTCTTCACGCTGGCGAAGTATCAGGACTGGCTCGTCGATTTCGTGAAGCGCAATGAGAACTTTATCTTCCCGCGCTATCGCCAGAAGCAGGTTCTCGAGTTTCTCTCCGAGCCGCTCAACGATCTCTGCATCTCGCGTCCGCGCGAGCGCTTGGAGTGGGGCATTCCGCTGCCGTTCGACGAAAACTTCGTGACCTACGTGTGGTTCGACGCGCTCGTGAATTATTACTCCGCGGTCGTGGACAAACCGGGCGTGTGGCCCGCCGACTTCCACGTGATCGGCAAGGACATCCTCGTGCCGCCGCATGCGGTCTATTGGCCGATCATGCTCAAGGCCGCCGGTATCGAGCCGCCGAAGTCGCTGCTCGCGCACGGTTGGTGGTCGATCAACGGCTCCAAGATGTCGAAGAGCACGGGCAACTTCATCGAGCCGATGGCGTTCGCCGATCAATACGGCGTCGATGCGCTGCGCTATTTCCTCATTCGCGAAATGAGCGTGGGCCAGGACAGCGATTTTTCGCTGCAACAGTTTCTCGCGCGCTACAACGCCGAGCTCGCCAACAATCTCGGCAATCTCGTCAACCGCACGCTCAACATGACCAATCGCTTCGCCGGCGGCGTCATTCCCGCGGGCGAAACGGGCGACGACGTGGAGCTCGAGCTGCAACGACTCTGGGATAAAACCCGCGACGAAGTCATCGCGCTCTACGAAGGTTTCCAATTCCACATCGGCCTCGAACGCACGCTGGGTTTCGTCACCGCGACGAACGCGTACATCGAAAAACGCGCGCCGTGGAAGCTCGGCAAATCGACCGAGGAAAAAGACCAGGCGTTGCTGCGCACGGCGCTTGCGACGATGGCCGAAGCGCTCCGCCTCGCCAACGCGCTGCTACCCGCCGTCATGCCCACCACGTCGAAAAAGATCAACGGCGTGCTCGGCCACGAACCCGGTGCCAATTGGCGCGAAGAGCTCGTGTGGGGCGCGCGTCTCACCGGCAAGAAAGTCGCCGAGACCGCGATCCTCTTCCCGCGCCCGGAAAAGCAGGCGGCGGAGAAAAAGTGAGCGCGTTTTTTATTAAGATACAGGGGCACTGAGAACTCGGAGTCCGCTGGAGATCGTCTAGATTCTCTCGAGAAAGTCCCCGTGTCCTCTGCGCCTCCGTGGTGAAATGAGCATGACCATCCTGCCGCTTAATCCTGCTGAAAACTCGTCGCGCGAAGCGCTGCAGGCGTTTCTCGCACAGTGTCAGCAAGCGGCGGTGAAGGCCGGACGTGCGCGGCTTGTCAGCATCTCGCTCGAAGTGCCCGCGCTCGATCCGCTTGCGGTGCTCGAATCGATTTTCGAGGCGGGCGAGAAACATTTTTATGTCGAGCGTCCCGCCGAAGGTTTTGCGCTCGCGGGGGCTGAAGCGGTGCTCAGTTTCACCAGCAGCGGCGCCGATCGCTTTGCGGCGTGTCAGCGTTTTATCGACGATACGCTTGCTTACGCGCTTGCGGTGGGCGATCAACGCGCGGCTTTTGCGGGACCCCATTTCTTCACGAGTTTTGCGTTCTACGATGACGTCGAAGCAGGTGAGCCGTTTGAAGCGGCTTCGGTTTTTGTGCCGCGTTGGCAAGTCGCTCGCGCGGGTGGCTGCACGACGGCGGTGGCTAATCTGTTGATCGCTCCCGACAGTGCGCTCGAGCCGTTGGTCGAACGTTTGTGGCGCGCGCATCAAAAGTTCGGCGCATTCGATTATTCGGAGCCGGAGTTCACCGAGGCAACTCGTCCGCAACCGGCCACGGTGAACGAAGTGGGCGGCGCCAACGCTTATGGTGAAGCGGTGCGTCGCGCGGTTGCTCACATTGAAGCCGGCGACTTCGAAAAAATCGTGCTCGCGCGTGCGAAAGATCTGCTGGCGGACGAATCGCTGCATCCGCTGCGCGTGTTGAACGGACTGCGCGAACGCTTCGCCGATTGTTATGCGTTTTCCGTCGCGAATGGTCGCGGCCAGAGTTTCATCGGCGCGAGTCCGGAGCGTTTGTTGCGAGTGGCGGATGGCCGACTTCTCACGGAAGCGTTGGCCGGCTCGATTCGTCGCGGCGCGACCGCGAGTGAAGATGCCGCGCTCGGCTCCGCGCTTTTGCGCAGCGAGAAGGACCGTCGTGAACACGAGATGGTGCTGCAGTCGATTCGCCGCCGACTCGAACCGCTCGGCCTGACGCTCGAAGCGGCGTCCACACCGGCGCTGCGGCGTCTGGCGAACGTCCAGCATTTGCACACGGAAATCGGCGCTGTTTTGCCGGAAGGCGTGCGCTTGCTCGATGCGTTGGCGCGGTTGCATCCGACTCCGGCCGTCGGCGGAAAACCGCGTGAAGCAGCGATCCCGCGTATCCGGAATTTGGAGACGTTTAGCCGCGGCTTGTACGCTGGTGCGATCGGCTGGATCGATGCGCGCGGCAATGGCGAATTTTTTGTCGGTCTGCGCTCAGCTTTGATCGATGGAAAACGCGCGCGGCTGTACGCCGGCGCCGGCATCGTCGCCGGTTCTTCGCCAGAGAAGGAGTTTGCGGAGACGGAGCTGAAATTCCGTGCGATGCAGGACGCTCTGCTGGCCTGAGCGATTTCATTGGAAATCGTGGCGGCTGTTTTACGAAACAGTTTGCAGGGCTGTTTTGCGAGTGGCGTTGGAAAAGCGGCCGAATGCGGTCATGATGCGAGCATGGTTCCAGTATCCGTCCTCGATCTCTCTCCGATAACGCAGGGAAGTGACGCGACGCAGGCGTTGCGCAACTCTCGCGATCTCGCACGTCATGCGGAGCGGCTCGGCTACAAACGATTCTGGATGGCGGAGCATCACAGCATGCCCGGCATCGCGAGCGCGGCGACGGCGGTGGCGATCGCTTATGTGGCGGAAGGCACGAAGACGATCCGCCTCGGCTCGGGCGGCATCATGCTGCCGAATCACTCGCCGCTGGTGATTGCGGAGCAATTTGGAACGCTCGACGCGCTTTTCCCGGGACGCATCGATCTCGGACTCGGGCGCGCGCCGGGAACCGATCAACGCACGGCGCGTGCGCTGCGGCGCGAGCGTATTCACGCGGCGGATACGTTTCCGGACGATGTGATTGAGCTGATGGGTTATTTCCAACCGTCGCGTCCGGGGCAGGCGGTGCGCGCGGTGCCGGGGGAAGGGCGTGAGATTCCGATCTGGCTGCTGGGCTCGAGCTTGTTCAGTGCGCAGCTCGCGGCGGCGCTCGGTTTGCCGTACGCATTCGCGGGGCACTTCGCGCCGGATATGATGCTGGAAGCGCTGGCAATTTATCGACGTGAGTTTCGTCCATCGGAAGCGCTGGAAAAGCCGTATGCGATGGTCGGCGTGGGTGTCGTCGCGGCGGAGACGGACGAGGGAGCGGCGCGATTATTCACCTCTTGGCAGCAGCAATTCATCGCCTTGCACCGCGGCGTGCCTGGACAACTGCAACCGCCGGTGAGCGATCTAACGACGATCGCCACGCCACCGGAAATCGCGGCGACGAATCACACCTTGCGCGAAGCGATCGTCGGCGCGCCGTTGAGCGTACGGCGCGGATTGGAGTCGCTGCTCGCACGGACTCAGGCCGACGAGATCATCGCGACCACGCATGTGTTCGATCATGCGGCGCGAGTGCGCTCCTACGAAATTCTCGCAACCGTACGCGATGAGTTGGCGGCCGCGCAGCCGGTGAAAGCATGAAGCGGCAACGATGTGACCTCGTGCGGAGCTTGCTCCGTGTTGGACGAGGTCCAGCGTTTGTTCATGCGTTTCATTACCCGACTAAAAGGATTTTTGATTCTTAGCCCCTTGATTGCCGCCTCGGCGCTGGCTTCGGACAAGATCGACTACACGCAGCGTATCGATGGTGTCAGCGCGGTGCCGGAGTATCCGGTGCCGTACACGCTGCCATCGCGTGAGGCGATCAAAGCGCAGCTCGATCGAATCAAGGCGCGTGTGGAGCAGACCACCACGCTCAAGGTTTTCGACAACGCGACCGGCGAAGAAATTGTGAAGCCCGATTTCTCGCGATTGATTTCAACGGCAGTGATCGATCGACGCTATGGCGGGCTCAATCAATGGGACTACACGAACGGTGTGGTGATGTCGGGCTTCGCGATGGTCGCGGAGGAAACGGGCGATCAGTCGTACTTCGACTACAACGTGCGCTTCTTCGATTACACGTTTACGTGGATGCCGTACTTCCGTGCGCTGGAGGAGAAGACGAAGAAGCGAAACGACTTCTCGCGGATGATTCATATGTCTGCGCTCGATCATTGCGGATCGATCACGGCGGCGCTCATTCGCACGCATCGCAAACATCCGGATCCGCGTTTTCGCGAATGGATCGATGTGGTGGCGGATTATATTTCGAACAAACAGTTCCGCTTTGAGGACGGCACGCTCGCGCGCCAACGTCCGCAGCCGCGTTCGTTGTGGACCGATGATTTTTATATGGGAATCTCGTTCCTGTCGCAGATGGGGCTGCTCACGGGCGATCGGAAGTATTGGGACGATGCGGTGAAGCAAGTGGTGCAGCTTTCCGCGCGTTTGTTTGTGCCGGAAAAAGGACTCTACGATCACGGCTGGAGCGAGAACACCGATGGCTATGATCCGCGCTTCTATTGGGCGCGTGCGAATGGCTGGGCCACGATGGCGATGATGGAACTGCTCGATGTGTTGCCCGAGGATTTTGAAGGCCGTGATGCGGTGCTGCATCAGTTTCGCCAACACATGCGCGCGATCGTGGAGCTGCAGGACAGCACGGGCCTGTGGCATAACATGCTCGATAAAAGCGAGACGTACTTGGAGACATCGGCCAGCGCCATGTTTGTGTACGGACTCGCGAAAGGCGTGAATCGCGGCTGGCTGAGTCCGATCTACGGACCGGCGGCGATCACCGGCTGGAATGGTGTGTCGACGCGGATTCTTCCGGATGGTCGCGTGGACGGCATTTGCGAAGGCACGACGTATGCGAACGACAACGCGTATTATTTCCATCGCGGCGCGAGCTCGGACACGACGTTCTTCGGATCGGTGGTGTATGCCGGCGTGGAAATGATGAAGCTCTTGAAAAATCCGGAGCTGCAAATCGACGCCGCGCGACCGAACTCGGTGAACAGCGCGATTCACTTTAAGTGGACGAAGGACGTGCCTGCAGTGCGCCACTGATCGCGAGCGATGTCCGTCGTGTATCCAAAGTTTGGATGCAATAAAAAACCGGAAGCCCTAGGGCTTCCGGTTTTTGATTAAAGCGACTTGGCGCGTTGCTCAGGCGGACGGAGCGGCTTCAGCGGCAGGCGCGTCGCCGGCCTCGGCGGCTTTCTGAGCTTCCATTTCCTTGAGGGCGGCCTTGCGGGAGAGGCGGACCTTGCCGGTCTTCTCATCGATGCCGATGCACTTGACCCACATTTCGTCGCCGACCTTGCAGACATCTTCGGTGCGACGCACACGGAAGTCGGCGAGTTCGCTGATGTGAACGAGGCCTTCCTTGCCGGGCGTGCATTCGACGAAGGCGCCGAACTCCTTGGTGCCTTTGACGACACCGCGATAGAGTTTCCCGACCTCGATCGGAGCGCCGCCACCACCACCGCCGCCGCAGAGGGCGTCGATTTCCTGGATGGCGCGGTTCATGGCTTCGCCGTTGTTGGAATAGATAAAGACCTTGCCGGAATCGTCTTCGGCGATGTCGATCTGCGCGCCTGTCGTTTCGACGATGCGGCGGATGGTCTTGCCGCCAGGACCGATGAGCAGACCGATCTTTTCCGGATCGATCTGGATGGTCTGGATGCGCGGCGCGTACTTGCTGAGGTCGGAACGCGGCGCGGGAATCGCGGCGATCATCTTCTTGAGAATTTCGATGCGCGCTTCGCGAGCCTGGTAGATGGCGGTCTTGGCGATTTCGAAGGGCAGGCCGTTGATCTTGAGGTCGAGCTGGAAGCCGGTGATGCCCTTGGTGGTGCCGGCGAGCTTGAAGTCCATGTCGCCG